>OCSH01000023.1_pt1 | contig 205348 bp, 147 predicted proteins | sample 1538371 | NCBI WGS metagenome assembly OCSH01 (sample SAMN04571687, study PRJEB22368) | human gut metagenome | biome: human gut; material: stool | host: Homo sapiens | place: Luxembourg | collected 2012-06-01 | reverse complement strand
CGTCTATTCTTCCTTCTGTTACTTTTTCTTGCAAGAAACTTTCCAATGTTTCATCATTTTTTGCTAATTGATATTCTAATACCAATCTGTTCATCTCTTCTTCAGCACTTGCTCGTTTTGTTGTTTCTGCCGCCTCTTTTGCCTTTTTTATTATTCCATCATCGCCTAATACGGTATTGATACTTACTCCTGCTAATATCATCAATACTACTATGGTTATTACTAATGCTATTAACGTTATTCCTTTCATTTCTTTCGTTTTCATATCTTTTATCCTTTCTTTATTTATCCCAAAGTAATGTACTTAAGGATAAATAAAGAAATTTAAAAATAGCTATACCTATAACATATTTACCATTTTATTGCGGAATTATTACAGTTAAATTTCAAAATTATATCATTTTCTTTTTTTGTTTCTAACCACTTGATATAATTGCATTCGAATGATATCTTATATATAAAATAAATTTCCTTAAGTACATTACTTAAGGAAATTTTATATATCATTTTTTTATTTAACACCAAATATTTTTTCTATTAAATTTTCTTTTATATTTTATTATTTTTTGTTTTCTTACATTATTGTTTCTTTTCTATCATATCTTCTAAAGTATGCCATGCTAGCAGTGCACATTTTACTCTTGCTGGCATATTTGATACATTTTTTAAAGCTATTGCTTCGTCAAGTTTTTTTAATTCTGCTTCGTCAGTTATTTCTCTTTTTATCATTCCAATAAAAGTATCTATAATTTGCTTTGCTTCTTCAACTGTTTTACCTTTTAGAGTATCTATCATTATTGAAGTAGAAGCTTGAGAAATAGCACATCCATGTCCAGAAAAAGCCATATCTTCTATAACATCACCATTTAGCTTTACCTGCAATTCTATCTCATCACCACAGTTTGGATTATGTCCCATTTCACACAAGTCACAAGTTTCTAGTTTTTTCTTATTGTATGAATTCATGCTATGTTCCATTATTAAATCATTATATACATCTTGTAAATCGTCCATTTTTTGTCCTTTCTTCATCAAATGTAATTTTATAGCGAATATATTTTTTTGCCCCCAAAAAAGGGCGTCCCTCTTGGGCGAAAATTTAACGTTTTATAAATTTTTCAAATTTTGAATAAGCAAATTTTATTGCGTCTACTAGTCTATCTACATCTTCCTTGGTGTTGTATATGCTAAAGCTTGCTCTACATGTTGAGTCTATTCCCATATATCTTAATAATGGCTGTGCGCAATGGTTTCCAGACCTTATGCAAACTCCTTTAAAGTCTAGCATGCTTGCAACATCGTGTGGGTGTACGCCTTTTATGTTGAATGATATTACTGATGAATGATTTTCTTCATTCGGACTCATGTATAAGTCTAAGTAATCTAGTTTTGATAATTCCTGTCTTGCATAGCTTACTACTTCTTTTTCTATTTTTTCTATATTGTCATATCCAACTTGGTTTATATAGTCTATTGCTGCTCCAAGTCCTACAACGCCTTCTACATTTTGTGTTCCAGCTTCGAATTTGTTTGGAAGTGGTGCAAATGTTGTGTCTTGTTCGTAAACATATTCAATCATGTCGCCACCCATTAAGAATGGATTCATGTTGTTTAATAATTTTTCTTTTCCATATAATACACCTATTCCAAGTGGGGCAAACATTTTGTGTCCTGAGAACACTACAAAATCTGCATCTAAATCCTGTACATCAATTTTCATGTGAGGTATGCTTTGAGAAGCATCTACAATTACTACTGCTCCCTTTTTATGTGCATATTTTATTATTTCTTTTACATTATTTATTGTTCCTAGCACGTTTGATACATGTGTAATTCCAACTATTTTTGTCTTATCTGTTATCTTGCTTTCGATTTCTTCTTTCGACAATTCAAATTCGTCATTTATATACATGTATTTCAGACTTGCACCAGTCTTTTTAGTAACATATTGCCATGGTACTAAGTTAGAATGATGTTCCATTATTGAAAGTACGACTTCGTCATCTTCCTTTAGATTTTCTAAGCCATACGAATATGCAATTAAATTCAAGCTTTCACTCGCATTTTTAGAAAATATTATCTCATTTGCTTTTCTAGCATTTATAAACTTTGCAATCTTCTCTCTTGTTCCCTCATACACATTTGTTGCATCTATGCTAAGAGAATACGCACCTCTGTGTGGGTTTGCATTGTTATGCTCATAAAATTCATCGATTGCATCAATAACATATTGTGGCTTTTGAGTTGTAGCACCACTATCTAAATATGTAATGTTTCTATTATTAAAAATCGGAAAATCCTTTTTATAATCCATTTTAAAATCCTTCCTTTAATAAATACTGGAATATGCTTGATATGTCTCAATTTTATTAAAACATTATAATCTTTTATCAATTTCTTGTAAAATTTCTGTTTTTACTTTTTCATCTTGTATTCCTTCTATAATTTTGTTGAAATTTGCCTTTACAAGTAGTCTTACCGCTTCTTTGTAGCTTAATCCTCTACTCATTATATAAAATACTGCAGATTCATCTACCTTTCCAGAAGCCGTTGAGTGATTTCCTTCTACATCTGCTTCTGTGCATAAAAGCATTGGAAGTGCTATTGATTTTGCCTTGTCTGATAATAACATGCAATATTCGTTCTCGTTTCCTTTGGCTTTTTTGCAACCTTTTTTGAAATCGATTGTTCCTTTGAAATTTTTCTTACTGCTATCTTTCAAAGCTCCTTGTACATCTATGTCAACATTTGTTTTTTCTCCACGTAAGTGTACAATGTAATTTAAGTCTTTCACTTGTGAACCTTGTCCTAAGTAAATAGTTTTCAAATCATTATCCGCTTCTTTTCCAATAGCATTAGAAAAATAATTAGAAATACTTTCCTTTGCGCCTATATCAATTAACTTATGATATACTTTTGAGTCTGCTTCGATGTCATTCTCATAACTCTCGATGTTAGTAGACACATCATTTAACAAATTTACAACAGTTACATTTATATTAGCGCCATTGCTAGCAAATGTTCTTATAATTCCCGCACGAAAACATTCCTTTTCAGTTTCCGACTTGTACTCAATAACAACATTTATATTTTTACTAGCAACAATATCAATTTGATTTAAAAGAACTTGGCTATCTTCATCAAAAGTATATGTAATTTTAACATTCTCGGCTTTCTGATTGTTTACAATTCTAATTTTGCTATTAGCCTTAGAAAAAACTATATTTTCTAGCTCTTTATTATTTCCAAAAACTAATTCTCTATTCGAAACAGCTTCATCTATCTCACTGTTTTCCTTTATAATTTGAACATTTTCAAACTCTGGAATTATTTTTGGAATTTGTGCATCTATTTCTATATTATTTATTCTAAAATTATTTGCCGTTCTAATAGGCGTTTCATTTAATTTTAGCATTACCTCAATCCTTTCTTTCGCCCAATAGGGACGCCCCTTTTGGGGCGATTATCCTATTGCACCTTGCAATTCTAAGTTTATTAGGTTATTCATTTCTACCGCATATTCTACTGGTAATTCTTTTGAAATTGGATATGCAAATCCTCTTACTATCATGGCTTTTGCATCTTCTTCTGATAATCCTCTGCTCATTAAGTAGAATATTTCTTTGTCACTTATTTTTCCTATTTTAGCTTCGTGCGAAAATTCTACTTCATCAGTTCTTATGTCGTTTACTGGAATTGTGTCTGAACGTGATATGTCATCTAACATTAGTGATTCACAGCTTACGCTACATTTTGAATTTTTAGCGTTTTCTGTAATTCTTACTAAAGCTCTATATGTGCAGGCTCCACCATCTTTTGAAATTGATTTTGAATTTACAACTGATGATGTGTTTGGTGCATTGTGAACTACTTTGAAACCTGTGTCTAGGTCTTGTCCGTGTCCTGCAAATGTAATTCCTGTGTATTCTGTTTTTGCACCTTCTCCATTTAATATGCTCATTGGATACAACATTGAAACTTTAGATCCAAATGAACCTGTAACCCAGTCAATTTGTGCATTTTTGCCTACTATTGCTTTTTTAGTATTCAAGTTCATCATGTTTTTTGACCAATTTTCTATTGTTGAATATCTTAAATAAGCATTGTCCTTTACATATAATTCAACACAGCCAGCATGAAGATTTACCTTATTATATTTTGGTGCTGAACATCCTTCTATAAAGTGAAGGCTTGCTCCCTCGTCTACTATTATAAGGGTATGCTCGAATTGTCCAGACTCTGGTGAGTTTAATCTAAAATAAGATTGCAAAGGAATATCAACCTTTACTCCCTTTGGAACATATACAAAAGATCCTCCTGACCAAACCGCAGCATGAAGTGCCACAAATTTATGGTCATTTATTGGAACACATTTCATAAAATGCTCTCTTACTAAATCCGGATATTCTCTAACAGCAGTCTCCATGTCTGTATAGATTACTCCTTGCTTTAGCAAATCTTCTTTTATGCTATGATATACAACCTCTGAGTCATATTGAGCACCAACACCAGCTAGAGATTTCTTCTCTGCCTCTGGAATTCCCAAATTATCGAAAGTCTTTTTTATATCTTCTGGAACATCGTCCCAGCTTGAGTTCAATTTAGATTTTGGCTTAACATATGTTGCAATCTCATCCATTTTAAGTTCAGACAAATCTGGTCCCCATGTAGGAAGTTCTAGCTTTTCGTAAGTTTCTAAAGCCTTCAAACGAATCTCTCTCATCCAGTCTGGGTCATTTTTCTTTGCTGAAATCTCTTCAACAATTTCTCTGTTAAGACCTTTTTTCATTTTAAACTCATAGTCATCTTTATTTTTTATATCATATATATTTCTATCTATATCGTCTACTTGAGTTTTTGACATAATCTTTCCTTTCTTGTTCGTATTTTGGTTGAAAAAGAATTAAATTTTGGCAAGGAAAATGAATTTAAAAGGCAAGGGCGCATACGTGGTGTATGTAACCGCGTTTTAAATGAAATTTGACATAGCCAAAATTGTAATTATTTTTCAACCCTTTATTTATATTGTGAATATCCATTAACTTCAATCTCTTGCGCTAAACTTGCATCTCCAGTTTTTACAATCTTCCCATCAACTAATATATGAACATAGTCAACTTTCAAATTTTCTAATATTCTAGTATTGTGTGTAATTATTAAAACTGCATTCTCTTCATTCTTGTACATTTCAATTCCTTTAGAAACTGTTCTAACTGCATCAACATCGAGTCCAGAATCTGTTTCATCTAATATTACAAGTTTGGGTTCTAATACAAGCATTTGCAAAATTTCGTTTTTCTTTTTTTCTCCACCAGAGAACCCAACATTCAAATTCCTTTCAATTAACTTTGGATTCATATTTAATTCTTCCATATATTTTTGAATTTGATCTCTTAACTCAAAAATTTTCACTGGCTTGTCTGTTATTTTATTTTTAGCATATTTCAAGAAATTTGTAGTAGATATTCCTGGTATTTCAACAGGTGATTGAAAAGACATGAATACGCCTTTTTTTGCAATTTTATCTGTTGATAAATCGCTAATATCTTCTCCTTCAAACACAACTTTTCCACTTACTTTTTTATATTCAGGATTATTCAAAATAACATTTGCTGTTGTAGATTTTCCGGCTCCATTTGGTCCCATTATTACATGAGTTTCTCCCTTATTAATCTTCAAATTCAATCCTTTTAGGATTTCCTTCTCTCCTGCTACAGCATGTAAATCTTGTATATCTAATAAATTTTCCATTACAAGTCCTTTCTACTAATTGATCTTTTATTTTCTAGTAGTTTTACCATTTTTTTAGCAATCTACTATATATCTTTTTCATTTACAAAAATAATATTTGGTTTTCCTACCAAACAAATAGGATTATACTACATAATCGCAGTACAGTCAATAGTTTGACCGTATTTTATGTAATTCAAATTAAGTTCTAACAATGGTAAAGACATCACACAATTGTGATGCCTTTATTAGTCATTATAATGTCCTTTGCACTGCACTATTTCAATTTGTTCGTTTGCAATTCGATAAACTATTCTGTTTGCTTCATCAATTCTTCTACTCCAAAATCCACTTAAATCATTTTTTAATGGTTCTGGTTTACCAATTCCTGCAAACTCATTTCTTTTAATATCAATAAGCAGTTGGTTAATTCGTTTTAATGTTTTTCTGTCTTGGTTTTGCCAATAACAATATTCTTCCCAAGCTCTCTCCGTAAACATTATATTATTCATCCGCCATCTCCTCTAATTCTTTAAGCGACTTTTTTACGACTTTCCCCTCTTCTAATTGTTTTATTGATTCTTTTATTGCTTTTATATTATTCTCCGAATAGAATGGATCTATTGAAACTTCAAATGGTATTCTTTTCTCTCTGCTCATTTTTCTAGCAAAAATATTAAATGCTGTACTCATCGTTATTCCAAGTTCCTTACAGGTCTCTTCCATGCTTCTTTTCACTTCTTCGTCCATACGTACATTTACTAATGTTTGAGCCATAATTATCACCTCTCTATTAACAGTATAATTCTTTGTAAAGATTTTGTCAATACATCATCTTTATTTTAGTTGTATATTTTTATTATATTCTTATTTTTTTATTTAATTCATTTTTTTAATAAATAAAAAAAGATATGCGTCTCCACACACATATCTGATGTTTAATATCATGACCAGTTATATAATATATATTACAATGGAAACGCTTAAAAATCAATATTTTTACTAAAATAATTATAAAAATTTTCGCCCAAAAAGGGGCGTCCCTATTTGGCGAAATTTTTATTCTGTTCTTAATGCTTCTACTGGGTCTTTTTTGCTTGCCATTTTGGCTGGTATTAGTCCTGCAAGTATTGTTAAGCCTAAGCTTATTAATACTAGTACGGTTGCTTGTGTTACTGAAACTGTTGCATGTATTGCTACTCCAGATAGTGCATATATTATGCTGTTTATTGGCAAGGTTAATAGCAAGGTTATTCCAACGCCTATCATTCCAGATATTAAACCTATTATGAATGTTTCTGCATTGAATACTCTCGAGATATCTTTTTTCGATGCTCCGATTGCTCTTAATATTCCTATTTCTTTTGTTCTTTCTAATACTGAAATGTATGTGATTATTCCTATCATTATTGATGATACTACAAGCGATATGCTTACGAATGCGATTAGTGCATAGCTTACGGCGTCTATTATGTTTGTTATTGAACTCATCATTGCTCCAACTAAGTCTGTGTACGTTATTGTATTTTCTTCTTTTCCGTCGTCTCTTTGTTTTTTGTTGTAGTCCTCTATCGCTTTTGCTATTAACTCTTTGCTTTCAAAAGTCTTTGGATATATCGATATTGATGATGGCTTATCTAAGTCAATTGCTCCTAATGTTTTTAGATTGTTTTCATAACTTGCATTCTGATTTTTTGTGTATGTGTCCATTACTTTTGCAATTTCTTCTGTTGACATTTGGCTTATTGCCATTTTTTGCTCGTTGCTTAGATTATTGAAATTGAATTCTGACTTTTCTCCTGATTTTGGAAACTCTAGTCCTGTAAATACATTAGTTTCTGGATTTACTTTCTGCTCTTTTACGATGTCCGCTTCTTTTGTCTTATTTATAACGTATTCTTTTAAGTCTTTTAAATATCCTATTCCGCCATTCATAGCTGTTGCAGTGCTTTGCTCGTTTTGCTTAATAATTCCAACAACATTTATATTCTCGGCATTTGCTATTTTTTCTTTCATAAAGTCATTATCTTCACTCTGGTCTATCCACAAATTTCCTTGTTTTTCATAATAATCAGAGTTTAATATTAGTTTAAATGATAATTTTAATAATTCATCATATGAATATGTAGTCTCTTCTTCTTTGTCTACATTTTCTCCTTTTTTAGCCTTTTCCCACTGTTTTGATAATTCTTCTTGGTCTTTTAGTCCTAAAGTATATAGCACATAATCGTTCAATTCGTTGTTTTCATTTACTATTAAAACAACTTCGTTATAGCTCTTTGGCCAACTTCCTGCAATTAAATCATATTGAGAATGAAGCAATTCTTCGTTGTCTAGCATTTCTGTCCAAGCATCATTGTTCATAGTGCTAAATGAGCTAGATACCATTGCCATTGGAGAATTCTCTTGTGCCTCTCTCATACTTCCCATTCCCATGCTGTCCATTACAGTACTTGGGTTTACTTGCACTACGCCATTAGATGTATCTTCTTTATATAAATTTAGATTTAAATTGTATCCATATTGAATAGCATTACTGTTTTTAGCAATGTCGTTATCTTCTTGCTCTAAGTAATGTTTAAGCTCTGTTAAATTATTATTTTCCATTTTATTAGATAGAGTCGAAATCATCTCAGACATTATATTTTTTGAATATATCTTGTCTTTTGGTCTATCCTCTTCTTCATTGTTTTCGTCCATCATTTTTTCTATCATTGCAGACGTATCTATTGTAGACTCCTCAATTGTTATTGGGTATGATGATAGAGTATCTTCTTCTACCTTGTCAATGTAATTTTGTATTCCATTAGACAAAGCTAAAATCAATGCAATACCTATTATTCCAATACTTCCGGCAAACGAAGTTAAAATAGTTCTGCCTTTTTTAGTCATTAAATTGTTCAAACTTAAATTTAAGGCAGTGAAAAATTTCATAGAAGTTCTGCGTTTTTCCTTTGATTTTTCAGCCTCCTTCTTTTCACTCGTATATGGATTAGAATCGTTCATAATAGTTCCATCAAGTATTCTAACAATTCTTGTAGAGTATTTCTCGGCAAGTTCTGGGTTATGCGTAACCATTATTACAAGCTTATCTTTCGATATTTTCTTCAATATTTCCATTACCTGTACAGAAGTATGAGTATCCAAAGCACCAGTTGGTTCATCAGCCAAAATTATATCAGGATTATTTACTAAGGCTCTAGCAATAGCAACTCTTTGCATTTGTCCTCCTGACAATTGGTTTGGCTTTTTATGTATTTGCTCCTTCAATCCCACATCTTCTAATGCTTTAATAGCCTTTTGTTTACGTTCTTTCTTACTTACACCAGATAAAGTTAGCGCCAATTCAACATTTGCAAGCACTGTTTGGTGTGGAATTAAATTGTAATTTTGAAAAACAAAACCAACAGAATAATTTCTGTAAGCATCCCAATCTCTATCCTTAAAATTCTTGGTAGACTTATTATTAATAATCAAGTCTCCACTAGTATATCTGTCTAGACCTCCAATTATATTTAAAAGTGTGGTCTTACCTCCACCACTTTGCCCTAAAATAGATACAAACTCGCTCTCTCTAAATTCAATATTTATGTTTTTCAGTGCATGAACCGTTGTATCACCAGATATATAATCTTTATTAATATTCTCTAACTTTAACATATTTACCTCTTTTCAATTAATTTGTAATTATTTTTCAATCCATACTTTAATAATATTACCATGAAGCATTGCTATATTCAAGCTTTTATTATTTTACATTAACGATTTGTAACAGAAAACAATCTCCACGCATATACTATTAGCATGGAGGTGAATTTTGTGAATTATCAAAATTACGATGATTATATGAGAAATACATTAGGATTTTCTGGCATGAATCAATCTATGGGTATGCCTTATGGTGGTTGTGCTAACATGGGATGCGCTGGTATGTGCCAAAATCCATATACAAACATTGCAAATTCTATGTGGCAAAATCAGTCCTGCAACCTAGAAAATCTATATCCAGATTCATATAGAGTTATATATCCAATGGTTGTTGCATCTTGTAGAAATGTTACAATGCCAATTGCAGAAGATACCATAGAAAGAATGGTTAGTGATATTTATGATAAAGCAGTTTCAAATACAAAAATTAGTGTTAGCCTTACAGTTGAAACTACTAACAGAGAAAGTTCTGAAGATAGACAAATGCCAAATAGACCACCAAGAAAGCCACGCAGAAATCCATTCTTGAATGATTTAATTAGAATTTTAATACTAAGAGAATTAATTGGCGGAGGACGTCCAAGGTTTCCAGTACTTTAAGACTTTGAACATATAAAAAGACTAGTTCATATTTCACACATGAATTAGTCCTTTTCATTCTAATTTTCTTTCATTGTTTTTGCTGTTTCTGCATTTTCTTTTGTATAGCCTAATAAAATATTTTTATTCTTTGAAGCAATTGTGTTCCAAATTTCATCATATATTTCTTTTTTCTCTTTTGTTACAATGTTTATTGTTGCAATTGAAGTAACCTTTCCTTTTACGTCCATTATATTTATTGATTGACTTGTTTTAATTCCATTTGTTCTGTAATTCATTGCATACATCCAAATTACATCTCTATATTCTATTACCTTAAATCTTCCTTGAAAATTTATTATGTAATTTTTTGTTAGGTATAGGTGAGTTTTCTCATAATAGAAAGCATCAGCATCATTCATTTCATTATCTAATTTTTCTATTAAATCTTCATCCATTTTCTTTACGCTAATATTAAAATGAACTTTTTTTATTATTCCAATTAGCAATGAGGTAAGACCTATTATCAAACATATCATACAGCCAGTCATTTGTAATGAGCCCACATCTGAAAGTGCAGCTTCTGACGCATCTAAATAAACACTTCCAAAATAATTATCATAGTCTGCAACTGTTATCTTATAATTTTCATCTTCTATTGCATCATTATAAGCTTCTACTGCAAGTTCCTTTATTTCTCTTGTTGCAAGCTTTGTCATTCCTTCAATTTTTCCCGGATTTTCCGTAATATCTTCTCTGTTTAAAGAGTTGAAAGTTGAAGTTGGCATATATGCAACATACATATAATCTTCATCCATTACAATGTAATAGCTATTGTCATTTCCATCTTGTACCGCAAATTGGTATGGAACATGAGTTACATCAAGTTTCGCAATTTGATTTTCTTTTTCTTCATCACCTAGTAATAATTCGCTAAAAGATTTTGCATTTTCACTAGTTTTATCAATTTCATAACCTCCCCATAGTCCTAATGCAATTCCAAACACTAAAATAATTACACCAATTATAATAATTTTGTTATTATTCTTAGTTTCTTTTAATACATTATGATTTGTAAACTTTTTCATTTTTAATCCCCTTTTATTAGTTATAATAAATTTATATCCTTTCCTAATGAATTCGTAAAAAAACACTAGCTTTTCAATTTATTGTTATATTTTCATTATATTAGTTAAATTTTTTCTAAACTCTTTTTGCTGTTAGTTATCATTTAAATTTTCTTGGCTAAATACATGCAATATTGTTGTTCCACTGTCAATTTCTATTTTAGCATACCTTAACTTTTTTATATCATCAGGTGCATTTTCAACCATTCCTTCATATAAGGTATCCTTGTTGTCCTTTATTACTTTAATATTCATTAGTCTTAGGCTTCCTATGTTATCATATAACTTCATCATAGTCACATCCTTTTCAAAGGTATTATACAACATAAAGCACAAAATTTCTAGACTATTTCTTGTATAAAAAACTCAAACCAGAAAAAATTTTTTACAATATTTCTTCTTTATTTAAGATTATTTACCTAACGCATTTTTCTTATTTCTAATTTTTTACAAAATTAGAAAGTCCTAGCCAGACGCACATGATATTGGTAATTGTTGTCGCTGTCGTTGATGACGATTGTGCCATTGCTGAAACTAACATAACAGCCACAGTTTACGAAAGTAGAGGACGACCAATATGTTCCTTATAATCCATATCCACTATAATCGGTGTCACCTCTATGCTTTTCAATGCGTCATGCGAAATTTCATCATATACTCCTGAATATGGCGTAACAATAATCGATATTTTCTTTCTAACTTATTATTAAGTATTTTGCTTAAAGAAAAAATCTCTCTTTTTATGTACTAAATATTATAAAATGTCGAAATATAGCGAATGATTTTCCTTGACTTTATACGTAATTTATATATAATATACTCAGTTATTTCTTAAAAGTTTTTATCTTTTATTTTGTATCAAAATCATTGATTTCTTCAATTATCCGTTCTGGCAAAATGTTCTACATACAATTCGATTAAACTTTTAATAACTAAATTAAAATTATTCCAAATCTAGGAGGTTTACATATGCCCAATGAAAAGAAAAGCATATTACAACCAAAGAATGATGTAGTGTTTAAAGCATTATTTTCAAGAGGAAAACCAAGGATTACACAAGCTATGCTAGAGGCTATTTTAAAGATGAAAATAGACAAGCTTGAACTTGACAAAAGTGCAGATTTATTAAACGATAATAAAGATGATAAAAACGGAAGACTAGATTTAAGAGCAGTAATAAATGGAAATACTGAGTGTGACATAGAGGTACAGCTTGCTTCAAACGATAACATAGCCGAGAGATTTGTATATTATTGGGCAAAAATGTATGCTGCTAATTTAAAGATTGGTGATACCTACAGTGACTTAAGAAAAACAATATCAATAATAATTTTAGATGATGTTTTTAAATTAACAAAAAATCTTGAAAAGCCTCAGACCACATGGAAAATAAGAGAAAACGAAGAGTTACATCTTATATTGACAGATTATTTTGAAATTATTATAATAGAGTTACCTAAAGTAGTAAAAGCATACCATAAAACACCGAACGATGAAGTACTCCAATGGATGCTTTTTCTAGATAATCCAGAGAAAGAGGAGGTATCTCGTATAATGGAAGAAAATAAAGATATTAAAGAGGCAAAAGAAGAATTGGATAGAATAAGTCAAGATGACTTATTAAGGCGAAGAGTTTTAAATAGAACACTTGAAATAGCTGACAAATTACAAATGAAAAAAGAATTAGAAGAAGCGAAAAAAGAAGCACAGCAAGCAAGAGAAAATGAAAGAAAAGATATAATAAAAAATTTGCATAAGCTTAATATTCCTATAGAGCAAATTTCAAAGGCAGTTAACTTATCTGAAAAAGAAATAAAAGAAATATTGTCAACACACTCATAAAACTAACTAGATACAACTTTAATGTTGTCACATTAAAATTTTAGAGTATATCTGAAACTCCACATAAAATTTCAAATATACTCTAATTTTATTATGAAAATTCACTTTATATCATGCAACTATTCTATGAATATATCTGCGTTTGAATCTATGCGTTATTTACATAATGCATTTTTCTTATTTCTAATTTTTTACAAAATTAGAAAGTCCTAGCCAGACGCACAGGATATTTGAGGCCGTTGATGTTGCTGTCGATGTCGATTTTGCCATTACTAAAATTAACGTAATAGCCGCTGCCGCCGTAGTAGTAGATGTTGACAGAGGACGACCAATATCTATCTTTTAATCCATAACCACTGTAGTTCGAAGTTGTTATTCCCAATTGTCCTCCAAATGTAGCTAATTCAATGTAGGTTGGAACTCTCCATTCTCCTGAGGTTATTCCCTTAGCATTAGAAAATGTATATGTTGCACTATTATTATAATCACTTAGTGCCATTACATTAAATCTTGCATTTCCACTTCCTCTTGCAGATAATACATCTTTTATTCCGAATGGGCCATTATAATTTGTTTTGCTTACATAATATTCTTTTAATCCTGTTACAGTAGATATTGTATAATCAGTGCCTCCCCATGAGCCACTTCCGCCATATTTAAAGTCTGAAAATATTATTCCATCCACTGTTCCATTTCCATCTACATCAGCATAATATCCTACTCCAAAATTTCCCGTAAATGTTGAGTCTTTTACTTTTACTGTTACTGTATATGTTGCTGTTTTTTCATTATAGTTTGTTGTTGCTGCACTCTTTACTGTTATTGTAGCACTTCCTGCTCCAACTGATTTTACTGTTACCGTACTTCCGCTTATGCTTACTGTTGCCACATTTGTGTTTGAAGATGATACACTTAAAGTTCCGGTATTTCCGCTAACTGTAAATGTTGTGCTATTGGGATAATTAATTGTTCCACTTGTTTCTGATAAACTTAAGTTTCCTTCAGCTTTTTCTATTTTTGCTATCACTGTTACATTTTTTGTTTCATAATTTTCCTTACTTGCTCTTATCTTTATAGTAGCTGTTCCTGCATTTATTATCCTTGGAATTGTTGTAGAATAGTTTATTTCATCTGTAGAATATTCTAGTGTTGTATCTGTTGGTTCTACATTCACATTTGTAATTGCTTCATGTTCACAGCTATCATATATTCCCTCATATGGAGTTGTACTTATTTTTATTCTTTTATTCATATTATTATCATTGTTATTTGAGAAATTTGTTTTATTTTCTGTTGTTACACTGTAATCATTCTTCCATACTTTTAATGTTCCATCAGCATTTTTCTCTACTTTATCTATTCTTCCCTCTAAAACTTTTGTATTCAAAAAATCTTCTAATGTCTCATATTCATTTGTCAAATAAAATTCCATTATAGTTCTATTAATTATTTCTTTTGCTTCACTTTCTTTTGTTAGTTCTGCAGAACTTTGTGCTTTTTTTATTATTCCATTATCACCAATAACTGTATTTATGCTTATTCCTGCAAGTATTAATAAAACAACAATTGTAACCGCAAGTGTGATTAGTGTAATTCCTTTAATTTCTTTTGTTTTCATATAAGATTCATCCTTCCATTTTTTTATTAAGTAACATACTTAATGATAAAGAGAGAATCTTGCTTTCTCATTTATTTTTAGCTTGCAATAACAGTTTTAGTATTTTTTAATTTATTTTCTTTTTTATAATTTTTTATTCTATAAAATTTTCTTCTAGCACTTGATTTTCTATATTCTTTTGGTATAATACAAAGTATAAAAATTCTCATTAAGTATGTTACTTAAACACATTTTTATATTTTTCTTCAAATTTTTCTATTGATATCGGCTTTTCAAAATAATATCCTTGTATCATATCACAATTTATTCTTTTTAGGTAATCAACTTGTTCCTTTTTTTCTATGCCTTCTGCCACAACTTCTATTCCCAGCTTATGTGACATTTCAATTATTGCCTCTATTATAATTTTACCTCGACTACTTTCTACTATATCATCAAAAAAACTTTTATCCATTTTTAGAACATCTATATTAATATTTTTTAACATGCTAAAAGATGAATAGCCTGTTCCAAAGTCATCCATAGATACTGTAAATCCCAATTTGTGAACATTCCTTTCCGCTTCTTTTGCAAGCTCAACATTATTAACAACAGAGGTCTCCGTCATTTCTAATTCTATAGTATTTGGTTTTATACTATATTTATTTACAAAATCTATTAAATCATTTATATGATTTTTATTATACAAATGTAGTCTTGACTCATTTACTGATATTGGAAAGATTTTATAACCTTTTTTCTCCCAGTTTTGTTGTAATTTGCAAATACTTTCTAGTACATATGTGTCTAGCTCTGTTATTAACTCATATTTTTCTAATAATGGAACAAAAATATTTGGCATTACTACATCTCCATCTCTATTCCAACGTACCAATGCTTCTGCTCCTGCTAGTTTTTCAGTCTTTGTATAAAACTTTGGTTGCAAATAAATTACAAATTTATTATTTGCAATTCCTTCTTTTAATCTTTTTTCTAAAATATTTCTATATTTTATATTCATATTATCACCTAAAATTATTGTTTACATTTTTCATAAAAAAATTTCATATTTTAGAAAAAATTATAAAACCCCAAACATGTTGAGGTTTTATTTTCCTATCTTCCATCATCTTGTTCAATTAAATCTCTTCTGTTTTCTTTTGAACTTTCCTTATTTTTCTTAAGTTCTCCGCTTTCAATTATTTCTCGCAAAAAGTCTCCTAAATCTTTATATTTAATGCCTATTTCTTGAATGATTTCTCTTCTTCCTTTTCCTTGTCTTATCAACTCAATTATTTCTTCTTTTTTTGCTTCTCTTGCTTGCGTGATTTCATCTTGTGTAATAACTCCATCTCTTATAAGTTCAGCCATAAGACTTCTTATATTTTGTTCATCTTTTACTAATTGCCTCGATATTTCTTCTGCATTATATCCATATTTCAATAATTCAACTATTCGTTTTTTAGTTTTATCTACTTTTTTATATGAATCTATTTTGCCCTCCGAAAATAGCTTGTCTAATATTCTCCTTAATGTATCTTGCTTAGTTATCTTCATTTCTTTCATAATTTCACGTTGACCTAAGCCCGCTTTTCTTAATTCTATCACTCTTTTTTCTATTTCTTCATCTGCACATTGGTAAACTTCTGCTATAGATAACCTTCCTTCTTCAACAAGCCTATCAAGATATAAATAAGTTCTATCTACAGAAATACCTAAAGAACTAGATATCTCACTCACATTTCTTTTTGCCTTTGCCATACTCAATATCTGTTTTAGCTTTTCCTCAGTTTCTTTCTTATATAAATTTGTAGCCAAGCTATCAAGTTTTCCCTCTTCTACAAGTAATCCTATTATAAGCTTCACACGACTTTCATTTGTACCAAGTTCCATTGCAATCTTATCATAAGGATAATTTTTTTTTCTAAGCTCTAATATCTTTTCTTTTAATTCCTGTTCTTCTTTATAGCTTCTTATCATATCTATTCACCTTCTTATTTAAGTTGCATCGATAATAGTTTACTTATTCCCTTTTCTTCCATTGTTACACCGTAAACTGTATCTGCTATTTCCATTGTTCCTTTTCTATGTGTTATTACTAAGAACTGCGTTTCTGTGCTGAATTTCTTTAAATATAAGGCATATCTTGCAACGTTTACGTCATCAAGAGCTGCTTCAATTTCGTCTAATATGCAGAATGGAGCTGGATTTATTTTTAGTATTGCAAACAATATTGCTATTGCTGTTAGTGCTTTTTCTCCACCCGATAATAGCATCATGTTTTGTAGTTTCTTTCCTGGTGGTTGTACCCTGATGTCTATTCCACATTCTAGTATATTGGCTTCATCTTCTAATATTAGCTCTGCCTTTCCTCCACCAAATAGTTCGATGAACACCTCGTTGAAGTTTTTGTTTATTTGTTTAAATTTCTCATCAAATTGCTTTTGCATTGTAGTTGTCATTTCAGAAATTACGTTTCTAAGCTTTGTTATAGAGTCTTCTAAATCAAGTCTTTGCTCATTCATAAAGTCATATCTTTCTTGCATTTTCTTGTAATCTTCTATTGCATCTACATTTATGCTTCCTAAGTCTGCTATATTTTTACGTAGTTCTGTTGTTCTCTTTTGAGCAACTTGAACATTATCTGGCTTTGCGTAACCATCTGCATTGTTAGGAGTTAGCTCATATTCTTGCCACAATCTGTTTATTAAATCATCTATATCTTGTTCTTGTTTTGTTTTCTTGCTCTCCACCTTTACTATTTGCTCTTTTAGACCATTTAATACACTATATTGTGACTCTATTTGAGCCTCTATCTTTTCTAATTCCTCATTTTTTACTGTCTTTTCATTCTTTAAAGCCTCTATTTTTTCAGAGCTATTTGTAACTTCAGATTTAATCTTTTCTATTTCTTGCTCGAAGTTTGAAATTGCTTCTTCATTTTTAGTAGTCTCTAATTTTGCATTCTCTATATCTGCTTTTTTAGTCTCTATGCTTGCATTTGCATTTTGAATGTCTTGTTCTATTCTTGCAATCATTTCGTCAAGAGATGTTCCACTCTCATCAAATGAAGATACAGAAATTTTTAAGTCTGTTATATCTGTATTTAAGTTGTCTATGTATGTTTGGTCGTCTTTATTTAGCTCTGCAAACTGTGTAATCTCTGCATTTAATTCTTGCATTTCTTTGTCTAAGTTTGCAATTACTTGTTTAGTGCCTTCTTTAGAAACTTCTAATTTTTTCTTTTCTTCATCAATTTCTTCAACTTGATTTTTTAGCTTAGCCATTTTTTCTTCAAGTTTAATAATTTGACTGTCTATCATGTCTAATTCTTGCTTTTTAGTTGCATATGTAATCTCAATCTCTTGTAAATTTTTCTCTAGTCTTGCAGATTCTTCTATTGTATCTGCTATTTTTACAGAATGCTCTTCCTTTTCTTTTTCTAGCTTCTTAATCTCAGAATTAAGCTCTTCTAGCTTAGCTTTTAATTCTTCAATTTCTCTGCTTCTTCCTAATATATTTACAGTCTTTTGAGCTACTGAACCACCACTAATTGCACCAGATGGATTTATTACGTCTCCTTCTAGTGTTACTATTCTAAACGAATAGCTGTTAGCCTTTGCAAGTTTTATGGCACTATCCATGTTTTCTACAATTACTGTTCTGCCAAGCAAATTCAAGATTATGTCTTGGTACTTCTTATCTGCTTTTACTAGGTCTGCTGCTATGCCAATAACTCCATCTATTCCATTAGAATTTACTTTTTCTATTTTCTTTCCATGCACTGATGAAATTGGTAAAAAGCTCGCTCTTCCTAAATTATTCTTACGCAAATGCTCTATCAATTTTTTTGCATCTGTTTCTGTTTTTGTAACTATATTTTGCATAGCCTGGCCTAAGCACATTTCGATTGCAGTTTCATACTTTTTGTCAACAGAAATAAGACTTGCTAGCACACCTTCAACTCCTGCATTTAATTCACTATTTTGTTCACATGCAAGTAGTAAAGATTTAACACTCTTCATATATCCATCTTTATCACGTTCTGTTTCGATTAAGAACTTACATCTAGAATCTTTCATTCTGTACTCTGCTGTAAGCTTGTTTATTTTTTCATCAAAGTCTTTTATAATGGCTAAAGCCTCTTCTTTTTGAGCCTTGATTTCTGTTAGAGTCTTAACAGCCTTATTTCTTGTTGCTTCTATTTCTTGAAAGTTTTTAGAAATTTCTTGTTTCTTTATTCTGTTACTATCTAATTCAGAAATAGTACTTTGAAGCTCTTGCTTTACGTTTTTCTTAGTTTTTTCTAAGTTTTCGTAATTAATTTCATATGTATTAATTTCGGCAAGTCTTTCATATTTTGCGTCTGTATCGGCTTCTACCTGTTTCTTCTTGCCTTCTATCTCAAGCTCTTTTTCAGATAATTTAGCAGATATTTTTGCAAGCTCTTCTTCCTTCTCTTTTAGTTCTGTTTCAAACCTTTCCTTATTCTTAAATAAGTTGTCCTTCTTAGAAACCTTGCTATTTTTCTCCTCATTGAAATCATTAATTCTTTGATGTAGTTCCTCTATTTCTTTTGTAAGTCTTTCAATATTTGTAGCATTGTTTGAAATTCTTTCTTTAGAAACATTTATCTGAGAATTTAACTGTTCAATCTTAGTCTTACTCTCGAAACCAACATTTTGCATGTTTTCAATTTCTGCAATAAGTTCATCAATTCTAGCTTTTAAAGTATCTTTTTTATTTTGACCCTCTTCTAACTTTTGGCTTTCCGATGTTTCTTGGTCTTTTAAAATTTGTAAATCCTCTATAATTTGTTCAAGTTTTTCCTTATATGTATTTATGTTATACACAAATAATCCAACTTCAATACTCTTAAGTTCTTCTCTTAAATCTAAGAACTTTCTGGCTTTATCTGCCTGCAATTTAAGTGGATCTAATTGTCCTTCTATTTCAGATAAAATATCATTTATACGTAATAGATTGAGCTTTGTTTGCTCTAGTTTTTTCTCAGATTCCACCTTACGAGTTCTATACTTTACAATTCCGGCAGCCTCTTCGAATATGTGTCTTCTATCATCAGATTTATTGCTCAAAATTTCGTCAATTTTACCTTGTCCAATTATAGAATATCCATCTTTTCCAATACCGGTATCCATAAACAATTCTATAATATCTTTAAGTCTACATGGTGTTTTATTTATAAAATAGCCAGTCTCACCACTTCTATATAATTTTCTTGTAACTGTTACTTCATTATATTCAATTGGTAATTTTCCATCAGAGTTATCTATTACAATAGATGCCTCTGCAAATCCCAACGATTTTCTATTTTGAGTACCTGCAAATATTACGTCTTCTGCCTTTGCGCTTCTTAAAGACTTCATACTCTGCTCTCCAAGTACCCACCTAATGCTATCCGAAATATTACTCTTACCAGAACCATTTGGTCCAATAACAGCTGTAATACCCGGCTTAAATTCCAATACAGTCTTATCTGCAAACGATTTAAACCCTTGCAGTTCTAGTCTTTTCAAATACATTTATAGTTCTCCTCTTAATAATTCTAATCCACTGGTTAATTCCATTACTTCTTTCATATCTATATTTTTGTAGTAATCATCCAGACTCAAATTATCACTAACTTTTTTTAGTGATATTAAATCCATCTTATACATGCAACAAATTATATAAATAGAATTTAGTTCCATGTCAAAAAGCACATCGTCTTTTATATCTGCATGTGTTACAAAACTTTCAGCACTATAACATGGTAATTTCTTAATATTTTCTAATGTTTTAATTCTATCATCATTAAATTCTTCAACAGTATATTGTTGCTCTCCTGGAATGTTCCATTCATAATTATAAGATTTACTAACATTAACCCATTCTCCAATTTTAGAGTTAGTAGAGCCAACGTATCCCATATTTATTATTAAATCTGGCTTTATCTCACAGTTTTCTAAATATCTGGTTAAATTGATTGCTGTTTGTTGCTTTCCAATTCCAGTGATAATTAAAGAAATATTTTCTTTTCTATATACATTTTCGTTAACCTTTTCTAGTTCCAATTTTTCAGCAATGTCTGTTGCTTCCTTTTTCATTGCAATAACAAATAAAATCTGTTTCATATTTTATTCTCCTCATGTAAGTTGTGAACATTCAATTTCTTGTTTATTTTATACTAATATGTCGTAAAAAGCAAGAAAACCAAGCGAATATTTCACTTAGTTTTCTAATATTTATATGGAATTAATTTTATCTTCCTTCGTCGTCTCTTTGTTTTTGAGCTTCAACTTTTCTTGCATGTCTTGCTACATATTTTAAATAATCTGGTTGTTCTTTATTATCCTTATTTTGAGCATCTTTTGCAGCTTCTTTTTCAGACATTTGGCGTAATTTTGCTATAAATGCATCAACACTTTGTGCTTCTGTCTTTTCTGCAGTTGGAGTTTTCTCATTTCCTTGTAAATCTTCTATTTTTAGTGGTTGTACTATAGGTTCTTCGCCTTTTTCACTTGCTTCTTTTGCAATTTTCTCAGCTTTTCCTGCTCTTGCAGCTTTTATAGTTTGAATTGGGTGCTTTATTGCATTCCATAATTTAGACCATCTACTTGTTTTGGTTAGAGCTGTTTCTGCCTCTTCCTTTTTGGCTTCTTCTTCTGATTGTATATCTGTCCACATAGGCTCTTCTGTTTCACTTGTTTTCTCTGCCACAGGTTTTTTTGCAAATGAAAATTTTTCAAATATTGGCATTTCTTTTAATTTAGGATCTTCTTTTTTTGCTTCCTCTTTTACTGGTTCTTCAGTAGCAGGAGCTTTTTCTTCTTTTTTCTCTTCTTTTGCAGGTTCTTCTTGTTTAGCTTTTTCTTCTTTCTTTGTAAATCTACCATCCATAGATTTAGCTTCAATTTCATCCCAAGTTTTATTTGCAAATAAGTTCTTCCAAGCAAGGTCACATTTTGCAATTTCAGTATTTAATGTATCAATTCTATGTCCTAAGTCTTTATTTGTATTCTTCAAACTAGTAATTTGAGAGTTAATTCCTGCTTTTTCTTTATCTATTTTGGCTTTTTCATCTCTTAATTCGTCAAGTCTTGTAAAATCTTCTGCATAAAATTCTTTTACATCAGTCTTTTCCATTTTTTCTAGTTCAGATATAACTAACTTAGTATTTACGTCCTCATCTATTTCATTTAATTTATCTTCAAGTTCTGAAATTAGCTTTTCATTATGTCTAATTTTCCATTCTAGATGTAGTTTTTTACTGCGAAGATCACTCTTTATTTGTTTTATTCTTGCAATTTGTTCTTTATTTTTTTCGAATCCTTGAACTCTGTTTAATTGTTTTTCTAATTTAGGTTTTTGTTCATCTCTTTCTTTTTTAGCGGCTTCTAAAACTTTACTTAAGCTTTCCTTTTGAGCAGATTTAGCTTCTAAAGCTTTTTTATCTTCTTCTTTATCACTCTTTTTTAACTCTTCTATTTCGGCAGATAAATTTTCTATTTTAGCTGATACTTTCTCCACCTTATTCTCTAAGCCACCAATTTGTTGCTTTAAAGATTCACCTGTTAAATGTACAAATTCGGGTGACATCTTTGTATACTGCCTATATTCTCTTTCAATTTCAATACTTCTTTTAGCCATATTATCAATCTCCTTTTATAACTCATATGTCTATATTATAGCATATATAATTTATTTTTTCAATGCTTTATGTATACCAAGTCTTATTTATCACAATAAATATACCATAAGAGAAGAAATTTGTGTGTATTTTAACAAAAATGTAATATTTTGTTATATTTTTGCAACATTTTACATATAAGCCAAAATCAATATTTTTCTCAAATGATTTATTAAGACATTATCACAAATGAATTATAACACTGTTTGTATAAAAATCATTTGACAAACTTCAAATAATATGTTATCATTCTATTACAAATAAAAATGTTTGATTCCAACGGTCAAACTTGTAATCGTATGTGTACCTGTGAATACACATACTTTTTTTATATAAGAAATAGAGCAGGCTGTGAATCCTACTCTACCGACCATATGTATGTCTACTCCTGGTCTTTGTCTGATTGCTTCTCTTCATTTAATTGTTGTTCTCTTGAAAGTTCTAGTCTTACGACTTTTTCTCTTTCTACTAACAATTTATCAACTAAACTCAGTATTGCATCTCCAACGGTCATCTTGTAACCCTCCTTTCCGTCCTTAAGTAAAGACTACCTTTTGACAAGAAAGGTTGGTATTATCTTACAATATTTTTACTAAGAATTCAAGCAAACACTCATAATTTACGTCGAAAATTTATTAATAAAATTGTGTATTTCATTTTAAATGAAGTTTATCTAAAATAACGGCAAAAAATTCTACTCTATTAAAAATAATTTTTCTAACGCTCTATCTGATAATTTTCCATATTTCAATTTTTTATCTGATATCTTTTTTCCCTCTAACTCTGGTAAAATCCCGTAATTTGCATTCATTGGTTGAAATTTTTCATTTGGCGTCGATATATATTGAGCCAAAGCTCCTATCATTGTATATTCAGAAAATTCAATTTTTTCTTCTTGTTTTAATTGCTTTACCGCATTTATTCCAGCAACTAATCCAGATGAAATAGATTCTACATATCCTTCTACTCCTGTAATTTGTCCCGCAAAATATATGTTTTTGTTTTTCTTTAATTGATATGTTCTATCTAATAATTTTGTAGAATTTATGAAAGTATTTCTATGCATTACTCCATATTTTGCAAATTCCGCATTTTCTAAACCTGGTATCATACTAAATACTCGTTTTTGTTCGCCAAATTTTAAATTTGTTTGGAATCCAACAATATTATAAATTGTTGCATCTTTATTGTCTTGCCTTAACTGAACTAGTGCATATGGCCTGTAACCTGTACGTGGATCTGTAAATCCCATTGGCTTTAATGGGCCATATCTTAATGTATCTATTCCTCTCTTTGCCATTACTTCAACTGGCATACAGCCTTCAAAAATTTCTCTTTTTTCAAATTGATGTAATTCTACAACCTCTGCATTAACTAATTCATTCCAAAAATGTTCATATTCTTCTTTATTCATTGGAAGATTTATATAGCTTGCATCTCCATCATTTTTCTGCTTTGCTTTCCATTCTTCTACATCTTCATCTTTAGCTCTTTCTTGTTCATATCTATTGCCATAAAAAGCTATATTCATTTCAATACTATCTTTGAATATTATTGGGGCTGCTGCATCATAAAAGTGTAAGTCATCTTCTCCTGTAAGCTCTAAAATTTGCTTAGATAAGGCATCAGAAGTAAGTGGACCTGTTGCAATTATAACAATTCCATCTTTTGCAATGTTCTCTACTGATAGTCCATCTTTTCCAATTTCTTGCCTTATTATTTCTACATTTCCCATGTTTTCTAAAGTTTCTGTAACCTTTTTAGAAAACACCTCTCTATCAACAGCTAGAGCCTGCCCAGCTGGTACAGCAGTTTCACCAGCAACTTTAATAAGAAGGGAATCTAAATTTCTTAGTTCTTCCTTTAAAAGCCCACAAGCATTCGTGTGCAAATTAGACTTAAAAGAATTGCTACAAACAATCTCTGCTAAATTATTATTCGAATGTGCTGGCGAAAAATTATTAGGCTTCATCTCGTACAATCTAACTTTTATGCCTCTTTTAGCAATTTGGTACGTAGCCTCAGAACCAGCTAATCCGCCACCAACAACAGTTATAAAATCATTCATACTATATCCTTTCATCACTCATTAGTAATACTAAATTTATATTAATATGTAAGAATAATTTCATTTAAAAAATAAGGTCGAGCCCGTCTTTTGAGGAGTCCGAAGGAGCTCCGACCAAGGGCGAAATACCGTAATTTTGAAAAATGAAATTGTTCTCTTTCAATAATATTAAATCGCCCAAAAAAGGGCGTCCCTATTGGGCGAAATTATTCAAACAAATTCATTATATCTTCTTTTGAAAGCTTGCTTATAAATGTTTGGTTTGTTGAAAGCATGCTATCAATCAAAGTTTCTTTTCTTTTTTGTAGTTCATATATTTTCTCTTCTATTGAGTTTTTTGTTATTAATTTATATACTTGTACGTTTCTCTTTTGTCCTATTCTGTAGGTTCTATCTGTAGCCTGATTTTCTGCAGATAAGTTCCACCATGGGTCATAGTGTATTACCACATCTGCTCCAACTAAGTTCAGTCCTGTTCCACCTGCTTTTAAAGATATTAAGAATAATTTTTTGTTTGGATTACTGTTAAATTCATCTACTAAATTTATTCTTTCAGATACTTTGGTTTGTCCTGTTAATTTTAAGAATTCTATATTCTCTTTTTGTAGTTCTTTTTCTATTATTTCAAACATTGCCGTGTATCCTGAAAATAGTAGTATTTTGTGTCCTGATTGTATTGCATCTTTTACTATTTCTATACATTGGTTCAGCTTACCGCTTTCGCCCTTGTAGTTGTCTATAAATAGACTTGGGTGGCAACATATTTGTCTTAATCTTGTTAACAGTGCAAGTATTTTTATCTGGCTCTTTTCTATTCCATTTTCTTGTATTTCTTCCATTGCATTTTTCTTTGCCTTTGCTAAATAAGACAAATAAATATCTCTTTGCTCGTCCACCATCTGGCTATTTAGAACAGATATCATTTTATCTGGTAGCTCTGTTAAGACTTCACCTTTTATTCTTCTTAAGACAAATGGCTCTATCAATTTTTTCAATTTGTTCATTGCCACTTCATTGCCCTCTTTTATTATTGGCGTTTCATAAAGCTCTTTGAATTTTCTGTATCCAAATAAGTATCCTGGCATTATGAAATCGAATATTGACCATAGCTCAGATAAAGAGTTTTCTATTGGCGTTCCAGTTAGAGCAAACCTTGTTTCTGCTGATATATTCTTAATTGCCTTTGCATTTTGTGTGTTATTATTTTTTATGTATTGTGCTTCGTCTGCAATTATGTACTTAAATTTGAAGTCATATTTTTTATATTCTTCTATATCTCTCTTCAATAATTCATATGAAGTTATTACTATATCATAATTTGGTATTGATGCAATCTGATTTTTTCTTTCTTCTAGTGTTCCATGTACTACTATAGATTGCATTCCTATCGTAAATTTTTCCGCTTCATTTTGCCAGTTTAGGCATAATGAACTTGGGCATACGACTAAGCATGGTTTCTTTCCTCCATTATATTTGTATGCACAAATTACACACAATAGCTGAACAGTTTTTCCAAGACCCATATCATCTGCCAAAATTCCGCCCAAACCGTAGTAATCAAGCATACGTAACCATTGTACACCTACTTTTTGGTATTCTCTAAGGCTAGCATTCAAGTTCTTTGGCACTTCCATGTTTCCTTCTATTTCTTTTACATCGATATTTTCAACTAAATTCTTGTAGCTTTCATCTTTCGTAACATGAATAAAGCTATTCTTCTCCAAAATTTTATCTAAATAAAGAGCCCTGTACATTGGTAACTGTAAAGTATTGTTCTTTATTTGACCGTAATCAACATCTATATCTTCGGTTACACTCTCTATAAATTTGATAGTATCATTATCTTCCAGATTTACGAAGCTTCCGTCTTTTAATCTATGGTATCTCTTCTTTAATTTGTACTGCTTCATTATCTCCTGAAGCTCTGCTGGGTCGAAGTCCAGACTAGAAAAATCTATGTCTAGCAAATTATTTTCTACCCTTACACCCAAATTTACAGCAGATGTACTTCTAACTTCTTTTGCCTTAAAATTATCTGTTGCAAGCACTTCAAAATTTTTCATATATGAATCCATATCATTAGTCAAAAATTCATATATCTTGTCATCATTTGCAAGAATCAATCTATTGTTCTTTTGGTCTAACATGAATCCACTCTTAACGAACATGTTAATTAATTTGCTTTCTTTTATTGTATTTCTAGAAAGCACTTCTACTTGTCTCTTAGAATCTAGCGGATTTATCTCTACATCTCCATATATAAATCTAATGTCTGCTAGCACATAATTTAAGTCATTGTAGTCCAAATATAATTTTGCATATAGCTCTGCAGGAATGTATTTTTCAACTTTCTTGTACTCATTTTCTCCAATGTTAACACTATTCTTTATGCTTGGTTGTACTATAGAGAAGAAATTAGACAATTGACTCTCTGGAAGCAAAATCTCTTTTGTAAAATTCTTTCTAAATACTTCCAACATTTTAATAACAGTACTACTATATTTTTTTGAGCATCTGTATAATTTCTTATCCAGCATTAAATATGTATATTTTCTGCCCTCATAAACCATATACGCATATATATCCACATTTACAGTTATCTTATATTCTTCATCATCATTTTCTTCTAATTTAAATTTAATGTCTGGCTCATTTGGTACAAAAACAACAGCATCAGTTCCAAACTGGTCTTCCATTGAAATTGCTCTATTTTTCAGGCATTCAAATAAATCATCCAGCCCTGTGTTAGAAATAACTATTGCATCTTCTCCCATTCTTTTTGTGTAATAATCATATCCTGTAGACGATTCATTAGCATATTTTATTATTTCTGAATATTTCAGTATGAAATCTAAAAGATTTCTGTCTTCTTCCACAAACTTTTCTCTTGTGTGTGCAAACTCAAGTTTTGCTCCATATTTATACTTTTCACCACTTGCAAATCTATCATAAAATTCTGGTAAAGACTTTACCTTATAGCCCTGCTTCTCATCTTTTTTAGAAAGCTTTATTTCTAGTTTCAAGCTATTATTTGTTCTACTACATATAATCTTTGGCTCAATATGAACGAATCCTTCCTCCTTGCCTGAAGATGTATTCTGTTCTTCCTCTTCTTCATTAATTCTGTAAAATTCATTTACTAGTTGATTGAAAATCTTGTAGTTTTCCCCACGTTCTTTAACCGTATCTGTACTTCTACTTTCTTTTCTCTCTCCAGAAAAAATTCTTACATAGTCAGAGTTACTCGCAAATTCTTTAACAGTTGCAATAATATGTTCACAGGCACAATAATTTTCCTTGTAATCATCACAAGTACATGATAAATTTTCAATCTCGCCTTCTGCAACTTTAATATAAACTTTGTGTTTCTGTTTTACTATAATTCCATCATCATTCTTCTCATCTTTTACGATGGAATGAACCTCAAAATTTTGTTTATTATCATATGTAATCTTATTTATTTCAATAGCTTTATTCTGCATTAATTTTGAAGCCAAATCTAGCTTCTTTGCGTCAACTTGACTTATTAAATCTTCATATATTTGTTTATCTATAATATTACTTTCCATCAATAAATCTCCCCATTTCACTGATTATCTATTATATACCTTTTTTCGACGTTGTGCAACGAGTACTGGAAAATTTTATATGTTAAAACTATTATCTCTTTCTTCATTAGTACTTTACATATTCTTCTCTTATGTTTAAACATTGGTATTTGCTTTTTATTTAGCATTTTAGTACTTTTTAGTCTTTCATATAAAAAAATTAGCAGAAAAATTTTTTCTTCCACTAATTTTTTTATTTTCAATATATATTTATTTCATTTAATCACAAGACACAAGTATATTTTTGCTTTTTTTACCTTATTGGGTGTGCACACAGTCCCCTATATTGCCTTAAATCTAAGTTCAATGCTCTTATTGCTTTTCTAAAGTTATTTGCAGTTACAACTTGTACTTTAAAATGATAAATTTGTTCAAGTACAGATATTGGAAGCTCGGGGTACAGTGTAGCTCTTGCGGAAAGCATAGTATATCCTTTATCTACCCAATCTTGCCCAAGCCACGCATATGCTATATCATTGAGTAATAAACACTTAAGGATATTTTTTTCTTTATTCAGTAGCCATTCAATTTAAGCGTAAAAAATCGATTGCTATTATCTCTTTAGCAATCGATCCGAAAATAAAAGGGGATGTTCTAATTTTTTAGTTAGTAATGGAGTAACTTATTACTAACTATGGTTATATATTACCAATACTTTTTGTCCTTTTTGTGAACTGAATGTAACTAATTAGTATTTTATTAATTTGTATTGGTAATATAAATTTATTCATGTTTAATTTATATAGTCTTTAAAATTTTAATTTTTTTCAATAACATTATTGTTCTTGCAATATTAATGTAATCTCTTTCTCTTGTCCATTTCTGTTTACTGTTACTGTCATTGTGTCTCCAATATTGTGTGTATTCTTAATATTGTTTAATTCTGTCATAGTTTTTATTTCTTGTCCGTCAGCCTTTACTATTACGTCTCCAGCCTTTATTCCAGCTTTTTCTGCTGCTGAATATTCGTCTACACTTGCAACATAAACACCAACTACTAGGTTATTTCTCTTTGCTGTTGTTTCGTCCAAATCTCTACCAGAAATTCCTATATATGGTCTTTTTACTTTATTATATTGAATTAATTGTTCTATAATTGGTTTTGCAGAATCAATTGGAATTGCAAATCCCATTCCTTCAACACCTGTTGATGAAACTTTTAATGTGTTTATTCCTATTACTTGACCTTGGCTGTTTACTAATGCTCCACCACTATTTCCAGAGTTTATAGCAGCATCTGTTTGAATTAATGTAAATGTTTTTCCATCTGAATCTGTTACTTCTCTATCTAGTGCAGAAATCATACCTCCTGTAACAGTGTTTTGCATTCCTAATGGGCTTCCTACAGCCATTGCAAATTCACCTACTTGTACAGAGCTTGAGTTTCCTAATTCTGCTGCTGTTAGACCTGTTTTATCTATTTTTATTACAGCTAAGTCTGTTTGTGAATCAGTTCCTACTATTTTAGCATCATATTTTGTTTCATCACCATTTAATGTTACCTTTATAGAGTTTGCTTCTCCAATTGTATAATATGATGAAGATGAGCTTGAGCTTATTACATGGTTATTTGTAATAATGTATCCATCTTCGCTAATAATAATTCCAGAACCTGTTGCAGTTGCTGTACTTTGTTGATTAAAGAACATTGAATTAACCGTGTAGCTTACTTCAATACCTACTATTGAAGGTAATACTTTTTTTGCAACAGCAATTCCTGTTCCAGAATACTCTGCTAAAGAAATTTGTGTTGTGTTTAATGTTCCTTTTGACGCACTTGTGCTGGTTGAAACAGAATTATTATTGTTATTTTTTTCTCCTATTATATTGCTTCGTATCTCTGGAACTCCTAAACATGTTCCTAATACAAGTGTTGCACCAAGCACACCGCTCAAAAATGGTACTGCTACACTTTTTCCAAAGTTAGATTGACCTTTTTGCTTTTTTTCTAATTGCTTTACTGCTTTAAATTCTTTACCAGATTTATCTACAACTGCATCTGGTGTTTTTACATTGTCTTTATTCTCTTCCATTTTAATTACTATCCTTTCTTACTCTGTCAAAAAATACTTCTTGACTCGTCTTATTCTCTTAAGATTAGCTCCATTATTCATTCTATCCTAATCTAGAGTTATAATACAATATATTTGTGAAAAGTTTGTGAAAAAAAGGCAAATATTTGTGAAAAAAGAATAGCCTTCGCTATTCTTTTCTATTTATATAAATATAATTGTGGATTTATTTTATTTCCATTTAGTCTTATTTCTAAGTGTAAGTGGTTTCCTGTTGAATTTCCTGTTGAACCAACTGCTGCAATTACATCTCCCGCTGTTACTTCATCTCCAACAGATGCATATAATTTACTACAGTGTCCATAATATGTTTGCACTCCATTTGCATGGTCAATTATAATTAAGTAGCCATAACCACTCATCCAACCAGAATATGAAACAGTTCCATCAGCTGCTGCTTTAATACTTGTTCCATATGGAGCCGCTATATCTAGTCCTCCATGAGCATGGTTTCTTACACTAGTCTCTACTACGCCATATCTTGATGTAATGTTTCCTACTACTGGTTTTACACTAAAATATACACCATTAAATGTTGCTTCTGCTATTCTTTCTTGCTCTGTTTTTATTCCTCTCAAATCTGTATCAACACTTAATTTTGCAACTTCTAATGATTGAGTTCCAACACTCTCGAAGTCTGTTGTATATTGTTCTTGAATTCCAACTTTTGCAACGTCTTCTGAATATTCACTCTGCATTTCTGCAACTATAGTTTCTGCTTCTTCCACGGTGTTTACATATGTTTCTATTTCATTGTTTATCGTAACCGCATAAACTTTATACATAGTTTTTATATTTTCTGATAACATTTCTGCAATTTTATCGTCATCTTCTGCCTCAACATCCGATAAAACCAATTCATATGTTGGTTCCACTGTTAATTCTGAAAACACAGCACATGGATTATCCGATGTTAATAATTCATTGTTTATCTTTTCTTCCATTGCCGTTTTGCTCTTTACATAGCCTATTATTTCGTCGTTTATTTTCACAGCATACACTGGATTATATTTTACAAATACTATTGCAATTATTATAAATAGTGCTATTGAAGCAATTGTTAGCAATCTAAAAATTTCTTTCGTGCAGTATTTTAATCTATTGTATAAAATAATTTCACGCTCCTTTTTAACTGCGACGCTTTCCATTATACCATATATTATATACAAATGCAAATCCAATTATTCATTCATCCGTTATACATGCAAAAATGGCTGAAAATATCGCAATTTTCAGCCATTTTTTTCTTTAATTAACGTTCTACATCAGCCTTTTTAGTAGTATTTTTATCAGATTGTTCTACTCCTTGTGTGTATTGTCTATTTATTTCTCTTACTTCATTTTCACTCGCTCCTGCTCTTGCCATGGTTTCCTCAACCGTAAATCCTTGCTTTAAGCACATGTGTATTGCTTGTTTCTTATATAAGCCTAATACAATATTTCTCGCTTTTTCCAGTTCTTCACTTTCTCCATGTACTGCAATACATGTATTTACTAATTGAAGCGCTGGCTTTAAATTTTCTGCTTTTGCATATTCATTAGTTATAAATTTAATAGCTTCTAAATTAACTTTTCCCTCACCATATGCAATCGAATCTGATAACGCCTCAATTTCTTCTAATGTAAGTTTTTCCCCATTTCCTACAATTTGTTTACACAACTCATAATATTTTGCCTTTTCATCTTCACTAATTTCTTTAGACTTGGCTCTTTTAATTAACAATTGTAAATCTTTTCTACATTTTTTTACAGTACCTACTACAAATCTTTCAGAATGATATTTTTTTCTTTCATATGTTCTTTTCATTTTTTTATCATTCATATATTCCTGCATTGCCTTTGTACAAATTTCTGGGTCAATTTTTCCTTGATACACTAAGTTATCTAATACTTTTCTTAATCCATTCATACTCATTTGTAATTGTTCTGCAATTTCATTAAGACTTAATTCATTTTGCTGTAATAATTCTATTAACCTTTTCTCATTATCATATACCTTTTTTTCTATATATCTTGCATTAGCCAATTCTATATCATTAGCATTTTCTTCGATTATTTTATTTATTTCTTCATCAGTTAAAGTTTCCTTTCTATTTTTTACATTTTGTATAGTATTAAAACTAACATCTAAAAATTTACCAATTTCTCTATCAGTGTATCTTCTGCTAAGCATATACATAATAACAGCATCTCTTACTTTAGTATTTTCAAATGGTTTCTCGTTTACTACTATTTTTCCTTCTTCTTTCAATTCAGCAATTATACTATATATCAAACTCGTTGACCTTCCCATTTCGTAGGCTATTGCTTTTGCTGGAAGGCCTTCTTTATATAATTTCAAAACTTGTTGTTTTCTTTCTGCTCTTTCTTTTCCAAATATTGTTCTTACACCTTTTTTACCCGATATATTTACTTTTTGTTCCATTGCTCCTCCTAATTCTTCTCTTATTTAGTCTGTCAACATAATATTATACCATAAAGTAGTAGTACATTTCAATCTTTTTGGGCTATTTTAATTATTTTTTGCATATACAACTCTTCCAAATTTATATCCATTTACCGCTTTCTGTATTTCTACAATTGGTATTGGTGCTACTGCAATTAATATTGTATATAGCCATTGTATTCCTGTTAATGGAACTAAACTAAACACCTGTGCAAGTGGACTTACAACGACTACTATTACCTGCAAAATTACTCCTAATACTAATGCTCCAATCAAATACTTATTTTCAAATATTCCAATCTTAAATATACTTTCTTCACTCTTAATATTAAAACTGTGAACTAGTTCCAAAATTCCTAATGTTAAGAATGCCATTGTTCTGCCAACTTCTACAGAATATAAACGATTTCCAATACTAAATGCCAATAGAGTAAACATTCCCAACATTGCTCCCTCTATCATTATTTTCCACCATAATCCATCTGCGAATAAATTCTTTTTAGGATTTCTAGGGAGCCTACTCATTATATTTTCTTCTTCTTTTTCTAAGCCTAATGCAATGGCTGGAAGCGAGTCTGTTACTAAGTTTATCCACAATAACTGGATTGCCAGTAATGGTGATTTTATTCCTAATACTAATCCGAAAAATATTGTTACTATTTCTCCTATATTAGTAGAAATTAAAAAATGTATTGCTTTTTTTATATTATCATATATGTTTCTGCCCTGTTTTACAGCCTCTACAATTGTAACAAAATTATCATCTAGCAAAATCATGTCTGCCGCATTTTTTGCCACATCTGTGCCACCTTTTCCCATTGCAATTCCTATGTCTGCATTTTTCAATGCTGGAGCATCATTCACACCATCTCCAGTCATTGCAACTACTGCACCTGTACTCTGAAAAGCTTTCACAATTCTTACCTTATGTTCTGGTGAAACCCTTGCAAATACTGAATAATCCATTATGTTTTGTTCAAGTTCGTGCTGGCTCATTCTCTCCAAAGTTTCACCATCTATTGCTAAATCGCCTCTTTTCAATATTCCTAATTCTTTCGCAATGGCCTTCGCAGTTTGCAAATGGTCTCCTGTTATCATTACTGTTTTTATTCCAGCTCTTCTACAAGTTCTTACTGCCTCTTTCACACCTTCTCTTGGAGGGTCAATCATTCCAATTAATCCACAAAATATTAAGTCCTTCTCCATTTCCTGCATTTCTGGCAATTTTTCCACATCTTTATATGCTACTGCAATCACTCTTAATGCCTTCTCCGCCATCTGATTATTTTGTTCATTTATATCGTCTTTTTTACTAAAGATTGGCACAATTTGGCCACCAGAATAACAATTACTACACCTTTTTAATAATACATCTGGTGCTCCTTTTGTAATTATTCTATATTTATTTCCGTATTTGTGAATTGTTGTCATCATCTTTCTTTTAGAATCAAATGGAATGTCATTAATTCTTTTCATTTCATCATACAAAAAGGATTTACTTACTCCTGCCTCCATTGCGGCATTCGAGATTGCAACTTCTGTTGCCTCTCCCACAAAGCATAGCTTACCTTGGATTCGTTCTTCTGTTGTATCTGTACACATAGTTCCAAGTTCTAAAATAAACTTTCTCTCATTGCTGTTAGCTCTTCCAAAGCAATTTCTCACTTCTGTTACAGTCATCTTATTTTGTGTTAAGGTTCCTGTCTTATCCGAGCAAATTACACTACTGCTTCCTAGTGTTTCAACTGCTGGAAGCTTACGTATAATACTGTTTTTCTTAGCCATTTTTGTAACACCAATAGAAAGCATTATAGTAACAATTGCGGGTAGCCCCTCTGGAATTGCTGCAACCGCGAGACCAACAGACGTCATAAACATTTCTATAATAGGAATCTTCTTAAAAATTCCTATCACAAAAATTAATACACAAATTATTATACAAGCAATGGCTAAAATCTTGCCAACCTCTGCAAGTTTCTTTTGAATTTGAGTCTCTGGAGACTCATCTTCTATTATCATTCCAGCAATCTTACCAACTCTTGTATTCATTCCAGTTTCAACAACTATTGCCTCTCCATGCCCATTTACGACAATTGTAGTTGCAAATACCATATTACACAAATCACCCATTGCAGTATTCTCTTTTAAAATCTTACTACTATCTTTTAAACTTGGAATAGTTTCTCCTGTTAATGCTGATTCTTCAATTTTTAAATTAAAACTATTTATCAATCTACAATCTGCCGGTACATAGTTTCCCGCTTCTAAAATTACAACATCTCCTGGAACTACCATTGTTGCATCAATCTCTTGAACCCTTCCATTTCTTCTTACTTTTGCATTCGGAGCAGACATCTTCTTTAAAGCCTCTAACGATTTTTCTGCCTTCTGCTCCTGAACTAGTCCCATAATAGCATTAAAAACAACAATAGCAACAATTATAATAGAATCTATGTAATCTGCTTCTCCGTTAAGCTTAGAAACAACTGCCGATATAATAGCAGCAATAATTAATGTAATAATCATAAAATCATTAAATTGCTTAATAAACTTAACAAATATACTTTCCTTTTTCTTCTCCTTTAAGTTATTTGGTCCATATCTTTCAAATCTCTTTTGAGCTTCATCTTCCGATAACCCAATATTAACATTAGTCTTTAAATTTTTTGAAACCTCCTCAACACTACTAGAATGCCACATAAAAATTCCTCCTTTTTCATTTGGTAATTTTATTAGAAAAACTTTCATATCTTTCTAAAAAACAAAAAATACTATGTACTTTTTATACATAGTATTCTACTTGTCCATTAATTATTCATTTAATATATTTTTATCTTTCAGCTTCCGCTACATTTTGTTTACTAAAATATTCTTTTCTCATTTTTATAACATCTACTTGCCTTAAAGTAGTAGCATTCATTATTTCTATATCTGTTTTGCCTTGTTTCATAAGTTCATAAGCCATTTGTTTTTCTCTAGCCGCCTTTAATGTTTCTTTAACCTTAAAAATTGTATCATTTTCTCCATATATTTCAATACATATGGTACACAGTCTTTGTGCAGATGTGTAATCTCCAAATTTGCCATATTCATTGCTGACAAAAACAAGAGAATCTATATCAAATTTTCCTTCTCCATAAGCAACTGTTTCGGCTAAAGCTTCAACTTCTTTTGGGGTTAACTTTCCACCACATTCAACTATTTTTTTGCAACAATTTGCATATTGTCTTTTTGTAACTCCGCTAATTATTCCACTGTTTATATTCTCTTCATATGTCTCCATTTTTCTTCTACAGTCATAAATAATTTTATCATTGCTTACTGTATATTTTGTTCCATCAACTAAATCTTTTTCTTTATTGTTTTTCCTTATTGGACTAACCCTTTTTTCTTTAATTAATCTAGATATTATAGGATTAATTTCATTATATGAAAGCTGTAATTCTTCCGAAATAAGCTGTCTATTCTTTCCTTGCTCTAACAAAGCTATAATCCTCTGTTCAACTTCCGCTAAACTTGCTTTTCTTTTCAAAACTATTACATTTTTATCAAGCTTTCCCTCACTAATAAGCTCATATACATAGTCAAAAACATTACTCATACTTGTTCTTAATATTTTAGCTACTTCAACTATAGTATATTCACTACTAAATAGTTCTTGTATGTCATCTCTACTTTGATTTTTTCTTATTATTTTTTCTGGTTTCTTTATCAATCTAGTACTTGTTATCTTTCCTTCATCGGCTAACCTCTGAATTATATCAACTACAGCATTTTTTCCTATACCAAGCTCTTGCATTATTTGCATTTTAGAATATCTTTTTTCTCTAAGTTCCAACACTTTATTTTCCAAATCCAAATCTACATTTCTTTTTAAATCATCTTTTGATATCTTACCTTCTTCAATAAATTGCTTAATATATACATACACCGTATCTAGTGATATATCTAATATATTAGCAATTTCTTTTATTGTTTTTCCGTCATTTATTAACTCTAATGTTTTCTGTTTTCTTTGTAATGTTCCCTTCTTTTTTAGACTCCTATCTTCTTCATTTAATAATCCTTGATTTATTAAACTATTTATAATTCTCGTAACCTTACGTTGTTCTATATGTAATGTTGTTGCAATTTCATATCCTGGACAGTCTCTTTTTCTTAATTCTAATACTTTTTCTTCCAATTCTTCTTTTTTCAAATCTTTAATCCTCGTAACTTCTCTATCCATACAAATCTCCTTTGTAAAAAATACCATATATAATATATTTTACTACTATTTTGCAAGGCTTGCAAGTATTATGTAGACTATTTTTTTACTTCTTTATATATAGCCACAGTAGATGTGAAACAATATGCATCAGACACAGATTGTTTTGTACCATTAATGGAAAAATTCAATCAAATATATAAAAGATATCCGAAGTATCCAATAGCAGATGCAGTATATGGTTCATATAATAATTATTTATATTGTGAACAACATGGAATGGAAAAGTTTATGAAATTTACAATGTTTGAGAAAGAGACCAAAAATGAAAAATATAGAACCAATCCATATAGAGCAGTTAATTTCAAAAAAAGATGAAAAGGGAAATATAATATGTCCAAACAAAAAAAAATTTATATTTAAAATGTCTAAGCATATGAAAGGTAATCAATACGGAAGGACCGAAGAAGTGTATTCATGATTGTACGAATTGTCCACATAAGCAAGAATGTAGCCCCAAAGTAAAAAATAATAGAACAATAAGATTAAATAAAGAATTAACGTCAATACATAAAGAAGTGTTAGAAAATCTAAATTCCATTCATGGAGCATTATTGTAAATGACATCGTCTGAAGCAATTAATCTTAGAATTATAGAATTATTAAAAGAACGCAACATGTCTGTATATAAATTATCGGTATTTCGAATTCAATTATTAGTGATTTTAGACGTGGCAAAGTAAAAGAACCTTCTATTAGTTCATTAATTCATATTTGTGAAGGTTTTGACATAAGCCTTAAAGTATTTTTCGATTCTCCATATTTTAATGATGTAGAAGCTGTCGATAGAGTTGATAGAATTGAAAAAGAAAGTAATAAAGCAATTTAATAAATACATTTTGGGGACAGAGCCATTTTTACTCCATCCCCAATTATTCTCATTATATTATTGTACATTTTTTTCTCCGTCCCCAGATTGTTCAACCTTTATATATTTTATATGTTCCACATTATTATTTTTGCTTCTCTCCACCATTTTTTCATATACTCTATCTCGCAAATCTTGTTGTCTTTCTTTTAATGGTAGTTCTTCATTTGGATAAAATGGTCCATCTACATATGAGACGAGTTGAATTTTATTATTGTGTCTGCCGTAGCCCTGATATGTGTTTGTTATACAATACGCAGGCGCATTTAATTTTACTGGATACTTGAATGACACTGCTTTGAATGGTCTTATTTTTGTATAGTATGGCCAAATATGGGCCTCTGGATATATTGTTATTGAATTTTTGTTTTTTATTTTTTCTTCTATTGTTGCTAAAAAGTTTTTCATTGCTTTTATGTCTGATGGAATTGGAATTGCGCCAAGCATTTCGACTAATGTTCCTGTTCCTCTTAATGAAATGTTTACTGGATTTACTATTAAAAAGTTTCTTTTAGGATAATCTGCAACACTTGGTATAAATGTATCTGCAAATGGTTGTGTGTGATTTGCGTACATGAAATAACCTTGATTTTTACATTCTTTTAGTTTTTCTTTTCCAACAAATTTATGTCTAAATTTTATTCTTAAATATCCCCATTTTATTGGCATACTTAGTACATTCTGAATAAATAATGAACATACATTCCAAATTAAACCTTTTTTATATTTAAACTTTTCGTCTATTACTCTTGATTGTATAGTTGCTGGAGCAAGTTCATCATTTAATTCATCACTATAATATAAAACCTTTTGTTTCATTTTTACACCTCCATTTTAGTTTGAAAAGGAATTAAATTTTGGCAAGAAAATGATATTCAAAAAGCAAATTTACTGTATGTAACCGCGTTATAAATAAAATTTTACGTAGCTAAAATTGTAATTTTTTTCAACTTAGCTTTTTTCAAAAAACTGTGAAGTATAATTGCTCCACAGTTTCACATTGTATTTTTATTATTTATTATTATTCTTTTCACACGTATATTCCAATGGAATTCCATAAAATTTTTCATATACATTCTTCCAGATTTCAAAGTTTTTCTGTTTCATTATTTCTGTATTTTCTTTTTCGGTTAGTTTTTCGTCTGGATATATTGGTTCTTCCACGTTTATTGTATATTCTTGTATGTTGAATCCATCTTCACCAATAAGTTTACTGTCTTCCATTGTTATAAATATTGGTATTACTGGTACATTATTTCTTGCAGCCAGCTTAAATGCTCCATTTTTTAGTGGCTTTGGTTTTCTGTAATTCCACCACATACTTTGCTCTGGATAGATTAATATATAATCTCCTTTTTGTAATATTGTGTCTACTGCTTTCATAAAGTTTACCATTGTTCTCTTGTTTGAGCTTAATGGTAATGTGTCGCAATTTCTAAAGAAGAAGCCATATAAACCTGGGAAATTTGTGTAATTTCCTTCTCTTATCACTTTGTATAGCCTTTTATCTTTTTCATTTTCAGACATTCTAAACACTTTTTCTACAGTAAAACAGTCAAATGGATTAAAGTGGTTACATGTTATTAATGCTCCCGTTTTTACTTTGTTTAAATTTTCTATTCCATTTACTTGTTTTATTATTAATTTGTTGTTTTTTAGTAAGTTATCTAGAAATCTTTCTCCCATTTCGTTGGCAAATATTCTTTTTATTTTGCTAGACATTTTTTCTCTAAGATAGTCTATATTTTCTGGTGTTAGTACTATTGTAGGAGGGTCTTCTTCAACATCTACATCAAATTTTCCTTCTCTCTCAAACTCTTCTATCTTCTTTAAAACTTCCAACCTATCTTGTGCTTTCTCTATTTGCCCATCATTTCCTTCTGATGAACTTCTTGTTTCTCGCTTTTCTCTTACTTTTATTGGTTGATTTTTTAGCATTTCTTCAACTATTTCTTCTTCATTTTCTACTGCTTGTAATTTTTCTTGTCTTCTCTTTTCTTTCTCTTGTTTTCTTTCTTGTCTAGCCTTTTTCGAAATTGCTAACAATTTTTTTGTATCCATTAAAACTATCTCCTATTTTCTTCTATCATCGCCAACACAATCAGCTTCCAATTTAGCTAATTCTATAAGTTTTGAGCTATTTGCATCATCTTTTTCTTTGTCTACATCTGTGTATTTACTCTTCATAGCTCTTATTTCATCATAAAATTCTGTCTCTTTTGCATATTTCCAGAAATATTCTTGATATAATACATCATCAAAGTACCATGGCTTACAACCTAAATTATAATGCACTAAATTAATAGTTCCTTCACGTTTTCCCATTGCTGGCATTCTGTTCCACTCAAACCCTAATAGCTTTACTCTACCTTTGCACAATCTATTCATGTAATCTTGGTCTTGTGCAACTTCAAATTTAATTTTTCCTAACATATATAAGAATTTTTCTTGGAACTTGTATTCTCTTAAAGCTTTTAAATTCATAACAATTATTCCTGCATTGAAATAATTGTTATAATCTATTACTCCAACAACTTTTTCAACATACTCTTGGAATACAGGTATTGCTTGTACTGCACCGTCTGGAATTCCAGCAATTAAATTGTCTCCCATATCTGTGTTATATAAATCTGCAATGTCTGCTAAAGTCACAGTATCGCTATCTATGTAAACTGCTTTATCATATTCTGGATAAAGTTCTGGTATAAACAATCTAAAATATGTTGTATTTGAAAAATAGTTACGTGTATATAATTTATCTTCAATTTCATGTAGCTTGCTACTCAAATCTACAAATTCTATACTAACATTTTCTGTTTCATATGCTTTTATTTTGTTTTTATTTTCTTCCGATACCTTTGTATATAATATTTTTATATCGTATTTATTTTCTTTTGATGAGTTTTCTATAACAGATTTTAACGCTACTCCTAGAAAAGGAATGTATCCATCATCTACTGCCATGAAAACTGGTACTATATTTTTGCTCATTTTAAAATTTTCCTCCTATAAAACTTGTTTTCAACTTTCTTAATTTTTCAGATAATATTTAATTCTATATTTCATTTTTATAAATATTTTTTACTTCTATAATTTACTTTTTCTCAATCATTTCAAATTTGCAACCTCTTTGTTCAAATTCTTTTTTCCATTCCAGATATTCATTTAGGTCATCATCAAATCTAAAGCATTTTAGTTCTTTATGAATTCCATCAATTTGCCATTGTTTAAAATTTTCTGTGTGTGGATATGGTTTATACATAAGCCTTTTACAGAAATGGCAAATTACCGTATCTTGTCTTCTAAAGCTTGCCTGCTCATTGAATTTTCTTGGTAATAAAAGTTTGCTAGTAGTACTCCAGAAAATAGCATCTTGGTCTGCAAATGGTAATTTTCTCTTTTTTATTAAAGCTCTTGCCTTTTCTAGTAAGCCCGTTTCTTTAATTTTATTTAAATTTAGCAATAACATTCCAGCATTAATGTAATCTGGTCTGATTATTTTAGAGCCGTATTTTTCCTTGACAGCTGCATACTCATATTCTTTAATATTTGTGTTGTATAATTCTGCTATATCTTTTGCAGCCATCATATCTATATCTAAATATAAAAGCTTTTCTGGCATGTTTGGTACAATATCTGCAAACAACCTTAACAAAGTATAAGGAGTACAATATGCGTTTTCATTTTTTCCATGACCAAATTCTTTCTCATATATCTCTGTAACATCTATTTTGGTAACTTTGTTCTCAGGATTCTTTGATTTTATTACTTTATTTAAAAAATCAATTTGTTCATCACTCATCGAAATAAAATCCGGATTAATTCTAGAAACATCCATTGTGTATATAAAACAATTTACCGCTTCGCTTGTTTTATTTGTAATAGATATAAGCTCTGTTAATGCTCCATCAAATACTTTATAATTACCACAAAAAAGTATATTTATCATAATCTTCCCCTGTTATTTTTCTTTATATACTAAATACTTTGCAAACCGTTTTAATATCTTTAAATGTGTCGTTTTCTATTATACTTCATTATTCAAATTTTTTCAACTTTTTTCGTCATCAAATTTTAGTATAGCAAATGACAGGGAAAACTTCCCTGCCATTGCGATATACTATGTGTTTATTATACGGTCACAGCCTGCTTTTGCTCATAAAGTTCAATAATAGAATTAAGCTCTTTTCCGCTCAGCATGCCTTTTTTCGTAAGCTCATTAACCAGCTCCTCTACCACTTCTTGGTGTTCGTCCAAGACCAGCGTTGCCTTTTTAGCCGCTTCTTCTAAAATTTTCTGAACTTCTCGATTCACAATTTCGGTAACTGCCGGAGTCTGCATCTGATAATCCTTGTCGTTCAAATAGATTTGGTTTTCCCCAAGCCTACTGGTCATACCATATTTGGTTACCATTTTAAACGCAATTTTCGTTGCTTTCTCCAAGTCACTCTCAGCCCCTGCATTATTTTCAGACTTCATAAAAAGCTTTTCAGCAATTCGGCCAGCCAACAAATCTGCAATCAAATCCGTAAAATACGATTTATCCTTATTTACAGTTTTATCAGTCGCGTCAGTCACTGTCAAGCCAAGATAGCCTTCAGCAGGAACAATAGAAATAGCAATTGCCTTCCGGTCAATCAACTTATCAGAAAAACGCTGGACAACAAAATGTCCAACTTCATGGTAAGCTGTGCTTCGTACCATTTCTTCTGACATATTACGAAATTCCTCGAAATTTGCTCCAAAGTTTTTCATAATAGATTCACGGTCAACGCGATCTTTACCACTCATACGTGCAGTAACCATAGACACATCGATCAAGTCCTTAGTGCGGTCTGGATTGCTTGTGTTGTAGTTGAAACACGAAGAGTAGAAAATAATCATTTCGACCATCTTCTTAGAAATGCGAACTCCATGGAATTCTTCCAACTGCCTAATAGATTCCTTCAGCATGTCGTAGACTTCCGTGGTACGAGGTTCTCTTACTGTGATTGTCTTAAATCTACGCCTCAAAGCTCCTTCCATGCCAAATGTTTGTGCATATTCTTCATCAGTCGTTGCACCAATGACAATTGCATCATCGCCAGCCAAAATGGGCTTCAATGCATTAGACAGATCTTGTTTTTCTCCGTGCGAGACAGCACCAGCGCCAACAATCATGTGAATCTCATCGATAAACAGGATAACATTGTTATGTTTTTTCATCAATTCAATGAGGTCCTGAAACCGTTCTTCTGCCTGTCCTCTCAAAGTAGTTCCAGAAATGATGTTATTCACGTCCAAAGAAAGAACGATAAAATCATTAAACATTTCAGGGCATCTCTGATTAACGATGTCAGAAGTCAGCTTATACACGATGGAAGATTTACCAACGCCAGGTTTTCCCACAAGGATTACATTGCGTTTTGTTTTTTTCATCATGTTGCGCCAAATTTCTTCACATTCAGCATCCCGTCCAAGAATTTCACAATTCGGATTATCAATAAATTTATTGTTCAAAATTGTTACACATCCTGTAAGAGACGTCGGAATATAAAATTCCTGTTTCATGTTGGAAGTTGCTTCATTGTAGTTCTTTTGGAATTCCGAAATATCAGTATCCCATTCTCCCAAAAGTTTCATCATAGCTTTAGATAAGTTTTCGGAAAAAGAAATAGCAATGTCTTTAAATGTTACCCATTCACGTTTTTCTTCTGTCACAATCTGAATTGCATAGGTAAAAACATCTGCTAGATCCTGTGAAAAATCAACACCTCCACAATTTGTTCCACATGCATCAACAATGCACGAGGTAAAGATATGAACGTCATCTTCTTGGTATGCTTTACTTTCAGTAAAACATTCCGTAGTCTTTGTTTCATGTTCCGAAGAAAATACAGCATCAGTGCTATTTTTTTCTGTCTTGTTTCCATCCTCATTTGCATCTTCGCAGTAGCAGTTTCTAAGAATCCGTTGCACATCATCAGAAATTAACTCCAGCTTACAGCTCGAAGATACTTCCATTGAAGTGGCAAAAAGCCGATTCAAAAGAAGCGCATCAAACAGTACTAGTGTGTTCATCATCCCAAGATCAAATTCTTTAGTAATTGCTATCATCTGATGGATGACTTCTTTCACTTCCGTAGTCAGCTTGATACCCATAGTACATACTCCTTTCTACTATGATACGCTTTTCATTATAACATCATATTTTGCACTTTTCAAGCTTACATCTCCAATAATTCGACATTATTTGACTTTTTTCTGAGTTTAAAATGACTATTTACTTTTTCTAAAATATTTTTCTCTTTTACTCTTTCAATTCTTTTGCTAATTTTCCAATTGCTTTTGTTTCAATTCTTGAAACATAACTTCTAGATATCCCCATCATCTTCGCAATTTGCTTCTGTGTTTTTGGCTTATCTCCATTTAAGCCAAAACGCAACTCAATTATAGTTTTCTCCCTGTCTTTTAAAATTTCTCTAATCTTTTCATATAATCTTTTTATTTTAAATTTTAAATCTACTTCATCTTCAATATTTCTCTCATTGTTCTCTAAAACCTCTTTTAACGTTACAGTATTATCATCTTTATCTTTTCCAATAGTATCCTCCAAATAAACTTCTGCCCCAAGTTTTTTCGTGCTTCTCAGATACATAAGTATTTCATTATCTATGCATCTAGACACATATGTAGAAAGCCTTGCCCCTTTCTCAATTTTAAAACTATTTATTCCCTTTATCAAACCAATAGTACCAATGGAAATTAAGTCTTCTTGGTCAACATTTGTAGACGCATATTTTTTGCATACATGTGCCACCAACCTTAAATTTCTTTCTATTAATATGTTTCTCGCTTCTTCATCGCCTTCAGACATTCTTACTAAATAAATTTTTTCTTCTTCTGATGAAAGTGGTTCTGGAAATAAATTATTGTTTGAAATATAACCTACAACAAACACTGCTGTTTGTAAAAATTTTAAAAAGCCCATTAAAGAAATGGTTAGCATACACGCACCTCCATTTTCGGTTGAAAATTGTAAACATTTTTAACCATCACTATAACACAATATATGAAAGAAAAATAAATAACGTGCATGACCACTTAAAATAATACTTTTTCGCAAAAAAAGACCAATTCACATTTTTATAAAGTCTCGGCACATTGTGCTTGGTAAGAGCATCTTCGTACTTTTCAGAAGGTGCACTTCCAGTTTCGTTTAAAAATATTAATTGGTCTTTGTTTATTTTTTATTATACATTTTTTTAAAATTTTTCTATTGTAATTTCATATTTATCTTTTCAATTTTTCTATTTATTTCGTCAATATTACAACCTTTTGCCGGTTCATCTGTTATTTTGTATTTTTCTTTAAGTTTAATTATTTTTTCCACGCTTTTATCTATTTGATTTATGTCTATTTTTTTATTCTTAACATTCTTTTCTATTTTATGTATTGCGTGAATTACTGTGTTGTGAGGCGCTCCTATCATTATTATATCTGCTCCTGCTTTGCATGCTTTCATCGTGGCTTTTACATATCCATATCTTAAGCTTATTGCCCTCATCTTTAAATCGTCTGTCATTACTAGACCTTTGTATTGGTATTTGTTTCTTAAATAATCATTAATTACCGTTTTTGATAGAGATGCAGGATTTTTCTTATCTACGTCTTTTACAACTAAATGCCCTACCATTATAACTTCAGCATTTTGCCCAATTGCTCTTTTAAAAGGTAATATATCTTCTTTTTCTAAATTTTCAATTTTAGCGTCTATCACTGGCAAGAAAAAATGAGAATCTTTTTTTGTAAGTCCATGACCGGGAAAATGTTTTATAACTGGAATCACTCCTCCATTAGCTAATTCTTTCATTATTTGTATTCCATTTTTAATTACTTCTTCTGCATTTTTACCATAGCACCTGTCTCCAATAGCATGCCCATCCTCAAATCTCTGTATATCTAGCACAGGTGCATAATCCATATTAAAACCAGATTCTTTTAACATTTGTGCAGTTACCATTCCAGCCTGCTCTATTATTTCTATATTATCCTTTGCAACCAGCTTTCCAGCACTCTTTATATTTTTTAACTCTCGAGGCATTCTATTCACTCTTCCGCCTTCTTGATCTATACTTATAAATAGCGGCATATTACCACTTTTGTGGTTTACCTTTTTAATTTCATTTATTAAATTTATCATTTCTTCATATGTGTCATAGTTTTTCCTATAAAGAATTATTCCTCCAACTTTATATTCTTCAATCATTCTCTTTGTTTCATTTGTTATTTCTTTTCCCTGTATTTTTATAATCAACATTTGACCGATTTTTTCTCTTAATGTTAAATTTTTCATACTATCATCTCTTTTCTAATAAATTGTTCCTATATTGCATATATTATATCATCTGGAGGTAATTTATGAAATACTTTTACAATTTTTTAATTGGTATATTGATGGGATTTGGTGCTATTCTGCCTGGTGTCAGCAGTGGAGTATTTTGCGTTATATTTGGCATTTATGAAAAACTTGTTAATAGCATAATAAATTTTTTTAAGGATTTTAAGACAAATTTTCTTTTCTTATTTCCAATTGGACTCGGCGGAATAGTTGGCGTAGTATTGTTTGGAAATGTAATAAAATACTTTTTTTCCTTATATAAATTTCAATCTTGCTATGCTTTTATTGGGCTCATTTTAGGAACCATTCCATCTCTTTTCAAGCAAGCTTCTACTAATAAATATGTTGAAATAAAAAATATAATTCCAATGATTATTTCTTTTTTATTTGGAATTGCTCTAATATTTATAGAAAAATCTTTAAGTTTAGGCACTACAAGTTCCGCATCGTCAAGTTATTTATATTTAATACTTTCTGGTTTTTTAATGTCTGTTGGAATTGTAGTACCAGGAATTAGCAATACTGTAATTTTAATGTGTTTAGGAGTTTACACAACGTACATAGATGCAGTTGCAACAATCAATTTCCACATTTTAGTTCCAATGGGAATCGGGCTTTTCTTTGGTTGTTTACTGTGGATACGAATTATAAAATATTTATTTGATAAACACCATCAGACAACTTCATTATGTATTATCGGATTCACTATTGGTTCTGTTTTCGTGCTATTTCCAGGTTTTGCGCATGGCATTTTGGGATTAATTTGCTATCCTATATTTTTTGTTAGTTTAATATTATCATATAAATTAGCTAATTTAGAAAATACAGTAAGTACTTAAACTATAAAAAGGCATAAAACATTAAAATTTTATGCCTTTTTTATTATTTTTTTCTTCTTAATATCCACCCTTTTTTCACTTCAAAAGGAATTTCTAATATTACTGTCTGTCCTTGTTTTCCTGGATTTACTGTACTTATCTCTTCGTTAGTTTCACTATCATATAATTTTTCTATTGCGAATGCCTGTGGTTTTATTTCATTTGGGATTATCAATTCCAATGTGTCTCCAACACTTAATTTGTTCTTTATTTCTATTAATACTCTTGAATTTGCTGATTTTTCTTCAAGAATTTTGCCTCCAAATTCATAATCTGGATTATATTGTTTTCCTTCGTATTCTTGGAAATCTTTATTATTTCTGTCATTAAAATAGAATGTTGTAAGTCCTCTAGTCTTTACTTTTTCAAGTTCTTTTAAATATTTTGTATAGTCATATCCTTCTGGATTTGCCATGTAATCGTCTATTGCGTTTCTATATACATTTACAACAGATGCTAAATAATATTCTGTTTTAAGTCTTCCTTCAATTTTTAAGCTATCAACGCCCATTTCTATTATTTGTGGAATTTCTTTTATCAAGCACAAATCTTTTGATGATAATATGTATGTTCCATTTTCATCTGTTTCAACAGGCATTAGATTTCCCGGTTTATTCTTTTCTTCTAAATACATATTATATGCCCATCTACAGCTTTGTGAACAATCACCTAAGTTTGCTGACCTGCAAGATAAATATTCGCTTAAGAAACATCTTCCAGAATATGCCCAGCACAAAGCTCCGTGTATAAACATTTCAACTTCTAAATCTTCTGGCTTATTCTTCATTATCTCTTGAATTTGGTCTTTGCTTGTTTCTCTGCCTAGAATTACTCTTTTAGCTCCGTTATCATACCAAAACTTTGCAGCATGATAGCTTACAACATTTGCCTGAGTACTTACATGTATTTCTATGTTTGGAGCAATCTCTCTAATCTTTTGAATAACTCCACCGTCAGAGGCAATTATTGCATCAACATGTACTTCATCTAGCATTTTTACCTGCTTTTCTATTTCTTCATAATTTGTGTCCCATGCATAAATATTTAGTGCTGCATACACTTTTTTTCCAATGCTGTGTGCATATTTTATTGTTTTTTCCAAGTCGTTATCGTCAACTTCTGCTCTACTTCTAAGCGAAAGTGAAGCAGTTCCGCAATATACAGCATCGGCTCCATACATAAATGCAACCTTAGCTTTTTCAAAAGACCCTGCTGGGGCCAATAATTCTGGTTTTTTCATTTCATAATCTCCTATTATTATTTCTTTATTCTATCATACTTGAGCTATAACTATTTTTCAATTCTTTTCTTTGTAATTGCCAGTCCATCTCCAACTTCCAATATTTCAGTTTCAAGTTCTGGATTTTCAGTAGTTTCCTTAATATACTGTCTTAAATGAGTAACAGCTGTACGTTGTTTGTGCTTATTGTAATCACTCATTACATAACCTTTATACAAAATATTATCTGCAAAAATAATTCCATCATCTTTTAGCATTCTTAATGCATGCTCCAAGAAAAATGGATATTTTCCCTTAGCGGCATCTATAAACACAACATCATATTTATCGTTCATAGTTGGAAGAATTTCGACAGCATCTCCTTCATAAATGTTTATTTTTTCTTCTACTCCAACCTTTTTTATATTCTCTTTAGCTTCTGCAATTCTTTCTTCATCTCTTTCAATAGTGTCAATCTTTCCACCATCTCTTAAATATTCAGAAAAACACATTGCAGAATATCCAACAGCCGTGCCAATTTCAAGTATTTTTTCTGGTCTTTTCTCTGTTAAATATTTATCTATAACTTCTAAAGTGTCATCCATAATAATTGGAATATGTCTTTCAAGTGCATTTTCTTTTATTTTTAGTAGTTCATCCTTGTTCATTTTACTTTTCCCTCTTATATATTATCTCAATTCTTATAAACTCGACATTAATTATAACACTAAATGTCCCATTTTAGCAAGTTTTTAAGGGAATTTAAACTTTTTATGTAAATTTATATAATTTTGCACGCCTCTACTTAGATTATTCCTATTTCTTCCCATTTTCTAATTTTCGAATCTTAAATCCTTATAGTCATGTATATCAAATCCGTATTTTTTATAAATTTCACTTACTTTATCTAAAGATAATTTATTCTTATCAATTTCTAATTTTTCAATCATTTCTTCTACTTGCTCTTTACTTTTCCCTTCAATTTCAAGATAAGTTGGAATCATAGGCCATGAATCAATATCAAACTCTATATTTCCTAATCTATATATAGTTCTTTTGTTTTCTTGGTACATACTATGTTCATACCCTAACATATTCAATATTTCATCGGTTTTTTCAAAATCTGACACTTCCACTTCTAATTCCTTTACACTACCTATTTCTTTTTTAGCAGATTTTTCCTTAATTGTTAATGTCGTTTTAGTTCCATTTGTCCTTAATCTAATAAATCGGCCTCTATATTCTTCGTGAAAATTATATAAATTTCTTTTCTGAAAAAATTCGCCCTCTTTTACAGCTCCAATCTCTAATAATTTTTTTTCAATTTCCATAACATCTATATCTAATACTGTTATTTCATATTCATTTTTCATTCTTACTTTTTCCCCTTTATAATATAAATCTGAATCCTTTACAAATTTAGCAAAAACAGGCATCTCACGAATGCCTGTTTTTTTTGCAATTTTCATTTGCGGTGTTCTTCCTTTTAATTTAGTGTAACATGTCCCGTAACAAACATAAGAAAAATTGTACTAATAAAATTGTAAAATTATCAAAAACTTACAAAAATATTATACTACATTTTCATTTTTTTGCAATAAAGTTTTTATATTTTCCAAAAGAATCATTCGACAAAATTTTCGCCCAATAGGGACGCCCCTTTTGGGGCGAAAAAGAATTGATTCTTCGAGCGAAGTTGTTTTCTCTCAAAGAATCAATTTTTCTATCTTCTTGCAGCTTTTTCTCTGTCTTTGTTGTTTAATATTACTTTTCTTAGTCTAATATTTTTTGGTGTTACTTCAACAAGTTCGTCTTCTGCAATGAATTCTATTGCTTTTTCTAATGATAATTGAATTGGTGGAACCAATCTTAATGCATCATCAGATCCAGAAGCTCTTGTGTTTGTAAGGTGTTTTTCTTTACAAACGTTTATAGAAATATCTTCATTTCTAGAGTTTATACCAACTATCATTCCTTCATAAACTTCCACACCAGGTCCTATGAATAATTCTCCTCTTAATTGAGCATTGTACAATCCATAAGTGATTGATGTTCCTTGTTCGAATGCAACTAAAACTCCTCTTGTTCTTGCTTGAATGTCTCCTTTGTATGGCTCATAGCAATCGAATATTGAGTTCATTATTCCAGTTCCCTTTGTATCTGTTAAGAATTCTGTTCTATAACCAATTAATCCACGTGCTGGAATCTTAAATTCTATTTTTGTATGTCCGGCTTCTGCTGGTTCCATATTCTTCATTTCAGCTTTACGTCTTCCTAATTTTTCTATAACTGTTCCGATTGCATCGTCTGGTACGTTTACAACTAAGTCCTCTATTGGCTCACATTTTACACCATCAATCTCTTTGAAAATAACCTTTGGACGAGATACTAGAAGTTCGTATCCTTCTCTTCTCATTTCTTCTATTAATACAGATAAGTGTAATTCTCCACGTCCGCAAACTTCGAAGCTATCTGGAGAAGCAGTTTCCTTAACACGTAAACTTACGTTTCTTTCTAGCTCTTTGAATAATCTGTCTCTGATGTGTCTTGATGTAACAAATTCTCCTTCTTGTCCCGCAAAAGGTCCATTGTTTACACTAAATGTCATAGAAACTGTTGGTTCATCTATGTTTACAAATGGTATTTTTTCTGGGTTTGCTAAATCACAAATTGTATCTCCGATGCTGATATCTGGAATACCTGATATAGCAACTATATCACCGGCGTCAACTTCATCAACTTCAACTCTTTTTAATCCCATGTATGTGAACAATTTAGCAATTTTTCCTTGTGTATTTTTTTCTTGTTTACAAATTGAAACTGGCATTCCATTCTTTATTTTACCACGTTCGATTCTTCCTATTGCAATTCTTCCTAAATAATCATCATAATCTATGTTAGATACTAACATTTGCATTGTTCCATCCATATCACATGTTGGAGGTTCAATCTTATCGATTATTGTATCAAATATGCAAGTAATGTTATCAGAATCATCTGACAAATTCATTTTTGCAATTCCATTTTTAGCTGATGCATAAATAACTGGGAAATCTAATTGTTCATCAGAAGCATTTAATTCTATGAATAATTCTATAACCTTGTCTAATGCTTTTTCAGGTTCTGCACCTGGTCTATCTATTTTGTTTATTACAACTATTGGTTTTAGGTTAAGTGCTAAAGCTTTCTTTAAAACTTCTCTTGTTTGAGGCATTGGGCCTTCAAAAGCATCTACCAATAATAAAACACCATCAACAGTCTTTAATACACGCTCAACTTCTCCACCGAAATCAGCATGTCCAGGAGTATCAACTATATTAATTTTTACTCCATTATACATAACAGATGTATTTTTAGAAAGAATTGTAATTCCTCTTTCCTTCTCGATATCTCCAGAGTCCATTACTCTTTCTGCTACTTGTTCATTCTCTCTGAAAACATGGCTCTGTTTTAAAAGTGCATCAACCAATGTAGTTTTACCATGGTCAACGTGTGCAATTATTGCAATATTTCTAATATTTTTGTTATTCATTTTTCCCCCTCTTCGCCCAATGGGGACGTCCCTTTTTGGGCGATTTTAATTTAATTATTTTAGTTTTTATTATTTCTCATAGAATATGATTTTACTAGTTATCCTTAACATCATAAAAGTCATATAAATTTACATTTTAAAAAGCGTTTATTTTATCATATGTCTAACACGCTCCAAGGTTTTCGCCCAAAAAGGGGGCATCCCCTCTGGGCGAAATTTTATTATGCATTCTCTTTATATTCTTGTGATGTTCCTTCTAATTCTCTTATCGATAGTTCTATTTTTTTGTTTTCAAAATCTATGTTTATTATTTTCGCATTTACTTTTTGTCCAACTTGAAGTTCTTCTTCTGGCTTTGCTATTTTTCTTTCACAGATTTGTGAAATATGAATTAGTCCCTCTATTCCTTTTTCTAATTCTGCAAATGCTCCAAAAGGCATTATTTTAGAAATTTTTACTTTTACCACATCTCCAACATGGTATTTTTCTTCTACTTTATTCCAAGGATTTGGACCTTTTTTCTCATAAGATAATTTGAATCTCTTATTTTCTTTATCAAGCTCTTTTACACTTACTTCAATGCTTTGTCCAACTTCTAATATATCTCTTGGGTTTTGATTTCTTCCCCAAGTCATTTCCGATATGTGTAACAAGCCTTGTGCACCACCAATATCAACAAATGCTCCATAATCGCTTATTGCTGTTACAGTACCTGTATATTTCTTTCCAACTTCAATGTTGTTCCAAAATTCTTCTTCTTTTGCTTTCTTTTCTTCCTCAACTAAATCTTTTACAGAACCGATAATTTTCTTTGCTCTTTCATCGTTTTCTATAACTCTAAATCTAATTGTTTTTCCTTTATAAGAGCTTACATCTTCGTCTCTTCCAACTTCTGATAATGAAATTGGTATAAATACTCTAATTAAATTCTTGTATAATACGACTAATCCATTTTTATTAGTCTGCTTAACTTCTTCTTCAAATACTTCTTTGTTGTCTACTTTTTCTTTGAATTCTTTTCTTATTTCTTTTATTTTTGCGTGTTTACAAGACATTAATACATTGCCTTGTCCGTCATTTAATTTCAATACATCTGCTTTTATCTTATCTCCAACCTTATATTCATCAGCTGGTTCTAGTCCTTTTTCACTAAAATATTCGTTTCTTGGTATAATTCCATCTGCTTTATAACCGATATCTACAAATATTTCGCCTTTTCCATTAATTTCAACTATTGTACCTGTTATGGTACTTCCAACTTTTACTTTCTTAAAAGTTTGATTTATTATATCTTCAAATGTTAAATTATCTTCAAATTTTTCCATAAAAATCCTTCATTTCTATATAGTTTTGAGTCTATTTTGACTGTGTTTTTCGAAGTTTTAGTATTTTTATAACAATTCCAAAACTGAAATGCTATAAAACAATAACTTTTTCGCCCAAAAAGGGGCGTCCCTATTGGGCGATTTTCTGTTGTCAATTATACATTATTTTGCTTGATTTGTCAACATAATTATGCTGTCCATAATTTCTTTTGTTGCCTTTTCTATATCTTCTTTTTCTGGATTTTTTGGTTCGTAATTTGTATAATCTAGTGGCTTGCCATAGTTTAATTTTACTTTAGTAAAAGGTTTGAATGTTCCTTGTATTCCAACTGGTACTACTTTTGTTTTTGTTTTTAAAGCCATATATGCTGCTCCATTTTGTACTTTTGCACCTTTTGCTAAGCCTTTTCTTGTTCCTTCAGGAAACAAGCCGAGTGCCTCACCATTTTTTAATGCTGTAAGGTTCATTTTCATTGCCTCTATATCTCTCATTCCTCTCTTTACAGGAATAACATCAAATACATGTGCAAACCAGTTTAGAAATTTGTTGTGAAATAGTTCTTCTTTTGCAATAAATCTTATTCTTCTCTTGCTTGCAGTTACTAATCCTATTGCATCCCAGGTATTTAAGTGATTAGCACAAACAATTACAGGTCCCTCCATAGGAAGGTTTTCTTCATTTATTTTTTCTATTCTAAACACAACCTTGTAAAAAGCATGTAAAATTGCTTTTATAGTCGCTCTTTCTATCTTCTTCCATGTCGTTTCTGGTCTTACCCAATATATTTTTTCTTGCTCTTTTTTTTCCTTTAATTTTTTATCTATTACATTGCTTATGGCTTTTTCTACTTCTTTTATAGTCATTTCTGAGCCATCTATAACCACTGCATCTTCTGCCACTTTTAAGGCTCCCATCTCTTTTTCCATGTCATTTTTATCACGTTTCTTTATATTTTCTAAAACCTCTTCATATGACATTTCGATGCCTTTTTCTTCGTTTTGTTTAACTCTTCTTTTAGCTCTTACTTCTACATTTGCGTTAAGATATATTTTTACGTCTGCATTTGGAAATATTACAGTTCCAATGTCTCTTCCTTCCATTATTACATCTTTTCCTTGAGCCATTTTTCTTTGAAGCCCTGCCATTGCAACTCTTACTTGCTTTATACTTGAAACAGGTGATACATTTGCAGATACTTCCTTGCTTCTTATTTTATCAGTTACATCTTGACCATTCAAAAATACTTTTTGTTTTCCTTTTTCAGTACTTAATTCTATTTGAATGCTCTTTAACATTTCTGCAATTTTCTCTTCTTCATCCATTCCAATATTTTGGTTCATCATTTCTAGTGTAACACATCTATAAGTTGCACCAGTATCTATATTTACTAGATTATATTTTTTTGACAATCTGCTTGCCATAGTTCCTTTGCCTGTTCCTGCAGGTCCATCTATTGCTACTATAAAAGACATTTTCTTCTCCGTCCCCAAAATGTACTTTCCATACACTTTGCATATTTTTTATTCTTCATTCATATGAATTCCCTTTGCAACTAAATCAATTTTTATTATATTCATCGCAGTTTGTTTTTCTATTTCTTTTTTTACCCTTGCTTTATAATTCTGTAATACCTCTATAATATTATTTCCATAATTTATAATTACCTCTAAGTATATTGATATTCCATCTCCATAGTTTTGAGTCCTTATTCTGGAAACATCATATATTTCTGGCATTTTCTTGGCTACTCTTTCGGCAATTTGTCTAAACACACTGTCCGATATAGTAAATTTTCCAAGATAACTAAAAGTAGGCCTTATTATTGATTTTTCTGATATATAAGGTGTTCCACCTTTTGATTTAAATATTTGTAGTGGATCTAGAATATATCCAGAAAAATCCTTTTTTATTTCAAATGTTGGTACTGGTATTACGTGTTTTCCTTGTGTAACACGTATATTACGAGCCTTTTCCATCTCTTCTTCTGTTGCAACTTCGTTTATATAAATTGTTTTCTCAAGAGGTGGTAAATCCAAGCTTTCTATTATTTTCTGTATCATTTTGTCTGATGTTCCCAAAATCAATAAACTATCTGGTTTGTATTTTTTGAAAGCTTTTTTCATATCAGCTTGTTCTTTTTCTTCTATAAAAAGTGCATGTTTTACAGTCTCTATTTTAGTTGGAGCCTTTTTTGCTGATGTGCCTGCTAATACTTCATTTTCATTTATTAACAGACCATCATCTATTATGTAATGAATGTTATTTTCTCTTGCAACTAATTGTGCTCTGTAACTCTTGCCAGTTCCAGATGGTCCAACAAAAGCCAAGACTCTCATTTTTTGTTTTTCCACTTTATTTCACTTCCTTTTTTATTCTTACATGCTTGAAAAACTTCTAATTATTTTTCAATGAGTTCAAAAGTATATCTATAATCCTTATACTCATCTATAAATTGCTTTTCATCAAGCTTTTTCACATCATATTTTTCTGCAATTTCATCATATAATTGATGTGTATTTTCATTTTCTACAATCCAAATTCTTCCCGTATAATCGTCTAAAATTTTTGATAAGTCTTCTTCTATTACCATATATGGTGCAAAAGCTTTGTAGGCATCATGTACTCCCCAATGTTCTTTATTGTAGAAATATGACGTATTATCATGGTTTTGTGATACTTCTGTCGTTATAACAGCACCATTTATTGCTCCAGAATATATAATTATATCCCCATCTTCAATGTTTTCATTTAAATATGTCTTAAAATCTCTGTTGTTTATAGCATAATTTTCTCTTATTGTTCTACAGTTGCTAATTGCCGACAAAGTCAATATTACTAAGCAAATTGATATCATGCGCACTTTGTTTGTATCTCTTGCCATGAAGTATGCAATTGAAAACATGAACGCTCCATTTAAAATTAACAAATATCTACTTAACAATATTACACTATGTAATAATCCACAAATTACTAACACTAAAAGGATTATTCCTATATAAATGATGAATCCCCAAGTTCCAGGTTTTCTTTCTTCTTTTGGTGTGCTTGTTACCATATAAATTAAATAAGCATAAAAAGCTGTTGATAGTATTATTGGCTGGAATGTTAAATTTCCTTTATATTGAACTGTTAATATTTCATATATTGAGCCAGGGAAAGTTAATGTGATCCAAAAACCTGTTCCTTTTAAATGGCTTGCAAACACTATAAGCCATGGTAAATAAGCAACAACCTGTAACACTGCCGTTATTGTATATTTTATTAAATCTTGTTTTCTTTCTTTTCTATTCTTGATTAAATATATGAATAGAGCCAAGTTTATAACTCCTGCCAATAGCACTCCATAATAATGAGTGTATGCTAAAGCCAAGCTACTTAGTCCGAAAAATACATATGTTAATTTATGAATGTCTTTCTTATAAATTCTATAAGCATATATACACATAATAGTTCCCAAAAGCATTCCTAAAGAATACATTCTTATTTCTCCAGCGTATTGTGCAGATACAGGTAACATTAGTGTTAAGAAAGAAAACCAAAAACCAACTTTTTCTCCGAAGTCTTTACGAATGTGTGTATATCCAAGTATTGCAGTTAATGCAATCGTGATTGCTGAAAACAATCTATAAACAATAATATTCTCTCCAAATATTAAATTTAAAATATGCAAACAGAAATAATAAAATGGTGGATGTACATCATAACTTGTTATATTCCATATTTCTGAAAAAGAATGTCTTACAATTCCTATTGTATAACTCTCATCAAACCACATATTTGTATGCAATATTGATAGACTCATGAATATTATTCCAAGCACAATTACTGCTATATGTATAAGCTTTGGTTTTAAAATTTTTTGAAGTTTTTCTCCCATTTTAATCACATTCCCCTTATATATAAATTTTATAAAATTAATTGACATATTTGCTTCATTTGATGTATAATAAACGTAGAAAGTAAGCAATTACAGAAATGTAGTTGCCAAATATATTGCAAACTGCACACTGCTCTGTAATCGAAAATTTTAAGCAATGTGCAGTTTTTTATTTTATTTGCTTATTTATCCATTGTATGTATATAATACATAGCAAGGCTAAATTTATTGTTATTGAAATCATTAATCCTATAGCTAGGAACATAAAAATCTCTAACATAGCCTCACCTCCCAACTCTTGATAAGAAATCAAGGTCAAAAGGCAACCACACATCCACTAAATACTTACTTTCTACGTTAATATTTTACATTATTTCCATAAAAATGTCTATATATTTTATAAAATATTTAAGAAAAGAAGTACAATAAACGGAATCTACTTTTTCAGCAGTTTCCTTTTATTGTACCTCTTTTATAATTTTTTAAATTTATATTCGTTTAAGCAACATCTTTTATTTTTATATCTCTTACGTGGTCTATCTTTTCCCACTTTGTATCACGTACGAATAAGCATTTGAAGTTTATTAATAACCATGAGCCTAAGAACAATGGGTATAAAGCAAGTCCCTTTAACATTGGTCTTATTGGTTTTCTTTCAATTATCATTATTACAATTCCAACAAATATTGGCAAGAAAAATGTTGGTAATATATATCTTAAGCAGTTTATTAATAAATCCATTGGTGTCATTCCACCAAATATGAACATTACAAAGTTTATTAACAATAACACAATAGTCATTATAAACATTGGAATACTTCCCATCATGTATAAAAGTCCATCAAAATTCATCAATGTTTTATTTTTCTTCACAGCCCCAGCTAGTGGTTTTGTATATTCTTGTAAACATTGAATATGTCCTATTGTCCATCTTGATCTTTGTGACCATGATTGTTTAAATCCTACTGGTTGTTCATCATATACTATTGCATCTGTTGCCCAGCCAACTCTTTTACCTTGTATTATACGTTTCAAAGAGAATTCTATATCCTCTGTTAGAGTGTCTGTGTTCCAACCTGTTGGTTTTATTATATCAAATTTAACCATAAATCCAGTTCCATTCAAAAGAGCTGATAAGCCCAAATTGTATCTAGCTAAATGATAGAATCTGTGCATTGTCCAATAGAATATTGCATATCCTGCAGAAACCCAGCTATCTGTTGGATTTTTTATATCTCTATAACCTTGAACAACTTCTTCACCTTGGCAAAGTTTTTTGTTCATTGCAGTAAAGAATCCCTTATCTACAATGTTATCTGCATCAAATACGCAGAATGCATCATAATCTGCATTTTCTTCTATTTTTTGTTTTAAAAACCATTGAAGAGCAGCCCCTTTTGTTCTTTTTTTCGGGTCATCTTCTTTTCTCTCTAAAACAATAGCTCCAGCTTCTTTTGCAATCTTAACCGTATTATCCGTACAATTATCTGCAATTACATAAATATCTATTAAATTGGCAGGATAATCTTGTTTTTTCAAGCTTTCTATTAGGTTTCCTATAACATTTTCCTCATTATGAGCTGGCAAAATTGCCATAAACTTATGGTCCTTTTCTTCAACCAATGGTTTATCTTTTAATTTTACAAGTGAACATAAACTTACTATCAACTGATATACCCAATATATAGTTAAAATCCAAACCATTGCTTGTTGTATTATATATAAATACTTCATTTTATCAATCCTTCAATTATTATAATGTTGGGGAATTTTCGTTCCCCACATCTATATTATACTACTTATTCATATATTTGCAACTATTGTCGAATTTTGATATTTATTGCTACTTTTACGTGTTGCATTTATTATTCTTCTACGTGTTTTTCTTTGTTTTCTTTATTTTCTTCTAAGTCTTTCATTGTTAAGTTAATTCTGTCTTGATTATCTATTTCATAAACTTTTACTTTAATTTCATCGCCTACTGCTAAAACATCTTCAACTTTTTCAACTCTCTTGTTTGATATTTTAGAAATATGAAGTAATCCTTCTCTTCCTCCACCAATATCAACAAAAGCTCCAAAGTTCATTATTCTTGTAACTTTTCCGTCATAAACTTTTCCAACTTCGATATCTTTTGCAATATCTTCAATCATCTTTAAAGCTTTCTTTCCGTTTTCCGCATCGTCTGTGTAAATGCAAACTCTTCCGTCTTCTTCGATGTCTATTTTAACACCTGTTGCATCTATAATTTTGTTTATCATTTTTCCACCAGGTCCTATTACATCTTTAATCTTGTCTACATTGATTGTTGTTGTAATTATTCTTGGTGCGTATTTAGATAATTCAGCTCTTGGCTCTGCTATTTGTGGTTTCATTATTTCGTCTAATATATAATCACGTGCAACTTTTGTTCTTTCAAAAGCTTCTTTGATTATATCATATGTTAGTCCATCGTTTTTAATGTCAACTTGGATAGCTGTTATACCATCTTTTGTTCCACCAACCTTGAAGTCCATGTCTCCGAAGAAATCTTCTATTCCTTGAATATCTGTAAGCATTACATATTCATCTGGATTTTCTTTTGATGTAACAAGTCCTGTTGATATTCCTGCTACTGGTTTCTTTATTGGAACACCTGCGTCCATAAGTGCTAGAGTGCTTCCGCAAATACTTGCTTGTGATGTTGAACCATTTGAAGATAATACTTCTGACACAACTCTTATTGTATAAGGAAATTCATCTTCTGATGGAATTACTGGAACTAGAGCTTTTTCAGCTAATGCACCGTGTCCAATTTCTCTTCTTCCTGGTCCACGTGATGGTCTTGCTTCGCCAACTGAGTAAGATGGGAAGTTGTATTGATGCATGTATCTCTTAGATTCTTCTTCGTCTAATCCATCTAATTCTTGTTCTTCAGATTTTGTTCCAAGTGTTACTACTGATAATACTTGTGTTTGACCTCTTGTAAATATTGCACTTCCGTGTACTCTTGGTAAAACTCCAACTTCACAAGATAGTGGTCTTATTTCATCTATTCTTCTTCCATCTGGACGTTTGTGCTCTTTAAAGATCATCTCTCTTACACATTCTTTTTCTAGGTCGTGTATGCTGTTTGCAATCTCTGTGCTCTTTGCTTCTGTCTCTTCTTCTCCATATTTTTCAACAAAATATGCTTGAATATCTTCTGCTAATTTATCCATATTAGCATCTCTAACTTCTTTATCCACAGCTTGTACATCTTGATACATTCTCTCTTTGAAGTTTTCTTTAATTTCAGCATATACATCTTTGTCTGTTGCAAAAGAAACATATTCAAATTTTGGCTTTCCAACTTCTTCTTTTATTCCTTCTATGAATTTGCAAAGCTTTTTAATTTCTTCATGTCCTGCTTTTATACAATCTAGCATTGTGTCGTTTGGTATTTCATCTGCTCCTGCTTCAATCATTGTAACCTTTTCCATAGTTCCAGCAACAGTTAATTTTAATCTGCTATGTTCTCTTTGAGCAACTGTTGGGTTTATAACAATTTGTCCATCAACATATCCAACATTTACAGCTGCTGTTGGTCCACCAAATGGTATATCAGAAATTGATAATGCAACTGATGCACCAATCATAGCACAAACTTCTGGGCTGTTATCTTGCTCAACAGATAAAACTGTTGCAACAACACATACATCATTTCTAAAATCCTTTGGAAATAAAGGTCTGATAGGTCTATCTATAGCTCTTGATGTTAAAATAGCCTTGTCTGCTGGCTTTCCTTCTCTTTTTTGGAAGCTTCCTGGAATCTTTCCAACTGCATATAGTTTCTCTTCGTAATCAACTGATAGTGGGAAGAAATCAATTCCTTCTCTTGGTTCTTTAGATGCTGTAACATTTACCATTACAACTGTGTCTCCATAGTGAATAATTGCATCACCATTTGCAAGTTCTGCAACTCTTCCTGTTTCAACTGTTAGCTTTCTTCCAGCTAACTCTGTTTCAAATTTTCTGTACATAATATCTCTCCTTTTAATTTATTTATAAGCAATACTTGTACTTAGATTGTAACCTCTATAAAATGTTATTTAAGTTATTCTTTGTATGTTGAATTATTTTAAAACATAACATTTTATACAAGCTACCTCTAATTTTACAAGTATGGTTATACAACTTTAATGTGACTTTAAAATGAATTTTTTATTATTTTATGCTTTTTTGCATCAAAATAACAAAAATTTTTTCTGTAAATTTGTAAAAATGGGCGCTTTATCATTTGTAAAACGCCCTATGTCTTTATTATTTTCTAAGTCCTAATTTTTCTACGATGTCTCTGTATCTTTGAACATCTTCTTTAGCTAAATAGTTTAATAAGCTTCTTCTAGCTCCAACCATTTGTAATAATCCTCTTCTTGAGTGATTATCTTTTTGATGTGTTTTTAAATGTTCTGTTAAATTATTGATTCTTTCTGTTAAAAGAGCTATTTGAACTTCTGGAGAACCAGTATCCTTTTCATCTCTTCTGTAAGTAGCAATAATTTCTTGTTTTCTTTCCTTTGTCATTTTCATTTCCTCCTAATTTTTATTTGCCTTATTCTTAGATTTAGTGGAGTTTTATCCTAAAACCATGAGTAAGGTATGTTTTACGGTATCTATGATATCACAGATTGATAGAAAAAACAATAGTTTTGCTTTAAAACAGTCAAATTTTATTATTTTGTTAATTGAAAAAGTAAATTCTATTTAATAAAAATATAGTGTAAATAAGTCTTACAGTAATTCTTATTGTAAGATTAAATTATAGTTGTATAATAGAGATGCAGATGCTTCTTGGGAAAGAAGGTTAATTATGAGTTTTAATGGTAAACATCTTTCTTTAGAAGATAGAAAAATTATTGAGGAAAACATTAACAAAGGATTAAGAAAATTTGAAACAGCCAAGAACTTAATAAAAGTCAATCAACAATAGGAAAAGAAATAAAAAACAATAGAAAACGTAGATATTCACAAGTGGAAGACGTACCAAGGAAATGCAAATATTACAATGAATGTAAAGTCTGCATTGGAATGTGTTCTAATTTCGAAGAAGTTCCATGTTTGAGAAGAGATAAGTTTGTTGGTGCATGTAATTCTTGCCCGGAAATAAACACAGAAGCAGGAGAAATTAGAAGCAATATATTTTATTGTGATGCACAAATGCCAAGTCAGAAACCACATGTGGAAAACAATCATGAATTTATACGAGACATTATTTTAAAGAAAAAAGATATGTCGGCTTTAACGTAAGATAAACTTGATTTAATGTTATCTCATATCAATTCTTTTCCAAGAAAATCGCTTGGAGGAAAAACACCGTATGAGGCATTCGAGTTTTTTTATAGCAAAGAACCATTAGAAAAGTTTAATATACAGAAGATAAAAGAAGATGAGGTCACATTACAGCCTTATCTTCTTAACTTATAAAATCAACTGTAACAAGAAGCATCTGCGCTAACCAAATATTGCCGCTGTTGTGAGCACAATTAAGTGAATAGAAATTAGTCTTACCTTAAAAAAAATTAATTTGAATTCACTCGCTTAAGTGCGCCTTTTTTTCTTGTCTATATCCTCGTTTTACACTAAAAATAAGCAAAAATCAATATTTTAACATTAAATTTTTGCTTATAAATAGCATTTACTCTGTAACTAGAATTTACTTTTTCCAAATAGAAATTGCTTTTTCAATTGACCGCTTGCTATATATGAGATTATATTTTCAATTTTTTCTAAATCTAATGATTTATATCCATTATAAATATTAGGTTTTCTATTTAATACTTCTTTTAAATATCTTCTAATGTTTTCTTGAACTCTTTTTTTACTAATATTTTCTTCTTGTCCTTCAGATACTATTTTCCTATAAGTTTTTTCATTAATATTATTTTTTTCATATGCTTCTTTTACTTTTTCTATAAACTTATCATCATTTTCTATTAATAATTTAATATAATCACTTTGAGATTTTGTTGGAATACCTCCTCTTTCATATCTATTAATAGTCATCTTTCCAAATCCTAAAATAGCTGTTAATTCTCTTTGTGATATATCATATTTTTCTCTAAGTTTAACAATATCCTCTGCTTTTATAATATTAGCTTTTTCTCTATATACTTTGTATATTCTTTCATTATTTTCATCTTCTATTTTATTAACATATAAATCTTGATTACATTCATTGCATATAGCTACATTTTCAAACGTGTTTACTTCAATTCCTCTAAATTCTTTTAATTCTCTTTTTTCTATTTTATATTCTACTTTTTTTACAATATACTTTCATTCTAATTCACCTCATCATATTTACCAAATTCATGAACCGACAAACAAACTGACTTTTCAATATTTTCTATTCTTATTTTAATATATAACTGCGTATCTTCAAACATTGGATTAAATTTAAATATCCAACCATCGTATTTTGGATTTTTATCTTCTCATTCCCTTATTTATTATTCTATTCCAAGAGCTTTATATACTGCATCTTCTGGTGTATTGTAAAACGCAATATTGAATTTTGAAAATAGTTCACTTGGTACTTGTGAAATATCACTTGCTGATGACATTGGTAATAATATCTTTTTTGCTCCAGAGTCAAAACATACTTGTAAAGTATTTGCTAATTCATCTACTTTACTTATAGTTCCACCAATGCTCATACTACCTAATATAACAAGGCTTCCTTGCATTGGTTTCTTTAGGCTACTACTACACATTGCAACATAAGAAGCAAGTGAAATATCTTTTGATGGGCCTGTACCTTGTAGGTCTTGTATGTGTAGTAAGTAATCTATTGTTTCTGTATTTATGTTTGAACTTATGCTTTTTTTATTTGCTTTAAAGTAATTGAATGATGTACTTAATGCTTCTCTTGTTTCTCTATCTGAGCCAACACCTGTTGTTTCAAATTTTCCATGTCCTACTGGAGATTCAACTTCTATTTTATATGTTCCTATTCTTCCAGAGTTTCCTAGTCCTACATAATAAGTTTGTCCTGCTTTTAGCATACCTTCAGGTATTAGTTTTCCTCCACCGATTTCTGGCACTGATACAAATTTTTCTTCCATTGTTTCATTATCTATGTATGAAAAATGTACATCATAAAATTCCATTCCGCCAATTTTCTTTAATTGTTCTTTTACTCTTCTTCTTCCAACTAAAGCATATTCTAATATTTCTTCAAGTTCTTCTTTTGTAAATTCTCCATCTGGATATAATACTTTTACAAGTCCAGAGACAGTCTTTCTAACAGCAATAACATCTCTTTGGTTTAGGTTATTTCCTAATCTAAAATATTTGTCGATTGAATCTGAGAATGTACGTTTTCTCATTTCTCTAAAGAATTCTGATATATAGTCTGTTATAAATCCGTATTCATCTGTTATTAATTCTGGTCTCATTTTTGGAATTTCCCAACCTGGTAAATAATAGTGCATTCTATCAAAAAATGCTGAATCATTTGCCATTTCTGGTGGGAATGGTTCAAATAAATGTGATGTTTTTAGTAACACTTCTACACTTTGATTTATATTTCCTACAAATACCATTGAAGCATTTGCATTCTTTTCTTCTTTTCCTCTTGCAAAAGATCCAGAAGCCATATAGTCTTTCATTATTTGAATACCATCTTTATCTTTGAAATGTATTCCTGCAACTTCATCAAAAGCTACACAGTCCCACATTCCAACAAGTCCAATTTTCTTTGCACCCATATTGTAAAATAAGTTTGCAACAGTTGTTTGTCCTCCTGATACTAATATGCTATTTGGAGATATTTCTTTATATATATGTGATTTTCCTGTTCCTCTTGGACCTAATTCACACATATTGTAATTGTTTTCTACTAATGGTACTATTCTTTCTAAGAAGTGCCATTTTTGATTTTGTTTTAGTTGAGATGGCTCTATTCCCATTGATCTAATTAAAATATCCATCCATTCATCTTTAGTAAAGTGTTTCCTTCCTTCAAATAGTCCTTCTATATCCATATTAGGTAATTGGATTGGATTTAATGACTCAATTACAAAAGGCATTCTTTTATTTTCTTCAAAGTCATATTTAATTTTTATTATACTCCAAATACCACCAACTAATAATTTGTCAAATTTCTTTACAAAACTTTCATCTATTGCAACGTCTTTTATTCCTAGATTTGATAATTCTGCAACATATAAATCTATTTTTTCATTAAGCTTTACAGATACTTTATCAATTATTGTATAAATTCCTCTTTCTTTTATTTTTGATTTAACTTTCTCGGCTTCATCAGGTCTTACAAAGTTATCTGCTAGTATATTTTTTACTTGCTCTACCCCATCTTCTATTGCTTTTTCATCATCTGTAGCACAATACATACCTAGGAGGTATTCAAGTACATAAACTGGTACATTTGCACCCTCTTTTATTTTTTTAGTTAAGTCTTTTCTTACTACTTTTCCTGGAAAATATCTATTTAACTTTTCACTAAGTTCTTCCACTTTTTAACCTCCTAAAAATCAAAGTTATTTACAATTGCAATATCAATATAGAATTTCACTCTAGGAAGTTCTATTCCTGTTTCTTCGTCTGTTATTACTAAATAATAAGGTTTAGTTCTATCATATTCTATATTTTTAAATACAAATTTTTCTCTGAAAAATCTATCTTTTACTTCTGTATTTTCATAGTTAGCAATTATAGTACATTCATCAGACACTCTATTTCCGTTTTCATCTTCAAAGTGTAATAAGTATCTGCATGGCTTATTATTTTCGTCTACATTTGAATCTTGTAAGAATTCAAGATATGTTATTGCATTTGTTATTTTTGCAGTTAGACCACTATATGTTATTCCAACCTTTTTAGATTTTTCACTTGTTCTTGTTGATTTAAAATCTATTACTGGAATAATAACTTCATGTGGTAATATTCCACCATGAACATAGTTTACACCACTTCCTTGTCTTGCATATATCATATTTCCTTTTGGTACATTGACATATCCACTATTTTGACCAAATAAATAGTCTAATTTTATTGATAATACACCTTCTTCATTAGATGGTATATCTGTATATGAATATCTTGTTTTTTGTTTTGTTGCATTTGCTTCTTTTGATGTTTTTTCATAACTTTCAATTTTTCCTCTTTTATAGAAGAATCCATGATCAGCTGTTATGAATACATTTACACCACTAAATGTTGTATGTAAATCTCTAACTAGTTTTTCTATCTCATCAATAGCATCTTGACATGCCTCAAATATCTTAGATTCATTATGTTCGCCAGCATTATCTACAGTGTCGTGGTATATATACACAACTTTCTTTCCTGTAAATAGCTTTTTCCATTCTGATTTTGTCATTTCATACATATCATCATATTTTATTGCTACAGAGTCTGGATTTTCTTTTTGAAGTATCAATTCTCTGTCTTTTACAGAACTTGAAGTACAACCATCAACTAATATGTCATCACTATTTTTTACTCTTGATAATTCCGTGTGTGGTAATAATGAAGCCATGCCTAATTTTGTATATGATGGAACAAGACCTAACATATAATTAATTTCTGATTTATTACTAAAAGCTTTTAATTTGTCTGTTAATTCTTTAGCACATTCATACCTGAAAGCATCTGATATAATTACTATTATTCTATCTTTTTTATCGTTATATGGCTTAATATATGTGTTATAAAACTTGTCCTGCATTGTCATTCTATTAGAGTCATAACTGGTCATGCTTTCAATAGTATCACTCCACTTTATTGATAATTCACTAATAAAACTATTTACATATCTATTTTCAATTCTGTTCTTTAAATATATAAACATATCTTTATCTTCAATATTATCAAAGTAATAATAGCTTTTTCTGTACAATGTATCAATTATATATAACTTATCTGCATATTCTTTTGCAAATTGATCTATATCTAAAGTTTTTATATTGTTTTCTATCTTTTCAATTTCTTCAAAGAATTTTAATGCTACTTTTAAGAAAGCATACTCATTTTTATAACTATCATACCAGTATTTGTTTTGTCTAATATCTAGATATTCATTATATTTTGCATACTCCCCTATTCCATTAAATAACTTGTCTGTAACATAGTCTAAAATATATTTATCAATACATTTAAAAGCATCACTTGTTTTATATTCTTCTATATCCATATTTTTAATAAGTTCATCTATTCCAAATTCTTTTTCAATTTCAAAAGATAATCTATCATAATAATCTTTTGTAGTTTTATCTCGCATTAAAGAATTTATGAATATATATACATTTGTAGCTTTTTCCTTTAATACATATTTGCTGAATCTTCCTATTCTATTTTTGTCAGCTATACTAGAAGCAAAGTATGTAAATACAAGAGATTTATATACCTCTGGAAGCTCTTTAGAGCTTTTTATAGAGCTTCCAAATGTGTGATTGAATAAGTTTATTATAAATTCTTCATTTCCAAATTTGAATAGATTTTCGTATTTTTTAGAATCTTCAAAATATAATTTTATTATGCCTTTTAGTATGTCATCTTCACTAATTGATTTAATTTCTAACAATATTGCAGTAATTATATAATCAATATTGTCTGGTGTTTTTTCTTCAACATCAAATGCTTTAAAATCATTTTCTCTCTTTTTGTTATTGAAAAATTTGCTGTAATTTTTAATTATATTTCTGCAATCTTCTGTTAGTTCAAGATTTTTTAATCTCATTGTTGTAGCATCAGGATTGAAAAGTAAATCGCTATTTGAACTTTCTATGTCTAATAGTTCATTATCTGTTCCTTTTAGTCTTTCAAAAGGAAGATAAATAACTATGTTTTTAGTTAGTTCTTCTTTTTCAATATGATACCTTATCCAGAAACTATTATTGTCATATACAATTATTTCTGTATTTTCTATATTCAATTCATTTATTAATTCTCTATATTCTTCTTTCGGATCATACCAGAATATTATTTTTCTAGTTCTCTTTTTTTCATTGTCTCTTGAAAATTCTCCATTTATTGTATCCAAAAGAAGCTGTGTAACTTCATCAAACATTTTTGTCCTCCACATTAAAATACTTCATAAAATATTTCATATAAGTTTCTTCACTACAAATTTCATCAGAATACTTTTTTATTTTTCTTGCATTTTTGTTCTTTTGTAATTTTTTTCTCTTACCTTTACTACACAAATAATCTTTAACTACTTTTTTCATATTTTCATCACTAACATCCACAGATTTGCAAATATCACATTTTAGAAATCCTGTTATGCTAGATGATTCTTTTTCTATATTAACAATTAAGTTCTTACTCCAATTATATAATTCTTCATCAAATAATGCTCGTATTTTATTATTTAACAAAAATAAATCTTTAATAATTTCATTGGTCTTATTATTAAAATCTTCTATATATTTACTCTGATATAGTCTAATATCTATTGGCATGGCTAATTGTTTACTCATAAAACATAAGTCATTGTACGTTTTTAGTCTTTCTTCCAATAGTTGTATTTGTGTATTATTTTTTCTGTCTTTTCGAGCTGTATATAAGGATACCAGTAACCCAATTGTCGTTGCTGCAAGTGCAAGGATTTCTACTATATTTCCTAATTCAAAATTAACTAAAAATAACATTTTACTTTATTCTCCCTAATATATCTTTAAATTTTTCATAATTTACTTTTACACCATCATCCAAGTCAATACTAATTCTCTGATTTGCAATGTGAGCAATTTTTTCATCATATTCTTTAATTTCTTGAAGCTTTGCATTTAAGTCTGCTTGTCTTTTTTGTGCATCTTTTTTATCTACCATTGATAAATCTGTTGTTAGTTTATAATTAACATCTGATAATAGTTTTTCATAAGTAGTTTGTACTCTATGTAAATAATCAAGTCTTGCTTTTGGAATTAAATTCTCATTGTATCTGTGCATATAAATTAAAGCTTTAAATCCATTTTTCTTGCCACTATCCAATAACCAATAAATAGGTCTTTTTTGATATATTTTACAATGATCGTTGAAGAAATCATTTACGAAGTATCTTCTTATAGTTTCTTCACTTGTTTCAGTTCCTTTTTTGCCTAACGTTTCTGCAATAAAATCTAGATTTTCATTTAATGTCTCTTTTCCAAATGATACTTCAATAAATTGTTTAAATCTCTGAACAATATCATCATCAAAATATGCTTCATCTGTTATTGGAATTATATTGTCTGAATCTGCTTTGAATTTTTTATATCTGCTTTCATCAAATTCTCCACCTGCATATATTAAACCATCTTCATCTAGTGAATATCTTCCAAACATACAACCAACTGTATAACTGATTAATGACTTTACTTCTCTTAATCTATCTGCTTTTCTAATTGTTATATCTTTATCGTCAACCTTAGGTATAATTTCTTTATTTAAGCCATAAATATCAATAAATATTCTATTAAGTTCCTCTTCATTATTTTTTAATAACTTGAACTTTTTATCACAATTTAATTTCCAAGATTCATAAGCGTCTTTTATCTTATAACTCCAATCGTTTAAATCACTACCGTAACCATATGCTTCTTTATATTCAATTAATGGATGTGTCGTAAAATTCCAGCTTGTTTCAAATGAGTCCCAATCTTCTTTTTCGATTTCTATATTTCTTTCGACTAATTCTTTTATTATTTTTTTAGTGTCGTTATTTGCCATAATCACAGGTATAGAAGATATTTGACCAACTTCATAATTCATCGTTGGAGATAGAATTTTTAACAACGTTGAAATTACCTTTGAATTATTAAGACCTAATAAATAAATTAAAATATTATGATCTCCAAAAATGCTTGTTCCAGCTACATCGAATATATGGCCGAATGGCTTATATCTAAAAGCTATAGTATTACTTGATATTTTTGACCAAGATATGGACTCTTTGAAATAATGATTAGAATTTCTTATAACAGAGCCTTTAAAATTTTTAACATCATATCCATCATTTTCCCAATTAATTATATAATCATTATTTCCATACCATTTTCGAAATTCTCCTCCTTTATTATATGGAAACCATTTTAGATTACTATTCTTTGATTCTGATACACTTGCAGAATTTAATTGTGCTGTGTTTATATTAACTTCATACCATTGCCTTATAAATATATCGTTTTTCCCTGTAGCTAAACCTTGTTTGGGCTCTGCATATTCTATTAATTCCTTACTTTTTTCAAAAATTTTGAAATAGCAATTACTTGCCCAATATACGATTGAAGCACCTGGAACATTATTAAAAATATTCATATTAGATTGATAATATTTTTTTTCATTTAGCAATTTAAAGAATTCCCTTTCTTTTTCTTGAGCTGATTTAACATCAACTAGTCTCATAAATAAAGAAGGTTTTTCTATTTGTTTGTTTTCCATTACGAATGCAGTTGTTTGTACAACCTCTCCACCAATTTCTTCAAAAGCTCTTGTTCCAAGATGAATCATATTTACTATATTTTTTTCTTTTATAATCTTCCTTCTTAATTTTTCAAAACTTGATAAAAACATCCAACTATGTTGATTTAACATTGCTAAATATCCATCCATTGTAACACAATCAATATTCATAAATGCTGTACATAAATCTGTTTTTGAATCATTATAGTTTTTTATTAGATATTTTTTTAAGTTTTGAGGCATTACACCAGCATTTAGATATGGGGGATTTGTAGCAACAATATTATATTTTCGGGATAAAATTATTGCTTGAGCTATTAATGGATTTAATTTTTTCTGAAGTGTAATTCCAAAAATGCTATTATTATTCATGATTTCTTTTTGTAATAAATAATAATCATCATTTTTTATTTTTAACAAAGAACCAATTTCTTTAGCATCTTTAAAAATGTTTATTAAGTATTGTGCTCTTTCTTTATTTATATCACTAAGCTCATTTATAAAACTAGTATCTTTTTCATCAGGCTCTTGTAAACTCATAACATGAATATTTGTAGTTACTTTGTTGCTAAAAATATTTTTATCATATTCTCTAGCTTTTAATAATAACGATAATATTGTTAGTTGACTTGCCCTTTCATCAATATCTAATCCATATAAATTATTTTTTAATATTAAAGTTGCTATGTCCTTTTCGTTATATCCTGAAATTTTATATATTTCAAAAAAAATTTCAAATGCATATACTAAAATATGTCCACTACCACAGCAAGGATCTAAAAAAGTAATACTTTCTACATTTGTATTTTCGCTTTTAAAACAGATATTATCTTTTATCAAATATTTAAATTTATTAATAATAGGAGTATATGAATCTGAATTATGTTCTATATAATATCTTCCGAGTGAATTTTCTATCATATATTTTACAATCCAGTCAGGAGTAAAAAGTTGTGTTACATATGGTATTTCGTTTTTTTGATATGCATTCTTTGTTGCCATAGCTTTATCTTTTTCAATTTGATTATAGTATTGATATAGCCATCCTATAATTTCAACTTGTTCATAATTATCCTCTGGTATTTCAGTAATAAGTTTATTTACAAAACCTGTTTCATTCAATAAATAATCTGGGATTAGAATGTCGATATAATCTGTCATTCCATCAAATACTTGAGGAATTACATTTCCTAACTTTTTGCAAACTAAAAGTAATACATATTTGAATTTTTCATTATCATCTTTCAGTTCAACATATTTTTCTTTTTTAAAATCAATATCTAATTCGGGATTTACTAAATTTGTAAATTTCATAATTTCTGGAATAGGGGTATTGTCTGTTGAAGATAATACTCTTATCCCTAAACTTTCATTGTTTTTTGTTAGAGGTAAATAATCATGAATTTCCATATATCTTAATGCTATAATTCTATTGAACCATGTAAATGTCGCTTCTTCTATAACTTGAATTAGACCTAACTTATTAACTCTATCAATAAGCAATTTTCTTTTTTTATAATCTTCGGGAATTAAAGTTAATGTATGTACATTATTTGTTAAGTAATATATATCACCTATTTGTGTTTCTTCAAATTTTTCATCAATAAAAAAACTTTTTATTTTTGTTTCTATTTTTTTAGTTAAATCTTTTTTTGACTCTATTGCAAACCTTTTTAATAAATTTTTATCCATCTATTATCCTCCAATTATTTCTTTAAGCTTTTTATTATTTTTATCTCTCCAATATAGCAATCCATTTCGACTTGTATCCGTAACAAATTGTGCAGCCATGGAAGCACTATTAAATACTATATCTTCTAATACTTGCATATTATTATTAACTAAAGTAGGATCGTTCTTAATTTTTCTATCGTAGGACTTCTTTTATATTTGGGAGAAGTATTATGTTTTCGTATAATACTTCCTTTTTTTACAATCATATTCCCATTTTTATAAAGTCCAAACAGCACTATAATTTGCCCTTTTACTCTTCATATATAAAATAAGCTCTCTCACTATTCTATCTCCTATCTAATTGTCAAATTATTATTTTTATCAAATTCTTTTAACAATTTTTCTTTTAATTCTTCTACATATCTGTCTATATCTTCTCTTGAATTAATTTCATAAGAACGATTCATAAGTACATCAGTCCTTATAATTTTTCTTGGTACAATTACAACTTTTTCTTCTTCTGGTTCTTTTCCTGTTTCTTCAATTATTTTTGCTTTGCTCTTTTCGTATTCTAAAGCATTTATAAATCTGTCTTTTAGTTGATCTATTCTTGTTTGTTGAGCATATATATCTTTTAATTCGTTAGAATGTTCAAGTGTATTTATAACATCTTTACATGTTTTTATATAACTTGATCCAAAATCTTCTCTAACTTCTGCATTTTTTACTTCATTTTCAATATAAGCAATAGTATCATTTATCATATTGATTATTGGTTCAGATTTTGCATCATACATTTTGCTTAATAAATCAATTAAGTCTTTTCTTAACATTGGTAAATTATGAATTTCACTATAAGGTTCTTCGCTAGTTAGTATCTCTGTAATTTTATCTACAACGCCTTTTAATTCATCAGTTTTATCTGCAAAATCTTTGTTATTATCATATATTAATAATGTTTTTCTTGCATTATCAAATTGTTCTCTTTGCATACCTTTGAAAAAGTCTAATACCATTTCTGTTTTTGGAGATATTTCATTAATTTCATCTTTTTTCTCTGTAACAACTTTGAAAAATTCTGACACATCTCTTATTTTTAATAAATCACTATATAAACCAATTGCTCTTTCAACTACATCTTTTCCTGGATATTGATATGTTCTTGCTCCATATCCGTAATTTGCCAAAATATTTCTTAATCTATTTAATGTATCTGTTAGACAATTTGCTTTGAAGTCTGCAACCATTCCATCCTCATCATCTCTTAGATTAATTACATTAAATGAGCTTCTTGCAACTGACTTTAAGTTATTTATCAATTCTAATGATATTTTTTGTCTAATTTTTACAATTGTTCTATCATAATATTCTCTTTTTAATATTTTTGTAAGTGTTTCTTCAGCTGTTATATTTTGAACTTCATTTCCGTAGATTAGTGATATTACTTCATCTTTTAATAATCTTGTTAATAAATAAAGTATATCTTCATCTAAAAATCCATAAGGTGCTGCACTAAAATCTTGTAATATTGTTCTAATTGTCATTGTCATACTAAAAGCATTTTTTTCTTCACAATATTCTTTCATTGCATCATAAGCTTTTTTATTTACAAATTCAACTTCGTTTCCAATTGTCATTTGCATATTTTGATGGAATAGTTCTTTTATGTCCTGTGTTGTATAATTGTGCTTAATATAAGTGAATTTTGTATAAATATTATTTATCAATATCTCTAGTGCTTCATTTATTCTTGTTTTTGCTTCTTTTGAATTTATATTTTGTCTATCCCCTGCTATAATTATTTCAGCATTATTTAGATTTTCTTTTACATTATCTCTGATTCTAATTTCTGCATTTTCTATTTCTCTTTGTTTTGCTCTGATAATATCCTCAACCTGTTGCGTTTGGAAAATACCACTTTTACTCCTTCTATATTCTTCAACTTGTAAGAAGTTTGTTATTTCATCATATATTAATGTTGAAATCTCTAGTTTTACAAATACATATTTGTTTTCTCTTGCTGATTGCATTATTATTTCTGTATCATCTCTTTCTGGAGATGTTGTAATAACTTTAATTCCAATTTCATATTCTTGAGAATATTTTATATTGTCTATATATTTAGTTAATGGAAAATTCTTGCTTTTATAAGTAAATTTGCTATCTGTATAAATATAATCAAACACTATTCTTTTTAGATAATCTGTAATTCTGTTTTGATCTATTACTATTTGCTTAATTTCTCTATTTATTTCCTGTTCTTCATCTGTTAAGAATTTGTATTCATCATTATTTCTTTGTATTAATGTTTGGGCTTCAAGTCTTCTCAAAGAATCTGTTATTTCTTTCTTAATTGAAATCTTATCATCTTTTATATTTGAAACATATAAAGTTGCTAGGTTATCAATATTAGCTGGTATTTCTTTAATATTTTTTAACATAAATAACATTTTTAATACTTTTACATCAATGTCCTTTAATTCTCCACTTTGAACAGTGTCCATAGCTGTTTTTATAACAATTTTTATTTGATGTTCTAGAAATTGTTCTATTGTGTCATAAAAAGCATAGAATGGAATTATTGTTCCAATTTCACTATCTGCAAATCTTTTGGCTGTTTCTTGGAATGCTCCTAATAATGATCTTTCTCCACTTGATAAGTGTTTTCCAGCATATCCATGTTTTCTTATATCTGTAAATACATCTTGTAATAGTTTAAATTGATATGGAATAAATGGATATGTGTCAGCAAAGTCTTTTGCGTCTTCATATACTTTTTGGTATGATGCATTTTTAAATGTCAATAAATTTCTTATTATTGATTCTTCTTTTTCATATATTAATTCAAGGCTCTTCTCTGCTTCTTCTGTTTTGTCTAAAATTCTCTTTTTGATAACTTCGTCAATATCAGATGACGATAAAGATAACTTTGTATCAAATCTTCCTTGAATTTTGGAAAAATCATTTCCTTGTACTTTTACAACATCGTCAATAGCTTCTTGGCTAGTTACTATAACCCATGCCTTTCCACCACATTCTAGTCCTAAATCTTCAACTATTGTCTGTAAATTCAACATTAAAGATCTGTCATCTCCAATATATTGTCCTATTTCATCAACCAAGAATATTACATGATGGTTATTTTCTTTTGATTTTATATAATCTCTTACTCTTTCAGCAAATTTTTCAACTGATAAAGAATAATTTTTTTCTGTTCTATCAATTACTTCATTTGCTTCTTCTATTGTTTTTCCAAGTACATTAGAATATGCTTTACTAAATTCGTCTTGAACGAATTGAATACCATCTCTCATCTCTTCCCAAGGTTGTCCACAAATATTTTTAAATTCTTCTTTAAACTCTTCGTATTTTCCTTGACTAATTATAAATCTTTCAATTTCAGCTACGAAAGGAGTTATGGATAATCCCATTTTCTCATTAAATACTTTTTCAAATACATCTAATATTTTATCCTTCATTCCATTTGTGTTTTCTGTTTTGGAGTCGATATTAAATAAAATAACATCTGTAGGGATACTTCCAGCTCTTTTTATATCTGCAAGTAACATTTTATCTTGAATTTTGTCATCAAAGTAGTCAACGGCTGGTTTTCCATTTACAATTTTATTTTCTAATAGATAAGAAATAATTTTTAAGAAGTGTGATTTACCACTACCAAAGAAACCTGAAATCCAAACTCCCATTTTTTCTGTATTAGAGTTTATTCCAGCATTATATGCTTCAAAAAAGCTGTTGAAGTGTTTTAGTAATTCATCTGTTACTACATATTCTTCTAATTCTTGACTTATATAGCTTTCATCATCTACTTTTATAACTCCCTGTATTTCTCTGTCTATGTCTTTTGCATAAATTCTTTTTAAATTTTCCATTTCATTATTCCCCCTATTTTCTTCCTACAAATTGGAATGCTCTATAATAATTATCATTTTCTAATCTATTGAATAGTTTGAAGCTTTGTCCATCATAACTACCTGGATAAAACATTATCAACGGATTATTTGTTATAACACTATGTAAATTATTTAAAATTGTATGGCCTCTCACAATTCCATAACATTTACCTATTCCTGTTATTAGTATTATTTGATCGGGTTGTACCTCTGCCCTAATTTTTTTCATAATCAAATCATTGTTAGAGCCTATGCCTAATGTTTTTGATATTATTTCATTTATATATTTTGCTCCTTTGTTTTTTTCAAATGCAAATACTTTTTCTAAGAATCCTTTTTCTTTTAAAATATCTATTATTATGTCATATATATCAAATACTTTTATATTCAACTTTTCTTTCTTTAACAAGTAATTTTCAAGATATTCTCTAACAATATATTCATCTTCAGGATCATAATCAAATACATGAAAATTTATTTCATTACCTAGTCCATTGGATTCAAATAAATCTTTACTGCTTAACTTCTTTGTCATTTCGTCTAATCTTGCATTTATACTTTTCATAATAGCCCTCCTATTGCTTTTGCATATTCTAAGTCCCCATTTTTATCTAACATACTTATATATTTTTCTTTTAATAATGGTCTTACAATTTTAAATCTTGTTTTTTCTTTTATTACTAATCCAGAGTCTTGCATAATTTTCATTATTACTTGTTTTAATTTTGCTGATGTTGTTTCACTTCTCTCTTTTAGGGTATTACTTAATATACATTTTTCTTCATACCAATTATCTATATCAAACTTCTCTATATATTCTTTTCTCATCATCAATTTATCTTTATAAACTTCCAATATAAAATCTCTTACAAGTTTATCCGTTTTCATTATTGCGTATAAAAGTATGTGTTTGCTATTTTCTATATCAGAATACACAAAATCTTCAAGCATTTCTTTATCCATAGCATCTAGTCTTCTAAATATTGGAGAATTTACTCGTACAATGCTTTTGGGTGATTTATATTTTATTAAATTTTCTTCTATATTTCTTTTGCGAAGTTTCTCTTCTTCTTCTCCATCAAGCAAAAATTTTGCGATTGTTTTTGTTTCATTATATAAGAAAGGCTCTGCTGTTAATTTTGCACTATAATCTTCCATACTCTTCTTACTCCTAACTATATTATAAAATTTAATACCATTTTATCATATATTGGAAAAATTATCCACAATTTTCTTCAAAAAAGAATAAAAAGCGTAAATATTCGCAGTTTTTTTAAAAAATCAGTGTATTTTCCGCAAATATATAGTTACAATTTAGTTTTTGTAGCAAAAAAAGAAGATACTGTATTCCAAAAACATTATCTTCTAAAAATTTAATAAATTTCCATATACTTTTTCTAATTCCGCAGTATATTTAACAACATTTGTTTTAATGAATTAATTATATTAGTAAAAGCATATATACTCAATTCTCTATGCGCATGTGTCATCTGTCCATTTATTAATGCAATAGAATTAAGATAGTCTAAAGGACAATTTAAGTAGCTATATCACTAAAAACTTGTTTTCTCCGTACAATTTGCTTTTACTTTACAGAATTGCATTTAACCTTTTATTTAATGTTTAGTATAAATTTCTAATAGAAATATTTTTTAGCTTTATTTTAGTTTCATCAATTATTATATTTTTTTACTAAAACCAATTGATTTTATATGGTAATACTTTTTCATTTCTTTTGGAAAATTCCAATAATTCTTCCTTTGTTAAAAATTTTACCTTGTTTAATTTTTGATATTTCTCCTTTTCATCTTCTTTTAATACTTTTCCATCTTTATAGTAATTGCCTAATGTAAAGAAGTAAAATGGTATATCTCCTACATTATATTCATTAAGATTTATTCCAGAAGTTTTGACTTGTAGTTTTGCTCTTTCTTTTGGATTCTGCCTTTTAAATAATATATATTCATATTCTTTTGTATCTTTTTTATTAGTTGAAGTATATATACCATATCCTAATTCAATTTGCATATATAGACCAACTAATTCTTCAATTTCTAACGCACCTATACTTTCCCACAAATAATCCCATTTATTTTTTGGTTTTTCTATTTTATAGTATTCTTTGCCTGCGTATTGATTATATGTTTTTTTAGAAAATTCTTTTACAATATTGTCTTTTCCTCTACCTCTTATATGGCATACTACTCCCATATTAAAACTTCTTACTATTTCCCCTATAACATTATCTTCTGTACCGATTTTTACATATTCACAAGGAACATAATGCCAAATATCATAACATCTATTTTCTATTGTTTTTTCTCTTTCTCCAGGCATAAAGTCTCTTGCGTTTTCGGTAACTCTGCAAATATAATAGCAGTTATTTTTTCTAGTCCATATTAAATCATCTTTTTTCATTTCCCTTAAAGATTTCATCGCTTTTTTAAATCCTTTTTGATTAGGAAATGAAAAAGTATCCAATCTATGATAAAATTCCTTATCAGGAATATACTCATCTTTCGAACTCATTAGTCTAATATCTGTTCTCCACCCTGTACCAATTATACTGTTTTGTTCGCAATATTCAAAGGTCTCTTTCTTCTTTTCTGCGTCATCTTTGGTATGTAAATTAAATCTCCAAATATTTATATCGTCTTTATCCATACAAATAAAATCCTCCTCTATAACTTATAATTTGCAGGCTACACATCTTCAATTAAATTTCTCTTTTTTTCCAACATAAATTGTATAAAATAACATATTTTATTCACTTTTTGCTTCTTCCTCGCCACTTAACACATCCTTCCCTAAAAAATAGTCTTCTATGAAATTCCATCTTTCTTCTTTACTTTTTAGTTCTAAAATGAATTTTTCAAAAATTTGCACATCTCTTTCGTGTTTATCTTTTGCCTTCTCCACTATCTTATTTTTATATTTTACTTTTCCATCTGCAATCGCTTGTATTTTAGCCGGATCGTTTAAACGAATAAATATTTCTGGGTTCTCTCCACCATACATATCATATTGTATCAAGTTAAATATTGATAATATATTTAATGCTCTTATAATTTGGCCTATTGATTTTTTATCTACATTTTTGTATTTTACTATTTTTGTACATTCAGCCTTGTCCAGCTCATTTATAATACCGCTTCTGTATAAAATTTTATCTGCAAGTGCTTTATAGCTTGATGAATTTATTCTATATTTTACTATTTCTCCAATAGTCTTTGTTGTTACAAAATCCCTTATCAATAATTCTGGATCTTCTATGCACTTAAAATATCCATTTGCAATGTTTTCAGTTATTATTTTATCTTTGAATTCCTCATTTAGTTCTTTCTTCAATTCATTTATAGTAAATTCGCCTTGCATTGCTTGTAATTTTGCTAATACTTTATTTACTTTGTCTATACATTCTATTAACTTTTCCTTTACTCCTACAAATGTTTCCTCTTCATTTATTGTTTGTATCTCTATTTTTGTTCTAGGATGTATTTTTTCTGCAAATTCTTCAAATATTTTTTCTCTTTCCTGATAAAATGTGTATTTAAACTGTGGGAAAGATATTCTAGAGAATTTCTCTTCCCATAACCTTTTTAAATCGATTGAATATATATCACCAAAATCAGTTACTTGATAATCTCTTTCTTTTTCGTTGTTTCTTCCTTTCGCTAGTAGTTTTACATATTTATAGAACTCGCTTTTTTCAAATTGATCTTTTATTTCTTTATCAATAACAATAAAAGCACTGGTAAACATAGATCTTGGTCTTGTTATTATTACTGGAAATTTAAATTGTGAATTTAAATCTTTTTCTATATTGAGTAATGCTGTTTTTACTGTATTTTCAAGGTCACCAGCTTTTGCAAATACAGTTTCAAATGCTTGTGGAGTTATTAAATTATTTTGTCTCCTACTTCTTTTATACACATTACTTAATACTCTCATACAGCCTTCTATATGATACTGTTTTATTGCAGACATTCCAAAGAGTTGATTTGCGTAATTCATATCTTTTTTATAATAATCCATGCATGCCATTCCAGTCATTTCTTTATCTCTTGCAGCTCTGCCTATTTCTTGTACATAATCATTCAAATTTCCCGCCTCTGCATAATGATACACATTTTTTATGTCTTTAATGTCTATTCCCATTCCAAAAGCCTTTGTTGCAAACATGAACTTTATTTTTCCACTTTTATAGTCTTTAGCAGATTTTCTTTTTAGTGGTTTATCTGTTTTTCCTGTATATAGTCCTACTTTTTCTTCTGTCTCATCAAGCATTTCGAAGCCATTTCTTCTATAATATGCATCCATTGCAGTTGAATTATATGGAAAATACACTAATGATTTTTCCTGTTTTTCATCCCATTCTTCTAATCTTTCTTTTAGATTTTCAGTTTTAGAAAGCATTGTTTCCGTTTTGTTCAAACTCTCATCATGTATTTTTATGTCAAAATCAATATCGTCTCTTTTTATTTCTCCTATATATGTTATTGGGTTTCTTAAAAATAAGCTTTGTGATATTTCTAGCACTCCATCATCTTTTCCGCCCATTACAGCTGTTGCAGTAAATGTACACACTGGAAATTTATATTTTCTAGATGTTAAATCAAGTCTACCTCCTTTATATCTAGCTCTTCTTAATCGTTCTATATATGTACCTAAATACCAATAATCTGGTCTAAATCCTTGTCCCCATGTTGTTACAATATGTGCTTCGTCTATTATTATTGCTGATATATCTCTTGTTCCAATTATATTTTCTATAGAATATGACAATAAAGCTTCAGGGCTTAAATACAAAATATCTATTTCCCCTACATCTATCTTTTTAAGAATTTCTTGCTTATCGAAAGGATTTATATCTGAATTTATTCTTGCTGCTTTATGGTAACCTCTCTCCTCTAGATTTTCAACCTGGTCATTCATTAATTCTACCAATGGAGAAATTACAATAGTTAATGATCCAAATTTGTTTGCTGCATACACAGCAGGTATTTGAAACATTACAGACTTTCCAGCTCCAGTTGGCGCAGTTACAAAAATATCTCTATATACCGAATTCTTACCATCATTATTGTCTTTACTTATTTCTATTTGCTCCACTATTGCATCTATGATTTCTTTTTGCGTTATTTCTATTGTTTCATTATTTTCATTAGGTGATTTATATATTTTTATAGGCTTAAATTTTTCGAAGTTAGGGATTCCTATTTCATTCCTTGCTATATCTATATATTCTTTTTCTCTTATTCTTCTTTTTTCACCATTTTCAAATTTAAATATTTCTATTCCATTACTTTGAAAATAACCTACTATACCGGTAAACATTTCTTTTGTAATGTCATCGTCTATATTTATAACAATTCCTATTTTTTTGTATTTTTCGCACTCAATTACATTCTGTAAATAAAGTTCTTTATTGTCACTTAGCTCAAAAACAAATTCAACATCTTTTGCTAATATTAAATCATTCTTTTCAGCTTGGTATCTTTTCTTTACACTTATTTGATCCCTATCATCATATTCATAGTTATTATACTGAACATAATATTTTCCATTTATCTCATACACATATGAATATATCAGATCCATATTTTCATTTTCATAAGAATCATCATTCTGATTTTTCAATAATGATTCCATATATTCTTTGTCATAGTATTCCACAGGATATATATTGTAATATTTATTGTTATCATATACACATATTTTTATATTAAAAACTTTTGCTATTGCAGTCAATGCCTCATGGCATGCAGATAATTCTTCATATGTTATCCACAAGTCTTCGTTCATAAGTCTTGTATAATTTTGTGTAATTGCCGCCATAACTTCTTTTGAAACTTTATCTAGAGTCTTACTAATATTAATTTTATTTTCTATTTCAGTATCTACTAACCTTTTATCTTTCTCTCTTTCCAAGAACTCTTTTTCATATCCCTTATAAACAACTAACATATTATCCCCTTTCTTATTACATTAATTAATCCATTTTTTAGTGTTTTCTAGTCTAATTATATCATTTAATTTATTAGTTTGCATCAAAAATCTAAAAAAGTCTGTTTCACAAGAAAATATACTCTTTGAACCTCTTTGAGCATTATTTTTAATTCTACATCATTTATACTTATATAAAGACCTCCCCAGCAGTTGAAATCTAACACTAATTTATGCTAATATTAACATATAGTAAATTTTATAAATAATTTCTAAAAATCAGGAGAATAACCATGAATAATCTAAAATATTTAAATAAAATAGTAACAATAAAAATTGATCGGCCTATGGGTAGCAAACATCCAAAGCACGGATTTATTTATCCAGTAAATTACGGTTATGTTCCTAATACTATAAGTGATGATGGCGAAGAATTAGATTCTTATGTTTTAGGAATCTATGAACCGCTAGAAACTTTCACTGGAAAGTGCATTGCAATAATTCATAGGACAAATGACAATGACGATAAATTAGTTGTTGTTCCAGAAAATAAAACTTTTACTAATGAAGAAATTAAAGTATTAACTGACTTTCAAGAGCAATATTTTGAAAGTATAATTCTAAGGCCTAAAGATTATATAAATTGGAATAAAAATATTCCAGAGTTATCTGTAATTAATTTAGAAGATAGCTTAAAATTTTATAAAATGGCTGGTTTTAAAGTTGAATATGATAGACCTGAGGATAAATTTGCATTCATATCTTTGGATAATATTCAATTTATGCTACAAGAATTGTCTGATAATGATAAGTGGGATGTCGGAGAATTGAAATACCCTTTTGGCAATGGAATTAACTTTCAATTAGAAGTTGACGACCTTGATGAAATATATAATAACTTCAAAGAAAATAATTATGCAATTGCTTTTGATATCGAGGAAAATTGGTATAGACACGATGATAAAATGTTAGGAAATAAAGAGTTTTTAATACAAGACCCAGATGGATATTTGTTAAGATTTACGCAAGATTTAGGAGAAAAGACTGAGCAGAATTAAGCTCAGCCTTTTAATATTTAGTTTATTTTTTAGCTCCAGTAAAAACTTTCATTTTATCTTACGAGTATATCAGAAAATTTTGGGCAACTTTCCACAAATTGTTCTATATACTCATTTAAATTATTTAGTTTTGGAATTATTTATAATTTCAGTATATAATTTTCATTTCAATTTTTATATATTAAAGTCATCAAATTCTAAGTCTGCAAATTCTATGTTTTCTATATTTTTTACATTATTTTCTTCGTCTAATGTCAACTTGAATACTTCTGGTGAATTTAGTCTTTTGTTAAAGATGATTTTTCCATTGTAGCTTAGTGTTATTTCTTTGTTTGGAGTTACGTTTTCTACTTTGCACCATTTCATGAGTAGAAAGGTCATGGCATTTCCATGTGTAAAAATTGCAATCCTTTTGCCTTTATTTCTCTCTACAATTTCATTGAATACTGATTCCATTCTTTCTCTTACGTCTTTTTGACTTTCTCCGCCTTCTGTTTTGAAGTTTTCATCTTGGAATTGTCTTGTGTACCAATCTGGATATTCTTTGTCATTTGGTTTTCCGGTTCTTCTTTCGTCTAGTCTTTCATCAAGATTTGCCTTAAGATTTTGTTTCTCCATTAAATATTTTGCTGTTTGTAACGTTCTTACACAGTTGCTTGCGTACACTACATCTATGTTTTGCAGTTCTTTTTCGTTGCTTAACTTTTCTGCTCTTATTTCTCCTGTAACGCTTAGTATTATTTTCTCACTTTTTATTAGGCTTTCCTGAGTCGTATTGTAACTTTCTATGTTGTTTTTCATGTTAAGTCTTACTGAATGTCTTATTAGATATACTGTTGTTTCCATTTTTTTCTCTCCTATTATTTTTTCAACATTATATCACTTTTTCTAAAATTGTATAACCATTTTGCTATATAAATACCAAATTACGTTATCTATGTTTTCTGATATTTTGTTTTCTTTTATAATTTGCTCTACTTCTTTTTCTGTTATTACACTTTTATATACTTTTATTTTTGCATTTGTTAAAATTAATTTTTTGTAATCTTCGTCTATAATGTTTAGTAATTTTTCTCGATTATCAGTAAAATCTATTTTCATGTCTTCATAGTATCTGCAGATTAATTGCATATATAATTCTGATTTTCTTATTTCTTGTTTGTGTGCTTCTAAGAATTGTACTAATCTTTCATAATCAATTTTTTGTGTTCCTTTATTAAAATCATATAATGCATATAGTAAATACGTTAATATTGATTTTTCTTCTTGCTTAATAAATTTTTCGTAATATTCGTTAATTTTTTCATCTAATAGTTCTGTTGTCCTATAATTTTTGGCATCCCAACGCAATGCTTCTTCATATTTTGGGCTTATTACTCTAGATTTTTTCATAAAACTTGGAATATTAATAGCACCTGAACCTTTAGCGCTTCCTTTTACCGAATGAGTATCAGCACTAGCTTCAAATAAATTTGAAGTATTAAACATTCTTTGATCTGAACACGAAAAGCTTTCTTCACATTCATAATCCATTGCATCTATTCCTTCAAATGCATCAAACATGAACTTGTTACTTAATGTTGTTTCTTGATATTGAGGTACATCAAGTAGCTTATTTTCTCTTTCATATACTGTTATAAAAGATGTGTATTCAGAATTTATATTGTATTTTACAGCTATGTCTATTATCATTTTCTTGTAATTTTCTATTTTTTCGTAATCGTATGTATTTTTAATGTAATCTTCTAAACGTTCTATTTCTTGTTTTGCAAATAGCACTTCTAAGTCTACATCAGTGTTAGTTATTTCTTCTTTAGCAATTTTCCATGTGTATTCTTTGCCTAAAATTTTTCCTTTTAATTTTATGTCGTCTTTTATCTCTTCTATTTTTGCAAATACGTTAAAGAATTCGTAGCTAAATAGACTATTTTCTTCTTTTATTTCGTCTACTAATTTATTTTGCCCATAATCTACTTGTATGTTTTCTACCATTGGTGTTTGTATTCTTGCAAATGTTCTTATTATTTTATCATCTATCTTTTCGTTTGGTTGTATTAATTCTGCTTTACCATTACCAGCTTTAGCCAACTGTTTTATAAAATATGAGTTTACATTTGAATCTATTCCAAATGGGAATATTCTACTGTTTTTTCCATGTTCTTTTACAAAATCTATTATTTGTTTTTCGTTTCCAACTTGACCGTCTGTAAATAACAGTATTACTTTTTCTGTATTTTCATATAATGCAAATTTTATTGGATTTAGTATTTCTGTACCTCCTGCAGCGTGCAAACTGTTAATATATCTTTCCGCTTCTTGCATATTTTTCTCATTATATTCTATTGCATGTGCACTCATCACTTCAAATTCATGGTCAAACGCAATTATGTTGAATTTATCTCCTTCGTCTAATTGCTTTAAACATTCGATTACTGCTCTTTTGGTTTCTTCTAACTTAACACCCATCATTGATCCAGATATATCAATTAAGAATAAATACTCCTTTTCACTATCTTCATATACATCGTCTATTTCTGGCATGAATGATAGATATAACATGTCTTTACCATCTCTTGTTTTTGATATAATTGCTCTTGATGATAATTCATTTTTTAATTTTATATCTAGTTTAAAGTCTTTTGATAAATCATAATTTTCTACTTTTATGTTTTTTTCGTCTATTATGTTTATTTTATGGCTTGGGCAATTTATATTTTCTACGTTTAAAGTTTTGTCTATATTTATAGTAAAATCTACTGTATAATTAGTTTTTCCATATATTAATTTGTTTGTAACATTTGATTTATATCTTGGCGTTACAAGTGTTGGTATTAATATTTCTATCTGGTTGTCTATAATTTCGAATTTATCTATGTATTGTATTTTTACAGTTACTTCTTCGTCCTTATCAATTTTTCCAACTGATATTTTAAATATGTTGCCCGTTTCTTGTTCCATCATGTAAGCACTGTTACCTTTAACAATGTTTTGTTGGTATTCTCTTTTTGCTTCACCCTTTTCTTTGCATTTTCCTTTTAATATTTTATCTCCAACCTTTATTTCAAATCCAACAACTGTTGCAGTTTCTACTATTGGAAATGTGTACCCAACTTCTAAAACTTCTTTTGTATTATTTTTGTACATTTGTTCAATTTCAAATGTTCCAAACTTTCCTATTACATTACCTGTTATTTTTACTTTCTTTAGAGCCAACTCTCTTAAATCTACATTTTTCATTTTTTATTTCCTTTCTAAATATATCTAATCTTCTAACATTTTTTCTACATATTTTTTTACATTTTCAATAATATGCTTATATTTTTCACCATTTTCTTGTGAATAATTCATTTCAAATATGTCACATACATTTTCTCTAATGTATATTTCTTTACCGCTTCCAGATATTCTGGTTTTTTCACTATTGTACTCTGAAGTTTCTTCTTGCAATTTTAACTTTGGATTTTTTTCAGTATCTTCCAAACTATACTCTCTTATTTCTTCTGTCGGATTTTCCAAAATATATTCTCTTATTTTATTTAATGGCATATACTCTGATTGTAATTTTTTTATAAGAAGTAGCCTATTTAAATGTTCATCATTATATACACTGTTTACTCCGCTTCCTTCTGGTGGTAATAATAATCCTTTACTTATGTAGTAGTGTATAGTTCTTTTCGTAACACCTGCCTTTTCTGCTAATTCTGAAACCTTATATTCCATTTTTGTTCATCCTTTCCTGAAACTTGATTATTTTTTTCATCTCTCTGATTATTATTTTATCATCATTACGTAATGGTATCAATATGTATTTATAAAAAAAATTAAAGAATGCAAATTAGTGCATTCTTTTTCACTTATATTAATTTTCATTTATTAAATTTACAGAATATTCTCCATTTTTTATTACATCTATAATTTCTTGTAGTTTTAAATGACCTTTTTATTTTATCACTTCTATTTTTATTCCCACCACACCATATTCTTTTTCTTGCTCTGGTGCGTAGAATCTGTTCATCGACTTTGCTTTTTCTATTATTTTTTCTTCATCTTCTCCTACAAATACTTTTTTAAATAGCTTTTCAAAAGATTTTTCTTTATATAAGTCTATTACTTTTACTAATAATTTTTCTTGTAATTCTGGTAATTTTGAAAATTCTATTTCATCACCAATTTGTATGGTTTGTCTTTTTTCATCATACAATCTAAATTCTACTGTTTTAGTTCCATTTTTTATTCTTTCAAATGGATCTTCTTGTAATTTCATTTTATGTAACATTTTTCCTCCGTCCACGGATTGTACCAGATTATACAGAATTGTGTCATAAATCTAGGACAAGCCGAATATAATATTTCTAATCTCTCCAAATGTCTCCATTTATAAATTCAGTTAGTGCCATTATAAATGCTTCTCTTGTTAAATCATATCTTGTAACAACATCTTTTGTAAGATGCGCTATGCCACCTTTTTCATTCTTTAGCCCGTTTCCATTAAATATTTTGTCCATTACAATTCCTAAATCTGTATCTATAATTTCCTTTACATATTTATCTGGTACTGGAAATGCTGGACCTGTGCCAAAGCTCTCATATCCATTTTTATCTTTGATTACAGCTATTTGAATAATGCACCATTTTCCCAGTTTATTTGTAATTCCAGATTCAACTCCTATAAAGAAATCTGCTCCTACATTGTTATCCTCTGCATATTTAATCAAGTTGTTTACTCTATTGCTTGCGCCTTGATAAATCTCATCATTCACAGGTTCATCGCTAACACCTGAGTTCACAGATACTCCTACTACTTTTACATTTTCGTAAAATTTTTCAAATGCCTGCTTTGCACCTTCAACTTTTCCTTTATTGTTTGTTCCTATTAAAACCTTCATTGCTAGCTTTTTCCTTTCTCATTCACTACATAATTCAATTTTTCTTGCTAATTCAAATGCTAAATATGGCACTCTGGCTTTCTTTTCAAAACTCGTTAGCTGTCCTAGGCTTCTTTCTTCCCATTCTACTGCATCTAAATTGTCTCCAGCATAATAGAATGTAAAGTATTTTAATTTTTTATATTCGCAAACAGCCGCAATTGATGCGCCTTCCATTTCTACACAAACGGCACCTTTTTGTTTAAATATTTCTAGTTTTTCTTTTGTTTCTCTATAAAAGCCATCAGTCGTCCAAGTTGCGCCTTCCTCGTATTTATATCCATTTTCATCTAGCACCTGTTTAAATAAATTTTTGTATTTCTTGTTCATTTCAATGGATTCTGAATCTTGTAAGTAATGATAACTTGTTCCCTCATCTCTAAATGCTTTATTTGGAATTATTATCGAGCAGTCCTCTATTTTTTTATCTAGTACTCCACAGTTTCCGAAAATTATAAACGTGTCTACCCCGTTCGTACTCAATTCTTCTATGTCTGCACTTATCCATGGTCCACTTACACCTGCCATAAATAATGTAATTTTTATATTTTCATATTTCATAATATAGACTGGGCGACTGCAGTTAGCACCACTAATAACCCCAACCTTTACGCATTCAAATTTTTCCACAATATCTTCTAATAAATATTCTGAAAATACTCCTACCGCTATGTGTGGTAACTTGTAGTTTGCATCTCTAGTTCCATCTAATTTTTTTATACCTTTTGCTTTTATCAGACCTTCTTCTTCACTGTATAAAATCATTTTAGCACCTCCTATCTTTGTTATAAGTTTAGATAACATTTTCATAATCTATTTTTCTTAGATTGCTTTACACTACTTTTGTTATAAAATATCTTTATAATATATTCCCTTTCTATAACTCAAATTTATATATCTTTTCTTTGTCACTTATTTTCTTCACAAATGTTGCTCCAAATTTTTCATAATAATCGTTCAATGTTGTTTTTAGATATATTTCTTTGAATCCTCTTTCTCTTGCTTCCTTCAATATTGCATCATTTAATATTTTAGAATAACCATGTCCTCTGTATTCTTTTTTTACATACATCGTTGCATACCATGGACTGAGTTCCGGACATTCATCGCAATCCTCTGGAAATATTGATATGAATCCTATTAATTTATCGTTATCTACAAGAATCAATTTGCAAAAGTCTCTACCCTTTAGTTTGATTTTTATTTTTTCTATTTTTCTTTCTATTCTTGCTTCTTTATCTTCTTCGGGATTATCTGCCCATTCTTCATATTCAAGTATCGCTACTTCTTTCAAAAATTCCATTTTTTGTAGTATGTTATAAATTTTTAACATTTTTTTCTCCCACGTATATCTTTATTTTTCTTGCATAAAATATTATTATAATTGTTGACATTTATCCTTTTAAATGTTACAATTTAAATACCAGAAGGATTCATCCTTCGTTTGGTCGATAGCTAGATAATGATTGAAAAATTAAGCGTATGTTAAGTACGTCATTCTAGTTGGGAAGAGGTTACTTCGGTAACCTCTTTTCATTTATGGTAAAAATATCTTGTAGTTAATAAAAGCTGTTCTTTTAGAAAATTCCATTGCATCGTCTATATTCCTTAGATATAAATTTCTCACTGTTCCGGCAACTAGATCGGAAGCCTGTATTAAATAACTTTTTTCCGATTTTTGGTAGCATACGCTTACATCTAAATCCGAATTTACAACTGGTTTATATGCACAACTATAATTAAAATTATTTATACCGTATTTTAATTCTTCCAATATTCCATCCCTAAGATTATAATAGCCATTTGTTTTAGTTGTTTGCTCATCTATGTTAATTACAAGCCTTATTGGATTATCTGGATTTATTCTATTTTCTTTAATTAATCCTTTTACAGTTTGTTTTATTAGTAATTTTAATGAATAATCCAGAAATCTTCCCCTTGACGCTCTATCATTTTTTATGTTTAAATATACTTTATCATTGTTTATTACACAACACAAAGTCATATATTTCCTAATATAATTCATTAATTGCCTATTATGTTCTGGCTTTAGCATATTGTGTTTAAGTTCGGGGCAAGAGTCATTTTGTTTACATTCTTCAATGTTAATTTTACAATATCTACATTTAAGTTCCTGTACTATACTTCTATACTGCGTTATGAATTTATCTTTTTCTTTTTTTGACGTAAATACTACTCCAGCATAAATTGCAACTTTTTCGCTATTTACCAATTTCCCAGAATCATCAATATTTATATATATAATTTGCTCAAATTTATCCATACAACCTCCTAATTTAAGCCAAATTATATCATGTTTTTAGCAACATTTCCAGTCTTTGCCATTATTTATCATACTCATATTCTTGTATTACTTTTCCATCTACGTCTTTTAATATTATCTTGTTCTCATCTAATATGATATAGCTGTGTGCTGTGTTGCATTTTGGTAGTGATATTGACCCTGGATTTGCAAATATCAAACCTTCTTTTTCTTCTATAAATCCTTGATGTATATGACCATAAATCATTATGTCGAAATCGTCATAAGGTATGTTTTCTATGTTGTATTTGTGTCCGTGTGTGAAGTAGAATTTTTTTCCGTTTATCTCCATTAATATGTGGTCGTTGAATTTGAATTCTGAAATCATTTCGTCTACTTCTGCGTCACAGTTTCCTCTTACTACTAATAGCCTGTCTTTCATTGAGTTTAATGTTTCTGCAACCTTCATTGGATTGTATTCTTGACTCAAATCGTTTCTTGGACCATGGTAATATAAGTCTCCTAATAAAATTATTTTTTCTGGGTTCTCTCTTTCTACTATTTCTCTTATTTTGTCAGCATAATATCCAGAACCATGTATATCTGATATAACTAAAACTTTCATGCTATTTTTCCTTTCTCGTTTTTCTAATTTATATCATATTTTCTGTTTATTCTCAATAAAATTGATGCAAAAAGACAGCAATTTCTTGCTGCCTTCTACCTAATTTATAGCTACTCCGTTTACATATAGTGTATATCCATTAAAATCTATGTGGCTATATGTTGAATCTTCATCTTCTAATGAAGTTACATAAGAGTTGCCTGTTAATTTTATTTTTGATGTGCTATCTAATTTTAAAGTTATACTTTTAGCTTCGTTTGCACCGTTGATTGTTCCCTCATAGTATGAACCTTCAGCCATTTCCATGTCTAATGTTGAAATTGAATCTATTACGATGTTTCCTTCTGCTTTTTGATTTGTCATTTTTAGTGTTACATTTCCGCCGTTTGAACCGCTCTTTCCCCATGAGTCTTTTTGTGCTCTTAGGAAGTTTCCTGTGCTGTCGTTGTTTATTATTGTGTTGTTTTCTAAGTTGATTGTTGCAGTTGTGTTTGTAATATAGAATGTATCTCCATTGTTTGTTGTTATGTTGCTATTTTTTGCTGTGAATGTTGCTGTTCCGTTTGAAGCGTCTCCACTCATTGATTGATATAGGAATACGTTTTTGTAGGTTATTGATTGTCCGTTTAGTTTTGTGTTGCTGTCTGTTAAGTCGCAGTTTTCTATTGTTACAGTGTTAGCACCTTCTATTACTATTCCTTCTGATGCCTTAGCAACTAGAGTTGCATCTTTTACAGTGATGTCCGCTGTTGAGTATATTGATGGAGAACCTTGACCTGTTGTTGTGTATGTTCCTTTTTCTACATTTACTTTTCCGCCACCTCTATCGCTTCTTATTGCTGCACTTGATGTTCCACTCGTATTTATTGTTAAGTTTGTTGCATTAGTCGTTCCTCCACCAGTTGTCATTATTCCTCCGGCGTTATCTCCCGTGGTTGTAATGTTAGAATTGCTTATTGTTACGGTTGTTCCATCACTCGATGAATTGTTTGTTGTTGCAGAACCTCCATAACTGAATACTCCGTTTGCACCGTCTGCATTTGTTGCAACTGTTATGTTGTCTAGAGTTAAATTTGCTCCATCTTTTGCAAGCACTGCCGAGTTATTTCCATAGAAGTTACTGCTGTCTCCTCCATCAGAATCTCCCGTTTTTGTAACATTTACATTAGATACGCTTACATCTATGTCTCCACTTGCAAGTAAAGCGTTTTCATCTGCTGTTGTAGAAGAATATTCTCCACTGCTTATTGTTGCATCTTCGGTAATCTCTTTGCTTGCCGTATATGTTACATTACTTGATGCTCCACCATTTCCGCCTGGCATTTTCATTCCATTTGATGCTTGCATTCCGCTTTGTGTTTGGTTTGTTTCGATTAATTTATTTGCAATAAATGCTTGTGCCACAGTTAATACAGCTGTTAATATTGCAACTATTAAGACTAATATTACAATATTTTTTGCACCACTTAGAGTCATTGCGATCGTCTTTTTATTGAAGTTTGACATTATTAAAAATGCGATTAATAAGCTTATTAAGAAAGCTTCAACACCAAATAAAATATAATATTCAATGTTGATTTCTTTACTTTCCCTGTTTTCTGTTGGCATTCCATTGTTATTATCACTTGGTCTTGTTGGCATTTCAGACGAGTCATTGTTACTACCATCCTCAGGTTTAGTTGGTGACTCTGATGTGCTATTACCATTACTATCATCTGGCTTTGTTGGTGGTTCTCCCATACTATTGCCATTATTTTCATTTGGCATTGTTGGTGGTTCACTCATATTGCTATTATCACCACTACCGTCTGGCTTAGCAGGTGGTGTGCCCTGGTTCTGTCCCATGCTGTTATCGGATTGGTTCTGTCCAGCATTATTATCGTTTTGTCCGGGCCCTCCTTGACCACCTTGATCTGGTGGAGTTCCCATGTTTTGTCCTACATTTTCAGAATTTGTACTCACACTATCTTTTGCAAGTTTTACTGTAAATCCACTCGCAATTCCTAGTATAATTATAAGTGTAATTATAATTATATTTTTTGTTTTTCTTTTCATTTTCTAACCTCCTCAAGATATAATAATTTTCGACACGTTTTGTAAATAAAAGATTTTTGTGTCTCGAATATTTCAAAAAGTTTTTCTTTCATCTTGATGCTATTTTAGTTTTGAAAAATTAAATGAATATTAAATTTTTATTTTTTTGTAAAAAATTATTTAAATAACAAGACACCCACCGTTATTTTAACGGTGGGGCTTGGGAATTTATTTGTTTACTCTGTATTTACCTCGTCCAATGCGTGTTATTGCTCCATGCCTAACTTCATACCTCAGAAAGGCGAAAACGTCAACATATCTAATGTTGGCAAATTTTGCTGTAACTTCTTTTACTACAAGGACATCCTGGGACATCATGAATTCATATACTTTCGCATTCTCTTTATCTTTTTTATAAACGTCTCTCCTTTTTGTTTTTTTCTGTTTATAAGGTTCTATCTTTGGAAGAATTTCCGCAATTGTTATGTATGCTTCTTCTTCAGCATAAGTGCTTACAGTTATCGAGCTTCCACCGATGCTTACCATGTAATCCGGAATGTTATCGGTATATGTTCTCTGTTCTGTAAGAATTTGATATGCTAATCTGCATTTTGCTTCATCTTCCAACATGATGTTTAGGTAGTACTTCGTTGGAGTAACCCGAACTCTTATTTCTTTAGTATAGTCTGGGTTCTGGTCAATAAAATTTTTAACCTTACTAAAGGCACTTTTTATTACTCTCGAAATACTTGCTTGCGAAAGATCAACTTGTTTTCCTATTTCGGTTTGTTTCATTCCTCCTAATCTATAGAAAACTACTTGTTTTTCTTTTAATTTGAGTGAACTCATATTTAGTAAGAGTTCCAAAGTTCTTTCTAATGAGTCTCTTTCTTCTATTCCTTTCGTAAAGTCTGTCGGATCTACTAGTACTATGTCTTTAAGTGATATTTTGTCGTCTCCTTCTTCTTTACATGTTACTATACTTTCCAAAGAGATTTCTTTTGACCGATTTTTAGTTTTTCGCTTTGCCATGTAAAACTCATTTTCTATACATTTTTTAGCATAAGTTCCAAACGTATTATTTGCCGATGCATCATATGTTGCTGCTGCCTTTATTAATCCAATGTTTCCTACTGACAACAGGTCTTCATATTCAGTGTTTTTACAAGGTAACCTCCTTAAAAAGTACGGAACGACTTTCAAGTTTTTTTCTACAATTTTTCTTTGTTTATCATTTAACACATAAGTTTTTGACATTTATAGCTATCCTTTCTTTTACAGCTACTTATTGAACGTCTAAATAAACAATATTCTCCCTTCGTATAATCAAATCGTTGGATTTGTACTATCTATTTTAGCACCATTTTATGTAGAATGCAACAAAGTGATGCTTATTTTAGCACCACTTTAAATGTTGTTATTCCTTTTTCCGATTCTACCGATATTTTTCCATTATGATTTTCTACTATATTTTTTGCTATTGCAAGCCCTAAGCCATATCTGTTTGTGTCTCTGTTTCTAGATTCATCCTCTCTATAGAATCTCTCAAATATTTTTTCTCGTATTTCTTTTGGGATTTCTTTTCCCCTGTTTGATACTGTTAATACTGTATCATTCTTTTGTTTTTTCAGTGCAATACTTATTTTTCCATTCGTTTCACTATGTTTTATAGCATTGTCTATGAGTATTGCTACTAGTTGTTTTATTTGACTACTATTACATTTTATATTTATGTCTTTTTGTATATCATATTTTAGTTCTATTTTATTTTCATACATCAAACTCTCGAATGTTAATACAGACATCTCTACTATTTTTGATAAATTTTCTTCTTGCTGTACCTCTTTTTCTTTTCCTTCTTCTAATTTTGCCAAATCCAATAAGCTTGTTACTAGCTCATTCATTCTGTCCGCTTCGCTCTTTATATTATTTAACCATTTCTTTTCTTCTGGCTCTTTTTCCAACGCTTCTGCGTTCGCCATTATTACCGCAATAGGAGTTTTTAGTTCATGTGATGCATCTGCCACAAATTGTTTTTGCCTGTTAAATGACTCTATTACTGGTTTTATTATCCATCTCGTTATTTCTACAGTCAAAATAATTATTATAACTTCTATTAGTGCAAAAATTAAAATTGATGTTTTTAATAATGACTCTAATTTTGCCTTGGCTGATGTATTATCTACTATAGTTAGTGTGTTTGGTGCTTGAAAAGAATATGAGTATTTGTCTAAATATAAATTTCCTATCTTGCTTCCTTGTTTCGTATTTGAACTTTCCAATATATCCTCTGCAATCTGAGTTATTTTTTCATCCGAAATATTGTTATCTGTATGGTTTATTACTTCTGTTACTTTATTTGATGTATTGTATTTTACCGTATATACTACTGCATCCATAAAAACTGGCATTCCCGGTGCCTGTCTATCATTTTCCATTCTACTTAATTTATTTTCTATTTCTACTTTTTCATGATTGTAATCTTGAAAATTAAATATGCACAATACACTCACAAGAAATATTGTTAATATAGCAAACATTACCAAAAATATTTTTTTCTTTAACTTTTCCATTTTTTCACCTCTAATCAACTTCTAATTTGTACCCTAGACCTCTAATAGCTTTTATCTGAACATTAGACCCTATTATTTTAATTTTCTTTCTTATAAATGAAAGATATGCTTCCAAGTTGTTTGACTCTGATTCATTATCTAGTCCCCAAATTTTTTCATATAGTTGTTCTTTTTGTAAAACTTGATTTTGATTTTTCATTAGATATTCTAATAACATAAATTCTTTACAGACAACTTCTATAGACTCATTGTTTGTAGTGCATGTTAATGTTGTATTTTTTATATTAAGCCTTAAATCTCCTGCTTCTACATAGTCTTTTTGTACTTGTACATTATCCATTCTAAGCTGTGCATTTACTCTAGCAACTAATTCATCAATATGGAATGGTTTTGTTAAATAATCATTTGCTCCGTTATTAAAGCCTGTAAGCTTGTCTTCTATCATAGATTTTGCAGTCAGCATTATTACTTTTGCATTAATTTTCTCTCTTCTGATTTCTTCCAAAATTTTAAATCCGTCAACTTTAGGAAGCATTACATCTAAAATTATTAAATCATATATATTCGTAAGAGCATTATCCAAACCTTCTTCTCCATTGCCAAATACATCTACTATATAATTTTCTTTTCTAAGTCTGCTGGCAATTACATCGGCAATTTTAAATTCGTCTTCTACAATTAAAATCCTCATACAAGTTTTCCTCTTTCATGTTAAAATCATATATATTATATCATAGCTTCATAATATTAAATAGATGTTAAATATTCTTAATCCAAATTTTTTTCATGCAAAAGGCGGAGGATAATATCCCCCGCCTATGCAGTGTTTAAACTGTAGCGACTCCTCTTTGTTTAAGTGCTCTTCTCTTTGATTTTTCTTCAATATCCCTCTCGCAGACTCTAATAACTCTGCCCGAGTTGTGAAGAACAATAAAGACATCTCCTTCATCGATTGTACCATTGACCATGCTAAACTTCGACATAGGAACATAAGTCATTTTTACTTGACTCGTTACATATGCCTTTTTAGCACTTTCGTCTACCGGGATCATCTCGACTTCGCACAGTGCAAAGGTCTCGTCTTTGCTAATAATCTCCAAATAACTTTTCATCTTGACTTTTCCTTTCATCGTTTTATTAAAAAATTATAGCTATTGCATTTTCACACATGCTTGCCTACCAAGCATTTCTTTTATCACACTGCCAATTGTCATATGTGATTCCTCCTTTCGTTCATACTTTCTATTATAACATATTATTCTTAGTTTGGCAAATTATTCCAAATTTATTTACATAAACAGAACAACATGGTCACTTCATCGTAGTTTCCATGTTGTTCTGTAATCAATTACTCGTTAAGGACTGCCTGGTACCTTTCGAACTCCTCCAACGTCATTTTTCGCGATTTGCCGTTCATATCAATGACATCCGAAGAATCCAACTCTTTCCAGAAACCTGGTACCTCCTTGCCAGAAAGTGTCTTTCCTCCTCGGATCCAGCATATCTGGCCTACGTGATTTCCAGCAATTTCAAAGCCAAAAATCCTGTTTTGGTATACGTAACCTTGCGGCAGTTTGGGTACTTTGTGACTAATAATTAGCCGCTTCCATAATTCTTTAACTTTCATTTTTTCCTCCTTTCCCCAATTATTGGGGACAAGTATTTATATTCGGATACTTCTTTATTATACCATTTTTTCCTTGTTTTGGCAAATGTTATGTCAATTTCTAAGAAAAAAGATGCAAACATTTGCATTAGCATCTGTTTGCATCTTTTTTCTTAGAAGTTGCCTGTCGAATGTTGCCAAGCCTCGTCTGCAGTTAACTGAACAAACTCTCCATCCATAGTCACCTTTTGTGTACTATGTACATCCTTCCAGTAACCAGGAAGATTAACTTCATTGCCATCATCACATAACTTCTTACACGGCTTAATCCAACAAGCCAAAGTTCTGCCGTTTGTAGCAAAATATATGCCAAACACTCCTTTATACACAAAATAGTCTATTGGACCTTCTGGCCTTTTGGTTGGCTTAACAATTTCTTTTGCAACTCTTTTAATTTTTTCAATCATACTCTGCCTTTCCCCAATTATGGGATATAAAGTGTAAAAAATACGACATACACAATTATAGCAACTTTATTTATAAAAAGCAATAAATTATAAAAAATACATGGAATTTTTTCCATGTATTCATATGAATTCATATTTCTATATTAATTCAATTATTTTTTGTTTACTAAATCTTTTAAAGCTTTTCCAGCTTTGAATACTGGAGCTTTTGAAGCAGGTATTTTGATTTCTTCTTTAGTTTGTGGGTTTCTTCCTTTTCTAGCAGCTCTTTTTCTAACTTCGAAAGAACCAAATCCAACTAATTGAACTTTGTCTCCCTTTACTAAAGCTTCTGTAACAACGTCAACAAATGCGTTTAATGTTGCTTCTGCATCTTTCTTTGTGCATTCTGTTTTAGCAGCTATGGCTGCGATTAAATCAGATTTGTTCATTTAAATTACCTCCTAATAAGATTGTATATGTAGATAATTATTGCATCTACTACTTACATTATTCGCCAAGGTTTGATAAAATCCTTCTTTTTTTTCAAATTTATTTTATAAAAGTGTTAAATCTCAAGGGTTTGCGGTTTTCTATTTTCAAAAATGCTTATTTTTCAAGGTTTACATACCTTATTTTTCTTAAATTTGCTGTAAAATGGCAACATGTATAATTCATCTTTACTAAAAATTTTTGTAATTGCTAATATTACTACATAAACAATTATTGCAAATATTATTGTTAATATTATAGCAATATTTTGCATAATTATACCTTTTAGTAAATTATATGTATATATTCCGAATTATTCCCATTGATGAACTTGCTAAAATTGGTTTTATAAAATATTTCGACAAATCAAATTTTATTTTAATATTTTTACTCAATGCTATCAAACTAATAAACATGGAAATAGCATGACACATTACAGTTGCAAATGCTGCACCAGCAACTCCTCCCAAAACGAATGAATCTGGATTTACTTTTACTAATATTAAATTCAAAATTAGCTTAATAGACACTCCTATTGAAAGTGCAATTACGGGTACTTTAAGTTTTCCCAGTCCTTGAAGAGCACCGTTTATAGTTTGTTCTAATGTAATGAATACAATCGAAATACTACTTATTTGAAATATAAATTCTCCACTACTTGCATTTGGAAATAACATTTGCAAAATTGGCTTTGCGAAAACTACCATTCCAACACTACATGGCAGTCCAATTAATATCGTAATAAGTATCGCAAAAGACACCCTTTTTTCTATACTCTTATAGTCTCCTCTCGCTTTTGCAGCCGATACTGCCGGAACCAAAGCCGTTGCAAGTGCAATATTAAACGATAAAGGAAAAGTTACGAGTGTATCTATTTTTCCGCTTAGTATCCCATATTGAATTTTAGCCTGTTCTTCTGTTAAAAACGTTTTTAATCCCCTTACAACTGTAAAGGAATCTATATTTTTATTTAGTGAGCCTAAAATTGCACTAAAAGTAAGTGGCATTGCAATTATTATTATCTTCTTTACTATCTCTACTGTTCTTTCTTGCCTATGATATTTTGGCTTATTAAATTTTATATATCTTTCTTTTTTATTATATAAATATATTAAATATATAAAGCCAATAAAGGTGGCAATACTAGTTGCCAAATTTGCTCCAGCAGCCATTACAGCTGTAGTATCTTTATTCCCCATAAAAAAACATATTAACTCAACTATAGCAACGGTGCATATTGTTTTTGTAAATTGTTCTATTGTTTGAGACTGCGCCATTGGTTTCATATTTTCGTGCCCATTAAAATAGCCCCTTAAAACCGAAATTAACGAAACAAAGAAAATCGATGGTGCAAGTATTATTAGTGTTAACTTTGCTTCCGGAATTTGAAGCCATACATTTGCAATAAAATCACTTCCACAAAATAATAATGCTGAACCTGTAAAACCGACTACAGAGAAAAAGGCAAACGCTACTTTAAAAATTTTCTGTGCTCCCCTATTGTCTCCCACTGATAATTTTTCTGAAATAAGTTTTGCAACAGCATTTGGAACACCTATTGAAGAAATCGTTAACAGTAGTGCATAGATTTGGAATCCACTGTTATAAATAGCATTTCCAGCATCTCCAAAACCATTTTTATTTGTCAAATATAATTTATAAAATAAACCTAAAATTTTTATTAAAACTTGTGAAAACATCAAAGTAATAATTCCTTGCATGAAACTTTGCTTTTTTTCCTTAGACATATGTTCTCCTTCCCCTTATTTATAAAATATATTCAATAAACCAATTACTATACTTAATTTGTAAGTTTAATAAATTTTTAGCATAAAAAAGCTTATAAAATTGCTCAAAATACTTGTTTTTTTCTTCATTTTATAGGATAATAGATATGTATAAATTTTAATAAATGAAATAATTTGAAAGTGGTGAATCTTTTGAAAGCAATAGACAAATTTTTAAAATATCTAAAAACAGACAGAAATACTTTTCTAACATATGTACTAACTTTAATAAGTGCTTATTTAGTTGTAGACAGAATAGTAGAAATGCTTATGATGATTTTTACAGGAATGGCAGTTTCGTACTGGGGTCCAATTACATATACTCTAGCTCTTGCTTGCCCGGTATTTGCATTTCTATTTTCGTGTTCATCTAAGTTTGTTGACTCAGATGAATCTAAATTAGCACTATTTGATGTGTATTTAATCAGCATTTATATAATGATTGTATCTATGTTTACACAATTCACGAACCAATTTGGTTGGATGTTATTCTTATCAGTACCAAACTTTTCATACATCGCATCTAACTTTTATAATTTGATTAAACCAGCATTCTCCGCGGTTGCTCTGTACTTACCATTAACCACATTCTATCCTGTTATAAAATGGTTACTAATGACAGTACACGATACCAAAACAATATATGAATCAATTTACGATTATAAAGGAATTAGCCTTGCTGATAAATCTGCCTCTTGGGGTGCTTATACTTGTGAGATGTCTTTTGGAACAGATAAAGTAAATGGTAAAACAGTTAAAATAGCTGAAGAGAAAAGATTTTACCCTACACTAGTATGTGGTGTTTCTGGTGCTGGAAAAACATCTTTATTGTTTGAGCCAATGATTGCAAAAGATATCGATAAAAAATATTTCTTTAGGGAAATATCAAAGGAAATGGGATTTACTGCATTAAAAACTGAAATTGCTACTTTAAATTGCCCATACTCAAATGATTATATAAACGCTAATTTCAATTTAAATATGATAACACCAAAAGAAAATAAACTTAATGTTTATAATACATATATGAAAAAAATGATTATAGCTGGTTCTGGAAATAATTATATTTACAGAAATTTAGGTTTGACCTATATTTCTCCTGATATTGAGTCTATAAATCATATTAAAAAAGTACTAAAAGCACGTAACATGAAATTCAATTTAATAGATCCTAATGACTCATCTTCTGTTGGATTAAATCCTTTTGCTCTTGAAGATGCAACTCAAACGGCTGTTGCAATTTCTACTGTTTTAAAAGGATTATATTCTTCAAGCAATAGTAATTTAGATGTAGAGCTTGCATACAGAGTAAACGCTGCAAACCAAGCAATTGAAAATTTAGCAATATTATTGAAAGAAATATATCCTAGACTTCATGATGATGATTTACCAAATCTTGAAGATATGTTAAATTGTTTCACACATTTTGAATTAATCGAAGAATTATGTGAAGAAATGAAAAAAGACAATGAACTTGCAGAAAAATATTCTTCATTGCTAAATTATTTTGAAAGGAATTTCTATGCATCTGCTCCAAATAGAGAAGATACTGAAAAATTTATAACACATGCTACTGCACAATTAGATAGTTTACTAAGATATACTGGAGTTAAAAACATATTATGTAATAGAAGAAATTCTATAAACTTTGATAATGCATTAAAAAATGCCGACGTAACTCTTGTATGTACAAGACGTGGTGATTTAGGTCCAAACATTCATACAGCATTTGGTCTATTTTGTATATTGATGATGCAGTATTCTGTATTAAGACGTCCTGGAATAGAAAAAGATAGAGTTCCACATTTCTTATACATAGACGAATTTGCAGATTTTGTTGGAAATTCAACGGATTCATTGTTTACTTTATATAGAAAGTATAAAGTTTCAACAGTAGTTTCTATACAAAACTTAGGTCAATTAGATAAAGGTTCAAACAAGAAACATAGACAAATAATAACAGCTAATTGTTCTAATAAGTTCGTATTTGGAAATAACGCTCCTGAAGACAACGAGTGGTGGTCAAAAGAAATCGGTGACAAGAAAGATTGGTCATTTGGAAGTTCTTACGATACAGCTAAAGGCGAATATGACCCTAAACTTACTGGAATAAAATACGAAAATAAGATAAAATATCAACCTGGAAAAATCCAAGCTATGAAATTTAAGCAGGCTATGTATAAGCTAAGAAATTTAGGTGGAAAGAGCGATACTGGTGTAGTAAATCTAAGCTTCCTATCTGCAACATATTATGAGCCTAAGGCATCAAAAGAATATTCATTCGAGAAATATAATGCTGGTTATGATGCACATTCAGCAGAAGATAAGTATGAAGAAGAAAAAGCAAAAAAGAAAAAAGAAACATTAAAAAATTATCATTTTAATGATGATATTCCTGATGAAGTTGATCCAATAAAAACAGATACATCTGATTCAAAATATTTATTTGATAGTGAAGATGCAATTGTATTTAACTTTAAGAAACCAGATAATAAATAAATTTTAAGAACGAAGCAAAAATATCTATGCTTCGTTCTTTTTTTCATTAAAATAATATATTTAACTTCAAAGAAGACGAAGCATTTTTTGCTCCGTCTACATTTTCCATTCTTTTAGGCATTATTATTTATCCTAATAATTTTATATCTACATTTTCCATTTTATACTTATTAGTTACTGGGTCTAATTTAAATTCAGCTAAGCTGTGTTCTAGTGTGCTATCATTTTGGCGTAAATCTGTTGTGTAATATAGATTTAGTTTATCTATACCTAATCCATTTACAACAATTTCTCTAAATGTTTCCGCCATATGCTTTTCATCTTCACATAGTAAAATTAATTGTGGTATTGTTTTAAACCCAGAATCCATTGCTACAAAGTTTTCATAGAAGTCTTTATACAATTTCATTTTATCTGCAAGTTTTTTTTGCCAATCATCTTCTCTACGAATTACTTCAAAAATGAAATCTATTGATTTTCCATTCTTGCTTAGAGTAACTTTACCACCAGTAGCTTTAAATTGTTTTCCAAGTATTTTCGCATTCATAGGTACTTTTATTTGGAATGAATCAAAAGCTTGTACTTTTTCTTTATAAGAAATTAGAAGTTGATTGCTTGCTAATCTTTTCTTTATCATTGCAACTGGTTTTGTATTATCTGTTGGTTGCCATTTACATTCTACTCCTCTAGAATTTAATAAATATTTTCCCATTTTTTCTAGGCAGTATATTCTGTATATTCCCTTACCATCTTCTGAATTGAAATAATATCGTGTTAATATTTTTGATTTAACTAATTGTTCTAATTTATTGTTTAGTTTATCCTGTGATTTAAGTTCAAATTTTTCTTTTTCTAATAATTTAAACAACTGTCTAGATGTTATGAACTCATATTCATTAACAATTTCCATTATTCTAAAATGTAAATCATTTATATGACCTACGTTTATTTTTTGGATTATTTGGTTCATTGATACATAACCATCTTTTCCATCAAATACTTTAATTTCTCCTGGTCTTATCGCAAAAGGTGAGACTGTTGTTTTTATTTCTGAATCTTCTATCATTCTAATTCCCCCTATAATTTATAAAATACAATTTAGTACTCTACATTATCTATTTTTCCACACTTTGACCTATTTGTCAAGTTCTAATAGTCTTTTTACCTCGTTATCTGTTAAATATCTCCATTTTCCTATTTCTAGATTTTTTACATCCAAATCTGCAATTTTTCTTCTATGTAAAGCAAGTACTTTTCTACCTATTGCCTCACACATTTTTCTTACTTCCCTATTTTTGCCTTCATGAATGGTTATTTGTAATCTTGAAAAATTTTTCTCTTCATCTGTTTTTAGAATTTTTACTTTAGCTGGACTTGTAACAAATGTTTCCTCACTCTTTTCATCAACTGGTATTTCTACACCGTTTTTTAATTTTTCAACATCATCTTGAGTTACAATTCCTTTTACTGTTACAGTGTATGTTTTTTCCACTTCATGACTTGGATGTGTGATTTTATTTATGAAATCACCATCGTTTGTAAGCATTAATGCTCCAGATGTATACATATCTAATCTGCCCACAGGTAGTACTTTTTCTTTTATTTTTACTAAATCCAGCACTTTTGGTCTGTCAAACTGGTCTTTCACAGTAGTCACATAACCAATTGGTTTGTTAAGTAATATATATACATGTTTTTCTACCTTTTCAACTTTTTTACCATCAAATTCTATTATGTCTTTATCTGGATTTATTTTAGTTCCGAGTTCTGTTACAACTTTGCCATTTACTTTCACTCTGCCATCTAATATAAATTCTTCACATTTTCTTCTTGCTGCAATTCCGTTATTAGCCAGATATTTTTGTAATCTTTCTTCCACAATTTCACTCCTTTCTAATTTTACTAATTCTAACTTGAATCCAAAATACGATTAGATTATAAATTTTTTTATATTTTTGTATTATTTATTGTTTTACATACAATTAAGTTTAAGTTGATTTCATTTTTTATCAATTTCTCTATTTTTTAGCTTTTCTAGTACATCTTCAAAATATTCCGGTATTGGTGCTTCTAAGCTTAGCTCCTTGCCAGTTATTGGGTGTTTAAATTGTAAGTAACGTGCATGAAGCATTTGTCCTTGCACCCCAAATTCATTCTTACCATTAGAATACACTTCATCTCCTACCACAGGATGTCCTATATAAGACATATGTACTCTTATTTGATGAGTTCTTCCAGTATCTATTTTCAATTCTAATAAAGTATAATTATCATATCTTTTTAGCACTTTAAAGTGTGTTACAGCATTCCTCCCCTTAGGGTCAACAGCCATTTTCTTTCTGTCTTTTGTACTTCTTGCAATAGGTAAATCAATAGTAGCCTCATCTTCGGCAACAACGCCTCTAACTAATGCAATATATTTTTTAGTAACCTTTCTTTCTTGAATCTGCTTACTCATATTCATATGAGCCTCATCATTTTTGGCAACTATAAGAAGTCCGGATGTATCTTTATCTAATCTATGTACAATTCCTGGTCTTATTTCTCCACCTATTCCAGATAGACTATCTTTACACATTGCAAGAATTGCATTTACAAGCGTTCCATCTGGATTTCCATTAGCAGGGTGAACCACCATTCCCTTTGGCTTATTTACAACAATTATATCATTATCCTCATATACAACAGGCACAGGAATATCCTGTGCTTTTAATTCAACATCTTTTGCTTCTGGTATTTCTATGCTTATTACATCTCCTTCTTCAGGTTTATAAGAAGCTTTCTGCTTTTTTCCATTTACTAGAATTTTTTCCTCTTCTATAAGCCTTTGAGCAGTTGTTCTAGACAATTTACTTAATTTATCTGTTACATAAGAGTCTAGTCTTTTTTGATTATTCTCCTTTACAATTAATTCTTCCAATTTTATCTTCCTTTTCAATTAATCTCTTCCAATATTTCGTATTTTCTCTTCTATATTTTTCAAATCTGCTTTAATATTCAAAGTGTTCTTTACCATAAATATTAAGAATGAAATCCAGCCTATAATATATAGAATATATGCAATGTTTACCGAAGGCAATCTTCCTATTTTTATAAAATTTATAACCTCTCCATTCCAAATCTTATCTATGCAATTACTTATTCCTCCGCCTAATATTACGGCAAGTGAATATTTCACTTTTGTGGACATATATTTGCTTTGTTCTTTTAAAAACTTGATTATAACTGTAAACACAACACAGTCAGATAATATAGAAATAATAACGTCAGCAATCTTTATCTCTTCACTTTTTTTGATTAACGTAATTATTCCAACGTCTTGCTTTACAAAATTTATTACCAATATTTTGCTAACTTGGTCAATTAAAATTATTGCAATAATAATTAAAATGGTTATGCTTAATTTAAATTTCTTCTTTTCCGTCATTTTTAGTCTCTTTCATATATTACAAACTTTTTATCCGAATATAATTCTTTATATCTGTCACTTCTTGATAAGAATATATTCAGCTTTGAATTCTTATATAAAATTACATGAGTAATTCCATAAGTATTAAATGTATTTTCATAATATTTAGATATATTTGAAGTATTTATATAATCTGAAAAAATATCTTGTCCTTCATATTTTCCGTCTTTTCCTTTTACTCCATTAAATTCAGGTGCATATAAATCTGCTCTTGAATCTATAAAAACAGGAATTCCTTCAAATAATAGATAACTTCCGTAATTGTATTCATTAAATAATTTAATTGAATTTACATCCAAATTTTCTTTAATATATTTTGCTGCATCAACTGGATATGTTGATGGATTTACAAATTTATCATCTAATTTTGGTTTTATTTCTATTACAGATAGTAGTACAATTAGTAAAACAACTGCAATAGTTCCAAGTGATGATACTGCAATATCTTCGAATTCTTTTAATCCCTTTGAGTCATATTTCATAAACAACTGTGTTATTAATGTTGCTAAAACAGCACTTCCGAGCAATACAAGCATAGATTCTTGCCTTCTAGTCATAAACATTAATAATGTTAAACCTGCAAACATGAATAAATCTTTTAATCTTATTTTTGTATCTGTAAAAATCAATAATGCTAATGTTGCAGTTAGTACAACCAACATTTCTTTATTATTTATTAGTGTTAATGGCAAATGTTCACTTATACTCTTAGTTGTATTTCCTTTCATTGTCTTGTATAAGTATGTATATGGTGTATCTCCTAACGGTGTTAATAACCCTGTTAGAACACATATAGCCATTATTAATATAAGCCATTTTGCATTTTTATTTTTGTTATATCTTATTTTATATGGTTCTTTTCTTTTTGCTTCTCTATTTTTTAATATTTTTGCATTCTTTTCTTCAAATTTTTCTTTTGCTGTTATTACTTTTTTTAATTTTTCATCTAATATTTTTTTATTTTCTTCTATTGCTTCTTTTTCTATTTTCTTATTGTAATTTTTTATTTTTATATCATAATATTTTTTTCTTATTCTGTACACTGGCTGAGCATCAATTACAGTAAATATTAAATATTCTGCAATATATGGCAAAAATATTACAAAGAAAAATGGCCATACAGCACAATGTAAGTTTGCTATTGCTGTAGATATAACTATAATTCCAATAGCATAGCCTACCTTTTTCTTTTCTAAGAAATTTTCTATTAATAAAATTGTAAGTTCAAGCAATATAAATGTTACAAGTTGTGCTCTTGCTGCTATATAATCTTTTATCAAGAACATTCCACCAATTGTAATTGCAAACGAGATTAGTTTGTTTTTAGATATTTTATAGTTTGTACAATACATTAGAATACCTAATATACACGCAAATACTATTGTTGATATAAAAATTCCTAAAAATCCTCCTAAATTATATATCAAATAAATCATTACATCATAAGCCCAATGAGGATATGTATATGGTAACTCATGCCATGAAAATGGGTCTTGCATATCCACAGTTTTAGTATTAATTATGTGTTCACCTATTTTTATCGTATAATACGTATCATTTTGCATTGTTACAGGACAAATTGATGCACAAAAAATTATAATGCAAAAAATTGCAAGTATATGAAATTTTATATTCTTAACTTTTTGTGAATCTTCTTTTTTTGCTTTTTCCTTTACCTCTTTTTTCTCAGATGTTTTCATTAATTAATTTCCTTCCTCGCTTTATTTGAATGCACATACAGCAAAATTGATTTATAATTTCGTTTAATCTATTTTCTGTGTTGTTGTTAATTTTACATGCTAATTATACCAGTTTCTAGAGCAAAGAGCAATACAAAATACAATAAAAAAGAAAGTTGATATATTGAATTTTTCTTCAATATTTTCAACTTTCTTTTGTTATTTTTAGTTCTTATTCTATTTTAATTGTTTTGCAACTTCTTCAGCAAAGTTTTCTTCTTTTTTCTCTATTCCTTCACCTTTTTCAAGTCTTGCAAATCTAACAACTTCTGCATTCTTTTCTTTTAATAATTGGCTAACTTTTTTGTCCATATCTTTAACAAATTCTTGGTCTACTAAGCAGATATCTGAATAGAATTTTCCAATTCTTCCTTGTACCATTTTTTCAGCTATAGCTTCTGGCTTTCCTTCATTCATAGCTTGAACTTTTAGTATTTCCATTTCTTTGTCTACTCTTTCTTGTGGAACTTGTTCTCTGTTTAAGAATTCTGGCTTAGAAGCAGCTATTTGCATACAAATGTCTTTTGTTAATTCTGCATCTGCATTCTTCATTTCTACTAATACAGCTATTTTTCCAGCTCCATGAACATATTGTCCTAATGTTCCATCTGTTGTCTCGTATCTAACAAATCTTCTTATTGTTATGTTTTCTCCGATTGTAGCTATTTTATTTATTAAAGCTTCTTTAACAGTTTTTTCTGGATCTGCTATGAATTTTTCTTCTAATAAAGCTTCAACATCAGCTGGGTTATTTAAAGCAACTTGCTTTACAATATCATTAACAAATTGTTTGAATTCTGCATTCTCTGCTACGAAATCTGTCTCAGCATTAACTTCAGCTATAGCACCTACTTTTCCATCTTCTGAAATGTAGCTACCTACTAATCCTTCTGCAGCAACTCTAGATGCCTTTTTAGCAGCTTTTGTTATTCCTCTTTCACGTAATAGTTCCATTGCTTTTTCAATGTCACCATCTGTTTCTGTTAAAACTTTCTTGCATTCCATCATTCCTGCACCTGTTTTTTCTCTTAATTCCTTTACTTGGCTTGCTGTTATCATTTTATATCCTCCTTATTTTTCGCCCATTAGGGACGCCCCTTTTTTGGCAATTTAATTTTTTTTAATGTCTACCCCATCAATTTTACTAGAGTCAAACATTAAAGGATAGGGCAGCCGCCCTACCCCTTTGGTATTGTTTATTAATTATTTTTATAAACTATAAATTATTCAGCATCGCTAGCTGCTTCAACTACTTCTTCCATATCTGTTGGAGTTGTAGCTTCTTCTGTCTCCATAGCATCTTCAGAATCTGATGTAACTTCTAGAGTTTCTCCTTGTCTACCTTCGATTACTGCATTAGCCATTGTATCAGCTATTAATTTAACTGCTCTTATAGCATCATCATTTCCTGGGATAACGTAATCAACATCATCTGGGTTGCAGTTTGTGTCGATTAATCCTATTGTAGGAATATTTAATTTTTTAGCTTCTAATATAGCATTTCTTTCTTTTTTAGGATCTACTATGAATAAAACTCCAGGCATTTCTTTCATGTTTTTGATTCCACCTAGATTTTTCTCTAGTTTATCCATTTCTTTCTTTAAAAGAATAACTTCTTTCTTAGGTAATACTTCGAAAGTTCCGTCTTCTTCCATTTTTTCTAATTGATTTAATCTTTCAATTCTCTTTTCGATTGTAGCAAAGTTTGTAAGCATTCCACCTAACCATCTTTGGTTAACGTAGTACATACCACATTTTTCAGCTGCTTCTTTCATGCAGTCTTGAGCTTGTTTCTTTGTTCCTACAAATAGAACTGTTTTTCCTTCTTCAGCTTGCTCTTTTAAGAAAGCATAAGCCTCGTCTAATTTTTTTGATGTTTTTTGTAAATCGATGATGTGAATTCCGTTTCTAGCTTGGAATATATATTCAGCCATTCTAGGATCCCATCTTCTTGTTTGATGTCCAAAATGAACACCAGCTTCTAGTAATTGTTTCATTGCAACTACTGCCATTTTTTGTTCCTCCTTTTAGTTTTTACCCTCCACAAATCTTTAGCATTTAAAAGAACCTTTGTATTTAAATAGATTTTACAAAAGCACTGCTTTTAAACTGGAATTTGTGTGCGTATTTTTAACAGAAACTATTATATCACAACAAATAGCTAGAAATCAAGCTTTTTTTGAAATTTTAAGTTTTCTCACATTTTTAGAAGGTTTTCGACGGTGTTTTATCACATTTTTAGATTTTTTATAACTATTTTTTTCATTTTCTACATTTTTTGATTTTTCTATTTATATTTTGACATTTTTATGATAGAATTCTTTTGAAATTAATATTTTTCATAGGAGGTAACAAATGAATTTAAATAGATGTGAACGTTGTGGAAGCTTTTTTGCTTCAAAAAACTCAGTATGCCCTAATTGTCAATCTAAAGATGAACATGAAATAAACCATTTAAAAACTTTTTTAAGTGAGGCCGATTCTTCTGTAACTGTTGAATCTTTAGCAGAATCTACTGGAGTTTCTTTAAAAAATGTAAATAGATTTTTACAAGATAAAAATGTATACACTACTTTAACAAACTTAGGATTAAACTCAGAAGCAAACAAAATACACAATATTTCCTTATAAAAATATGAAAAAAATATCATTTTATAAAAAGAGACTGGAAGTGCACTTTTTGAAGGCTAAATAGCCCGACCTAGCACGACATGTTGAGTTTTATAAAATGATATCTTTTTGTAGTTTATTCAATTATTTCAATTATATCTGCAACTTTTTCCACATTTTGTTCACCTATTTCATATGTTTGTTGCAATTTTTCTACGGCTTCTCTGCCTTTTTGTTCATCGTCGGCATATATGTATGCTATTGTTTCCCCCTGTTCCACTTGGCATCCCACTTTTTTTAGTAGTTCTATTCCAACGGCATAGTCTATGTTATCTTCTTTTTTCATTCTGCCTGCACCTAAATGCATTGCTATTTTTCCTACTTTTTCTGCATTTAGTTTTTGTACATATCCAGTCTTTACCGCTTCTACTGGCATTTTATATTTAGCCTTTGTAAATTTTTCTGTATTTTCTATGTAGCTAATATCTCCACCTTGATTTTCAACTAATTGCAAGAATTTTCTATATGCTTCTCCATTTGATATTACCTGCTCAATTTTTTCTTTATTTTCTTGAATGTTATCGCCTTTTCCATCTAGTTTTAATATATAAGCGCCTAATTCTAATACAACATTTTTTACATCGTCTTGCATATTGCCTTTTAAAGCTTCTATTGCTTCTATAACTTCAAGTGTATTTCCCACCATAGTTCCTAAAGGTTGGTCCATGTTTGTTATTATACATACAGTCTCTTTATTTGCTAGCTTTCCAATGTCAATCATGGTCTTAGACAATTCTCTTGCTTCTCCCACTGTTTTCATGAATGCACCGCTTCCACAAGTTACATCTAGAACTATTTTATTTGCTCCTGCTGCAATTTTCTTGCTCATTATACTAGAGCTTATTAGTGGAATATTAGCAGTACAACTAATTGTATCTCTTAAAGCATACAATTTTTTATCTGCTGGAGCTAAGTTTAGTGTTTGACCAATCAAACTTATCCCAATTTTCTTTACATTTTCTATAAATTCATCAATTCCAATCTCTGTTCTATATCCCGGAATTGCTTCTAGTTTATCCTTTGTACCACCAGTTGCTCCCAGTCCTCTTCCAGACATCTTAGCAACTTTTACGCCTAACGCTGCAACTATTGGCATTAGTATTAATGTGATTTTATCTCCAATTCCACCTGTGCTATGTTTATCTACAACCTCTCCAATATCTGATAAATCTAATACATCTCCAGAATATGCCATGGCTAAAGCTAAATTAGTTGTCTCTTCTTTTGTCATTCCATTTATGTAAATTGCCATAACTAAAGCAGCAGCTTGGTAATCTGGTATGCTACCATCAGTATATCCTTTTACAAAAAATTCAATCTCTTCTTTATTTAATTCTTTCGCATCTCTCTTTTTTTCAATTATATCTAAAATGTTCATTTCTTTCTTCCTCTTTTATACAAAATGTTTAATAAACGATTCCCTATGTAAAGGGCATGGTCCATATTCTTTTAATGCTTTTATGTGTTCTGCAGTACCATATCCTTTGTGTTTTGCAAACCCATATTGAGGATATATTTCATCCCACTGTCTCATAATTCTATCCCTTGTAACCTTTGCAATTATTGAAGCTGCAGATATTGAATAGCATTTAGCATCTCCCTTTATAATAGACTGATATGGTATCCCGTCAGTATCTATTTTTGTTAATGCATCTACTATTATCAAATCTGGTCTTGGATTAAGCTCTTTTACAGCCATTGTAAGCCCTTCCTTAGTAGCATTTAGAATATTAATTCTATCAATTTCTTTTTGGTCTATAATTCCAACACCATAACTAATAGCTTCTTTTGTTATAATTTCATATAGTTCTTCTCTCTTCTTTTCCGATACCTTTTTAGAATCATTCACTCCTTCAATCATAGAATTTCTTGGCATTATTGCTGCAGCAATTACAACAGGTCCTGCAAGAGGTCCACGCCCTGCTTCATCTATCCCACATATATATTCTACTCCAGAATTATGAATTTCTTCCTCTATTGCTTTTAGTTGAATTAATCGTTGTTCTTCTTTTTCCTTCATTCTATTTTCCTCTCTTAGTATAACTATTAATAGAGACAATCTCTTACTAATTGTCTCTATTTCTTTAATTTTCATCAATATATTTATCTACTAGTTCAATTAGTTCTTCTGCTGTTTTTAATTGTTCATTTGTCTTATCGGCATCCACAATAAATTCATCATCATAGTCACTATCTTCTCTAATTGCACTTGCATTTTGAATTTTTCTTCCCATCATTCTTGGAAAAATCTCTTTATTTATATAATTTTTATTAAAATACGCAAGCACATCTTTATGTCTTTTAAAATCAATCGGTTCAAGTGCTAACACAGCTTTAATGCTATGAAATATTGAATAATATGCTCTGTTATTTGCTGATTTATAGAAGTTTTTATCGTACAATAATTTTCCAGCTTCTAAATCTTCTTTTGCCTGCTCTAATCTATGTTTTGCAAGTTCTTTAGATATTTTCTGCACCACTCAAAACCACTCCTTCTCTCTGAACATTCATATAAAATGGTAATGCCTTTAACCAATATTCAAATTTTTCTATGTTTTTTACTAACGGAGAAATCATTACTTCAAAGTTTGTATCAAATTCTATATCAAATGCTATATTAGATACTAATTCTCTATATTCTATTATTTCTTCGTTTGTTAAATCTGTAAGTATCATTATATCTATATCCGAGTTTTCGTTGTAATCTCCTCTAGCATAAGAGCCATATAGTATAATCTTCTTTACTCTTTTTCCTAGCAATTTATTTACTCGATCTATAAATTCTTGAATTATTTTTTCTGTACTTTGTGGTATATTGGGCATTTTAATCCACCTACACTTTCTTATTCTGCATATATTATATCATAACTAATAGCTTTTTCAAGTAGTTATTTTAACCGTCTCTGATAAAAAACAATCTTTTATTTTTTGCTTAAATTTCTATAGTTCTAGCCTTCATCATTCTTTTCATTTTCATTATTTTTTTCTGTTGTTTCTTCAATAACATTGTCATTTTCAGAAGTTGTATTCTCATCATCTTTCTTATTTATATCAGTTAATTTGTACAATACCTCGTCATCAGATTTATTATATCCTTTTGTATCTATTACTTCATATGTATTATAATTAATTAAGAAATAACTGCCATCGTAATTTGTAATTTCTAGCCCAGCTTCTGCCAAATTTTCGTCTTGCAAAACATAATATTTATCGTATTCTTCTTCTGAAATTATATTCTTAGCAAGAAAATCTTTAATTATTTCGTTATCTTGCATCTCGCTAATTTTAGTACCAAGATATTTCTTTTCTTCTCCTTTTACGGTCTGTTTATCAATATAGTCTTTTAATTTCCATTGAACTTGTAACATATCAGTTCTTATAGTTTCTGCTTTTACTTCTCTATATTTTTTGCGTGTAAAATACACAGCAGTTGCAACCACAACCACTATTAAAACCACCATCAAAATTAATTTTATTATTCCCATACCATTGTTCTTTTTCATTTCTAATGCTCCTCATAAATGTTATGTCTATTTAACTTTTCTCGTATAAACTTTGTTTATTATATTTTATTTAAGCCTAGCAGTCAAGAGTTTTGGCAGTATAATTGTGAGTCAATTGTGAGTCTATTCTTTTTATGCATAACAAAAAACTCATCCTTGCCTGTTTCTTCATGTACCGAATGAGCTTTTCATTTATTATGTATCTATTTATTTGTCATTTTAATTATGTAAGCTTTGCTTGATTAATAGCACTAGGAAAGGTAGGTTTTTTCCCCCCCACCTACCTAGTTCATTGTATTTCCACCTACACTATGCAACCTTCACCGTCGCACCACACTACTCTTGACAAGGTCCTACTTGCTCAAGTTCCAAGCTCCATTTGTTTGCTCTCCTGTTAGGAGACTAGATGGTAGAGAAACTACGGGGCGAAGACCATAGCCATCGCTCGTAACAGAGTTGTCGCCCGAGCCGAACACAACGTAACAGTAAGTATCAGTGTTAGCAAAGCGCAAACCGAAGCCAGCAGTGATTGAGTAAGCAAAAACAGAGCGCGAAGCCACCCAAAAGTAGTTTGAATTACTTAATACACTTCCCGCATCTCCATAATTTGGTTCATTTATTGATATACTATAATATGTTTGCGTTACTGTTAATGGATTTCCGGTTCCTGATGTGTTATCAGTTGTTGGCTCTGTTTCTGCTATTGCTTTACTCTCTTCATATGGATCATTTCCTTTACTTATATCTGGTTGTGCTACTGTACTTGCATTTGCTTCTGCCACATTTACTCCTGCTCCCTTTTGCCCTGCATATAAGCTTGGATATTTTGTTGTGATACTTGTATATGTTTCTGTTGTTCCATATTTTACTGTATCACTATTATATTTATATGCGTTTCTTGCTGCTATTCCTGCTGCTGTTAAGTGCTTTTCCATATCTAATAGATTTATACTACGTGCATTTACTCCTAGGCTCTTATTACTATATTGTGCTTTACAGATTTCATTCATTAAGTATGGTCCATTGTTATATCCTAATATATTACCAAAATATACGGTACTACTTGTTGGATTTGTACTTATTATATCTACTGTATCATTTTCTTTATCTACATTTAGTACTTTCCATGTTAACCCTGTTGTTTGGGCTATTGTTTGATTACTACTATATCCACTATATTTTGATTCTAATGTGTAACTGCTACTTGCTGTGTCATATGTATAGTTTACGCTATCTCCTATTTTGATATTTATATCTTCTAATATTGAATTTTTAAATTGATTTACTGTTACACTCACTTCTTTTGTATATGTTGTTCCATTTACTGTTCCTGTTACTGTAAATTTATATGTTCCATTTTCTGTTACTGCATATGGCACTTGTGGACTTACTGTTGTTGTTCCTCCAGATATTGTACTTTCAATCATTATGTATAATGTTGTACCTTTTCTTGTACTTGCTTCTCCTAGACTTGAGCCTGCTCCCGTACTATCTGATACTACTCTTATTGCACCTACCTTTACACTTGGCGTTGGTGCTACTGGCTTTTTTACTGTTATTGTATAATCTTTTCCTTCTACTTTTTTTGTTATTGTTATTGTTCCATCTCCATTATCTGTTACTCCGTCTATTCTTCCTTCTGTTACTTTTTCTTGCAAGAAACTTTCCAATGTTTCATCTTTTGATGCTAATTGATATTCTAATACCAATCTGTTCATCTCTTCTTCTGCACTTGCTCGTCTTGTTGTTTCTGCCGCCTCTTTTGCCTTTTGTATTATTCCATCATCTCCCACAACTGTATTAATGCTAACACCTGCAAGTATTGACAGTACTACTATTGTTATTACTAACGTGATTAATGTAATTCCTGTATTTGATTTTTTTGTTTGTAATTTTTTCATATTTTAGAAATTCCTTTCTCAAAAATTTTTAATATTATCATTTCTTTTTATTAATTTTATAACAATATGTTTTAAATTCCAATATAACATTATGTTTTATTTTATAATTTGTTGTTAAGTAATATTTTTAACAATAATTACCTACATTCACACATAACCATTTTGAGTGATATGTGAGGATTTACAACAGGTATAAAAAAATATTTATCTAATAATTTAATTTTTCTATAGTTATTTTTTACAGTTTTATATTTTTTATGAGAAAGGATTTGTAAATTTATGAATACACGAATAAAAAGTCTAAGAGAAGACCATGATTTAACACAAAAACAACTTAGTAGCCTTCTTAATATTTCTCAAGTTGCTTATTCTTACTACGAGCTCGAGAAAAGAAGTATCCCTTTAGAGTTACTATCAAAACTTGCAGATTTTTATGAAACAAGTATAGATTATCTATTATATAGAACTGATGAGTATATTCCTTATCCTAAAGTTAAACAAAAAAATGCGTAAATAATTCATATTTTAATAAATGATTGTATATCAACAATTTTATTAATTTAATGAATTATTTTTGTTTATATTTTAAATTTTACAATTAATTTTTACTATTAATAAATATTTCTTATTCTATTGGTATAATAAGTATAAAGAAAATCTACAGACAGCTAAAATATTTGCGTTTTTTCAGTTTCTTTTTCAACTCTTTTGTGATATAATACTTGCATATTTACAGAGAAAGGAAGATTTTTCATGTCATATAATTATAAAGAAATAGAGAAAAAATGGCAAAATAAATGGGAAAAAGAAGGAACTTTTCACGCAGAAAATAATTCTTCTAAGAAAAAATGGTATGGTTTAATCGAATTTCCATATCCATCTGGACAAGGATTGCATGTTGGTCATCCAAGATCTTATACTGCAATGGATATTGTCGCAAGAAAAAGAAGAATGCAAGGCTACAATGTATTATTTCCAATAGGATTTGACGCTTTTGGATTGCCTGCCGAAAATTTTGCAATTAAGAACCATATTCACCCAAAGATTGTTACAGAACAAAATATAGCAAACTTCACAAGACAATTGAAATCAATTGGTTTTTCTTTTGATTGGTCAAGGGTTATAAATACAACAGATCCAGAGTATTACAAATGGACTCAATGGATTTTTATTCAATTATATAAACATGGTTTAGCATATAAGGCTACTATGCCAATCAATTTCTGTACTGGCTGTAAGGTTGGTCTTTCTAACGAAGAAGTTGTAAATGGCGTTTGTGAGAGATGCGGTAGCCCTGTTGTTCAAAAGGAAAAGAGCCAATGGATGCTTAAGATTACAGATTATGCCCAAAGATTGATTGATGATTTAGACGATGTTGATTTTCTTGAGAAGATTAAAATTCAACAAAGAAACTGGATTGGAAGAAGTGAAGGCGCTGAACTTGATTTTAGCATAGCTGATTCTGATGAAAAATTAAGGGTTTACACAACTAGACCAGATACTTTATTTGGTGCTACTTACATGGTTGTTGCTCCAGAACACCATATTATTGAAAAGTTAAAAGATAGAATCACAAACTTAGATGAAATCAAGGCTTATCAAACAGCTGCAAGTTTAAAATCTGATTTTGAACGTTCTGAATTAAATAAAGATAAAACAGGTGTTGAAATTAAAGGAATTAAAGCTATAAATCCTGCAACAGGAAAGGAAATTCCTATCTGGGTTTCAGATTATGTTTTAATTACTTATGGTACTGGTGCAATTATGGCTGTTCCGGCACATGATGAAAGAGACTATGCTTTTGCTACAAAATTCGGATTAAACATCGTTCCAGTAATCGAAGGCGGAGATGTTTCTAAAGAAGCTTATTCTGGCGACGGAGTTCATATTAATTCTGATTTCTTAAATGGAATGAATAAGCAAGATGCAATTGCTAAGATGATTTCATGGATTGAGGAGAAAGGAATCGGGACAAAGAAAGTTAACTATAAATTACGTGATTGGGTATTCTCTCGTCAACGTTATTGGGGCGAACCAATTCCAATGGTTCACTGTGATAAATGTGGTTGGGTCCCAGTTCCAGAAGACCAATTGCCACTTGTTTTACCAGATGTAAAAGATTATGAGCCTGGCGAAAACGGTGAATCTCCACTTGCAAAACATACAGAATGGACTGAAACTACATGTCCACACTGTGGTGGTCATGCGACAAGAGAAACAGATACAATGCCACAATGGGCTGGTTCATCTTGGTATTTCTTAAGATACATGGATCCACACAATGACAAAGCTTTGGCTTCTAAAGAAGCATTAGAGTATTGGTCTCCTGTTGATTGGTATAATGGTGGGATGGAGCATACAACTCTACACTTGTTGTATTCAAGATTCTGGCACAAGTTCTTATATGATATTGGAGTTGTTCCAACAAAAGAACCATATGCAAAACGTACTTCTCATGGAATGATTTTAGGATCTAATGGAGAAAAAATGAGCAAATCTAAGGGAAATGTTGTAAATCCTGATGATGTTGTAAATGAATATGGTGCAGACACATTACGTGTATACGAAATGTTCATGGGTCCATTCGACCAAACTGCTCCATGGTCTGTTGATAGCATTCGTGGATGTAGCAAGTTCTTAGACAGAGTTTGGAACATGCAAGAAATTTTAGTTGATGACGGAACAAACGAATATTCAAAACAATTTGAAAAAATGATGCATCAAGCAATAAAGAAAGTTTCTAGTGATATTGAAGAAATGAAATTTAACACTTCTGTATCAACATTTATGACTATGGTAAATGAATTCTACAAGGCAAAGAAAATAAACAAAGCAGAATTTAGAACATTTTTACAATTGTTAAATCCATTTGCTCCTCATATTACAGAGGAATTAAACGAAAAAATTGGATTTACACAAACTTTAGCCGAGACACCATGGCCTACATTCGATGAAGAAAAGACTAAAGAAGATGTAATAAACTTACCAATTCAAGTAAACGGAAAATTAAGAGCAAACATTGATATAGCAGTAAATTCAGACGAGGAAACTATAAAAACTGCTGTACATGAAGCAATAAAAGACAAATTAGACGGAAAAACAATAGTAAAAGAAATATATGTAAAAAATAGAATTTACAATGTTGTTGTAAAATAAATTTTAGAAATCGCTCAAAAAGTTTCGCCCAATAGGGACGCCCCTTTTTGGGCGAACATTTTGGTTTTGTAATATTTTTGAAATATTTTTTTAATTTATTTGTTACACATTATAGCCATTTATGTAGTATAATGTATATATCTGTACAAATGATAATTTAACTAAAAAACGTTAAGCCTTTCATATGTACATTTTAGCAAACCTAGAAAGGAAAGGTCCTTTTAATGAGTATTGAATCAGATTTAAAGAAAGACGGAATTACGGTTATTGAACCGCTTGATACAACTACAGTTAATGTTATTGCCAAGAATGTAAGCAAGAAAATTGTTGCTGCATTTTCTAATCTTGGCTTTGATTTTGATACCCTTTATGAAAGATTCTCTAAACTGCCCATGTACATAGCAGATATTCCTGAAGGAATGTCTGAGGCTAGCTATTTTTACAAGAATTCTGCCATATATTTTAGAGATGGTATGGGACTTGCTGATTTGGAAAAATTCGCTGTTCATGAATTGATTCATAATTTTCAAGAACAGAAAAATGAAAAAGGCGATTTAACAAGACTTGGGCTATGTACTTTTAAAGGGTCTAAGCCAACAGGAATGGCTTTAAATGAAGCAGCTGTTCAGCTACTTGCTTCTAATATTTTAGAAAACACTTTCGAAACAGCAACATATTATGATATAACATTTTCAACAGTCAGTCCAAATTGCTATCCACTATTATGTAATTTAATTTATCAAATGGCTTATGTTACTGGTGAAGAAGTCTTGTTTGAAAGTACTTTTAATAGTAATGACCATTTTAAAAATAAATTTACAGCTCTATGTGGAGAAAATGTGTATAATCAGATTTCAAATTATTTTGATAAAATTCTAGAAACAGAAGAAAAAATAATCAAAATATCTAATAAAATCCAAAAAACCGAATTATCTACTGCCAAAGTAGATTCATTATATAAGAAATCTGATGAATTAAAGAAGCAATTAAAAAGTGTCTATTTTTCTACACAAGAATTAATTATAAATTCGTATTTTACAAATTCTTTAAAAACACTTATTACTTCTGATGATGTAGATATATTTAGAAAAAAATTGTACAGTTTTCAAGACATAATTGGAACTACAACTAATTACTTTTTCTTTAATAACTACTATATTCAAATGATGGAAAAATTAGATAGCAGATATGATTCATTGTCTGATTATTTAGATGATGATAATACTTATTTGATTCCTAAAAAGGAAAATAAATTTACTAAAATTATAAATTACATAAAAAAATTAATTTGGAAAAAAGAATCAGTTCGTTAATATTCTGGCAAAGCAGAATAATACTTATTCCTCTTAATTAATATAAAAAATACCGAAGCAACTTTACACTGTATTTACAGTATTAAGTTTACTTCGGTTTTTATCACCCCTCTAAAGTTTTTTCGAAAGGAATCTTACTTCATGAAAGCATTCAGCTGTTTGCACAGCTTGTTCAACTCCCCTTCCTGAACAAACATAGTCACATTAGTGATTCTAATATCAATATCGTTCATTCTCCAAAAGTGGATAACTACTTTATTCAACAGTTCGTTGTACACACCGACAAGCTGCAACTTCTTGTTATAGCCTGTCTGCATGCACTTGTGAATGGTATCAAAGGCTGTTTCTTTATCCTTTTTACTCCTCATGTCGGCCCAAACAACTACTTCATAGCCATAAGAACCCACCATGCTATTAAATGTTCCGTCTTCCATACTCATCCATTGCCGAATAAGTTCCAAAGCTTCTTTATCATTAGCCGCTCTGAATTTTTTCGAAATTTTCTCATCTACCTCCTGTTCTTCGCAAAATTTAATAAGTTCCATTTCTCTTGCATTCATTTTTTTAATTTCATTTCAATCTTACTTGAATGATATTCCAACAGCACATCAAAATGTACTATTTAGAATTATATACTATTTTACATAATATTACAAGTTATTTTTAAGATTTTTTCTGCGGCATCTCTCCCACTCCTTGCAGCCCATGCCACTGTTGCTTTCTGTCCTACTATGTCTCCACCAGCAAACACTTTACTAATTGAAGTTTGCATATTTTCATCTATTTTTATATAACCATATTCATTTTTTTCAAATTTTTCTATGATATTATTCTCTGGTTTAGAGCCTGTTGCCATTACAACATAATCCATGTCTAAAGAGAAATTGCTTCCTTCTATATTTACTGGTGAAAGTCTATTTTCTCCTTCTTTTTTTACCAATTCTGTTTTTATACATTCCAGCTTTTCTACTTTTTCTGTTCCCAATATTTTAACTATATTAGTCTGAAATAAAAACTCTATTCCTTCTTTTTTTGCATCCGCAATTTCTTTTTTCTCTGCAGGCATTTGTTCTTCTGCTCTTCTATAAATTACATAAACTTCACTTGCACCAAGTTTTTTTATTGTTCTAGCAGAATCCATTGCAACATTGCCACCACCGATTATAGCAACCTTTTTTCCAGTATAGTTTGGATGTTTATTATATTCTAATAAATAATTCCCACCATAAACACCATTTAGATTTTCACCTTCTACATTCATCTTGGCTGGAATGTTAGCTCCAATAGCAACAAATACTGCATCATATTTTTTTGCTAAATCTTCAATTTCAAAATCTCTTCCCAGCTCTTGATTTAGCTTTGTTTCTACTCCTAAATCCAATATTTTTTCTATTGTTTTTTCTACTACTTCTCTAGGCAATCTAAAGTCTGGAATTCCGTGTGTTAGTAGGCCTCCAAGCTTATCATGTTTTTCGTATATTGTAACCTTTACGCCTCTTCTTGCTAAAAAAGCTGCACACGTTAGCCCTGCTGGTCCACTTCCTATTACAGCAACTCTTTTATCTTTTGCTCTTTCGTCCACCTCTATTGATAATTCGTAATTATTTTCAATACTTAAATCTCCAATATAAGCTTCCATCGCGCCTATTGAAACAGGCTCTCCCTTTATTCCACGAATACAGCTCCCCTCACATTGCTTTTCGTGAGGACATATTCTTCCACATATTGCTGGAAGTACAGTAGTATTACACAATATTTCATACGCTTTCTTACTATCGATCTCATGTATAAATTCCGGAATGCAATTATCTAGTGGGCAACCTTTTATTCTACACTGACTATTTTTACAATTCAAACAATAACTTCTTATCTCTTCAATTTCTTTCATGATTATACCTTTCATTTTAAATTTCAATTTTCATCTCATCAGCCTTCTGTTTTACTAACTTCAAGTCTTTCCAGAAGTCTATTTTTTTATTTTCATCACGAAGTAATGCAGCCGGATGCCAAGTTGGCATGTAAAGTATTTCTTTCTTTTCTACCCATTTTCCTCTTGAAGCTGTTATTCCATACTCTTCTCCTAGTATGTTTTTTAATGCTGTACTTCCTAGTAACACTATTATTTTAGGTTTTACCAATATTACTTGATTTCTTAAATAATTAAGGCAAGCCTGTGCCTCATCAGCCTCAGGTGTTCTATTTTGAGGTGGTCTACATTTTACAATGTTTGCAATGTATACCTTGTCTCTATGTATTTCTAATGCTTGAAAAGCCTTATCCATAAGCTTACCTGCTTTACCAACAAATGGCTCTCCAAGCCTGTCCTCGTCTGCACCAGGACCTTCTCCTATAAACATTACATCAGCATTTTTGTTGCCTACGCCAAAAACAATATTTGTTCTGTTTGTGCATAATTTACATTTTTTACAGTCTTTAATCGATTGCTCCAAATCTTCCCAATTATCGTACATAATTTATCACCAATTTTATTTTCCTTCATCAACACATTTTTCTACTAACTTAATTTTTATTTTCTCATTTGTATTAATTTCTGCTTTTGTTCCAATTGGTATTATTATTTTTTTATCAATATGACCAAAGTTATCTGATTTTATTATTGGAAATTTATATTCATCTTCAATAGCATTTTTTATTATTTTTTCAATACTAACTTTAGATGGATGCTCATAATTTCCAATCCATAGTCCTGCAATTCTGTCAAATACTCCATTTTGTTTTAAATAATATATATTGCTATTTACCATTTCTGGTGCAGCTTCAAACCCAAGCTCCTCTAAGAATAAAATTTTATCCTGTACATTTACTGCATATTTTCCACAAACTAATTTTGTAAATAAAGATAAATTTCCTCCAACGAGTTCTCCTGTAGCCTGTCCTGCTTGTATAGTTGTGTATTCGTCTTCTGGTTCTCCCATTATTAAACTTTCTGTATTCTCTGCAAAAGTTTTTATGAATTGCTTATAGGCATAGCCTGTTTCCCACGATGTTAACGATTTAAATGTTGGTCCATGATATGTTACAAGCCCAGTCTTTTCGTGTATTGCATTTAGAATGCTGGTGTTATCACTAAAACCACAAATTATCTTTGGGTGTTTTTTGATCATTTCATAATCTATATAATCTAGAGTTGTGTTGGAATCTTCACCACCTTTTACACACATTATAGCTTTTACCTCACCATCTGTAAAAGCCCAGTTAATGTCTGCAGCTCTTTTTTCTGGTGATGTTCCATAGCCGAGAGTATCTTCAAATACGTATTTGCCGAATTTTACTTTAAATCCCGAAGCCTCCATTAATGCGATAGATGCATTTATATACTCTAAATCATCCTTTTCTATATAGTTTGATGGAGCAATTACTCCTATAGTATCACCTTTTTTTAATTTAGTAGGTATCATAAAATTTTCTCCTTTTTATTTATTTGGAAAAGAATTAAATTTTGGCAAGGAAAATGAATTTCAAAGACAAGGGCGCATACTTTGTGTATGTAACCGCGTTTGAAATGAGATTCGACGTAGCCAAAATTATGATCATTTTTCAAATGTCATTCCTAAAACAGCAATATTCCTGCCAGCCCTATCCTTTTGTGCTCTATACGAATGCATTACATTAGAATTACATACTGTACAAATTTTACTTTCTATTATGTTTGTAGATTGTAATCCACATTCTTCTAACATTAATCTATTTATTAAAGTTGTATCTATATGATATTTATTTTCTCGTTTTTCTATTATATCACAATTTCTATTTAGATAACTGAATGCTTGTTCAAAAATATTTTTTACGTCTTCATCTACCTCAAAATGACATTTTCCAATGCACGGACCGATACATGCAATAATATCTTCTGGTTTAGAGCCATAGTCACTTATCATTTTTTGCACGGCTTTCTGACCTATTTTCTGAGCTGTTCCACGCCACCCAGAATGAATATTTCCAATTACATTTTTTACTGGGTCATATAATAAAATTGGTGTACAATCTGCAAATGATAATACTAAGTCTGTGTTAGGCTTAATTGTAAGCAAGCCGTCCACATTTTCTAGATACTCTTTTGATGTTTTTTGAAAATTGTTATCCACATTTTTTATACAATCTGTGTGTGTTTGGTGCGGTTTTACTACATTTTCTCTATTTATTTCTAGTGCATCACAAAGCATATTATAGCTATGCTCTGTGACACTTTTTTCAGCCTTACCATTAAAATCAATTCCGTCCACACTTAGCGTATATGCATGTACTAAATTTTTGAATTCTAACAATCTTTTAAATTGCAAATATTCAATTCCATCTTTTTTTACATGAACTATATTCTCATTCGATAAATCCATATAACCCCCATTTCTTTATGTTCCACATTAGTTTATGAAGAATTAAATTTTGACAAGGAAGATGAGTTTAAAAGGCAAGGATGCATACTTGCTGTATGTAACCGCGTTTTTAACGAAATCTGACACAGTCAAAATTTTAATTATTTTTAAACTACCTTATTTTTAATCATTTCTAAAACCGCATCTTTATTCAATTTTGAAATATATTTATATTCATTGTTTTTCGTATTTTCATCAAACCTGCATATAGACTTGTATTTACAATACTCACATGGTGTTTTTTTTGTACTTGCATTATAATATGGTTTTACTTCTATATTGCCTTGCAAAATTTCTTCTGATATTTGTTTTATTATTTTTTCCATGTATTTTTGCAAATAAACAAATTGCTCTTTTGTTACAGCACTCGTGCCTCTGTCGCTTATCTCTCCGTCTTTTTTTATTGTCGCCGGAATTATTTTGCTTATACCTTTTGGCTCATTTTCTATATTTGTGTCCATTTTTTTAATTATATTCACATCGGCTAAAATTAAGCCTTTCATCTTGAACTCTTGTCTGATTTTCTCTTCTACTTCTTCATCAGTCAAGTTTTTGTCTGTTCCGATTGTAGGATTTATTAAATTAAAATATAATATCCCAGCAGGTATAAAATCTTCTACCTTGCAAGTCTCGTTTAAATATGTTAAAAGCTGTAACTGAAGTCCAGAAGCCACCTGATTTAAATCGATGTTTTTTACAGAAGATTTGTAGTCTATTATTCTTACATATGTTCCATCTGGATTTTTCATTATATCTACTCTGTCTATTTTTCCTGTAATCTCTACCTTTTTTCCATCTTCGGTTATAACAGTAATTGGTTTATACTGACCGTCCCCGCCGAATTCTAATTCATGCCCGAATACTTCAAACTCGCTTTGTTTTAGACTCTGCACAATATATTTTACAGACATAGTAACAACTTTTTGTAACCTGTTACTTAGCACTTTATATTTTGATGTCGTTGTAAATATGTAATTTCTGTCTAATTTTAGCTTTTCGCTTACTATTTCTGCTACTATTTTCTCTAGTTCTTCGTCTGTAATTTCTTTTAAATTAATATTTCTTTCTTCTATTATTCCGAAAAAGTTGTCTATTACATCGTGCATAAATGAGCCTGTATCAACTGCTTCAACATTAAATGTTTCTTTATCATTCAGTTTTAATCCATATTTTAAATAATACGAAAATGGGCAACCGCTGTATTGCTCCAATTTTGATACACTAGTTTTTAATGTACTTCCATACATTTTTTCTACATTTTCTTTTTTAATTTTCTCTGCTGTATTCGTGTAATTCAAAGCTTTTACAGCAGATGCAAGCTTTTCATGCCATTCTTCACTTTCATTGTATAAATTGTAAACATCAAACCATTTTGTATCAATTTCATTACCATCTCTAAACTCACGTAAGTTTATTAATAATTCCTTAAAAGTATTTTCCTTTGTAGAAATTTCAGATTTTCTGTATATTACATCACTCGTTTCTTTTAAGCCTTCGAATATTTTTTTAATTCTAGAAACTAAAACTGATGGTCTTAAAGATTTTCCTTCCATGTCTGATGATGAATATGACAAAAATATTCTTTCTTCTGCGGTTGTGAAAGCCTTGTAAATGTTGAAATTATCCTCATAAATTCTGTCTATTGTACCTTTTGCAAGTTCTACTCCGTTTTGCTTAATCTTCTCTCTATCATCATCATTCAAAAAGCCTTCGGCCTTATTGATTGAAGGAAACATTCCATCATTTAGTCCAATTATAAACACAGCCTTAATCTTGTGGCTTCTAGACCTGTCTACGTCTCCAACAGTAACTTCGTCTTGTGCCATTGGAATTGTTCCAAGTTTGCTTTCTCCAAGACCAGTTTTTAATATCTGCATATAGCTTTCAAAAGTAATGTTCTCATCTCCAAATACAAGTACAATCTCGTCTAATACCTGCATTACAATCTTCCAGCTAGTCTCATATTCTGCTGCAATATCAACCTTTTGCATGTCATTTAATTCTTTTATTTTGCTCTCTAGAACTTTATCTATATTATTCTTGATTAAAAAATTATATAAATTTTCTGAAATCTGTTTTGCAGTTTTATTTCCAGATAAATTATTTTTTAGCTCTACCAATGGTGTTACAATTTTTCTTCTAAGCTCATTTATATGGTCGATTGTTTCTTTTCCGGTGCTGTCTTCATCATGGAAATTCCAGTCAGCCTTATACCACTTGCTACCTTTTATTTCCCACTTTAGAGCATAATTTTCAAGAAGGTAAATATCACTAGGTGTAATATTTAGAAATCCACATTTAATATAATTAAATACACTATCATATGACCAATTTCTTGCAAATATATCTAATATTGAAATAAGATATTTTACAAGAATATTCTGGCTCAAATCTCTCTTTTCGTCTATGAACACTGGAATATCGTATTCCTTAAAAATAGCCCTACACAAATTCGAATACACATCTATGTTTTTTGTGATTACAGAAATATCTCTGTATCTAAACTTTTTACTTCTTACAAGCTCTAAAATTCTTCTCGCAACTTCTTCAATTTCTGAATACTGGTTATTTGCCAAAAACAAGCTTAAATTTTCTACACTTCCATCATATTTTTTATATGGAAAATTATATAAATTTCTTTCAATATGATTTAGCTCTTTAGATTTAAATCTATAAATCTTCTCTAAAAATACCGGCTCTTCCACAGCTGTCTTTGTTTCTTTCGCAATTCTTAATATTTTTTCAATGGTCTCTTTATTGCTGAAAAAAATATCATTACTTGCTTCATCAGTTTTTTCCATAGAATTACTCGTAACTGTAATTGTAACCTTGCTTGCCTGCTTCAAAAGCTTAGCAATTATAGCATATTCTTGCTTCGTAAATCCTACAAATTCATCTATATAAATCTCTGTATTCTTAAACATATCAGTAGCATCAAGCTGACCTTCCAATATTGTCAAAGCATCATTTTCATCAACATAATTATTTACAATCTTCTCTTGAAACTTGCTATAAACAGTATAAATATCCTGCAACTTGTTTTCCAAATACAAGTCATTCTCTCCGACCTGTTCCATCAAAGTCTTAAGATTTTCTAATGTTACACCATGCTTCTTAAGCTCTGTAATCTGGGTCATAACCATATCTATATTGCTATCTGATTTTCCTAAAAATTTAAGATTATTCTTTTTATTTGAAAGAATGCTATAAATTAACATAGATTTTCCGCAATTTGAAAGTACAGTTTTATTACTACCACCAACTTCACTAGAAACTCTGTGTGCCATTCTCGCAAAAGTAAGAACCTCAGCATTAATAACTGCCGAATTTTGTTCTTCATCCTCTAAAGACCTTAAAAGTTCTTTCTCAGCCGAAAAAGAAAACTGCTCTGGCGTTATAATATATTTTTTTCTGCCATTATCTATGTTTTTACTTATCTCATTAAAAATATATTGCGTCTTTCCGCAACCACTTCTACCATATATAATTTGTAAACTCATTCTACCTCATCCTTTTGGTGTATTTTATCATAATTATTGTAATTAAGCTAGATTTTTGTAAAATAAAAACACTACTTTTTGTAGTGTCTTGAAATTACTGTTGTGTTTTAACATATTTTTTAAATAGCTCTTCTAATAAAATATGACAACCTTTTTAATAGATTGCCATATCTGCTTTTTTAAGTCCCTACTTTAGCAAGGGTATTCTCCTCATGATAATCAAGTATTATCATTAACATATTTATAATATATATTATTCAAGACTTTCTGATTTTTTTATATATTTACTATTTCTTGCAATTCCTATTCTTGTAATTTTGTTTTCCCTTACCATTTTTCCTAAAACAGCTTCTACCGTCGTAGGGCTTACGTCTGGAAGTATACCGCATATTTCCGATTTTGAAATAGGTACAACACTATTTAACACAGTTTCCTCTATTCTCGATGTTTTTGTTATTTTATTGCTATTTACAACATTAAATCTTTTATCCAATTCTTTATAACACATGTATAAGGTTGATAAAAAGTTTTGTATAAATGGTACATATTCATTTTGATTTTCTTTCCATCCTTTAGATGATTTTTCAAGTGAATCATAATAATATGACTTCATATTATTTATTTGTTCTTCAAAAGAAATATATTTTCCAACATCAAATCCATTTTTATATAACAACAATAATGATAGTAGGCGTGACATACGCCCATTTCCGTCGCTAAAAGGATGTATGCATAAAAAGTCTAGAATTACACAAGGTATTAATAACAATTGATTTATGTTCGAATTATTTCTTGCCTCCATATAGGCAAGAACAAGTTGCTGCATTGCATCCGGTGTTTCTTTTGCAGATGTCGGAGTAAATCTTATTTTTCTATTTCCTTCCGAATCTTCTTCTATAATGTAATTATTATTTTTTTTATATTTTCCAGCATATTCGTATGCTGTATATGCCATAAGTATTTCATGCAAGTTTAAAATTGTTTCTTCTGTAAAGTCCATTTCTTTGTATTCTAAATGGATTTTATTTAACGCATCTCTATATCCTGCTATCTCAGCTTCATTATGATTTAATGGTTTACTGCTTTTATTCACAATTTCATTTATACGTTCATCACTTGTAATAATTCCCTCTATTGCATTAGAACTCTTTACAGATTGAACCTTAGCGACTTTTTCCAATTCTGTATATATTTTATTAAATTCTTCTTTCCTAATATTTGCAGATGTTTTAAATGAATAGATTAATGCAGTTAAATTCGTTAAGTTAGCCGGTAATAATCCATTATCTAAAAAAGAATAATCAAATCTTCTCATAAACTCCTCCAAAAAGGTATCTGCATATATTTTATCATTTTATATGCAGATAATCAATAGTATCTGCATATATTTTATTATTTTATATGCAGATAATCGGTAGTATCTGCATATATTCTTTTACTTTATATGCAGATAGTCAGTTTATTTCTATGCATATATTTATGAATTTTCTCTCTTCCAATAGAATAAATACTGCTGTGCAATGCCTTCTAAATCTCCAAATTTTTCTTTTGCGAGCTGTTCTATTTCTTTTTTGTTTACTTTTGCCTCTACTGGATTATGTATGTACAAATCATTCATTACTCTACGTACCCAAACATCTATTGGGAATACATCAAATCTTTTTAGTGTCGAAAATAATAGTATGCAGTCTGCTACTTTTGGTCCAACGCCTGATAGAGTTAGAAGTTCGTTTCTAATATTCTTTGTACTTTTCTCTTGTTTTAACTTTTCTAAGTCAACCTCTCCATTCACAATTTTTCTAGTAGTTTCGAATATATATTTGTCTCTAAAGCCTAAGCCCAATGCTCTTAAGTCTTCCATACTTGCCGTTGCTAACGCTTCTGGTGTTGGAAATGTGTAATACTCTTGTCCTCTAAACACTATGCAGGTTCCATACTTTTTTGACATTCTATCTATTATTCCTTTTATTCTTGGAATATTGTTGTTTGCAGATACTATGAAAGAAATTATCATTTCCCATAAATCTTGGTTTAATATACGGATTCCTTCTCCATATTTAATACTTTCTTTCATGTATTCGTCTATGTTTGCAAGTTTCTCTTTTATTGCTTCGTAATCTCTATCTAAATCGAAATATTTTCTGCAAACTTCCTTAATATCTCCATCACAAATTCCGGTTATCATTACTTTTCCCGTAGGTTCTTGCTTTACATTTAATACATTCTTTCCAAATATTCCTGTGTAACTTCCTTCTTCTTGCACATTCCACCTGAAACATTGTCCACACTCAAAAATATCTCTGGCATTAAAAGATTTACAATTTTCTATTACATATGTTTGTTCCATTTTCTCTCCTTTTTTCCATTTACTCTATGCTAATTAAAGTATTTTCTTTTAGATTTTTTAATATTTCTAGCATTTTTTCTCTTTCAATTGCAACACATCCAGCTGTTGACTTCTTCACACTACAATGCAAGAAGATTGCACTTCCATTGCCCGGTACATTCTCTTGATTTGTTTTTATTTCTATTGCATATTCATATTGTTTCGGATAATCACTTAAATGTTCTGCACTTCCCCAGTCTTTTGATACCTTTTGTACATCAACTAACAGATTGTAATATCTAGAATTTACATCATCCACCCAATATAAATTTTCATTTATTTGTATATATGGTATTTGAAGTTCTTTTTGAATATCGTGTATGCCAAATGCTATTCCTAAATTAAACGAACCTATTGGAGTTTTTAAATCTCCTTCTTTTTTATTAGTAGTAACACCATTTCTACCTAAAAAAGCCTCTGTTTCAAATATTTTTTTATCATCATCAAAATATTCTAAAATTCCTTTTGATTCTTCTACTACTTTAACTTTTATTAATTGCATTTTTACCTCCATTTGGTTATGTTTTGGCATACCACCTGTTTTTACAAATTTACTTCATGTATTTTATTTAAAACCTTTTCCGAGTACTTCTCTTGCATTTAATATTATTATGAATGCGTCATTATCAATCTTTTTTGCGATGTTTTGCATCGCATAGGCTTCCGTTCTAGATCCTACACATAGTAAGGTCATACGTTTTTCATTTGTGTACATTCCTTTTGAGTATAAAGCTGTACTTCCTCTGTCTATTGTCTTTCCTATGGTTTCGGCAATTTCTTGATAATGTGGAGAAATTATTAGCAAAGCTTTGGTAAAGTTTATACCCTCGAAAATCAAGTCTATCATCTTTCCCATTAAAAATATTGCAATTGCAGAATACAATCCGATTTCGATTGTTTTGAAGAATATCACGTTTGCAGTTATGATTATTACATCTGTGAATAATATCAAGTTACTACTCCTGTATTGTGGTTTGTATGCTCTAATTACATATGATAACAGATCCGATCCACCTGTTGAAGAATTGAATTTCAAAATTACAGCTGTGCCAACTCCCATAAATATTCCACCATAGATACATGCTAAAAATTTATCATGTGTTAATGGCTCGATTCTATCTAAAAGGTCTACAAATACTGAAAATAACACCGTTCCATAAATAGAACGTGCAAATAATTGTTTTCCTACTTTAAAATATGCAATTAACAGCAATGGTATGTTCAATATTAGCATAGTCGTTCCCATGGGATAATTTGTTAAATAATAGACTATTATTGCAATTCCAGAAAATCCACCTGTCGATAGCTCATTTGGTAGTAAAAATTGCGACACTCCAACAGCCATTGCTAAACACCCAAAAGCAATGTATATATACTCTTTTATCATTTTTTTTGCACATCTTTTATTTAATTCACAAATATTTTCTATATTTTTTCTAATCTTCTTTTGTTTTCTTTTTTTTTTCTCTACCATAAAAATCACCTATATTAGCATTATTGGCAAATATAGGCAATTTTATACTTTCATGCAGTTTCTAAAACATTTATTTTGAATTTTCCTGGTTTTATTTTGTTGTTACACTTTACTATTGTAATTACAGCATATGTATCTTTTAATTTATTTATATTTTCTTTTTTATGTCCAATAATATTGTTTAAATCCTTAGAGTTTGCTTCTATCTCAACTCTAATCACTTTTGCATTTATGTGTTTTATGTCATCAACAATCTTGTCATACCAAATTGCATCTTCCACAAGCTGACCAAATGCTGGGTGGTATGGTCCAGAAATAACTTCGCTATCTTTATTAGCAGAATCTGTAATTGTATCTGTATTTTGCAAACCAACTCTTATTACTTGAATGTGTTTTTTATTAAACATTTTAAGTATTTCTTTGCTTCTTTCTACAGCCTGTCCAACGGTTAATGGAGTAAACTCCCCTTTATTAAATTCTTGTTCAAGCTCTGTTCCTTTTATTACAAGCACGGGATAAATTCTAACCATTTTAGGCTTCAATTTTATGCAATCCTTCGCAGTTTGAATATCATCTTTTTCGCTACTTTCTGGAAGCCCAACCATCATCTGATGTCCGAGATTAAATCCATACCAACGAATTAATTTTGATGCTTTAATAACGTCTTCGAAGCTATGCCCTCTCTTGCATCTAGCCAAAATATAGTTATTTGAAGATTGAACACCAAGTTCTATAGTCTTTACGTGGTATTTCTTTAGCATTTTTAGAATTGGCTTATCTATTGCATCAGGTCTTGTTGATAGACGAATACTGTTTACTTTTTTGCTTTTTATATATGGCTGAACTGCTTGCAATAGTTCTTCTTGTTTTTCAACTTCTATTGCAGTAAAGCTTCCTCCAAAAAAGGCAACTTCGACATAGTTCTTGTCAGTCTTAAAATTACTTAAATAGTAATCAATAGTCTTTCTAACATCATCTGCTGTTACTTGCTTTTTCTCTCCGCTAATGGTTCTTTGGTTACAAAAAGTACAACATTTTTTACATCCCCAATGTGGTACAAATATTGGAATGATATACTCTTTTTTCAATATTATTTACCTCCGTCCACATAATTCATATTTTTATAAATTCTTTAGTGCCTTATCTGCAGCATTCATTTCAGCCTGTTTCTTTGTTTTTCCTTCTCCTGTTGCCAACACTTTGCCATTCAATTTTACTTCTGCAGTAAAAGTTTTGTCATGGTCTGGCCCTGTTTCTTTAATAATCTCGTATTTAATATCAACAGTTCCGTGTACTTGAAGTTTTTCTTGTAATACGGTCTTGTGGTCTTTTATTCCAACATTTTTGCTTGCAATTTTTATCTCTTCTTTCAAGTTTTCTATTATAAACTTTTCTGCTTGCTCTAAGCCAGAATCAAAATACATTGCAGCTATAACAGCCTCTACACTATCAGCCATTATTGCTACTTTTTTATTTCCTTGATGCATCTGTTCACTTTTTCCAACGTACAAGAAATCACTAAAATTATGCTTTTCTGCAATTTTGTAAAGGCTGTCCTCACATACAACCGTAGCCCTAACTTTAGTCATTTCTCCCTCTTTTAAATTAGGATAATTATTGTAAATATACTTGCTTGATAAAAATTCTAATATACTATCTCCTAAAAATTCTAGTTTTTCGTTACTAGCAATTTTATGTTCATATGCATATGATGTGTGTGTTAAAGCATTTTTTAGTAGATTAATATTTTTAAATTTATATCCTATGTTCTGTTCTAAAGCTGACAAATCTCTATTCTGTTCCATATTCTCACCTCCTCATCAAGTACTATATTACCTCATTTTTTTGCATTTGTAAACAAAAAAATAAAGAAAGGTATTTAAACCTTTCAAATTTATTTTATCTTAAGCTACGTGATCCTTTATATAATCAACAACGTCACTTACTGTTACTATCTTTTCAGCATCAGCATCTGGGATTTCTGTATCAAATTCTTCCTCTAGTGCCATTATTAATTCTACTATATCTAATGAATCAGCTCCTAAATCATCTATAAAAGAAGCTTCCATTGTAACTGATGTTTCAGTTACACCTAATTGCTCAACTATTATTGATTTTACTTTTTCAAATATTTCTTCTGAACTCATCTTGTAAGTTCACCCCCTCTCGAATACCTAATCAACTTATACATAAGATAATACAAGTTTTATTAATTGTCAAGCAAAATAAATAAACTTTTCACATTTGCATGTAAATTTCTGCTGAAAGCGTGTATTTTAAAGCATTACACGTTTTCGAATGGTCGTTCATTTTTATAATATTACTTATGAACATTTTTCATTTTGAGAAACATCCCACAAATAAGCAAAAATTTTGTTGCCTTTTTTTTATTATAGTGTTATTATTTTTATAGTATTACGAAGGAGAAATTTTATGTATCAAGAAACTTTTGATTTTTATGACTCAACTTCCATAAAAATATATAATCTAGATAAAAAAATAAGATATGAACTTTCTATCCTAGATAGATTAGACCCTATGACAAAGCGTCATTCCGAAAATGTTGGAAATTTAACGGGTAGAATCTGTCAATATTTAAGATTGAATAAGCAATTTACAGTTCATGCAATTATTTGTGGTTATTTACATGATATTGGTAAATCACAAATTCCATACGAGATATTATCAAAAGATGGACCTTTAACCAACAAAGAATTTGAAGTTATGAAAACACATACTACTTTAGGTTATAATATATGTATGAAGGATTTGCGTTTGCGTCCATATGCAGAAGGAGCTTTATATCACCATGAAGCATTAAATGGAACAGGCTATCCTCAAGGTTTAAAGAAAGAAGATATTCCTTTTGTTGCAAGAATAATTCGTGTTGCAGATGAATATGATGCATTGGTTACAAAACGTCACTATAAAACTCACGTAAACATTTCAGAGACATTGAAATTAATGTTAAAAGATGCAAAACCTGATGACATGCACAAAGTTGTTGCTTTAGACCAACTTTCTGAGAATGCACAAAGTGGAAAAATTAGTCCTAAAATTCTAAAATGCCTTTTTAAAATTGTTATTGAAGATACTAAATATGAAATAAGTTGCGTTATTGATTACATTGACTACTTAAAAGAATCTATTAAACGTCTAGAATTGATTGATTCTTACAATATGAAAATGCAAAATGCTACTAAACAAAAGAAAAGAGATTACTACAAAGAAGGAATGGTTATGCTATTTCAGGCTGGAGAAAACTTTCAAAATTATCATCAAATTTTAAAAGAATATAGAGCCGCTTTGGTAATTCGTGAAAAAAGAATTGATGATTTATATAACGAAATCAAAATAATAAAAAAGCTAAAAGTTTAAATACTTTTAGCTTTTTACAATTATAGCATCTTCACGCTGTTCGTTATTCTTGTTGTGAAAGAATTAAATTTTAGCATAAAAAATGAGTTCAAAAGGTAATGGCGCATACGTGTTGTATGTAACCGCGTTTTGAATAAAATTTGACGTAGCTAAAATTGTAATTATTTTGCAACATTATAGGCCGAAACTTACTCCCAACGCACTATTAATCTTATTCATAACATTTTCATCATCTATATGACCTATTTTTTCTTTTAATCTGCTTTTATCTATTGTTCGTATTTGCTCTGTTAGCACTATTGATTCTGTTTTTAATTGTGAATTTTCTGGTCCAATTTCTATATGAGTCGGAAGCTTGTTCTTCCCCATTTGAGAAGTTATTGCAGCTGCTATAACTGTAGGGCTGTGTTTATTTCCCATATCATTTTGAATTATTACAACGGGTCTAATTCCTCCGTTGCTCTGAACCAACTACAGGACTTAAATCAGCATAAAACATATCTCCTCTTTTTACTATCATATTATTCACTCCTACTATTTCTGTAACTAAGATTTGTTTTTTGATATATTTTAAATACTAGTTTTGAGATAAATTATTTTATTTCTATCTCATTGTATAATATGTAAACTATTACATTTTTGCTATTGTCCATTATTGATAATTTTGTTGGTTTAAGTGTTTTTTTGTCTAAAATTAGCTCCTCTGTGGCTATTTTTTTATCATTTTTTCTTTTTATTTGCATTACTACTTCTTCATTTTTTTCTGTTATATTTCTTTGTTCAGAATTTCGATATTCTTCAATAAAAGAGTTTAACCAGAGAATATTGCTTTCGATATATGGATAATTATTATATATTTTTTCTAAATTTAAATTGCTATTCTCTACTATTAATGATGAATCTTTGTATGTTAATTTTACTCCCTTAATAGTATCTGGCTCTAGTACTTCTTGCTCATCATTTTTTTCTTTGTGATTTTGTTTAATTAAGTATTTGTTACTATTTTTATTGCTATTTACAGTAACCTCTATTGTAGCTGTATACTCTTTAATATTTAAAATATAATCTTCAACTTCCTCTAAAGTTTTGTTAAGATTATTATTTCCAATATTTATAGTTTCATAACTTTTTTTAGAAAAAATAATTGAAATTACAACCAGCAAAATAGCAATGGCTAATATAATAAATAAAAATTTTTTTGACTTTATAAATTTAACATTCATACAATAAAACTCCCAATATATTTAATAATAATATATTGAGAGGAATTATAAATATTCACTATTCTATTTAATATTTACAATTAAACCACAATTTTTAATCTTATAGTTAAATTGTAAATTTAATTTTGCCCCAAAATGGGCGTCCCTATTGGGCGAAATATTCTTTTAAGCATTTTCGTACTTCTTCTGCTGTATCCATTGTGTTTATTTTACTTCTAAAACTGCTTGAGTCTGGCATGCTTTTTGTGTATGCAGAGATATGTTTTCTCATTTCTTTTACGGCTATGTTTTCTCCTTTTTCTTCTATTTCTAGTCCTAAGTGTTTTAGTATTGTCTCATATTTTTCTTCGTTTGTTGGTTTTTGAATGCAAATGCCGTTTTGTAGATATTGCACTGTTTCTCTAAATATCCATGGATTTCCGAATGCTCCTCTTCCTATCATTATAGCATCTACTCCACTTTGTTCTAACCTTTGCTTTGCTATTTCTCGGCTCGTAACATCTCCATTTCCTATTACCGGAATGCTAACACTTTCTTTTACTTGTTTTATTATGTTCCAATCTGCTTCCCCAGAATAGTACTGGCTTCTTGTTCTTCCGTGTACTGTTATTGCTGATGCACCAGCTTTTTCCGCTATTTTTGCTGCTTCTACAACAACAATATTATCTGCATCCCAGCCTGTTCTCATTTTGACTGTAACTGGCACTTTAGAATTTGCAACTGCTGTTTCTATTATTTGTTTTACTAGTTCTAAATTTAATAATAATCTACTTCCATCACCATTTTTTACAACTTTCGGTGCTGGGCATCCCATATTAATATCTACAATATCTGCAAATTCACTAACATATTTACTAGCATATGCAATTGCCTCAACATCACTTCCAAATATCTGCACAGCTAACGGCTTTTCTTTATCGCAAGTCTTTAGCAACAATTTTGTTTTTTCATCATTGTATAAAAGTGCTTTTGCACTTACCATTTCTGTGTATACAAGCCCTGCATCATTTTCTTTGCAAATTAACCTAAATGGCAGGTCTGTAATGCCTGCCATTGGTGCTAAAAATATATTATTTTCTAGTCTTACATTTCCTATTTTCAAAATTTACCTCGTTTAAATTTTATATATTTTTATTATTTTTCAATCGTTAGTCTATAAATATTGCCTTCTGTCTTCTTCCACTAATATTTAACAAAAGACCTATCATCATTAAGTTTGTAAGTAATGAACTTCCACCATAGCTTACAAATGGTAGTGGAACACCTGTTATTGGTAATAATCCCATTGTCATTCCTATATTTTCTGCCATATGAAATAAAAATATTCCTGCAATTCCTATTGCTATATATGACCCTAAATTATTTTTTGCTGTTTTTGCTATAAATATTGACCTTGTTATAAGCACAACATAAGTTATTATTACTGTTGCAGCTATAATAAAGCCCATTTCTTCTCCTATTACAGCAAATATAAAGTCTGTAGTCTTTGGATATAAGAAGCCTAATTGAGTTTGGTTCCCTTTTAACAATCCCATTCCTAGGAACTCTCCCGCACCTATTGCAAGCTTAGATTGAATAACATTGTATCCAGCACCTCTTGGGTCTAAGTTTGGATTTAAGAACACATCAATTCTTGTTTTTGCATGCTCTGGTAATACAAAAATATACAATACAGGTAGCAAAATAACAACTAATAAAATTCCAGTAATGATATACCTTTTCTTTATTCCTGCAACAAATAATATAAAAATTGTTGCTATTATAAATGTTATTGCTGTTCCATAATCTGGTTGTTTTACTATTAAAAGTACAGGAACTGCAACTATAACAAGTGCTAATAACAATCTAGTGGGTCTGCTTATTTGATCTTTGCTTTTTTCCTGTATTTTTGCTACATAAGTTGATAATGAAATTATTGCTATTATTTTTGCAAATTCGGCTGGCTGTATTGATACCGAGCCTATCGTAAACCAGCTTGTCGCGCCATTTACACTTTTTGTGAACATAACGGCAATTAGTGAAATTATCATTAGTACATACAATATTGGAGAAATTTTCGATATTGTATTATAATCAACAAATGTTAGAATTATCATTATTGGAATACTTATAGCAAGCCACATTATCTGCTTCTTAAATTCTTCATATTCTGTGCCTTGCGTTGCTGAAAACAATGCTACTAAACCAATGGCTAATAAAATAACTATACAAACGAGAATTCCCCAGTCCATATTTTTTAATATTTTCTTTCCCATTGAATCTCCTCATTTATTCTTCATTAGATTTGTTAGCTGATACTTTTTCTTTTACTTCTTCAGAATCTTTTGAGTCATCTGTTTCATCTAACTCTTCATTGTCATCTTCTGAATCATCATTTTCTGATTTATTATCTTCGTTTTCTACATCAGATTTTTCACTCTCATCATCAACGCTTTCATCGTCATCAGATGTATCAACTGTTCTCTCGTCTAACTCTTCGTCTTTAGAATCATCTTTTACAACTTCTTCATTACTCTCATCAGAAGCTTTCTCTTCTACATCTTCTTCTGAATTCTTTTTTTTCTCTGTTGTATTGTCTTCCTTTTTAACATTTTCTTGTTTTTTTTCTTTTGTTTCTTTTTCTATATTTTTTTCTTTTTTCATTTCTTCCCTTATTCCGGCGATTGGAATATTTGCATATAATGCTGGTGCACCTGTTGTTCCATCCTCATTTGTCTTGTTTGTTAGACGCACATCTATATCTTTCTCATCAACATCTATATATTTTTTTATAACTTCTATTATTTCTTGTCTCATCATGTCTAGGAAATCAGCTGAAACATTTGCTCTATCTTGCATTAAAACTAAATGTAACCTTTCTTTTGCTGTATCCTTAGATTTTGCTTCTATCTGGTCTTTTTTTCCAATCTTTTTAAAGAAATTAATTACGTTCTCAAACATTATGTACCCTCCACTATTTTTTTCTGAATATGCCTTTTATTTTGGTAAAAAATCCTTCATCTCTGCCCGGAATTGTAACATCAATATTTTCACCAAGAATTCTTCTTGCAATTTCTAAATATGCTTTTCCTGATGGAGCCTTTTTGTTTATTACTGCAGGTTCTCCTTTATTTGTTTGAGTAATTATAAACTCATCGTCTGGCACGACGCCTAAAAGATTGATTGATAGTAAGTCAACAATATCGTCAACATCCATCATCTCTCCTTTTTTAACCATGTTTGGTCTTAATCTATTTACAATTAGCTCTGGATTTCTAATCTCAGACGCTTCTAATAATCCTATAATTCTGTCTGCATCTCTGATTGAAGATATTTCTGCATTTGTTACTACTATAGCTCTGTCTGCTCCTGCGATTGCATTTTTGAAGCCTTGCTCTATTCCAGCAGGACAGTCGATTATAATATAGTCAAATTCCTCTTTTAGTTTGCTAGTTAGTTCTTTCATTTGTTCTTCATTTATAGCGCTTTTATCTCTAGTTTGAGCAGCTGGTAATAGGAATAACTGTTCAAACCTTTTATCTTTTATAAGGGCTTGTCTTAGTTTACATTTTTCTTCAACAACATCTACTATATCGTATACTATTCTGTTTTCTAATCCCATTACAACATCAAGGTTTCTAAGGCCAATATCAGTATCTACTAATACAACTTTTTTTCCTTTTAGGGCAAGAGCAGAACCAAGATTTGCTGTTGTAGTTGTTTTTCCTACTCCACCTTTTCCTGATGTTATTACTATAACCTCTCCCATAGAATCCTCCATTTCTTACTAACTCTTATCAAATTCACAAACTTTTTATAGATTTTTTAATCCATAATTTTCTACTAATATATTATACGCAAATGGGCAAAAAGTCAAGTAAAATTGGGCATTTTGTGAAATTTACAAATCTGATGAGAATTATAATTTCAAGAACCCTATTTTAAGAGTAAAAATAATAAAAACACCTAAAACTAGGAATAAATTTCCAAATTTTAGGTATTTCATTCTTTTTTACTTTACATATTTTTTTACTAATAAACTTTATCATTAAAATATTCCATAATGTCTGATTTTTTCATTCTATTAGCTTTTATTTCATTGGCTATATATAGCAATGTAGTTACAGTTATTGCATTTCCATAAATCTCAGTAAACAGTGTTATACGTTGGAGTTTTTCTTCAATATTTCCAACAAATTTTCCAGAAACAAATGAGAAATAAAATTTTTTTACATTACTATCAAAATTATTCCACCATTCATTTGGATTACGTTTCTTTTCTCTTTTATTGTTTTCTTCAACATATCTTGTCATTTCATCCACTTGTGAAATTGGTAAATTGTACCCTTTAGAATAAGCTTTCGTATCAATTATTATTCCATAATTCTCAACTTCATTATTAGTATATACAATTCCATCTGGCTTTCGTGTTCCACCTAAATGTAGCCCCTTATAATTACATTCATTTATCAGTAATTCTATTGTTTTCATCTCAAATAATCTATTTTGTTTGCTATCATATGCTAAATCTACCATAGACAAATAATCGTGTGGTAGTGTATCTAGTTTTTCTCTTAATTTATCTTTTTCAATTAAGAATTCCGATTTTTCAGCTTTAATAATTATTGGAATTACAAAGTCCATAATTATATCATTAAAATAATACTTTCCACTTTTGTAATCAATATTTAGCCCTATATTAGTTAATCCGCAAATATCATCACTTATAGCACTTGGTAATTCAAAAATCTCATAAGATTCCAATTTGTTTTTTATTTCGTCTATAGTTAATCCTTTTTTACTTTCTGCTAAGATTTTAAGTATTATACTTCTTCTCGTTCTTATATAATTTCTATCATTTCCTTTCGTCGCCATCATTTCCCATGATACATTCTTAGAAATTCTACAAAATCTACTTTTTCCTTCTGCCCTATTAAGTGCCTTTAACCCTTCATTAGTTATAATATATGATTGTCCTATTTCCTCTTTGTATTCTTTTCCACCAATAGCCACTACAATTTCTTTCGTAACTTGTTTCAGCAATCCTAGTTCTGTCAACCATTTTCCTATCATTCTGGCGTATTTATCTGAAGACCCTTCTGTGTTAGTTTTAATTTTATTTTTTTCATTTATAGACTCTGTTGTTGCTAATGTCATAATTAATACATTTTGAGGAATACTTGTAAAACCATCTTCCCCTATAAATCCCAAGTTAGAGCCCAGCTCAAATTTTGTCATTACTTTTCCATTTGACAGCAACCTTAAAATTCTAATTGCCGGTGGATAACTAAGAATTGCCTCTTCCAACAATAGCTTACCTTCACTAGCATCTTTTGTTTTAATCCATTCTAGCCCTTTTTTTGTTATTTCAAAAGTATCGTCCTCATAATTGTACTGTATAAATCCTAGGCAATGAGCCCATCTAACAAAATTATCTGCTGGCCAATCGCTAATAAATTTTCTTTTTTGTCCTTCTACTGTAGCTTGAACAATTCCATTGCATCTTGCACTTGACCTAGGTGTAAATGCCGTTCCTATTAAATCCGTGTATTTTATTTTTAATGGTTTACTTCTCATTACTTCTAAAAAATGGCTTCTTCCGTCTTTTTCTTCTATAAGCTTTTCTATTCTTTCATCAACTAATTGCTTATGTACTTCTGATGTATTATCAAAAATTGCAACAACATTATATAAGGACTTAAAGTCACTCGGATCTTGTACCCAGCCAAAAGTTCTAAATTTTCTATTTTCCATCTTTCTTAATTCAATCATTTTATCCTCCTAGTAGTTTATAATTAATACTTCTATGCTCTTATCACGTTTAGTATTATAACTCGAATTTGAATAATCACTTGTCAAATATATTGTTTTATATTTTTTACTCCACTCTTTTAAAAGTATATTTTCTTTTCCTTTATGTTCAATAACATTTGACAATGCAAATTTTACTTTTCTTTTATTTAATTCATCTAGTACTTTATATAATTGTATTTCTTCTTCTTCTTTCCAATCCTTAAACCCTCTATTGCCATCATTATACGAGCCAGTTGTTATTAAATAAGGAGGATCACAATATACAAAATCTTCATTATTTAATTTACTTAAATCTACTTTATCAAATGGTTCGGATAAAAACTCCACATTCATACTTTTTAGTTTTTCGGTGAAAAGAATTAAGTTTGATTTCATATTGTCTGAAAATTGACTTCTGTTTCTTCCAAATGGATTATTATATTCTTTATTGTTATTAAATCTAAACTGATAATTAAATGAATAACATGACAAAGTATATAAGTCTATTGGTTCTTTTGTTTTATTGTAATAATCCCTAAATTTCTTAAAAGCCTCTTCATTTTCTTTAGATAATCCATATTCATTAATTCTTCCTGTTATTTTGTTTAGAGTTTCATCTATTGGTTTACTATATAGTTCTTTATATAAATCTATAATAAATGTATTCATGTCATTGCATATAACTTTATTACAATCTACATTTATTCCAACATTAAATCCACCTGAAAACAAGTCCACAAAAGTGTTTATTTTCTCTGGAAAGAATTCTATTAATTGTGGTAATAATTTATACTTTCCACCAATATAATTCAGCGGACTCTTTAAAAATTTTCTTCTTGAAACAATTCCATTAGCATATGTATATTTTTCCTCATCTTCTCTAACCTGTAGCACATCTGCATATGGGACATAAAAATAAACTTGAGGCTGTTTATTACTCATTTTTTCCTTTTTTATGTAAAAAATATATTCATAATGCATATCCAATTTTTTAGTTAATTTATTTTGATACTGCTTATAAGGAATTTTATATAACCTATATGTATTAGTAATTCCATATTTTTTTAAAATTCCTTCTATTTCTTTTTCAGATAAAATTCCATCTTGATTGTAGCTTAAAATAACATGTTTAAAATTGGCTTTTTTTATTAATTCTTCCAGTTCTTTGTAAACTTTGCTTTTAATGCAATAATCTGATTTTTGATTTGCATATTCTCTTATTCCTGTTTTACCGATTTATTATTGGATTATCATATTTAGCAATTGTTTCAAGTAGATGATAATTTGGTAAATACTGCCTCTCATTGTATGGAGGATCCAAATAAAGTATATCCCCACTTATTTGCTCTATCAATTTGTTCGAGTTTGTATTATAACATTCATTATCACAATTATTATCGATAACATTCAATCTAATAAGCTCAAATTTTTTTAATGCTCTTCTATCCCACTCTTTTAAATATGCTCCATATGTTCCAGTTATATTAGATACAAATGGAATTCCTTCAAGTAAAGATGCTAACAAATAATAATATTCATTTTCGTTAATAAGTTCTTCATTTTTCCATTGTTCTATTGTTGTTCGAATAAAATCTATTCTTTGAGCATTTTCTGTTGTTAAATACATTCTTTCACATTTCTCATGTGGAGAATAATTAGAATACACAAATCCATCTTTTATATCAATAGGAGCATTTTCCAAATAATCAAATACATCTTTTATATTCAATGCTATTTTTACTTTTTTAAACTCCGGAATCTGATTATTCTGAATTGTTGCCTTTTGCAACACATATGAAAAATATAACATGTCATTAGATATGATTTTGTATTCATTTTTAAAAAATCTTGCAACTGATGAAGTACCAGAAAATAAATCGCAAAATACCTTCTCGCTTCCATCACAATTTTCTTTGATTACCTTTTGTATATCATTTAATAAATTCGTTTTGTTTCCTATAAATCTCATTTTTCACCTCTGCATCCGTAAACATCCCTATTCTATAATAAATAGATATTTTTTACAAGATGTTTTGAGGAAAAAATAGAATTATAAAAGCCCAAGACTTTCTTGGGTTTTTATTAATTATTTTGTTACTTACTCAAGTCCCAACCTCCATTTGTCTGCTCTCCTGTTAGGAGACTAGATGGTAGAGAAACTACGGGGCGAAGAGCATAGTAAGTGCCGCCCGTGTTACCATCCGAACCGAACATATAGTAGCTGAAAGTGTTAGTGTTCGCAAAGCGAAGGCCAAAGTAAGCAAGATCTGAGTAAGTACTGACAAAACGCGCAGCCACCCAGAAGTATGTACTATTCGCTAGTATACTTGATGCAGTTCCATAATTAGTATTATCTATATCTATAATATAATGTGTTTGCGTTACTGTTAATGGGCTTCCTGTTCCATATGCACTAGATGTAGTTGGCTCTGTTGTACCTTTTGGTACTATTGGCTTACTTTCTTCATATGGGTCATTTCCTTTTGTTATATCAGGTTGTGTTATTTTTGTACTTGCTTCTGCTTCTGTTATATTTGGTCCTGCTCCTTTTTGGTTTGCATACAAACTTGGATATTTTGTATAACTTGTATATGTTTTTGTTGTTCCATATTTTGCTGCTGAACTATCATATTGATATGCATTTCTCGCTGTTATTCCTGGCGATGTTAAGTGCTTTTCCATATCTAGCAAGTTTATGCTTCTTGCCTCTACTCCTAATGTTTTATTACTATATTGAGCTTTGCAGATTTCATTCATTAAATATGGCCCATTATTATAGCCTAATATATTATAAAAATATACGGTACTACTTGTTGGATTTGTACTTATTATATCTACTGTATTGTTTTCTTTATCTACATATAAAACTTTCCATGTTAATGTTGTATCTTGTAGTATCGTTTGATTACTGCTATATCCACTATATGATGATGATAGCGAATAACTACTTGCTGAATCATATGTATAATTTACACTATCGCCTATTTGGATTTTGTTTAATATCGAAGAACTTCCACCATTTATCTCATCTCTTATTTCGTCCAAATTATCTAGCTGCTTTTCATATGCTTCTTTTGCTAGTATTTGACTTTCCATTTGCATTTTCCTTTTTGAAGAAGCTTGCATAAAAGCTGTTGTAAGTACTATCGAATAAAGCAATACACTTATAACAACTAATGCAGAAATTGAACCATTATTATCTCTTAGAATTTTTTTCATTAGAATCCTTCTTTCTTTTTTTTAATACTTATATAATATAATAAATTTAATAAATAAGTCAATAAATTTTCTATATTATTTACCGAATTGTTGTTCACTTTTCTTGACATGTGAGCCAAATAAGAATATACTGAACATGTTAGTTTTGTACTAATTTTTTTGCTATTAAAAAAATTCAATTTTATTTGTATAAATTTTATAATTAACTTAATTATAGAATCTATACATTTTTGAATGAAAATTTCTAAAAATTAATTTTGTTATAGCAATTATGGTTTAGTACAGCATAACTTTTAAGAAAGGAGATTTTTTAAAGTGGAAAATTTAGTAGAAATTAGATGGCACGGTAGAGGTGGCCAAGGTGCTAAAACAGCTTCTCTTTTGCTTGCAGATGCAGCATTTAACACTGGTAAATATATTCAAGGTTTCCCTGAATATGGTCCAGAGAGAATGGGAGCCCCAATTACAGCTTACAATCGTATTAGCAATAGTCCTATTGTTATTCATAGCAATATTTATGAGCCTGATTATGTTGTAGTTGTTGATGACACTCTTTTAGAAACTGTTGATGTAACTGCTGGTCTTAAAGAAACTGGAGCCATAGTAATAAATACAGTAAAAGATGCAGATTATTTAAAGAAAGCATTAAAAGGATATAAAGGCGGAATTTATTGCATAGATGCAAGGAAAGTTTCTGAAGAGGCTTTAGGAAGATATTTTCCAAATACTCCTATGCTTGCTGCTATTGTTAAAGTTGCAAATATTATGGATGAAAAGGATTTTCTAAATGATATGAAAGGTTCATTCAAGCATAAATTTGCTAAGAAACCTGAAGTTATAGAAGGAAATATGAAAGCCTTAGAAATGGCTTTGAATGAAGTTAAGAAGATTAATTAAGGAGGTAAAATTATGTCTGAAATGCATATAGATAAAAACACACCAGCAAATGAATTAACACCAGGCGGAATTATTTATCAAGCTGGAAATGCTAGAGAATTTAAGACAGGTGACTGGAGAAGTATGTACCCAGTATGGATTCCAGAAAAGTGCACACAATGTGGATTATGCTTCCCTGTTTGCCCTGATGACTCTATTCCTGTTAATAAAGAATGTAAAAGAGAAGATTTTGATTACGATTATTGCAAGGGATGTGGAGTTTGTAGCAAGGTTTGCCCTTTCGGTGCAATAGAAATGAAGGAAGGAGTTGGAAAATAGTATGAGTATAAGAGAACGTTTAAGTGGAAATGAAGCTTCAGCAGTAGCTATGAGACAAATTAACCCTGATGTTGTTGCAGCATTCCCTATTACACCATCAACTGAAATTCCACAATACTTTTCAACATTTGTTAGTAACGGACAAGTTGATACAGAGTTTGTTGCAGTTGAGAGTGAACACAGTGCAATGAGTGCTTGTATAGGTGCGGAAGCTGCTGGTGCAAGAGCCATGACGGCAACATCTGCAAATGGATTGTCTTTTATGTGGGAAATGCTTTATATAGCTTCTGGTTCAAGGCTTCCAATAGTTATGTCTTTGGTAAACAGAGCCGTTTCTGGTCCTTTAAACATACACAATGACCATTCTGATGCAATGGGTGTACGTGATGCTGGCTGGATTATGCTTTTCTCTGAGAATAACCAAGAGGCATATGATAATTTAATAATGGCTCATCAAATTGCCGAAAATAAAGATGTTTTACTTCCTTTAATGGTTTGCCAAGATGGATTTATTACATCTCATTCAATAGAAAATATTGAGCTTATCGAAGATGACAAGGTTAAAGAATTTGTTGGTACATATAAGCCAGAACATTATTTGTTAAACCATGATGAACCAGTTGCAATGGGTCCAATGGATTTACAAGCATTCTTGTTTGAGCATAAATATCAACAAGCAGAAGCTATGAGAAACGCAAAAAAGGTTATTCTAGAAGTTGCTGATAGATTCGAAAAAATGACTGGAAGAAAGTATAGCTTCTTCGAAGAATATAAATTAGACGATGCAGAAATTGCAATAGTTTGTATGAACTCTACAGCAGGCACAACAAAAGCTGTTGTAGACGATTTGAGAGCAAAAGGAATTAAGGCTGGTCTATTAAAGGTACGTGTTTACAGGCCTTTCCCAGCAGAAGAAATTGCAAAAGCATTGTCACACTTAAAGGCTGTTGCAGTTTTAGATAAAGACGACAGTGTAAACGCTGCTGGTGCTCCCCTATTTACAGACGTAACATCTGCAATGTATGCAAATCAAGTTGCAAATGTTCCAATGGTAGACTACATGTATGGAATTGGTGGTAGAGATACTACTACAAAAGACATTGTAAGTGTATTCGAGGATTTACAAGAAATTATTAAGACTGGAAATTTAGGAAACCCTTATAGATATTTAGGATTACGTAAAGGAGGAAAATAAACAATGGCATATAATTTAAAAGAAATAATGGCAACTAAACCATCAAGATTTACTTCTGGACACAGAATGTGTGCCGGATGTGGTGCTCCTCCTGTTGCAAGAATGATTATGAGAGCATTACACGAAGGTGACCACGCAGTTGTTTCTAATGCAACTGGATGTATGGAAGTTTCTACATGTATTTATCCATATACTGCATGGACAGATTCTTACATACATACAGCTTTCGAGTGTGCATCTGCTACATGTTCTGGTGTAGAAGCTGCATATAAATCTTTATTAAAGCAAGGAAAATTAGTAGAAAAAGACGGAGAAAAAACAAAGTTCATAACATTCGGTGGAGACGGCGGAACTTATGATATAGGAATTCAATCTCTTTCTGGCGCAATGGAAAGAGGGCATGATATGACATATGTTTGCTATGATAATGGTGCATACATGAACACAGGAATTCAACGTTCATCTGCAACACCAAAATTTGCAGACACAACAACATCTCCAGCTGGAACTGTTATTCCTGGAAAAATGCAATCTAGAAAAGATTTAACACAAATAATGGTAGCACACCATTTGCCATATGTTGCTCAAACAGCAGCATTTGCAAACTTCAAAGATTTATATGAAAAATCTGAAAAAGCAATATATACAGAAGGTGCAACATTTTTAAATGTTTTAGCTCCATGTCCACGTGGTTGGGGCTATGCAACAGAAGATTTAATGAAGATAAACAAACTTGCAATAGACACCTGCTACTGGCCATTATACGAAGTGGTAAACGGAGTATATAAAATAACATACAAGCCAGCAAAAAAATTACCAATAGAAGAATTCTTACGTCCACAAAAACGTTTCAAGCACATGTTCAAACCTGGAAACGAATGGATGATAGAAGAATTTCAAAAAGAGGTTGACAAAAGGTGGCAAGAATTGTTAAACTTAGAAGAGATGACAAATATCGCCCAATAGGGACGCCCCTTTTTGGGCGAAAAGAAAAGGTGGTGAAATTCATGGCATATAAAATTACAGATAAATGCATTGCTTGCGGAGCTTGTGCAGCTAACTGCCCTGTTTCTTGCATTTCTGATAAAGGAAGCAAATATGAAATTGATTCTTCTATGTGCATAAGCTGTGGAACATGCGCTCAAGTATGTCCTGTTGGTGCTCCAGAAGAAGAATAAGATTTTTGAAATTAATTTTTGCCAATATTGACAAAAACTAATAAAAGTAGTATCATGATATTAGTTAATCATACTGTATGTTAGTATATTAACTACTTTCTAAATGTATATAAAACAAATATATGCATAGAATAATAAGGGAATAAATTTCCTTATATATTATTTTATTGAAATTTAAGGTTCAATAAAAAAGATAAGAGCCGTAGCCCTTATCGAATCTCGTTTGTATTAGAATTGGAGTTCACTGCACGAACTTCAATTTCTTTTTCTGACCATTTGATATATGAAGTATATCCTAGACTTGCTAGAAAACATAAAACAATACCAACAATCAGAGCGATTAAAGCCCTGCCAAGATATCTAACGGCAATATCATTGCAATTATAATCTTTATGTTTCAATTCTACCGCCTCCTTTCTCATAATGTTGCACTTAACAATTCATGTGAAGAGTTAGGTGCATAAACTAGTAGTTGAAATACAAATTTACAATAACTAATTTATGCACCCAACTGAAAGAAAGCTAAACGATTATTTGTAGTATATCAAATTGATAGATGTATTGCAATAAAATTTACAAAATAGTTAATCAAAGCAAAAGAAATATCTTGTCAATTTTGCGTTCTATACATTGATATACTCACAAAAAAATGATATAATTAGTTTTAGTTCTTTTGGCTCATTAGAGCTATGAATTATGTTCGACTTTTCAAAAATAATTTTAGGAGGTCAGAAAATATGTTAAGAACCATTACCCAGAAGTGCCCGTCTTGCGGATATGTATACGTTGAACAGCAACACGTTGAAGTTCAAACAGTATCCATAGAAAAGCGGTATACCCATAGGCCCGTTCGAAAACTCAATCCTATCCGTGGAAAAGAAATCATAAAACGCGATTATTTGGAAGGTGACGAAGAGTTCTCAGAAATCTTTGTTAAAGGTTCCTTGGTTCCTCACTCTACGCAGTATCCGGAAATGAAACTTTTAGTTTGTCCGAAATGCGGTACTGTTTTAGCCTCTCGGGTCGCTATGAAGGTGGAAGTAACCGAAGAATAATATGTTCTTAACCCCAACCCAGCCAGCAGAGATTTTAACGCCTCTGCTGGCTGGGTTGGTTTATGTAAAAATTTAATTGTTTCTCTTTTTATTTTCTTCTTTTTCTATTATTTTGTCTCTTTTCTCTAGTTCTTCTAATTTTTGTAATTCTTTTAGGTTTGCCATCTCTTCGCTATCCACTGTATTATCAATACTATCTTTATCATTTCCGCTTGCATTTTTTATTACTTTTACGTCTTTTGCTGGATATGTTTTGTATGTTGTGATATCGTCTTTCCTAAATTGTACCTTTATTGCTTCTTTCAATACCTCTTGTGTAACAACAGTTCCTTCTCCATCTTCTGTTTTTACTATTGAGCCTACTTTGGGCAATTTTTTTATTTTGTCTTCATATACTTCTTGCTCATATTTCAAGCAACACATTAGTCTTCCACAGTTTCCAGATATTTTCGATGGATTTAGAGAAGCACTTTGCTCTTTTGCCATTTTTATTGATACCATGTCGAAATTATTTAAAAATGAGCAACAGCATAGTTCTCTTCCGCAAACACCATTTCCACCTATTTTTCTAACTTCATCTCTAACACCTATTTGTCTTAGCTCTATTCTTGTTTTGTAGATAGCTGCTAAATCTTTTACAAGCTCTCTAAAATCCACACGTCCATCAGCTGTAAAATAGAATATTATTTTACTATTGTCAAACTTATATTCTACGTCTACTAAGTTCATGTCTAATTTGTGTTTTTTTATTTTTTCTTTGCACACTTTCATTGCTTTTTGCTCTTTTATTTTGTTGTCTTCTACTCTTTTTAAATCTCTATTATTTGCAAGTCTTACTATTCTTTTTAGTTCTGTTGAAACTTTATCGTCTGGAATCTGTCTTTTATTTATTACAACTTCTCCTACGTCTTCTCCCATTGTAGTTTCAACCACGACTTTATCTTTTAAGTTTAATTGTATGTATCCTGGATCAAAGAAATAAACTTTACCAGGCTTTCTGAATCTAACTCCAACTATTGTTTTCATCTATAGTCCCCTTTCTTAAATTTAGTTGAAAATAATTAAATTATTTTTCAACCGTCTCCTCCCACATTTTCAATAATAAATTGTCTATACACATATCATAATTATTATTCAAAACTATTCTATTTTTGGTGTCTTCTATTATTGCTATTAAGTTCAAAAATTTTGCTCTATAATCTTTACTTTTGTTGATATATTCATAAATTATTACTATCATATAGTCTAACAAATCATTTATAACCTCTTTTGATTTATATAATATCTCGAATTGGCTTAACATTTTTACTACATTTGGTATTTTCCCATTTAGAAAATTGTTAGTTGTACTTTCTACTGCATTGTATTCTTCTAAATTTTCATTTACCTTCATTAGCTTTCCAATGCTTCCGTTACACATCTTTAGCAAATTTTCACTTGGCACTTGCATTCCTTGTACACTATTTATGTATGAGATTAAATCACTCGTTTCAAGATTATTAAAACTTATTTTTAAGCATCTAGATTTTATTGTGTTTAACAATTTATTTTCGTTTGCCGTTATTAATATTATCATTATGTATTCAGGTGGCTCTTCTAACGTTTTTAATAGGCTATTTTGAGCCTCTTCTGTCATCTTATCACTATCATTTATTATAAATACTTTTTTTCTCGATACAATTGATTTTGTATACACATTTTCTTGCATCTCTCTTATCTGTGCTATTTTGATAGAATTTCCATCAGGCTCTATCAAAACGAAGTCTGGGTTGTTTCCTGAATCAAATTTTACACACGAACTGCAATTATCATTTTCAGTTTTATTATTCAAGCATAAAGCCATTTTAGCAAGTTCCTTTGCAAATAACTTTTTTCCTATTCCTTCTTGCCCTACAAATAAATAGCTGTGCGATAATGTATTATTTTTTATATTATCTATAAATTCTGATTTTATCTTTTTATTTCCAATAATATTTTCAAAACTCAAGTTTTTATCTCCTATTCAGCTTTTTTTATAGTTCCAAATTTATTTAATGGCCAAAATCTTATAGTAACTTTTCCTTCTATTTTTTCTAATGGAATACACCCAAATCTTCTGCAATCTGCCGAAACGCTTCTATTATCTCCCATCGCAAATACGTAACCTTCTGGAACTACTATATCTGTAAACATTCCACCATAAGCTTCAGTTTTCACATTTGAATTTAAGTAAGCAGATTCGTCTAGTTCTTCACCATTAATATATACTTTTCCGTCCATTATTTGTACATGCTCACCTGGCAAGCCTATAACTCTTTTTATATAGCTCGTCTTTCCCCATTCTAACACATAATAAGCGAACTTAGAAAATATATTTGTTGGCACTTTATCATATATTGCAACTGGATTACTTAAATCTACTTTATCTTCTCCAATATATGTAACGCTTGGTTGTTCAAATGTAATTATATCTCCTCTTTTAGGAAGTTGCTTTCTTGTTCTTTGTATTCTGTTTAGTACTAACCTTTCCCCTTGCTTTAATGTAGGATACATTGAGTCCATCTGAACTACTGTTGGAGTTCCAACATAATATCTTATTAATAATGCAAGTACAATTGCTATTACTATGCATTCAATCCATTCTAATATATTTTTTAATTTATCACTCATTTTCTGTTCCTTTCTTTACAGCTGGAATTCTAATTACTACTTCTGTTCCTTTTCCCAATTCACTCTTAATGTCTATACTTCCATTGTTTTGTTCTATTATCTCTTTTGCTATTGATAGACCTAGTCCTGTTCCACCCATTTCTCTTGAACGAGCCTTATCTACCCTGTAGAAACGTTCGAACACTCTTGCTAAATCTTCTTTTGGAATTCCAATTCCATTGTCTATTACTTTTATGTAGGCATCATTGTATACAAAACCAACATAAATTTTGATAATTCCTTCTTCTTGCGTATATTTCACAGCGTTAGATAATACGTTTAAGATTACTCTTTCTATTCCATTCTTGTCTGCTTCTATTGGTGGAACATCGGCTGTAACGTAACATTCAACATTTTGTTTTTTCTTTTCTATTTCTATTGCTAGTTTTTCTTGGCATTTTTTTGCTATCTCACCTAAGTCAAAGGTTGTAACCTCTCTTGTCATTCTGTTTGTATCATATCTTGAAAGTGTTAGTAAGTCGCTTACCAAATCTGCCATTCTTCTGCCTTCAGACGAAATTACAGATAAAAATCTTTGCTGTGTTTCTTTGTCGTAATCTCCGTCTTGTAATGTGTCAGCATAACCAATTATCGATGTGATAGGTGTTTTTAATTCATGAGATACATCTGCAACAAATTCTTTTCTCATATCATCTAGCTTAACATGCTCTGTAATATTTTGAATAACAGCAATTATTCCAGATGATAAATCATTTTCATCTTTGTATGATGCTAAGAAAACGTTTATAGTTTTATCTCCAATTACTATTTTCTCTTCAGCAGTATTATCCAAATACAAAATTGCATCCATTTTTATATTTGCATCAAATCTGCTAAAAATTTCTTCAAAATTTGATTCTTTATCAATTTTTAGAAGTGCCTTAGCGGCAGGATTTATATGCATTATATTACCTTTTTCATCAAAGGCCACTATGCCATCATTCATGTGTAATAAAATAGCTTCAATTTCTCTTTTTTGTCTATTTACTTCATTCAATTTCTGGTTCATTTCCACATTCATAACACTAATTATATTTATAATAGAATCTAATTCTGTTTTCTTTTTTCTTTTTTTCTTAGGGTTTAACTCTATAAGTTCAACACTCTCACCATTTGCCAGTTTTTGAGCATTTATTATCATTTTATTTAACGGCTTTACAATAGCCTCTGAAATAAATATTCCAACAACAATTACAATGCAAGAAAATACTAATATTGTTCCTAATATTAGTATTTTTGCTTGGTTCATTTGAGTATCCGTAATATTTATTAAATCTTGAGAAGTTACATATTCCGAAGTCCCTATAAAATCTTGAGTTTCACCTACTATCCCAGCAAAAAAAGCGCCCATTCCAATTATTATAATTGTTCCTATTATAAAGAATATCAATAATATTTTATTTTGTAATTTTTTCATCATTAATTCCTTTTATTTAGAGGCTAGATAGTATCCAATCCCTCTTTTATTAATAATAATTTTTGAATTCTTTGTGCTGTCTCCTAGTTTTTCTCTAATTCTACAAACAGTTACATCTACAGTTCTTATGTCTCCATAGTACTCGTAATTCCATACTTTTTCAAGTAGAACTTCTCTTGTAACGGGAACTCCAGGTTGCATTGCTAAGAATTTAACAAGCTCAAATTCCTTTGGTGTAAGTGGCTTAACTTCTCCCTTTACTTTAACTTCAACCTTTTCTAAGTCAAGTTCTAGGTCTCCTACAACAATTTTTGTGTCCTTCTTTTTCTCTTTAGCATTATTTTCATCATCATTTTTTCTTAAGTTTGCTTTTACTCTCGCCATCAATTCTCTTACGCTAAAAGGTTTCGTAATATAGTCGTCTGCACCTAGTTCAAGTCCTACAATTTTATCAACTTCTTCATCTCTGGCAGAAATCATTAATATTGGAACATTGTATACTTGCTTTACCCTATTGCAAACAGTTAATCCATCTACTTTTGGAAGCATTACATCTAACAATATTAAATCTGGTCTTGCTTCTAGTGCCACATTTATGCCCATTTCGCCATCAGTGGCTTCTAATGTGTTATACCCCTCTTTTTTTAAATTATATACCAAAATGTCTATTATTGGCTTTTCATCGTCAACAACTAATATTGTTTTTTTGTTTGGATCTAATTCTTCTTTCATAGAAGCACACTCCTTCTTTTTATTTTCGTTTTATCTATCGTCTCTTTCTTGTGATTTTGAACGCTCGATTTCTTGCATTTTGATTTTTTCTCCATCTTTTTCGGTCACAAGTTTATAGTTTGCATCAAAAGCTTGTGCATCTGCAAAATTCTCAATAATCTTATCTAACGTTTCTGTTGGTATTTTGCCATCTTTTGAAAAATGATATTTTTCAAGTTCATTTGATTTTTGAATTTCGTTTACGAATTTCTTATCTATGCTTCCACTATAGAACAAAGATGTAGCGCTCTTTAGTTCTTTGCCTGTTGGTAATTTTATTTCCGTGACTTTGCTAACCTCGCTGCCATCAAAAACCTCATCACAATATACTTGTATTCTATTTACATCACTTGGATCTTTTATACCATATGCTTCTGCAATTTTCTTCTTAATTATCGCATTATAATTATCTGTTACCAATTGTTTTGCATTTCCAATTGTATTACATGCTTCTAAATAGGCTTCCTGCTCATTAAATGTTGGTTCTACCTTATTTTTATATTTATTATACGTATCTATGGCATTTGTCAATTCTTCAAGCCTATCAAAATCTTCCGCAGAAACAACCTTACTCATCATTGGATTAGCTTTAATGCTTGCTAGGTATTCCTCAGAATCTGCTACCATTTGTATTGCAGCTTTTGTATCGTTTGTATTTCTAATATTTTTAGCCATATTTGAAATTATTGGACCACCAATTATTCCCGCTGCCAAGCTAACTGTTGCAGCTCCAAGCCCTAACTTTTTATATAATGATATCTTTTTTTGTAATTGTTTGCTTTTATAGACTCTTCTTCTTGCTTGCTCATTTGTTTCTCTAATGTTTAATGTTAATTCTCTTTTTTCCATATGTTTATCCTTTCTATGGTATAACAAAATATAATGATTTTTCAGCTACCATTTCCGTTCAAAATCTTTGCCCTTATTATAACTCTACCTCGCATATATGTCAAAGCTTTTTTTCAATATTATTACTAGATTATTACATTTAAGTTTCATAAATAATTTTGACTATTGATTTGCTCATAATTATGTATTTTCGCCCAAAAAGGGGCGTCCCTATTGGGCGAAATTTTATATTATTACTTCTATATTGTATACTCCATTTTCTCCTATTTTAATTTGTTTTTCTGGTATTTCTTCTCCATTACATATCATTTGTTTTACAATAGTTGTATTGCTTATGCTTGTGATGTTGGCAGTATTTTCTCCTGTTTTTTCGCTGTTTTTATTTAGACCTAAAATAATGTTTCCACGTGCTACTTTTATATTTAATACGCTGTTTTTGTATTTATATTTTATTTCGTAATTATCCCAATTTTGTGGTATGTGTGGTTCTATTTTTAAATATCCATTTTCTATATTTAATCCTAAAATATATTTTATTCCTGCAATATACATCCAACTGCTTGAACCTGTATACCACGTCCAACCTCCACGGCCAGCTAGGTTTCCTTGTCCATACACGTCTGCTGCTATTACATATGGTTCTACTTTGTATTTGCTACTTTCGTCTTTGGTACGAGCATGTTCTATTGGGTTTATCATTCTAAAGTTTTCATATGCTTTGTCATTTAAGTTCAGCATGGTTTGAGCAATTATCGTCCAAGTTGCAGCATGAGTGTATTGTCCTCCATTTTCTCTTGTTCCCGGCAAATATGCCTTTATATATCCAGGTTCTAACTTGCTTTTTTCGAATGGTGGGTCTAACAATTTTATTATTCCTATTTCTTTGTCTACTAAATGGTTTTCTAGGCTTTCCATTGCTATATATTTTTTGTCATTATTGCCTGCTCCAGAAATTGTTGCCCAACTTTGTGATATGCTATCTATTTTGCATTCTTCGTTTTGCAAACTTCCGAGTGCATCTCCATCATCTGTAAAGGCTCTTTTATACCATCTACCATCCCATGCATTGTTATTTAATGCTCTTTTTAGCTCTTCCATTATAAACTGATATTTTTCTTTCTTCTCGAAATTTCCCATTCTTTCACAAATAGGAATAAATTCTTTTAACACAGCATACATGAAGAAACCAAGCCATACACTCTCTCCTTTTCCTTTTGCTCCGACATTGCTCATTCCATCGTTCCAATCTCCCGTACCGATTTTAGGCAGACTATGTTCTCCAAAATTTCCTATTCCAGTTTGATTTAATCCTTCTTTTCCAATATTGTCCGTTTCTCCTTTATTCTGTTCTGCATCTTGTTCATATTTTCCTGCTTTTATCTTTTCAACTTCATTATCTTCTATTCCAATTGCCTTTTCTATTGCTCTTATGCAGTGTTGGTATACACTTTCTTTAAAGTCTGCGTCTTTGTATAAATCATACCTTTCATTTTCGTTTTCTGATAATTGTAGTCCGTCTTTGTACGACGGGTTTTCTTCTAAAATTTCATAATCTCCGGTAAAAGAAATGTAGTCCGCGACTACATACGGAAGCCACAACAAGTCATCAGAGATTCTAGTTCGTATTCCCTTATCAGTTTCTTCGTGCCACCAGTGTTCAACATCTCCTTCAATAAATTGATGTCTGCAATTTCGTAATATTTGTTCTCTTGCGATGTTGGGTTCTACATATTTTATAAGCATACAATCTTGAAGTTGGTCTCTGAAACCATATGCACCACCAGATTGATAGAACCCAGTCTTGCCATACATTCTAGAGCTTATTGTTTGGTATATTAGCCAACCATTTAACAATATATTTGTAGATTCCATTGGCGTGTTTATTTGTAATTTGTTTACTAGCTGTTCCCAATGTCTTCTTATATTTATATATTCATTTTTGCAGTTATTTACATTTGAATACTTATATGCCAAGTCTTGATATTCTTCTTTGTTTGACGCATCTCCTAAAGTGAATACAATTTCTTTTGTTGAATATGCTTCTATTGTTACATTTATTTGAATTGCGACTATTCCATCCTCTCCAAATGAATTTTCTCTATTTAGAGCAAGCTCATCTAGTCCAACTGGATTTTCTAATGTCGAATTTTTCAAGAACGATGTTTTACTTCCAGTGTATGAGCTTATTTTTTCACTGCACCCGATAAAAACTTGATTGTTATTTTTTTCATCTGATAGATTTTTTACTAGCATAATGTTTGACGCATTATTCATTTCTAACTGTAGAAATCCATTGCTTTTTATCTCGTCCTCACCTAAAACAGGCTTTATATAATAAATTAATTTTAAATTTTTACGCTGAGGATTTTTGTTTTCTAAGGTTATTAAATTTACTTTAATATTGTCGTTTTCTGGCACGAACATATCAACAGTCTGCCTTATTCTCGAAGAACTGTGAATATATTTTGCATAACCAAATCCATAAACTACAAAATAATCGTTATTATCTGGCATAGGATTAAATCCCAGCGACCACTTTCTGCCTGTATCCATGTCTTTTGCATATATTATTTCTGATGGAGTATCTAGCACTTGATCATTTGACCATGCTGTAATTCTGTTTAGTCTACTGTTCTTGTACCAAGTATATCCTCCCATATTCTCTGTTGTTAGCGTTCCAAAAGTTTTATTGGCTAAAATATGGCTCCACACCGTCGGTAGCTTACGGGTTTTATTAATGCAAATTAAATATTCCATGCCATCTTTAGAAAATCCGCCATATTCGTTAAAATATTTTAAAGAAGCCTCGTCTATGAAGTTTTCTTTCTCGTCATTTACTTCTATAAAATTGTTTTGTTTTGCATCAAAAACAGTTTCTTTAACATTGTCTAGCATCTTGCTTTCTATGTCTTCCATTTGAAGTGCTAGAGAACTGTAATAAGCGTTTATTACTAAGTTTGCACGTTCTTCTAGCAGTTTTTTATCTTTCTTCTCTATATTTTCCAAACAGAAAATTCCTGCTGGAATATTAAGCAAATATGCTAAGTTTCTATTAAAAATAGCCCTTTGTATAGCGTCTTTTACATAGTTTTCGTACGACTCCTTTTCCTCATTTAATATTACTAAATCCACTTTGATATTCTTTACCCTGAAGAATTCATAAGCACTTAAAACTTCTTGAATTATATCAATATCGTTTATGTCTTTTATTTTTACCATTAATATTGGCAAGTCTCCAGATATTCCATATTTCCACAGTTCAGATACTGGGCACTGTCTATCATACGAAGCTTTTATAGAAACTTTTGGTGTAAACAGCAAATATGAAAGCATTTTCTGATATACTTCTATGTCTTTGCCCTTTATGCCTAGATATCTATTCTCCGCCTCACTCTTTGCTTTTAGTAGTTCGAAGGTACGCTTAGTATTTTCGTTGTTCATAAATTTTGCCATGTTCTTTATAACTTGCTCTTTATCATATCCAACCGAAACTATTAGGTCAAATATTGCTGTTTCTTCTGGTTTTATATCGACAGTTTTCTTTAATGCAATTATTGGGTCTGTGGTATATCCTATTTTCTTACTAAATGGAATCGAATTTTCTACTTCACGTGGAATTTTGTAATTACATCTGCCCCATAATTTTTCTTTGTCAATTTCAAACTCTACGTCTCCCAATTCATTCGACTGGCTAAATAAGTTTACTGCCATGTATGCATCTTTTTCACCGTTAGTGTGTGCTTTTCTCTTCACGACTATTGTGTTTATTGAGTCTATATACTCAAACGAAATAAATAAATTATTGAAGGCCTTGTGTGCAAAGTCCTGCATTGCATTTGATAATACTGGTTCTAAAAGTGCCGTTATTTCCAATACTTCTTCAGACACACCATTGTTTTTCAGTTCCAGCCTTCTTATTTCAACTGGGTCATCTGTATCTACTATTATTTTTGTAACAGTTCGAATATTTTCATCATTTCTTACTATTTTGTTAGCTTCAGGAGAGAAAATTATATCGTATTTATCTGGTATTCGCAGATTTTTTGAATACGTATTCGTCCAAATGTTTTTATTACGTATATTCTTAATATAAAATTTTATTCCCTGTTCAGTCTCATCAGTTTCCTTATATCTATTGACCTGCAAATCTCCATATTTACTATAACCATTGCCATATTGATCAAGCACGATTGTATAGTTGTCGTTTGCAATAACATTAGAAACATTCAAATTTTCGTTTATTTTGCTGTATTTTCTTTGAGTGTAATCTTCGTAATCTACATATTTTATCTTCTCAATTTTCTCTTTTTCTTCTTTTGTAGTTATCATATTTTCTGGCATTTTTTCTTGCAATAAGATGTCGACAGCCTCAATTTCCGGATTTTGTTTAAACCTCTTTTTTATTACACCATTGTTTAATAAATTGTCTATTGAAAGCAAAATTAATCCTTGATGATGTGCCATATACGTTTTTACAGGCGTATATCCGTTTTTTGTCCTGCCAGGTGTAAAATCTATCGACTCATAGAAGCCATACTTATTGTACATTCCCTTTTCACTTAGATTTTTTAGATTTTCTATTACTAATTTAGGTTCTTCATCAATAGCCAAAATTGAACCATATGAAGATGTTACAATCTCGTCTGAAAGTCCCCTCTTTAGCCCCAGCCAAGGTATTCCAAACGCCTTGTATTGATAATTATTATTTAAGTCTTTTAGATTAAAGGCAGCCTCAGAAATTCCCCATGGAATTCCCAATTTTTTAGCATATTCCAGCTGACTCATTATCATAAATTTACAAGACTCATCTAAAATACTGCCCGGGTATTGCTCGATGTTTATTGTAGGCATCAAATACTCAAACGAAGTTCCAGACCATGAGATAAGCCCTTTGTAATTATTTAGAGTCGTAAGAGTTCTGCTTAAATTATACCAATGCTTCTCCGTAATATCTTTTTTAGCAATAGCAACTAAACTTGTCTGTCTTGCCTCAGATGCAAGTAAGTCGTAATATGAGTCTGTTAGTTTATTTTCCTCTACATTGAAACCTATCGAAAATAGCCTATTCTCACTATCATACAACTTTGAAAAATCTGTGTTATTTATGAGCGAGTCTGTAACATTAATCATGAAATCTATCTTATTTAGCACATCAGGCGTTATTTGTACATTTTGTTCTTTTTCTTCACTACTTAAATTCTGATATATTTCATCATTCTTATTCTCTCTTTTTTCTATCAAAAACTGCTTTAAAACATACAAATATCCTACAAAATTTCCACTATCTACAGACGAAACATACTTTGGAATTAGTGGCTCTAATGTTTCTATATTGTACCAGTTGTACAAGTGTCCATTCCATTTTGTGAGTCCGCTAATTGTTTCTAGCATTTTATATAATAAATTTAGTGTGTCCTCTAAATTTTCAAACTTTAAGTCGTATGAAGCCATTACAGCAAGCAACGCAAGCCCGATATTGGTTGAAGATGTTCTCATTACCACTTTTGGTTTTCTATCTTCTTGATAATTGTCTGGTGGCAAAAAGTTTGACTTTTGTGTTAGGTTTTCCTTAAAATATAGCCATGTTCTATATGCAACTTCTTGCAAGTATTTTTTTTCGCTTTCATCTATCTTTTCTACAGCTTTTATTTCTTTATTTGCCTTGCTAATTTTACACATTAAAGCTGGAGTTAAAAGCCAATACAAACCTATTATTAGTGCAAAATTTGCAATGCCAACATTTAAGCTTTGTACTAATATTGCAACAGCAATTCCTAATATTCCAAACAGAGTGTCTGCACTCATATTCTTGTAATATGAAAATACGTCTGTTTTAGCCGTTCGTTCAGCTTCTTCTGATGTAATCCACTCTAAGAGATGTTTCTTGCTTTTAGTCATTCTGTATATTGTTTTGGTTTCTGCCTTTGTGGTTATCCATGCCTTGTCTGGAATTAACCCAATATCTAAAATTCCTCTATAGACACTAGCCTTTAAACCATCTATTGTTTTCACAAACCTTTTAGTCTTAATGTTTCCATCTTTTTTACTAATGATTCCATTTATAATATCTAGTATAGTTGGAATTAGAGAAGATATCAGTGCAAGCACAATTATTCCACACATGTTTATTTTTAATACAGTTGCTATAACCGCCGAAAATACTAGCATTGCTAGTACACTACTTTCTTGTTTACTTCTTACTATATTGCTAAATATTTTATATTTACTAAGCAATTTTAATGGATTTTGTTTTATCTCACCTTTTTTATTTTCTATTGTTTTTCCAAGCCATGGTAATATTTGATAGTCGCCTCTAATCCATCTATATAGCCTCGTTCTAAAACTTATATAGCTTGATGGATAGCCATCCATAAGCATTATGTCTGATGTTAGTGCACATCTTAAATAGCTTCCTTCTAATAAATCATGACTCAAAACCGTGTTTTCTTTAATCTCGTTTGCAAGCACTTTCGAAAATATAGATAAATCGTAAATTCCTTTTCCAGTAAAAATTCCTTCAGCAAAATTGTCTTGATACAAGTTTGAAATTACATTTGTATATGAATCTGTACCACCTTCGCCTGCATATACTTGAGTAAATATGCTCTTTCTGCTCTCTACTAGTCCAACTCCAACACGTGGTTGCATTAATGCATGCCCTGAAATTACTAGATCTCCTCTCTCGTTTACTTCTGGTTTATTTAAAATATGAGCCATTGCTCCAACAAGCTCTAATCCAGATTTCAATGTTAAATCAGTATCTGAGTCCAATGTTATAATATATTTTATTTTTTGCATTTGCGAAACATCAATAGTATTAGCCCTAAAAGGATTTGCAATATTCCCGAGCAAATATTCATTTAATTGGTTTAATAAGCCTCTTTTACGTTCCCATCCCATGTAACACTCTTCATTAGAATTCCAAATTCTTTTTCTATATACAAAATTGAAAATGTTACCATATTTTTCGTTTAGACTTTTTGATTGCTCTATTCCTTCTCTTATAACTTCTTCATCAAACTCTTCTATTTCCTTGTTTCCAGAACTACAGTCTCCCAGCAAAGTAAAGTACAAATTTTTGCTCTTGTTTGCAATATAATAAACCTCTAATTTTTTCATTAATTCTTTAACTTTTTCTTTGCTCTTTACTATCGTAGGAATTACCACCATTGTGCTACAATTCTCTGGAATTCCATTTTGAAAATCAATTTTCGGAATAAGCTTTGGTTTTATCACTTTACTTAGCACATATTGAATAATCTTAGAAACAATATTTTCTATTGGCAATATTGAAACCAACGCTAGAATTATTGAAAGTAATACTTTAACTAATATTGGAATATTTCCTATAAAATTACGAGCAACGTCTCCAAAGCTCTTGTACCATAACATATAATAAAAATTAATGCTCAAAATAAGTGTCAACAGCAAAGAAACTCCCCATACTGTTTCTATATAGATTTTTGCCTTTTCTTCATTTGATTTTAGTGTAATCTTCTTTTCTAGCAGGCTATTCAATAACGTTTCTTTTCCATCAGAAATTAAGTAAAACCCAATATGCATGCTCTTTTCGTTTGCTTCTGGTTTCTCACTAGCCTGCAAACTTAACTCTAAGCACTTCTTTGCAATATAAATTTCTGAAATTTTAGTCTTTTTAGAAATCTCCTGTATTGCATTTCTGTAATAGCTTTTAGTAGTACTATCCATTTTCTCATACTGCTTTACTGGGTCTTGTTTTAGAATATCCTCTACCCTATTTATCTTTTCGAATATTTCCAAGAAATTAATTCTCGAAATTGCCTTAAGAGTCAATATACAATTTCCAACAGATACTTTCTTTACTGCAATATCAAAATGCTCTTTTTTTACAACCTCGTAGATATCGCTACCTGTTTTTGCAACTTCGTCTTCCAAAATATTTAGATACGCATATGCCTTGCTTCCCATCTTTTTTAGTCTATATGACATATACTCTATGAACGCATTTTTTACTTGCCCATTCTCTATAAGCATAATTTTAGGTAATATTACAGTTCTGCTTTTTTTCTTTTCCTCTCCAAAATACTTGCATATAATCTCTTCTACTCTGCTCTTTTGCATTTGAGACATGTAAATTGTTTCACAAATTTCTCTTATATTTTCTATTAATGCAATCTGAATGAACAATCCAATATTCCAGATTTCATTCATGCTTAAAGTTTTTTTAGTTTGATATGCTTGTAACATATATTCTAAATTTTCTGAATTTATCTTACCATCAGTATAAGCTACCATTTCTGTTGCAAGCACATAAACACGTGCAAAGCCCTTGAACCTGCCATTTGCAAGTCCCAGAAAATCTGTATATTTCTTTATCGTTAACTCTTTACTTATATTTTTTACAATTTCTTCTATTACATATAAATTATCTAGAATCCACTCTCCTGCTGGATGTATTGGTATTCCCTGCTTTATTTGTTCATTCAATAATTTATAAATTTCTTTAATAACAAAAAAATTTTCTTTAAGTCTTGGAATTGGATACGTATCCTTCGCCGATTTTTCGGTTAAAATATGGTCAGAAGCAATTTTTTCTAAATATTGCTCCAATTGGTATCTATCTAAAACGGTTCCTTTAATATTTAATTTCTTTTTTTCCTTCAAAAAAATCCACTCCTTGGAATATGTTTTACACATATTTTCTCCAAAAAGTGGATAGTTTATTCTATTTTTACTATAAATCTCTATTTCTCTTTATTTGTATATACGATACTACTGCAATTAATGCAAGTGCAAGCACTGCTATTGCTACATCTAATTCTCCTGTTTGAGGTAATTTTGTATTACTTTGTGTATTGTCTACTGTTATAGTATTTTCAACTACTTCTATGTCATTAGTAACATTTCCAATTACGATTGTATTTTCTACTGTGTTATTTTTGTCGTCTTTTTTGTTGTCATCATCTTTCTTGTCGTCATCCTTTTTGTCATCGTCTGGAACTACTGTACCAGTTACAGAAAATTTTAATGTTTGATCATCTAATTTTACAGTATCTTCTGCAACAGATGATAAGCTTGTAAATTTAATTTCTGTATCTTGACTTTTTAAGTTTGTTTTTACTTTTAATTTAATAATTCCTATTACCTGATTTTTGCTTGTTCCAGTATTTATTGTTGCTAAAAATGTTCCTTTTTTTGCTGTTTCTTCATCATTATAAGCTATTGACCAGTTGTTTTGTGAAGATATATCATCTGATGTAACTTTTTCAAATACATTTTCATCATATTCAAGTTTTCCACCAAATGTATTTATTCCATCTTGTCCCATTTTTATTTCTGATAGCTCAAGTGTAATAGTAATTTCTTCACCTTCATTTAATTTTGTAGAACTAGGTGTTGGTGTAAATACTAAACTTCTTTCAGTATTGTCTGTTGTACCATCTGCTTGTGTAGAAATTTCTGTGTTTTGTATAACATCATTCTCCAAATTTACTGCCTTAACAGCAAATGTTTTGCTAGCCAGCATAGAAATTATTAATAAACTTAAAATAATTTTAGATTTACGCATTTTTTCTTTTATTCCTCCTTTTAGGCAAATTTATTTAATAACTTACAGCTATTGTTCCAATATTCTCATTGCCTTTTTTATCATATGCTAAAAATGTATATTCAGCATTTCCACCTGTTACAATATGGCTTCCTTCCGGCTCATAACTAAATGTACTATTTGGAAGTACTATGTATGCAAATTTATCTTTTCCTTCTGTAATTTGCCATTTTATTCTCCAATGTGTAGAGTCTATGGCTTCTTTGTACAATACAAGTTTTATTTCGCTTCCATTATTTATACTATCTATAGTTACATCTTTTACTGTTGCATTTCCTGCATTATCATATGCAATAAAGCTGTAAACTCCGTTTTCATATATTTCTATGCTTCCACTCGAGTTTGTAACCCTCTTGCCATCTGGTAATGTAATATTCGAAATTCCACTCTGTTCATCAGAAGATACCCATGAAATCTGTATTCCTCCATCATCTGCTGAGTCAACTGTTAAGTCTAAATTTGGATTAATTTTATCTATATTTTTAACTTGGTGTTCTACTAAAATTCCATTCCCTATTTTATCATATGCTAAAAATATATAATTTCCATTTTCGGTTACTATATAACTGCCTTGTTTATCTGTTACGTTTTCAGAACTTGGTAAAATTACATTTTGCAATCCACTTTGATAATCATCGGCTTTCCAATTTAATGTAATTTCTCCATTTGTCCATTTATCAGTATCTTGAGTTACTTCTAAAATTGGATTTATCATATCCACATTACTTACATTTATACTAAGTTCTCTCGTGTTTCCAACTCTGTCATAAATAACAAATGAATAATCTCCCATTTGTGCAACAATAAATTCTCCTGTTGCATTTGTTGAAAATGTTGAATCTGGCAATAATATTTTTGAAAATCCACTCTGTAGGTCAAATGCTTTCCAAGAAATTTTTATTTTTTCATCTGTAAGTCTATTCTCTTGTAATGATAATACTCCTTCTGGCATTATTTTGTCAATATTATTTATATTTTCTGTCAAAATTCTGCTATTTCCAACATTATCATATAATGTAAATGTATATGTTCCATTATCTGTAACAGTGAAATCTCCACTCGCATTTGTAGTTGATGTACCATCTGGCAATACAACTCTATTAAATCCACTTTGTGAGTCCGATGCAGTCCAATGTATTTTTACATAGTCTATTACCCAGTCAGTTGGATTATGGCTCAAGCTTCCCGTTGGCAATGTTTTATCAATATTTGTTACGGTTTCTTGTAATGTTAATGTATTTCCTGCTACATCATATACTACAAATGTATATGTTCCATTTTGTGATACTGTGTAATCTCCTGTTGCTGTTGTTTTTATTGTTCCATCTGGTAACTTTATTTGTTTAACTCCACTATTTGCATCTGCCACACTCCAATGTATTTTCACATCTGTGTTTACCCAATTTGTTGGGCTATGGCTTAAGCTTCCTGTTGGTGCAACATTATCTATTTTAAATGGTCCCACAGCTCTATCCGCACTCGTATTTCCAGCATTATCAACTGCTTTTATATGTAGATACATTATACCGGTTTGAGTTATTTTTATATTATCTGTACTCTTAGCAATTGCACTGCTCCAACTCGAAGGAGTACTCTGGCTATTAGTAATTGCATATTGGTAACTTTTGAATCCACTGCCTAATCTATCTGAAAATTTAACATTTACTGTTACACTTGATTGCCAATCGCATGAAGTTGGTGTTGCAACAAATTCTGGAGCCTCATCATCTGGAATCACAGTAAAATTTCTACTAAATGTCTCAGATGTCATTCCTCTATTATTTGTTACTTGCAATTTCATCGTATATTTTCCAGTACCATAGTTTAAATAATTTTGTAATACAGTGCTACCTTCGTAAATTTGTGTACCATCTTTAAATACGGTCCATTTTCTTGATGTAATTGTTCCTCCATATGGGTCATAAGAACCATCTACGACTTCAACATTCTCATAAATTGATACATTATTATTTTTTATTTTAAATGAGGCGATTGGTTGTACATTATTAGTTGTAATATATTTACTCACAGGTGCACTCCATGTATTCTGGTAATCCTTTACTCTTAATTGCACAAGATAATCAACCCCACTTGTTATAGATGTTAATTTTCCATTCGTCCATGTGGTCTCACCAACTTTTCTATATTTCCATTCTTCTTCAGAAATTCCCCTATTTTTAGAATAACTATCCAAGTCGTAACCCAAACTCGTTAAAGTAACACTATTTCCATTTCTTTTAACGTCTATTTCCGCAACCGGTCTACGATGAACATATATTACCGATGGTTGTGTTGATTGATCTTCGTAGTAAATTTCATATTTGCCTGTTTTATCAAAACTAGTTATCATATCGGAAATATATTGCCCCGATTTAGCATATTGCCCCATATTATTTTCGTAATATTCACAATCGTGAACAACTTTCCATTTTCCATATGGATACTGGCTATTAGCCGTGTTCTTCATAATGCTAGAATCTGCTGCTGACAATATAGTGTTTTCATTTAATATTACATACTCTGATGATTTCCTTTGGTTTATCAAGCCTTTTATATATTGCGCTGTTTGATTTATGCTATTAGTATAATTTGTATTATTTATAAATATACCATTATTATTATTTGCTTTTATAAATTGTTCGGATTGAGTCTTATTAACCGTTTGTCCCCATGCAGTGTAATAAATTTCGTCGTTTACTGTTCTTGTTAATAATTCTCCTAGTGTTGTTGGGTTGTTTAATTGTTGGTTTACTACATCATTTACGTTTACCAACACTTTTATTGCTTCTTCTCTCCAGTCTGGTTCTCTTAAAACATCTTCTAATTTTCTTACATTTGTTGTTTTTAAATTTATGTTTGTTAAAGTGAAACTACCAATTTGGCTACAATCATGTGAATAGTGGTCAGAGAAAAATCCATAACCATTTCCATATTCTTCTGTAAATGTATATGTTTCCGTAGAGCTTAGTCCTCCACCCGATATTTCAATTTCAGAATCAGTTACTTTAACATTTAAAGTTCCACTTTTATTTATACTAAGTCCTTTTAATAATGTTTTTGTCATATTGCTTGAATTGTTTCCTATTCCATATGTAAATTTCCATATTGCCCCCAATTGGCCGCCTGCGGCACTGGTCCATGTATTATTAAAACTTAGCATATAACCTGTAAGAGTATTTCCATCTTGTTTTACCCTTAAAAGCATACCAGCAGCATTAAAACTATCTCCATAATCAATATTATATGAGAAATTAAATTCTTGCTCTTGTGCTTGTCCTGGTATAATCCATATAGCATTCTTTCCTGGGTTAGTTCTGTTTCCTCTCATCTCAACATTTTTTCCACCATTTGTAATGCTTATGCTACCTATTGTTGATGATACATCTTTTTGCCATTCAAATCCTTCAGCAATGTTTACATTTTGAGCTTCTATTGCGCTTATCTTAACTTGATTTTTATTTATTCCTTGTTTTTCCAATGCTGTAAGAAGGTCAGATTGGAAATTTGTAAGGTCTGTACTAGTTTTAGATTTAGCAAGCACAACATCAATGTACGGAGTTGGAGTAAGTGACAATTGTACATTACTAGTTGCATTAGAACTATTCATGTAAAGTGATATTGGCGTTAAACTAACTAATGTAATTATTATAAATGCTGATATAACTTTTTTAACAATTCTCATTTTCCCCACTCCTTCTTTTTATATTACATTACTTGTTATTCTAAATGGTATATTTTTATCATTTAAAGTAACACTTTTTATAATAAATCTTGTATATGTTTTTGTTCCTTTTTGTTTTTCATCAGATATTTCAAATTTGTTATCATTATTCTGTTTATTAGATACATCCACTGTTGAACTATATGACTGCCCCTCTTCTTTTCCTTGGTTAGAATTTGTACTATTTAGCATATTTATGTTTGCATTATGTTGCCATACCGTTCCACTTCCATTTGAATACTGAGAAACTTCTATTTTTAATCCCTCTGGGAAGTATTCCAATGCATTTACAACTTCTCCATCTTTTCTTACTAATTTAATATTACCAGTTATAGTTCCTTTTACATTAGTTGTCGCAGAATTTACCTGTATGAATTTAGAGGCATCTGACAAACTTGTATCTGAAATTAAGAAGTCTGCACCATTTGCAACTGTACTTCCATTATTCGTACGTGTAAAACTATTTATCTCAAATTCAATATGATCAATTTCGCTTGTATTTAAACGCCCCATATTAACTTGTATTGTTTCTATATTTGCATTTCCTGCCACATCATAAATAATTATAGATACCTGATGTGTTTTTGAGCTTTGTTCTATTACATCAAAATCTGCAGTATTTTCACTAGAATTTAACTCTTTATATAATTTTCCATCTATATATAATTGATATTTTGCTGTTCCTGATAAATTCTCCTCTGATGAAGCTTGTATGTGGAACGTTTTTCCTGTTATTTGACTTGCCACTAATTTTATATTTTGAGGAGTCGTTTTATCTATTTTTATAACCTGTGTAGCTCCTTCTGATTTATTACCTGCCACATCATATTCATATATTGTAATTGTATAAATTCCTTCATTTACAATCGACATCTCTTGTCCATTTGTCCTAGTTTCTGGTACATTTGCTGTACCACTTACTTCATATGTTGCGTGACTAACACCTGAGCCACCTTCATCTTCTGTAGATTCTATTATTTTTAGATTTACATCTCCCTTATACCATTCATTATCTTCTTGGTCTTTTTCGCCTTTTACAATTTGTAATACTGGTGCAACTGGAGCTGTTTTATCAATTTTTACTTTAAATGATGTTTCACTTTCATTTCCCACATCATCTCTATTTATAACCGTAATTGTGTATAATCCTTCTTGAGTAATTGTTAGTGGTTCAGACCTTTCTTCAATAGCTACTGTTCCATCAACCTTAAACGTTGTTACTATATTTTGACCACCTTGTACAACTTCCATATAAACATTTTGGTTTGTCCAAGTATTAGATTTATATTCATTTCCATTTGCATCGTTTAATTTCAAAGTTAAACTTCCTGGTCTTTTTATTTGTTTATCTATAATGGCAGTATATTCTCTTTTTGTTACTAAACCTGCTTCATTCTCGGTTGAAACAATTAATTTTGTTTTTCCCTCGTTTTCCAACACAATCGGTAAACTTGTTCCTGCTTTAAGCTCATTTGCCCCTTGTGCTTCAATTGTTACTTTGTTTCCAATTTTATCCCTTTCCTTAACATATATATTTTGTTTAGCTGTTTCTCCAAATATGTATTCTGTTCCATCTTCACTTCCAAGTGTTGCCACTATTTCAGCATTTATTGGTGAAGTTTTATTAATTTTTACAGTCAATGTTGCAATCTCAGATTTTGTTCCAATTACAGAAACACTATAAGCTTTTACTTCATATGTTCCATCTTGTTGAATTGTTATCTTTTTATCATCGTCAATTTGTGTTTCTTGAATATTTTCTGTTCCAGTAATCTCTAATACCATATATTCAATTTTTACAGGAGATTTCTCAGGTTTGTTTATTTGCAATTCAACACCAGAAGTATACCAATTATTTTTCCCTTGTTCTCCAGATAAAACACTTATAATTGGAGCTGTTGGGGTCTTTTTCCCATTAATATCCAATTTTCCATAAACAACATATTTTATTAAAATACTAACATCTTTTTGTGTAATCTCTCCGTCTCCGTCAACATCTATTGCTGTTGCATTTATCCCAGATAATTGGTGAGCTTCAAGTCCAACAACATGTTTTATTGCTTTACTTATTTCATACTGAGAAATTTCTCCATCACTATTTATATCTCCAGTAACACATGCAGTATACTCATTCTCTATGTTATCAAAACAAATTTTCATTCCAGTTCCAATAACTCCATTTTTCATCTCAGTAGTACCATTCTTGGCATAAACATGAACTTTTTCTTTCTCCAAATTAAATTGTTGCTTGAATTCTTCAATATCTGTTTTAGGTATAATTCTGCTTATTGTTAAGCTTTTTTGTGAAATTGCATATTCTTCACTCTCTAGCGCAACATTAATAGTATCAGCATTTACTCTAGAAAAAATGCTAATATTAATGCAAATCAATATAAATATTGCTAGAATTCTTACTCCCTTTCTTCTCATTTTTATTCTTACTCTCCCTTCTTGGTACAAATTTGGTTAAAAATTGTAAATTTCTTTTATTTCATACATTTATACTTTTTATATTTATATATATTATAGTAAATAACTAAAAGTCTTTCAATGCGGAAAATGTTGGTATTTCTAGCTTTGTGCCATATTTGCATACGGATATTGTATTTGCTAAAATTTATTACATTTATGTTACATTTTTAGACCATTTTTCTTACTTTTCTAGGGAATACTAGCTTTTAAAGCACAAAAAAACACCTATTGGAAAATGTTTTACACATTTTTCCTTTTAGGTGGATAATTTTTATTATATTATTGTACTGATGTATTTGTTGTATCATTATTTAAATTTCCAACATATTCAGCTTTTCCAAATCCAAGTATCATTTGGAATATTGGGCTTAATAGTAAAAGTCCCAATATAAATGCTGTTGATTGATTAAATGCCTTGCCTAGTTTTACCATAGAAACTATTGATAAAGCAAGTGTTACAATCCAGCCAATAACTGGTATAGCTGATAATAAATATAATAACAATAACCATGGTGAAAGTCCTATTATTTTATATAGAACAACTACATTATATATTGGAATTAATGCTTTCCATCCTTCTTGACCAGCTTTAACAAATATTTTCCATTGTGCAACAATTATAAGTACATAAAAAGCTACAAAAATCATGCTATATGTACTTATTAAAGATGCAAAAGTAGCTGCTGAAGCAAATGTTGTCATATCAGCGTATGTAGAATCATACATATTAAAGTCCTCCCTTCATTTATTTTCTAAATTGAGAATACCATACAAGATAAAATTTTTCAACACTTTTTGGTAAAGTTTTTATAACTTAAAAATACTCCATTATTCCATTGTATATTCCCCAAGCAAGTTTTGTTTGATACTCTGCCTGTTGTAATTGCTTTTCCTCTTCATGATTTGATAAAAAACCACATTCTACAATAACTGTTGGAATCTCAACGTGTTTTATTATATACACATTATTAATTTTTAGTGGTGTTCTCTTATTTTCCTTTTGTATTGTTTCATTTAGATTGTTCTGTATACAATTGGCTAGTCTCTTTCCATCTTCATTACCATCTTTAAAAAACGTTTGCCAACCATAATACTGGTTTTCTGGAATTTTGTTTAGGTGAATACTTACAAATATGTCTGCCGATGAGTTATTTCCAATTTTTACTCTGTTTCTAATATCTGAATTTTTCTTTTCTCTTAAAGTTTTCTTATCTATATCATAAATCGCATTATTGTCCGACCTTGTGAGTACAACATTTGAGCCACTTTGTTCTAATAATTGTTGTAATTTTAGAGCTATTTTTAAATTAATTTTAGCCTCGCTAATTCCATTATTGCTTACGGCTCCGCCATCTTCGCCACCATGACCTGCGTCGATAATTATTGTCTTACTACTTACTGGTGTAGCCATAGTTTCAACTGTTTTATTAGTATTTATGTTACCTGCTGTTTGAAGCACAAACATACCAATAGGCAAAAATATTGCAAGTGTTAAAAATATTATTCTTTTTTTATTAATTACAAACATAAAAATCTCCTATGAAAATATTAATTATTTTTAATATATTCATAATGGCATCATTTAATAACAATTCAAATTAATTTAGCCTATAATCTTTTTTACTTTCTCAGTGCTTAAGTCTGCAATTTCTGATATTTTTTCAATTGAGTGCTTACAATTATTTTCCTCTCTTGCAAATATTCTTTTAAAAACATAATCTGATGTTAGTGGCAATCGTGTTACTTTTTGAACTTATGCCTCTAACTTCGTATAGTGATTTTTTTATGTTTCTAACTAATTTTTTTCGCCCAAAAAAGGGCGTCCCCATTGGGCGACGTCCTTCTTCTAAAATATTATTCTTCATTTTCTGTTGTATTTTCTACATCATCTATATCGTCAACAACATCTTCTACAGTTTTTGTATCTTCTGGCATTTTTTCTCCGTTTGGTGCTACTGATACTTCTGTGTTTTCTGGTTCTTCTGTGTTTATTCTTATTTTCTTGTATCTCTTCATACCAGTTCCGGCTGGGATTAACTTACCTATGATAACATTTTCTTTTAATCCTATTAATTCGTCTGTTTTGCCTTTTATTGCAGCTTCTGTTAATACTCTTGTTGTCTCTTGGAATGATGCTGCAGATAAGAAACTATCTGTTGCAAGTGAAGCTTTTGTTATTCCAAGTAATACACGTTTACCTGTTGCAGGTCTTAATCCTTGCTCTTCGGCTAACTTGTTTTTGTCTTCGAATTCATACATGTCTACTAGAGAACCTGCAAACATGTCTGTATCTCCATTGTCTTCAACTCTAACTTTCTTTAACATTTGTCTTGCAATAAGTTCGATGTGTTTGTCGTTGATATCAACACCTTGGTTTCTATAAACTTTTTGAACTTCGGCAATGATGTATTCGAATACACCTTGTGGTCCGCTAATTGCAAGTACTTCTGCTGGGTTTTTAGAACCTTCTGTTATTTGGTCTCCGGCTTCTAGAACATCTCCTTCTCTAACTTTTAGTTTAGATCCGAAAGGTATTAAGTATGTTCTGCTATCGTCGTTTGATGTTACTGTTACTTCTTTTCTCTTCTTTTCGTCTCTTATAGAAACTTTTCCAGCGATTTCTGTAATTATAGCAACACCCTTTGGTTTACGAGCTTCGAAAAGCTCCTCAACTCTAGGAAGACCTTGTGTAATGTCGGCAACACCGGCAACACCACCAGAGTGAATAGTACGCATTGTAAGCTGTGTACCAGGCTCACCAATTGATTGAGCTGCGATTATACCAACTGTGTCTCCTATATCAACTTCTTTTCTAGATGCCAATCCCATACCATAGCACTTAGCACAAACTCCGTGTTCTGTTCTACAACCAAATACACTACGTACTTTAACATGTGTAATTCCTGCATCTACTATCTTGTCTGCTAATTCTTCTGTAATTAGAGTATTTTTGTCTACTATTATTTCTCCAGTAGTTGGATTCTTGATATCATCTAATGGATATCTACCTAATAATCTTTCTTGCATTTTTTCGATTATTTGGTTTCCATCTTTTATATCATATACTTCAAGTCCGTCTGTTGAACCACAATCATCTTCTCTTACGATTATATCTTGTGATACATCAACCAATCTTCTTGTTAAGTATCCAGAGTCTGCTGTTCTTAAAGCTGTATCTGAAAGTCCTTTACGAGCACCGTGTGCAGAAATGAAGTACTCTAATGCGTCAAGTCCCTCTCTGAATGATGATTTGATTGGGATTTCAACTGTTTTACCAGTTGTACTAGCCATAAGTCCACGCATACCAGCAATTTGCTTTAACTGGTCTAAGTTACCTCTGGCTCCAGAGTCTGACATCATGAACATTGGGTTTTCTTTGCTGAAGTTGTCTCTCATTGCGTTTTTAACATCATCAGTAGCTTTTTCCCAAATCTTAATTACTTCGCTGTATCTCTCATCATCTGTAATTAATCCACGTCCATATTGTTTTAATATGTTATCGACATCTGCTTGAGCTTTTGCAATTATGTCCTTTTTCTGTGGTGGCACTTTAACGTCATCTATAGATACTGTTACAGCACCTAATGTAGAATATTTGTAGCCTGTAGATTTAATATAGTCTAGTAATTCTGCTGTTCTGCTTAGACCATGTACAGAAATACATTTTCCTATAATCTTTCCTAGGTTTTTCTTTGATACTACGCCATTTATTTCATATTCAAATTCGTTTTCTGGCTTACTTCTATCAATAAATCCTAAATCTTGAGGAATTCCTCTATTGAATATTATCTTACCTGGTGTTGTAGCAACTTTTGCATGTTTTTCTACACCGTCTACAATCTTAGTTCTTCTTACGAAAATCTTAGAGTGCATTGTCACATCGTTGTTTGCAAGTGACATTATTGCTTCTTCTGGAGATGAGAAGTATGTTCCTTCGCCTTTTTCTCCATCAACATCCATTGTTAAGAAGTAACTTCCTAGAATCATATCCTGTGTAGGAGTTGTTACTGGCTTACCATCTTGTGGTTTTAACAAGTTGTTTTCTGAAAGCATTAAGTATCTTGCTTCTGCTTGTGCTTCTGGTGATAATGGTAAGTGAATAGCCATCTGGTCACCATCGAAGTCAGCATTGAACGCTGTACAAACTAATGGGTGAAGTTTTATTGCTCTACCTTCAACAAGTACTGGCTCGAATGCTTGAATACCAAGTCTGTGTAATGTAGGAGCACGGTTTAATAATACTGGGTGGTCTTTAATAACATCCTCTAATATATCCCAAACTTCTGGACGTAATCTTTCTACCATTCTCTTAGCATTTTTTATGTTGTGTGCTATTCCACGGCTAACTAGTTCTTTCATTACAAATGGTTTGAATAATTCTACTGCCATTTCTTTTGGAACACCACATTGGTAAATTTTAAGTTCTGGTCCAACAACTATAACTGAACGTCCTGAATAGTCAACACGTTTTCCTAGTAAGTTTTGTCTGAATCTACCTTGTTTACCTTTTAACATGTCTGATAATGATTTAAGTGGTCTGTTTCCAGCACCTGTAACAGGTCTTCCACGTCTTCCATTATCTATTAAAGCATCTACTGATTCTTGAAGCATTCTCTTTTCGTTTCTAACGATTATTTCTGGAGCTCCGAGTTCTAGTAATCTCTTTAATCTGTTATTTCTGTTTATAACTCTTCTATATAAATCGTTTAAGTCTGATGTTGCAAATCTTCCACCGTCTAATTGAACCATTGGTCTTAAATCTGGTGGTATAACTGGTACAACTTGCATTATCATCCATTCTGGTCTATTGTTTGAAAGTTTGAACGATTCAACTGTATCTAATCTTTTTACCAATTTGGCTCTTTTTTGTTCGCTAGCCTTTTCAAGTTCTTTCTTTAATTTCTCTGATAATTTATCAACATCAATTTCTGATAGTAATTTTCTTATTGGTTCTGCACCCATTTCTGCTTTGAATGAGTCTCTACCAAATTTTTCTTGAGCCTCTACAAATTCTTTCTCAGAAAGTATTTGTCCTTTTGTTAATGTTGATGTACCTTTATCTGTTACTATGTATGATGCAAAATATATAACTTTCTCTAAGGCTTTAGGTGAAACATCTAACATTAAAGCTATTCTGCTTGGTATTCCTTTGAAATACCAGATGTGAGCTACTGGGGCAGCAAGCTCTATGTGCCCCATTCTCTCTCTTCTTACTTTAGATTTTGTAACTTCAACGCCACATCTGTCGCAAACTATTCCCTTATATCTTACTCTTTTGTACTTACCACAATGGCACTCCCAGTCTTTTGTTGGTCCAAATATTCTTTCACAGAATAGACCATCTTTTTCTGGTTTTAATGTTCTATAATTGATAGTCTCTGGTTTTTTAACTTCTCCATGTGACCATTCTCTTATTTTCTCATCAGATGCTATGCCAATTTTCATTTTATCAAAATTTTCTAATTCATCCACTATTTTTTCCCCCTTGGAATTAAAAGTACCTATTTAGTTTTACTCATCGTCATCATTAAAATCTTCATCTTCTAAGATGCTTGAATCATCATCTAGTATGATGTCATCGTTTTCATCATCTAGGTCATCAAATAATTTGTCATCTTCAGAATCTTCGTCATCTGATGATTCTTCTGTGTATCCATCTGATAATTCATTTTCATCTACAACATTTTCTTCATGTAGAGATTTATTTTCTATATTGCTAAAGCTTGTAGAATCGTCTATATCTTCTTTTAGCTCAACTTCCTTGTCATCATGTGTATACAATCTTATGTCTAATCCTAAAGCTTCTAATTCTTTTACAAGAACTTTGAAACCTTCTGGAACGCCTGGCTCTGGAATGTTTTCCCCTTTAACAATAGCTTCATATGTCTTAACACGTCCTACAACATCGTCTGATTTAACAGTTAACATTTCTTGTAGTGAGTATGCAGCACCATATGCCTCTAATGCCCAAACTTCCATTTCTCCGAAACGTTGTCCACCGAATTGTGCTTTACCACCTAAAGGTTGTTGTGTAACTAATGAGTAAGGTCCTGTTGAACGAGCATGTATCTTATCATCAACTAAGTGGTGTAGTTTCATCATATACATAACACCAACTGTAATTGGTTTAATGAATTGCTCTCCAGTTCTTCCATCGTATAGAATTGTTTTTCCATCACGACGTAGTCCTGCTTCTTCTAGCAAGTCTTCAATTTCATAGTCTTTTGCACCATCGAATACTGGTGTTGCAACTTTCCAACCTAATGCACGAGCAGCCATACCTAAGTGAACTTCAAGAACCTGTCCTAAGTTCATACGAGAAGGTATACCCATTGGGTTAAGGACTATATCTACTGGTGTACCATCTGGTAAGAATGGTAAATCTTCTTCTGGTAATATTCTTGAAATAACACCTTTGTTACCATGACGTCCAGCCATTTTATCACCAACTGATATTTTTCTCTTTGTTGCTATATAGCATCTAATTACTTGGTTTACTCCAGGAGCTAACTCTTCTGAATTTTCTCTAGTAAATATCTTAATATCTACTATTGTTCCAGCTTCTCCGTGTGGTACACGAAGTGATGTATCTCTAACTTCTCTAGATTTTTCACCAAATATTGCACGAAGTAATCTTTCTTCTGCTGTTAGCTCTGTTTCTCCCTTTGGAGTAACTTTACCAACTAATATATCTCCAGGTCTTACTTCTGCACCTATTCTTATAATACCGTTTTCATCAAGGTCTTTTAATACGTCGTCACCAACATTTGGAATATCTCTTGTAATTTCCTCTGGACCTAATTTTGTATCACGGCATTCACAATCATATTCTTCGATGTGGATTGATGTGTATACATCTTCTTTAACAAGTCTTTCGCTTATTAATACGGCGTCCTCGTAGTTGTAACCTTCCCATGTAGAGAATGCTATAATTACGTTTCTTCCTAATGCCATTTCACCATTCTTTGTAGCTGGTCCATCTGCTAGGATGTCTCCAGCTTTAACTACTTCACCCTTTTGAACAACTGGTCTTTGGTTAATACATGTACCACCATTTGTTCTCTTGAATTTACGTAGTCTGTAATGGTCTATCTCATTTTTCTTATTTCTTACTTGTACTTCGTCAGCTGTAACCTTTTCAACAATACCTTCATTTTTAGCAGTTACTGTTGTTTCAGAATCACGTGCAGCTTTGTATTCCATACCTGTTCCAACTATTGGAGACTCTGGTATTAAAAGTGGAACTGCTTGACGTTGCATGTTAGATCCCATTAGAGAACGCTTAACATCATCGTGCTCCAAGAAAGGTATCATGGCAGCAGCAACAGAAACTAATTGTTTTGGTGAAACATCTACATAGTCTACTTCGCTTGCCTTAACCTCTGTAATTTCAGATCTACGTCTTACTTTTACCATTTTGTTTACGAATCTGCCTTCTGCATCTACTGGTTCTGATGCTTGTGCAATTGTATATTTATCTTCTTCATCAGCAGGCATATAATCAACTATATCTGTTAATTTACCTGTTTCTTTATCAACTTTTCTATATGGTGTTTCTACAAATCCATATTCGTCTATCATAGCAAATGATGAAAGTGCAGAGATAAGTCCAATGTTTGGTCCTTCTGGAGATTCAACTGGGCATAGTCTACCATAGTGAGTATAGTGAATATCACGAACCTCGAATCCAGCTCTTTCACGAGAAAGACCTCCAGGTCCTAATGCAGAAATTCTTCTCTTATGAGTAAGCTCTGATAATGGGTTTGTTTGATCCATGAATTGTGATAATTGAGAGCTTCCAAAGAATTCTCTTATTGATGATGTGATAGGTTTTGTATTGATTAATGTTTGTGGTGTTACAGAGTCTAAGTCTTGTATTGTCATTCTTTCACGAACAACTCTTTCAAGTCTTGTTAAACCAATTCTGAATTGGTTTTGTAGTAACTCACCAACACATCTAATACGTCTGTTTCCTAAGTGATCTATATCATCAACTTTTCCTATTCCATAATCTAGATTTAATAGGTAACTGATAGATGCAATCATATCCTCTGTTGTGATTGTTAGAGGAACTAATTCGTTGTATCTTTCTTTAATTACATCATGTAATTTCTCGTCTGGAGTTGTATCCATTATAGATTTTAATACATTGTAATTAACTCCTTCTTTGAAGTGAAGGTCAGATAAATCCACATTTGGTAACATTTTGTGGATATTTACTATTCCATTTCCTATTACTCTTACTTTTTGGTCATCAACTAATACGTCTACTATATTAATTCCAGAATCTTGAATAGCTTCAGCAGCTTCAGCAGTAATTTTTGTATTCTTCTCTGCTAAAACTTCACCTGTTGATGGATCTATTATATCATCATAAGCAACTTGTCCTGTTATTCTAGTTGCTAAGCATAATTTTTTATTAAATTTGTATCTTCCTACTTTTGCTAAGTCATATCTTCTGTTGTCGAAGAATAAACCATCGAATAAGTTTCTAGCAGCATCAGCTGTTGGAAGTTCCCCTGGTCTTAATTTCTTATATATTTCAATTATTGCTTCATCTTGAGTTTTTATTGTATCCTTATCAAGAGTTGCCTTGATTTTTGGATCATTTGCAAATAGGTCTAATATTTGCTCATCTGTTACAAATCCTATACTTCTTAATAAAGATGTAACAGGTAATTTTCTTGTTCTATCAACTCTTACATAGAAAATATCATTTCCATCTGTCTCATATTCTAACCATGCACCTCTTATAGGCATAACAGTAGATGTGTATATTCTCTTTCCTGTTTTGTCGTAGTCTTGTGCATAGTAACAAGATGGAGAACGAACTAATTGGCTTACAATTACTCTCTCTGCTCCATTGATAATAAATGTTGCACTGTCTGTCATTACTGGGAAATCACCTAAATAGATTTCTTGCTCTTTAATTTCACCAGTCTCTTTGTTGATAAGACGAACTTTAACATGTAATCTTGTTGAATATGTAGCGTCTCTTTCTTTTGCTTCTTCCATTGTGTACTTTGTTTTTTCTTCCATGTGATAGTCTAAGAATTCAAGTACTAAGTTTCCAGAGTAGTCAACTATTGGAGAAATATCTCTTAATACTTCGCCTAAACCTTCCTCTATAAACCAATTATAAGAATCTTTTTGTACTTGAATTAAGTTAGGCATTTCTACGAAATCACCTATCTTAGAAAAAGATTTTCTTGTGCATTTTTCGTGTTTTACTTCTTTTAGATTCAAAGTTACTCACCTCATAATAAAAATTAAAGCAGAATTTGAAATATATAAGATTTCAAAAAAGTCCTTCTTGCTTTTAGACACTTTGTAAATTGCTCGCTCACTGCTCCTTTAAGCTTGCTTTTTACTAGTATTTTCTAAAGCAATTCCTCTTTTTTGATAATTTATCAATAATATAAAAAGACAACAAAAAACTTATTGACAATCTATGCTGTTTTTGTCAATTAGTTCTTTTGTATGTTCCCTATTTTATTTAGTACTTTTGATTACTAATTTATTAATATTAACCACCCTTGCTATCTCGTTGGAGATTAATAAAATTAAAATTTTGTTGAAAATATTCCATATTATCAACACTATACTAATTATACAATTTTTGGTATGTTTATGTCAATAGAAAATATGAAAAATTTAGAAAAACTTTCTATTGTTTCGTACATAAAAAGAAAACTAATGATACCATTTTTTTAACCTCGACACATTGTTCTTAGTCGAAGCTCCTTCGGACTCCTCAAAAGGCGAACCCAGGTCTTGCTTTCAAAAATGGTATCACTTGTTTTCTCGTTTTGAATTTGAAAATAAAAATCAAAAAAGCATAGTATTTTTAATATATTCGTGTTATACTATTATTAGATTTTTTAAGAAAGGATAGTGAAATTTATGATTAATGAAAAGCAAGAAATTCTTGCAACAGTCAATACTTTACCTGACAATACAACTTGGGACGATGCAGTTTATACTTTATATCTACATTCGAAATTACAAAAAAGTAAAGATGATATAAAAAATGGTAGAGTAATGTCTATTGAAGAATCTAAAGAAAAGATGAGAAAAAAATATGCAAATTTTCATGTCAAATGAGGCTCATGAAGATATAGATTCTATTTTTGAATATATATCACATGACTCTATTAAATATGCGAATGAAACCTCAGAAAACATATATTCTCGCATATATGAGTTGGAAAAAACTCCATATTTAGGTAGATATGTTCCCAAACTTCCAGATAAACATTTACGAGAACTCATTTATAAAAAGTATCGAATAGTTTATGATATTTCTGAAGATTCAAAAACAGTTTACATACATTTTGTTGTTCACGGTTCAAGAAGTTTTAAATCGTTTTATAATTCCTATATCAAAAATAATTTTTAAGTCAGACTAATTAATCGTATCAAATAAATTCCAAACAACTCTATATAGTAAAAAAATTAGAGACATGTTTTCACATATCTCTAATTTTTATTGTTTAGATTATTTTCTCTTTTTTAATACTACCAATGTTATTGTTATTCCTGCGATTAAGATTAAAGCTATTGCTCCGCCTAATACGTAGAATAGATGTGTGTTACCAAATGGAGGTAATATTACTACTTCTTGAGAATCATCTGCATCTATTTCGCGTGGTTCCATTGTTGGGTCTTGGTTACCTACAACTGAGTATGACATTTTTCTACCAACTGTATTTTGTGTTGTTACAAGTTCTGTCATGTTGTTATATATTCTGTCATCACTGCTACTGTCTTGAGTAATCATTTGTGTTAATATTAATTGTACTCCACTTACACTTTGTGTACTGTTTACAGTGTTTAATGCGTTCATTGGGTCATCTTTAAATGCTTTGGCAATTTTGTCTTTTACATTTCTTTGGTCTGCAATTACTGGTATTAAACCTTTCGAAGCAGCTGTTGTTGTTATAATGTGACCGTCTGTATACTTATTAACATTATCTTTTAATCCAGTATTTAACAATCCATTGTTTAACAAGTCTGCACTTGAAATTGTATTCCAATTTTGGTTTTGAGCCTTGTTAAATTGTAAGTTATTTCTTGTTGACGTGTTATCATCGTTTGAATTGTAATCATTTACTTGTGTTCCAACATAGTCAACTAAAACTTTTGGATCTGTTTTTACTATTGTGCTTGTGTCTGCAACTTTTCCCGTGTAGTAGAATTGTTCTTCATTATAGTCAACTTCACCAACGTTTGCTACTGTTATAGCATATGTTATTTGAAGTGTTGAACCATGCATCAATTCTTCATCCATCGTTAGTTGTACTTTACCTTTATTTGTAGAGTTTTGTCTTACTACTGGGTTTAGCATTAAACTATTGTTGTAGTTCTTGTCTGTACTGTACACGTTATCTGTATCTTGTCCATGTGCTTTATGATCTATCCATAATACGTTTGTTGCTCTAGCCGATGCATCGAATAATGTGCTATTGTTTGCAAGTGTTAATTTAACATTTGTAATTTGTTTTGTAACTTTAAGCTGTGCCTTTGGTCTTTGTACTAAACCTAAATCTAAGTCTTTTAATACATAGTAGCCAGCCATTTGATAATTTTCTTTACCTATATTGTCATGTCCTGTACCAGATGTATTTGTTACTCCAGGTTCTTCACCATTTCTGTTATATTCGAAGTTCACATCTATTTTTCCAGATTCTGCAATCATATATGTATTTTTCATAAATTCATTTAACAAGTTTTTCATTTCTTCAGCAGTATATTTTGTACCATTATATTCTGGTATGCTTTCATAAGAAGCTAATATTTCTGCTAAGTTGTTTGTCATATCTCCATTAGAGTAAGCCTCAACATTTTTTCTTGCATTGTTGCAGTTTACTAAGTAATCTGCATTTGGTGCAACATTTACAACATTATCATCCTTGTTCATTATATCTTTGGCATCTGAATATTGTCCTTTGTCTGCTTCTCTAAAGTTATATTCATATGAGCCTGTTTTATTGTTCGTGTATGCTCCTGAGCCATTGTTTACACCAACTTGATATGAAGTTGATTTATAGTCTTGGCCATTATAAGAATTTTTGTTTAATCCAATATTTGCAGATGAAGCAGAATATCCACTTCCTTCTGTTTTCTTCTTATACCCTTCTTGTGAAGCATATAAGTTTGTTACAGGATTTTCTTCTTCGTTTCCAGTGTTATAATTTGTATATGTTGTTCCAAGAACTGTGCTCTCACCAGAACCATATATAAATCTTACAATGTAGTCTCCTGGTGCAAATGATGTAAATTTGTATTTACCATCAGCGTTAGCAGTGTCTATTGTATAATTTGGTACTAAACCACTGTTGTTTATAATTGGTGTTGTTGAATCAGTGTTCCCAGAAAGAACTTCTTTCCATATATACTCATATGTTTTTCCGTCATTTCCTTTTCTTAACTCAACTAATTGTACTCTTACACCGTTTATTCCGGTTTCATTGTCTTTTAGTCCATCTCCGACTCTTGCATTTTGTTCATCTACATTTCTAGTATCCTCAAATACCGTTCCTTCTACTGTTCTTAAGTTATCTCTGTTTAGAATAATTCTAATATTTGGAGCTTTATCTGTATCATTTTCGAAGTTCTCATATTTAATTGCTCCGTCTTTTGGTACATCTGTTGGGTTTAGGTTACCTGGTGTAGAGTTGCAATCTGCTATACCTGCTATATCTCCAGTTTTGTATTCTTGTTGTGTTTGAGAATTGTCTGTATTTGGAGCTTTTGCTTTTTGTCCATAGTATGATTTGTAACCATTAATTTCCGCAATGTTTTCTTTACCAACACCATTGGCTGTTCCACTTGTAGCATCTTCATCTAGAAGTATGTTTCTTGTAGCATCTTTGTTTACCATAAATGTTACATAGAAGTATACATCTTTGTTGTCATCTGGGTCTGATAATGGGAACATGTTGCTTGTTACAGCATCATTTGTTGCATTACTGTAGCTTTGATCACCTGTAATATATAAGTTCTTATATCCGGCTATTGTAGTTTGAGTTTCTACCCCATATCTACTAGCATCTTTCAAATATACATTTCCAATCTTATTTCCGTCATTATCTCCTAAGTATGAGCGGTCTTGTACATATGTGTAATCCGCATCATAGTAATCCACAACTTCTGTTACAGCTGCTGCGATATTTTCTGACCTATTACGTATTGTAAATTTATATGTTACATATACTTTCAATTCAGAATCCTCAGATAATCCTAAATTTTCTAATGTAGTAGCATTATCTACTATTGAATAATTATCTACTTTGTAATCATAATCTTCTCTGTATAGCTCTCTTGAATAATCATTTCCATAGTAACTTGCATCTGAAAGTCTTGTCTTGACCTCCCAGTAAGAGTTTCCAGCTGTGTCTGTTTCTAATCCATCTCTCTTATTATATGTATACACTTGTGTTTTTCCATTAATCTCTAATGTTGCTTTGTATACATCTTTTCTTAAGGCTAAGTCTAATTGTTCTCTTAGAACTAATCCTAAGTTAATATGATGCATTACATCTGGGTTCTTATACAATGTTTCAATTTTTTGTGCTGCTACAAATTTCAATACTTGTGCAGTATTTGATTTTGCATTTAAGAAATCCTCTGTTACAAATACTTGGAATCCTGGGTATAAGTCCTTAGTTGAAGTACCATTACATGTATACGCATCCATCATAGATTGATTTACATATTCGTCTTTAGACTTTCTTTCTCCATTTGAACTTACTTCTCCATTTATGTTTCCAAACTTATCAATTGTTCCAGCTTCTTCAAGTTCATCTCTTGTATGCATTTCACTTGGATTGTTTGTTGTAACTGTGTTCTTTGGAGCTGAACCAATTTCTCTAAAGCTTGCATTGAAAGTATCTCTTTCTTTTAATATGTCTAAGCCTTTTGATGTATTATCCCAGTTTGAATCTTGTCTGTTTACATTATAAACTGTTGGTTGATAATATTGACCATTATATGTGAATTTTACATAGTATTGGTACATTGCATTTTGTTTTTGGAATAAGTATTCTCCATTATTATCTGTTGTTGTTGCTGCAATAAATTTTCCTGATTGATTTCCATCTAATCCAGATACTTGGTATAGTGAAACTTTTACATTTGACATTGGGGTATCTGTTTGCTTATTAAATAATCCATCATAATCATTTTCTTTTCCTACTGTGCCATCTACCCAAACTCTTCCGCCTAATTCGAATGTTAAATTAATTGGAATGTCTATGTCTGGTGTATCTGGCTTATCTGGCTTTTTGCTGTCTGGTTTTGCACTTACTGTTGCAGTATATATGTTATATGTTCTGCTTCCTTCAAGAGCAACCCTTAACTGTTGAGCACGTAGGCTTCTAACTGGATATTCAGTCATCTGTACGAATGGTTGTACAACAATTACACCTTTTGAAGAAGAAAGGTAATTTACAGTCAACTTTTTATACGCTACATATGACCCAAATAAAGTCTTACGTTCATATGCATATCTAACTGTTCCCATTCCGTATCCTTCTCTTAAACGGTATTTGCTATAACTTGTTGTTGCAACATATCCAATATATTGGTATACATTTGCTTTTGTATCTAATATATTAAATTTAACAGTTGATTTTTCAAGATATTCAAGGTCCACATACATGTTTACTGTTTTTGGATAATTTGTTTTTTCAGCCGAGAATTTTACGTAGAATTTAGCATTTGATGCAGGATATTTCTTTTTCAATCCGTTTGAACCCGATACAGTTGCTCCAATAAATTCTATTTCAAAATCGTCAGTATTTTCATCATATACAAGTGTTTTTTCATTATCAGTTCCCTTATCTGTTACTAAATATATTGCCTTCATGTATGAAATATCTTCATAATATGGGTATGTAACGCTTAGAGGTCCTACAATATAGCTCTTAGTTGCTTGGTTTACAATTACCTGTGCTTCTGCTTGAGGGTCTTCTGTAACACTGTTAGTATTTTCTTCGTCTTGTTTTCCTGTTTTTGTTCCAGAAGAATATGAATCACTCTTAATACCATGAACCTGTGCTTTATATCCACTGCCATTAATATATGTATCCAAGAACTTTTGGTATGATAATGCTTTGTTGTAAAGTGTTAATCCGTTACTTGTTAAATGGTTTCCATTAGGTATAATTCCATCTAAGTCTGCAACCTTCCAATGTGCAGTCTGAATATCTGATAGAGAATATCTATTACGTATTGAACCAGTTGTTCCTGAATATGCATTTTCCATTGTAGTTAATACAAAAGATAGTTGTGTATTTGTTGTGGCCTCTGTAGATCCAACCTGTTTATAATGATCTTCTGCTCTGTCTTGAGTTTCCATTATAACAACTTCCGGACCATATATTGCATCGCCATTCCAGTCTTTTTGTTTATTTGCTGGATTTGTTGTATCGTCGTCAGTATCTTTTGGAGTCTTCCAATCGCCTAATTTAGATAATAACTCTTTCATAAGTTCTTTAGACTTGCTTCTGGCTTTAGATTGTGCGCTCATAATTGCTAGGTTTTGGTTTTCTGCAACTAAAGCCCCATACCTTACCGAAATCATAGGTTTGTCTTTTTCAATTGCCCATTTTTCAGAGCCTTGGGTTCCAGGTCCATATTTTTGTTCGTAATGTATATTACTACATACCGCAAATAAAAATGTTCTTCCTGCACGGTCTGCATCTTCTTTTGCCACCTGCCATAAATACTGTTTTACCTTTCTCTCAAAAGCCGAATACCCATATCCATTACTTGTTGTATAACCAATTTCATCTATATAATGTTTCTCGGAATCGAATTCACCATATCTTACAGCTTTACCAGCATCATTACAATATACTGTACCAGTACTCATATCCGTTGTCCAAGCTTCATATGGAAATTGATTATCTGCATTTCCCGTAAAAGTCCTTTGTTTTAATATTTGAGGAAATAGACCAGAATCACTATAGCTTAATTGTGGCATACCACTAGTCGCATTTCCTTGCCAAGTTCCATATGCTAATGAGACACTGCTTGTAGTAAAAAACGCTGTTATTGAAATTGCTGCAGTTGCTATTGTTGTTATTAAACATTTTTTTAATGTTTTATTTTTCTTCATTACTCTATCTCCTTTCTATATTAATACTTTCTTTTTTATCATGTAAATTCCTACTCCAACTATTGTAATTATCGTGATTATTAATGTAGTATAAATTACTACGTCACCTGTTTTTACAGATGTTAGTACATTTGCTGTTGAGTAGTCATCTTCATTTGTAGCCTTATTACCAGGTGTTGAGTCAATATCTAATGCACCATAATCATTTGATGTTTCATATATTTCTGCTGAGTTATTTATTAATCCAAAATCATCGTCACCATTCATATTCTTTGTTAATATTAATGTTACTTCTTTGCTTTCTCCTGGATTAATTATTGTGTTTGCAAGTGAAGCATTGTATATTACTCCATCTTTACCTTCATACCAGTCTTTATTCAATTCAGAATTGAATTTTAATTCTTCTGGTAAATAATCTGCTAATTTCTTAACATATCCTGCAATTCCACCCTCATTTGTAATTGTGAATTTATATTCAACAACCATTGATGATGTATTTGCATATTTAGATTCAAAATCTAATTTTGCAAGTTTACTATTGTAAACATGTTCTTTTGTATTTTTTCCGTTGTTTACCGTTATTGCTTGTACAACTTTATCTAGTTTTAAATCAAATTTAGCATCTTCGACTATACCCAAATCAATATTGAATTGATTTGTATCTGCTAATACTATTTCCTCTGTAACAGCTGCTATTTGATCTTTTCCTTCATAGTTAACTGTTTTATCTATAGCATCTGAATTTTGTTCATCACTTACTCCAGATTTTTTATATGTTGTAGGGCTATAATTTGCTGAATCATAGAAGAATATTACACTGTATTTGCCTTGTGGTACATTGTTAAACATGTATGAACCATCTGTTCCAGTTGTTGTTATGCATTGTTCATTGTTTGAATCCATTGCAATATTGCTTGTATTATTATTTAATAATAAAACTTTAACTCCTGAAACTCTTTGTTCGTTTGCATCTTTTACTCCGTCTTTATTAGCATCAACCCATACAGTTCCTATTACTTTTCTTGTTTCTTTGTGGTTATCGTCTGGATCTACATTTACATCTGTTTTTTCAAAATGTTTAACTGTGTGCGATACTGAATTTGTTTCTACTTCCCCAATATCTTCATGTGTAAATTTAGCTTTATTTGATATTTCTGTATCATTTTCTATTGAGTTTGCTACTACATGTACATTTATTGTTACTTTTTGTCCTGCAGATAAGTAGAATTTTGTATTTATACTTCCATCACTATTTATATCAAAACTACTATCAATTGTGCCATCTTCATATACAATCTCTAAATATTTAAATGTTACTTCTGTAGGTAATGCATCTGTAAATTCTACATCATTTAAATATATGTCTGATAAATTTTGTATAGTAAATGTATATACAAAATCTTCTCCTGCCGATATTGTTGTTCCCTCTGGAATATTAGAAGCTTGTGTAACGTTAATTCCTGGTTTATTTATTGTAACTGATATATCATCAATGTTCTCTGTTTCTGTATTGTCAGCTTTTATATTACTTGTAATAGTTACCTCTTTTTTGTAAACTTCATTTGCTAGTTTTCCAACTTTTGTGTTTATAATTAAGGTTTTGCCTCTCTCTCCATCTACATCTCCGACTTTTACAGTTACTTTTCTGCCGCTTACTTTGACATTTGCTGTTGAAGTAATATCATCTTCTTCAAATGTATCTTCATTAAATCTTGTTAATTTTATAGAGTCATACTCTAGCTCATCTGGCAATGTGATTGTAACAACTGTATTTTTTCTGCTATTATCAACACTTTCATTTTCAAACTCATAATTATATTGAGATGATCTTAGTGCGATTTGGAAAGAATATGTTTCTCCTTCTTTGAGGCTCTTATATTTTGAACCGATTTGTGTGTCGAAATATACTTTTTCAATTATATTTGATACAGTATTTGTTTCTACTGATATCATATCACTATATCCAACTGTTGCTTTTAATTCAACTTTCTTTGTTTCATCACTTTGAGCTCTAAATTTAAGAGTCTTTTTTAACGTTGAATTAGCCGTAATTTTTCCTAAATTAATTTTTAATACTTCAGAATCAACATCATTATCTTCATATTGTTGCAATTCACTAATCAAATTTTCATATTTTGTTAGATCAATTACTTCATTTTCTGGTAAATTCAATAATTCCTCATATCTAGACTCATCATATTCTTCATCTTCTGGAACTTTATATGTATAGTCATCTCCATCTTGTGGAATAAAGCTTAATTCAGGTGGCAATTTTATTTCTACTGTTGTGTTTTCTGCATCTACTACACCAGTATTATTTATTGTTAATTCATATTCAAGTATTTCTCCAGATTTTACACTAGCACCTTCACCTATTGTTGATATTAATTTTGCATCTAATTTAGCAATACTTCCTGTTGTAAAACCTATTTTTGTTGCTATTGCTTTATCTGTAATTGTTCCAGATGTTTTATTATTGTTGAAGAATACTCCATAATTTTCATATACTTCTTGATCATAATCTAAGTTTGCAGGTAATGTTGCTTTGTATGTAAATGTGAATGTGTCTCCACCGTTCATTGCATAATCTTCATTTAACACTATCATGTAAGATTTTATTTTTGTATAATCTGTTACACTTGTTGTCCATCCATTTTGAGAATTAGATAGGTCTGTTGTTGCCTCCCCATTTTCTGAATAATATATTGTAACTTTTGAAGCATCTACTCCTGTTACTGTTATTCCAGATGCAAGTGGCATTGTAATATTTGAGCCTAAACTTAATGATGTTGATACATCTTTGTTATCTTTAAATGGTGTTCTTCCTAATACAACAACATGGTCTAGTGTGTTTTCATAATTGTTTATTACATTCATTGTGTATGTAACTTCTTTTTGTTCTGCTTTTGTTGGTATTAAGGCTTTTTGAGATTCTCCATTAATAACTTCTATTTTTTCGTCTCCATTATATCCTGTCATTGAGTTTGTTGTTACAACTCCTGATGGAGCAATATATTTAACGTCTGTTGCTACATTTGTAACTGTTGAATCTCCATTTGTTATTTCTGCTGTTATTTGTGTATTTGTTGTTGGTGTTAATGTATTTAATGTAATGTCTGTTGTTAATACAACTGTTGCACCCTTGGCAGCAACATTATTATATTTTGTTTGTGTTCCTTTTAATTTTAATTCTAGTGTTTTTGTACCGTCACCATTTTCATAAAACATTATAGAATCTTCATCAATTTCAAGCTCATCATCGAAATATACTTTACAATCTTTCACATTGATTGTTTCTATATTTTCTGGAAATGTAATTTTAATTTTGGGGTTTGTATACATAGTGTCGTCTGCGCTGTCATTTTCTAGTGTAACTTTAATTTCTACATTTTCATTTTTTACTATTGTAGATAATCTATTATTACTTGTTGTTATGCTTGCTTTTTGTGTTGGTTCTGTTAAATCAACATTTTTTGTACTTTCTGTACTAACAATATCTATATCAGAATTTTTTGCTGTTCCTGTTACTTGAGTTTTTATTTGTGTAAAACTCTTTAATTGGCTTGTGCTGTATTCAATATTTTTAGCTAAAGCTTTTGTTATTTCGAATATAACATTTCCTTCTGCTTGTGGTTTTGATGTTTTTATTGTTATACTGTTTGTATTAAATGGTACTAAGTTTACTACTATTTTATTGTCTTTTACTTCTGTATCTTTGTTTATTGTTGCAAGTGTTGTTCCTGCTTCATTTAAAATAGTAATTTCACCATTTTCCCCAAACACTTTGTTAAATTCTTGTTTTGATATTGCTAGTGTTTTGTTGTAAGCATAATTTACTCCACCAACTGTTGTTGATTGTTCGCTTCCATTTGCAGTTACAAATTTGTCAACATCTTGTTTTAATACTATTGCATCTATTACATCTGCATATGAAACATGGGCTGTATACTGTGCCACATATTCTGTTTCCTTTTTATTTTCGTCTGCAGCATTTTTGTTATTATATATGTAACCTTTGCTTATGCTTTGTGTTGCATTAGATGTAAATTCTACTATATCTCCTATTTTTTTAGTTTGATCTTCGTATCCATCTACATGTGCACTTACTTTGTTTACTCCACTTTTTACATATAAGTTCATACTTGAGCTTGCATCATATGTAACTCTTGTAACTGAATCTTTTACAGCCTCATATACATCTGATGAATATATGTATGTTACTATAAATTCATCTGCTGTATTTTTAGCCCATTGGATTTTTCCATTTACAGCATTATTATTTACTGTAATTGTTATTTTTCCAGTTGTGCTATCATATGACCAGTTATTCTTAGAGAAGTTATCTCCGTTTGCATCTCCATTTGTTGCATTTGTAGAGTTTGCAACTACTGTAACTGTTTCTGGGTATTTATTATTAATTTTTGGAGCATTGACTTCTATGTTTGTATTCTTTATTGGCAACACACTGTTTTCAACATATGATGTAATTTTGCCTTGAGTGATTAGCTTGCTTACATTGTTTGCTGAATATGGAATGTATTTTGTAATTTCATAATCCAACTTAGCTTTTGCAGTTGATGCTGTCCAGCTTGTGTGAACTACTATATCTTTCTTAACTGCAACTTCTTCACCTTTAGCATTTACATATGTTCCAGTAAATTTTATTGTATTATCTCTGTCAAACATATCTTCACTTATTTCATCTTTTTTGTCTAATGCTATGTTTATTGTTTCTGTTACATTCTCGCCATTGTTTATTTGGTTAAAGCTTATTTTTTTGTTTTCTGCATCTACTGCTTGAATGTTATCAGATTCTTCTGTTTTTGCAATTTTAAAGTTTGTGTCTGAGAAGTCTACTACTGCATCTTTTAGATATCCAGCCTTTTTTACTTTTAATGCAATATTTAATTTCGTATCTTCTGCATTAACATCTGCTGAAACAGTATGTTTTCCTCCATCATAATAAACATCAAACTCTACATTCTCATTTGTAGTTGATGTTCCTTGATTTTCTAATGCTTTTGCACTTAAAAAATTGTCTGCCGCATAGCTTACAACTGCTGCTGAATTGGCATACAATATTGTTGTAGTTAATAGCATCGCAATTACTTTAATTAATTTTTGTTGCATCTTTGCTCCTCCTTAAAAAATTCACTGTAATTAATTATACTCTATTTTTGCTTATTTTTCAATGTTTTTTTAATCTTTTTTAAAGTTATGTAATCTTATTATTCATATTATATTATTGCATTTTTTCCCAGTTTTTTCAATGGATCTTTAAATTACGATAAAAAAGCAATTGAAACCCGCTTGCGGAAGGCATTACTAGCACATTTATTAAATTTTTATTACATTTTTAATCATTTATTTTTTTATAATTATTTTTACTTCTAAAAGTAATTAATTTTTCCCGCTTATTTCAAGCTTTTTGCAGTTTGTACGTTTTTATGTTAATTTATTATTATTCCTACTATATATATTTCCCTAAGTTTTTCACTTGTTCGGCAAAAAAAATTCTAATTATCAAGTTTTTATCTTAATAATTAGAATTTTATTTATTCTATTTATGCTTTTTTAATACAACTATTGTTATAGTAATACCAGCTATTAATATAAATGCTACTGCACTTATTAGTACATAGAATATTGGTTTGTTTCCAAATGGTGGTAATATTACAACATCTTGTGAGTCGTCTGCGTCTATTTCATATGGGTCAATTGTTGGGTCTTGGTTGCCAACAATTGAATATGCCATCTTTCTTCCGACTGTATTCTTTGTTGTTACAAGCTCTACCATATTGTTGTAAGTTTTATCATCATCTGTGTTATCTTGTGTAATCATCTGAGTTAATATTAATTGAACTCCGCTTACACTTTGTGATGCATTTACTGTTTCTAATGCGTTCATTGGGTTCTCCTTGAATTCCTTTGCAATATTATCTTTTGCTTTCGAATTGTCTGCAATTAATGGAATTAAGTCTTTCGATATAGCTTCTGTTATAATTATGTGGTCTTTGGTGTATTTTTTTACACCACTTTCATATTTTTTATTTACCAAACTACCTAATACATTATCTTTGTCAATTACTTGCCACTCTGGATTCAACTCGCTACTGAATTGTAAATTGTTTCTAGTTGCCGTATTATCATCTCTATCATCCCATTCGTGAACTTGTGTTCCAACGTAGTCAATTAACTTTCTTGGATTTGTCTTTACTATTGTACTTGTGTCTCCTACTTTCCCTGTGTAGTAGAATTGATCTTCTTTATAGTCTACTTCACCAACATTTGCAACAGTTATTGCATATGTTATTTGAAGTGTTGCACCATGCATAAGTTCTTGGTCCATTGTAAGTTGAATTTTGCCTTTGCTTGACGCTTTTGCTCTTACAATAGGATTCAACATTAGATAATTTTTATAGTTTTTGTTTGTACTATAAACATTTTTTGTGTCTTGTCCGTGAGCTGTGTGATCCATCCATAATACGTTTGTTGCTTTTTCAACTGCATCAAATAGCACACTGTTATTAGCTAAAGTCATTTTTACATTTGTTACTTGCTTTGTAACTTTTAATTGTGCTTTTGGTCTTTCAACTAATCCAAAGTCTAATTTTTCAAGTACATAGTGTCCACCTTGTTCATCATCATTTGAACTTCCTATATTTCCTTTTCCTGTAGAGCTTGTACCAGATTCTTCCCTATTATATTCGTATTTCATGTCTATAATACCAGTTTCTGCTACCATATACGTATTCTTAATAAATGTATCTAAATTCTCTCTTGCCTTGCTTTCGCTTGATGGCAAATGCTCATATGATGCTAATATTTCAGCAAGTTCATTTGTTACATCTCCATTAGAATATTTCTCTACTATTTCTCTTGTATGGTCAATACTTGTTAAGTTTTGTGGATTTTTAGCTACTTTTAGTCTCCAATTTCCTATACTTTCTATTATGCTTGCAAGGTTACTATAATCCATATCTTTCATTATATCTTTTGCATCTGATTGATTCTTTCCATCAGCTTCTTCAAAATTATATTTATATGAGCCTGATGTGTTGTTTATATATGCTCCAACACCATTAAACAATTCAGATTCTACTTGATATGATGTAGATTTGTAATCATTACCATTATAAGATTTTTGATTTATTGTTGTTTCTCCATTATATCCCAATTTTTGTGTTACTGGATTTGTTATTGTTTTTCCTGTTTTATAATCAATAGCTTGTTCAGATAATACAGTTTCATCTGTTTAACCATATATGAATCTCACAATGTATTCCCCTGGGATTAATCCTTGGAATAAATACTCTCCAGTTCCAATTCCTTGTGATGTTAAGTCTGAGAATGTTACATTTCCTCTTCTCGGTATTACCGTCGACAGAGTCTGGCTAGCATCTCCAGTTTTTACTTCTTTCCATATATATTCATATCTAGTTCCATCTACGCCATCGCCATTAGATTTTTCTCTTAATTCTACTAGTTGTACTCTTACTCCGTTTATTCCGGTTTCCCCATCATCACGTTTTCCATTTCCAACCATTGCATTATTTACTTCTTCTGTTCTCTTGTCTTCCCAAACAGTACCTTTTATTGTTCTAACATTTTGACGGTTTAACATAATTTTAATGTTTGGAGCTTTATCTGTATCATCTTCAAATTTAGAAGTATCGATTTCACGTAAGTTACCTGGCGTTGAATCCGTATCTGGAATACCTGCAATATCTCCTCTTATAAACTCTGCCATAGCTTGTGTATTTCCAAAGTTTGGAGCAACTGCTTTTATTCCATAATAAGATTTATAACCATTTATTTCTGCTACGTTTTCTTTTCCAGTATCATCATCTAAAAGTATGTTTCTGTTTGCATCCTTTTTTACTTCAAAAGTTATATAGAAATATATATCTTTATTCTTATCTGGATCTGATAAAGGGAAACAGCCTGTACTTGCAATATCATCTCCTGCACTACTATATATATTTGAACCTGTTACATATATAGTATTATAACCATCCATTTTCTTCATGGTTGCTTCTGAGTATCTACTCTTTTCGTTTAAGGTTACACTTCCTATACTATTTCCATCTTTATCACCTATATATGAACGTTCTGGAACAGGCGTAAAGTCTGGGTCATAATAGTCTACTACTTCTGTTACTGCTGTTGCAATTCCATATGAGCTGTTACGAATTGTAAACTTATATGTTACAAATACTTTTAATTCTGAATCTTGAGATAGTCCTAATGCTTCTTGGAACAATCCCCATTGGCTATAATCTTCTACTTTAAATGAGTAGTCTTCTCTATAAAGTTCTCTTGTATAATTATTGCTGTAATATCCGTTATTTCTTCCCTTAATATCCCAGCAGCCTTCATAAATTATACTGTTTCTTTTATCGTATTTGTATTCTTCAACTTCTCCATTTATTTCAAGAGTTGCTTTATAAACATCTTTTCTCAATGCTAAATCAACAATTTCTCTTTCCACAAATCCTTGGTTTACATGTCTCATTATGTCTGGTTCTGCATATAATGTTTTTACTTTATCGCTTTCAATAAAGTCTATCATTTGTTTTGAATCTATAAGTGCATGTTTCTTCTCATCATTTACAAAAACATCTAAATTTGGATATAAATCCATATTATTAGTTCCGTTACAAGTATAAGAATCCATCATACTTTCGTTTACATATGTATCTTTTGATTCTCTCTTACCATCTTTACTTACTTCTCCAACGATGTTTCCAAAATCATCTATCAATCCTTGATCTTTTAATTCTGTTCTTGTATGCATTTCTGCTTTCGGCTCTAGTAAGTTTTCTGGTGCAGAACCAATATCTCTAAATTTTGCATTGAATACATTTCTTTGAGTTGCAACATCCATACCCTTAGAATTGTTATCCCAATTTTCGTCATCTCTATTTGCGTTATACTTTGTTGGCTCATAGTATTGACCATTGTATGTGAATTTTACATAGTAATTATACATTGAATTCAAGTTATAGAATACATAATCACCATTTTTATCTGTGGTTGTTGCTTCTACAAATCTTCCTTTTTCTATAAAATCAAACTGTTCAGTTACACCTCCTATTGTTCCACCAGTACCTATTCCACCAGTAGAATCTGTTTTTCCTTCTTTGCTCTTTTCATATAATATTTTTTCTAATAACCATTGAGCAAGTTTTCTTGCATCTAAATTTCTATTTTCTTTTGTTGTTCCACCTAGTACAACTATTGCATATTCTTCATTTTCATATACAAATGAAGCAATTACACAGTAGCCAGAAACCCTAATTTGACCTGTTTTTGTTCCTTCTATTCCTGGTGTTGTTTTTAATGGGTTTGTACTATTAAGCTTTCTTTGGAAGCTTGTTCCATTTCTATTAATCGTTATAGATATTGATTGTTTTGAGCCTTCTTTAAAATACTCTGCAAATATTGGGTTATCCATTGCAGCATCTAGTATTTTAGCCAAGTCCTTAGCAGAAGATCTATCTTCTGGTTTTACACCAAAAGGAGTAACAAAGTGACTTGAGGTTGCACCCAATGAGCGAACTTTTTCATTCATTAGGTTCATGAATACGTTTTTTCCACCCGGATAATATTCTGCAAGTGCTTCTGCAGCATCACAGCCTGAATATACAAGCACTGCTCTTAATAAATCTCTTACTGTAACCTTATCGCCTTCCTCTAGTCCAACTATTTGAAGTTCTGGGCTCCAAGTACTTGTTCTTAAATACTCTCCTACAGCAGTTCTATTAACTGTTACAACATCATTCAAATTCATTCTTTCTGCTACGACTAATGCTGTTACCATTTTTGTAATTGAAGCAACTGCACATTGAGTGTTTTCACCTTTTCCCCATAGAGTTTCTCCAGTTTTTCTGTTATACACTAAAAATCTTGGAGCAGATATTGTTGGTTTTTTAGGCTCATCTGTATCTGTTGTTGGTGGTAGCGTTGGCTTTGGCTTTGTGCCTGGTGTTGGTATTTTAGGTATTTCATATAGTGAAACTTTTACATTTGACATTGGTGTATCTCCATCACCATATTTACCATCATATTTATCCTCTTTGCCTACACTGCCATCTACCCATACTTTACCACCAATTTTCATCGTTAAGTCTACATTTGTTTGATTTTTATTAGGGTCTAGCCCTGGGTTCGTTGGTAAAGTTATATTGTTTTTGTGTGCTTCTATATGGTATACCTTGTATTCACGTTTTCCACCCATTGCAACATCTATAGGTTGTGCATCAATTGTATCAACTGGATCTTTTGTCATTTGAACAAAAGGTTGAGCTATCATATATGTATCGTCATTATGGATTGTAAGCCATAGCGTACCATATTCTGTTGTTGTATATGCATATAAAAATCCAATATGCAATTGCTGGTACGAATATTTTACTGTTATAAATGCTTGTCCTCTCGCAAGTCTTAGCTTTTTGTCGCTTTTGTCTGAACTTGTTTCGTTTGCTCTTGCCGTAAGACCAATATATTGATATACATTAGTTTTTGTTCTTAATTGATTGTATTCTATTTCTGCTTTTTTCAAGTATTCAACATCAGCATATATTCCAACATTTGTTGGGTATAAAGTATCTGAAGCTGAAAACTTAATATAGAATTGGCTTCCAGAAGCTGGGTATTTTTTCTTTAAACCATTTGAACCTGAAACTGTTCTTCCTATGAATTCTATTTCAAAGTCATCATTATTTTCATCATATACTAAGGTTTTAGATTTTAAAGGTTCACCTTCATTTGTCTTAAGGTATATTGATTTTAAGTATGATATATCCTCATACTCAGGATAATTTATCGTTAATGGTCCTATTATATATTGGTTGGTGTTTCTATTACTTATAATTTGTGACTGCGACATATCTATTTGAGCAGAGAAATTTATAAGATTTTTATTTACAAAAGACTGATAGCTTTTTGCCTTTTTGTACAATTCTTTTCCATTTGAAGTTTCTTGTGCAGAGCTTATTATGCTAAAATCCTTTGCTTCCCAATATGCTGTTTGAATATCACTTAAATTATATCTACTTCTTACAGAATTAGTTACTCCACTATATGCATTTTCCATAGCAGTTAGTATGTATGCAATATTGGCACCTCCTCTTCCAATAGATAAATTGGTGTATTTTTTTGTATCTCCTTCTTGTTGATATCCGTTTTCAGCTCTATTTTCTGTTTCCATCACAGCAACTTTTGGTCCTAATACTGGATCAGAGTTCCAATAAGACACATCTTGAATTCCCATATTGGTTGAACCATCGGTTGTTAATTCTGGTTTATCCCAATTTGTTAACTTAGTTAATATTCGAAATGTCATTATGTTTCGAGTTAGACCCTCTGACTTGCTGTAATCATAACCTGATGTACTTGATGCACTTGATGATTGTACCCTTGTTATTAGCATTGGTTTTGTAATCTCTACATTAAATAATTCATTGTTGTAAATTGAAGGTCCTTGAATTTGATCATACCATATAATAGGAGTACAGCTTTCATATCTTAGCCCAAATGCGCCATGTACAGCTCCAATTAAATCAGCTAATGTAAATCCGCTAAAATATTTTTTTGCTCTTTCCTCACATAATTTTTTCATTTTGGCTAGGAAATCTAAATATGTTCCAACATCTTGGTTAATGTATGGTGTTGGATAGTATTTTGTTGCATCGTATTTTCCAAATCTTACAGATTTATTTGAATCTGCTCCATACATTGTTGAACCACTTACTTCTGTTGACCAATTTGTATATGGAAATTCTGTATCTGCATCTCCAGAGAAAGTCCTTTTTTGAAGTATATTAGGTAGTAGGCTACCACTATCCGAAAAAGCTCCCTTTTGAGGCATTCCACTACTAGTGTTTCCCTGCCATGTTCCATATGCAAATGTTTTCTTTTCAGCAAAGAACAGCGTTAATACTAAAACAACCAAGATGATACCAGCTGTTTTTATAATCTTTTTGTTATTTATTTTTATGTTTTCTTTCACTCGCTCTTTGCCTCCTTTACTTTAATACTTTTTTTCTTATTACATATACACCTGTTGCAATTATTATTAACACAGCCATTGTCAATGTTACATATATAACTGCTTGTCCTGTTTTTACTCCTACAATAACATTTGCTATCGAATAATCATCTTCATTACTTGCTTTATTTCCTGGTGTTGAGTCTATATCTAATAATCCGTTATTATTTGATGCTTCATATATTTCTGCAGAATTGCTAAATACTCCAAAATCATCATTGTTCATATTTTTAGTTAATATTAGAGTTACCGTTTTACTCTCACCTGGGTTTATAACTGTATTTGCCAAACTAGAATTATATACGGTTCCATTTGCTCCTTCATACCAATCTTTATTTAATTCTGAATTAAATTTAAGCTCTGTTGGAATGTAGTCTGCTATTTTCTTTGCATATCCAGCTACTCCTCCTTCGTTTGTTATGGTTATAGAATACTCAACTACCATTGAAGATTGCGTTATATATTTTGTCTCAAAATCTATTTTTGCATTTTTACTGTTATAAGTGTGTTCTGCAACATCTTTTCCATTATTTGTTGTAATAACCTTTACAGTTTTATCCAGTCTTAAATCAAATTTTGTATTTTCTACTAGCCCTAAGTCCATATTATAAACATTAAATGTTGTAACTTTTATTATTTCTGTTACTCCTGCAATTCTTTGGACTCCTTCAAATACAATAGTTTTATCTATGGCATCTGAATTTAAGCTTTCGTCTACTCCATCTTTTCTATAAGTTGTAGCACTGTATAAAGAAGATTCATATAAAAATACTACCGTATATGTACCTGAATATAAATTGTTAAATAAGTAATTTCCATCACTATCTGTTGTTGTAACACATTCTGATTTTTTTTCATTTTTTACTATGTTTCCATTTTGGTCTATTAATATAGCTGTAACATTAGGTACTTTTTCTTCATCTGCATCTTTTGCACCATTTCTGTTTTTATCTATCCAGACTGTTCCGGTTATTTTCTTTGTGTATGATGGCTTATCTGGATCCACATTGTTTTTATCGAATAGTTCTACAACATGTGTAATGCTATTACTTTCTATTTCACCAATTTTATCGTGCGTAATTTTTCCTTTGTTTGTTATTGTTGTATCTTTAGTTAAAGATTTTGCCATTACTTCTACTTTTACATTTGCTGTCGTTAATTCACCAAGACTTAAGTTTACTTCCATTTCTCCATTTTCATTTACACTTACATCTGTGCTCTTTGTACCATCTGAATATATTGTTTCTACACTTTTAAGTTGTACTTCATCTGGTAGCTTATCCGTTAATATTACATCTTCCATAGGTATTTCCGAAAGATTTGATATTGTGAATGTATATGTATATTTTTCTGCTGCAGAAATAGTTGTATTTGCTGGAATATTACACGTTTGTACAATGCTTACTCCTATTTTATTAATTGTATCTGTTAATGTTGGTATAGTTTCTACATTTTTTCCATCTGCTTCGATGGTTCCTGTTATAGAAACGTCTTTTTTATAAACTCCATTTGGCAAATCTTTTACATTTAATTTAAGTGTTAATTGCCTATTTTTACCTCTTTCAATAGTTCCTAGATTTATCTGTAATGTATTACCCTTTACCACTACTTTATTAGGCGTTGTACCACCTTCGTATGCAACAGATTTATATTCCATTTCTTCTGGTAAATTTATCTTTAATATTACATTTGTTGCATCATTTTCAAAATCATTTGTACTAATATTTATTAAACATTCGTATATATCTCCAACTTGTATTTTTTCTTCATTATTTGCATAAATATTTACATTGAAGTAACTTATCTTTATAATGTTTGTTACTTCATTTGTTTCAGCTTTCATATCTTCATTATATTCAACTGTTGCTTTTAATTTTACTTGTTCGTCTTCAGCATTACTTCCAAGGTGCATGGTGTTAAACTCCAGTTCTTTTTTTATTGTTTGATTTGTTTTTATGTTTCCTATTTCTATTACCAATATTTTTTTCTGCTCTGTTATATTTTCATCAAATTCAACACCTTGTGATTTTTGCTCTTCTACCCATTTTGAATATTCTTTCATTTGTTGTTTCATTTGTTCAGCCTGTTGTTTCCACATCGCCATTGCTTCTTCTTTGCTCATTTCTGATTTATCCCAATTTATGTTATCCCAATCTGGTTCTTCAGGCATTTCAAATTTTTGCAATGGCATTATTGTTCTTATTTTATAATTTTCGCCTTCTGTTGGTATGTACTCTAAGTTATTTGGAATTTCTATATTAATAGATGTTCCATCTGCTGAAATTGTTCCATTGTTGTTTATTGTAACTATATATTTAAGATGTTCTCCAGCTTTTACACTTGCACCTTCTCCAAGCACTGATTCTAATTTAGCATTTAAAACAGCCTCTTTTCCGGTGTTTAATCCAATTTTAGTTGCAATAGCTTTATCTTCAATCTTTCCAGTGCTTATGTTGTTTGTAAAGTATATTCCATACATTTCAAATGCTTTATTCTCATAATCCAAATTAGCTGGAGCCTTTGCATTGTACGAAAACTTAAAAACATCTCCAGATTTTATGTCATAATTTTTAAAGACAATCATATAAGATTTTACTTCTGCATAATTGGTTATTTCTTTAGTCCATGCATTTTCTGCATTTGATAAATCCTTCGTAGCATTTCCGTTTGTAGAATAATATATTTCTGCATTTTCTTCTGGCAAACCACTTAGTGTAATCTTCGATGACATTGGAATATTCATTGTTGTTCCTAAATCTTGTAATGTATCTACATCTCTATTTCCTTTGAACATTGTTCTTCCTAATATTACAGCATTGCTCAATGTGTTTTCATAATTATTTATAATATTCATCTCAAATGTTAACTCTTTTTCATTTGATTTTGCTTGTATTAACGCCTCTTTTGCTTCTCCATTTACAACTTCTAGCTTTTCATTTTCGTTATATCCTATTACACTATTTGTTGTTACAACTCCAGAAGGAGCAATATACTTTACGGTAGTTTTATTTTCTGATGTTGTCTTATTTTCATCACCATTTTGAGCAATAACTTTTATTTCTGTATTCATAGTTGGAGTAGTTTTTTCTAAAGTTATATCTGCCGCAATAACAATTGTTGCACCTTTTGCAATTGGATTATTAAAAGTTGTTTGTGTTCCTTCAAGCTGTACCTCTATGGTTTTAGTTCCGTCTTCATTATCATAAACCTTTGTTTCAGCGACTTTAAGTTCACCATCAAACATAACTTCTACTGCTATTATATCTAATTTTTCAATGTATTTGGGCATAATAATTTTAAAATTAGGATTTATAAACATAACATCATCAATACTATCGTTTTCTAATGTAACACCTATTGCAACAGCTTCATTAGTTGTAACTGTAGATAATCTATTGTTTTCTAATTCTATACTTACCTTTTGTGATGGTTCTTCTAACTTTGTAACCATTTCTTTCGTTTCATTCAAAACTGCTATATCCGAATTCTTAGCAACAACATTTAATGAAGATTTTAAGTTTGTAAATTCTTTAATTTCTTCTATGCTATAATCATTGTCTTTTGCGATCGCTTTTGTAATTTCAAAATTCAAGCTTCCTTCAGTTTGTGGTTTTGATGTTTCCAATACAATGTTTTCAGTTCTAAATGATGCTAAGTCAATTTTAATTTCATTTTGTTCTGCTTTTGTATCTTTATCAATTGTACTTAAAAGTGTTCCATCTTTAGATTGAATTTCAATCTTACCATCTGCTCCCAATACATTATCAAATTCTTGTTTTGATATTTTTAATTCTTTGTTATAAGTATTTGCTTTATATTCTTGTTCTTTACTCGTTGTAAACTTATCATCGTTTTGCGAGATTGTAAAAGAATCTATTAAATTTGAATATGCAATGTTTAATGTGTATCTATTTGTGATGTCTGTTTCTCTTTTATTTTCCTCAGCAGTAACTTTGTTGTTATACATGTACCCTTTGTAAATGCCCTCATTAGGGTTTTCTAATGTAATATCTGCAATTTCTCCTAGTTTTTCTTTTTGTACTTGTTCTGCTGTTATTTCTTTTTTTATTGTTAATTCATTATTACTATATAATGTAATTTCCGAATTTAACTTATAATTCAATTTTATGGATGTTTCTTTTATTTTTTCATATGCTTTAGCAGAATAAATATATGTAACTATATATTTTTGTGGCTTGTTTTTTTGCCATTGTATCTTATTATTTTTTATTTCATTGTTTTCTTTTATCGTTAAGGATCCGTTTTTTTCATCATATGTAATATTTTCTTTATTAAGTTCTTTTGTTATTTCTTCTGTGTTATTTATAACTGATACTTTCTCTGGATATTCCCCTGCAATTTGTGGAATACTAATGTTTATATTTGTTTTCTTAACTGGTAAAACGTAGTTTTTTACGTTCGTTGTTACTTTTCCTTGAACAATTATTTTGTTTTCTTCATTTGATGCATATGGAATATATTTGATTGTTTCATAATTTAATTCTGTTTCCACGTTTTTTGCAGTCCACTCTGTATGAAGAACTATTTCTTTTTCAACCTTTGTTTCTTTTGCATCTGTATTTACAAATGTGCAAGTAAGTTTAATTTTATTATCCCTGCTAAAATTGTCTTCGCCTATCTCCTCTTTAATGATTGGATTAATATATATTTGCTCTGAAATTTGCTCTTTATTTGTTATCTGTCCGAATGTAATTTTCTTGTTTTCTGCATCAAAATTCTGAATCTTTTTAGCCACTGTTGTTTGGGCTGCATTACCATTTTCATTTGTATTTTCATCATTTATTTGATCTATTTCAAAGTTTGAAGAAGAAAAATCTATTGCAAGATCTTTAACATAGCCACTCTTTTTTAATGATACAGCAATATTTAGCTTGGTATTTTTCTCGTCAATATTTAATGTTGCACTGTGTTTTCCATTGGTATACTGCACATCAAAATCTACACTTCCATCTTTTGATGTAGTGTTTTGATTCTCTAACTCCTTTTCACTTAAAAATACTTCTGCAGCATAGCTTACTACCGACCACGAATTTGCAAATATAATTACTAGGGCTAACACTGCGGCTATAAACTTAGATATTTTTGCTTGCATATTTTCCTCCAATTTTCACTCTTAAGTTATATATATTTATTATTACATTTTTAATTTATGTTTTGCAATGGATATTTTTTCCTTGCCTAGCGTACAACTGAAATTCGCTTGCGGAAAGGGTTAAAAGCACTTTTATTAAATTTTTATTACATTTTTTTGCACGTAATTTGTTGTGAGATATTTTATGTTAAAATTTAGAGTCAAATAAAGGCTTGTTTTTAAGCATTTTAGCGTTTTGTCATTTTTATGTAAATCTTGTTTCATATTTATTTTGCTTGATTTCCCTATGATTTTTTCTGTTTTGTAATAATTTTATTATTTTTGAATATTTAGAGTGAAAAATTCATACAATATAGTATGAACTTACAGTCAAGGTCTATCAAAAGTAAATTATCTTGTTAACGAAAACTATTATATATTAAATTTAAAAACAATAATTTAGCTGTTTATGCTAGCTTTTAAATTGCACAAAATATGGGCAAATGCAAATTTTTTTCAAATTTTATTGACAAGTATGTATATAAGTTGTATAATTAAAAAAGTTCATACATCGCGGGATGGAGCAGTTGGCAGCTCGTTGGGCTCATAACCCAAAGGTCGGTAGTTCGAGTCTATCTCCCGCAACCAAATATAGCAAGCTCTAAAGAGCTTGCTAATTTTTTATATTAAACAAAGTGATGGGTATTTTTTGTAACAATTATTTAAACTTTCTATTGCATTTGTTGTATACATTATTTT
>OCSH01000022.1_pt1 | contig 211221 bp, 183 predicted proteins | sample 1538371 | NCBI WGS metagenome assembly OCSH01 (sample SAMN04571687, study PRJEB22368) | human gut metagenome | biome: human gut; material: stool | host: Homo sapiens | place: Luxembourg | collected 2012-06-01 | reverse complement strand
TTATGCAAAGATAGGATTTTTACAAATATTACCCCTCAGGTTTTTACATTGACCCCTGAAAACCGTTTATCTTTCATGATATTTTATAAATTCCGACTAAACAAAATGTAATTTTACTATATTATAAAAACAGCTTTGCTTATCAGTTTCACGTTAGTTCATTTATAACATGCAGTGAAAATGTTCTGGAACAACATGGTTGAGCATCACAGAGTATTTCTGGATCAGGAAATCATGAAAGTAATCCGATAGGAATATACTTATAAAGAATGAGCAGTTTTACGGAAAATTAAACAGAAAACGTAAAAGCACAAATAAAAAAATCCCTAACTTTGAAAAATAACAGTACCCGAATTGCTGCTATATCGAAAAACAGACTATCTTTGTAGAGTCGTGCAAACGACAGACATATATAGTTGATGTGTTTCGCTAACACCTTGTATTAGAAATCTGGTAAATTTCAAAATGGAAGCAGGGCTGAGCAGTAACACTTGTCACATGTATCCGTATGCGAATGACATGCGATATAGGTGTGGGGTACTGTTTTCATTTATTTGCTTCCGGGTTTTACCAGAACCTCTAATACAAATAAGTAAACCGGCTCCACACTTTCTTGTTAGATAGTGTGGCATTCAAGTCCGGTGGCGAAAATGGGGTCAGTCCGAAATGTTGATTTTCAATAATGGAATCCATGTGTGTTGGATAATTGTCGGATAATTGGTCATGAATGAATAGAAATCCGTAAAACTTATCAGCATTCATAAGAAACCATGCGTAGGATCTGGCTATTTTTACGCAGAAAAAACGGATAAGATTATGAAAAACGTAATTGCCATAATAAAAAACGCTTGGGGTGACAGTCCGCCACCGAAAGTCAAAACCGGCTTTATTCCCACCCCCTGTGATTGGGAGAAGAAAAATTATCTGACGAACCCCGGCTCTTACTACCGGCAAAAGGCATCGGTCGGATTCATAGCCATGAAAGGATGGCTTTTCACTATTTTGCGTTTGCCGAACTGTACCTTTGCTAACCAAGCGTTTTCCTACTTTCCTTTTCTATTCTCTATCTTGAATAATCAGATTCTCGCAATATATAAATTATACAATCACTTTTGGAATGATATGAAGGTGTCTTATCCTGTAAAAGTTGCTGTGAAAAAAACGGCATTCATAGCATTGTTCTCAGGCATGGTATTGTCAGCCGAAGCTCAGAATACGAACCTAATAACCGAAGAGGAGCCTGATATAAAGGTGACAAAGGATACGGTATGGAATATGGCGATTGAAAAGAAAGCGGCACCCAAGGTACAATTCCCCCAACCGGGAGACAAAATTGAAGTACTGGATCCTATCGTGTACAGTTTATGCTATACCACCGCCTATGATAGGCTCGCCCGGAAATCCGTCAAGGTGAAAACTTACAGAAAAGAGTACGCTCCGTATATCCACGCCGGCTATGACTTTGGCGTAAAGCATTGGAAAGAAATCGTTCTAAAAAACTTCTCCTCGCTCCGGAAACAATTGCAGGGCATCGCAGAGAGTACCGGAATGGAAAGGGTCTGCTTCCGCACCGGAGCCCTTATGGGAGCATACTCAACAAATCCCTATCCGGAACTGGATTATATCGACGCCGCAATTTCCGATGTGCTGAAACAGGTAAGGAAGCATATCACTTCTGAAAATGAGATGTCCCGGCACTATGGCACCTTATCCGATAAATGGTTTTCTTTTTTATGCAAAGAGAAAGAACGCTATTACGACATCGCAAATCACAACAGACCTTATTTCCTGTGTCAAGAGCATGCCGACGATGCCCTTATTCTTCCAGAGTGGATAGATTCCGCCACAGCAAGCAATGACATCACCCAATCGGAAGCCCTGGCTTCGGCAATTGCAAAATTTGACTCCCCTGCCGCTCCGGACGGAATCCGCAAACTGAAAGACAACATGAGGCTCACACCTGATGAACGAAATGCCTTGCTGGCACCTAACGATATGATTTCATATGCCGTAGGCGTAGCACAAGCTGACTGGATCATGGAATATAAATGGTTTATAGGAGAAACTCATAGAAAGGAGTTTGATGCAATGCTCCTTTCCCGTGGGAACAGTCCTGCCATCATGGCCGCTTTTGAAGACGGACTGAGAAGTGCCATGACTATGACAGAACGTTTCAAAAATGCAATTCTGTGTCAGGACTGCGACTCGATATGTCTTATGAACAAAACCATGAAAACTGAATTGAGCAAAGCATATAAACAAGACATAGTTTATGGTTATGTCTTTATGAACGGAATGGATGCCGTTGAAATATACAGGGCCGGTGCCGAGTGGGATATTCCTGAAAAACAATCAGCCAGCGGATTGCGGCTTGAAAAGGACCGGGTGCTTGAAGGTTTCAGGGATTATCTGGAGGGACATTTGAAAATGGGTGTCGAATATGCCCGGACACTGACCAAGGGGCGCAATGCCATTGACTGGCATTTGTATGAAAAAGACACGGAAACAATAGACTTGTCTGAAAACGGATTCCAGCCTGCCATTCCGCTACATATCACGACAGGCACATCAAGCGAGTGGAGCGCCGAACTGTCGCAGATGATTACGCTCCCACAGGAAGTTGTCGGGCAGAACATTACGGGCAAGGTGATGGCTACGGTGGTAATTGAGGCCGATGGTGCTGTCAGCAAAGTGGAAATTACAAGTTCGCCGCATCCGGCTTTGAGCGAAACTGTAACGGATTGCATTTACCGCATGAGGTTCATGCCGGCAAAATATGACGGAGAATGCGTCGCATCCGTCGCAGTTATTCCGGTATTATTTTGATTATAAACACAATACCACCATTCATCATGAGAAGAATATTATCAACCGTCCTGCTTGCATGTCTCGTACTGGGAGCATGGGCACAAAACAAAAAGAAGATGACAGAAGAAGAGAAAAAAGAGGCCATGGAGCAACTTGAAGTGTTCTATCAGTTCGAGACAGGGACGGCATTCAGCGGGCTTGATTCATTGGCAGAAAACCAAGAGTTCAAACAGGATATGCTCCCTTGGGAAAAATGGGCGGACAAATTCAAGCACAAGAGCTTTAAAAACGGCCTGTCAAGATTGTTCATGTGCTTTGACAAGGCATTCATAGAGCCGAACAAGGATTCTTCTATCTTCTGCAACCTCATGCTAAGAGGCAAAGAAGAAGATGTATCTTCATATTTCGGCGGTCGGCAAGGATCCGGCCTGTGGGAAAAGTATTATCACGAGGATGAGAACGGGAACTTCACGGGGTTCTGCAAAGAACTTTTCTTCGACCTGGAGACTGATTTGCAGCTTCATCTGACGGATAAGCAGGGCAAACCGGCCTATATACACCCGGAAAAAGACATCTATTTGCTTGAGGGCGGCGACTATGCCAAGAACAAAGACATGTTGAATATATGGTTCGGATTACAGATACCACTGACTGTTCCTTATCAGGAAATTGCAGGCGGACACATCTCCTTGTCTTTCTATATGCCTCAGGAATACGACCGCATCACAGTGCCCATAAAGGATTTTGGAGACAAACCGGTGCAGGTGACTTGGGGCAGCAAGACTTTTTCCATAGAAAAGGTTGACAACAACGGCTTCATCATTTCCGCAGACGCAGAGACTCTCGACAAACTGAAAAGCATGAAGCGCCTCTATCACAGGGACGGGAACTGGTACGAGCCGTCCTCTTCAACAGCCACAACAGGAGATTTGGATAAGATTCTGAAAAATAGTACAAGGAAAATCACGTTTGAAGAGTGGTTGAAAGAAAATGGCATCGACCCTAACAACCTGGAAGAGACCCTGAAATACTTTATGGAAGACGAAGTTTCAGAAGAAGATACCGGTACGGATGATGCAGGAGTGACGGGAAAACACTACAGGATTGCCTTGCAGGGGGACAGCCTGCTGCTCTACATGCCGGTCGAAAAGAGACGGAAAATTGCCGAGATAACTGTATTTGCCCCATCGGAAGGCGAAGCATCCCGGTTAATAATCAACCGCGAACGATGCAACGAACTTATCGAATGGTTGTGCACCGAAAAATCACCGGACAATAAAAAGCAGGCCGAACCGGAAGAGATGGAGGAAGTGGATTATTTCAGTCCTGATTTCCAGCCAGCCAAGCCCATCAACCCGCAGACAGGAATGCCGGACGAATGGAACATGGTCTTGACACAATTGCTCAGGAAGCCGGAAGAGGCAGTCGAGCAAGGAATTACAGGAAGAATGATGGCGGAAATAACCATCGGGGCTGATGGCGTTGCCAGCAACGTAAAAATAAACGGAGACCCCCACCCGCTATTGGAAAAAGCGGTCTGCGACTGCCTCTACGGCATAAAGTATGTCCCGGCGACATGGAAGGGAAAAGCTATCTCCTTTGTCGCTTCGCTTCCGGTCATCTTTTACTGAATGAAGCCATGGAAGGATATATCTTGATTGTACTACAGGTCCTGATAACTGGGCTGATTATTTGGAGAAGGAAGCAGGACTCCAAAGAGCCATTAGGCTGTCTGGCGGCAGGTTTTATTTTTATGATTGTATTTGCTCTGACCACTGTACTGCTCAGTCTGGGGCATCTTATCATCAATGAAGGGCTATTTGCCAATATCTTTGCAGAGAGCAGAGGGTCGCTCGCCGCCGCTTCTCCTGTGGAATGGCTGATGGCTGGATTTATCTGTTTGATAATGATACTGGTATCTGCCACCGTCTGTTCTTTGACAGGCTATGCTGTCACAGGCCGTCACCCCAAATTCTGCAAACTGATATGGAAAACACTGGCAGTAATCCTGCTGCTTCCCATCGTGGCATTGGGAATATTGGTTGCGGCATTTGGGTTTGCCTATATTATTTGTATGAGGTTTGCCTCACCTATGTTTGACGATATCGGCTGGGGCTGGATGCTTCTGCTCTTATTTTTCTGCGTGATGTGCCTGCTTGGATTTTCCGGATTCGTCGTTTACCTGTTGGAAATGAATGGCGAGAAATTGAAAGAATACGATGAAAAGGATAACAGACGTTCTTTCAGACCGGTCGATATGGACAATAATGAGAAAGGAGGCACTGTATGATACGAAAACTTATAATCTGTATAGCCGTTCTGGTGGGTTTCTGCCCGATGGCATGGGGAACGGTCGATGATGTACCCAACCCCAAGACATACAATGCGGATAATTGGGTATCCGACCCTGACCATATATTGGACAGTGAAACGAAGAATAAAATCAACGATATATTGCAACAACTGGAGGACTCACTGACCATAGAAGTGGCAGTTGTAGCCTTGAACAGTATCGGAGGAGAGGAACCGCATGAATTTGCCGTTACGCTATTCAACCGGTGGGGTGTCGGCAAGGCGGAAGATGACAACGGACTGCTGATTCTGCTGACCCGGGATATTCGGGATATCACCTTCAAGACCGGGTACGAACTGGAAGGAGCATTGCCGGATGCCATTTGCAAAAGAATACAGATGGAAACCATGGTGCCGCATCTTCGGGAAAATGACTGGAATACAGGAATGCTTGAAGGTGTCAAGGCGGTGGCGGCAGTTCTGTACGGAAGTGACTATCAGGCAGCACCTCCGGAAGCATGGATAAAAAAGTTCCGGCGTACCACCCCTTCCCTGGTCTTTATCGTGTTTGCCCTGATGCTGATACTTATAAACTGGCTGGTCTGGAAATCAGCGGTAAGCAGGATGACACCCAAAGACGAAGGGACGGAAGCCGCATTGGCCTTGCTGGCGACCCGAAACCCCTTTACTGTACGCACCCTGCTCGGACTGTGCTGGCTGGTACCGGTGTGGCCCGCCATTCTTGGTATTGCCTGCTGGTATTTCGGCATACAGAAACAAAAGACCCTCAGGCGCAGCCGGACATGTCCGAAATGCAACCGGGAAACCCTCCGGGAGATTCCTTTGCACGAATTGGTAAAGGATACGAAACGGCTGACTGAAAGCGAACGTAAAGAAACAGAACTGAAGACGGCATACATCCGCATCTACCGGTGCTCCGCTTGCAGCGAAGAGGTGAAAATCCGGATACCGCTTGAAAAGGACGGCTATGAATGCTGCCCCTCCTGCGGGCAAATGACGCTGCACAAGAAAGAAAAATATCGGACTATTATTAAAGCCACCACTTTATCAGAAGGACTGATGGAGGCTCACCATCGATGTATGCATTGCGATGCCGAATACATGGTAGGCTATACAATACCGAAAATCAGTACCTCTTCCAGCCGTTCGGGAGGCTCAGGCGGTGGCGGAGGCAGTTTCGGAGGAGGATCGTCCGGAGGCGGAGGTTCATCCAGCCGTTTCTAATACAGTATATCAATATTAACAAAAAATTGCAAAGCATGAAAACGATTTTTATCATGGGAATCTTGAGTTTCTTTTGCGGCATCAGTGCCACACAGCCTCAATACTGGGGTGAGGGTGCATACGATTTGGAAAATGTGGTGTTCGGAATGAACGTGGACAAGTATTATTCCAAGGCAAGGCTATACGACGGGGATTATGACGAATCATTCCGCTATTTCATGAAGAAAAAAGTGAAATGTAAAACCCAGGAAGGCAAAAAGGCGGTCATTCAGGAATACAGCTCGGTAGAAACAAATTACGGAGAGGTTCTTGCCCGCTTCGGGAAATTTGAATTCCCGTATACCGGCATGGTGGCGGACAAATCAGGAAAACTGATCGGCATTCTGGCACAGGGAAGGCTGGACGGAGCGGCGGCAGTGGATTCGCTGCTATATGCCATTGCAGGAAAGTACGGTCCCCAATGCTTTGTCACAGAAGAGTATTTCGGATATCGGAATTATGGATGGCATGTGAATGACCGGACTATCCAACTATATGTACGCAAGCCGAATCCGGAGCACAAGGATGCCGTGATTTACCTTGAAGAGAACGAAAAGGGAGAACGGAAAATTGTCGGCGGAGGCAGCCAGCCACACACCTGGTATGAAGTGTGCCTGATGGTGACAAAGACGAAATATGATCCGTTCATCGACTGCATCAGCGTCGGTAACTGGTGCAATTTCAATGATCTCTCATCAGATGTCCGGAGTATGGAAATCAATCCGGCAGCAGGCGTATACGACACCGGCGAGCTCTTTACGGAGGAAGATCTTGTCCCGGACACCACCAAAGGATATATGAACATCCCGGACGGAGAACTTCCCAAGTTCAAGGAAGGACCGTTCGCGAAATTCCCGGATTTCAGGCTTGCCGTGCGCCATTGGATGGCCTATAATGCCGGCCTCGGGAACCAGGGAAATCCCGAAGGGAATGTAAGCGTATCCTTCACAGTGGGAAAGGACGGCAAAGCGAAGGATGCCAAGGTGGAAAACCGGGAGACCACATCGTCCGAACTGGAAGTTGCAGCACTATATACCATCCAACGACTTCCCGAATTTATACCTGCCACCCAAAACGGAAAACCCGTGGCATTCCGCATGACGGTGGCCCTCAGGTTTGAAAACCGATAAATTTTCTCTGCTATGGACAAAGGCTTTTCAATAAGCGGTTATCTCCTTTCACGCCTGCAACCGGACGATCCCCGGGAAGCACGTTTGCGTATGCTTTGTGTGACCATATCCAAGGATATGCCGGAGGAGAGAAGAGAGCGGCAACTGCGTCCCTTTGCATCGGACATGGAATTCATGAATATGATTGCCGGATGGATGAACGGGCTTCCCGAAGCAATTAGCCATGAACAGCCGGACTTTGAGAGATGGCTGGAGCTGTTCATGACTGCCGGTGAAGCAGAATCCACCCGCTATGTCATGCGTTTGCAAATATGGTACACGCATTATTGCTGCGTAGAAGAGTTACTGACCTTATGCCGATTGCTACAAAGGCATCGTGAAGAACATCTGGAAGCCATCTATCACAGAATGCTCTACTACTTCCGCGAAGCGAGAATACAATGCGGAATGCCTTCCACTTCCGAGCCGGCAGAAGGCATTGAGGTATCATTCAAACTGCTCGATGCCTCCTACGAACATATCAACCGTAAAATCATTTTGCAAGCGGAAGAACTGCTCGGTATCCATACCGACCATTCTTTCATTCAGAAAGTGATGGAATGCCATACTGAAGCAAAGACAGCAGAAGAACTGGCGGAACTATGCGGAGCAAACAGCACCGTTACCTTCCGTCGGACATTCCTGAGATTGTTTAGCTGTCCGGTAGCCCAGTGGCTTCGGCAAAAACGTGCCGAGCAGGTGCTGAAACTGTTGAGGACTACACACCTTCCCTTACCGGAGATTGCCGAACAATGCGGGTTTGCAAACCAGTCTTACCTGTCTGATTTCTGCAAGCGGAATCTCGGTGATACACCGGTTAATATCCGGAGAAACAGGAGCTGACCATTTATTATAAAATGAACGAATATGAAAATTAAAACACTTATCATTATGGGACTGACAGCATTTTTATGCTTATCCAGCGCAACAGCCCATGCACAATCAGACAAACAGATTATCAACATGGATAACCCGGACTATGACATCGATGTGGAACGTTTATGTTCTCCATATATTGATTTCGATAATCCCAAAGAGACCAGCAAAGAAGTAAACTATCGCTATGTGAAATACACACAAAACATGAACGTTTCGTTTTCTGAGAGATATCCGATTTTAATACATTATATAAGTATGGACAGTCTCGTTACCAGGAAAGCAACTTTTTGTGATACCGACTTCGGGAAACTGAATATAGTAACCAATGCACAAGGCAAATTAATATCGATGGCCTGCGAAACGAAGATGAACAAAACAAGCTTCAAGGAACTGGTAAAGGCTGTTAGACAGAAATATGGCAAACCTGCCCTGAAGAAAGCAGAAACAGATAAAGACGAACTTAAAAAGATTCTGATAAACTCGATGGGATCAAAGGGCAAGAACATACCCGTGTATCTTTGGAAGCTGGATGACGAATATATCGGACTGTTCATGGAAGGCGAGGACATCGTAAAGCTCTTCCGGGCAAAAAAAGAATTTGAAGATTTACTCATCAAAGTAAATGGTCCTTACATTGAAGCAACAATAGAGTTGCAAAAATGGAAGAAGAAAATATTCAAGAGATAAGAAACAGGCTATAATAAGCTAATTTTAAATCACATGAAAATGGCAAAAATGTGGGATACGAGAACACCGCGAGAAAGCATGTTCAAACATATTCTACAACACATTCCGGTGAAAAAAAATCCATCTATAAGCATACTGAAGAATCATTTTCCATATTTGCTGTATTACAAATAGATAACAAGCCATTAAAAAAGCATTCTATGTGACAGTGAAACGGATGAGGTAAAATATATCAAGTAAATTAAAATTCAACAGAAATGAAGCTAAAAACATTCATCATTATGGGATTTATCAGTGCATCATGTTTGGGCGGCTGCGACCAACGCCCCGGCCCTTTGGGTGAAAAGACAATCGAACTCGACGATTTCGATTTCTCTACCCCCATTACGGACATTTTTCCCGACCGCTATATAAGCACCGAGTGGGGAGAGAATTGGTATCGGATACCCACCCCCAGCACCGAGGACGGAGAGGACGGATATCTATATCAAAAAGAAACCTGCATAGACTTTTATGATAATCCCTTTTGGATTACTTATAGCCAGATGGGTTCCTGCGATGCCGACGAACTTCTTAGCATGAGCGGACATACGTTCAGCACAGCCAATTTTGCCGTTACGCTCGACGGACGACGCATCGCCGCGGCCGGCGGCTGTAATCGCAACATCACAAAGGAAGACTGCGACCGTTTCATCACCCTTCTCACCAAGCGTTACGGAGAGCCTGAGCAGGGATACGGAGAGTGGTTCCCCTGCCGCCTTTACAAATGGAAGCTGAAAGACCGGACGCTGACGTTTGCCATACACGAAACTGACGAGCACAATGAATTGAAGCTCGAAAGAGTCTATCATGAAGAAGACAATACCATCGAAATACGTGAAGGCAAGCGCAGAAACCGTACCGAAAGCTATTTCTTTGTATTCGACGGCGAATGGTACGACCGCTTTGTCCGCACACAGGGCGTGGCAAAAGGCGATATTTGCTATACTTACTGACATTAACTTCACAGCAAAAATCATGAAACAGAACAGAAACAGCGATAAGAAGCGACACCACGAAGAGACCATCCATGACAGACAGTATCGAAGCATGGTAAAGCGATACAAATGGAAAAACCATGCCATCATAGCGGGTGCTCTTCTGGGATTCAGCGTGCTGATATTATTCATCATAGTTAGCGACATTCCGCTCACCGCAGCCAATGTGGCGGTTGGGCTGGCGGTCCTCAATGGTGCATGCTGGCTGCTTCTGCGGCTACTCTGCAGACCCGCCTATAACCTCAGCATCCAAATACCGATGAAGAACGACGGACACTGGCTGTGGCGGGGCGGAGAACTGATATACAGAGAACTGACGCACGATGATGCTACCTGCCCGATACCACCGGAATGTCTGGTCCGGGTAGATGACCGGCAAATCATTATCGACAACGACAGCACGAGTGGAAGAATCCTCGTTTTTCTATTATTTTCCTTCATGTTTGGCCTTTTCATCTATTGGTCATTCCTATCAGACTCTACTGTTCCGCCAGAAGATTACGGCTCCGCATTGCTTTTTGCAGAAATGGGCGTTATATTGGCATGGGGAATGGCCTATGCCTTGCTGAATCCCCGGCAACGCATTGTCTTCGACCGTACTGCCAAAACCGTAACCATTCCCGGCAGTCTGCTGATGAACAAGACAGAGATCATTCCCTACGACCAAGCGGAGCTTTCATATTACCACGACATGAAAAGCAAGATTGACGAGGTGAAAATCTATAATCCCTCAGGACTACCGCATGGAATCTCCGTGATGCCGGGCCGCACCGACGAAGCCTTGCGCCTTGCACGCTTCATACATCGCTATATGGAGGAAGAAGTAGTAGATAAGGCAGAACTTGAGAAATTCAAGAACAGGGAAAAGCCACAACAGGAAGAAATGGAATATTTTAATACTTGGTAAATATAGCTCATAATATAATGTTGGAATGTATATGTAAATGTAAAACTATAAATCACAATAATATGAACAAGCATCCATTCATACCCGATCCGGCAGTCGTAGCCTTTTTGTTCGGACTTCTTTGTATGTCCGCGCTCAGCTCGTGTACAGGGTGCAGCTACAACCACGAAAAGGCGATGGGAAGCATCGATAACATTCTGGGCAAAGTAGATACGCTGATGGCCAAGACAGACCGATTTTTGGAAGAACATCTGCCGGAAGAGCCGCCTATAGACTACGAAAAAGAGGGGGTAAATATGGAGCACCTGTTTGTATTTACAGATACGACAATGACCTACAACGGCAAGCCGTTCATGCCGGGAATGACAATAGGAGAACTGTGTGAGATATTCGGACACTACGAACGTCTTGCGGAACCTGGAATATTTATATGGGATTCTATGGGAATCATTATGGTATCACACGATGAAAGCGGAAAAAACAGTGCCCCTGTAAGCGGAATAATGATTAACTGGAATATAGAATTAGATGATTTTCTATCCGAAGAAAACCTAAAATGGCTAAAGAACCGTTGCCCACGTCAGTATTTTACGGGTAAAATAATTGTCGGTGGAGCGGTTTTGGGCAGAGGTATGCACATTGATGATTTTCGACAAAAAACAAATCTGAAATTCAATAATAATCCGTTCCCTCTGCTTTACTATTGTCATCTGCATGACTGGGACTACACCAAAGCGCCTATACACCGCAGAGAAGAATATTATACCTATTGTATCAAGAAGTCTGATGACGGTAATGATATATCACACTTTGATATTGCCATTAACTCACGAGGTTTTGGTGACCCACCATACGAAGGTCCTGAATATGAAAAGTATATAAACCACCTTGATTAAAACATGGTTATCATGAAAACACGAATCAACCTCTCTGTCTATCTTATAGTATTGTTCTTCACGCTAACAGCCTGTGGAGAAAGAACGGACGGTCTGTATGGCACACACTACAGCCGCTCGAAACTGGAAGAAATGGGTGTAAACACCGAGCATCTGTTTATTTTCGACGGCGATAAAATAACTTATAACGGCAAAGAGTTTTGGCCGGGAATGAGTATTGAAGATACCTTGCTGTAAAAACTGTATTACAAATAATATCTTAATAATATAAACTATCATGAAATCTTTTCTTAGTATATTTTTTTTATGTGTGAGTTATACATATTGCATTGGGCAAACTAAAAATAGTAATAATATGACCTATTACAAGAACAATGAACCAAGAGATTATAGTAAAATGATCTATTCATTATCTGTAAATAGTATGGATTGTGAATTTGTTGTCAAAGTTGATGATGTGCTGGCTTTTAAACAGGAACAAGGTTCTGGAGGAAGCACCACATTCAAATTGAATCAATTCATTTTGAATAATGGTGAGCATACAGTAGAGGTTGAAATGTATCCATTGCATGGTAAACATGTCTTGGGTGATGCACAAGTAATTCTTACCTTTCACCGTTATCCTAAAAATGATATGGCTAATAGCTATGATTCTTTTAAAACTGTAAAGTCATACATTTTGAATGAAGCCGGAGAAGTTGTTAATGACATATCAAATATGAAAAGATATTCATTTTCTGCAACTTTTCAAGCTACAGGACTACCTATTGGGAATATGGGGTGGAAGAATTCTGTAACTTTACAAAAGGAAGATCAGGCTAAGTTGCATAAAGAATTGTATAATGAGTATCGCAAAATACATGCTATTTTAAAGAATAAGGATTTAGACGCATTTTTAGAACTCACAAGACCACGTGAGGAGTTGATAGATTTTACTAATTGTTTTAGAGATATTGATAGAAAGGCACGTTTGAATGGCATTAATAATATGATAAATGCAAAAGGAGCAATATTGAGTGAATTGCCGGAAATACATGAAACTCATATGCTTTTTGAAGCCAATGGAAAATTAATTACTTTATTGGATAATAATAATCGTGCAATTATTCAGTTTGTTAGTGAGCAAAATAATTCAATGAGAAATCAAATTCTATTTAAATTTTATAGAAAGGATAATAATTCAATGTTAGAAGTCATAAATTAATATGAGCACTCAAAATTATAGTGAAAAGTCGTCAAGATCCGCATGTATCGCCATGCTAAGGACTATTGGGGAGTATATATAGAAATTAATCAGCACCGTATAAAATAGCCAATATTTCCCCACAGGGATTCAGGTTCTATCTTCCGGCATATGTGTTGTTCGTACAGGAAGATTGTGAGAGGGCGAACATGATACCCGAAAACATTGTCCATTCGCTGACATTGCCGGATGCCGGAACGAAGCCATACGAGTTTGTACGGGAAAGGTTGGTGCTGTTTAATGAGGGACAGAGGAAGGCTGTACTACACTTTTTGGAGTATTTGGAACGATGACATGCGGAAGATTTTACAGATGTATGTGTGGGCGTTTGAAAGATGGTGTAGACTTGTTACTGACGAAATATAAAATACATGAACCATGAAAATACTATTTATCGTTATGGGAATATTGAGTTTATTTAGTTCCTGCTCCGGTAAAAAGGAGAAGCAACAGGAGAAGGAAAAGTTGTATTCGTGGTATCCAAGCGAAAGCGCACCTTATCTTTATCCTACAACTATTCATGTGGGATATTTCGGTATGCCGGATAAGAGCACAGTATATATTCCCAGTAAATCATTAGTTGGCAATGTATGGGGAGTAGGACAATCATTGCACGTTGTGGGTGAAAAATATAAACCTTTGCCAGAAGCGATAGAAATAGTATGGTTGTCATTTACTGAAAATAAATTTTATTTTGTTTCTGACTGGTTACCTAAAAAACGATTACAATCGTTATTTGATATGGTTTGGTTGAATGTGTGGAAAATAGAAAAGCGATATAACGGGCTTGTTGTTGGGATGGCTCCCTATGGAATGATACAAATATGGGCTGTTGGTGACGGTAGACGAACGGAGGTTTGTTGTCTACATGGACCGGAAGTACCCGTAAAGATGTCAGAATTTCGCCCTCATGCTATTATTAGCCAAGATGAATATGTCAAGTCTACAATTGAAGACGAACCAGATGTATACGAAAACTTAAAGAAAAACGGTTTGCCTGACAGCTTGTTGTTCGAAAATTATCGTAAACGTTTTAATTATCATATAGTTCCTGAAATAGAAATGGAGAATGTAGATTTGACTCAAATAGCAGTCCATTATTTTAATGGAGAATATGATGTAATATTATGGGAAAGACTAAAAGAAAATCTATATTCTTTACAAGCTCGTCCTCGTAATATATATATAAGTTGGACGGCAGGTAAGGATCAATATGAAGTCAGATTCGTATTTGACGAGCGAATGATTCTCTCTGCTTTTGAAAAGGTATTCGGTAGTGATTATCCGCAGAGGGATGATTTTGAAGTTGTAGAGCTTTACGACAAGTTGTATGGTGAAGGAAAGTTGCCCAAAGGTGATTTTACCATTCATATTGGCAGTGAAGGAAAGCCCACCGGAGCAAGTCTGAAAACAGAGAAAGGGGAAATGAGTGTACCGACTGATAAAATGCAAATCTTAGTTATCAAAAATGATAATTTGATTTATGAAAGCAGTAATTATAACGAAAGGGATTGGTGGGGTTATTAAAAAATTAGCTGTAAAATAAACAAAGAATATGAAACAGAAAAAATATATAATCAAATTGTTGCTGAAAACATGGTTGGGTATATTATGCTTCAGTTTGTTATGTACCTTTTGTGCCGTATGGTTATTTTTTCAAAATACAAAACAGTCATCATATGATAATATAAACATTGCTTATGAAGGGATATTATTAACTTGGGCTATAATTGGAGTAATAATGTTTTCAGCTGGGACAATCACATTGTTTATGAACTACTTCCCGGTAATCAGATATAATAATATATATCGCTTTTTGTCATTTTTTCTTGTACCTATGTTGCTTATTTTATGGTGTGGTACAGAAATACTTTGTTTGTGGACTGTTGCAATACCATTTATAGTCTGTTTATCTGGTGCATATCTATTGTTCCGAAACAAAATAAAGAATACAGCTAACAACGCAGGATAACGGACAAGCTGTTCCCTGCTGAACCATTATATTAAACGGCAACATCTGTAGTAAATGTTGGTGATACCACAAATATGAAAATACGGAACTATAAATCAAAATAATATGAAACTTAAAACATTTATCGCTATGGGACTATTAAGTATGTTTGGTTTGGATAGCTGTAATGCCCAGCAAAAAGACAACACAGCGAAAAAGGAGTTACACTATACCATGAACGAAAGTGCTCCGAAGAACTACTATCTATTGACTATGTCAAGTAACGGGTGTAATTTCAGAATTCTTGTGAACGATATTCCTGTATATGGCTTTTGGGACGAAGGGACATATTCCGGTTCATACCCTATCAACCACTTCATACAGAAAAGTGGAACACAAAAATTAAAAGTAGAATTATATCCTGCGTATACACATGAAGATTTAGGGGTAAACAGTGAGGAACCGCTATATATTGAAATAAAAAAACGTCTTGACGGTCAGACACTGGACGATTGTGTAGCTGTCTTAACAAATCCAATACCTAAAGTCAAGAAAGGTATTCTATACTATGAGTATGAATGCTCTTTTGAAGCAGAAGTACCCTTCCGTTTCATCAGCAAACTGATAAGCTAATATGTATTTTCTCAATTCATTATATAAAGGCTGAATAAAACACATCATATACAAAGCATTGCCAATACCCATACAATCATCTATACCGAGCTTTTCTATCTTTGTATTGATTGGGACAATATCTTATCTACAAATTGCATAGAATATCTTTGAATTGATTATAAAGATCTAATACTATCTCTATATCGCCTTAATTCTTTTTCTCCGGCATTTTTTATAGCCGAATCCAGTTCATTAAGAATTCTAACTCTATCATTAGGTATCATTCCGACAAACGGAACAGTGTTTGATACCGTATTTCCTAATAAAGTTGTTTTTATATGAAGTCTTGAAATAAAAGTCCGTAGCTCCAACAACCTTTCGTGTTCGGTAGCTTCTACAAAAGAGCCACGTTGTATTTCCTCGTATAATTCTGATTCGGAAAATACAGTCAGTGATACAAAGTTTACGGTAAAGGGGGATAGCTGATTGAACACATTGGCAGTATTAATAGCGTTCCGCTTTCCCTTGCCTTTTCCTGCAAGCCCTGTCAGATACACGAGGTTATATCTGATATTTGCTTCTTCCAGCTTCTTGCATTGCTCGATAATATCATTAGCCGTATATCCCTTGTTCATTGCTGCCAATGTATCATCATCTCCCGATTCTGTTCCGATACTGATACCGTCAAAGCCCAAATGACGCAGGTTCTTCAATTCCTCTACCGTTTTCGGCTTAATATCTGAAATCCGGGCAAACATACCGATGCTTTCACAATGACGAAGGTACTTCCTGATTAGAAGACCTAAATCCAATAGTCTGTTATAACTTAAAGCAAAAGGATTAGCTCCGGTTAAAAATACTCGCCGTGCCCTCGGTTGATAGTCTTGTATCACCTTCAAGTCTTCCTCTACCTCTGCAATAGGAGATAGACGAAACTTTGTTCCGTGATATAAGCTACAAAATTTGCACTTGTTATGTGTGCATCCGGCTGTAACCTGTAATAGTTGAGAACTTGCCTCGTAAGGCGGTCGCCACACTTGTCCTGTAAAATGTAATAGTTCCATATAATTATCAATTAAGCTCTTGAAATCGGCTATTTTCCGTATTTTTGTGTTGCGAAGTTAGGATGTTCTTTTGGAATAAAGAAGAACTATACTATCTGTCAGCCACTTACGTTTGGGTTAGTATTTCTCAATATCAATGATTTTAAGAATAAAAAAAATGCGAAAAAAATTAGATTATGAATATTGTTCTGCTTCCCCTATATTAGAATGGTTAGGCGACAAGTGGGCTTTAGTTGTCTTGTTGAAGCTACACGAGAATGGGGTAATACGTTTTAATGAACTATATAAAACAATTCCCTCTATATCAGAAAAAATGCTCTCTACTGTTTTGCACTCATTGGTAACGGACGGATTAGTGAGTAGAAAAATATACCCCTCAGTGCCACCCAAAGTGGAATATTGTGTATCTGAGTTTGGAGAAACCTTGATTCCTCATTTAGAGCGATTGAAACAATGGGGGCAAGAAAACTTTGAAACAATAATGGAGAATAGACAAAAAAATAAGTATTGAAATAGCTGAATGTGCTTTTTTGCGATTCTGTATTTTTTTCTTTTCATTAGGTTTCATTCTTTGCACTTGGTTGCACAATAAGTAATTTTCTACCCTTTACTCTCCTATCATGCGTAAAGCCATAGAATACGATTTAGAACAGGAACGCTCGTTCGATTATTCTAAAGTGGACAGGAATGGACTTGTAAACCATATCGCCCAATTCGTATCGGGATTATGGCAAATCCATCCATTCGGTGAAGAAAATACTCGAACGACTGCCGTGTTTACAATTCTCTATCTCCGTTCTATGGGCTTCGATGTAACGAATGATTTATTCGCCAAACATTCGTGGTACTTTCGCAATCTTATATTGAGTGAAACTAATGAATTGCGGAATCGATATATGGTGGTTAATGCTCCGGAAGGACTAGTCGCAGAGCCGGTAAGACCTGTCAACCGAACAAGTGCCGAACAACTTGCCGTACAAGTAACCGAACAAGTTCGCTCTTTATTGCTAGCCTTATCAAACAAACAATTATCATTGAAAGGATTAATGGAGAAAGTAGGATTGAAACAGCGCCCAACATTCCTGGAGAATTATATAACGCCAGCTTTTGAAGCAGGTGTTATCAAAGTGTTATATCCAGACAAGCCCAATCATCCTCGACAGAAATATTTGCTGACGGCAAAAGGGTTGGCATTATATAACGAAATCAAGTCAAAGCCATAATCTTGATGGTTGCTTTTGTCGTGGCATCTTTGCTAGAGGGCTTTCGTTGTTTGGCTTCATCACTGATATTAAGCGTTTGCCAAAACCGTTTTTATTCGAGTTTGCTCATGCGTCACGAAAAAAGCCTACTTTTTATATATTTTATTGCTTTTCAATAAATTATCCAGTTTTATATGGAATTTGGAGTATAGTCTGAATGTGCGACAGATTAATGATCGCAAAGAAAAATATGGGGTTCTTTTAGAGTATCAGCGATGAATATGGTTTGATCTTAAAAGGATTTCTTTTAAAATCCGTATATTTGAAACCGAAAACCAAAGAATATAAAAATATGTTTACCAACAGGGATGAAGTATTGGAAAAAGCTTTGAGAATATTCGCTAAGATGAATTACGAGAAAGCAAGCCAAATGGAAATTGCCAAGACCTGCGGATTGTCTAAAGCAGGACTAGTTTATTATTTTCCATTCAAATTGGACTTGTTCAAGGCTGTAGTGGACAAGTATGTATTCGATACCCAGCATTCGAAAAACAAGTTTAACTTCACTGCAAACTCACTGTCGGAGTTTATCGACCAGTATGTAGCCGGAGTGGAAAACACGATGCAGCGGCTCGTACACTTGTTGGATGATGGGAATAATCCCAGCGGTTGTAGCTTCAATTTTTACTATTATCACCTATTGATGCAAGTAAGGCTGTATTATCCCAATGTAGAGAAAAAACTAGCTGTCATATTTGAACAGAACTACCAACTATGGAAGTCCGCCATTCAGAAGGCTAAAGAAAATGGGGAAATACGGCAGGATCTGGATGTGGAAGAAACAGCTTCAATGTTCTGGCAGATGTTCTTCGGTACGTCCTTTGAAGAATCCTTTTTTCAAGGGTTGGATACCCAAAAACTATCACGAAGCCTGCACTTTCTCTACTCTCTGTTGAAAGCCTGAAATTCAGGTTCCTTACAATGTAAGGAGACAATATATTCCCACAAAAGGGACTTTAATCAAATAAAACCAATCATCCGGTTTGTTTTTCTGTTTCTTTGTGTATATTTGCGGCTATATAATATTGCTGTCAGTTACATGGACAATGTTCAGAAACAGAAAGAAAACATCGCGTACTCTACAAAGAAAAAGGAAAGGACGGCTTTTCCATACATCCGTTTCTCCCCACATTTACATTGATTATAAGCCGGATGTACATGCGGTACTACCCCACCTGCAAGAATCCGCCCAATAGAAGAAACCCGGTAGAAAAGAAACTGATGCTACACTGTCAATGTTTAATAATGTTCCTGCTTGTCCCATTATATAAATGATAAAGTAAAATTGTATGGAAGATTTTGATATTCTTAACAAATTTGACAATGACAAACTAATAGACATAGTGAAAAATTATAAACGCTATGGTTATAATGATGCACTTCGTAATTATGTTATCAATTTATTAGAAGAGAGGGGCTGGAGCAGAGAGGATTTGCAACGATTTGGTTATTTAACAAACAATAATTACGATGAAGCAGAAAAACAGTACAAAGCATACAAAAGAAATTCATTAATAGGAATTTGTACACTTGTATTTAGTGGGGGAATTTTGATTATTGTCTATTTAATCTTTTTGATTATGGCTTATAGAAATGTTGCAAGATTTTATAAGGCATTGGGGCGCAATGAAGATGAAACCGCGTTGTTCAATGCTTTGGGCGTGTTGGCTTATTTTCATCTGAAAGAAAAAATGAAAGAGGAATTGAAAGGAATAAGATAGGTTTATAACAGGGAAAGGTAATAGCTGAACGCTATTCTTTACCAAACAGTTACCGATAATCGTGCAATGAATAAAACAGTCCAGTCCATAATATCCTTGATATCTTTCAGTATTATATTGATAATCATAACATTATTTTGTGGCGGTTTAGGCTTTGGCCGTCTGTTCGGAATATATGGTATTATGGAATATTGTTTTTTAAGTATGCTTGCAGTTATAGATATACTGGTAATCTGCAAGGTCTATAAATTATATGTAACGCAACCTAAAGTTATAATATTATGGTTGGGGTTGGAATGTTGTTCTATTCTTTTGTGGCTTGCTTTTATCTGTATAGACCAAAGTTTGTTGGAGTGGCAAATTACAAACTTCATATTGCAAGCTGTCGGTTTGGAGGGTTTCGAAGGAGATGAGCAGGGATTGAATATGCTTGCGGTCTTATGTGGCATTATTTATCCTTTTATTGGGATTGGGTGTTTATTCACCGGATTGGGAATTATAAACAAATCAGCAACAAGGAAAGAGTCATTTATAAACTAAAAAAAGAAATAGAACTGCCTGTAAACGCCGGTTTCACCTTATGGCTGCAAACTGCCACCCATTACCCAAAGCAACGTACAATTACGTAAGTTTGATATAATGTCTATCGTAATGACAGATTGATAATGAACAAGATACATAACTTGGTAAATATGAATATAGTAAACAGAATGTTACTTTCCCTTGCAATGTTTTGTTGTTGTTTGAATGGCGTAAAAGCAACCCCATTGCTACAAGATACTATACAGGATAAAACCTACCGACTTTATCCGTTGGGAATTGCTTGTCGCAACGGCGACATAACAACCATAAAACAGTTGCTGGCAGGAAAAGATGAACCGATGGCAATGAGTAGCGATTGTTACGAATTTGATATACTCTATACAGCAATCTACTTTAACAAAGAAGACGTGCTGAAGTATGCCCTTACCCGATACAAGGACATTAACGATAGAGTATATAGCGATGAATACGGACTTACGCTCCTGACATATGCCTGTAGATTGTCCAACGTAAAGTTAGCCCGTATTTTGTTGGAGCATGGTATTCACGTAAATGGCTGTCAAAGTCCATACGACACCTACAAGGTATATCCGATTATGGAAGCCATTGCCAATAAGAACATAGAACTGGTACAGTTGCTTTTAGAGTATCGTGCAGACCTTGAAATAAAGGATAGTAACGGCAACACTCCTTTCACTTTAGCAAAAGAAGCAGGTTCACAAGAGATTGAAAATTTACTTTTACAATGGATGAGATAACAAAAGGAATACTGACAATGCAGGATAACACACAAGCCATTCTCTGCTAAACCATTAGATATAACAGATGAAAGCATTTCTATTATATTGCTTATTTCTTTTTCCATTTAGCTATGCCATAACAAAAGATAGCTATATGGAACAAAATTCAACAAGGTGTCATTCTTCAGCTGAACAAGATACCCTCTATATCGAAACAGAAAAAGCAGAGTTTGAAATTATATATAGGCTATGCTTGGATCAACAAGGTAGAAAGAATGTTGTCTACGAGTTGAAAACATCAGATGATAGCAGCATTGATTTTGTACAAAGCTATATGGTCAATGGAATAAGAAAGTTGGATTGTTTTGTTGTGTATGATAATGTGGCAGATGGAAATCGATTTTTATTCTATGATTATGAAAGTAGGGTTATTCACATGACACCAGCTTGCTTTTCCGATTTCTATCCGATCTGCAGTTCTGCAGATTTTTCAAAAGGGGAAGTTTTGTTAATAAATGGGCACTCTCATTTAAAACAGCCGAACGACACAGTAAGTATTGATAGTAAGGTGACTTATGTACCATTTAACCGTAATAATCGAATTATAAAGGCAAAGTTGGTTCCATATACCCAAGTTGAAAAGGACAAAATATATCAAACAACGGAAGATCACATCTGACAGTAACCCACTCTATTCCAGTTAAAATATTAACAATACCCAACAATGACAGTAATCAGTTTATACTGTTTTTCGCATCTTTCAGTTTAGACTTATACTTATTCGGCAAATGAAGATGGAGAGGCTGTGCAGGACAGTAATAGATTGTATTGACTTAGGCAACAGCAGGAGTAAGATTGCAATATTTTTTCATTGGAGAGACTTTAACAAAATAAAACAAACCACTCGGTTGGTTTTTATATTTCTTTTCATATATTTGCGACCATATGATATTATTTCAGTCACATGGGCAATGTTTATAAACAGAAAGGAAGCATCGTTCTGTACAAGGAAGAAAGGAACGGTACGGACTATATACGGATAGAGTATGCAAATAGTCCGACTGTTGAGCTTTTGCTTGCTTATGATGAGGGCATAGAAACAACGGGCAGCGGCTGGGCTTATATGGAAGCTGCCTCTTTCAAACCAGTCGATTTCCATAAACGCTACTCTCCCTATGCTTTCATTGATTACAATAAGGTCTATTCCCTACATTTCCTACAGCAACAGAATTTTACTCCTCCTATCGAACCGGAAAAAACTATTGAAATACCGGATTTTCCGAGAAATTTGATAACAGAAGGATTAATGGAAATTACCTTATCTGCACAAGGGCATCTGTCCCGCCCATCACGACATAAAATTTTACGGTCACTCCGCTCCTTACGCATGGTAGGAAGAATAGGCATATTATGTGCCTTTAAGGTTTTGCCGACTTGGAGAAAATGGTCAGGGAACAGCTATGAAATTATAGAATTGCTCCGAAAGGCAGAATATTATTTATGGGGAAAAACAAATGAAAAGGATGTGATAGAAGCAGCAGACCGTATATCTGCCCTCGTACAAGGATATGATTATGGAACCAATTTTGTTCCATTTATGGCTGGTATGTCGGCAGTGCGGGCAGCTTATGCCGTAACGGCTTCCAGCCTCAGTGAAGAAGTTTTTGAAAATGACGGGCAAACTGACTCCGACAAATGGGATGCAGCATTTTTGGCAAGTCTTTCCTATAATAAAAGAACAGCAGATATAGAGGAAATCGACCCCGAATTGAACAGAAAATTTTGGACGTGGTATCTTACAGACTGTATTCCATTCGTTTACGAAAGTGAAAAACATCCCCGATATTATACCGATAACAGAATTAGTATCCCGATACCGGCAAATTGCAATGCAATATTGTATGACGGCATCAACCGATTCAACTCTGCACTCGACTCATATGTTCATGCTCCTACTAACAGAAAAGAGATATTGCGTATGCAGCCGTATGCAACAGACGAAAAGCTTGTCCGCACAGTAGCTGGTTTTCTGCAAGGTTATTGTTGCATTCCTTCCAATGCTCAAGAACTGGAAAATTATTGTATGATAGGACATTTCTATTATGACATTATAAGATTCTGGTATTGTGTGGCTTTATTGGCTCTATCTTCAGATTCTGCAGCTCTTGACTGTCTGACAAGACTTGCCCATACCCTGATGGAACAAGGTCCGGGAGATCTACATGTTTTATACCGCATACTGTTGCTGCTGCCGGAACAGAGTTCTTTAAACGGACTACGCCAAGAACTGTCTGATTATTATAAGAATACGATTCCAACTCTTATAGCTGCCCAATGGTTGGCAAAAGCAGAGATTCCTTATCCTGATGATTTTGAATGGAACCTATCTTTTCATTTTACTTCTAACGGGGAAATGTTTCCCACATCAAATAATCAAGAAGAAAAGAAAGCATGGTATATCCTAAGAGTTGATATGTTTGGCCCAAGAACGCTTTTCAATGACTACACGCGTTTCACAAGTTATCAAATTTATCTGCGCAATGGTGACCACAGTATTCATGGAAGTTGGAATGAAAAAGACGGTTTCCTTATACGAGATGGAGAATCATTGATGGAGAATGAACTTCATACTCCTACCCTTCTTGTACTCCTAATGCACAGGCTGGCTGAGTATGGTATACGGTTTTCGAAAGTTCCGGCAAGACTGTATACTAGCAAAGGAATATCACGGAAATCTGTAGAAAGTTGGATAAAGAACGTAATGAAAGCGTATGAGGATGATAGGATGCAAGAAACTCGTGACAATGCCCTCGATATTCTCAAATACGAAGGAGATATAGAAGATACGGTAGTAGAATTGAGAAAGAAGTGGGGAGATGTTGTTTCCGTATTGAAGGATAAACGTTTTGATGAAATCGTAAACCAATATTCCTGTTTTTCACATGAGATTGGTATATCTGCCTTAGGACAAGAACTTACAGCTTGCGGATATGCTCTTTACAATTTAGATGAAGATGATATTTATCTGTTGGAACTGATTCCGCAGGCAGAAATGGAAGCTTTTGAGAAGAAATGTCACAAATACGGCCAATATTGCAAACTACTCAAACAGCCGCATCGTGATTTCGGCATACAAGCCAGGCATATTGCTCCACGCAAGCAGATGCCGCGTATGCAAATGGTATGGCCCAATGACAATATCTGCTATATTACAAGAGGCTTTGCCGGTTACTTCGCCTATGGGGAATGGAAACAAGAAAGCAAGACAGAATGGCAAGGAACATTTATAGTCGATTTGCGCGTTGTCCCTCTTCAACCGGTAAAATTTAAAACGAAGAAAATCCATAGTTTTATATATTCGAAAGAACTGGACTTTTATGCTGCATTGTATTCTACCTCTTTAGGAGAAATGCCCGTTGCCGGAAAGAATCCTTTGGAAGCAGAGAAATGGCCGCGTGTATGTGATTTAAGTGTTTACGATAAATATGAATTCCAGTGGTGCGGACATTATCTTTGTTTGGGGGATGTCCATAGTGCTATTGTTCACACAATGACAGAACAAGGAGTAAAATATGTAAGTCGAATTATTTTACCGGAAGGTTTGATATATGCTCCCAGCTTCGGGATAGATGGAAAGGGAACGTTATATATAGTAATGGGGGAATACAGCCAATCAAAAATTATCCGATATGATGATAATGGGAAATATATAACTATGCCATTTTCCATGTCCGGCTATGAAACATTCTATACTGGCAGCAGCCCTGTACCGAATACAACACGCCTTCTTTTGCTGCATGAATATACAGTAAGTAACAATAGCGGAATATGGCTGGAACCGGGATTGCTCGACCTTGATATGGCAACACAAAGATGCCGTATCGCTCCATTGCATCACATCGGTGACGGTTTATTCAGATTGCGTATATTTTACGAGGACTGGATACTGATAGAGGGAGACCACTACACGAACGGAAACCGTTCCGATTATGCACGCCTTTGGAACTGGAGCACGGATGAAGTTTTGCGTATCCGCCCCGGCGTGTTTGGCAGCGAATCATTCAAGGCTCTTCATGCGTTGCCTGACGGTACTATTGTAGTAAATACACACCAACACACTGATGACATACTCAGCTTGCCGGAAGATTTATGGAATTTTCTTCGTATGGCAAGCCGTCCGAAAAAATTAGGATATTGGCTTAATTACCCGAATCCCTATCCAAACATAGACTATTTATTGCCACCTGTATCGGAAGATGTTAGCCTAATGCTTGCTCCACCATATGTGAAAACACAGATTACCGGGCAACAGCCGGTGGAGAAAATTACTCCAAAGGAATGTTCCACTCTGTCGGTAACAGATGGAGTGGAAATAACCGAAGGCATATTAAAAATTAACGGTCAAAAAATCAGCCTGCCCTTGTCATATACAACAATGGTGAATATTTTCGGCAGAGAGAAAGTCGTATTTACCCATCGGAATATGCAGGACGATAACGGTAAGATGGTACAATATGATAAACGAAGTTTTCTTATTTGGGACAAAGCAGGAGTAACAGCTATCCGAAACGAAGAAAATGTTTATAATATTTCTGTCATATATTTATGGGTGGCTGAGAACAAAAAGTCTATCTTTTCCTTGCCTGCTCCCACCGGACTGTTCGACTGTAAAATTACGGTAGACGGAACCTTATGGTCCAAAAAGGCGGATATGACTACCCGCAGTGGAGAGATGGAAATCGTAGCATCCGCATCGGGCGGTTATATGGAAATTACATTTGCCCGTACCCGCGACCAGAAAATCACTTGGCAGAACTATCGGAAGATAATGGTTGAAAACTTCCAGTATGCACTTATAAAAAGAGATTGCATCAAACAATTGGAGAAGAATATCCGCATAGGTAAACCGACTAAAAATCTGACGGAAAACGTACACCTGTTGGAAGAAATGAGCGAAGCATTTCTGGTTTGCATGATTCAGGCCCTTCATGCCGGATATGCTATGGGACGAGGTGAACGTTATCTGAAAAGCAATATGCTTCTGCCTCTGACAGAAGCAGCAATCAAATGCATTGAACATGGTACAATTAAATCTTCCGATATGCTCTCCGTATATTCGGGTTGCGTGCTTCTCAATTGCGAAAAAATGACTATGAAGCGGTTGAGTGAAATTATGATGAAAAACGGTGTTCGTGATTTTGTATTTGACACACTTATCCGATATCGTATTCCAGATTGGGAAGTTACGGAATATACCGTATTTCCGGAGGTAAAGAAATGGATAACTTCACAAACGAAAAACCGGAACATGACAGAAGCAAGAGCTGCATTACAGAAAATTTCTTGTATTTCAGAAAATATCCTGATAACAGATGCGCTGATTACATCAACATTTTAAATATAAATAGTATGGAAACAACAAAAACAACCGAAAAATTTCAGAGTGTGCATAAAACTTTTAGTTACACTCCCAAAAGTGCATTAACCAATCAATGGTCAAGCCTGGCATTTGGAATAGGTATGGTTATCGTGCCCTTGATTTATCCTTTTGGATTACGTATCAGACGGGCTGTCATCCTCTCTCCGGAAGTCTTGTCTACGATTTTGATTATTTGTGGGGCGCTGCTGCTTTTAATGACATTCTTCAGTATACGCAAGGCACGGGTATTGGCTGCACAGGGAGGAACCGTTACTGTGGATAAAGGACGGGTGACATATCCTGAGGTAAATAAAAACAAAATCGAATATAACTCTTTCCTTATTTCCGACATCAACTATATAAAAGACGATGATGAAGAAAATCAATTTAAAGTAAGTCTTCCTGATAAATACATCGTATTCGAGATCAAATATTTTGCTTCGCAGGAAGATTTTGATGAATTCCGTTCTTTATTTAATTAATCAATTCTTTATAACCTATAACGATTTGATGATTATGAAAAACAAACAATGCCGGTGAAATTAAAATAAAACAATAACTTTTATAGCTTATGACACTATTTGTGGATAAACAAAAAATAACCGGCAAAGAAACGGAGCAGTTGTTCTCAGCCGGAATATCGCTTTTGCTCAGCAAGGCATATCCGGCTGCTTATTCATGCTTTAACCGCATTTCTGATGAAGATTTCAGTGTGCCATACAACAAGGCATTGTGTTGCTTCATGGTAAAGTGGCATGACGAATGTTACAGATTGCTTTGTGAGTCGGAACAGCTTATGTCCGGAAGAAATATTACCCGTGAAGCAGAGTTACCCGAAGCATTTCTCCGTTATGACCATGCCGAAGGGCATCCTTTTCATCCCATGCCGCAAGGTATTCCGGTATCCTTGGCATACAGGCAGTTGCTGTTGTTAAAGGCAGAAACGGCTTTCAGACTACATCTGTATAGTGAAGTCAAGTCTATATCCGCTTGTTTGGGAGGCAAATACAAGCATATTGAGAAACTGATAAATAATATAACTGACAATGATAACTTGTGAAGAAATATATGACCTGCATACTACTGGTGCATTGGAATCCGCTTTATACGAGGCATATAGGGAGATTCCGCTTGACAGCAGAAACAGCATGCGGAAAAATGATACTCCTTTGCATATGGCTTGTGCATTTGCCGATGAGAATGCGGTGCGCATACTGCTGGAACGTGGAGCAGATGTAAATGTAAGGAATGATGATGGAGACACACCATTATGTGTATTGGCCAGATGCAAGTGTTGCGGGAAAGAAACCACGATTGCCGGTATCGCCGGACTGCTGGTTTCCAAAGAAGCGAGAGTTCCGCGCTCCGGAAAAAATACGACCGCCCTGATTGAAGCTGTGGGCAACCGGCATTTTCTGATGGCGGATATTCTTTTAATGTCCGGTTGCCGCATTGATTCGACCAATTCAAACGGCGACAATGTACTTCACGTCATTTGCCAATCGGCCGGAGACATTGCATACGACATCAAGCGTACAAAAGAAAGGATAGCAGACTTCTCCGAACGGTGGTATTCGGAAAAGGATAAACGGGAAGCATATGAAAACATGGAATATCTGGAAGAGGTAAACAGACAATGCTTTCTAACTGCAAAACGTATTTTAGAAAATGAGCAAATAGATACGGAAGACAAGAATAACATCGGAAAAACCGCTCTTGATATTGCTTGGGAAACAGGAGCACGCAGAATCGGAGCACTACTGTCCGGACAAGATCCTGATACAGATGAACTTTCTGCGCTCATCGGAGGCTTGGATGTTTTTCAGGCATTATGGTACAAAGATATGATAGCTTTGGATGCTATTTTGCGATCCGGAACAGAATTGCAAACCGTTTGCGAGGATAAAAAGCTACACGATTTCAAAGGCAGATCACCTTTGGCCTGCGCCCTTTTATGGGACAATGCCGAAGCTGCGGAAATGTTGTTGAGAAGCGGGGCAGACCCGGACTTCAAGGATTTGGAAGAGCAGACAGCTTTTGCCGTATGGCTTAAAAAAAGAAAACACGGCAGTGAAAAGAAAGAAGACTGCCTGCATCTTCTTCAGTACTTGATGCAATGCGGATGGAATCCGGAAAAGTCTGCTGATAAGGAAGGTAACACAGCATTGTCTCTTGCCTGCCGGGAAGCTGGATGCGAATTAGGAATTTGGGCTGCCCGATATCTCATAGAGAACGGGGCAGATGTCAATACTGTTAATTTGCAGGGGCAGACTCCGGCAATGAATCTCTACGGAGGATGCTTTTGGAATGGGAACATTCCGCGCATTGCCATCCTGCCGAGGTCATATCCCTATGAAGGACGTTATTGCACGGAAAAAGATGCCGATATGCTTGAAACCCTGCTTGAAGCCGGTGCAGATGTAAATGCAAAGGACAAATGGGGCAATACTTTGTTGCATTACATTGCAGGAAGTTCTCAAAGAGGAGCAAAAGAAGCGGTCGGCTTGGTCATGGACTTTGGGAAACCGGATGTGAATGCCGTGAACAATGAAGGAAAGACCGTTTTAGACATTGCAACGGAAAAGAATGACGAAGCTCTTATAAAATTTTTATTGAAATATTATTGAGAAAAGTATGGATAATAACATGACTTTTTTAAATGCATGCCGTAACGGACAGAAAAGCATCGTACAGATATTCTTGAAAAAAGGAGGTATTGATGTAAACAAACGGGATGCTGAGGGTAATACACCGTTATATTATGCTTGTTTGAAGGGACTTAGAGACATTGTAGGCCTTTTGCTTGACAGCGATGCAGATGTCTCCATTGCAAACAACTGTTCGGAAACTCCTTTACATGCAGCTGTCAGAAGCGGAAACAAGGAAATAATAGGAAAACTGGTACAATATGGAGCGGATTTGGATGCAACAGATAAGGAAGGATGTACACCTCTAATCCGTCTTCTCGACAATAAACGTTCTGATGCAGCTTTGTTCTTGATAGAACAGGGCGCAGATACGGAAATAGCGGATAACTCAGGACACAGAGCAATAGATTATGCCACTGCTCACGGGTTGCGGGAAATCGTGATATGCCTGTCCGTAGACGGAACAAGCGATGCACACGGAAACACACCTCTTCACCAGGCTGTTTTCAACGGGCAGTCTGAAACAGTCCGTGCATTACTTACCGCTTCGAACGACATGTTGAACACACCCAACGATGAGGGGGAAACGCCGCTGATTATTGCTTGTATGAAAGGAAACCTTACAGTAGCGAAACTATTGATTGTTGCCGGTGCGAACGTGAATAAGTCTCTTTTGAACGGGAATACTCCCCTACACTTTGCAGCCTGGTCGGGAAACAAATTTATTGGCCGGGACTTGATAACGGCAAATGCACAAGTGGATATGCAGAACGAACATGGAGAAACTCCGCTCATTCTTGCAGCCAGAGAAGGAAATAACGAGTTTGTCGCATTTCTTGTGGAGCATCAGGCAAATGTGAATCTGGCAGATAATCTTCAACGGACGGCATTGTATTATGCCAGTGAGCGCGGATACAACGAAATTACGGAAATTTTATTGGCGGCAGGAGCCGAAGGATAATTTATAAACATCATTAAGAAGTAAACGGATATGACAAAAGAAAGAACAGCCCCTCAAAGTCCTGAGGATATGGCAAAAGCGGCACAGGAAGCCGCGGTAAAGGCAGCAATGGAACAGGCCCAATCTATGTTCGGGAGCATTCCGGGATTTCAGATGCCGGAGGGTATGCAGGAACAGATAATGACGCAAATGACAGCCGGTATTCCCAATATGGCAGAACTACAGGCACAGCAGGAAGCGATGCTGAAAGCAGCCGGAATCGGTATGGAAACGGTAGCGGAAGCAGAACGGCAAAACATGGCATTTGCCCAACAGATGATGCAGGGCTTTTATGATATGGAGAATCTGAATGAGGAATGGACTATCAGCAAAGCCGGTGACGGTAAACTGGATGCAGGTCAGCTTCGTCTGTTGGCTTTCGGTGCGCCTATGTTGGTGTATAATGACGAAAATGTAGACACTATTGATTGCGAAAACGATATTGACAGTATCAAATGTACACTTCGGGAATGGTGGAATGTGACAGACCGGGAAAGTACACTGGATATTGTGCGATGGCTACTTGAGGAAGGGCATCATGCCGAAGCAGACCGGGCATTGACAAAAATTCGCAAACGCGGATTGAAAAACATATCGGCAGAGGAACACTGTAATGGGGATGACAAAATGGAAGATGTTTGTTTGATTGCAGAGGAAATGCAGAAAAACGGCTGGTGTCCTGCCGGGCAAATGCCTCAGAGTGTCATCGCTTGGGATTTGGTGCGTTTGGTGAACCTGGGACGTTGGGCATACCTTTGCGATTATATCCGCGAAGATGAGATGTGGCATATCATGCAGGTAGCGGCAGATACTGCGCTCGAACACTTTTCTTCATGGGAAGAATACGGACGGAGTTTCATCATGGGGCGTGGAGTATGGCATGGCGATCCGACAGACAGCGAAACAGCATACGAGATAGTAGAGCTCTTGCTGAAGAACAGTGAATCACCCTGGAAACAGTCTATGTGGAAAGAATAACGGCAGAAACCTTTATAAGTATGAAATAATATGGACAACAATTTTTGGATATCCGCTGCAATAGCTGCTGTTGTGGGTGGGGTCTGGCTTTTCAAGAAAGGGAAAAGTGCATATTCATTTATCAGAAAAATACGCAGGTCTTTTAAAGGCGTATGTCTGAACCCTAAATCAAGATTGACCGACGAGCAATGCAAGAAGATTGCCATCGGTGCTATGTATGCTTCTCAGCAAGGAGCATATCAGAACTCGATAGAAACCGGTATTCCCGATATGCTTCCCAAAATACTTGGAGAATGGTGGGGAATTGAGACTACGGAAGATGCCCGGAAAGAACTGGACTATCTTTGCCAAAAAGGATATCGGTATTATTTTCCCTTTGTCTACCAGGCATTCCTGCTGGACAAACCGGAAGAACAAGATGAAATCTTTCAGCAGAACATGACTTCTCAAGAAGATTACGACAAGATTGTCATGCAATTTCAGAATTTGCAGGAAACCTATGAGGAACTGCTTTCCTGCAAAGTGATTGTGAGCAAGGAAGATTTAAAGCGTTATGGCGTTGCCGGTTGGGATGCGGGACGAATCTGCTTCCTTGCCCGTGCTTGCTGCGAAATGGACTACATCTCCGAAGCGGATGCCTGGAGATACATAGATGTGGCATACGACATGGCACATTCGGCATTCTCTTCGTGGAATGATATGGCTATGAGCTATGTTATCGGACGTTCCTTGTGGGGAGGAAAAAGTGCATACAATTCTGTAATGAAAAGTACTGCCGATGAATTGATGACACATGAAAACAGCCCGTGGAGAAAATACGTTTGGTAAACAACTTTTTTACAACTCTACTTTAGTAAGAAACCGGCTTTTCACAGATACCGCATATCTGTCCTGTCTGTATGAAATGCGGTTTCTTCTATTTATAATTTCAATTATAGGACATATATCATATATGTAGCACAAGAAAAAGAATAACACAAGCAATACATATTATAACTTGTGTTTACATTTATTTTATATAATTTAATTATGGCAACAGGATTCAGACCGAAATATGAGCGGACAATAGAGTTAGCCGGATATTCATCCGAAGAGCTGATGCTTCTTGCCATTGAGGCATCCAAATCTCTCGGTTGGCAAGCGGGCAGTATAAAACGTGATAAATCAGATTTTTATACGCCTACAAGTTTTAGATCGTGGCAAGAAAAGGTTATTCTTTCTGTAACAGACGGGAAGGAGGGACAACTTCTTGCTACAAGCATATGCACATCCATGCAGTTCATGGACTGGGGAAAGAACAAGCAGAACCTTAATAAGCTTACAGCTACCATGCAGCAGTTGCAAAATGTTCATAATATCTCTCCGACGGAAGCCGATACTGCAAATAAAACCACGTGTGCATATACTCCGGAAGAAAAGAATACTGTCATTTCTCATATCCGTCACTTCTATGGAGGTATTAAAGGCATCACAAAAAACATTGTTTCACCGTCAGGAGTGGAAATCCTCATTGTTGAACCAACAAGCAGGTTTGACTGCTATACATTGGTAACATGTGGAGCAGGTGCTTCTGTTATGCCGGTGCCGGATAAAGCAACTCCTTCGAGGTGTGAATTCTGTATGTGTATGCCACCAACATGGAATACAGAAGACTCATGGCCGATTGACTGGCTTTTGCAATGTGTCTCATGGCTTCAACAAGGGGATTCCTGGCTTGCATGTGGGCATTCGCTGTCCGATGGTACACCGTTGCAGGATGATACTCTCATGACATCCATGTTGCTTACCATTCCCGAAGAACGGGACAAGGGTGCGGAAAACTGTCAACTGCCCAATGGAGATTCTGTGGCTATTTACCAACTGGTTCCTGTATATACGGAAGAAGTTCTGTTCAAACAAGCCAATGGCATCATTCCTCTATTGGACAAGATGAAGAATGTATCATATATTGTCGATACACACAGAGAAAACACATGTAGAAATTTTTCTGCTTTTGAAGAAAACGGGGATAGTTCCATAAGCATGGATGAAAAAGCGAATGCTTCCTTACGTTCAATACTGACAATCCGTAAAGGGAATATGGCAACACCCCTGCTTGTTTATATCAATATTGCCCTATTTGTCGTCATGTCGATATGCGGAGTGAGTCTGCTTGCTCCCACAGGAATATCCATCATAAAATGGGGAGCGGATTTCGGTCCCCTTACACTTACCGGCGACTGGTGGAGGACCATTACCTGTAATTTCATTCATATAGGAGTGATTCATGTTCTTATGAATATGTACGCACTGCTGTATATCGGAATATTCCTGGAACAGCTTATCGGCGGAAGGAGACTTATAAGCGCATATTTTCTGACAGGATTGTTTTCGGCTCTTGCCAGCTTGGCAATGCACCCTGAAACCATAAGCGCCGGAGCTTCCGGTTCGATATTCGGACTTTATGGAATATTCCTTTCTTATCTGGTGTTCCATCACAGGATAGAAAAAGGGCAACGCAAGTCCTTGTTATACAGTATCGGTTTCTTTGTATTCTATAACCTTATGTCCGGTGCAAGAGCAGAGGGCATAGATAATGCCGCCCATATTGGCGGACTTGTGTCCGGAATCATATTAGGCATCATATACTTGCTGACTGACCGATTTGCAACGAAGAAAACCTCTACCCTCTTTATATCGATTACGGAAATTTCTTTTGTGCTGATCTTTACGGCACTTTTTGCAGGACAGACATCCAACCTGCCGGCAGATTTTATAGAAATCAGGGAGATGTGGGAGAATGGTACACTTGAAGAATACGCACAAAGCGTTTCTTCTGAAAAAGATACTATTGAAACAGATCCCAACACCTCGTACTATATGCCGCAAAATGCAACGGATGTTTCCACTTTCACCGGAAGTGAAACAGATCTGGGCAATGGAATGAAAGAATACATAAATAATAGCTGTGGCTTCAGTTGCCAATATCCGTCAACTTGGGAAACAATAGGAAAGTCCGATACGGAACAGATATTGCAACTTCGAGGACATGGTGTCAGCAGTTTAACCGTTAGCTACATCAAAGCTCCTTCTAAGGGAGCAATGGAACATATGTATGATTTATTGATTAATTCCATGAAAGACTCCCGGTCAGAAAACATAAATATTCATGGAAAAACATTCGAAAGGATTTCGGGAAAGATGGAATGCGCTGTAGCAGGCGGTGGAAGTATCCATATAAATCAGAATATTGTTATCCATATGAATGAGGAGACACTGGAAAACTTCATCATTACTTCCACAACATCTGATGACAGTTCTGAATCCGAAGTTCAGGAGATTATAAAAACCATAAGAATAAATTAGACTGTGAAAAATATAAAGTATTCAACGCTTATGAGGAAAAGACTATTATCTCTGCTGTTCCTTTCACTTTACGGGAGTATGCTCTTTGCACAAGAGCCACTGGATATTAACGATGTGGAACGAGTTCCATTGGGAGATTTTACATACCAATGGCGGAATATATATGACCGTACTCCACTACATGGAAAGTGCCGGATTATATTAAGCTACAGGTCTTACACCATAGCCCATTTCAACAAGGATGGCATTCTCGATGGATTATATGAAAAATATGAAGACAATCATCTTGTACAGAAGCTGACCTATGTAAAAGGTATACTAAGGGGAAAAGGGTATGAATACTATACAGACGGCACTGTGAAGAAAGAATGTGTCTGGAACGAACAAGGCAAGATAGACGGGTTGATGATAGAATACAACCGGATAGGAAGAACGGAATGGGACTACAAGAATGGCGAAGTGGACGGACAACAACGAACATTTGACAATAACGGTCAATTAATCACGTTCGTTTCGTACAGCAAAGGTATGCAGCATGGTCCTTTCCGCATCTATGAAGAAGGCGGTACTGATATGCCGCCTTTTATAAGAGAGGGGTATGCTTGGGGATGGCGCGGCAAGAAAGGCGAATATAAGGAAACCTGGGCACTGAGCGGAAAGCCGAAATGTATAGAGCATTACACAGAGAAAGGCGAGAAAACCGGCCAGTGGCAGGAATGGGATGAAAACGGGAAACTTGTCCGAGAGGAAAATTATACGGAAATGCCATATTATTCTGTGAAATTTGACAAGAATAGCTATCCGTTAGAACGGTACTACTATAATGAGGACCTGTCGGTGAAGAGCATACAGGAGTTCTATCCCGGAACGGACAAGATAATGAAAGAAGAATATAATCTTGATTTCAAAAACTTCAAGCGTGACTATCGTCAGTTTTATGAAGACGGTACAATACAGGAAGAAGGGCATATGAAAGGCGGAGAAGTGGTATTTGCCAAAGAATACTATAAAAACAGGCAACTGAAATGCGTCAAAAAGATACAGAATGTATATGGATATAAAATTCTCACCGTTACGGAACTATATGATGAATCCGGGAAGCCGTTACCTATTCCCTCCGGTACATTCTAACTAAAAAGCAGATTTGGATTATTCTGCTTGTTTCAAATTAAGAATAATGCCGGTATCGTGAAAAGGCGTCAAAACACTGGCACAACTTTTTTGTTATATATCTATGTTTTAGTATTTTTGTAATCAATAGGCAGCTATTTCTAATTTATAAAAAATATACTCTATATGGATAAAGGTATAAAACAAGTTGTGATTCTTTTGGCACATCCCGACATTAAAAGTTCGCAAGCCAATAAGGCATTAATGGATGCTGTTAAAGAAATGGAAGAAGTGGCAATATACAATTTATATGAAATGCGTCCGGAAGATGCCTATAATATTGATTTATGGAGCAAGATTATATCGCAGGCATCTGCTCTTGTGTTTCAATTCCCGTTATATTGGATGTCGGCTCCTTCCTTATTGAAGAAATGGCAGGATGAGGTATTTACTTATTTGGCTAAAACTCCGGCAGTGGCAGGAAAGGCATTATTGGTAGCGGTCACTACCGGTTCCGAATACAGTGCATATCGCAGTGGAGGAAGAAACAACTTTACAATGGATGAACTGTTAAGACCTTATCAGGCAAGTGCCCTACATGCCGGAATGGTATGGCAGACACCTGTTGTCGCATACGGAATGGGAACGGCAGATGCCGGAAAAAACATTGCAGAGGGAGTTAATGACTACAAACTGAAAATAGAGTCCCTAATAGGAAAGAGTCACGTAAGCGGTGATTGGTGATACTCCAACGGCAATGCTCATAAAATAACAGAACCAAGCATCATTCGTCTGAAATTTCGAATGGTGCTTGGCTGTTTTAGTAATCGGCATATTGATTTTACCTGTATACTATCCCTTTCGTTTGCAACATGGTAAAATCTTCTTCACGCATTCCTATATCGTTCAATGAACGGGCTTCGTTATGGTCATTGAGGTATACTCTGTTTTTTTCGGTATATGAAGCATTTATCACAGACAATGAATCGTTTCGGCTGGGTGTGTCTATGCCACCTAATTCCAGCATTGTCTGGAAGAAAGACGCACTGGATGAAATATTTTTCTGTCGGTTTATCTCTGCATTTTTTAAAAAATCCGGATAATTCTTCCGATAATTGTCGGACATCCATACCAGAAAAGGCACGTGTATCTGATAATAGGACGGAACGGGTGAAGCATGCAGGAAAAGGTGACGGTCATCATCAAAGATATCCTCTCCATGATCTGAGGTATAAAGCATTGCCGCATCTATGTCCTGTTCCTGTAACATCCGGATGAGACGAGCCAGAAAATTATCTGTATACCGGATAGAATTATCATAAGCATTTATCAGATTATCCTTATATTTCAATTCTGCATCTACCGGAAAATCAGGCAAAAAGAAAGCGTTGTCCGCCGGATAGCGTTCCCGATAATTAAAATGGGAACCATAGGTATGGAGAACGATAAATTGCTTGGAAGCATTTTCTGCCAACTCGGCGGCTACCAGTTTCAAAAGTTCATCGTCCGAAGGGTTGTAACTGCCATCTCCTGTATCTTCTTTAATGAAATCGCATATATCGGCTTCTTTTCCAAAGAAATCGATGAAAGAATGGTTATAGCGTTGATTGGAAAAGAAAGCAGTCCGGTAGCCCGCTTCCTTAAATGCTGTGATAATTCCTTTTTGCCGATAGATGGAATTGAAGTCGTGCGCCGTAACCGAAGACATCAGCATAGGGACACTTTTGTGCGTAGTATTGGATTCTGTCAGTACATGAGAGAAGGCTGTCAATCCTTTTATTTTGGTAAGTTCCGGATTCGTATTGCGGTTATACCCGTAAATAGACCAGTTAGCGGCACGGGATGTCTCTCCGATTACCATAACATAAACTTCCCTATTCTTCTCCGGACGGGTGGTTTTTGCCTGAAAAGTAAAATCTTTAGAGGTTTCCGCATAGTGTTGCGTCTGTGCAGTACGTTGGAAGGCAAGTGCAATATTATAACATACGTTTGCCGGATACAAATCCGATTTCAATTCATAACGGGCATCAAACAGATAAGCAGCTACTAATGACAGAATTCCTGCAATGACCGTTATCCCGGCACGTTTACGTTCTCTGCGAACAAACGTTTCCGATAGTCTCCGTTTCTTGCTGACGGCCACTGCAGCCAAAACCAGCGCCGGTATATATAGCAGCACAACAATAATAATGGCGGGAATCAGGTTGTCCAGCAATTCCAAAGCCTCACTGGGGTTTGTTGTCACCAGATTGAGAAACATATCTACTGCAATAACAGACTGTCCGAAAAGATATAACAATACAATCTGGAATGCTCCAAAAAACAGGAAAGGAAACAATATCCAGAAAGTCTTGCCACAATTTCCCGACCAACTCATTATCATGTGATATATGGAGAATGGAAGCAATACATTGCACACCTTCGCCACAAGTGGCATAGGCTCAGTAAAACATAGTACGATATTGGGTACTATCAGAATTATCAGGAACAAGTAATACAAGTTCTCTTGGTTTTCAAACCATTTTTGAATTTTTCTAAAAAGCTTCATTGATATTAAATATAAATCCGGTCTGATGTTTGCCAAACCCTAAATCCAAACGTACATTCACCCTCTTTTTAAATTCCCAGCGATAGCCGAAGCCATAATTAGGAAGAATATGCTTCACGTCAAACTCGGAAAACTTTGGGAAAACAGTCCCCGCTCCTACCCATACAGCCACTCCGTTTCGTTTCCATACATGCTGGCGAAGCTCAATCTGAGCATCCATGGCACATTTGTCACGATAACGCCCTTCATAATAGCCACGCATGGAATACGAACTGCCTAAAGTTGCCAACAGTCCCCAAGGTGGATTTCCGTAATTGAGCAGTGTATGAAACTGTCCCGCCAGAACGCCGCCTTTCCATATGATATGATAATACCTCGTATCCAGTTCTGTACTGCTGAAAGCATATTTATTTCCCAAAAATGCCGGACTGAAACGTTGGTCTATCCTCAAATAGTATCCTTTATACGCATTTGTCAGGAAGTCGCGCGAATCATAAAGCAACGATAAACCTACACTTAGATTCGTAGTACGCGTGCTCATGCCTTCCCACAGTTCCGGTTTTTCAAAACCATGTCCGTATACATAATCGAATACAGTCATGGGACCTACGTAGAAATTACGTGCCAACCGGAACATAAAGTCCACTTTCATCTGTGCTTGAAAGCGGTCATAATCGCTCTCATTGTCACTGTTGGCACCATTGTCGTATCCTGCACCCCAATACAGACTGGGAAAAGAATAGAAATACAGATTGTAGTTCAAACGATACTTATCATGAGGAAACAAATGCGTTCCACGTACTCCCAACAGATAGAAGCCTACCGTAGAAACATCTCCGTACAATGAAACATTGGAAGGCGGCAGAATCGTATCGTTCCGGTCGGAACGGTAAAGCCCCGCAGCCACCAGTCCCAACCCTAATTTGGTATCGCTGGAGTAGTGCGGTCCGCCGATAATGCTAAAATCGAATTTCTTATTTTTCTTTTCTTTATTGGCATCGTTAAAATAATTCAGAAATTTTCTGAAAAAGTTCCGCTTTACAGGAACAGAATCAAGAATGATGGCAGAATCCATGTCTGCCGAAGTATTTGCTTCTGCCAAACGTGTTTGTGCATGCACAGCAGTTATAGTCACCAACAAGATTAAAGATAACAGACATCCTTTTAATTTTGTGTTCATCCTTTATTATTAAGAAAACCTCGAAACAAAGTTAGTTGTAAATAGTTCATGTTACAACAATGTTACGGGGCTTTTTGTTTCCGTTTCTTCCTATTTAATGTCTGTTATTTCCTTAAAGTATTGTGGGCGTAAAGAAGCGACGGAAATAAACATTTATTCATTCTTATTTGTTAAGAACATATATCAACTTAAAAAAACGAATGATTATGTTAAAACGATTTTTATTTCCTACCAATCCGAATGGCGTTTTTATATCTGTTATATTATTAGTAGTCAGAATTGTATTCGGTATTCTGATGATGAATCACGGTATTGATAAATGGGCAAACTATCAGGAACTTTCTACGGTGTTCCCCGATCCTCTCGGCATCGGCAGTCCCCTTTCTCTGGGATTGGCCATCTTTGGCGAACTGGCATGCTCAATGGCATTCATCATAGGCTTCTTATACAGATTGGCAATGATTCCTATGATATTTACGATGTGTGTGGCATTCTTCATTGTTCATGGCAATGATCCGTTTGCGGTAAAAGAACTTGCATTTGTTTATTTGGTGGTATTTGTATTGATGTATATTATAGGACCGGGAAAATTTGCCGTAGACCGCTGGATTTCCCAATCTCTTTCTCGCAAATAGAAATAAATAAGGCTCTTTTATTTTACAGAATACTGTTTTTTGCAGCTTTTTTAATGTCTATGTTATAAAAATGGTTATATTTGCACTAGTATATATAAATATTGAGATTTTATCTCAATAAAATACAGTAAAATAAAAGAAAGTTATTATGAAAAAGTTCAATTTGAAATTGGCTGCAACTGTAATGGTATGCGGTGCTTTTCTTTTCAGTTCATGTATCGGTTCTTTCGGATTGCATAGCAAGCTGTTGAGTTGGAACGAAGGTATTGGAAATAAATTTGTCAATGAGCTTGTTTACCTGGCATTCAATATCATTCCGGTATATGGTATATGCTATTTGGCAGATGCTTTGGTTATCAATTCTATTGAATTCTGGAGCGGAAGCAACCCTATGGCAAGCATTGGTGAGGTAAAGAAAGTAAAAGGCGAAAACGGAAACTATCTGGTAGAAACTCTTGAGAACGGTTATTCCATTACAAAAGAAGGCGAAACCGCATCTATGGAATTAATTTACGATAAAGATTTGAATACCTGGAATGTAGTTGCAGAAGGCGTCAGCACTGAACTTTTGCAGATTAACAATGACGGTACTGCACAGATGACTTTACCAAACGGTGAAGACCTGACCGTTACTTTGGATGCGCAGGGAGTATCTGCTGCACGTCAGGCAACTATGGTCAATACCTATTACGCTGCACGTTAAGAGTTGAAACAAGATAAAACAGAAAGGCTGCGCAATGTTCGTCAAAGAACCGCGCAGCCTTTAGTTTTTTCAGACGGATATCCGCTTTGCATCAGAATGGATATCCTACCGCAAAATGAAATGCAAAATCGCGGCTGAATTTAGGATGTATAATAGGGAAATGCTCCTTTTTAGTGTTATACACCGGATTGACAGCTTTCATACCACCGTCAAAGCGCAGGACAAAGAAGTCCAGATCCAACCGTAGGCCCAATCCGTAGGCTACGGCTATCTGCTTATAGAACTTATTGAATTCAAACTTCCCGCCCGGCTGGTCTTTGTAATCGCGCAAGGTCCAGATGTTGCCCGCATCCACAAAAACTGCTCCTCTGAACTTCCAGAAAAGGCGTGTGCGGTATTCGATACTTGCATCCAACTTAACATCTCCCGACTGATTCATGAAGTTTCCGTCACCGGGAAACACACCGGGTCCCAAATCACGTACCGACCAACCGCGTACACTGTTTGCACCACCTGAGAAATAACGCTTTTCAAAAGGCACAATCGTTGCATTGCCGTAAGGGACGGCTATGCCGGCTCCCACATGAAATGCAATGGAATTGCGGTTGTCTATAACGATATTCTTGGCAAAATCGAAATCCCCTTTGACATATTGTGCGAATGGGATACTCAGCAATGAATACTCCCCGTCTTCATTCTTCTTCATGTTTGTCATTCTGGCAAAAGCATACAGAAGATTACCGGCAGACTCAAAATTAAAGCGAATAGAATATGAGTTGCCGATGATTGCATTATTCATCAGGGCTTGTCCTGCGCTATTGTATGTATAGCTGTATCCTGTGCGGACAATCAGACGGTCGTCGTAGTTGTATTTTAAAATATAGTTCTGTTCGTTATTCAAATATTTGTCGCGGAACTCCTGCGAAATGGAAGGCATATACAGGTAGTTGATATCCAGCAAATCAATGCGATGCTGAGCACGCTGGCGTTGCAATCCCCATTTGTAACTCCAATTGGCAGAAGCAATGATGCGTGAAAACTCCGGACGTATCTGATAATTATACTGTACGCCAAATTCCGTAGTAGCACGTATCTTCCTCCGGAAGTCGTTGGAAAGAAACGGAAAGAGAAACCGCGGAAAGTTGATCGTTGCTTCCGCCCCTAATTCCGTGTAGTCCTCGTGGTTATATCCGCCTTGCAAACCAGATACTGCTTCGTAAGCCCCCCGCAGCTTTATCATAAAAGTCTCGGAACCCTTGAACATATTCCGGTTCTGAAATGACACGGATGCGGCAGCTCCCAAATCTCCTGCGGAGTTGGTTCCTTCCAATTCAAATGATACGGACTGGTATTTGCTCTTTGTCAGCATTACGTAGGCATTCAATTTGGCTGTATCGCCTACCTGAGTTTCAAAGAAACGGATATTGGTATATTTCAATGCCTGCAAACGTCCGAAATTGGAATAGGTACGTTGCACATCCGGTTCGTTGTACAAACTGCCCGGCACAATACTCAGATTATTGGTCAGCACCTTCGGGCGCAAATAAAGTTTATCCTTATAATATATGGGAAAACCCTTGTAATGTACGGAGTCGTTGATTTCTATGCTGCTCAAAGCAGATGATTCCAACACATTATAATCCGTTATAAAATTTACCTTGTTGATGTAGTACTGCCGATGATTTTGCGGGCTATCGTCATTGTGCTGCCGAAAAGGCGCCAGATGCATGGTTACATCCACCTGGTAGGTATTCCTCACCGTATCTGCCGTATAAGAAATATATTCCTTATTGAATTTATAATATCCGTTACGGAGAAGATTGTCCGTAATGCGCTGACGTTCTGCATCCAAACGGTTTACATCGAAATACATTCCTTCCGTCAGATAAGTACCTGCCGAATCCTGCCGCATATATTCCCTGATTTTCCCGTCTCTGATATCGTATTTAAGAGAACGAATCTTATAAGGTTTCCCACTGGACACCTTATAGGTCAGCTTCAGCTTCTTCTTCTTTATTTGTACAACCGGCTCTACGGTGGCGCTCATATAGCCCATATTTTGTACGGCTTTTTTCATTTCTTCACCGGAGCGCTTCGTTTCTTCTTCCTTATAGATGACCGGAGCGTCCCCTATGCGCCGCAAAGTACGGTTTATCCAACGTGCAGAGTCTCTGCCCGACCAGTTATAGACATACAACTGTGTCTTTATCAGGCTGAACCATTTGGCATTCGGATTCTGGCGGACATACATCGATAGGCCTGAAGGCTTGATTTCCCTGTTGTCCGTCTGTATGCGCACCTCGTCCAACAAATATGAACCTTCCGGCACATATTTCGTGGCAGAACATGAAGCGAATAAGAGTACGGCGGTAGCAAATAGTGCGTAGCGAAAGCCTTTCTTCATACTAAGTTATTAATTGCGCATAAAATACTGCAAATATAGAAATAATCATGTACTTTTGCCAAATAAAACCGAACAACTTATGGCACTGAGCAAGAATCGCATTAAATATATCCGTTCACTGGAATTGAAAAAGAATCGCAAAGCCGATAAAGTATTTCTGGCAGAAGGCCCGAAACTGGTAGGAGATTTGCTGGGGCACTTCCGTTGCCGCTTCCTGATTGCAACTGCCGAATGGCTTTCCGCCCACAGGCATTTGGCTGTGGAAGATGTGACCGAAGTTTCCGAAGAGGAACTTTCGCGCGCCAGCCTGCTGAAAACTCCCCAACAGGTACTCGCCGTGTTCGAACAGCCGGACGAATCTGTGGATATTTCCGTCATAAGCCGCTCCCTTTGCCTGGCATTGGACGATGTGCAGGACCCCGGCAATTTGGGAACAATCATCCGCCTTGCCGACTGGTTTGGAATCGAACATATCTTCTGTTCGCCCAACACGGTGGATGTCTACAATCCTAAAACCGTACAGGCTACCATGGGTGGCATCGCACGGGTGAAACTGCATTATACTTCCCTGCCCGAACTTATTGCTTCACTGGAAGACACACCGGTATATGGCACTTTCCTGGACGGAGAAAACATGTATACACAACCGCTTTCGGCGTACGGACTGATAGTAATGGGGAATGAGGGCAACGGCATAGGAGATGAAGTGGAACGGCTCATCAACCGGAAACTGTACATTCCCAATTATCCGGCAGAACGCGAAACATCCGAATCTTTGAATGTTGCCATTGCTACCGCAGTAGTTTGTGCCGAGTTCCGGCGGCAGGCAGCAATGTTGCAGTGTCAAAATTAGGGAAATAGACAGGCATTAGTCCGCAACTTCCGTCAATAAAGGATGGCGGAGTTATTAATAAATTCCGAGAAGCGTTTGTCAAGGAGAAAATTGTGTCAGGTTCTTTCAACTCGTTTTGCGTTAAAAGAACGATTGCTCCCGGCAGCCATTCCACATTTTCTATCTCTTCGGTCAATGGAAATAAACGTACAACTATCCCCTCTTCCGTCTCTATCGCATATTGTTTGAGATAACCGTATGCGGGTAGGAATAAAAAATGTGAAGCGAAACGTTTCATTGTTTTTCAGTGGTTTGGCGCAATCTTGGACGCGGACGCCTTTCAGAGCGTTGACGGACGGTATCTTTCTCTTCACTCTGCCGCTTCAGTTCTGCCGGTCTGCCCGAAACGGGTTCTTTCTTCAGTTCTTTGTCGCCAGCCTCAAGGCTATCTGCCGGGGCCTTGAACAAGGTATCCTTTGCGTGGTAGCGCATCAGGCTGATGCGGTCTGCCAACACATCCCGTGTGGATTGCTGTGCAGGATAATAGATAAAGCCTCGTATTTCTTTTATTTCTCCCAATGTGTCGGCAAATAAAGAAATAGTCTCCGTGCCCGATTGCTTTACCTTGAGCATATCGTTCAGCGTATCTTTGGCATAAAGAACCTGCATTGCCATTAAAGGTGCGTGCAGACTGTCGGGTGTTCCGTTCAGGAAACGGAAACGGACTGTCCAACGCAGCGTATCTCTGTCCTTGAAATTGGTGTCCGAAGGAAGTGCGAAAGTCAGTTTGTTGTCCATCGGAGTTCCGGTAAGATAATAGATGTGCCGGCCTCTCCATACGTCTATACTGTCGCCCGGAGAAGATTCTTTGGGCTTGTTGTCGCGCAAGGCTATTAAATGATTGATACCGTCCCTCTCGGCTTTCAACCGCTGGTTTACTTTTTCGTAGACTTTTGTAAGGGCATCCGGATGGCGGGCATACCACACCATGGAAGTATCGAAGTCGGCCTGGGTAATGCCGTGTTTCCTGTAAACCGATTCAATGTACAACACACGCTTATAACTTTCGCTGTAAGGAACCTCCTCTCCCATTGCCTTTGCAATGTGGAAGTCATAAAGTACGTTTTCCATTTTGGCGTCCGATATAACCGTATCAGGTCTTTTAACCTGACATGCCGTCAGACCGAACGCCAGAAGGATTACGCTATAATACCATTGAATCCGCCTTTTCCTTTTCATGATTTCTTTATAACATGATAGGAATCATTCAAATACTTACTGTAGAAGAGCAACAGCGCTATGATACCGCAACTGATTGCCGCATCGGCAAAGTTGAAAATCGGGCTGAAGAAGATGAAATGGTCTCCACCTATGAACGGCATCCACGCAGGCCAGTTTGTTTCGATAATAGGGAAATAGAACATATCGACCACTTTACCGTAGAGCAGCGGAGCGTATCCGCCGCCTTCGGGCATAAAGGTTGCCAGTTGCGAATAGGTGCTTTCATTAAACAGCACTCCGTAGAATACACTGTCGATGATATTGCCCAGCGCACCCGTCAGGATGAGCGAGACACAGACAATAAACCCTGTTTTCATTCCATGCTTTATGAACTTGTACAGGAACCAGCCTATCACTCCTACCGCAACGATTCGAAATGAAGTAAGGAACAATTTCCCGAATATCTCCAAACCGAAAGCCATACCGTTGTTTTCGGTAAAATAAATGTAAAACCAATCGGTGATGCGTATGCTCTCATGCCAATACATGTGCGTCTTTACAATCACCTTGATTACCTGATCGATAATCAATACCGAGAAAATAACGAGTAAGGCTATCCGCCCTTTCGTGAAAAAATTCTTCATCCTTATTTCTTGCCGTTGTTTTTAGCTTCGATGCTCAATGTAGCATGAGGCACTGCACGCAGACGTTCGGCAGGAATCAGCTTGCCTGTTTCGCGACAGATACCATACGTTTTGTTCTCGATGCGTACCAAAGCGGCCTGCAATCCTTGGATAAACTTCAACTGGCGTTGTGCCAGACGGGTCGTTTCTTCCTTGGACAAGGTGTTTGCCCCTTCTTCCAGCACTTTGTACGTTGGAGATGTGTCGTCGGTGTCATTACCGTCCGCACCTGTCAGGCTGGCTTTCAGCAACTCATAGTCGCGTTGCGCCAACTCCAACTTTTCCAGAATAATGGCGCGGAATTCTTCCAATTCCGCATCCGAGTATCTTGTCTTTTCTGCCATAACTTTACGTGTTTAATCGTTAGTATTAATAATTCATTCTTTCACAACGCTTACATACAGTCTGAAATCGTCGAATTCGAGTTCCGTTCCGCCTTCCACATTGTCCGTCAGCGTCAGTGATGTTCCTAAAACCTGGTTACAAATATAGTCTTTATATTCATTTACCGCATCATCCGTTTGCGGATTTTTTGATAATGTAATCTTTATTTTGTCCGTTATCTCAAAGCCGCTCGACTTGCGGATATTCTGGATACGGTTCACCAATTCGCGGGCAATACCCTCGCGGCGAAGCTCTTCGGTGATGGTAACTTCCAAAGCTACAGTCAGCTTGCCTTCATTGGCCACCAGCCATCCCGGAATGTCTTCACTGAAGATTTCCACGTCGGATGTCTCGATTACGGCTTCCGCACCGTCCAGATTCAGCGTATAGGAACCGTTCTTTTCCAGCTCGGCAATGGCTTCCTGCGGCATTCCGGCAACGGCTGCGGCAACGGCTTTCATCTGCTTGCCGAATTTCGGGCCCAGCTTCTTGAAGTCGCACTTCACTTTCTTCACAAGCACACCGGCTGCACCGTCCACAAACTTGATTTCCTTTACGTTCACCTCGTTCATGATAAGTGTTTTTACGGCTTCGATGTGGGCGCGTTGCTCTTCGTCCACTACCGGAACCATGATGCACTGTAGCGGTTGGCGGACTTTGATGTTCACCTTACGGCGCAGCGCCAATACCATAGAAGTAACGTCCTGTGCCATTTGCATGCGTGCTTCCAGCTCCTTGTCTATCATCTCTTCCTTGCATTCGGGGAATTTTGCCAGATGAACGGAGACAACGTTGTCGCGTCCGGTAGCTGCCGTCAGATCCGAATAGAGCATATCGGCATAGAACGGAGCAATAGGCGCCATCAGTTTGGCTACGGTTTCCAGACACGTATAGAGCGTTTGGAACGCAGACAGCTTATCCTGCGTCATGCCGCCGCCCCAGAAACGTTTACGGTTCAGGCGGACATACCAGTTGGAGAGATTGTCGTTCACGAAGTCCGAAATCAGTCGTCCGGCTTTGGTAGGCTCGTATTCGTTGTAGCAGTTATCCACATCCTTCACCAATGTGTTCAGTACGGAGATAATCCAGCGGTCTATTTCCGGACGTTCCGTCATGGGCACATCGGCTTCCTTGTATTCAAATCCGTCCACGTTGGCATAGAGGGCGAAGAAAGAATACGTATTATACAGGGTTCCGAAGAATTTGCGGCGCACCTCTTCCACTCCGTCTACGTCGAACTTCAGGTTGTCCCACGGAGAAGAATTGGTAATCATGTACCAGCGCAAGGGGTCGGAACCGTATTTCTCGATGGTAGAGAACGGGTCTACGGCATTGCCCAAACGCTTGGACATCTTGTTGCCGTTCTTATCGAGTACCAGACCGTTCGATATGACGGCTTTATAGGATATGCTGTCGAACACCATTGTGGCGATGGCATGCAGGGTAAAGAACCAGCCGCGTGTCTGGTCCACACCTTCTGCGATGAAATCGGCGGGATATACCTGGTGGCTGTCCAACAGTTCCTTGTTCTCGAACGGATAGTGTATCTGCGCATACGGCATGGAGCCGGAGTCGAACCATACGTCAATCAAATCCGATTCGCGCTTCATGGGTTTGCCGGCTTTGGAAACAAGGACAATATCATCTACATAAGGACGGTGAAGGTCTATCTTGTCGTAGTTTTCCTGCGTGTACACGCCCGGCTGGAAACCTTTGTCCTTATAAGGATTGGATGACATCAGTCCGGCGGCAACGGATTTCTCTATCTCGTTGTAAAGTTCCTCTACGGATTCGATACATTTTTCCTCGTCACCGTCTTCCGTGCGCCAGATAGGCAACGGAGTACCCCAGTAGCGCGAACGGCTCAGGTTCCAGTCGTTCAAGTTCTCCAGCCACTTGCCGAAGCGTCCCGTACCGGTACTTTCCGGTTTCCAGTTGATGGTCTTGTTCAACTCTATCATACGCTCCTTGCAGGCGGTACTGCGGATAAACCAGCTATCCAACGGGTAGTACAACACCGGTTTGTCCGTACGCCAGCAATGCGGATAGTTGTGCACGTGCTTCTCTATCTTGAATGCCTGGTTGGCAGCCTTCATCATCATACATATATATATGTCGAGAGTCTCGGCGGCCTGAGCGGCTTTTTCGTCATACTTGCCGTTGACGGTGAATTGCGGGTCGTAGGCATTCTTCACCCAGCGTCCCTGGTATTCTTTGTAGGCGTCTACATCGACACACTCTTTTACGAATCTTTCGTCCAGTTCGTCCAGCAGATAGAACTTACCGGTGAGGTCCACCATAGGACGGGTCTCGCCGCGCTTGTTAATCATGAACAGAGAAGGAATGCCTGCCGCACGGGCTACGAAAGCATCGTCCGCACCGAATGTGGGAGCGATGTGTACGATACCCGTACCGTCTTCCGTGGTTACATAATCGCCGAGGATTACACGGAAGCCTTTGTCGCTGACGCTCCAATTGCCGTCGTTGTCCACCTCTACCGGTTTCACCCACGGAATGAGTTGTTCGTATTCCATTCCTGCCAGGTCCGGACCTTTGTATTCGCCTACAATCTTGAACGGGATAAGCTTGTCTCCCGGCTTATAATCCTCTAATGCAAGCTCTTCCGCTTTTTTATTGAAGTGAGTATAGAGCAATGCTTTGGCAAGTACCACGGTCATCTTCTCGCCCGTATAGCCGTTGTAGGTCTGTACGGCCACGTAGTCTATTTTCGGGCCTACGCAGAGAGCGGTGTTCGAGGGCAATGTCCACGGAGTCGTAGTCCATGCCAGAAAATAAGGAGTACCCCACTCCGCCATTTCGGATTTCGGGTTCTTCATCTTGAACTGTCCCACTACGGTTGTATCCTTTACATCGCGGTAGCAACCGGGCTGGTTCAGCTCGTGCGAGCTCAAGCCTGTTCCCGCAGCCGGTGAATACGGCTGTATGGTATATCCTTTATAAAGGAGTCCTTTCTTGTGAAGTTGCTTCAACAGCCACCACAGCGTTTCGATGTAACGGTTGTCATAGGTGATGTAGGGATTCTGCATATCCACCCAATAACCCATTTTGTGGGTAAGGTCTTCCCACTCCTTGGTAAATTTCATCACATCCTTGCGGCAGGCGGCATTGTATTCGGCAACGGAAATAGTCTTGCCGATATCTTCTTTGGTGATGCCGAGCGCCTTTTCCACACCCAGTTCCACAGGAAGCCCGTGCGTGTCCCATCCGGCTTTGCGCTTCACCTGGAAGCCCTTCATGGTTTTGTAGCGGCAGAAAATATCCTTAATGGAGCGCGCCATTACATGGTGAATACCCGGCATGCCATTGGCCGAGGGCGGTCCTTCGAAAAACACGAAAGAAGGACAACCTTCACGTTCTGTCATACTCTTGGCGAAAACCTGGTTTTCGTCCCATTTCTTCAACACTTCCTTGTTTATTTCCGAAAGGTCAAACTTTGAATATTCGGCAAACTTCTTACCCATCTTGATATTTACGATTTGACTATTTACGATTTACTATTTTTCCTGAAGATAGCCCGGAAAGGCTTTTCCGGTGCTTTCCGATGCTATCCTCTTTATTTTAAGGGTGCAAATTTACAAAAAAGTTAGAGAAAAGAGATTTTTGAGCGGATAATTTTAAGATGAGCCGCCTGCGTCTCTCGCTTTACTTCTTCATTTTCACTTCATACAAGTCGTTTCTGCGGTCTTTCAGGTTGCGGACGCTGCCATAGGTATGCAGTTCGTTGAGCAAGTCCAGATCCACATCGGACACCAGAATCATTTCGGTGTTCGGAGTTGCCTCGGCACGCTTTCCGTCGGTAGGGAAAGCGAAGTCGCAGGGGGTGAACACACCCGACTGGGCATACTGTATGTCCATGTTGTGTACACGGGGAAGGTTGCCCACACTGCCTGCTATGACCACAAAACACTCGTTTTCGATGGCGCGGGCATGGGCGCATACCTTAACGCGCGAATAGGCGTTCTGCGTGTCGGTAAGGAAAGGAACGAACAGTATCTGCATGCCCTGGTCTGCCATGATGCGCGAAAGCTCCGGGAACTCCACGTCATAACATATCAGCACACCGATTTTGGCGCAGTCCGTATCGAACGTCTGCAAGGATTTGCCGCCACTCAATCCCCAGCTTTTGATTTCGTCGGGAGTGACGTGTATCTTTTCGTACATTTCGTACGTTCCGTCGCGGCGACAAAGGAAACCTACGTTGTACAAACGTCCGTCCTCTTCCTTGATAAGCGGCATGCTGCCCGTAATGATATTGATGTTGTAGCTGATGGCCAGCTTCACAAACCGCTCTCTGATTTCGTTGGTGTAAGCCGCCAGTCCGCGGATGGCTTCCGACTCTCCCTCGTCATTGAATTTGGCCATCAGCGGCGCATTGAAGTATTCGGGGAAGAGAACGAAGTCGCTCTTGTAGTCGGAAACGGCATCTACGAAGAACTCCACCTGCTCGAACAAATCGTCCAGCGTCTTGTAAGTACGCATCTGCCACTGCACCAGACCGACGCGCACCGTCGTTTTCGGACTTACATGCTCCTGTGTAGGCGCCTGGTAATAGATATTGTCCCATTGCAGCAGGCAGGCATAGTGCTTGGATTCCTCATCATTGGGAAGATAGTTGCGCATCACCTTGCGCACATGGAAGTCGTTGCTCAACTGGAACGTCAGCACCGGGTCGTATATCTCCTTCTGCTTTACCTTATCTATATATTCCTTAGGGCGCAACTGGTCGGCATACTTATGATAGTTGGGGATGCGCCCGCCGAACATGATAGCTTTCAAATTCAGTGTTTCGCAGATTTCCTTGCGGTATTCGTACATACGGCGTGCCAGGCGCAGTCCGCGGTATTGCGGATGGATAAACACCTCGATGCCGTAAAGGATATTTCCTTTGGGATTGTGCGTATTGAAAGTTTCCTTGCCCGTAACCTGGGCATAGGTGTGGTCGTTCTTCACATCGTCGTAATTCACGATAATGGAGAGTGCACACCCCACTATCTTTTCATCGACCACCGTTACAATCTGCCCTTCCGGAAAGATGCGGATGAGTTTCTCTATCTGCTTGTGCGTCCAGAAAACATCGCTTCCATCCGAATAAACGCGTGTGAATGATTGTGCCAACTGGTCGTAATCTTCTATCTGCAGGTTACGTATCTGTACCTTATTAATTTTAATTTCGTCCATAATTTTCGTGTTATACCTGAGTTTAAAACGGTGCAAAGTTACAGTTTTACTTATACATTAATCCCTATGGGATATGATTTTTTCCTACCTTTGCTGCCAAAACAACATTTATCTCTGTAAACGTTAAATATAGATTGAGACATGCAAAGATTTATTACACTGGCATTCAGCACCTTGCTTTTGATGTCGCTGAATGCGGCAACTCCCGAAACACATTACACCGTTATTGTTTCACTCGACGGTTTTCGCTGGGACTATCCCGACATGTATAAGACTCCCAACCTGGACCGTATGGCGGCAGACGGGGTAAAAGCCGTGATGCTTCCCTCCTATCCTGCCTCTACGTTTCCCAATCACTATACACTGGCCACGGGATTGGTTCCCGACCATCACGGCATAATCAACAATACTTTTTGGGATGTAAAGAACAGACGCCAGTATTCCATGGGCGACTCCGCCACCCGCAACAACCCGGAATACTATTTGGGGGAACCGATATGGATAACGGCTCAGAAACAAGGTGTGAAAACCGGCAATATGTATTGGGTAGGCTCGGATATTGCGATTAAAAAGTCTCATCCCACTTATTACAGACCTTGGAATGCCAAGCCTTTTCTGACTTTTGAACAACGGATAGACACGGTGCTCACCTGGTTGCAAAAGCCCGAACCGGAGCGTCCCAGACTCATCATGCTATATTTTGAAGAGCCCGACGGAAGCGGGCATCACAACGGCCCGTGCAGTTTGCCTACCGGTGCGGTGGTCCAACACATGGACAGCCTGGTGGGGGTATTAAGAAAAAAGATAGAAGCTCTTCCTTTCGGCGAGGACATCAATCTTATCGTCACGTCAGACCACGGCATGACCGACATCAGTCCCGAACGGGTTGTCAACATAAACGATTATGTAAAACCGGAATGGTGCGAAGTGATAGACGGACGTACACCAACTTCCATATTCTCGAAACCGGAATACCGCGACTCTATCTGCAATGCTCTGAAAAAAGCGACTCACATCCATATGTGGAAAAAAGAAGAGATTCCCGCCGAACTGCATTATGGCAGCAGCGACCGTATAGGCGATATCGTAGTGGCTCCAGAACTGGGCTGGCAGTTTACGGACGTGGCACGCGACACCAAAGGCGCTCACGGATATTTTCCCCAGAGCCCCGACATGCAGGTTATGTTTCGGGCCATCGGACCTGATTTCAAGAGAGGTTACATATCCGGAGGATTTGTGAATGTGGACATCTACCCGCTATTGTCGCATCTTCTGCAAATTGTTCCGGAAAAGACGGACGGACGGTTCGAACGGATAAAGGACATATTACGGTGACAAACAGTTTGCTTATAATCAGACAGATACGTGTACCAGCTTATTCCATGCTTTGGTACGAGCCGTACCTTAGTAAGGTACACGCCGTACCATTAGGTGAAAGTCGTCGTACCACCTAATGGTATGAGCCGTACCACCGGGTGGTAGGCACCAAAAGTCCGGGACTTCAGACACAAAAGGCTGTGCAATTCCTTTCAGATGAACTGCACAGCCTTTTATATTCTGCCGGATTGAAGTTCCTGCGGACTTATTTCTTTTTCTTCCAAAGTTTGGTCATATCTTCCAGCGTCTTGCCTTTCGTTTCGGGTACGAGCTTCCACACGAAGAGGGCGGCTGCCACGCAGATAATCCCGTAAAGGGCATATGCAAACATATGGCCGAACTTATCGCCCATCTCCCCGAGACGCATATTGTACATCGGCAGGAAAGTAGACGAAACAATAAAGTTGAAAATCCATTGGAATGCCACCGCAATGGCTACCGCAGCGCCACGGATGGTATTCGGGAAGATTTCGGCAATCAGTACCCAGCAGATAGGTCCCCAGCTGAACATGAACGAAGCGCTGTAAACCATGATGCTGATAACGGATATTATTGCCGGCAGTCCGGTTACGACGTTGCACATAGCCACACCGAAAGCTCCTATCGCCATACCGACAGAGCCGGAAATAAGCAGCGGTTTGCGTCCCCATTTTTCAACCGTGAACACAGCCAGCAAGGTAAAGAGGATATTGACAACGCCCATGAGCACGGTTTGTACCATCGGATTGGCCATGCCCATCGTCTCGAATATGCGCGGAGCGAAATAAAGCACGGCATTGATGCCGACAGCCTGCTGGAATACGCTCAGCATGATACCGATAAAGATAACCATCCAGCCGTAGGTAAAGAGTCTTTCTGTTTTTTCTTCGGTGGTTGCCTTGATTTCCGCAAGGATTACCTTTGCCTGAGAAGCGCCGTTGATACGGCTCAACACATTCAGCGCCCTTTCGTCCTTACCGCACATGGCAAGATAACGCGGTGTTTCCGGCACCAGCAACACCAACAGAGCAAACAGTCCGGCAGGAACGGCTTCGCTGACGAACATCAGACGCCACCCCGTCTCCGTGGTCCATGCGGCAGCTTCGGGATTCATTATCTGATTTACTCCGTTAACGAGGTCTATCACCGGATTGGCATGACTGCCCAGAATAAGGAAGTTGACAAAGTAAACCACCAACTGACCGAAGATAATGGCAAACTGATTCCACGACACCAGTGTTCCGCGAATGTTGCTCGGAGCGATTTCGGCAATGTACATCGGACAAATGGCGGAAGCCAGCCCCACACCTATACCGCCCAAGACACGGTAGAAATTGAAAGCCACCAGAAGAGAATAGGAAGGAACGCCATGTTCAAAGAACAGGAATTCGGGATAATAGGAACCCAGCGCCGACAAGAAGAACAGGATACCTGCCAAAAAGAGAGAGTTTTTGCGGCCCAATCCGGAAGCGAAAAAGCCGGAAACGGCGCTACCTATGATACAGCCTATCAATGCGCTGGATGATGTGATGCCGTGTATCGCGTCTGTGTATTCAAAATCGGCTCCCATGAAGAAAGCTTGAAGTCCCTTTTCTGCGCCGGAGATAACTGCCGTATCGTAGCCGAAAAGCAGACCGCCAATGACAGCCACGAGCACAATCGAAAAGAGATAGAGCTTGCTGCCTTTTTCTGTATAATTCATGATAATAGTGGTTAGGAGTTAGTGATGAGCGGTTAGTAATTAGTGATGAACGATGAGTGATTAATGGTCAGTAATTTAGTGATAATTGCTTATTCCCCCATCCTTTATCACTAACCAATAATCGCTAATCACTCATCGCTAACCACTAACCGCTATTTATCAGCAATACATATTTACGATTGCTTCGTACAATTCTTGTTTGCCGCTGGTCTGTTTCGGTTCGCCATTAGCTTTTGCGTAGGCTACGACATCTTCCAGTGTCAGCTTGCCTTCCTCGAATTCCTTACCCTTGCCGCTGTCGAAAGAAGCGTAGCGGTCGGCAAGCATCTTCTTGTAAGGAGACTCTTCGAGCAGTTTGGCTGCGCTTTCCAATGCACGTGCCATTACGTCCATACCTGCGATGTGAGCAATGAAGATGTCCTCAAGGTCGGTGGAGTTACGGCGTGTCTTGGCGTCGAAGTTTGTACCGCCGTCACCGAAGCCACCGTTGCGGATAATTTGCATCATGGCTTGTGTCAGCTCGTAGTTGTCGATAGGGAACTGGTCTGTGTCCCAACCGTTCTGGTAGTCACCGCGGTTGGCATCGATAGAACCCAGCATACCGTTGTCTACTGCCACGGCAAGTTCGTGTTCGAAAGTATGGCCTGCCAGTGTGGCGTGGTTCACTTCGATGTTCACTTTGAAGTCTTTGTCCAGACCGTGGGCTTTCAGGAAGCCGACAACCGTTTCCGTGTCTGCGTCATATTGATGCTTGGTCGGTTCCATCGGTTTCGGCTCAATCAGGAACGTACCCTTGAAGCCGCGTGCACGGGCATAGTCGCGTGCAATGGTCAGCATCTGTGCAAGGTGTTCCTTTTCGCGCTTCTGGTCGGTATTCAGCAAAGACATATAGCCTTCACGTCCACCCCAGAACACGTAGTTCGAACCGCCCAGTTCGATTGTTGCGTCAATGGCATTCTTGATTTGAACGGCAGCGCGGGCCACAACGTCAAAGTCGGGATTGGTGGCGGCGCCGTTCATGTAACGTGCATGACCGAATACGTTGGCAGTACCCCACAACAGTTTGATACCTGTTTCCTCCTGCTTTTGCTTGGCGTATGCAACGATGGCTTTCAGGTTTGCTTCGTACTCTTCGATTGTATCGGCCTCGTCGCAAAGGTCAACATCGTGGAAGCAGTAATATTCGATGCCCATTTTCTGCATAAACTCGAAACCAGCATCCATTTTGTTCTTGGCAGCCTGCAGTTTATCGGCATCACCGTTCCAGGGGAAGTGCTTCGTTCCACCGCCGAACTGGTCGCCACCCTCTGCACAGAGTGTATGCCACCATGCCATAGAGAACTTCAACCAATCTTTCATCTTCTTGCCCATGATTACTTTTTCCGCATCGTAGTAGCGGAATGCCATAGGATTCTTACTTTCTTTACCTTCGAATTTGATTTTTCCTATTCCGGGAAAATACTCTTTTGTTGCCATAATGATTAAATGTGTTAATGCGGTAATGCGCCGATGTGCTGCAACGAGCACATTACCAGCGGGTTAATTATTACTGTTGTTTTATTCTTGTTTACTTTTTTACTTTCAATGTCTGTTTAAATCTTCTTCAAGAAGCCTTTTATTCAGTTCCTCTGGAATTTCTTTCCGGTCTGTTTTCCTTTTTATTCGTTGCGTAGACGCTCTCATAAAAAACAGCAACCCAATCTCAAAAAGAACTTTCCGAAGAATGCAGAACAAAACTTAAGCAGGCCGTAAGCTCTGCATCAGATATTGTTTCCAGCGCGCATAGGCATCGGCATATGCCTGACGGTCGGCTTGTCCGGGCTCGATGATTTCGAGTTTCTCAAGCGTAGCAAAGGCTTCGTTGTTGTCTTTATAGATGCCCGCACCGATACCTGCACCTTTGGCTGCACCTACCGAACCGTCGGTGTCGTACAGTTCGATAACGGCACCCGTTACGCCTGCCAGCGTTTCGCGGAACAGCGGACTGAGGAACATATTGGCTTTGCCCGCATGGATTTTCTGTACGGGAATACCCATCTGCTCCATAATGTCGATACCATACTTGAAAGAGAATACGATACCTTCCTGTGCCGCACGGATAATATGTTGCTTGCCGTGCTGGTTGAAGTTGATTCCTTGAATGGAACAGCCCGTTTCCCTGTTCTCCAGCATACGTTCGGCACCGTTGCCGAAAGGCAGGATACTGATACCGGCGCTTCCGATAGGCGCCTGGGCGGCAAGAACATTCATGTCACTGTAAGAAATGCCTTCGGGAGCAACGGTGCGTTTCACCCACGAGTTGAGGATACCCGTACCGTTGATGCACAAAAGTACGCCGAGGCGGGTTTGTTCCGCCGTGTGATTGACGTGCGCAAAGGTATTGACGCGTGATTTCGGGTCGTAGTTCACCTCACCGTTCACACCGTAAACCACCCCCGAAGTACCCGCTGTAGATGCTATTTCACCGGGGTTGAACACGTTCAGCGACAATGCATTGTTGGGTTGGTCGCCGGCACGGTATGTGACAGGCGTTCCCTCTTTCAGACCCAACTCCTGTGCGGCAGCGGCGTTTACACGGCCTTGCTCGGAGAATGTAGGTCTGATATCGGCTATCAGCGAGGAATCGAAACCGTAATATTTCATCAGAAAGTCTGCTACCCGGTTGTTCTTGAAATTCCAGAACATGCCTTCGGACAGTCCGGAGACTGTAGTGCAGATTGTACCGCTCAGTTTCATGGCAATATAATCGCCCGGCAGCATAATCTTGTATATCTTTTCATAGACAGCCGGTTCATTCTCCTTTATCCAGGCAAGTTTGGACGCGGTGAAGTTACCCGGAGAGTTGAGCAGATGCGAGAGGCATAACTCCTCTCCCAGCGTTTCAAATGCTTTTTGTCCGTAAGGAACGGCTCTGGAATCGCACCAGATGATTGCAGGACGCAATACCTTTTGGTCTTTGTCCACGCACACCAATCCGTGCATCTGGTAAGAGATACCGATGGCTTTGATGTCTGCCGCATCCACACGCGCATCCGCCAATACGGCTTGCGTTGCCAGCTTCAGGTTTTCCCACCAGTTTTCAGGGTTCTGTTCCGCCCATCCCGGCTTCACGGCTATGATTTCCGCTTCCGTCTTCGGGAAGAACGCGGAAGATACGCACTTACCGCTTTCTGCATTTACCAAGCTCGCTTTAACGGACGAGCTGCCGATGTCATATCCTAATAAATACATGTCTTTGAGTTTATATTGTTAAATTTTCGATTTATTCCGTATCAGGTTTTGAATTCAGGCGTCTTGCCTACCGCCTTACCTTATTATATATCTTCTTGTCGAACCGGTAATACCGTGCCGCACGATGGGCAACTCCCTGCTGCTTCTCTTCCAAAGGAACCACATACTCCATAAGAGCTATCTTTTTGTGGAAATTGCGTACATCTATCTGTTTCCCGTACAAGAGTTCATACAGCGTACGGAGCTGGGATGCGGTGAACTTACGCGGAAGCAGGTCGAAAAGAGAGGACGGGTTGAACTCGATATACTGGCGGATGTAGGTTATCGCCTCTTTTATGATAAGGTTGTGGTCGAAAGCCAGTGCCTTGATATCCGGCAAGGCAACCCAATTTGCCATATACTCGTCCAGGCCGCGGTTGAGCGTACGGTCTATCTTCACGAGAGAAAGGTAGGCGATGGTCACGATACGCTCTACTTTGGACTGCATGGCGCGTTCCAGCCAATGCACGTCTCTGGGGTCTTTGGTGCGGTTCTTGGAGCCGAACGCCTTGAACTGCATCAGATTTACGTTCTTAAGTCCCGTCAGTTCATTCAGAACCCGCTGGGCAGCTTCGTCCAAATCTTCGTCCATATAAATCAAACTGCCGGGCAGCTTCATATCATGGAAGACTTCACCCTCTTCTTCTCCGGCACGTTTAACCAGCAAGACTTTCAACTGCTCTCCGTCAAAACCAATCACCACACAGTCTACCGAAATATGATTGTTTGCCAATGGCGTATTTTGTTCCACGTTTTGCATAATATTTTCGTTTAAGCGCTGCAAATATAATGAGGTTTTTCAAATATGCAATAAGTAAAAAGGATATTTTTATAATGTTATAAAGCATTATTTTTCAAATATATACATATCGTATATCTTACAATATCATCTTATTGTGTTATCGTATAAAATACAATATGTAATTTAAATCCGTAGCAGCAAGGGGTAATTGTAGCAGATACAATAACTATGAAGTACCTAATTCTTAAGGATTTCTATATCCGTACATTTATCTTGCCAGAGGGGGACATATTGTATTGCAGACGTATGTGAAAAAGGTACATTGCACAAAAAACGCCCTTTTGTGCGGTGGTTATCAGAAAAACCTATACCTTTGCACCACTTTTTATTAAACACTAAAAATAAATGAATATGAAAGCATTTGTATTTCCGGGTCAAGGCGCCCAATTCGTAGGAATGGGTAAAGACCTGTACGAAAATTCGGCTTTGGCCAAAGAACTTTTTGAAAAAGCAAATGATATCCTCGGATATCGTATTACAGATATCATGTTCAACGGTACAGACGAAGATTTGCGCCAGACCAAAGTAACACAGCCTGCCGTATTCCTTCACTCCGTAATCTCCGCACTCTGCATGGGCGACGACTTTAAGCCCGAAATGACCGCCGGCCACTCACTCGGTGAGTTCTCCGCATTGGTTGCTGCTGGTGCGTTAAGCTTTGAAGACGGCTTGAAGCTGGTTTATGCCCGTGCCATGGCTATGCAGAAAGCCTGTGAAGCACAGCCTTCTACAATGGCTGCCATTATCGCTTTGCCGGATGAAAAAGTGGAAGAAATCTGCGCACAGGTTAGTGCCGAAGGTGAAGTCTGCGTAGCTGCCAACTACAACTGTCCGGGACAAATCGTTATTTCCGGTTCTATCGAAGGCATCAACAAAGCTTGCGAACTGATGAAAGCTGCCGGAGCGAAACGTGCTTTGCCTTTGAAAGTAGGCGGTGCATTCCACTCTCCGTTGATGAACCCTGCCAAAGTTGAACTGGAAGCAGCTATCAACGCAACCGAGTTCCACACTCCGAAGTGCCCTGTATATCAGAATGTGGATGCCCTTCCTCATACCGACCCTGCTGAAATCAAGAAAAATCTTGTTGCACAATTGACAGCTTCTGTACGCTGGACTCAAACAGTCAAGAATATGGTTGCCGACGGTGCTGCCGACTTCACGGAATGCGGTCCGGGTGCAGTATTGCAAGGACTTATCAAGAAAATCGACAGCAATGTATCGGCTCACGGCATTGCATAACCGATAAAAGACAGTTAAACGCGAAGGGGGGCTATCCAAAAAAACGATAGTCCCTTTTTCATTTTTTCAGGATATACTTATGTCGAAATCGGAAGAATTCAGAAAAGCTTTGGACGTTCCTATCCGTAATCTGTCGGTAGACGTGTTGGTACGGGAAATTTGTCATCAGCCGGAATGCTTCGAAGCTATGTATCGGCTGATGTCGGACGAAAAACAAAGTGTTGCGTGGCGGGCGACATGGGTATGCGAGAAACTGAGCGAAATACATCCAGCTTGGTTTATCCCGCTGTACGATGACCTCGTCTACCGTTTATCGGATTGCAAACATCAGGGCTCCAAACGCCTGTTGCTGTCTATATTATACAACCTGCCGGTAACCGTTCCCGTTTCCGTTGAACTGCTTAATTATTCTCTGGACCATATGTTATCCCTGCAGGAAAGCATCGGCGTACAATCCCTTTCCATACGCATGGCTTACCGGCTTTGTAAACACGAACCGGAGCTGTTAAGTGAATTAAAGCTTATATTGGAGCATGCCAATACCGAATTTTATTCGACTGGTGTCAAAACTGCCATTCGGAACATCCTGAAGAAAATAAAGAAATAACAGTTCTACCGCCCTTGATAACAACTTAATAAATAAAAAATCCCCTTCTTTTCTTTTTTATCTCCTATTTTCCCTTACCTTTGCCACCGTAAAGACAAAGGGGTGCCCCGACGGGCTGAGATTATACCCTCGAACCTGATGCAGTTAGTACTGCCGTAGGAATTGGATATTTTTTTCTTCTTAGAACTTACCTTAACGGTACTTCTTTGTATTTACTTCCATTGTTTTATTTAATAGAAACAGAAACATGAAAGTATCAATCAACAACAAGGAAGTGGAAACCGATGCCGTTACCCTCTTACAACTCACAACCGAGCTTTCCTTACCGGCGCAGGGCGTGGCCGTTGCTGCCAATAACCGTATGATTCCACGTACGGAATGGGCGGATTATGCTCTGTCCGAAGGAATATCCATCGTAATAATAAAAGCTGCCTGCGGCGGATAGGCTATGGAAAAGGTTCAGTTCATTACACATTATACCGAAAGGTATTCTTACCTCGACTCCGCCCGTATGGCTTTGGAAGGCGGTTGCCGCTGGATACAGCTACGTATGAAAGATGCAGCGGAAAACGAAATACTGCCCGTAGCCGCGGAAGTGCGAAAGCTCTGCAACGATTATGGCGCCATATTCATCATCGACGACCACGTGGAACTGGTAAAGGAAATCCGGGCGGATGGCGTGCATCTCGGCAAGAACGATATGCCCGTTGCCGAAGCGCGACGCATACTCGGAGAGGAATATATCATAGGCGGTACAGCCAACACGTATGAAGACGTAAAGAAGCATTGGCTCGACGGAGTAAATTACATCGGCTGCGGACCGTTCAGATATACCACCACCAAGCAGAAACTCAGCCCTATTCTGGGTTTGGAAGGATATAAAGAAATTATCCGTCAAATGCGGGCGGATAATATCAACCTGCCTATCGTCGCTATCGGCGGGATTACTTTTGCCGATATTCCGTCTGTCATGCAGACAGGCGTTACGGGCATCGCCCTTTCGGGCACGGTGCTGCGGGCGGATAATCCGGTGGAAGAGATGCAAAGGATTCTTACGGAAACCAATCAGGCAGGCAAAATCAACCAAACAGCCAATTACTGAAATAACAAATAAAAAAGATATGGAGAAATTAATCATTGCGGGACGCGAATTCAACTCCCGTCTGTTTTTGGGAACGGGAAAATTCAATTCCAATGAAATCATGGAACAGTCCATTCTGGCATCCGGTACGGAAATGGTAACGGTAGCCATGAAGCGTATAGAACTGGATAATGAAGAAGACGATATGCTGAAACATATCCGTCATCCGCATATCCAGCTTCTACCCAATACTTCCGGTGTGCGCACTGCCGAAGAAGCCGTATTTGCCGCGCAAATGGCACGCGAAGCATTCGGAACGAACTGGCTGAAACTGGAAATCCACCCCGACCCGCGTTACCTTCTTCCCGACTCCATCGAAACCTTGAAAGCTACGGAAGAGCTGGTGAAACTGGGTTTCATAGTCCTCCCTTATTGCCAGGCAGACCCCACGCTTTGCAAACGTCTGGAAGAAGCCGGAGCCGCTACCGTCATGCCACTGGGTGCGCCTATCGGCACGAATAAAGGATTACAGACCCGTGACTTCCTTCGGATTATCATCGAGCAGGCAAACGTTCCGGTGGTGGTAGATGCCGGTATCGGTGCTCCCAGCCATGCCGCCGAAGCAATGGAGATGGGCGCTTCCGCCTGCCTGGTCAACACTGCCATTGCCGTAGCGGGCAATCCCGTAACTATGGCCGAAGCCTTCAAGCAAGCCGTAGAAGCCGGACGCATGGCCTATGAAGCCGGATTGGGACTGCAAGCCGACAATTTTGTGGCGGAAGCCAGTTCGCCTCTCACTGCATTTCTCGATGAATGACACACATTATATAATATAAGCTATGAAATCAAGAATAAAATATCCCCGCTCGGAGAAAGTATATCTGCCGGGAACAATCTATCCGGAACTTCGCGTAGGTATGCGCAAAGTAGAGCAAGTGCCCAGTACAACCTTTGCAGGCGAAGAAAAAGTCATTACTCCCAATCCGGACATTTACATTTATGATACCAGCGGTCCGTTCAGCGACCCCGATATAGAAATCGACCTTAAGAAAGGGCTGCCCCGTCTGCGCGAACCCTGGATTCTGCACCGCAACGATGTGGAGCAACTGCCGGAGATTACCTCGGAATACGGCCGCATGCGCCGTGACGACAAGTCGCTCGACCACCTGCGCTTTGAACATATCTCACTACCCTATCGTGCCAAACGGGGCAAATGCTGCACGCAGATGTATTACGCCAAGCAAGGCATCATCACCCCCGAAATGGAATATGTAGCAATCCGCGAGAACATGAACTGTGCCGAATTGGGGATAGAAACGCATATCACTCCCGAATTTGTCCGCCGGGAAATAGCGGAAGGCCGTGCCCTTCTTCCCGCCAACATCAATCACCCCGAAGCCGAGCCCATGATTATCGGTCGTAACTTCCTGGTGAAAATCAATACGAATATCGGTAATTCCGCCACCACTTCAAGCATCGACGAAGAAGTGGAAAAGGCCCTTTGGAGCTGTAAATGGGGCGGTGACACCCTGATGGATTTATCTACCGGAGAAAATATCCACGAAACCCGCGAATGGATTATCCGCAACTGTCCGGTTCCCGTAGGTACGGTTCCCATTTATCAGGCATTGGAGAAAGTGAACGGCAGAGTGGAAGACCTCACGTGGGAGCTCTACCGCGACACCTTGATTGAACAGTGCGAACAAGGCGTAGACTACTTCACCATACACGCTGGTATCCGCCGCCACAACGTACACCTGGCCGACAAGCGTCTGTGCGGCATCGTGAGCCGCGGCGGAAGCATCATGAGCAAATGGTGTCTGGTGCACGACCGCGAAAGCTTTCTGTACGAACATTTCGACGACATCTGCGATATATTGGCGCAATACGATGTAGCCGTTTCCTTGGGCGACGGCCTGCGTCCCGGCTCTACGTACGATGCCAACGACGAAGCGCAGTTTGCCGAACTCGATACCATGGGCGAGCTTGTGCTCCGCGCCTGGGCAAAGAACGTGCAGGCTTTTATCGAAGGACCCGGACACGTGCCCATGCACAAGATTAAGGAGAATATGGAACGCCAGATAGAGAAATGCCACAATGCGCCGTTCTACACGCTCGGCCCGTTGGTTACGGACATTGCACCGGGCTACGACCATATCACTTCGGCTATCGGTGCGGCGCAAATCGGCTGGCTGGGCACGGCCATGCTGTGCTACGTCACCCCAAAGGAGCACCTTGCACTACCCGACAAAGAAGATGTACGCACAGGTGTCATCACCTATAAGATAGCCGCCCATGCCGCCGACCTTGCCAAAGGACACCCCGGTGCACAAGTACGCGACAACGCCCTGAGCAAGGCACGCTATGAGTTCCGCTGGAAAGACCAGTTCGACCTGTCGCTCGACCCCGAACGGGCACAGACTTATTTCCGGGCAGGACATCACATCGACGGAGAATACTGCACGATGTGCGGGCCTAACTTCTGCGCAATGCGGTTGTCAAGGGAACTGGGAAAGAAAAAGGAATAACTTGTCAGGCTGGAATACAGAGACAACAGATTTATTTTCACGTCTTTGTATTCTATCCGTTTCATTAGCGAATTATTTTTATCATAGAATAAAATGTTTTCAGACGAATTAGAGAAAATATCCTGGGAAGAGACGACCCGGCGCATCAATGCCAAAACAGATGCGGACGTGCGTCGTGCCCTATCCAAAGAACATTGTGACGTAGAGGATTTTATGGCACTCATCTCACCGGCTGCCGTCCCCTATCTGGAAACAATGGCACGTTTAAGCAAGAAGTACACGGAAGAGCGTTTCGGAAAAACGATTTCCATGTTTGTGCCGTTGTATATTACGAACTCCTGTACCAACTCGTGCGTGTACTGCGGTTTCCACATCAGCAATCCCATGCCCCGCACCATACTGACGGAAGAGGAGATTGTAAACGAATACAAGGCTATCAAGAAGCTCGCGCCTTTTGAAAACCTGCTGCTGGTTACGGGTGAAAATCCTGCCAAAGCCGGTGTTCCGTACATCGCCCGCGCGCTCGATTTGGCAAAACCTTATTTCAGCAACCTGAAGATTGAGGTAATGCCCCTGAAAGCCGAAGAGTATGCCGAACTGAAAGAGCATGGCATGAACGGCGTTATCTGTTTTCAGGAAACCTACCACAAGGCAAACTATAACATTTATCACCCGCGCGGCATGAAGTCCAGATTCGAATGGCGTGTCAACGGTTTCGACCGCATGGGGCAGGCAGGCGTACATTCCATCGGCATGGGTGTGCTGATAGGTCTGGAGAAAGAATGGAGAACGGATATCTGTATGATGGCGTATCACCTGCGTTATCTTCAGAAGCATTACTGGAAAACGAAATACAGCGTCAACTTCCCGCGTATGCGCCCTTCGGAAAACGGCGGCTTCCAACCCAATGTGGTAATGAGCGACCGCGAACTGGCACAAGTTACATTTGCCATGCGGATATTCGACCATGATGTGGACATATCCTACTCTACCCGCGAACCGGCTTTTATACGCGACCACATGGCCACTCTGGGAGTCACTACCATGAGCGCGGAAAGCAAAACGGAACCGGGCGGATATTACAGCTATCCGCAGACTTTGGAGCAATTCCACGTCAGCGACGAGCGTAAGGCCGTAGAAGTAGACAAAGCCTTAAAGAGTTTAGGACGCGAACCCGTATGGAAAGACTGGGATGCCAGTTTCGACCTGAAACGGGTTTGAATCCCTTTTTCATAGTTTATAATTCTCATCATGACCCGATACAGCAGACAAATTTCCCTTCCCGAAATCGGAGAAGGCGGACAGGAAAAACTGCATAAGGCAAGAGTTCTGATAGTAGGCGCAGGCGGACTTGGCTCCCCTGCCGCCCTCTATCTTGCAGGTGCAGGAGTAGGTACAATAGGTTTGGCGGACGATGATACGGTCGGTATCAGCAACCTGCAACGCCAGATATTGTATACGGAGAACGAAGTAGGACAGCTTAAGGTACACTGTGCCGCCCAAAGATTGCGGGCTTTGAACGGTAATATAGAAGTGCATGCCTACCCTTTTCGTCTCAACCGGGAGAATGCCCGCCGTCTGATTGCCGATTATGACATCGTTGTAGACGGATGCGACAACTTCTCCACCCGTTATCTGATTAGCGACAGTTGCAGCGCACTGCACAAACCGTATGTGTACGGCGCCATCCAGGGCTTTGAAGGGCAAGTCTCCGTATTCTGTTACGGTGATCGGCCCAAGACATACAGGGATTTGTTTCCCGACGAAACCGCAACATTGCAGATGCCCGCTCCCGACAATTCCGTCATAGGCGTTACTCCTGCCGTGGTAGGCAGTGTGGAAGCAAGCGAAACGCTGAAGCTCATTTGCGGCTACGGCGAGGTTTTGGCCGGAAAGTTATGGACTGTCGATCTAAGAACCATGCAATCGTTCGTCCTTTTACTGTAAAATACCTCGGAAAACATGAAACTGATAACAATTACCCAGCCTGCATTCTTTGAGGGAGAAGCCGAAGCAATCACTTCCCTGTTCGATGCAGGACTTGAGATACTGCATCTCCGGAAACCCGGCGCTTCTTATGAAGACATGGAACAATTATTGAACCGGCTTCCGCCTGAATATCTGAAACGCATCGTCACACACGAGCATTTCCAACTGGCATCTTTCCGAAATTTGAAAGGCATTCATCTGAACGGACGAAACCCGACAGCACCGGCAGGCTTCACCGGACACATCAGCCGTTCCTGCCATTCGCTGGAAGAAGTCGCCAAATACAAAGCAACATGCGATTACGTATTTCTCAGTCCCATATACGACAGCATTTCCAAAGAAGGGTATCCCTCTGCCTATACTACCGACAGCTTGCAAAAGGCGCGGCAGGCGGGCATTATAGACGCTAAAGTAATGGCATTGGGCGGCGTTACGGCAGCGCATTTCCCTGAAATCAGCTCATTGGGTTTCGGCGGTGCAGTCCTTTTGGGAGATATATGGAAACGGACGGGAACGGATTTTATCGGGCATTTCAAGGAATTGCTCCGTGCGGCGTCTTTATTTTAACCAACAAACATTTTATTATCATGTCGACTATTCCGGTCATTCTCACCATTGCCGGCTCCGACTGCTCCGGCGGTGCAGGCATACAAGCGGATATTAAAACGATTTCCGCACTCAAAGGATATGCTGCCTCTGTCATTACTGCCGTTACGGCACAAAACACAATGGGGGTTCAGGCTGTATGCCCTATCCCACCGGACATTGTCCGTGCGCAGATAACATCCGTCATGGATGATTTGCAGCCTGCCGCTATCAAGATAGGAATGGTGCACAATGCCGCTATCGTGCACACCATAGCGGAGTGTTTGCAAAATATCCGATCTAGTTTTGTCGTTTATGACCCCGTTATGGTATCCACCAGCGGACGAAAGCTAATGACGGAAGATACCGTGCGCACCATTCAAGAGGAGCTGTTTCCTCTCTGTTCCCTGATAACCCCCAATTTGGGCGAAGTATCCCTGCTCCTTTCAAATCCCGTTACGGATATAGAGGAGATGAAACTGGCTGCCTGTGAATTAGCGAACCGTTATCACTGCGCCGTACTGGTAAAGGGCGGTCACTTATCCGGCAATACAATGTGCGATGTATTGCACAACAACGGCCGTTTCAGCCTGTTCGAACAGCAAAAAATAGAGAGCCGCAACCTTCACGGTACGGGATGCACGCTTTCTTCCGCCATCGCTGCCTTTGCCGCCCGCGGCAAGGGACTTGAAGAAGCTGTCCGTCAAGCCAAAGTTTATATAAGCAAAGCAATTTATCATGGTAAAGACCTGCATATAGGACATGGAAACGGACCTTTGTGCCATTTCTTTTCCGGGGAAATTAATTTTGTTCCCTTAAATTCCACCGAAGAAGTTATCAGAAAATTCCCCCACAAACAACAAGCGGAATATAGAGAGGAAAACTTTCAAGGAGAAACTTCATAATTAAAGCCCGAAATACTTGACAAAGGGTATCTTGATTTCGTATATTTGCATATCGGACAATTGATAACATTAACCTAAAACTTAGCAAATGGCAAAATCTACTTCTTCCTTTTCTGAATTGGCGCAAATGTATTTCCCCGGTTGCGCTACTCCCAAAAATGCAGTGCGATGTCTGCAACGCAGCATCAAAAGATGTACAAAATTGGCAACATTGTTGGCAGAAACCGGCTATCTTCCTTACAATCACCGCTGGCTTTCGCCGAAGCAGCAAATGCTTATATTCGAGAATTTGGGTGACCCATACCCCGATTAAGCTCCTAAAACGACATAAAAAAACGGCATTTCACACAGTGATTTGCCGTTTTTTTTGTACTTATATTTCCATAATCTCATTTATAGTCTTAAAACGCCTATTAATAAATTATGAAACAATTTATTAATAAATTTTCAAAAATTGTAGTAAAATTCAAAATACATTCGTTTATAGGAGTGTATTGACTGTATAATCGTTTTACTTTTCTGCATAGCAATGCTTTGTTTGAATTCTTTATCTACATGAGATTGTGCCTAAATAAATAAATTCAATTTAAGAAATAATATGATAAAATTGATAGCTAAATCTTCTATTGCCGGAAAGTAATGTTTTTCCACATCATAGGACTGGCATTGGCCGCCAAAGTCCATCTGTTATTGCCGGAAACTTTTGGGACGGCAGTACCGTCCTCTTGCTTGTCGGTGTTCAGCACAAGGTCGCACCTGGCGGGAGCGAATGCGTTCTCTCCGGAATGAGTATCTCTGTTGTGAAAAACGGCGGTGTGCTCTATACTGCTGCGACCATCACTTATGTCAACGAAATTTCCGGCTACGGTAGCTTCTATCCGGGTGAGGCTGCGGCAGCCCGTTACGATATAATTGCCGAACTCGGTACACTTCGGTATTTTGAGCGTTTCGAGGCCCGTGCATTCGTAGAAAGCCTCCTGGCCTATCGCAGTCACATTATCCAAAGCGAGCGTCTCCAATGAAGTGCATCCCCAGAATGCGCTTAGATTAATCCGGGTAACCTGCGAAAGATTCACCGTAGTCAGCGCAGCGCAACCGGAAAAAGCACTACCTCCGATTACCTTCATATCATCGGGCAGCGTCACCTCCTGCAAGGCGGTGCAATTCGCAAAGGCGACATCGGGCAGTGTTGGCGTTGTCCCCCAGCCCGTCACTCCGGTGAGGTCGCATTTCGTAATTTGTTTATTATTGATAAATGAACCCCAACTACCGCCCATTCCTATCTTGGAAAGTTCGCCCGTCAGCTTGAGTTCGGTGAAGCCTGCGGCGAGGGCGGCATGGATGGTTAGCTGCGCTTCGTCGGCAGTCATGGAGGTCATGTCGATGTTGCCGGAAGTGGGGGATGTGAAATTCTTCAGGCGCAGCTTGATTTGATGTTCCGCCGCCGGGTCGAGATAAAGTTCAAAGATGTCATCATTATACTGCTTCATCGTTTCTCCATAGAGACTGACCCATGACGACTCAGGATTCACTGTCAAACGGTCGTAGTCCGCCTGCGTCAGTTGATAACCGTCGGCACCCTGGGCGATAGCGGATATACCGTTCAGCGTGAAACAGAGGTGCACATCACCCGTAAGAGCTTTCGGAACGGAGATAAGGGGATAGGAAACGGCCGGAAAGATATCGTTGGAGAGACGTATGTAAGTCCCGGCAGCAGTCTTTCCGCCGTTCAGCACAAGGATAGCGCCATTCATGACCGTTGTACTGTACGAACTGCCTGTCGCGTCAGACAATTCGCAGCCGTCACCCAGTTCCAATGCCGCTTTTTCGCCGACAGTCGCAATCATATCCTGCCCGTTCAATGCTACGCCTTTACCCAACGTAATCCTACCGTTACAGACATATATCATGGACAAAAATGAGTTCGCGCCTTGAGCCAGTTTGATATTGGTGAGCTCGATATGAACGGCATCATCGTCGGCATTGATATTGCCGAGGAAATAGTAGCTTTCATTTTCTTGGACGAGGGTGTGGCCGCCGCCGTCTATCTTAAAGTAGCCGCTACCGTTTATGGGTGGACTGGTGTGGTCACCGCCTGCCGGTATCGTAATGTCACTACCCAGCATAATGAGTGTCGGGACATCAGCCGAGGCACCGCCCATCCGTAGTGCTTCGAGCAGAGCTTCGTAGGTGGTGACGGTGAGACCTTCCGGCACGGCATCCGTTACCGTCACTTCGCAGATTGCCTGTATGCCACCCACAGTTGCGGTAATAGTGGCATTTCCGGCAGAGACAGCCGTTACAAGCCCTTCCACATCGACTAATGCAACGGACGTGTTGTTGCTGCTCCATACAAGGCCGTCATACCCGGCATGCTCCGGCAGTACGGTAGCTGTAAGTTTTTCCGTATCACCGACGGTCATTGTCAATGCCGTCCGGGACAGCGTAACTTCCGATACAGCCACCGGAGCATTGTCTTTGTCGCATCCTGCCAACAGCATTGCCACCGACAGGAACAGAATCATTTTTTTTACTTTCATAGGTTCTTTACAGTATAAATTATTGATATCCCGTTATCTAACGATGCTGTAAATTTACATTATAGCAACTGTGAGGACAAGAGTGCATGTGGTCTATTTGATACTACGGCACAAAATAGACCGGTCTATTTCATTTTTACACGAAACAGACTGCCTGCTTTACTACCCAAAAAAACGTTTGGTGTTTTTACAACGTGTGCTTATTCACTTTACAAAGTCAGCATTGCGACACAATCCGCCGCTGATACTCGACCGGGGTTTCACCCGTGAGCTTTTTAAAATATCCGTAAAAGTTGCTTTTAGTGGCAAACCCTACCTTGCGTGCAAGGTCGTTCATGGAGATGCCGAGTTCTTCGGCCAGCAATTGTTTGGCATATTCGATACGTAAGCCGACACGCCACGGACGGAAGTCCCGCCCTATCTCATTCTTGAAATACCAGCAAAGAAACTCTTTTGTCGTCCCCAATTCCCGCGCAATTTGTTCCCTGCCTTCTTCAGGACGGGTAAAACGCCGTTCGGCAACCCAACGTTCGAGTGCAAGCCGCAGATGCTCTTTCTCCGCTGCCAGTTCCGGTTCGGACAATCCACAGGCAGCCATATCTACCGCTTGCAGACGAACCGGTTCCTGTCCCTGCGTTACGGCCGGCAGATAATAATTGATTTTTACCACATAATTACAAAAACGACCGGCAAACCACCCGTAAAACAAAATGTAACCGACAGTAAAAATATTATAAGCAACCGGTGGCAGCCACACGGACAAAGAAGCGGCTATACCAATCGAAAGCGCAGCATAAAAGCCGAATTTCGTCCAACGCAGCCGTGCATGCTGGTCTTCATCGTAATATTCTTCCAACAATCGAAGGCACTCGGCATACTTTCGGCGAAATAACAATGTATAACAGACTAACTGCACTGCATATACAGCCAATGCAACAAAAAACACCCAGCACTCCTCACTTGTCAAAGCCATAAACAGAAACAAGGTAACTGCAACCGTTACGATTCCTGCTTGTATCCGTACTCTGTGGCAGGTAACATACAGCGGTTGAATAAATGTCAGCAGTGTGACGGTAAACAGTAACGATTGGTAAGCGGCCACCGCTACCGTAAAGACTGCAATGATTTTACGGTCGGCCTCTCCACCATTAAACAGTTCGCAAAAAGCAGGAATAGCAAGAATGAAATAAGATGCGGCAAGAATGGCACGTGCCGTCCGCAGTCGGTGCGTATCTTCCCTATGAGGAATATGAATGCTGCATAACTGCCATCCCAAAACAGCCAAAGCAATGCCTGACGCAAGGGTTAGGAACATATAAAAATCCAACCACATATTATTATTTCCGTCCTATTAAAACGAGGACATTACAAATGTAACCATTTTAGGCATTTGTGCCAAATATAAACTCTATTACCGACATATAAATCTGTAATAGAGTTTATTTTATCCGTAATTCATCTACCGGAAGCTACCTCTTACCTTCCTACCTTTGTATCCGAAAAGAATGTCTAATCCAATCAAACCGTATTAAAAATGAAAAATCAGACTAAAACACAAAATATGATAAATGGACAATCAGAACCGATGAAGCTCATATTCAACTATAATAATGTATTTTACAGTTTCTATTACAATGACTTTAGCGGTTGTGTACACCGTTCACGCGAATATGCCATGAACTATGTCTATTCGGGTGAGATGATTCTTGATAATGGAAAAGAGCAGATTCATGTCGGAAAGGGCGAATGCATCTTCATACCGCGTGACCACCACATTACCATGTATAAAAAAACAAAAGACGGTGAACGGTATTGCGGTATCTTCCTTATGTTTACACGCCGTTTCCTGCGCGAAATGTACGGTAAGCTGGAACAACGCAGAATGCCAACTAACACTCCAAAGTTCGATTCCGGTGTGATAAAACTACCCAAGACTGTGGAACTCGCCAGCCTTTTTACTTCTATGACGCCTTATTTCAATCCGGAAGTAAAACCTGCAGATGACCTGATGCAACTGAAATTACAGGAAGGTTTGCTTGCATTGTTGCATATTGACAATCGGTTCGCACCGATGCTCTTCGATTTCAACGAGCCATGGAAAATTGACATCATGGAGTTTATGAACGAAAACTATATGTGCGAGTTCACAATGGAAGAAATGGCACATTACACAGGGCGCAGCCTTGCCACGTTCAAACGGGATTTCAAGAAGATTAGCGATCTGACACCTGAAAAATGGCTCATCCGTAAACGACTTGAAGTAGCTTACGTTAAAATGCAGGGAGGCAACAGAAAGATTGTGGATGTTTATGCCGAAGTTGGATTCAAGAATCCGTCACACTTCTCGACCGCATTTAAAAAACAATATGGCATATCGCCTACCGCCGCATTCGTTTAATTCGAATACTGGAAAGCATTGAACTTTTGAGAAATCTTATTTGAGCCTCACAGTAAGGTCGCTGTGGAGTTTTCTCCTTAACTTCGCTTCCGAAATCAGAAACATAAAACGAAACAGTTATGATAAAGTGGTTAATATCTTTAATGATGGCGTGCAGTCAGACTTTAACATTAAGTGCTTGCAATCCGGATGATTCTCCAAAAAAGACGGAGAAGATTGCACGTCGATTTTTGAGAGAGTATACAAATAAGGAATAAAATAATATAGAAACAGAACAATGAAAAAAGTATTAGTCATATCATCGAGTCTCCGCTTGTGGAGCAATTCGGAATCCTTAGCCGATGCGTTTGCCAGAGGAGCTTCCGAAGCAGGGAATGAGGTCGAAAAAATAACAATCAGAGAAAAAAACATCCGTTTCTGCAAAGGATGTCTCGCCTGTCAGAAAACACAGCACTGCGTTATCAACGATGATGCCCCCGCAATCGTGGCCAAAATGCACGATGCCGATGTAATCGTATTCGCTACGCCCATCTATTATTATGAGATGTGTGGTCAGCTCAAAACTTTGCTTGATCGTGCCAATCCGCTCTATTCGTCCGATTATCATTTCCGCGACATTTATATGCTGACCAGTGCGGCAGAAGATGAGGAATATGTACCGGAACGTGCCGTTGCGGGACTTACCGGATGGATTGACTGCTTCGAAAAAGCCCGTCTTACAGGAACAGTTTTCGCCGGAGGTGTCAGCGCACCGGGTGAAACGGAAGGACATCCTTCGTTAGTGCGTGCATACGAAATGGGGAAAGCCATTAAGGGATAATTGCTTCAGGTTTGCAACGGTACCTTCTTATAACCGCCGTACGTTATCCGCTCATCTGATTATTTGCTCCAATGTTCATCGGTCATTGGAGCAATTTTTTTAGCATTTACATTGAGCTTTTGAGAAAATATATAATTGAGCTTTTGAATAATCCTCTTTGAGCCTCACAACAATGTCCGATTGGTCTTATCCCCGTATCTTTGCATTAGAAAATAAGACAATAATCATTTAAGTAACAGAGAAATGAAAACAGCGAATCTTAAATCGGCAACTATCGCAGCCTTGTTGGGTATAGGACTGCTTACCGGTTGCACGAACAGTACAACAAATCAAAAACCAAGTGATAATATGGAAACATTGAATCTGACACAAGAATGGGACAAAAAATTCCCGCAGAGTAACAAAGTAAATCATCGTAAAGTAACCTTCCGCAATCGTTACGGCATCACGCTTGCCGCCGACCTCTACGAACCCAAGAACGCTGAAGGCAAACTCGCCGCCATTGCCGTGAGCGGTCCGTTCGGCGCAGTAAAAGAACAGGCTTCGGGACTTTATGCACAGACAATGGCCGAACGTGGATTCCTTACCCTCGCATTCGACCCCTCTTATACGGGCGAAAGCGGCGGCGAACCGCGGAACACTGCATCACCCGACATCAACACGGAAGATTTCAGCGCGGCAGTTGATTTTCTGGCAGCACTGCCTAACGTAGATGCGGAACGCATCGGTATCATCGGCATCTGCGGATTTGGTGGCATGGGACTGAATGCCGCTGCAATGGACACGCGCATCAAGGCAACGGTTGCTTCCACGATGTACGACATGAGCCGCGTGAATGCCAACGGCTATTTCGATGCCGAAGACAGCTCCGAAGCTCGTAAGGCGAAGCGTGAAGCGATAAATACCATCCGTACCCACGATGCGCAGAACGGTACGGTCACTTCCGGAACACCCGGTCTGCCCGCTGAAATCAAGGGCGATGAACCGCAGTTCGTCAAAGACTACTTCGATTATTACAAGACCGATCGCGGTTTCCACGCTCGCTCCATCAACTCCAACGGGGCATGGAGTCCCACGATGGCTCTCTCGTTCATCAATATGCCATTGTTGTCCTACATCAACGAGATAGACAATGCCGTATTGCTCATTCACGGCGAGAATGCCCATTCACGCTATTTCAGCGAAGATGCTTTCAAACACCTCAAGGGTGACAACAAGGAACTGCTGATTATTCCCGGAGCCAACCATACAGACCTCTATGACCGGATAATTCCGTTCGATAAGCTGGAAGCATTTTTCAAATCCAATCTCAAATAATGAACTGTTATGAGAACAAAACTTTTATGCCTGCTTTTATCCGTCATTGGATTATGTAGTTGCAACTCAACAAGCGCACAAAAGCAACCCCAAACAAGTAATGCCACGCCCAGAAAATCGTTAGTCGTATTTTTTTCATGGGGAGGTAATACACGCGCCGTCGCAGAAAAAATAAGCTATCTAACGGGAGCAGAAGGATTCGAACTGAAACTCGCTGTTCCCTATACTACTGACCGTGATGAAATAGAAGAAATTGCAAAACGGGAAGTTCGAGATAAGTATAAACCTGAACTCGCATCGCTTCCTCAAAACATAGAACAATACGATGTGATTTATATCGGTTCTCCGTGCTGGTTCAACACCCTCGCACCGCCTGTGCGTACCTTCCTTTCTACGGTAGATTTATCCGGAAAGAAAATAGTACCGTTTATGACACATGGAGGTAGCAGAATGGGGCAAAGTGTACAAACAATACGCCGTTTAGCTACGAAAGCTAATGTAACAGAAGGTCTTGCTATCCGTGAATCCAATGCGAGCAATGCTGATAATGAAATATTGGCATGGCTGAAAAAACACAATTTAATCAAATAACAATATGGATAAAAAATATTGATTGCCTATTTCTCCTCAGACAATATCTTTTTTCCCATCCGCATCAACGCAGTCTGTCCGGGAGTCATCGACACGGAGATGATACGCCGTTTCTCCGGTGAAACACCGGAAGGTTACAAGGCTATGGCGGCACAGGAACCTATCGGCAGGTTGGGTAAGGTGGAAGAAATGGTATCCTCCGTGCTGTGGTTGTGTTCGGAAGGAGCCGGATTTATGGTCGGCTATGCGCTTGTAGTGGATGGTGGGCAGACGATAGGTATTTCCAATGACAACATTGAGCAATAAACCATTTGAACAAAAAAGTTCTAATCAGATGTTTATGCAACGTAAACTCCAAAAATTCTTCTCATTTCTCGACTACATTAAAAGAACAATACATTTTATCTTCTACTGCCGTTTTACCCTAATTTTATATCATTGCGTAACAATGGGAAACAACCATAAGACTTTTCAGCTACAATAGCAATTTATTATTGGAAAAACATTTCTAAAGGGTTTAAAAGGGGACTGCGGCAGCGGACGCCCGTTGTATCTTTGCATAGTCATTAAAAATAAATGGCATTAGTAAACCTTATTTTTTTAACCTTTTAAACTTTAACAATTATGGCTTTAAAGTATGTAGTAACCAAAAGAGTATTCGGCTTTGACAAGACGAACACAGAAAAGTATGTAGCGAAATCTGTCGGTTCGGGTAAAATGAACTTCGACAAAATGTGTGAAAAGGTCAGTCGTTTGTGCGGCATTCACCGCAAAGTGGTGGATTTGGTGGTAAGCGGTTTGGTAGATATGATGGCGGAAGATATCGACGACGGCAAGACCATACAAATGGGTGAGTTCGGATTGTTCCGGCCTACAATTAAAACCAAAAGTGCGGATACGGAAGATGCCGTTAAGGCAAGCAATATCCTTTCAAAACGTATCGTGTTTACACCGGGAAAGATATTCAACCGCATGCTGAATGAAATGAGTGTTACCCGTTCCGTACCTGTAGACACCGATTATACGGACGGCAGCAGCAGTAGCGGGAACAATGGCAGTGGCGGTTCCGGCAACGGCGGCGAAGAAGAAAACCCGTTAGGCTGATTGTCATAGCGACAGCAAATTGCCTTTTCTTGAAAACAAAGTTGAAGCAGCGGTATTCACTCCGCTGCTTTTTTTGTTGCATATACCTGCCATTATTTAATATTATCTATTATTTTTGCAGAAACAATCATAACACACAGCTATCTATCATGGAAAAAGCCAAAGTATATTTTTCAGACCTACGTACCTCTCCCACCTCTAATCTTTTAGATAAGATGGAACGTCTGCTTAAACGTGCAGGCATCGGACAGCTTCCTTTAAAAGACAGTTTTACCGCTATCAAGATACATTTCGGCGAACCGGGCAATCTGGCGTATATCCGCCCTAATTATGCCGCCCGCATGGCAAATCTGCTTCGCAGTTTCGGAGCCAAGCCTTTTCTGACGGATTGCAATACGTTGTATTCCGGACGTCGCTCCAATGCGGTAGACCATTTGCAGAGCGCCATGGAGAACGGCTTCAATCCTATATCCGCCCAATGCCAGGTGATTATTGCCGACGGACTAAAAGGGACGGACTACAGAGAAATACCGATAGACGGAGAATACTGCCCTGCTCCCAAGATAGGTACTGCCATTGCCGATGCGGACATAATCATCAGCATGAACCATTTTAAAGGCCATGAACAAGCCGGATTTGGCGGCGCTCTGAAAAATCTCGGGATGGGATGCGCCAGCGTAGGCGGTAAGCTGGAACTGCATGCCTCTTCACAGCCCAAAGTTGCCACCGAAAATTGTATCGGATGCAATATCTGCGTAAAACACTGCGCCCACGATGCCATTCATCTGAATGCCGAACGCAAAGCGGAAATAGACTATACCAAATGTGTGGGATGCGGACAATGCGTAGCTTTGTGCCAGCATGACGCCGCCGTAGTGAGCGATTGGGATACGTCCGAACGGCTGAACTACAAGATTGCTGAATATTCCGTTGCCGTGCTGAAAGACAAACCGCACTTCCATATCAGTTTCATTATGAACGTATCGCCGGAGTGCGACTGCTGGAACCATAATGATGCCGCCATCATTCCCGACCTCGGCATGCTGGCATCGGCAGACCCCGTAGCGCTGGATAAGGCGTGTTCAGACCTGGTGATTCAGGCTCCCGTACTGCACAGTGATAATGTGCTTGCCAAAAAGCACGAACACGAAGACTTGTGCGGCTGCGACAAATTCCACATGATACATCCTGATACGGACTGGCTTGCCGGATTGCGTCACGCCGAAAAAATAGGCTTGGGAACAATGGATTACGAGTTGATAAAAATATAAACCGCATTATTCTTATGGCAAAGACAATGGAAGAAGTGCTGGAACGCTTCCGTACAATTGAGTTTCACGATGATTTTGATATGATTGTAGCCATTGCCAATGGCGGCATCGTTCCGGCAGGCATCATCAATCAGCGTTTACAAAAAGAAGTGCATCTGCTGCGCATCAATTTGAGGGACGAATATCAGCATCCTAAGTACGATGCTCCGCAACTGCTGGCTCCTGTCGATTTTAACTTCAGGGGAAAAAGCATCCTGCTGGTGGACGACCGTATAAAAACAGGAGCTACCATAAAGTTGGCACGCGAACTGCTGAAAGAGGCACGCAGCATCAAAACCTTTGCAGTAAACGGTACGGCCGATTATGCGCTGTTTGATGAAACGTGTTTCAAATTTCCGTGGATATTATAATAAATGAACATTTTTCTGCTATTTTCCTTTCTTACTACGATAAAATAACTAATTTCGTACCGAACAAAAAATAGTAGATTTCAACAACATGGAAGGAGCAACGAACAATTGGTTCTCTAATAAATACTCTATCGGCTATGCCTTGAGCGGCGGTTTCATTAAAGGTTTTGCCCATTTAGGAGCCATGCAGGCCTTATTGGAGCACGATATCAAGCCCAATATCATTTCCGGTGTCAGCGCAGGTGCGCTGGCAGGTGTTTTCTATGCGGACGGTAACGAACCTCATAAAGTTCTGGATTATTTTGCCGGACATAAATTCCAGGATTTAACGAAACTGGTAATTCCCAAAGTGGGCTTGTTTGAACTTAGCGAATTCAAAGACTTCCTGAAAAGCAACCTGAAAGCGAAGAAACTGGAAGAATTGCAGCTACCGCTGATTATCACCGCCACGGATTTGGACCACGGACGCCTTGCACATTTTCATAAAGGAGATATTGCAGAACGCGTAGCCGCATCCTGCTGTATGCCTGTACTATTCGCACCTGTAAAAATAGACGAAACGTACTACGTAGACGGCGGACTGCTGATGAACCTGCCCGTATCTACCATCCGGCGGGTATGCGAGAAAGTTGTGGCAATCAATGTCAGCCCATTAATGGCGCCTAAGTACAAAATGAATATTGTAAGCGTCGCCTTACGCTCGTACAACTTCATGTTCCGTTCCAATTCATTTCCCGAACGGGAAAAAGCAGATCTGTTGATAGAGCCTTACAACCTGGACGGTTACAGCAACAGGGAACTGGAAAAGGCAGAGGAGATATTTATGCAAGGATATAATGCCACTAATGATATACTGGAACGCCTGCAAATAGAAAAAGGCACTATATGGAAAGAATAAAAATAACCATTCTCTAAATAGAAAGAAATGAGCGACGAAAAACTGATTATTTATCAAGTGTTTACCCGATTATTCGGAAATAACAATAACCACTGCATCAATAACGGCAGTATTACCGAAAACGGATGTGGCAAGATGGCGGATTTTACCGCCAAGGCATTAGGAGAAATCAAAAAGCTGGGAGCTACCCATATTTGGTATACCGGCATTATTGAACATGCAACGCAAACGGATTATCGTCGCTACAACATCCGCCCCGATCATCCGGCTATCGTAAAAGGCAAAGCCGGTTCGCCATACGCAATAAAAGACTATTATGATGTAGACCCTGATTTGGCGAAAGACGTTCCCGAACGCATGAGAGAATTTGAAAATCTGGTGCAACGCACTCATCGCAGCGGGTTGAAGGTTATCATCGACTTCGTTCCCAACCACGTAGCGCGTCAGTATCATTCGGATATGCAGCCGGACGGGACTTCTCAACTGGGAGCAAATGACGATACGGACTATGCATTCAGCCCTTATAACAACTTCTATTATATTCCGCAATCGGAACTGCATGGACAATTTGATATGAAAGGCGCTGCTGCCGAACCTTATAAAGAGTTCCCGGCCAAAGCTACCGGAAATAACCGCTTTGACGCATATCCCAATATCAACGACTGGTATGAGACGGTCAAACTGAATTATGGCGTGGATTACCAGAATGGCGGTACCTGCCATTTCAACCCCATTCCCGATACATGGAATAAAATGCTGGACATTCTGATGTTTTGGGCGGAGAAGCATATCGACGGTTTCCGTTGCGATATGGCGGAAATGGTTCCTGTCGAGTTTTGGGAATGGGCTATTCCGCAAGTGAAAGCCAAATACCCTGCCCTACTCTTTATTGCCGAAGTGTATAATCCGAAAGAATACGGTAATTATCTGTTTCGTGGAAAATTTGATTATCTCTATGATAAAGTGGGATTGTATGACACACTTCGTGCAATAGTTTGCGGCAACGAATCCGCTACCGCCATTACACGGGCATGGCAAAGCCTGGGCGGGATAGAAAAGCGAATGCTGAATTTTCTGGAAAACCACGATGAACAGCGTATCGCTTCCGATTTCTTTGCAAGCAATCCGCGTAAAGCCATTCCCGCCCTCATCGTATCGGCTTGTATGAATGTGAATCCCATGATGATTTATTTCGGACAGGAGTTCGGCGAGCTGGGGATGGACAGCGAAGGATTCAGCGGCAGAGACGGACGTACCACTATCTTTGACTATTGGAGCGTAGACACCATACGCCGCTGGCGCAACGGCGGAAAATTTGACGGGAAGATGCTGACTGACAATCAGAAGCATTTGTATGACATCTATCAACGTATATTAACATTGTGCAATGAAGAAAAAGCGATTTCGCAAGGAGATTTCTTTGACCTGATGTATGCCAACATCAATGGCTGGCGCTTCAACGAACATAAACAATATACATTCTTGCGCAAGTACGGACGGGATTTATTGCTGTTTGTCGTGAACTTCGACCATATATCGGCAGACCTTGCAATCAATATTCCTTCCCACGCTTTCGATTTTCTGCAAATACCGCAAATGGAACAATACCGAGCCGTAGATTTATTGACCGGTAAAGAAGAAAATATAAGCTTATTGCCTTATAAGGCGACAGAAATATCTGTAGAAGGATACAGTGGCAAGATTCTCAAAATAAAGCTATGAAAAAGATAATGCAGGGTGACCCAATCACTCTGCATTATCTTTACCTTCCATTTTATCTTTTAATCTATATAAACGGGTAATAGCCGGATTATAGAATTCGTCAGGGTAATGGGCGGCTATATCGCTCAAATTAGCCCGCACATACCTTTTTACATCAAATATATTTTCAGCATCGCTTAACATGACCTGTTCAGGAAATGTTGCCGTTTCAGCCCACTTAACCAGTGCATTAACACTTTCTTCATCGTATTTATACTCTTCCATCTTTTATTTATTTTTCCGACAAAGATATAACAAATACTAAAGTTATCCTTACCCTTATGAACAAAATCTGAAAGTGTAACGTTATATAGATGTGTTTTTCATAGTATTAGATATAAGATTAATTAAAGGAGACGTACCTGCTTGTGATAAGTAAGTACATCAAAAAACAGAAGCGTCTGTTTGATTGATAAATGTGTAAGGAGCATCGGTTTACCCAAGCCGATGCTTTTTTTATGCCTATTTGTAGCATGTTAGAAATATTATCCGTAAATTTGGCAGAAATAAGGATATATACGATATGAACATCCCTGTTATATTTCAATTTCTGAAAGAACTATCCGCCAACAACAATCGTGAATGGTTCAACGCCCATCGGGAGCAGTATGAAAATGCCCGGAACGAGTTTGAGAACTTGCTGACAGTAATTATCTCCCGTATCTCATTGTTTGACGAAAGCATTCGCGGCATTGAAGCCAGAGACTGTACATACCGTATCTACCGAGACACACGGTTTTCCGAAGATAAAACGCCTTATAAAAATCATTTTGGCGGCTATATCAATGCCAAAGGAAAGAAATCAGACCATTGCGGATACTATGTTCATTTACAACCGGGCAACTGCCTTTTGGCAGGTGGCAGTTATTGCCCGCCCTCTCCCCTGCTGAAAGCCTTGAGGCAAGCGGTTTATGATAACATGGATGAGTTTCGAGGAATTGTCGAAGACCCGGCTTTTAAACAATATTTTCCCGTTGTCGGCGAGAATTTCCTAAAAACAGCTCCAAAAGGTTTCTCTAAAGACTATCCGTATTTGAAATATCTGCAATGTAAAGAATATACAGTTTCCTGTCATCAGCCTGACAGTTTCTTTTTAGCTCCTGATTTTCTGGAACGTACAGATGATATTTTCAGGCAACTGAAACGTTTTTCCGACTTTGTGAATTACACGATAGACGACTTTGAATAAATTTAAAAACTAATTTAAAAACAATTGAATTATGGTAGTAGACAGACTTGAAAACATAGAGAAATATGCTTCGCTGAATCCTTTATTCGCACAGGCTATTGAGTTTTTGAAATCACACGATTTAAACGCTTTGGAAGTGGGAAAAACCGAACTTAAAGGTAAGGATTTGCTTGTAAACGTAGCGCAAACCAAACCTAAAACAAAGGAAGATGCCAAACTGGAAACGCATAAAGACTTTATTGATATCCAAATACCTCTGTCGGGTACTGAAATAATGGGTTATACCGCAGCAAAAGATTGTATGCCGGAAGATGCTCCTTATAACGCGGAAAAGGATATTACTTTCTTTACCGGTCTGGCAGAAAGCTATATCGAAGTAAAACCGGGTATGTTTGCCATTTTCTTCCCACAAGACGGACATGCTCCCGGAATCACTCCGGACGGCGTGAAAAAAGTTATTGTGAAAGTTAAAGCATAATACAAATACCCAAAAACAATCCTCTATGGAAACACTGAATTTGATTAAGAACGATCCTTGGCTGGAACCATATGCAGATGCCATAAACGGCCGCCATAAACATGCTTCTGAAAAAGAGGCAGAGTTAACCAATAAAGGGAAACAGACATTGTCGGATTTTGCATCCGGCTACCTTTATTTTGGTTTGCACCGTACTGATAACGGCTGGGTTTTCCGCGAATGGGCTCCCAATGCCACCCAGATTTTCCTGATTGGTACATTCAACGATTGGAAAGAAGAGAAAAAATACAGTCTGAAACGAAAAGCAAACGGTAATTGGGAAATAAAGCTCCCGGCTGATGCCATGAAACACGGTGACTTGTATAAGTTAATGGTACATTGGGACGGCGGTTGCGGCGAACGTATCCCGGCATGGACCAACCGGGTTGTCCAAGATGAGCAAACCAAAATATTCAGTGCGCAGGTATGGTCTCCGGAGAAACCCTACAAGATGAAGAAAAAAACTTTCAAAGCTGCTACAGACCCGCTGCTGATTTATGAATGCCATATCGGTATGGCACAAGAGGAGGAAAAAGTAGGCAGTTACAGAGAGTTTCAGGAAAAGATTCTTCCGCGCATAGCCAAAGACGGATATAATTGTATTCAGATTATGGCAATTCAGGAACATCCGTATTATGGAAGTTTCGGCTATCATGTTTCCAGTTTCTTTGCGGCTTCTTCCCGTTTCGGTACTCCGGAAGAGCTGAAGGAATTAATTGACACTGCCCACAGCATGGGTATTGCCGTTATCATGGATATTGTTCATTCTCATGCAGTGAAGAACGAGGTTGAAGGCTTGGGTAACTTTGCCGGTGATCCGAATCAATATTTCTATCCGGGTGCCCGTCGTGAACACCCGGCATGGGATTCGCTCTGCTTTGATTATGGAAAGAATGAAGTAATCCATTTCTTACTATCCAACTGCAAGTATTGGATGGAAGAATATCACTTCGACGGTTTCCGTTTTGACGGCGTGACTTCTATGTTGTATTACAGTCACGGCTTAGGCGAAGCATTCTGTAATTATGGGGATTACTTCAACGGTCACCAAGATGATAATGCAATCTGTTATCTGACACTTGCCAACCGCTTGATTCATCAAGTTAATCCCAAAGCAATCACCATTGCGGAAGAAGTATCGGGGATGCCCGGTCTGGCAGCCAAATTTGAAGATGGCGGCTATGGCTTTGATTATCGCATGGCTATGAATATTCCCGATTATTGGATTAAGACTATCAAGGAAAAGATAGATGAAGATTGGAAACCGTCCAGCATGTTCTGGGAAGTAACCAATCGTCGCCTGGACGAAAAAACAATATCTTATGCAGAAAGTCATGACCAGGCGTTGGTAGGTGACAAAACCATTGTTTTCCGTTTGATAGATGCCGATATGTATTGGCATATGCAAAAAGGCGATGAAAATTATACGGTACATCGCGGTATTGCTTTGCACAAAATGATACGTTTACTCACAGCATCGACTATCAATGGCGGTTATCTTAATTTCATGGGTAATGAATTCGGTCATCCCGAATGGATAGACTTCCCCCGTGAAGGCAATGGCTGGTCGTGCAAATATGCCCGTCGTCAATGGAATCTGGTAGATAACAAGAATCTGGCATATCATTATCTGGGCGATTTTGATTGCGCCATGTTGGAAGTTATTAAAAGCGTAAAAAACTTCCAAACTACACCAATTCAGGAAATCTGGCATAATGACGGTGATCAGATATTGGCGTATATGCGTAAGGATTTGATATTTGTATTCAACTTCAACCCCAAACAGTCTTTCACTGACTATGGATTTTTAGTTCCTGCCGGTAAGTACGAAGTCATTTTAAATACAGATAATCCTGATTATGGCGGCCACGGACTGACTGATGATACAGTGAAGCATTTTACTCTTTCAGACCCTTTATATAAAAAAGAGAAAAAAGAGTGGCTTAAACTTTATATTCCGGCACGTACGGCAATGGTATTGAAGAGAGGCAAATAAAATTAAAGCAGAAAATATAACCATGAGAACTAAAAAAAGAGGCAGATCCTTTAGGTCTGCCTCTCTTTTGTATTATATATGAATTTTATAATTGAGTATTTATAAAATTCAACATTGTATTGGCATTGTCTATCATCTTTTTCTGAGCCGGTTTACTCGGAGAAAGCAGAGGAATAAGTTTTTCCAAATATTCTTTTGCTTCTTTAAATTCTACTTTTGCCTTTTCAGCGTCAGTTTTCAATGTAGTAGCACCCTGACTGTAAAGTAATGTACCTAAACTATTGAGAGCATTAACATTATTCGGCTGAATCTCAAGGGCTTGTTTAAAAGCATCTTCTGCTGCACTATTTTTCTTAGCTCTCTGTGCCAAAATACCTTGGTTCACATAATATGTGGCATACAACTTAGTCAATGTCTTATTACCGGGTACAGCTTCCAGACCTTCTTTCAAAGTGGCAACATATTCATCATTTTTCTTCAAATCTTTCAATGCACCTGCCTTGCCTATATAAGCATTTGCCAAGTTATACTTTTTCTGTACAGCTATATCAAAATATTTCAAAGCTTCAGCCGGTTTCTTAATTTTATCAGCGCAAACGCCACAGTTAAAAGCAATTACCGAATCTTGATTGTTGGTTTGTGTCAGATAGGTGCTGAATTTTGTAAATGCAACCTGATAATTTTTAGATTCAAGTGCAGCTTTACCTTCGTTAACCAATTGTGCCGGATCAGCATTCTGCGCAAAGAAATTAGTAGCTGCACAACAAAGTGCAAGAGATAAGATTAATTTTTTCATATGCTTTTATTATTTTAATATTGATATTTCAAAGTTAGTTGCCTAAAGCGTAGAAGCAAAACCTTTTTACCTTTTTTGAGTTTTTTACGAGAGTAGTAACAAGTGTTATTTTACGTAAACAAAGAGGGATAAAATTTTGGACTGACCCGATTATGAAGTAGAGAGGCTATAATTATCTCAGTTATAAGATTTAAACAAGATTACCTTCTTTTATTAAGGCTATAGCTTAAATTGTATAGTTTCTTGTTAATTGTAACATTGACAGATACCTTATCTTCATTACCTGTATTGACAAACTGTCCCTTAATTACAGGACCTGTGGCTGAGTCTACGGGATATAGTACTGTAATATATCGTACGGGATTATTGTCCGGTTTCCGCATGACAACTGCATAGGACTTTCTGTGTTCATATTTCCTGTCTGTTTGGTAGGATATCCGACCACCAAACTCTTTAAAGATAAGATTCCTGCTCGCCTCTCCGAATGTACGAATTAACAGGTTATTGCTATCATCAAAGGTGGTATGCGCACCAAATTCTTCCTTATCCAGAAGAACATTATCAACAGACTTTCCATCACAAAGATGGAAATATAATTTTGCATATCCGGTAGCAGTCCCGAATCCTTCATCTACCAGCACAAAAAAATCCTGTGGCTGTTTGACGTAGAAGATGGATCGACGATGCTTGAAGTTGCTATATCCTTGATTTTCTGTCACAATAAGTTGATATTCATCTTTTTCCTCGAATAATAATAAAGTACCGGCGGCTTTATTGATATTTTCCGTTCCGGTTTCTTCATGGTCTGCGGTTTTGCCTAAAACCATTGTGTTATGTGCTTTGGTCTGACGAAACCATCTGCGTAGTTCCATAACCTTCTCATTATCCTCTGCCATATATGCACAAACACCGGAATCGGGAAAGAAGTTACGTCCGTTACGATATAACTCAAATGTACCGTTATCAAGTTGGTTATGGCTTGAGTCTCCCAATTTTAAAGAAACATTATTACTGTGAATCAGTACTGTAGATTGCGGGTCCCAACCACTACGTAGTACATAAAAGCCAGAAGAAGGGAATGTTTTTATTTGTGTACTCGGACAAGTGCCACTTTTACCATACGTGAACATATATTCAAACTCGGAATCTTTAGGAAACATTTCCATATATTTCTTAAAGTTTTTATTTAGCACGCTTCGGGTTTTAACCCATGAATCATTGAAAGCAGGAGTACAATCTTTGCTGTTTTTTGTAAAATAACTGGGGTAGGTGAAATGCATCACTACTTTGGCGGCTTTTAAAAGTACCTCATTTAGATTTGGCGACAGCAAATTCTCCGGAACTTCATTCTGAAGGAGCAGCCGTTTGAGATCGTATAGTCCATCTAATATACCTATATGATAATGCAAAGACAAATCATTTGTCATACCATCATCCAAAAATAACTTTGAAGTTTGGTCATTAATGATGTCACAACCTGTTTTTTGCCATTGCGAGGCATTCTTCAGCTCTGGAAATAAAGTTCCTGCAAACACTAATGCTACAGCTTGGCTTAACAAGATATTATTTCCACCGGCATATTTGTATTGAGATAAATAATCGGCATGCTCCGCAAAATGTATCAAGAAAAAAGAAAGCCATTCCGATGTAAAGTTAGGAGAACTTTTAAAATATTCGAATAACTCCGTTTGTCCCATAATACGTGTGGATACTTGAAGCTGATACCATTTGAACTTGTCAGGGCTACCTTCGGGTAGAGGGTGCTTGGCAATCCAATCGGTATACACTTCTTTCCATGAAAGTATATATTTCTCATCATGAGACTCTTGATAAGATTTTCCTTGAAGCGGCATCCAATTGTGGCGATGTAATTGCTTTTGATATTCATTATCTGCACCTTTAGGTGTAAATTTCCAATTTATTGTTTTATCGCTGTTTTGTAGTGAATAAGGCTTCTTCAAAATCTTATCTTCCAAATAATTATCGTTTACATAGAAACGATATTCATCTATGGCATAGTCTGCATAACCACGCTCTACATCACTGGGAGGGTCTGATGTGACATTGGGATTCTTTATGTTTTTTCTGTTTCTGTAGTAAGCTAACAGTTCTTTTAAAGCAGTAGTATCATCACCAGCTTCATGCAGCGATTTAACAGTACCCAATCCGGGATAGTTTAGATTAAGAATATTGAATAGGGCTACTTCTGTATTTTCATTTGGCGGCGGGGACGGGTTTTCTTCATCTGTGATAGGTGGTTTTTCTTCTTCTTTATCTTTTATGGGCATATCATTATCTGCACATCCAATCAACATAATGATAGAGGATAGGAAAGCATAAATGTAAAAATGGCTTTTGAATATCATCATATTAAGTATTTGGGTTAGTGCTACAAATATAATAAGCTTATCACTGAGTGTCGTTTAGTAATGTGTATATCCTGTTTGAAAATAGAAGTTAATTATTAATTTGGTTGAAAATATTATTAGAATTGTCTTTTATGAAGAGAGAAGAAATACCAAAATAAAAAAACTTATCTAATCGTTGGTATCGGTTTGATAAAAAAGATTTAGAAAAACATAGACAATTATTAATAGTGAATTGAATACGCTGTAACGAGTTGAATCATATTCATATTGCAGCTATCAGAGGTAAAAATCCCGATAACAAATATGTCTGTTATAATATATTGTAATGGTAAACATTATTTGCAAATAATAGCTAAGAAGTCATGGCGATATATTATTTTTGCAAAAAAAGGCATTAATAATGATACTATAATAATCATTGAGTAGATATGAAAACTGAGTTAATAGAAAGTTTAGACTTCACCGAGGAAGATTATAATGAAAAAATAGCAGGTGAAGATGTTGCTTCTTTCAACGAGTTTATAGATGCCATTATCGTATTTGTAGAACAAAATGGCGGTACTTTAGAAGATGCAATCATTATGGCTAACGATACTTATTACCAATTATAATATACTATAAGTAATATCAGCCGAGGAGAATTTTTGTAAAAGCAAAGTTTTATTGAGATTTAGCTGATAAGATTTTGAATTTATACAGATTCTTTTGAAATGTGGGTTGATTTAGTTCTCTTTTAAAGAAAAATGTTATGCTATCTAAAGCATTGTATTTCAATAGAACAACTATCTACTTTTCATATATAGGCCTATTATTTTAATATAAATAATAAATATTTTGGGTGTAAAATTTGTAGTTTTCATAAAAAAACGTACCTTTGCACCGCAATTAAGGATGGTTCCGTAGCTCAGCTGGATAGAGCAACGCCCTTCTAAGGCGTGGGTCTTGCGTTCGAATCGCAACGGAATCACAAAGAAAGATGCTAATAGGTTTTATTTATAACTTGTTAGCATTTTCTTTTTTATGATAGTTGTACATTATAATCCCAGCGGCAGTTTACAGAGATACCAAAGCACAAACAAAGCAGTCCAGGCAATAAGAATAACCAATGAATACCTCCACGTATATTTAAGCAACGAACCATAGGTAGACTGCTTATCATATTGCTGCATATACGTCAGAACAAGCGGCATATAAAACATAAAAGGAGTAATCGCATTCGTTGCACTGTCACCGATACGATATGCACACAGTGCCATATCCGGAGAAATCCCCATACCCGCCAATACCGGAACGAAAATGAACGACATAAACGCCCACTTCGATGTGGAAGAAACCATAATGAGGTTAATAAGAGCAGTAAACAAGATAAATAATATCAATATCCACAAACTATCCGAACGAACGGGGGAAAGCACATTCGCTCCCATTATTGCGATACATTTATCCAAATGGGAATACTCAAAACAAGCAAACATCTGGGAAGCAAAAAAAGCGATTACGAAATAAACACCCAATAACCTCATCGGTTGGGTCAGCCCCTCTATCACATCACTGTCCGCACGATAACGTCCGGAAACGAATCCATACACCATTCCCATTAAACCTATCCCCAAAGATAACAAGAACAGAATACCAATAATAAACGGCGAACGAATCAATCCGCCATTAACACCTCTCAATATACCCCATGAAGAGAATGTAGCCCATAGAACAAACGCCGCATAGAGCAAGCCGACAATGACAGCTCCCCACAAAGCTCTCTGCTCCTTTCGAGACAGTTGCTTATAACCGCAGAAGGTATTACTCCCATTGTATTCTCCTAATCCCGGCAATAGTTTTCTACAAGTTATATGGTAAATAATGAATACCAACAAGAAAGTGGATACACAAAAGAAATAATAATTGCACAGAGGTCCGATCCGTCCGCCCAACACATCCGTCATATCGGCAGCCTCCTGTGTTGTGGCAGCAAGCATAGGATCGAGTGTGCTTAAAAGTATATTGGCACTATAACCGCACGACACCGATACATAAGCTGCTATGATTCCGCCTATGGGATGTAATCCTACCGAATGGAATAACGTTGCAGCGATAGGCAGCAATATGATGTATCCGGCATCACCCACTACATTGGACAGTAATCCCAGAACAATAACACTGAGTATGATACGCCACGGATTACGTACCCGTCCGCGTATGCCTTTGCGTATACACGCATCTATAAACCCGGAATGTTGTGCAACCCCTATCCCGAACATCGCCACGATAACCAGCCCCAACGGGGCAAAACCCGTAAAATTCGTTACTACATGACGCAGCAGCCATCGAATGCCTTCCGGACTCAATAAACTCTGTACACGTATCTCTTCGCCTGTATGAGGCAGACGCACACTCAAACCGTAGACATCAAATATCCACGACAGAAAGATAACTCCCAGTGTCAGCAGGAAGAACATCGTTGCGGGATGGGGCATTCGCCATTTATTCCTCATAATTACTCGGTATTCGGAATTATTCCTCGTCCGCTTCCAGATTGTCAATATCAAGAATACGCAGTTCCAGTGCACGCACCACAAGGCGCGTAGCATTTACTCCCACTCGTTCGCACTCTCCAAAAAGGCGCCCTATCAAATCATTCTGCCGTTTCTCCAAAGATTTCACGCCAAACGGCATTCCTTTCAGGTTGGCAATCATTTCCTTTGTGTACCCCAAAGCAAGATGACGGAGAAAACGTTCGTCATATTCGTCTATGTCATAACTGATAACAGCTTCCTGCCGTTTCGTATCATTCCGGACGGAAGTTTTAAAACGTTCTACAATCTTTTCCAATATGGGATAATTGAAAACAAGTTTTTTCCCGTCCATAACAGCTTGTACGTCTGTCTTGGTCAACAATTCTCCAGTCTTCAGAATAATACCATCAGCTCCCGCTTCAAGGACATCCACCCATAATTTTTCGTTTAAAATCTCTCCGGTGAATATCAACACATGTACATCCGGATAGCGCTTAAATATATTGCGGCAAATATCCACACCGATAGTAGTGGAGCCACCCAAACCCAAATCCAGTAAAACAAGGTCCGGCACACCGGCTTCCATCAAACTCCAGAACTCTTGTTCCGTCATGGCGGTACCGATAACTTCCGCATCCGGTATTTCGTGACGGAATATCTCTTCCGTTCCTTTTAATTCCAGCTTTACGTCCTCTACAATAATGACTTTAAACTTCTTAGCTTCCATATTTCATATCTTTTCATCCTTACTTATTCTAATTTGCTCCGAGAAAAGCCTTTATCTTCCCGGCTGAATTCTTTTTAGATAACGGGGCAGCGTAAAGTATACGGCAAATCCCCCTTTCTCTGCAGGTTCTGCATTAATGCGGCATCCTCTTCTTCCGGCAAATTCGTCATGGTCGCGAATAATCTGTTTGCATAACAAGTACTCCGTACCACACAACTTTTCCTTTTCACCGGCCGTCATACGTACCAGATTCGGGTAAAACAGTTGATTCAACTCTTCCCTTGTTTTCTCCCGCCGCATATCTGTAAAAAGAAAACGCACAAAATCATCTTCTACTGCACAAGTCAGGCGAATTTTTCCCGCAACTGGCACAGACAAAGCTTCATCAATCAAATTCTCCAACAGAAAATGCAATTGATTTACATCTCCGATAACCGATTCACTTACTGTTTCTATACTAAAAACAACAGAAGCTGCAACTCCCCTGCTCACCTTACGGAAATACTTCTCCGCAGCTTCCAACAGCTCGGGCACAGGAATCACCGTACGCCTGAAAGTAACCTCTTCCAACTGACGGGATGCACATTGGCTCAAAATGTAGAATACCCCTTTATAATACTCTATCAATTCGCTGATAGCCGCTACCGTTTCCTGCTCCTCTGTTTCCGACAGCTTACCGGAGCGAAGTTTGCCTATCAATTGCTTTATTCTATTTGGATAATAAATCGTTTCATGTTTGATGGTAGACAAACAGTTATCAAGCACCATATTCTGCACATGTAACAAACTGTCCTCCCACGACGCACGACGTGCTTCATCCTGAGCAGTCTCAATATCCCGGTATTTCATTGCCAGCTTCACTACCGCATTGAATATCACAATAGCAATGTAACGGGCTATCAACTCCAGCAATAAACGGTCGGACTCCTGCTGCATCCTGCTTCTCACCAAACACAACACTCCTATACACTGAGTGGAGTTTCCGGCTTTCACAATGAGAGGCAATGCCTGCATTCCATTTTCCGACAGATACCTCTGTTCTTCAAAACAGCGTTGCATCAACTCTTCCCACACAAGTTTGTTCTCTGCTACTCCTTCCAGAGGATTCGACGCGTACTCCAACCTATGGGCAGCCTCGTTATAAACCGCAATGCTCAACCGCTCTATACTCAACAACTCATTAACCGCATCGAATGCATTATCTGCGATTTGTTGCGGAATATCTTTCAACATATCTTCTTCACGTTTTAGCATCTCCTCGTCTTCGGATGCAGATATTACAGATGCGGTAAACACCTGCTTGTTGATTTCCAATACTTGCTCCAAGTTCCAACGGTTTACCAATCTCCTGCGGAAATACAGAACATAATACCCCAAGCATAGCGTAACCAATAAAATAATCACCAACAAGATACTCACCGTCTTATTATTCGTAGAACGCTCCAGTTCGCGGCAGAAATCTTCCAAAGACTGGTCCTCACCCAGCAACTTGTACAAAGTGGTATAAGCAGCATTATTATAGCCATACTCATCCCACTGTTTCAAAGCAAGAAATGCAACCGCCGCCTCATTCCTAATGTCCAGAATCACATGAAAATCGGAATTAAACATCTCATTCCACCAGTCCAGCTCAGCAGGTATGTCATCCCCGACCAAAGTCATATAACGATGCGGTTCTTCGGCATACTTCCCGTAATGTTCATTCAGGCAAACCATTGCGGAGTCTATATATTGCAAAGCCAGCGCATATTCACCGTCTACATTACAGTAATAGGCTTCATTGGCATAATCGGAAGCCTTATTCAGTAAAAGTTCATATTCTGCCTGCAAGGCCAATGTCAGAGAGTCAGTAAGTGTTTCTTTCGGCACATCGTTATCAGTTGCCTTGCTGCAAGAAACCATACCTAAAGAGAATACAAGTAGTATTGCGGTCAAAACCTTACGTACTCCTGCCGGCAGTCTGAAGTAGAAACGGCTCCCCTGCCCTAACGTACTCTTCACATTGAACAGGCACACATTAAAAACAGGATTCGTTTTCTTATATTTCTCAATAATGCCCTTACAATTCATTAAGCCGAAGCCGTTGCCCTTATTTTTCCGCAATGCTTCCCGGTCGGGTGCATCATTCATGCCGATAATTTTGGAATCATACACCTTCTCGCCTATGATATGGTTAACATCTTCCGGAGACAGACCGCATCCGTTATCCTCAACGGATATTTCCACAAAATCATTCTCCTGCCGGGCATAGATTCTCACCTTACCCCCCTTGGGAGTGTACTTACGTGCATTTTCTGCCAATGTATTTATCATAAAGAGAGTCAATGCCCTGTCTGCCTTCACGCAAGCGTTGGTAGGCTCTACTTCCAAATCCAGCTGTTTCATTTCAAAAGCCCGGCTTCCTTTCCTCAACAATTCAAAAAGCTCATTCAGTTCAAAAACTTCGATGCTCAGACTCAGTGTACCTTGCTTCATCTTAATCCACAAAGCCAGAATATCATTATACTCGTTAATGGTAGTAACAAGCTCATCAATATACTGATACTTTTCTTTTTTGATAGTTTCATCATGGATATATCCCATGCGTATCAGTTTATGCACCTCGTTCAGAATACGGTCAATGTAAGGATGAATACCATCAACAATAGAAAGGCAAGCCTTCTTAATCAGATTCTGTCGTTTGTTTCCGGCAATATGCCGTTCATGAATATAGCGTTGTTTCTCCAGTCTGCGCTGTTCCTCGCCAAGGGAAATGGAAGTCATTCCGTTGTCTAACGCCCATTGGATATAAGGATTGATTACTTGCACCATAGCCTGTTCATCTTTCCTCATATGCCGTGCGAATATCAATTCCCTATTCTTGATACATACGTCTTCTGTTCCGAATAAGCATTTCATTTTGGGACGTACAGCCACCAGAATCGCATCCGTGATGTCTTTCTCGGTCTGTGCATCAGCAGGAATGGATACAGTTATCTCCTGACAAATATCCAGCATAGATTGCAAACGGTGCAGATGCAATCTGTTGCGCTGTTTAGAACGTTTATTAAAGAACCAGAAGAACACCACCACTACAATAAGCCCCGTAATCACACAGAAAAGCAACAGATTAAGCTGTCCCGCCTCTCTTTCCAATGCTTGATAACGGCTTTCCAATTCCTTATCCTGACGGGTATCTTCCAGAATATCCAGATATATATTCCTGTTATAATCCGAATACTCTTTCATTTCCAATCCGGCATAAGTGACACTCAACTGCTCACGTATCCTTGAAATCCATTCGGGAACGGTTTTCAATTTCTGCCGAATCCAGGATTTCTCCGCACATATCGTATCACGACGGTCGTAAGCCTTCAACCAATCCAGACTGTCGTGGCAATCGTAAAAACGGCGATGATGATCGTTTACACACTCTAAGGCACGTTTCAGAGTATCGAGTGCCTGCTCATATTCTCCATGCGCATTCAAATATTTCCCGATAGAAACGTATGCACCCGCAATTTGGTAAATGTCATTATACTGCCGGAATTTCTCCAAAGCCTGTTGTCCCAACCGCATAGGCAGTAAAGAATCCACCGGCTCGCCGAATTGTTTCAACGCATGCGTCCGCCGTCCTTGATAAAAATCATAATTATCCGGAGAAGCCATCAAATTAGCCAATCCCTGTATACCGTTTCCTTCAAAATACAGATACCCTTTCCTGGAAGCTAATTTCCAAGTAGTGTAAAGTTCATCAAACTCCCTTAAACGACGCTCATCGGGCGTTTCTCCTTCGCACAAAGAAGCCGACCCTTTTATATAGTGATAATACAATAACTGATTTGTGTCTGTTGCCAACTCCTCATTCTCCGGCACCTCATTGATAGATGCCAAAGCTTCCGGCCGTTGCTGCAAATAATAGTAATATATGGCAGACACAATATAAAACTCCGACCGAGCATAAGTCAGCCGCATTCGCTCATGCCTGTCTACAAACAAATTGTTATCTTCTGCGATGCGTTTCATGCGGCGTACAGCACTATTGCGGTAATCATAGAACTCTTTGTTCAGTGCCGTCCGCTGATAAATTTTCATCAAGCCTATATCGGCAATCAGAAGTTCCAATTCATTCTTTGTCAGGCTGTACACTTCCTGATAGTATTTCTCCGCCTGTTCAAAGTCCATTCGCATAAAAGCGCAGAATCCCAGATTGTTACAAGCTTCCGCCTTTCCTTGCCTGTAAAGTTTCACTCCCCGGTAAGCCTTTGAAGCCGCATGACACGATGAGTCCAAATTTTTATAACGATAAGCATATGCCGCCTGATTTAAGGAGTCAATCAGATGCACCTCTTTTGTAGGAGCTGTACCCACGCACGAAACAAATGCCGTACCTATCAGGCATAGCATTCCTATTAATAATATAGATGAAAGGTATTTCACAAAGCAAAGCTACAAATAAATCCGGTAAAGAAAAATATTTTTTCTACAATAAGTCTTGTATTATGTAGCGGGAAATTCATACCTTTGCATGCAAATTAATAAATAGGTAATATCTATTACAAAATGAGCGAAAAAGCACCTTTTATGGTATTCTCAGGAACAAACTCGAGATACCTTGCAGAAAAAATCTGCGCCAGCCTTAATTGCCCTCTAGGAAAGATGAATATCACCCACTTTGCCGATGGTGAATTCGCTGTTTCTTATGAAGAGTCTATCCGTGGCGCAAATGTATTCCTGGTTCAATCCACTTTCCCTAATTCCGACAATTTGATGGAACTTCTGCTGATGGTTGATGCGGCCAAAAGAGCATCTGCCAAAAGTGTTATTGCAGTAATTCCTTATTTTGGTTGGGCACGTCAGGACAGAAAAGACAAACCGCGTGTATCCATCGGCGCCAAGTTGGTAGCTGACCTGCTTTCAGTTGCGGGCATCGACCGTTTGATTACTATGGACCTTCATGCTGACCAAATTCAAGGTTTCTTCAACATTCCGGTTGACCATTTGTATGCATCGGCAGTATTCCTTCCTTATATCGAATCATTAAAGTTGGATGACCTTGTTATTGCAACTCCCGACGTAGGCGGTTCAAAACGTGCCAGCACATTCTCCAAATACCTCGGTGTACCTTTGGTATTGTGCAACAAGACCCGTGAGAAGGCAAACGTTGTTGCCACCATGCAGATTATCGGTGACGTAAAAGACAAGAATGTAGTATTGGTAGATGATATAGTAGATACCGCAGGTACTATCACCAAAGCAGCCAACATCATGATGGAAGCCGGTGCTAAATCCGTACGTGCCATTGCCAGTCACTGTGTCATGTCCGATCCGGCATCATTCCGCGTACAGGAATCAGGCTTGACTGAAATGGTATTTACAGACAGCATTCCTTACTCCAAGAAATGCGATAAGGTTAAACAATTAAGCATTGCCGATATGTTTGCCGAAACTATCAGAAGAGTCGTAAGCAACGAATCTATCAGTTCTCAATATATTATTTGAAAATTGAGAATTAAGAAATAAAAAATAAGGGCTGCGCAGTATTCGTTCAGAATCGCGCAGCCCTCTCTATTTTTTAGGGACATTTTACCGAATGTCCCTTTTCATTCCCTGATTTCAATTACTCAGCCTTCCCATTTTATAGGTTCCTTTCCGCACCAGCTTTCCATTTTTATCCGTTTCCACAAACGGACCGTCTTTCTTGCCTTGTTTGAAGAAACCTTCATAGCGGTTTCCGTTCTTATCTTCCTGCACGCCGCTCCCCTCTTCCAGACCATTTACAAAACCGCCTTTGTATTTTGTACCGTCGGTAAGAATCAGAGTTCCCTGACCGTTGAATTTATTATCTTTCCATTCGCCTTCGTAGGAGTCACCGACGTTCCATTTGTAAACGCCATAGCCATTGCGCTGGTTGTCTTTCCATTGTCCGTCATATACAGCACCGTTCGCCCATGTAAACGTACCATGTCCGTCCTGCATACCGTTCTTGAAGTTTCCTACATATTTATTGCCGCTGGCATGATAGTAAATACCTTCACCGGTACGTTCACCCTGCACATAAGAACCTTCGTAACGGTCGCCCGTATGAAAGAAGTAAATGCCCTTGCCATGCTGCATATCCTCTTTCCAATCACCCACATACTTATCACCATTGGCATATTCAAACGTACCTTTACCGTCACGCACATCATTCTTCCATTGACCGTCGTATTTGCAACCGTCATTCCAGACCAACGTGCCTTCACCGTTTTTCTTATCGTCTTTCCACGAACCGATGTATTTGGAACCGTTCTTCCAAACGTAAGTACCCTGACCTTCACGCTTGTCATTTATCCAATCGCCTTCATAAAGGTCTCCGTTATAGTAGTACATAGTACCTTTGCCATGCTGGTAATCCTGATACCACATACCGTCATAACGGTTATTATTCATAAAATAATAGATACCTCTGCCGTGCTGTTGGTCTTGAAACCACTGGCCGTCATACTTTTCACCGTCGGGAAAAGTGTAAATTCCATACCCTTCACGCTTTCCTTTAACGTACTCGCCTTCATAGACATCACCGTTTTTAAATACCGTCTTTCCCTTTCCGTTGGGTTTGCGTCCTTTCATTTCACCGGTATATACGGAGCCGTCCTTAAACGTATGCGTCCCTATTTTTATTTCCGATGAGAAAGTTCCCTTTATTTTATCGAAGAAGCCGCCTTTTTCCTGGGCTGCGACACTGCCCTGTGACAAGTATAACAGAAAAATTGCAGTATATAGATATTTCATCTTGGATTACAAGTTACTTAATTAGGATTTTGACAAAGATACGATTAATCTGCCAAAACCACGAGGCGGTTCCCGCTTTTTATGACATTTTTTTGCCGGATATGACTTCTTTTAATTTCTCTTTGCACAAATGCTTTCCGGCAAGTTCGCGTATATCTTCAGGAGTAATATCTCGGACTGCGTTCAGAGCATCTTCAAAGTGTGTATCGCCAAAACCCGAAACCTGAACGAACATCCACGCATCTGCCAGTGAGAATGCCGATTCATAACTGCGGCACATTTCGCCCAGCATATAATTCTTTACCATTGCCAATTCTTCTTCCGGCACCAGATCATTCTGCAAGCAATCTATTTCATGGTAAACTTCCCGGATAAGAGGCTCCACAAACTCGTTTGCCGTTTCCGTATTGATAACCAGCATTTCCGGTCCCGGACAAGAAACGATGCCTGCAGAAATACCATAGGTATATCCCTTTTCTTCACGGATATTGGACATCAGACGGCTTCCGAAATATCCGCCAAACAGCGTTACCATCACTCTGGTCTTCAAATAATCGGGATGATGGCGTTCCAAAGAAAGCATCCCCATGCGAACCGCACTCTGCATGGCATCCGCATGTTCTACAAAAATCCGTTTATCCATGGAAGAAACCGGAATAAACTCCCGCCTTTCCGGTTTGCGGAAGTCTTTGCCGAACACTTCCTTACCAAACATATCTTCTATCCGCCGTACACAATCATCGCCCACCTTTCCGGAAACGTAAATCGTACAGTTCCGGGAATGATAATGCCGGTCGTAAAACTCTCTGAGTACAGCAGGATTTATCCTGCCATAATCCTCTTTTTGCACCAGCCGTCCGCAAGGATGCACCTCACCATATACAGCTTTCATCAGCGCCCGATGTGCCAGAAAATCCACTTTGGACGAGTTGACCATGAACTGCTGGATATTATTTTCTATTATAACACCCAGCTCCTTCTCCGGAAATACAGGCTCTTTTACGATGGATTCCAGTATTTCCAACGTCTGTGGCAAATATTTGTTCAGCGAATAAAGAGTAACATACGCATATTCCGATGCGCTGGACAACTCCAGCCAGGCACCGTAATAGTCCAACTTCTCCGCTATTTCCCCCGCACTGTACCGAAGCGTCCCTTCGCGCAGCATACGGTTCGTAAACAAAGCCTGTAACGGTTGCGACTGTTGCCAACGCCCGCCTTCCATCAGCAGGTCTATGCGCACAACTTCATTATCGCCAGAATCAAGCACATTCAAAGACACACCATTGGGCATAGTGCACCGTTGGGGCATCTGTACGGCCAAGTGCTCAATGTCCCTCACCTTAGGCTGGATGGTCCTGTCCAAAAGCATCCCCGAACCGATATTCATTGAGCGTTTCGTGCTTGCAGGAAACGCTCCGCATGTTCCAAATCCTGCGGTGTATCAATACCGATTGTCTCCACTTCGGTAATACCGGCTTTAATGGTATAACCGTTTTCCAGCCAGCGCAACTGCTCCAGCGACTCCGCCAGTTCAAGAGAAGACTGCGGCAGCGAGGTTATCTCTTTCAGCACTTCCACCCGATAGGCATATAATCCGATATGCTTGTAATATGTATGGTTTTTCAGCCACTCCCGCTTCTCCGCACTACGTTGGTACGGAATGATAGAACGGCTGAAATAAAGAGCATTCATGTTCTTGTTGAGCACTACTTTGGGAGAGTTTACGTTCTCCAGTGCCTCAAAACCGTTATCGGCAGTAAAGGGTTTTACTAAAGTGGCAATCTGTGTGGACGGATCGTCAAAACAGGCCTTTACGGTCTCCAGTTGAGACGGCTGTATAAAAGGCTCATCGCCCTGAATGTTTACCACCACATCAAAGCCTTCCCCTACTTTGGTACAAGCCTCATAGCAACGGTCTGTACCGCTTTTATGATGCACGGACGTCATTACAACTTTTCCGCCGAATGCTTTTACGGCAGCTTCAATGCGCTCGTCGTCGGTAGCTACATAAGCATCATCCAAAACACCGGCCACTTGTTCATATACCCGTTGAATAACGGTCTTTCCGCCCAACAAAGCCAAAGGTTTGGCAGGAAAACGCGTAGATGCGTAGCGGGCAGGAATTATTCCCAGGAATTTCATATCTTTAAAACTTAAATTACCACATTATTATAAAGAAACGTTTCAATGGCATTTGTCGCCTCAGACTTTCCATCATTCAATTCTTTCAGTCCGCGGATGATATAATCCCGCTTTAAATCTTCGGGTTTATACACCCTGCTGTCACAAGACAGCAAGTCTATGTCAAGACGTACAATCTCCTGTTTCTTTTCTTCGGGAGTCCTTCCGGCTTCCCGTTCTATATCCTTCAAATGGAGTATGACTTCATCCGCATCAGAATCGGACGTGAAGCGCGCCACCTGATTGGCAAACAACGCCTGCCGCCGGAAAAACAACGGCTCTGTGTCCGCTTCTGCAGAAAAACGGATATTCGGAAAAAGTTCGGACAGCCTCTTGCGTGCCAACGCCAGATTCTCTTTCCTGTTCACGTTACTGCCGATGCAGATTGTGTACACCATTTCCCAATTCTTAATTAAACAAATCGTCCAATCCCATTTCCGATGCCGGTTCCGCATCCGCATCCTCATATCCGCTGTCCTTGCAGGGGTCAAAACCTTCAGGCAGCTGGAACGTTTCGTTTTCATCATACCCCAAAGACTTGTCGCCAAGCACTTTTACCATATACTTAGCCCAGATAGGCAATGCCATGGAAGCGCCTTGTCCGTGCAACATCGTATCGAAGTGAATATCACGGTCTTCACCGCCCACCCAGCAGCCGGACACCAGCGAAGGCGTAAAGCCCATGAACCAGCCATCGGCATTATAGTTGGTCGTACCGGTCTTGCCACCCATATCGGCTTTTACGCCCAGACGGCGGACACGTCCGCCCGTACCTTCATTGACAACTGCACGCAGCATTACCAGCATTTTATAGGCACTGGATGCGCTGATTACTTCCTGCATTTCCGGCGAGAATGTAGCCAGCACATTACCGTCGTTATCCTCAATACGGGTTACAAACAGCGGCGCAACACGAATACCCTTGTTCGGGAATGCGGTATAGGCGCTTACCATCTCTCCTACGGAGACTTCGCAAGGACCGAGACAGAGGGACACCGAAGGCACAATCTCACGGTTGCGCACACCGAAGCTGTGCACCAACCGCTTCAACTCATACGGGTTCAGTTTGCTCATCAGGTATGCTGTGATCCAGTTGTCCGAATTGGCCAATCCCCACTTCACCGTCACCATGTCGCCGTAACGTTTTTTATTGGCATTGCGCGGTGTCCAGGGTTTTCCGTTTTCGTCTATCAATGTATATTCCACATGACGAGCCTGGTCGCAAGGAGAAAAACCGTTCTCCATAGCCAGCGAATACACATACGGTTTCATGGTAGAACCGATTTGGCGACGTCCCACCATTGCCATGTCATATTTAAAGTAGTGATGGTTCGGGCCGCCTACATACGCTTTTACATGACCGTTACGCGGATCCATCGACATGAAGCCGGCACGCAGGAAGAACTTATAATAACGTATGGAATCCATCGGAGTCATTACAGTATCTTTCTCACCGCTCCAACTGAATACAGACATTTGTTCGGGCGTATCGAACGCTTTCCTGATTTCCGCTTCGGAAGCTCCGGCTCTCTTCATGATGCGGTAGCGGTCGGACAGTCTCATGGCACGGTCCAGAATTTCGTCTACCTGTTCTTGCGTCAAACGGAAAGTATAAGGCGCTTTCTTCGCACCTTTCTTCTCTTTGAAGAAGTAGCCCTGCAATTCTTTCAGATGCTCGGTCACGGCATCCTCTGCATATTTCTGCATGCGGGAGTCTATTGTAGTATAGATTTTCAACCCGTCCGTATAAAGATTATATTTGCTTCCGTCCTTCTTTGTATTCTTTTCGCACCAGCCGAACAGAGGGTTTGTTTCCCAGTCGAGCGAATCCTCGTAATACTTCTGCATCTGCCAGCCGCGATAGTCCGATTTATCGGGCTTCTTGGCATTCAGCACACCACGCAGGTATTCACGGAAATACGTTGCAAGACCTTCGTTATGGTCTACGCGATGATAGGACAGCTTCAATGGCAATGCCTGCAACGAATCCCGTTCCTCAACGGTGATATATCCGGCCTTGCGCATCTGGTCGAGCACCACATTGCGGCGTCCGCGCGAACGTTCGTTATAACGTACCGGATTATATAGGGAAGGATTCTTGCACATACCCACCAGTGTGGCGGCTTCCTCAATTTTCAAATCCTTCGGTTCGCAACCGAAATAGGTATAGGCGGCAGTCTTTATACCCACCGCATTATTCAGGAAGTCGAACTTATTGAGATACATCGTAAGAATTTCCTCTTTGGTATAATAGCGTTCCAGCTTCACGGCTATAACCCACTCGATGGGCTTTTGGAACAGACGTTCCACTATGTTGTCGGCGCTTGGCGAATAAAGTTGTTTGGAAAGCTGCTGGCTGATTGTACTGCCGCCGCCCGCATTCTTCTGCATCAGAATACCACGCTTCACCACGGCACGGAACAGCGCGATGGCATCAATCCCCGAATGTTCGGCAAAGCGTACGTCTTCCGTTGCAATCAGCGCATTGATAATATGGGGCGACAAATCATTGTATCCCACAAACACGCGGTTCTCCTTGCTATAAGAATAAGTTCCCAGAACTTTCCCGTCTTCCGAGAATATTTCCGTTGCAAATTTATAATTGGGATTTTCCAAATCTTCCACAGGGGGCATATAGCCAATCCAACCTTTTGCTATCGAGAAGAAAATAACAACGCATGTCAATGTTATCAGCGCGATGAAAATCCAAAGGACTTTTACGACTTTCTTTATCATGTCCGGTTCCTAAAATTCGTTGGTTCAATATTCAATAATGGGGCAAAGATACGGAAATATATCAAAACAACTCTCACAATTTTAATAGAAAACTCTAAATACCCCAAAAACGACAGAAGCTCCGGAAACCTGCAAAAGCACAGGTCTCCGGAGCTTCCTAACTCATTGCGGACTTTGACAGTCAGCGAAGAGACATTATTTCCCTTGCCAGCTTATCCGTCAGCCTCACATTTCCTATCCATTTTCCGAAAGTCTCCAGATTATGCAAATCCGTCCCTACCATGTCGTACATACCTTTTTCCAGCAATGTTTCAGCATTTTTCATCACTTGTTTTCCATAATAACCGGAGAGCGAAAGCAAGTTCAGCTGCAACAGATAGCCCTTGTCCTTCAATTCGCAATAATCACCGTACCTCATATAAAGATAACGTTCGGGATGCGCAATCACCGGCGTATATCCGGCAAGCGATACATCGTACAACAGCTCGTCCAGATTGTTTGGTGGAGAAAAATAAGACGTCTCTACCAATACACAATCCCCGCACAAAGGCTGCAATCCCTTCTCCAGCCTCTCCCTGAAGCCGGAGTCCAGCATATATTCAGCTCCCAGTTCAAGCACGGTTTCTCCGGTATAACGCTTGCGCAACGTATCGAAAGCCTGCAACACATCTTCCCAGTGTTCCACACCATTCATCACATGAGGCGTCAGCCTCACCTTCTTCACTCCGAGCGATTCGAAGTACGCCAACACTGTTAAGGATTCCTCTATCGTCCTTATGCCGTCGTCCACACCCGGAAGGATATGGCTGTGACTATCCACAAAATCCCTGAAGAAACCGGTATCCGCCAACTTTGTTTTATGTCGTAAGAAAAACATACCCATAGCGTTTAAATTCCAAATATCCTTTTGTACAGCGGCTTCTTGTTCTTCCGGTTTTCATCGTGCCCGTAATTACCGTAACCATATCCGTAGCCATACCCATAGCCTGTCTTTACATAATCTATTCCGTTCAGCAGAATACTCATATTCTTCATCTTTCCCGAATCATACAGTTCCTGCAACTCCGGTAACATCCGCTTGTCGAACAAGCCCGAGCGGACTACATAAACCGTCTGATCCGCCAACCGTCCGCACAACTGTGTATCCACCACAACACCATAAGGCGGGTTATCCAATAAGATATAATCATAGTTCTTTTTCAGCTCCTCCAGCAGCCGGTCGAGTCTGCCGCTCTTCAGCAATTCCGCAGGATTGGGCGGCAGCGCTCCCGATGTAATGATATGCAGCCGGTTATCATCTCCACACACCTGCACCAGTTCTTTCACATCATCCACCTTGCCGCTCAGGTAGTTCGATACACCGGTCTTTTTCATACCTATCCCTACGCTTTTGCTCAAAGAACCTTTCCGCAGGTCAAGGTCGAGAATCACTACCTTTACATTCGCCAGCGCCATGCTCATGCCCAGATTAAGCGTAATAAAGGTTTTTCCGGAGTCAGGATTTGCCGAAGTCACCAGCACTACCTTTCCCACCGTTTTCTTTTCCGTATCCATAAAGTCCAGATTATCGCGCACTATCTTGAAGGCCTCACAAATGCTTTCCCTGCTGCCTTCTTGTACCACGATATCTTTCTCATGCTTATTCTTTTCAAGCGGCACTTCTCCCAAGAAAGGAATGTTCACACCCGCTTTCAGTTCTTTCTTCGTATGCACGCTGGTATTGAGCAGCGAGCGGATATAAATCCACAAGGCAGGCAGCATAATCCCCGCCAGCAAAGCAATCAGCGCTACCTGCACCTTCTTGGGTGCTACCGGCAAGTCCACACCTTCTGCCGGATCTATGATGCGGCAATTGCTCTCCGTAATGGAAAGCTGGAGTTCATTCTCCTCTTTTTTATTCAACAGAAACAGATACAGTTCTTCCTTTATCTTCTGTTGCCGTTCTATGCTTACCACATACTTCAACTGAGTAGGCACGAATGCTATCTTATTGCTGTTCTCCCGCTCCTTGTTCTTCATATTCACCACCTGTATCTCCAGACTTGCTATCAGGTTATCCACAGCTTTTGCGATAGACAGGCGCATGGACATCAGCGTACCGTTCAGGTCACGCACGAGCGGATTATTGGCACTACTGTTGGCTATCAGCTTGTTCCTGCGCGTCAGCACCGTGTTGTACTCCATAATCAGGTTCTGCACTCCCATATCATCTATCCCGATACTTGCAGGGACAGGCTCTGTCGTCTTCGAGTTATCCTGCAAGTATTCCTTCATATATTGCGCCATATTAAGCTGATTTTCCACGCTTAACCCTTCCGTATCAAGCATGCTCGAACTTTGCAGATACAAGGCGCTTTCCGAAGCAATATCCGTCAGTCTGTTCTTTTTCTTATAATTCTCAATTTCCGCATCCACGGCAGCCAGGTCGGCTTCGATTATCTCCAACCGCTCACCGATAAATCTGGCGGTATTTATCACAATCCTGTTTTTATCCTCGATGGCATCGTTCTTATAAACCTCAATCAGTGTATTCAGTAAATCTTCCGCCCGCTGCACATTCTCGTCCTCGATGCTCAGGGCTATCAGTGACGACTGCTTGTTTGCCACCCCTACATTCAAAGCCTTGTTATATGACTCCGCTACTTCTTTCATATTTCCCTTCGTCACGTAGACCGTCTTGCCTATGCTGTTTTCATCCGTAAACAGTGTCGATGCCACCACCATTTTTCCCACCGGAGTATTCACCGTATCTCCCGGCTGCACGGTCAGGATTTCGTCAAATTCCTCTTCTTCCTCTTCATTTTGCAGGGTCATATCCGCCAGCGTCACCTTTCCATTGTCCGACATCGTAACAGTAAGGCTTATCTGTTGTGAAGGAGTTGCATCAAGGAAGGTAACGGCAAACGGCGTGGACGTATAGAGTTCCTTCTTTCTCAGTCCGTCCCACTCCTTGTAACTTATATCCAGATGCAGTGTTTCGACTACCGTCCACATCAGCCGCTTACTTTTAAAGATACCCACTTCGTTATCTACCGTGCTGCCGCCTAACGAAAACAAATCCTGAAAAGCAGCCGCACCATTGACACCCCCGCCTTTTTGCTCATCCTTCACCAATACCGTGGCGGTACGCAAAAATATCTTCGGAGAACTTTTCAGATACAGAAAACCTATCAGGACACACACCGCTACGGAGAGGATGAACCATTTCCGGTTGCGATACACTGCCGACAGCACATCGGCAATCACCGTGCCCTCCTGCCGACGGCTGTCATTAAAATCTATGAAGTCCAAATCTTCAAACCTGTCTTTTCCCATAAACTTTTTTCTTTACTGTTTTTTATTTGAATATAAGCACGGCCAAGGATACCATTACCGATAGTATGGAAGCAAACGTACCTATGGTTCTGTTCTGGTTTATCTCCCGCTGTCCTGCCTTTACCTTATTGGGTTCTACGTACACTACGTCATTCTGTTGCAGATAATAATAAGGAGACGACAATAAATCTTTGTTCCGCAAATCCAGCGAAACCACTACCCGCTCTCCGTTTTCTTCCCGGATAACCTTTATATTCTCGCGCTGCCCGTAAATGGTCAGGTCGCCAGCAAGGCTCAATGCGTCCAGCAAGGTGATGCGGTCGCTGGTTATCTCGAATGTTCCCGGCCGGTTCACCTCCCCTAATACCGATACTTTGAAGTTCAGGAACTGGATGGTTACGATGGGATCTTTTACCAGTCCTTTTTCTATCAACTGGCTTTTGATATATTTTGTCAGTTCTGCACGTGTCATTCCCTGTACTTTGATAACTCCCAACTGCGGAAAGTCGATATTTCCCTCTTTGTCCACCAGATACCCCAATACCCGGTTCTGTCCTCCTGCATATCCGGTATTGCTGTTAGCTATCTGATAACTTACCATCGGCAGATTGAACATCTGTGCCAGTTCGGGATCTTTACTGTTCACCATAATGGAAAGCAAATCATCCGGATGAATCCTGAGGTCATAATCCTGGATTATCTTTTGCCGATAGTCATCCGGCACATCTTGCAGGTACGAAATCTGTTTTTGCGACGCACAACCCGCCAGGACACATAGTACAAAGGCTATGTATCCATACTTCTTCATGTTCTTTATCATATTATTCTATCGATTGTTTTTTTAGATTAGTGCATAAAAGCCACAAGTGCTTTTTTAACTGCGTTCTTTATATGCTGACAAATAAATTCACTCATCCATCCCCAACCAAAATCAAACCAACGTTGCGGATGGGTATTGATAATCAGCTTTTCAGGAAGCTCGTCATTACCGATTAAAGTAATCAGTCGGCGGGTATTTTTGACTTTCAGTTCCAAGCCGCCTTCTACTTTATCCCTTACACTCGCACCTGTCTTATTCCATGCCCGCCCCGTATCTGTGATATAGAGTACTTTCGTATAATCCACATCAAAATACGGTTCTCCGATAATCCCCGCTTCTCTATAATTATATTTCTCCCACAGTTTCCGGTTATCCCACCTGCTGAGCGGACTTCCGTGCATGCAAACAGTCTTGGCCGGATAAAAACGGCGTATTTCGGCCAAATGTACCTTGAAATGTTCAAAAGCCTTTTCGTAGTTGCCTTTGGTAATCGTCAGGTCTTCGTAATGATAAGACATTTCATGTCCCAAAGCTACTATTTGTTCTATTATTTCTTCATTCCAAGTACCCTTTACTACCCTGATGTAGTAAGAAGCCTTCACGCCCGAGGCATGTTCTATCTGTGCCAACCGTAAGGCATTCTCCGGTCTTTTATCGATATCATGCCGCAATATCACTACTTTACCGTCAGCAGGAACTGATAAGAATTCTTCAAATGTTCGGAAGGTATAACCTGCCCGCCTCAGTGCGGATAAAAGAGACTGATAAATTTTAAGAGTGAAATCCATTATTTGAAGTTATATTGATAATCAGGATTTTCTTTCATGATTTTTTTGCTTTCGGGATAGTTTTCTATGAACCAAACGAGGAACGTAGCGGGGTCAATGTGGTCTTGTAAGAATTTCTTTCTCTTTTCCACAGTTTGAGATTTTGATTTTTTATCTTTTAGTAATTCTATCGCTTTCAAAATAGCCGCTTTTTGTGAATCTGCATCCGTTTTAAAACTGTATAACAATCCGTATTTTTCTTCCTCGTTTGTATAACCTGCCCAAAGGTCATTTACATATATTGCCGGGGTTCCAAGTATAGCACTCTCAGAGGCCATTGACGCCCCTTCTCCAAAGAAAAGGACTGCTTCATTCAATACGATATGTATTTTCTCCAAAGGAATTTTAATCCTATATTTTTCTAATTCTACCGGTAAACTATTTCCTTCCGCTGTAATATAAACTTTAACATATTTTGCCATTTTTTGAACAGCAATCAATCTATTTTCCAAAGAAATGCCCTCATGTCCTTTATCATGAAATGCCTGCCAACTAACGAACCGAACAATTACATAAGGAGTTCCTTTTTCAAGTTTTAGCAATTTATATGCATCATCAGGCATTGGTTTAAAATAGTTTGGGTGCAAGTAAAACAACTCTATATTAGCTTTGTATCTTATTTGATTATTACGAATTTGTTTTTCAAAAGAAGAAGCAGTAAGAAGGCTATTTGTAAACTTAGAGAAAAAAGCATCATAAAAACCTGCCGCCTCTGTATCTGTCAGTACGATTTGTTGTTTTCCCGATAACCATGCAGCCAATACAACGCCGGGGTTTATTCGTGATACAACAAAATCTACACGTTCTTTCCGTATCAAGTTAAAGGTTATCCAAGTATTTACAATCAGCACATATATTTTTGACAAGAAACTCTTAGAAGGTCTTTTCAGTTCAGTATATTTAATATTATACTTTTTAAGAAGGTAATCACTTATATCTTTCTTACTCGCTGCCCAAACAACTTTATGTCCATGGCTCTCCAGTATATTTTTTACTATCTTGAAATTATGTACTTGGGCAGGATGTCCTGTGGAGAATAATATTTTCATCTTATAACTTATTTAATAATTTTGTAATATAATTCATTTCTTCTTTCGATAAAAAAGGAGAATTGGGAATAGAAAAAATAAATGGGAATGTATTTTCATAACATTGTATATCGGACGAATTACAATACCCGGAAAGTACAGAGTCTTCTTTGACATTTGGCTGATATCCATTTAAATAATTTTGAGTCAGGTTATTCGCAGCAATTCCATGCTTTCTTAGATATTTGATTATATCTATAGCCGGAATATTCACCGATTTAAAAAGAAGCCTGTTCCTGTTACTCGTTCCACCTTCTATAACTTGCTGGACAACGTATTTACTGTCGTCAATCAAATTAACCATATATTCAGCATTGGTTACTCTTACCGTATTGTAATCAGTTATTTGGCTCATGCAAGCTACGACCTCTTTCATTACAGTATCACTTAGTTGAAAACATTTTTCATTTATATATCCGCCTCCTCTTTCCTTTATTGATAGTAATATATAGTATAAAATATTATATAAATTACATTTTTTATAAGAACAGTGTGCCTCAAGAAAACGCTTTATTCTTTTATACAACACTATCTGTTCGGGAAGTAAAGGATATGTATGTGTCATCATTCCTTTAGACAATAGCAGCCCTCCTGATATGGAATATAAATTTTTTATTAAGCTAAAAACAGAATAATCCCCGAAATTTCCAACCATTTTCCCTTTATAGTAAGCCCCCAAAGCCTGAGCGCAATCTTCTATGAGTAAAACGTGCTTATTCCGTGCCCATTCACATAATACATCCATTTCATTAGGATTGCCCCCAAAATGGATTACTTCTAATACGTCTACTACCGGATACTTCATCAAGTTGTCAATATCCATATTAAACGTCTTATCATCGATATCCACAAAAACAGGTATGTGTCCATTTTGTACGATAGGATATATAGCTTGGAAACACGCCAAAGGAGAAACTCCTACTTTAAGTGTACCTCTCTTTTCGTATAAAGATTTATAAATTAAATGCAGTCCGTCTGCAGCGGATGAAAGAACATAGCTGTTCAAACCTCTAAAATTTGAAAACATAAAATCAGCATAACCACCATACTTTCCGCTTGCAGACTTTATACAAGGTTTATTTAATGGTATCATGCTATTTTCTTATAAAGAACAACACAGGAGACATCAGTATATACATAAAAAAGGGGAGTTTGTCTTTACTGCTCCAAACTGCATACTCCTTTTCTATTTTATATGAGTTGTAGGCCTTCCTCATATCCAAATTTCCTTTTATCGTCTCTTTTGCTATTATCGAATAATCTGTCAATCTCTCTACCCAGGCGACTCTTTTACTAAAATTCAATTTAAGTTTTACAGATGTTCCGTTATAATAATAAATCATTTCAGTCAAGAAGCCGAAACCCAGTTGATTAGAAATGCTATGCCATTTCCAAGCCCTGGTATTCACTTCTATGAATTTATAAGTAGCGGTTTTCGTATCATACATGAACTCCACTTCCGCCAATCCGAAGTATCCGGTTAATTTCAATATTTCTTCTGCTATCTTTTTTATTTCAGGAATATTACAAGTTATGGCAAAGGTGGTAGAGTTTCCAAAGTCCATAGGATTTTGACGAATTCTGTTCACCATAATTGCAGCACGCGGCACTCCGTTTACGGCAAAAGTACCGTAAGAATACAAGTATTGAGGGCCACCACTCAAAAACTCCTGAATTAAGACATTCTCCAACGGAAATCGTTTGGCAATAGCAGTAGCACGCAGGATCAGTTCATTCTTATCATTACACCGGAAAGCTTTCTTTCCAAACAGTTTATGAAAAGAGTACATGATTGAAGGTTTAATTATGACAGGATAATCCACTTCATCAGCTATCTGCTTCACACCCTCTATCGTATCCGGATACCAACTATGCGGGCATGCAATATGATTTTTTTCACAAAACCGATACGTATTACGTTTATCACTGAACAGTGTTACAGTTTCCGGTTTGGGAATTCCCATGTAGAAAGCCTCGTTGAACTCATCATAATATTTCACCAAGAATTCTATCATTTCATCATTTGTCGGAAAGAGTAAGGTCTCTTTTACATTGGTCTTGTAAGAACAAATTTTTCCATAAAGTTCTTTTTCCGTATTGTATAACAATACTTTACTCACTACATTAGAAAAATATGCCACAGAATATCTGTCTGGAATGGCAAGTATCACTTCCACCCCTATGGCATTCGCCTGTCTTGCCAACCCCAACGCCTGGATATGACTCCCCAGTATAATTACATTTCTTACCATTTTTCTATATCACAAGTCTATTGTTCGGAATGAGAAAACACTTATCCGGCTCATATTTCTCTATATCATCTTCTTTTTCAGCTCATATTGAGCCGTATTTACTTATCATATGAATCGAATCAGTGAGATTCATATGAGCAACTTTCATCGTCAACTATAGTTAACAACTCATACAAACATAAACCATAAATTATCCCTCAAGAACAAGACATATATTTTCTATAACAAAAAAGGCACTCTACTAACTTCTTTTTTAAATCAGGAAACCAAAATAGAATAGTGCTAAGTAACAAACTTAACAAATTACTTTTTCTTATTCTAATACTATGATAAATGCCAAAATTTAAAATATGTGTTTTCTTTATTTTATTTGTTCTATAATAATTTATTATATTAAATATAAATATCTTTTCATACCTCATGCTAATAATTTGATGTTCCCAAGCACGTTCTTTCTCTTTGCTTTTTTGTTTGCTGAGTCCCTTATTACTTTCTCTCAAAAAATAGCCAAGTAGGCTGTTAGTAGAAACTACTTTATAGCCATTATACATTGCTCTCATGTAGAACTCACTATCTCCAGATATTTTAAACTGTTCATCAAAATAGCCTATATAATCATGTAGTTCTTTTTTCCACATCAGAAAGCATCCATTGCGAAATTGAGTATATCCATTTACATCTTTTTTCAAAGCCGAGTCTTTTTTCAGGAATCCTTTTGTATCTCCATATTTAAATATTTTATAATAATTTCCTGTTGCAATCAAATATGTTGGATTCTTATCCAATATATTTGATTGAGCAGATAAACTTTCAGGAGTTCTGCAATCATCAATACTCCACATTGCTAAATACTTACCATGTGAAAGTTTTATTGCTCTATTCCAACTGGCATATAAAGATTCTCTATTCACTTCAATAACAATAAAATGGGAAATTCTTTTTTTATATTCTGTAACTATATTTATTTCCTCACGCGTAGGTTCATTAAGAACCATAACCAACTCCACTTCAGAGATATTATCTATCTGTAAAAAGTTGCAGAAAAAAGATTCGATATATTCTATTCCTTTGTAAACAGATGTTATGACGCTTATTTTAATCATATCCTTAAAATTAAATATGCAGACAGTTTTTTTTTAAATTCTATCAATGTATTTCATTTTGTAGTTAAGGTAATATTCCATATATCTGTTTTCAGAAATGAACGGAAAGAAAACAACACAAAACATTAAATATCTAAATGTAAACGGATTTGAAAAAAGTACAATACTCATTGATAGCAAGAAGGAATAAGTCATTAATTGGGAGTTGCACCAATGCCTCGTAAATTTATAAAGAGCATAATAAAAAAATAAGATCCCCAACCACCCCCATTGTTGTAAAACTTTCGCTAAAAAATTAGGTCCATATTCGTTTCCATATTTTTCTATTGTATGTTTATTAGCGAGAACTCCACTTCCCAATGGTCTGTAAATAGCTCCTTCAACACTTGCCACAAAAATGCCCAAACGACTCATTCTCATATATCTTTCCCCATCTACACTTTCTTCCTCCCAAGATGCAGTGCCTATATCTATATAACGCTCTATTTTATCATTCAAAAAATCTGTGCTATGATAATAATAGATTCCATATATAACAGCAAAAGGTAATAACAGAATCGGGAAAATTGCTTTTCGGTGATAAGTAAAATAGCAAATAATAAAAACAAATAATGCCAGATAGCCTGCAGTTGAAAAAGTAGTGAACAAGGCTATCAAAATAATAATAACCTTAATATCAACCTTAAAATTATTGATAAACAACCTATAATACAAGAAAAATATCAGAATAGCCGCATAAGCTCCCGGCTCCCACATAAACCCACTATTTCGGTCTACAGCAAAACCATTGAATGTATAGACAAACAAAGACCAACCCCCGGCTTGTTTCTGAAGTTCTTGAGTTAGAAAATTCAATTTAGGCGCCAAAGAATGAAAAATTGATTCACCGAGTAATTGAAACGTAAATAAGAACAAAGACAATACTATAAGTGGAAATGTGAATTTCGAGAACTTATTAAATAGAGAAGGACCCACAATTTTTATCATCAAATAAGCCATAATCATGCGTCCCGTTTCATTCAAAAAGAATGGCAAAGAAAAAGTACTCAAATCATTCACAAGGGAAGATATAAGATTTATGAAACACCAGATAGCCAAGAATAATAAAAAAGGAACATCAATATGACGTTTTCTTGCAATAAAAATCAAACATAATACTATAAATGAAAATAATACGAATAAATGACTTTTAGTAATGGCAGATGCTCCTGATATATATAACACCATCAGAGCTATTACTAAATAATCCACAAACAATTCGTAACGGCTTTTTAATCTGATATTAAAATTATTCATTGTCTAGTAAACGGTCCCAAATATGCCATACCAGCAGTATTCAAAACTTTTTTAAAATTATCTTTTTGGATGCTTTCAATTCTAACTATCAACTTTCTGGTAACACTACTGCGCGAGTTGAAACATCTGTTTCCGCAAACACTGGTAGTGGGGCCGTAACCTGTGCCTGATGAAAGAGTACCCTATTTTAATGCAGTGGGGTAGTATGGAACTGTGTCAGAATAAAATTCAACTATCGTTAGCTTCGTTCAAAACATTTTCTGATTTTTACATTAAGGTATAGTCTGCCATCCTAACTGAGGTGAAAAAATCCTTTTCTTATATGTTAGAAAAAGAACTTCTTCATCGCAAGTTCTTCTGAATAACAGACCATAAAAAACAGAAAATGTTCTGGGCGAAGCTAATAACACGGTAAGGGAAGATACATGCTCGTTTTATTTCAGTATCTATACAATATATTGACCGGCAGCGTGATTATTTGTGATACATTTTACGAAATACACATTTTCCTCTATAAGAGAGAAAAAAACATACCACGTTGTGTTCGCATTTCTTTGATAAGTGACATATTGCAGTTCTTTGCCATATCGTTCAAAAAAAGCAGGCGCTTTTCTTTTCAGTTTCACATTGATATTTTTTTGAATATCAAGAACCAAATCCTCTACATAAGATATCGCAAAAGCATAAGTACCCAAATATTCCTTTTCGACAAGAATTTCAATAAGTTCGTATAAGTCCTCTTCCACTTCGGGGGCAAACACTACTTTTATCATTTAAATAGAGTTTTTATACGAGGACGCAACCTGTTTAAGAGTTCTTCTCCCGAAATTGCATATTCTACATCATTCCGCCTCTCTACAAAATCAAGAACCGATCTCACTTCCTTGAGTTTATCCATTTCCATAATTCGTTTTACCAATCGGTTTTTTAAGGCATCAATATTGCCATAGGAAGCCATTGGTTCATTTACGAATTGCGATTCCGTATCTTGTTCATTATAAATTATTTTACTCATACTCAGTAATTTTCTACAAATATACAGCTATTCTTGCAATAATCAAATTTGCATCCGACAAATTACTTCACAATCCCTTTTTCTAAATATTCTGCAAGGTTCATACGGATATGTCCTGCCACACGCTCTATCGCCACTTTCCCCATATCATGTTTCACCATAATATGCACCAGTTCTTCAAACGAAGTCTTCATCGGATTCCACCCCAATTCTTTGCGTGCTTTAGTGGGGTCTCCCCAAAGGTTTACCACATCCGTAGGACGATAGAAATCTTCAGACACCTCAACTATCACACGTCCCGTGGCCTTATCGATGCCTTTCTCCTCCAATCCCTCACCCCGGAACTCCAGCTCGATACCCGCGTAGCGGAAAGCCAACTGGCAGAACTCGCGGACTGAATGCTGCTCGCCGGTAGCAATTACAAAATCTTCCGGGATCTTGTTTTGCAGGATAAGCCACATACATTCTACGTAGTCCTTGGCATAACCCCAATCGCGCAATGAGGATAAGTTACCCAAATAAAGTTTGTCCTGCTTGCCCTGCGCAATGCGTGCGGCAGCCAGCGTAATTTTACGGGTAACGAAAGTCTCGCCCCGGCGTTCGCTCTCGTGGTTGAAAAGAATACCCGAACAGCAGAACATGTTGTAAGCCTCGCGGTACTCTTTCACAATCCAATAACCGTAGAGTTTTGCCACCGCATACGGGCTATAGGGGTGGAAAGGCGTATTCTCGTTCTGCGGCACTTCTTCTACCTTGCCGTAGAGTTCGGATGTAGAGGCTTGATATATCTTACAGACTTCAATCAGTCCGTTTTGTCGGACAGCTTCCAGCACACGCAGCACGCCTGTGGCATCCACGTCTGCTGTAAACTCCGGTGCATCAAAACTGACTTGCACATGGCTTTGGGCGGCAAGGTTGTAAACTTCCGTGGGGCGTATCTTGCCGATAATCTGCATGATACTCATGGAGTCGCTCAGGTCGGCGTAGTGCAGATGAAAGTTAGGAGTGCCCTCCAGGTGGGCGATGCGCTCTCGGTAATCTACTGAGGAGCGACGGATAGTGCCGTGTACCTCATATCCTTTTTCAAGAAGAAATTCAGCAAGGAAAGAGCCGTCCTGACCGGTAATGCCAGTAATGAGTGCGATATGTTTCATAATGGAATTTTTATGTGTTTTTGCCAAAAAGTGTTATATTCATATTTTTCAAAAGCATGACAACCGAAAGGTAATTTTTCGTTATTGATATCATATAAATAACTTGGATTAACCTCAAATGCAAACTTTAATGCAACATCAAAAGGCGGCAATTGACAGAAAATCCAAGAGTGCTGTGCCCGTAAACTAAATATTCCATCCTCATTAATATTATTACGAAGGAAATAATTCAAATTATTCCCCACTCCCAATAATTTAAACGGATACTTAGCCAACTTTTTCAAAGAAACACTTTCCGATAATAACATCTTAGGAGTTACAAAAGGAAGAAAGGAAGGAAAATCCAATACTCTCAAACAATGAGATATCTTCCTTAATGAAAATCCACCATTGCCAACACCTCTTACTCTCTTCGTATATTTATGCTCTTCCTTCGATAAAAAAAACCAAGGAGCACCAATATAATCGTAACCTAAACTACACCAATAACTTAATTCATCATTGAAAACCCAAGCATCTAACTGATAAATCAATATATAATCATAGCCAAGAAAACACTCATAAAAAGATCTGCTAAGACAAAGCCTATTATATCCAACAACGGAAGTAAAATAATCCTCAGCAAAAAAATGAAGTTTATACTTTTTTTGAACAGACAATGATATTTCACTATATACAGACAAATCAAGTTCCTTAAATGTAATGATATAGATATCGTAATTCTTCAATATAACTAAGCATTGTTTGAAAGATGCTATTTCTATTACAGTAGGATTTGCCTTATATACAGGTATAACAACAGCACAAGTCATTATCTCAAGATTTTATTAATAAATGGTAAGTGTACAAAAGTATAACTAGTATTCTTTTAATAATCAACGCACTAATCATCATTTAAACCAAATGCCGGTGGCCTTGCGATTTATTATTTTCCAATACTGAATTGGAGTCCAAACAGCACTTGGCAATAAACACACGCAAAGAGCTAACAAAATCCCCGCTACCCCCAGAACCGAACCGAAAAAGAATGCCAGTGGTAGAAAAAATACCCCTGAAATTATTGAAGAATACAGTTGGAGTCTTACTTTGCCTACGCCATTGACAAAATAGGTAAATATATTACACCAATTTGTAATGCTTACATAAAAGCTACAAAATACAGACAAAACGAATGGAATCCGTATACCCTCTCCGACCCACACCTTGTATACATAAGGAGACATCAATACCATAATTAATGTCAAGAGAACTCCACCAAGCCATATCCAAACTAATTTCTTCATAACCTTACGAATCCATATCAGGTCTTTATTGGCATAAGCCTCCGTTATGGCAGACCAAATCGGCTTAATAATAATTGCAAATCCTGTATTTACCAATGAAAAATATTTAAACGCTATATTATATGGAGTGACGGATTCAGGACCGAACATCCGGCTAATTATAAGGTTAGAAGTCGTAAATAGTACTAAACCGGCCATTTGGATGATAAAAAACTGGATACCCAAAGACATCAGTTCTTTAATATAGCTGAACCTCACCCAATGCACAGACGGCCTAATCTCCTTCAGCTTCCAAAAAGTTACAGGATATGCCAATAGAAAAATCAGTACAGGAGCTGCAGAGTATATAATCGCCACCTTTTCCAACGAACCTTCCGTAAAAACGGTACAAAGATAAATCAATATTAAAGAGACAATATTGGCTATTAAAGATAGCAAATCGTTTATAGCAGGTTGCTGGTATGCCATATAAATATTACCTATAAGTCTTAATACAAAACTGGCACAAAAGAAAGTAAAGACAATAACTACTATATAACTGAGATTTTGTACTTTTTGAGCATTGACATTTAATATTAGTTCCCAGTTCAACCAAGATTGTACCAATATAAACAATAAATAAATAGCGGTAACTAATATCAATAACGAAAAGAAAGAAGTGCTCACATAAATCCTCGCTAACTTTAAGTCATTTAAAGCCAAGGCTTCCGTTAACTTATTACGAAGTCCGTTACCTAATCCTATATCAAATGTGTATATCCACGCTAAAGTAGAACTGAGTGTCAACCAAATGCCATACTCATAAGGATTTAAATAGGACAAGGTCATAGGAACTAATATCAATGATATTAAAATTGTTCCTCCTTTAAATATCATTGATGCTATTACATTCTTAATAGCTTTTGCACTTCTTGTTTTCAATGTAGAAATATAGTTAAATGACAGGTTGCCACCCTCTTTTATAACTTTTCGTTACGCGCGCGAGAATTTATTGATAAATGTAACGATTACATTTATCATTTCTAAAACACATACCCCTGTAAAAGTTGGAAATATGGCCGGCAACCTGTCAACTACGGGCGGGGAACATGCAGTCGCATATAGTCCGCTTCGAGCCGTAAACCCAACTCTGTCAATACGTTATACAGTTCCTCAGGGCGATTTTTCAACTCTTCCCGGTAGATGCGGAACACACTGTAATACTGGCTCAGCTTTAAACTTTCGCCCTTTTTACCTTGCCATAGGTCTGGGGACTCATCGAGATTTTACGGCAAATCTCTTTGTCGTTCAGGCGTTTGCCACCTACCAGAATCGTGTTTTGGAGCAGTTCCAGGTAGTCGCCAAGCTCCAAATGAACGAATTCCTGATTCAGATTTTGAGTCATCTATAAATGTTTTTAAAAGTTAATAATGTTAATAAATCATCTGTCCGGTTCCCACATGCGGGAACCGCTGTTTTCCGTATCCGGCGCTTTATTCGGAACTTCACTCCGTAAAACCCTAATAACGATAATAATGAAAGAAACTTCAATCAGCCTTTTCAAAGGTTACTCGGATACACATCCGCAGGACAGCACGTTACAGGAAATCGTAAACCTTATCCGCAACGATGCACTGGTGCGCGACCGTACCGAGAAACACCGCTATTACAGTCATAACGGGCAAAAGGCTGCCGCTGCATGGGAGAAAGCCGCCTGCCCGTGTTTTGCCGTTGCCGTGTGCTTCGGAGGCGGCAAGCAGGCAGAGAACATCACGGGCTGGACTTCGCTGGCGCTGGCAGACATCGACCATATCGACGCCGACCGCCTGCCGGAACTTATCGGACGTGTCCGCGCCGACAAGCATACGCTGCTGTCCTACACCACCATCAGCGGTACGGGGCTTCGCATTATCTACCGTACGGACTGCCTGACGACCACTCCGGAGAAGAACCGGAAAGTCTATTCCAAAATCTTCGAGCAGGGCAACCGCTATTATGCCGACCTGCTGGGATGCGAATGCGACCTGAAATGCAAGAATGTCACGAGGCTCAGCGGACTGGCACACGACCCCGACGTCTACTTCAATCCCGATGCCGCCGCCATGCCCGTTGAACTGAAAGGCGACAAGAAAGAGCAGCCCGCCAAACCCTCTATCCGTAACAGGCGGCTGGAGAAAGCCGTCGCTGCCGCTGCCGACGAACTGGCAGAACAGGGCATCGTTTACGAAGCACACCAGCGCAACCAATACATCATGCGCATGGGGTATCTGCTCAATGCCTACGGAGTGGCGCAAGCCAGCGCTACCCAGTGGGCGGTGAAACGCTTTGCCGACTACGACGGAGATGTAGCCGCCATTTTCCGGTCGTGCTACCAACACACCGAAGAGCATGGGCGGCGTCCGTTGCAAGGGCGGACGCCGAATGCCGGCGGCAACGACGGATTTGCCAGTGTGGAGGACATCGAACGCTTCCTCGACACGCAGGCCCGTTTCCGGTACAATGAGGCCACCGGGAAGTGCGAGACGGCCGTTGCCGGAACAGACGGCGCCGAAGGGGAATATACCGAAATAGACGACCGTTTTGTCAACACCCTATGGAGCCGTATGAGCAAGCAGGGGAAAACCGTGCGCATCAATGACATCCGTGCAATACTGCACTCGGAATATACTGTTCTGTTCAATCCTTTTACCGACTACTTCGAAGGGCTGAAACCCTGGGACGGTGTGACCGACCATATCGGGCGGCTTGCCGCCACGGTGCATGTAAAGAGCGAGCAGTCCGTATTCGAAGGTTACTTCAAGAAATGGCTCGTAGCCTCCATTGCCTCCCTCTTTGACCGGGAAACGGTGAACCACGAGATTTTCGTACTGATCGGGCCTCAGGGCAGCTACAAGACGACCTGGCTCAACAAGCTGCTGCCGCCTGTGCTGCAACGATATTTTTACATCAAGTCCAACAATAACCGCATTACCAAAGACGATATGTTTTCGCTGGCGGAATTCGTCTTTATCTGCATGGAGGAAATAGACGAACTGGGGGCGTCGGAGCTGAACCAGATAAAGGCGATGACCACCCAGAAGGTGGTGAACGAGCGAATGGCTTATGCGCATTATAAAGAGCACCGCGCCCACATTGCCAGCCTGTGCGGAACGACCAATAACGTGCAGTTCCTGACAGACCTCACGGGTAACCGCCGCTGGCTGCCGTTCGAAATCAGCAGCATCGACAATCCTTATACGCATCCCGTAGATTACGAGGGGGTGTACTCACAGGCGTATGCACTTTGGAAAGGCGGCATGCGCTATTAGTTTGAGGACGAGGAGATAAAGCTCGTAAACCTCCATAACCGTAATTTCGAAGTGCCCAGCATGGAGCGCGAACTGATACAGGCTTATTACCGTTGCCCCCTGCCGGGCGAAGAAGGTACGTTCGTATCTACCACCGATATACTGAGCCGCATCAACTCTGCCGTGAAGCACTACCTTAGCCCCGTAAAGATAGGGCTTGTGATGAAGCAGGCGGGCTTCGAACTGACGAGGTCGAACGGCAAGCGGGGGTATCGCGTGGTGGAGCTGTCGAGAAACTAAAGGGCTACACTACGGCGCTAAAGAGCTATACTGTGCGGCTAAAGGGCTATGTTACGACGCTAAAGTCGAGGGTAGTTTACGGTTCGCCCAACGCCTCGACTATGAGCCGTACTTGCGCCGGCGTGTATGTCCGCGTTTTGTCCGAGGCGACCAGTGCATGAAGGCTGCTCCGCAGTGTGGGGTGGAAATCTATCCACTGGTTCAGCTTGCGGAAGGCGGCTTGCGGGCAAAGTCCCGGACTGTAGAGCTGGGCAAGTTCCGTGCGCCCGTATGTACGTATCTTGAAAGTTTCCATATCTTTTGAATTCTTTGTTTTTATATAAGCCAAAGATACGAAAATATCTCCACATCACAGCCGTTATATCTGTATATAACGTACAGTAATGAACCGTAACGGACGAATAGTGATAAATGCCCTTAGGCTATGTCGTATCTTCGTATTGTTGCAACAAGGATATAGATTTTTTTAATTTGAAAACTAAAAAACAAAAGAGTATGATTCGTTACAAAAAGTATCAAATGACCGGCGAAAAAAGCCCGTTGAAAGGACTGTGGTATGCACGTCCGCTGATTGAGGACACTTTCGATACCGAAAGGCTTGCCAAGCATATGGCCAACCACAACACACCCTATTCGGAGGGGCTGATTAAGGGGGTGCTGACCGACATGATTTCCTGCACCAAAGAGCTCATCCTGGACGGCAAGAACGTAAAGCTGGACGACCTCGCCATTTTCTCCGTAGGCATCGTAAGCAGAAAGGGTGCCGCCTCGGCTGCCGACTTTACGCTGGCGGACAATGTGAAAGGCCTGAAGCTCCGTGCACGCGCCACGGGCGAATTGAGCAACGCTCAGATTAATTTGGAAGGCCAACTGAAAGAGGCCTACAAATACAATGTGGACGGCAGCGAACCCGGCAGTGAAAACAAACCCGGCGGCGACGGCGGCGAGGAGGAAAATCCGTTAGGATAATGCCTTGAACACTTGTTTTTACATTAAAACCAAACAACATGAGCACAAAATCAAAATCGGTATGGGGCATCGTCCTTAAAGTAATCATTACAGTAGCCACTGCATTGGCAGGTGTTTTCGGTATCACGTCTTGCATAAGCTGACCTGATGAAAGCCGGAAGTTTCCTTTACCGGCTTCTCTTTCCTCGGAACACTATATTGCGGAAAGCTTTCCAAAAATAGCGCCAGTCGGTAAGGAAAGGGCTTCTGAGATACTGCTCCAGGTAGCGGCGTTCGCTTTCCTGTATTTCATCCAACGTACCGGGCATATCCGCATAAAAAGGCGGAATAAGGCCCGGTTTCGTCCGGATGCGCAGCGCACGGAGCTCTTCGGAGTAAAGGCTGAAATAGTGGCTGCTCAGCGGACGCACACCTACCAGTTTCAAATCGCCCTTCATCCAGTTTATCAGCATGGGCAGTTCGTCCAGCCAGGTTTTCCGGAGAAACCGTCCGGCAGCGTTCACACGGTAGTCACCGGCAATCTTGCCGCCGCTGCACAGTCCCGCCTGTTTATAGATATACGGTTGCAGGTATTCCGAATAGGCATACATCGTCCTGAACTTGTACACACCGATGATTTTACCGCCTTTGCCCTTCCGCTTCAGACGGATGAGCAGTCCGCCCGAAGGCTTGTCGTCGCGTACCGGTTCTTTCACCTTCGCGGCAATGACGTAGAACTCTCCGTGTACAATCTCCTCGTGAAGCACATCAAACCCGGCACGGTACAGCCTCCCCAGAACCTCGACACGCGTAAGCGCACGGTTCTGCCCTTTCGTCAGCCCGAAATAGAAATCCCTGGTGAAAGAGAGCTTGGGGATTATCCTGTGCCAGCAATAATCCAGAAAGAAGAGGACACGGTTAATGACTACCGGATTCTGCCGCATTATCTTCTCGCGGCGGATGCCCGCTGTGGTACAGTGGCAGGCAATGAGTCCCCCTCTCTCCATGCAATAGTTGGTATAGGAGAAGAGGGTGTTGATATGCCGCACACGGTTGAGCGGACACCGGTGGATAACGAGCCGGGGCAGACGCACTTTATGCGCAAGCACGGCTTCGGGTTCCGGCGAGTCCATAAGCATTGTTACCGGCGAAAACGCCTCACGGCTTTCCTGCATCCGGCGGAGCAGCTCCGAAGAGTTCTCCGCTTCGTGCACGAGCCTCAGCAGCAGCGTCACGTCACGGTTCTCCAATAGCTCCGTGTGTTCGATGCCTGTGTTTATCCCCACTTCCGTCACATCGTCCAGCAGAGGCTCTTCGTAGAAGAAAGGGATTTTCCGGTAAACCAGCCGTCTGACGGCACAGTACAACGCCCATTCGAGCACAATGATGATGCCGGTGGCAAGAATAATGGAATAGTCGTATTCGTAGCCGGGCACGCAATGCCGGTACAGGGTGCAGAGGAACAGCCCCGAAAGTACATCCAGCGCGAAGATTCCCAGAAACGCATAACGTATCCTCTTGTATGCACCGAACTGCAACTTGCGCGACACTCCGCCCAGCACCACCCAGACAACCGCCGAAAGCACCAGCCAGTACCAGCGGGGCATATCGCCGAAGTAGCGTGCCAGCCAGAAGGCGGACAGGGCAATCAGCAGGTCGGACCAGAGTATCAGAAAATTCCGGCGGAATGCAGAGGACATAAACTTGTGTATTTGGTTGGAAAACGCAACTTACCTTACGAACCGGGAAACGTGCCCTATCTTACGAAACCGAGTATCACGGAACAAACCGTTTCTATCTCTTCTTCCGTGATGTAAGGATGTACGGGCAGTGACAGCACCGTGTCGCAAAGCCGCTTTGCCGTGGGACAGCAATCTGTGGGGGCATTCAATGCCTTATAGGCAGTCTGCCCGTGCATAGGCGTGGGATAATAGACCATGGACGGAATGCCCTGCTCCTTGAGGCACGCCTGAAGTGCATCGCGCTCTTCCCTGCTATTGAGGCAAATGGTGTACTGCGCCCAACTCGAATAGTAGCCTTCGGGCGTGACAGGAGTCTTTACCCTGCCCGCCAGCAACTTGGTGTAGAGAGCGGCAGCCTTGTTGATATCGCGCAACTCGTACTCGCGGAAAGCCTTGAACTTTATTTTCAGAATGGCGGCTTGCAAAGTGTCCAGGCGCGAGTTCATGCCGATGCGCACATTGTCGTACTTGAACATGCCCTTGCCGTGCACCCGGTAGGAATCTGCCAGTGCGGCCCATTCGTCGTTGTCGGTAAACACTGCTCCGCCATCGCCGTAACAGCCCAAAGGCTTGGCGGGGAAAAAAGAAGTGGTGGAGATGTCGCCGAAACTGCATGCACGCTTGTTGCCTATCATGCCGCCGAACCCCTGCGCACCGTCCTCGAGGATGAAAAGCCGGTGGGCATCGGCTATCTTACGGATAGCGGGATAGTTGGCGGGAAGGCCGAACAAATCGACGGTAATGATGACCTTGGGCGTCAGCCTGCCTTCCTCTATGGTACGGGCTATCTTCCGTTCCAAATCCGAGGCGTCCATATTGAACGTATCGCCATCCACATCCACAAAAACGGGCGTGGCCCCTTCCAGCGAGATGACCTCTGCCGAGGAAAAGAAAGTGAAGTCGGGCACGAATACGGCATCTCCCGCACCGATGTTCCATACTTTCAGGGCGAGGGTGAGCGCGTCCGTACCGTTGCCGCACGAAATGCAGTGTTTCACTCCTACATACTCTGCCAGCCCGGCTTCGAGTTCTTTCACGGGTTGGCCCATGATAAAGGCGCTTGATGCCGCTACTTCCATCATGGCGGCGTCTATGTCTTGCTTCAGTACGCTGTACTGTTTCCTTAAATCTCTGAATTGCATGATATAAACCTGTTTTATCGTAAATAATTCTGGTATGAGAATCGGGGACTTGAAACCTATCAAAAATCCGCCGACGGTACGGCAAGCAGATTGCCGTTTTCCTCCTTGTACTTTCTGCCGCACGAACATGCAAGCGAAGCATCCAAGCGTGCGCCGCACTCACATACCCAGCCTATGCGGCGTGCCGGGACTCCCGCCATAAGCGCATAGTCCTGTACGTCTTTTGTTACTACGGCGCCCGCGGCGATGAGCGCGCTCCTGCCTACCGTATGCCCGCAGACCACGGTGGAGTTGGCTCCCAACGAAGCACCCTCTTTAATCAGGGTCTTGGCATATACGCCGTGTACGGGGAAATGCGCCCGTGGAGTAACGACGTTGGTAAACACGCAGGAAGGGCCGCAGAATACGTTGTCCTCCAGCTCCACGCCTTCGTAAACCGACACGTTGTTCTGGATGCGCACGCCGTTGCCCACCTTTACGTTATTCGCTATGTTCACGTTCTGTCCCAGCGAACAGTTCTCTCCGATAACCGCTCCCTTCTGAATATGCGAGAAATGCCAGATTTTAGTTCCTTTTCCCACCGTTGCACCCTCGTCTACATAGCTGCTGGGGTGAACGAAACAGTCATTCTTGTTGTCCATTGTTTTCTATGATTTGTTGTACGGTTTCCAGTACTTTTACTACTTCATAACCTGCCTCTCCGCTGTTTATCCCGATGGTGGAGTCGAGATGCTCCACGAAGTACCTCAGTTCCTCTTCCAGGGGCATCTTCTTCTCGTAAGGGATGATTTCGTCCGGAGCTTCCATTTTGACGGGAACGCCGTTCTCGAAATCTATCCGCTTGTTGTAGAAACGGATTTCCTTCCCGTCCGTGGCATCGTCGAAGGAAAGCATGCCTTTACTGCCCGTCACCACCAGCAACTGCTGCTTGTAGGGATGAAGCCAGGATACGTAGATGTGGGCATGCACATTGCCGGGATATTCCAGTTGCACCAGCGTACTGTCGTACACCCTGTCCTGGAGAAATTTCGCTCCTTTCGCCTCTATCCTGCATGCCGAAGCGCCCGTGAGGTAGTCCAGCACCGAAATGTCGTGGGGCGCGAACGAGGGAAACACGCTTTCTTCCGTACGCACCGTACCCAGGTTCAGCCGGTTGGAATAGAGGTAGAAAAGCTTGCCCAGCCTGCCGCTGTCTATCACCTCTTTTATCTTACGGTACGCCGGATGAAACAGCAGGACATGCCCCACCATCAGGCGTGCTCCCGTGCGTTGCGCCAGTTCCACCAGTTCGGCAGACTGCGCGGCGGTGAGCGTCATCGGTTTTTCCAGCATAACGTTCAGCCCTTTTTCCAGCAGTTTCCTGCCTGCCGGATAGTGAAGTTCCGCAGGAAGCGCAACCGTATATCCGTCGTAACCGCAGGCAATGGCTTCGTCCATGTCCGCATATCCCTTTATTCCGGGATACAGCTCCGTATACTCTTTCAGCCTGGCGGCATCCGCCTCTGCCACTGCGGCAAGGCAACCCAGCCCCGCCAATGTGCGGATGTGGTTCTTTCCCCACCTGCCGCCGCCGATAACACATATTTTTTTATCCATATAATAAGAAGAATATTTAAACTGGCTCTAAAGCACTTCGATGTTGGTTCTCACTGCAACCGCCTTCATCACGTTCTTCGTGTCGAAAACGGCATGCGCGTATCGCTGTACAAAATCGTAATCGACATTGGTGTGTGCGGTGGTCACAACCACAAGGTCGGTATTCCGCAGCAGTCCGGCGGAGAGGGCGGCTTCGCCTTTATGCGATTTGCCGTGATACCGGAACTCGGGGATGTAAGGGTCGTAGAAGGTGACCGACGCCCCTGTTTTCTCCAACTCCTCGATGACACGCAGGGCGGGACTCTCGCGGTAATCGTCTATATCCTGCTTGTATGCCACGCCGAGCACCAGCACTCTGGAGCCGTTCAATGCCTTGCGGTGGCGGTTGAGTATCTTGCCGCAACGCTCCACGGTGTATTCGGGCATGTGGTCGTTTATCATCATGGAAGCCTCGATCATCGATGTATGGAAGCCGTACTCGCGCGCCTTCCAGGTGAGATAATAGGGGTCCAGGGGAATGCAATGCCCACCCAGCCCCGGTCCGGGATAGAATGCGGTGAAGCCGAAAGGCTTGGTCTTGGCTGCCTCTATCACTTCCCAAAGGTCGATGCCCATGCGGTTGCACAGGATGGCCAGCTCGTTAATCAGCCCAATGTTGATGTTGCGGTAGGTGTTCTCCAAAATCTTGGTCATCTCCGCCACGGCAGGCGAAGAAACGACGTGCACCTTATCGCCCAGTACCGCTCCGTACATGGCGGCAATCACGTCCTGGGCGTCTTTGCCTACGGCTCCCACCACTTTCGGCGTGTTCTTGGTTTTGTAAACCGCGTTGCCGGGGTCTACCCGTTCGGGCGAAAAGCCCAGATAGAAATCCTTGCCGCACTTCAAGCCCGACCCGCTCTCAAGAATCGGCTTTATAAGCTCTTCGGTAGTGCCGGGATAGGTTGTGGACTCCAGCACCACGATGGTGCCTGCGGTCAGATGCCCGGCTATTGATTTCGCCGAACTCTCCACATAGCTGATGTCCGGTTCCTGGTGCACATCCAAAGGCGTAGGCACACAGATGGCTACAAAGTCCACATCTTTTATAAAGGAAAAATCGGAAGTGGCGCTGAGCGTACCGTTCCGTACCAACTGCGCCAGCTCCGCATCGACCACATCGCCGATATAGTTGTGTCCGGCATTCACCTGTTTCACTTTTTCTTCCTGCACGTCGAAGCCGATAGTCCTGAAACCTGCCTTGGCTTTCTCTACGGCAAGGGGCAGGCCCACATAGCCCAAGCCCACGACGCCTACCGTGATTTTTCTTTCCGCAATGCGGGAAAGGAGTTTTTCTTTCATTATTGTCTGTTTTTTAGATTAAAATACATGCAACCGGCTTATACGGCCCGAATGGCAGGCGGCTATTCCGTCACTTCGCAATACCAGCGGGAAATGCGCATCATCACTCCTACACCGGCAAGCGTCTTTATGAAATAGTAGCCGCCGCGGGCACGATGCAGCTTACCCGTTATCCCGGCAAAGGGCCCGTGAATGATACGGACGTTCTTGCCGGGTTTCGCTTCGGCCTCTTCGTGCGTTATATATAAGGTGTCTTTAAAATCGGGGTCGCATAATATGCGGAACTCGGTCATCTGCTTGTCGGGTATCTCACAGGGATGCTTCGTTTCTTTGTCGCAAAGCACGCTGAAAGGAACATCGCACTCCTTAAGCATCGCAAGCGTTGCCTTGCGGCTCTCGTTTTTCTGTAAAAAGACCAGATTGTGAACTACCGGGACAAGCATTTTCCTTATTTTCCCTTCTTTCTCCTTTTCAACATAGGTCATCGGAACAAAATGCACTTTCTTTCTCTCTTTTAAAAAATCACTGATTTTTAACTCCTGGCAGTTGAATGTGCGGACAGCATACCAGGGATTTTTTGTTGTTTGCTTGATTTGATCATCAAAATCGTCCATATCGGGCTTGATTATCTGTTAAAATCCACATGATGGAAAAATGTAAGTCCGATACGAAAAACTGTATTGCAACGGAAAGGATATGCAACGTTATCAGGCCGCGGAACACGCGAACCTTACAAGTCCGGCGAATACGCTATGATGACATGAATAGAAATATAAAACCGTAAACAATACATGAAATAAAGAAGAAAATCAAGGAAAAATCGGGGCACAGCCACTGCCGTCCGCAACCGGGAAAGCCCCCGTTGCGGGCAGAACCATGCAAAAATATGTATCGGACTTAGGCTAAAAAAAGATAGACAACCCCTTCTCCCCGCCTTGTGGATATACGGCAGGAAAATGCGGTTATCAATAAGGATATAGCCTTTTTATACCACCTCTGTACAAGAGGTACAATAATTTTCAATATATTGAGAATCAACAGTTGCCGCATGTATCCCTTTCGGAAAAGGCTTGGAACAGATATTTCTGCCTTGAAAAAAAGGCGATTCTTTTTTGCTTATTTTATTTAATCTGCATATCTTCGCGGCTGTTATAGTGCTCTATTCCGATTTCTGTGAGTTCTCACTCTTGTACAGAGGTGACCTCTTGTACAGAGGAACGCTTCCTCAACACCTCATTCAAAAGCTTCTTATTGGCAGAATTCTGCTTTCCGTTCCCGATATCCTCCACATAAATCCGGGTAGTCTTTACATCGGTATGTCCGAGCGCCTGCGCTATGACAGACATATCCACCGAGGACATGAAAGCCAGTGTAGCCCAGGTGTGGCGCGCCACGTACGAAGAGAGCGGCTTGTCTACTCCCGCCAGCTTTCCCAGAGTTTTCAGCGTCTTGTTATAATAGGAGAACTTGCGTTTGTACTCCCTGTACGCCGTATCTTCGTCCTGCGAAGTAAGAAAAGGGAACACATAGTCGCTGCCGTCCGACCGGTAACGGTTGATTATCTCCTGCATGCACGGCTCCAGCTTGATTTGCACCACCTGGTCGGTCTTGCGCCGGTGATACACAAGGATGCCACCCTTTATCTGCGATTTCTTCAGGAAAGCCACATCCACAAAAGGCATGCCGCAGGCATAGAAGCAGAACAGGAACACATCGCGCACCAGTTGCATAAACGAACCGGGCTTCACCTGCACGGCACGCAGCTTGTTGATGTCCGCCTTCTCTATCGAACGTTTCCGGGTGCGGGAAATGCCCGTAAACACATTGCCGAAAGGTTCTTTCTGCTCCGTAAGCCCCTGCTCCACCGCCTTGTTGTAGACAGCACGCAAAGAGCGCATGTAGCAAGACAAGGTGTCCTTGCATATCCCCTTTCTCCGGAGCCATTCCCCGTAAGCGTCTATCAGCCTGCTGTCCACCTCGGCAAAGGAGATGTCCTTTTTGCCATGAAACGCAAGGAGTGAACGGAGCGCAGTGGCATAATTGTCCGCCGTACTGTGGCGGTGCATGAGACGGGTGCGCGCAATCTCCCCGCGGACAAACCCGGAGAAACTGCCGGTAGCGGCGGGAGACTCTTCCTTTTTCCTTTTCCGGCACGGAGAGCCGCCGTCACGCCGGATACTTATCTTGAATACAATACAGATTTTAAACATGACTTTTCATTTTAACGAGAATTAAACACAAACCGCCAAGTCCGTACAGCGCAAAATCCGTGCAGGCTTGCCAACGGCGAAAGTAATGGAAAAAGAATAAAAGTTCCCGGAGATTTTCATAACCCATATTTTTTTTGCAACTTTACACTCTCGAAAAGTAAAACGAATATCAACGATATGGAAAACAGAAGTTTAGTCACTATCGCCGAACACAGCAAAGAGAAAATTCTCTATATGCTCAATATGGCGAAAGAGTTCGAGGCAAAACCCAACAGGCATCTGCTCGACGGTAAAGTTGTCGCCACCCTATTTTTCGAGCCGTCCACCCGCACCCGCTTAAGCTTTGAAACCGCCGCCAACCGGCTCGGTGCACGTGTCATCGGCTTTAGCGACCCCAAAGCTACCAGCTCGTCCAAAGGCGAGACACTGAAAGATACCATCAAGATGGTAAGCAACTATGCCGACATCATCGTGATGCGCCACTATCTGGAAGGAGCTGCACGCTATGCCAGCGAGGTAACCACAGTGCCCATCGTCAATGCCGGAGACGGAGCCAACCAGCATCCCTCGCAAACGATGCTCGACCTCTACTCCATCTACAAGACGCAAGGTACGCTGGAGAACCTGAACATCTACCTGGTAGGCGATTTGAAATACGGCCGCACCGTACACTCCCTGCTGATGGCCATGCGACACTTCAACCCCACCTTTCATTTCATCGCTCCCGAAGAGCTGAAAATGCCGGAAGAGTACAAGATTTACTGCCGCGAACACGATATCAGATTCGTGGAGCACACCGACTTTACGGAAGAGATAATAGCCGATGCAGACATCCTTTACATGACCCGTGTGCAACGCGAACGCTTCACCGACCTCATGGAGTACGAACGCGTGAAGAATATCTATATCCTGCGCAACAAAATGCTGGAACATACCCGCCCCAACCTGCGCATCCTGCATCCGCTGCCCCGTGTCAACGAGATAGCCCTCGATGTGGACGACAACCCGAAGGCATATTATTTCCAGCAGGCGCAAAACGGACTTTATGCACGCGAAGCCATTCTGTGCGATGTGCTTGGCATTACGCTGGACGACGTTAAGTAAAGTATAAGGAAGTATATTACTGGTTTTATTTAGGAGACATGAAAAAACAAGAATTGCAGGTGGCCGCATTGGAAAACGGCACTGTCATCGACCATATACCCTCTGAGAAGCTGTTTACAGTAGTATCATTGCTGGGACTGGAGCAGATGAACAACAACATTACTATCGGCTTCAACCTCAAAAGCAAGAAGCTGGGAACAAAGGGTATCATCAAAATAGCGGATAAGTTCTTCTGCGACGATGAGATAAACCGCATTGCCGTAGTTGCCCCCAACGTAAAGCTGAACATCATCCGCGACTACGAAGTGGTGGAGAAACGTGAAGTGAAACTGCCCGACGAATTGCGCGGCATCGTAAAATGCGCCAATCCCAAGTGCATCACCAACAACGAACCGATGCCTACCCTGTTTCATGTGGTGGACAAGGAGAACTGCGTAATCAAATGCCACTATTGCGAGAAAGAACAGACAAGAGAGGACATAGAGATAATCTGATGAAAGAAGACTGGAAACCGGGAACCATGATTTATCCGCTGCCCGCCGTACTGGTGAGCTGCGGAAGCACCCCGGAAGAATATAACATACTGACCGTTGCATGGACGGGAACCATTTGTACAAACCCGCCCATGTGCTACATTTCCGTGCGGCCGGAACGTCACTCCTACGACATCATCAAGCGCAACATGGAGTTTGTCATTAACCTGACAACCAAGGACATGGCGCGCGCCACCGACTGGTGCGGCGTACGTTCGGGCAAGAACTACAACAAATTCGAGGAGATGAAGCTGACACCCGGCAAAAGTACCGTTGTCAGCGCCCCGCTCATCGAGGAATCTCCCTTGTGCATCGAGTGCAGGGTAAAGGAAATCGTTGCCCTCGGCTCGCACGACATGTTCATTGCCGATGTGGTGAATGTACGCGCCGACACCTCCCACCTGAATACGGAAACCGGAAAACTGGAACTGGCAGAATCCAACCTGCTGGTCTACGTGCATGGCGGCTATTACGGACTGGGAGAGAAAATCGGGAAATTCGGCTGGTCGGTAGAGAAGAAAAAGTAATAAATAAAAATTGATTATGGGAAGAAGATGGTTGCTTTTCGGGGTTTGTTTGCTGGCCTTCTCCACAGCTATGTGGGGTCAACTGCCGGTTGTGCCCGAAACGGATAAACCGGAACACCCCCAGCACACCCACCGCCACGACCGGCGGGTGAACTTCGGTATCAAGGGCGGGTTTACCTCTTCGCTCTTCCTCGTATCGGATTTAGTGCTGAACGGTACTGTCATCGACGAGGTGCAGAATAACTATAAGATAGGTTATTTCGGCTCGTTCTTCATGCGGATAAACTTCAAACGCCACTTCCTGCAACCGGAACTGTCGTACACGATAAACCGCTGCAACATCACCTTCGAGAAGCCGCTGCCCGAAGACGCGCCCGAAAGCAGCATACCCGAAATGGCCTCTATCACCTCGTCTATCCACAGCTTTGAGATTCCCGTAATCTACGGATACAACATCATTAAGGAAGGGCCTTACAGCCTTGCCGTATTCGGCGGACCGAAAATACGCTACATCTGGGACAGGCAGAGCAAGGTCACTTTCGAGAATTTCGACCAGCGGGACATCGAGGAGGAACTCTATCCGCTGAACGTCAGCCTCACCGCCGGCGTTGCCGTAACGATTTCCCGCATCTTCTTCGATTTCCGCTACGACATCGGACTGCACAACATTTCAAAGCGTATCAGCTACAAGCCGGTCTATGACGAAAATGCCGGTGAGGAAGTTCCCCTTGCCAACCAGATACGTTTTCACAGGCGGGAGAATGTTCTGAGTTTTTCGCTTGGCGTGTTCTTTTGACAGGAAATTTCTTACTTTTCTTACAGTTTATTCATTTATTTCTTCTAAATTTGTACGTTGTACGCTTAATAAGAGAATACAGTATTATCAAACCTATCTAATAAGCAAGAATGAAAAGAGACGATTTAATTTTCGATATCATCGAAAAAGAGCATCAACGTCAGCTCAAAGGTATTGAACTGATTGCATCAGAGAACTTCGTAAGTGATCAGGTTATGCAGGCAATGGGTTCCTGCCTCACCAACAAGTATGCAGAAGGTTATCCCGGCAAGCGCTACTACGGCGGTTGCGAAGTCGTAGACCAAAGCGAACAGATTGCCATCGACCGCCTGAAACAGATTTTCGGCGCAGAATGGGCAAACGTACAGCCGCACTCAGGTGCACAGGCCAACGCTGCCGTATTCCTCGCAGTGCTGAACCCGGGCGACAAATTCATGGGCCTCAACCTTGCACACGGCGGTCACCTCTCTCACGGTTCGTCAGTGAATACTTCCGGCATTATCTACACTCCCTGTGAGTACAACCTCAATAAGGAAACAGGACGTGTGGACTATGACCAGATGGAAGAAGTGGCCCTGCGCGAGAAACCGAAAATGATTATCGGCGGCGGTTCTGCCTATTCACGCGAATGGGACTACAAACGCATGCGCGAAATAGCCGACAAGATAGGTGCTATCCTGATGGTAGACATGGCACACCCTGCCGGACTGATTGCCGCAGGCGAACTGGATAATCCCGTGAAATATGCCCATATCGTGACCTCTACCACTCATAAGACGTTGCGCGGTCCTCGTGGCGGTGTCATCATGATGGGCAAGGACTTCCCCAACCCCTGGGGCAAGAAAACACCGAAGGGCGAAATCAAGATGATGTCCCAATTGCTCGACTCTGCCGTATTCCCCGGCATTCAGGGCGGCCCGCTGGAGCATGTCATCGCTGCAAAAGCCGTTGCCTTCGGCGAAATTCTGCAACCGGAATGGAAAGAATATGCCAAACAGGTGAAGAAAAACGCCGCTACGCTGGCACAAGCCCTGATAGACCGTGGCTTTACCATCGTTTCCGGCGGTACGGACAACCACTCCATGCTGGTAGACCTGCGCAGCAAATATCCCGACCTGACAGGTAAGGTAGCCGAAAAGGCACTGGTATCTGCCGACATCACCGTGAACAAGAACATGGTTCCGTTCGATACCCGTTCCGCATTCCAGACCTCCGGTATCCGTCTGGGTACTCCCGCCATCACCACCCGCGGCGCCAAAGAAGACCTGATGCTGGAAATCGCCGAAATGATTGAGACCGTTCTCTCCAACGTAGAAAACGAACAGGTCATTGCCGACGTCCGCGCACGCGTAAATGCCAAGATGAAGGAATATCCGCTGTTCGCCTACTGATTATGAAATCGGGAAATAATAGTTTCTACAATAAAAAGTAAAAAAGATAAGCTGCGCAGTTCAAACGAACCTTGCGCAGCTTATTTTTTTATTCTCAATTTTCAATTCTCTATTTAAGAAGGTTCAGGAAAGCCCCTCTATATTGCCGTCCACTATGTCGATGTGCTCCGCTTGCGGCACTTTGGGCAACCCCGGCATGCGGAGTATCTCACCGGCAATGGCAACGAGCATTTCCGCACCGTTGTTGATAACGATGTCCTTGATGTGGAACTCGAAATTATTGACAGCACCGTATATTTTGGGGTCGGCAGAGAAGGAGTATTGCGTCTTGGCTATGCAGACGGGATAATGTGCAATACCCATTTCTTCGATAAGCTTCATCATCTTGCGTGAAGCGCTGCTGTAGGTCACTACACTTGCGCCATAAAGGTTGCATGCCACTTTCTCTATCTTCTGCTGTACGGTATCGTTTTCCCCGTAAGTGTATTGCAACGGGGCGGATGGCTTCCTTTCGATTGTTTCCACAACGAGGTTAGCCAAATCCACCGCACCTTCCCCACCCTCGGCAAAGGCATTGTTAATGGCGAAGCCCACTTTCAAATCCTCTTCGCAATGACGGCGGATAGCTTCTACCTCTTCGTCCGTATCGCTGGCAAAACGGTTGAAGGCAACCACAACGGTCTGCCCGAAATAGCGCAGGTTACGGATGTGTTTGTCAAGATTGCCGAAGCCTTCCTTCAGTCCTTCCATGTTCGGCTCCTTAATGCGGTCGAGGCTGACACCGCCGTGCATCTTCAATCCCTGTGCAGTGGCGACGATAACGGTCAGTTTGGGTTGCAGACCGCTTTTGCGGCATTTGATATTATAGAACTTCTCCGCTCCCAAGTCCGCACCGAAGCCGGCTTCGGTCACTACGTAATCGCCGAAGGTCATAGCCATTTTGGTAGCGAGAATGGAGTTGCAGCCATGCGCTATATTTGCGAACGGACCGCCATGCACAAAAGCGGCTGTTCCTTCGGTGGTCTGTACCAGGTTGGGATGAATGGCGTCTTTCAGCAGTACGGTGACGGCGCCCGCCACACCTAAATCTTTCACTGTAAACGGCTTGCCCTCATAGTCGAAACCGAGTATGATATTCTCGATGCGTCTGCGGAGGTCTTCCGTATCCTTTGCCAGACAGAGAATTGCCATAATCTCCGATGCAGGTGTAATGTCGAAACCGGACTCCAGGGTAACCCCGTTGGTACGTGGTCCAAGTCCGGTAACAATGCTGCGCAGGGAGCGGTCGTTCACATCAAGCACACGCCGCCAGATAATTTCTTTCAGGCCGAATCCGTCCGCCTGATGCTGGTAGATATAGTTATCCAGCAAAGCGGAAATCATATTGTGAGCGGAAGTGATGGCATGGAAATCTCCTGTGAAATGTAAGTTTATCTTCTCCATAGGAAGTACCTGCGCGTAGCCGCCGCCTGCCGCTCCGCCCTTCATGCCGAAGCACGGGCCCAGCGAGGGTTCGCGCAAGGCTACGATGGATTTCTTGCCTATCTTGTTCAGTCCCAATGCCAGGCCGATAGAGACCGTGGTTTTACCAATGCCTGCCTTTGTGGCCGTAATGGCGGTTACCAGAATCAGGTTGCTCTGCTTTACCTTCTCCTCGTCAATCAGGTGTTCGGGAATCTTGGCAATGTAGCGGCCGTAGTTCTCTACTTCTTCACGGGGAATGCCGACACTTTCGGCAACCTGCTTTATTTTCTTCAGTTCAATGCTGCGTGCTATTTCGATATCCGATTTCATATATAGGGTCTTTTCTTTAAATAACAACTTTGTTTTTTTTGAAAGCTGCAAAAGTACAAAAAAGAAGGGAAAATGCAGGTATATGAAAAAGAATTTAGTATCAGCTTAACTACCCGAACAGGATTGGTTATCAAACAATCATTTGAACCGAGACGTATCCACTCCTTCCCTCTTCTTTTCCTTATAACCGCCGAACTTGTATGTGAACGATACGCCCAACTCGCGGAAACAAGAGTAATGGTTGGTTACATTCTGCGTCTGGAAGCGGATGCGCGGAGAGATTTGCCCGGTTTCGAATATATCGTTGCAATACAGATTCAGGACGGCCTTTCCCTTGGCAAAGCCATAGCGCAAGGCGGCATTTACATTGCCGGAAACAGGCAGGTCGTAAATTCCCTGAATCGCTTTGCTGTGCACAAATCCGGTGACGGTCAGCTTCAGGTCGGGCTTGGTGGAAAGGGTGAAGGTGTTGTTCATTTGGGCGATGCCGTAACACTGTTTGCGGTCGAAGGGGATATCCCAAAAGTCGCTGTCTTTCTCGCGATGCCAGATGCCGATAAAGGTCAGGCGGGAATTCAACCAGTTCTTTACCTTAAAGGGCACTGATGCCTGTATGCCAAACTGTTGACGGTAGTCAAAGTTCAGGTATTTATAGATTTCAACCAGCCGTTGCGAGGACTGGTAAAGCGTCTGTACCGAGTAGTCCTTGGTGTGGCTGAACCAGGTGCTGAAGATGTACTTGCCCTTTAAGATATAGTTCATTTGAAACTCATAGCTTTGCGCAGGTTTCAGCAGAGGGTTGCCGTGAATCTCGGAATATCCGCCACCGATATAAGAAACGGCATCCTGCACGGCCCAATAGTCGGGATAGTGCTTATCGCTGCTCAGCGCAAGTTGCAGGATATGTCCGGGGGCAGGCATATAGTTCAGGTTGACGGTGGGATACCAATCCCACTGGTTCCAAACGGGCGTTTTATAACGCTCCACAGCCAGCGAGGCATCCAGCGAGAGTTTATCGCCGAAACTCTTGCTGAAACCTGCATAGATGTTCAACGTCTCTTCCCGTTTGCGGGATTTCATATTAGTGAAGTTACCGGCGGAATTATCACCGGCTGCCAACGAAGTTGTATTTTCATCTCCCAACTGTTCGCCGGTCTCCGGGTCGTAGTAATATTGGTAACTGTTGTCGATGCCGGTGGTATAGACAATACCGTAATTCAGTCCCCAGCCCTTGCCCAGGCTGTGTTCCTGCGCCAGAAACATTTTCCAGCGGTTAATGCGCTGGCAGTCCTGTGTAAAGAAGTCAAGCTCGTCGTTTTCCAGCAGGCGGCTGTTCAGCAACTGGTCGGACGGAGAACGGTAGTAAGTGAACTCCACACCGGCTTTCATGCCGAAAGGCGTGGAATAGTCCAGCCGGCTGTTGTGAAGCCAGTCGGTACTGTTGCTCAACGTGGCGGACTGCTGCGAACCGTTGATATTCATCCGGTTGTGAGACGTTGTATAGTTACCGTTATAAACAAAGCTCAACTGATGGTCTTTAGCGATAGTATAATCGGCTCCCACCCGGAAACTATGCGTATGCGAACGGCCGCGGCGTACCTCATCGGTTGCCATCGGGTACACCGAGCCATCCGCCAAAGCGTGCATAGCATCTTTGTCCGTCGTAGTGTAAGTACGGCCGTGTTTGTGCGAGTAAAGAAAATCCGTTGAGAATTTATTTCCGTTATATAAAAGGCTGGCGCGCTCTTCAAAACCTTCGTAATGCTTCTGATTGTATTTGCCGTAGAGTTCGCCCTGCCAGGAAGAGGGACCGTCCGCGGTTTGCTTCAGTTGCACGTTGATAAGTGCGCCGCGCACCTGGTAGCGGGCGGGTGCGTTGTACATCACTTCGGCTTTTTCTATCCGGCTTGCGGGGATACTCCGCAACAGTGTGTAAAGCTGCTCGACGCTGAGGGTAGTCACTTTTCCGTTCAGAATGACGGTGACACCCTGTCCTGCCAGTTGCAAGCCGCCGTTCATCTCGGTTACACCGGGAAGTTCCTTTACGGCATCGTAGGCATTGTCCACGGGCAGGTCGCGGATAAGCCGCGGCAAGTCATACACCAGTTTGCCTTGCGAGGCTTTAACTACGGGGCGTTCGCCGGTAATCATCACTTCGGGCAGGCTTTGGTAGATACTGTCCAGGCGGGCATCCGAGGTAATGATGCTGTCGGCGCTGAGGGTACGTTCTCCGCCGGTGATTTCCTGGGCGGAGATGCCGGCACTAAAAAGGCTGATTACTGATAACAGATAAAATCGTTTCATACGTATTCGATGTTTTAATTTATTGTATTTGATGTTTTAGTTCGTTTTCACACCGCAAAGTACGGCATTACCCGCCCGACTTTGTGTTATCGCCTGCTTACCAAGTGTTATCTACTGTTACCGGAAGTGTTATTTAGTCTTATCGCACGATACACCGCACACCATAACTCCTTATCTTTGCCTGCACAAATATCAAGGAACCACCATGAAACTGCCTTTGAAATACATTGCCATACTCGTTATCCTGTCTTTGGCGGGTATCTTCTCCTACCAGGCCTACTGGCTCGGCGGGCTGTACCGCACCATGCGCAACGACCTGGAGCGCAACATCATAGAAGCCATGCGCATGAGCGACTATAACGAAATGATGATCCGTGTAGACAATCTGCGTACGGACAGTATCGACCACGGGGAAGTCAGCGTATCCGCCGGCTTCGAGAAGGACGACAAGGCAAGCCACACCTATGTGCGCAGCACCACTACCGTAGACCGCAACGGCCAGAAAGAAGAAACCTCCGCCCAGCAGGTCATTCATCAGAAGAGCGACACCCTTTCGATGAGTATCTCGGACAATTCCTCCGTACAGGCTATTGTCACCCGTGATGACATTGCCGCCCCGGATTCCGACGACGTACTTTTCATAGAACGGAACAAAGACCGGAACAAGGCTCAATGGCTGCATGCCGATTCAGCCCAAAAGAAGCTGGAAGCCGCCGTAAAAGACACCGGTAATCCACCCCAGGCCGCACTGAGGGCAAACAGCGGGCTGGATGTGATTCTGCGCGACCAGAACAGCATGCTGGAACTCGCCACATATCTCCAGCGCGGCCTGCACTCCGGCCTGGATGTCATCTCCGACCCCGATGCCCTTGTATACGACAGCCTGCTCACCTTTCAGCTCAAAGACCGGGGCATCACGCTGCCCCACCGCCTGGAGCATATCTATACGAACGACAAGGCCTCTCCCCATACGTTTACAGACACGCTTGCCGTGGCGGGTACGCCCGGATACGTTCCAAGCCCCGAAGCCAAGCTATACGAGTACGCTTTCGACATCAGCACCCATCAGAGCTACCGCCTTTGGATGGAACCCGTTACCCCGTTGGTGCTGAAACAGATGTCGGGCATTCTGGCTACCTCGTTCGTTATCCTCATTATCCTCGGCTTCGCATTCTGGATACTTATCCGCACCATCTTGCAGCAAAAGACGCTGGAGGAGATGAAAAGCGACTTTACCAACAACATCACCCACGAACTGAAAACCCCTATCGCCGTAGCCTATGCCGCCAACGATGCCCTGCTGAACTTTAACCAGGCGGACGAAAAGGCCAAGCGCGACAAGTATCTGCGCATCTGCCAGGAACAGTTGCAACGGCTCAGCGGACTTGTCGAGCAGATACTCTCCATGAGCATGGAACGCCGCAAGACCTTCCGCCTGCATCCGGAACCGCTGTCCATGGAAAGCATTCTCGAACCGCTTATCGAGCAGCATAAACTGAAAGCGGAGAAGCCCGTGCATATCTCTACGGACATCGAGCCTGCCGGACTTACCCTCACGGCAGACCGTACGCACTTCAGCAACATCATCAGCAACCTGATTGACAATGCCATAAAATACTCGCCCGAAGCAGCGGACGTAAACATCCGTTGCCGGCAAACCGCCTCTGCCGGACAAGGAGAGTTTGTTGAAATCGCCATCAGCGACCGTGGAACAGGTATCGCTCCCGAAAAGCAGAGCCACATATTCGATAAGTTCTACCGCGTTCCCACCGGCAATCTGCACAACGTGAAGGGCTACGGCCTCGGTCTGTTCTATGTCAAGACCATGACCGAAAAGCACGGCGGAAGCGTAACGGTAAAGAGCGAACCGGGCAAAGGAAGCACGTTCACTCTGAGGTTTCCGAACGGATAAAAGGAGTACCCGCCCGTTTCCTCCGCAAGAAACTCCGGTTTCCCTTAAGGGGAACGCGCGTTTCCTTTAAAGGGAACTGTCGTTTCCCCTAATGGGAACGGAAGTTTCTCCCGGAGGAAACGGAAGTTTACTTAGGAGAAACAGGAATATATCCCCGGAGTAAATACAGATATTACATAATAAACAAGAATAACAAGAAAGACAAGGATGTCATGGATAAAATAAAAGTATTGCTGGTTGAGGATGAAGAGACCCTCGCCATGATTATAAAGGACACGCTGGAAGGGCAAAGTTTCATTATCCACACCGCTGCCGACGGCGAAGAGGGGTTGCGCCTGTTCTTTGACCTGCGCCCCGATGTGCTGGTGGCAGACGTCATGATGCCCCGTATGGACGGCTTCGAAATGGTACGCCGCATCCGCCAGACCGACAAGCACACGCCGGTGCTTTTCCTCACTGCACGCTCTGCCATCAATGACGTTGTAGAGGGCTTTGAACTCGGCGCCAACGATTATCTGAAAAAGCCTTTCGGCATGCAGGAACTGATTATCCGTATCAAAGCACTGGCGGGCAAGGCTTTCAACTTTACGGAACCTGCTCCCAAAGAAGTCACCGACTTTGAAATAGGCAATTACCGGTTCAACCCCGTCACGCAACGGCTGTCGTATACAGGAACCGGTGCTGCTCCGCACGCCGATACGGAAATGGAACTCTCACACCGCGAATCGGAAATACTGAAGCGCCTCTGCGAGAACCGCAATCAGGTGGTCAATACCCAGAATGTACTGCTCGACCTTTGGGGAGACGACAGCTTCTTCAACTCCCGCAGCCTGCACGTATTCATAACGAAGCTGCGCCACAAGCTGGCGCAGGACGACCGCATACGCATCGTAAACGTGCGGGGGATAGGCTATAAACTGATAGTATAAAGAATGAGAAATAATATAAAGAAGTTTCAGAAAATTGACGGAAAGGATTATCTTTGTCTGAGAAGAAAACAATAACCGTGCCCAATCATGAAACAAGTTTGTTTTTTTATCATCGCCCTGCTGGCAAGCGTCGTTTCACTGCACGCCCAAACCGAAGCGAAGGGCGACAGCATACGCTCCCATAGCCTGCCCGACGGTACGCCGCCCGAAGGGACATTCCTACCCGAAACGAAGAATTATGACGGCTTTCTCCTGGACATGAGCCTCATGAGAATGGAAGCTCCCCGCCTGCCCCGGTTTACGTTGGAAATACCGGATGCAAGCAAAGACTACAGCCGGATATTCCGTCTCAACCCGGACGCGACCTACTCGCAGGGGCTTTCAAATGTGTTCTCGCTCACCAACGCCACCGTTTACAGCATGAATCCGTTTGGGCTGACGGGCTTCTGGTCATCGCCGGAGAACCTGCAAATGGGCAGCTTCAAACTGAAGAACGGAATGCGTATCAATACATACGGCGAGTACGACAAAGACGGCTGGAAAGTTCCCAACCGTTCGGCATTGCCGTGGGAGAAGAACAACTTCAAGGGAGCATTTGAAATGAAATCCGCCAACGGTGCATTCGGCATACGCATCGAAGTACAGCAGGGCAACCGGACGCCGTTCTAACCGTAAGCCTCACAGACTGATATAATCAGATACAGCGGTTCGACCCTAACTAAAGCATAAGCTCCGGCTCTGCCAATCCTTTCTCCTTGCAGTACGCATATACTATTTCCAGAATGGTGTCTCCGTACTTCTCTACCCCTTTCTTCCCGAAATAAGGGATGCGGACAAGCATGTCCTTATCGGCAGGCAACAGGTTGCTGATGCCCAAAATGGCCTTTTGCTGGATGACCGTGTAGACCGGCAGCCCCAAACGGGCTGCTTCCGTATTTCTCCATGCCGCCAGGCGGTCGTATAGTTCGGGATGCAGTACGTCCGAAGGCACTTGAACGGAAGATGCCGCCGTTTCTTTCCTCTTGCGATCCTGCATGTTCTTCTCCACCGTATCCGGCATGCCTCTCCGCTTCAGGTCCTCTTTGCCGGAGACAGCATGCTCGCCGATAGACAGTATGGCTTTCCGCTTCAAATACCCGGCTGTGCGGAATCCGTGTTCAGTTATGTATGCCAGCAGTCCGTCTTTCAACAGGAAAAGAGTATTCAGTTCCTCTTTGGCTGCGTTCAGTTGCTTCTTCAGCACCTTATTATCCGTGGCAAGAGCGCGTGGCCCTATCAATACGGGATACAAAAGTGCCATTTCATCTTTAAAGTAACCGGCTCCCGCAACAATCCGTTCCTGCAGGGTTTCGTCCGCAGCATAATCCTGTGCGGCGTCAATCAGGCGGTTGTATTGTATGCCGAACCTCTGCGCCACTTTTACCACCTTTTCGCGGAAACGCTCCACCGCCTCTTTGTAGGCGGCAAGCTGCTTGGGATAGAGTTTATAAAGATGTTCATCGACCAGCCGTACATAGCGCTGCAACGCTTGTGCCAGCGGCAGGAAATCAAACAGTTCCGACAGCAGCCCGTGAAAATAGGCACGTTGCAGTGAATGGAAGCGGTTTTCGTCCGGCTCGTTCCGGCGGGCTTCTTCCGTAAACCGGTCTACGGCACGGTCGCTGATAACAGCCTTTGCCGAAAGCGGTGCGCTGAGCACCAGGCCTTCCAGCGTCTTGCAACGGCTCAGTGCCACATACGTCTGCCCATGTGCAAAGGATGCGCTGGCGTCGATAATGGCACGCTCAAACGTAAGCCCCTGACTCTTGTGGATTGTAATGGCCCATGCCAGTTTCAGGGGAAACTGCCGGAAAGTACCTTCAATATCTTCTACAATCTCCCTGCTGTCTTCGTCCAAGACGTATTTTGCATTCGTCCACTCCTCTTCCTGCAACAGGAAAGTATCCCTGCTGTCTTTGGCACGTACCTCGATACTGCCGGCAGAAACGGAGGTTACCTCACCAATCATACCGTTGTAGTAGCGGTGCTCGCCGGAAGAGTCGTTCTTCACGAACATCACCTGAGCGCCTTCTTTCAGTTCGAGAACTTCGTCCGTGGGGTATGAATATTCGGGAAACTTCCCCTCGACAGTAGCACGAAACGCATAGGTACATCCCGGAAGCTGTTCCAGTTCGTAGCTGTTGATGCGTTGCGCCTGATAGTTATGGGTGACCAGACGGATATATCCTTCCTCTTTCCGAGGCTGGAAACCGGGGATGTAGCGGCGGTTCAGCGTTTCCAGCACCTGCGGGTCGCAATGGTTCTCACGGATGCGGTTCAGCAGTTCCAGGAAGTCTCCGTCATTCTGCCGGTATACGGTCTTAAGCTCGATGGTGCAATATTCCGTCTGCTTCAGCGCGCGGCTGGAGAAGAAATAGGGAGTGTCGTAGTACTTGCTGAGCATCTGCCATTCCTCGTCTTTCACTACGGGAGCCAACTGCTGCAGGTCGCCAATCATCAGCAACTGCACACCGCCAAACGGTTTGTAGGGGTCGCGGTAGCGGCGGAGCATTTCATCTACCGCATCCAGCAGGTCGGCGCGTACCATACTGATTTCATCAATCACCAGCAGGTCCATGCTGCGTATGATATTGATTTTCTCCTTACCGAAACGGAAGCGGTAGCTTGCCTTTCCATTCGTGCTGAACGAACTTTCGGGCACATAAGGTGCAAACGGAATCTGAAAAAACGAATGGATGGTAACACCGCCGGCATTGATGGCCGCTATGCCGGTGGGCGCAACGACTACCATACGTTTGGGACTTTCCTGCTTAAGCTTACGCAAAAAAGTAGTTTTACCGGTTCCGGCTTTGCCTGTCAGAAAAAGATGAGTACCTGTGCTTTCGATGAATTGCCACGCAAGCGCTGATTCGGGGTTCTGCTCCATTGTTCTTTTCGGTTTATTTTAGAACGGTAAAGGTAGTACAAATAAACCAAGGAAAAGAAAAACCGGCCGAATGTTTTTTGCCGCACGGACGGCATCCTTAAAAAAAGAGAATGTGTGTCAAAACTAAAGTCCGCTTACTATTTGTTTCTTTTTCAGGCACGGATTACACGGAAAACACGGATTTCACAGAAAAAGAATAAAGAAAATCTGTGAAATCCGTGTTTTCCGTGTAATCCGTGCCTAAAAGAAACCGTCAAGTGTATTTTGACACATCTCCTTGTTTCCTGCCGGAAAAATTATTTCATACTTCCGCCAATGATGTCCAGCAGCTCATTCGTAATCGCCTGCTGGCGGCTCTTGTTGTATTGCTTCGTCAAATCCTGAATCAGCTCATTGGCATTGTCCGTGGCAGCCTGCATGGCAAGCATACGTGCCGCGTGCTCGGAAGTGTTCGAATCCAACAAGACCGTATAAATCTTCTGGCTCAACACTTTAGGAAGAAGCTCGGCCACCAGTTGGGAAGCAGAGGGTTCTACAATGTAATCATTGTTGAAACTGCTTTTTCCGACAGTCCCGGTTGCTTCTTCGGCTACCTTGCCCAAGTCGATGGGCAGATAGTTGTCTCTCGTCAGCACCTGCGAGCCCATAGACTTGAAATGATGATAAATCAGCTCCACCTTGTCGATGCGCCCTTCAAGAAACTCTTTCATCAGGCGCCCGGCAAGCTCATAAGCCTGCACATACGAAGGCTTGTCGGCCATTTCCTGATAACTGCCTTGCGGCTCATATCCCAATTTCTTTACAGCTTCTTCCACTTTCTTGCCTACGGGATACACCAGGATATTCTCCTTGCCCAGCGACCGGTAGTCTTCCAATGTACGCTCCAGCATCTTTGCCACGTTGGAGTTGAAAGCGCCGCATAAAGATGAATTGGACGAGAATGCCACAATTGCCACCTTCCCTACCGGACGCTCCTCGGTATAGGGAGACTCTACCGTAATATCCGTACTCAGGAAGTTTGTCAGAATCTCGTTCAGCTTCCGTTGATAGGGCAGCATATTCTCAATCCGCCCCTGTGCCTTATGCAGCTTGGCGGACGCCACCATCTTCATCGCCGAAGTTATCTGACGCGTACTCTTGACGGAGCTTATTCTATTTTTTACCTCTTTCAGTGAAGCCATTTCATATAGTGATTAGGGGTTAGTGATTAGCGGTTAGGGGTTGCCTAACTGCCATCTACATAAATTGCTTGGCTGCCTTTGCCGCCGTCTCTTCTATCTTCTTGCAGACATTGTCATCAATGACACCCGACTTCAACACATCGAGCACCTCCATCTGATAATCTCTTTCAAGGAATTCGAGGAAACTGCGTTCAAACTCATTCACCTTGTCCAAAGGCACATCCTTCAGCAAACCGTGCGTGCCGCAATAAAGAATGGCAATCTGCTTCTCTACAGGCATCGGACTGTACTGGGGCTGTACCAGCAAACGGGTATTCTTCTGGCCCTTGTCGATGGTGAGCGCAGTAACCGGATCCATATCGCCGCTGAACTTGGTGAATGCTTCCAGTTCGCGATACTGTGCCTGGTCTATCTTCAACGTACCCGCCACCTTCTTCATTGCCTTAATCTGGGCGTTACCGCCTACACGGCTCACGGAGATACCTACGTCGATAGCCGGACGGTTGCCCTGGTTGAAGAGGTTGGTGTCGAGGAATATCTGTCCGTCGGTAATGGAGATTACGTTTGTAGGGATGTAAGCCGACACGTCGCCCGCCTGCGTTTCGATAATGGGAAGCGCTGTCAATGAGCCGCCGCCCTTCACTCTGCCTTTCAGGCTTTCGGGCAGGTCGTTCATCTCGCGTGCCACCTCTTCCTGGTTGATAATCTTCGCCGCACGCTCCAGCAGACGGGAGTGCAGGTAGAAGATGTCGCCCGGATAGGCTTCACGTCCGGACGGACGGCGCAAAATCAAGGATACCTCACGATACGCCACGGCCTGCTTGGACAAGTCGTCATAGACAACCAGCGCATGACGGCCGGTATCGCGGAAATACTCGCCGATTGCAGCACCGGCAAACGGGGCGTAATACTGCAACGCAGCCGGGTCGCCCGCCGTAGCTGCCACAACGATGGTGTAATCCATCGCACCGTTCTCGCGCAGTGTATTTACGATAGATGCTACCGTAGAACCTTTCTGGCCGATAGCTACGTAGATACAGTATACGGGGTCGCCTGCCTCGTAGTTGGCACGCTGGTTAATGATGGTATCGATGGCAATTGCGGTCTTACCCGTCTGACGGTCGCCGATAATCAGCTCACGCTGCCCGCGGCCGATAGGAATCATGGCATCGACAGCCTTCAGACCGGTCTGCAACGGCTGGTTTACCGGCTGACGGTAAATAACGCCCGGAGCTTTACGCTCCAACGGCATTTCGCAAAGCTCGCCGCCTATCAGCCCTTTGCCGTCCAACGGTTCGCCCAACGGGTCGATAACACGTCCCAACATACCCTCGCCTACCATAATGGAAGCAATACGCTTGGTACGTTTCACCACGAAGCCTTCCTTGATTTTATCCGTAGGGCCTAACAACACAGCACCTACGTTATCTTCTTCAAGGTTCATCACGATGGCTTTGATACCGTTGTCAAACTCCAGCAACTCGTTTGCTTCGGCATTACGCAACCCGTAGATACGCGCCACGCCATCGCTGACTTGCAGCACCGTACCGATTTCGTCCAGTTGCACGCGGGTGTCGATGCCTTCCAACTGTTTGCGCAGAATATCGGAGACTTCGCTTACTTTTATATTTTCAGACAACATTTTATTTAGCAATTAATGTTTAGTGATTAATGATCGGTATTCGGTTATATCACTAACCACTGTTATACAATTCTTCTGTTCTTATCAATGAACTGCTGTTTCACTCTCTTTAGCTGGGTAGCAATACTGGCATCCAGACGGAAATCGTTGATGTCGAATATGAATCCGCCTTCGATTGAAGGGTCAACATCGGTCTGTAACTCCATTTTGGCATGTAGCAAATGGGAAGCGCTATTTCGGATGCGTTCCCAAATCTCACGACTTACGGGTACGGCAGTCGTCAGTTTCGCTACACCGATATGTCTGCTCTTTCTGTATAAGTCCAGATAGCTCAAACAGATATATTGCAGAAATGCCTCACGCCTGTTTTTTAATATCAGCGTAACGAAACGGGACAATTCCTGCCCGGCAGGAGCATCCCCCACTGCTGCGGTACAGATAAGCGAGAATTTCTCCTGCACCGGCAATACAGGGTTCTCCAATGCCGCACGCAAATCAGGATGCTTCTCGAAACTCCTGCTCAACGTGCGCATTTCCGTATACAGCCTGTCTTCCGTACCCGTGCTCTTGGCATACTCCATGAGAGCCTTTGCATACCGCATCGAAACAATTCCTATATCCATTTTTCCAAAGATTAATGATTAGCGATTGGCCGTCAGCATTTCGTCCAGCATACGGTCAATCATTTCCATCTGGTCTTGCTCTTTGTCCAGATTATGACGGATTATCTTCTCCGCAATATCTACCGATAGTACAGCAACCTGACGGCGGATATCACGGATAGCTTCTTCCTTCTCTTGCTGAATCTGCTGTTTCACATCATCCAGCTCTTTCTGTGCAAGGGCTTCGGCATGTTTACGCGCCTCGACAATAATCTTGTCACGCTCGTGCATTGCTTCCCGCATGATGCGCCCCTGCTCCTTGTTTGCAGCAGCAATCAACGCATCACTCTCCTCTTTCAGTTTGGCGAGCTGGGCGTTTGCCTGACGTGCCACTTCCAGCGACTGGTCTATGTAGGCCCTACGCTCTTCCACCATTTTCGTAATGACGGGAAAGCCGTATTTGGCCAGTACCACAAAAACCACGCCGAATGAAAGGAGCATCCAGAACAGCAGACCACTATCAGGTAATAACAATGACATAATTTATTTTTTTTATAAGAAGAATACCAACAGACACACAACAACCGCCAACAATGCAACACCTTCAATCAAGGCGGCGGCAATAATCATGTTCATACGAATATCTCCCGATGCTTCCGGCTGGCGTGCAATGGCTTCCATGGCAGAACTACCAATCTTGCCAATACCCATACCTGCACCGATAACAGCCAAACCAGCACCCAGGGCAGCGCCCAATTTACTAACTCCAACACCTGCCGCAGCAGCTTGCAATAATACAGATAGTAACATAACTTTCAAATTTTAAATTGTTATTTTATTAATGTTTATATTCCAGATAATCTTATCATTTTCTCATTTTATTGCCTTCTTCTCACCGGCTTTCTCCGTGTGCTCTTCCTGTGCCAGACCGATAAACACCGCCGACAGCATGGTAAACACATACGCCTGGATAAAGGCCACCAGCAATTCCAATCCGTTCATAAAGATATTGAACAGCACCGAAGCTACCGTCAGCGAACCGTTCAAGGCAGGCCCCATACTTGCCGATATGAATATCAGGCACGTAAGCACCAGCATCGCCATGTGTCCTGCCAGCATATTGGCAAAAAGACGTATCATCAAGGCAAACGGCTTCGTAAAGATTCCGAAGAACTCGATAAACGGCATCATGGGCACAGGCACTTTCAGCCACCAGGGCACATCGGGCCAGAAAATATCTTTCCAATATGTCTTGGTTCCGAAAATATTAACGGCAAGGAATGTGCACACGGCCAGCACCATTGTAATTGCAATGTTACCGGTGACATTTGCCCCGCCCGGAAATACCGGAATCAATCCCATAAGGTTGTTTATGAAGATAAAGAAGAATGCAGTAAGCAAGTAAGGGGCAAACTTACGGTACTTCGGTCCTACACAGCTCTTTATGACGTCGTCATTCACCATCATAATGAACATCTCCATAAACCCGACGAAACCGCCCGGAGCCGCACTGTCCTGAGGATGCCTGCGATACCAGCGGGCAACGCTCAGTACGATGACTATCAATAATACACTGTTGATGAGCAATGCCAGCGTAACCTTCGTAATGGATATATCCCACGGACGCACCTCATTGCCTGCAGCATCGTGCTCCACCAGTTTTCCTTCGTACTTGCTACCTTCCGGAGCAATGGAAAGTCCCTCGTAACAGCCTCCGTTCTCCTCCAGACGGGAAGAAAGGAATACGTGCCACCCCGTTGTGCCGCTATATACAATGACGGGCAACGGAATGATAACCTTCGTTTCTCCGAAATCGGTAATGTGCCATTCGTACGAATCACCGATATGCCCGAACACGATTTCCTTTACGTCTACCGTATTCTCCTCTTGCTCGGCAGGAGTCACATCGTCACGTTGGGCCATGCTGTCGAGTTCGGCCACAAGGCCGTTTTGCGCTGCGGGAATACTGTCGGCCTGCACAGAAACGGCAGGTAATGACAACCCACATGCCAGCAATACTCCGGTTAGTATGTTACGCAATTGTTTCATTTTCTTGTCTCTTTTTCTTTTTCAGCTTCCGGTTCATTTCAAAAGTGAAGAAAAACCAGGAGTCATAAGTCAAATATATCAGATAGTTAGCGATGAACGTCAACAGGAACTCTTTTGCTTCCTCACGCACTGCAACGCAATACACCAGCATCACAATGATAGATGCAAGCATCCGCATAACACGCATCAGCAGATATATCTGCAACATCCGCCCCGGCATCCGGTAACGGCAGCTTTCAACCATGTTTATCATAAACACGCCGAAAACAAGGAAGAAGGCAGGTATCAGCGGATAACCGCCGAAATAATGGTGCGGGAATACCGAATAATAAACCCATCCGCCTATGCCGCCCACCAATACCGTTAGAAGCGCCACTTGCCACAAATAGTTCCGTTTTGTTATACTCACATCAATCCGATTTAAGGTTGGTAATCTAAAAGAGTCAGTCTATACAAACCGAAACTCTGTTGCTGTTCATCTCTACAAAACCGCCATGAATATCCAGTGCACGTTCTTCGCCGTCTTTCGTTACATAAGCCAGCGTACCTGCCTTCAACGACGATACAATGGGTGCATGTTGCACCAGAATAGTAAACGAGCCAAGCGTACCCGGCAATGTTACACTATCTACTTCGCCTGTGAAGATTTCCTTTTCCGGCGATACAATATCCAAATGCAGTCCTTTCATCTTTATAGTCTACTGAATTTTTATTTCTTTGCCTGTTCCAGCAATTTCTTTCCCTTCTCTATTGCTTCCTCGATAGTGCCGACATTCAGGAAAGCCGGTTCGGGCAGATAATCGACTTCACCGTCCAGAATCATTTTAAACCCTTTAATGGTATCTTCTATAGAGACCATTGTACCGGGAACTCCGGTAAACTGTTCGGCCACAGCAAAAGGCTGTGACAAGAAACGTTGTACACGGCGGGCACGATTCACCAATGTGCGGTCGGCATCCGAAAGTTCTTCCATACCGAGGATAGAGATAATATCCTGCAACTCCTTGTTGCGTTGGAGAATCTGCTTTACGCGCTGAGCTACTTCGTAATGCTCCTGACCTACGATATGCGGGTCGAGAATACGAGAGGTAGACTCCAACGGGTCGACAGCCGGATAGATGCCAAGTTCGGTAATCTTACGGCTCAATACCGTTGTTGCATCCAGGTGCGTGAAAGTAGTGGCGGGTGCAGGGTCGGTCAGGTCATCGGCAGGAACATATACTGCCTGTACGGAAGTGATGGAACCGTTGCGTGTAGAAGTAATGCGTTCCTGCATAGCACCCATTTCCGTTGCAAGTGTAGGCTGATAACCTACGGCCGAAGGCATACGTCCCAATAGGGCAGACACCTCGGAACCGGCCTGGGTGAAACGGAATATGTTATCAATGAAGAACAATATATCGCGCGGACCGTTCGATTCAGACCCCATGTCACGGAAAGATTCGGCTACCGTCAAACCGGACAACGCAACCGACTGGCGCGCACCCGGCGGCTCGTTCATCTGACCGAATATCAGGGACACCTGCGATTTGGCCACTTCGTCATAGTCCACTTTGGAAAGATCCCAATGACCTTCTTCCATTCCTTTCTTAAACTCTTCGCCATAACGGATTACACCGGATTCAATCATCTCCCTCAACAGGTCGTTACCTTCACGGGTACGCTCTCCCACTCCGGCAAATACGGAAAAACCGTTCTGCTTCTTGGCGATATTATTGATTAACTCCTGGATGAGTACAGTCTTGCCTACACCCGCACCACCAAACAGACCAATCTTACCGCCCTTACTGTATGGCTCCAGCAGGTCGATAACCTTGATACCCGTATAGAGTACCTCTTGTACGGTAGTCAAATCTTCAAATTTAGGGGGTTCGCGGTGGATAGGATAAGCACCAGTACGGTCCAGCTCTTTCATTCCGTCGATAGAGTCTCCTACGACATTCATCAGACGGCCTTTGATTTGTTCTCCTATCGGCATAGTGATCGGTCCGCCCAACGGGTAAACTTTCATGCCTCTCTGCAGACCATCCGTACTATCCATAGCTACGGTTCTTACGGTATTTTCACCAATGTGCTGCTGTACTTCCACAATCAGCCTTTTACCGTGATTCTTTCTTATTTCCAGTGCGTCGTGAATGCTTGGCAGCATCAGCTCTGCCTCTGTTCCTTCAAAATAGACGTCTACAACAGGTCCGATAACCTGAGAGATATGTCCAACAATCTGTGACATAAGCAATCTTTTTATATTCTATTTTCCTAATTATTTCCAGTAAAATTGTAAGTCGCTGCATGGAATCTTCCATCAGTCATGTCGCGTCTTTCATCGTCCAAATTCACTTGCTCTACTAACATTCGCGCCAGACTGTTTGTTCATTCAAAATAGTTACATAAACAACTTCGCAAATGTATAAACAAATCACGTCTAATTGTTCTCCTTAAAAGCATTTTTTCTATAAATTACACTATTTTGAACGATTAATACTACAATGGGAACAATTTGTTCCACACATAATAACGTTGGTTAACAATCGGTAATGCACCTAATCATAAAAAGCCATCCGTATTCTCCTAAAAAATAAGCCCTGTCTCGCGACAAGGCTTATTCACAACACAAACACAAAATAAAACACGACAAAACTACTATGCAATCTTACCTGTCTATGCCGGGGAGGCATATGTACTAATTACGGATATTCACATATACATAAGCAGCATCAGGCCGATTTGCATGTAATAAACAAATGCGGGGAAGCATTTGTTTATTTTCTGTATGTTAAAAAGTTCAAAATCATTATTCTTATTGAATGCCTCTCTCACGAAGCTTCAACTGCCAGTTCCATGCGGAGCGCAAAGTATCTTCAATACCTACTTCCGCTTTCCAGCCCAGCTCTTCGTTTGCCAGTTTCGGATCGGCCCACACCTTTACTATGTCTCCGGCACGGCGACCTACAATCTGGTAGTTCAGCTTCACACCGGTTGCCTTTTCAAACGCATTGATCAATTCCAATACGGAAAGACCGCGTCCGGTACCGATATTGAACACTTCCACTTTCTCCTTCTGTTTCTTCTCCAGAATACGGCGGATAGCTACAACATGAGCCTTTGCCAAATCCACCACATTGATGAAATCGCGGATACAGGAACCGTCAGGAGTATCGTAATCGTCACCGAATACACTCAATTTCTCACGGATACCGATAGCCGTCTGGGTGAGGTACGGTATCAGATTCTGCGGCACACCGTTAGGCAATTCACCGAGCAGTGCCGAAGGATGGGCGCCAATCGGGTTGAAGTAACGCAGCAGAATCGCATTGATGGGAGCACCGGAAGCAACCGTATCACGAACAATCTCTTCGTTGATTTGCTTCGTATTTCCGTACGGGGATTCCGCCTTCTTGATAGGAGCCTCTTCCGTTACGGGAAGATGGTCGGGCTGGCCATATACGGTACAGGAAGAAGAGAATACAATGCCCTCTACTCCATGCTTAGGCATCAGTTCGAGCAGGTTTATCAAGGAAACCAAGTTGTTGCGGTAATAAAGCAACGGTTTTTCCACAGACTCTCCCACCGCCTTGCTTGCCGCAAAATGGATAATAGCCTTGATACCTTTATATTTAGCAAACACAGCGTCGAGACCGGCGTAATCCAGACAATCCAATTTCTCGAATGCAGGACGGATGCCCGATACCTTTTCAATGTTGTCTACAACATCTGCGCTGGAGTTTGACAGATTATCGATAATAACGACTTCATAACCTGCGTTCTGAAGTTCTACCACAGTATGAGAACCAATATAGCCGGTTCCGCCTGTAACCAAGATTTTCTCTTTCATATTAATATAGATAATTTAGCTTTTAGGTTATCATTAGGCTACAAATGTAAGGAAATAAATTCATAAAGCACGTACATGACCGGTAAAAATTAACCAAAGAATATTCACCCCTGACCGTGTACGATAACTTTGCCCATAAAAGACAAAGCGAAGAAACCGCCCTCTTCTTTTACAAAGAGAACCGGTTCTTCGCTTTAGCTTAAATTCAGAGTATATCTTAGAGCTTAACTACGCCGGAGAAGCCCATGAATGCCATAGCCAGCAAACCGGCAGTAATCAAAGCTATCGGAGTTCCCTGCATGCCCTTCGGCACGTTCACCAGACTCATCTGTTCGCGCAGACCTGCAAAGAGCGTCAGCGCCAGACCGAAGCCGATAGCCGTAGAGAATGCATAAACCACACCGGTCAGCAAATCATAATCTTTCTGGATAACGAGGATAGCCACACCGAGAATACAGCAGTTCGTTGTAATCAGAGGCAAGAACACACCTAAAGCCTGGTATAAAGAAGGAGATACTTTTTTCAGGATAATCTCCACCATCTGCACCAATGCGGCAATCACAAGGATAAAGGTGATGGTTTGAAGATAGCCCAGACCGAAAGCATCGAGCACAAACTTCTGAATGAGGAACGTTACGATTGTAGCAATAGTAAGCACGAATGCCACTGCTGCCGACATGCCCAACGCCGTCTCCACTTTCTTGGATACGCCCAGAAACGGACAGATACCCAGGAATTGCGACAACACAATGTTATTGACAAAGATTGCCGAGATAAATATCAATATATATTCCATAATATCAATTCTAATTATGAATTACAAATTATGCTTTCTTGAAGCTGTTAACCAACGCAATGAGGTATCCCAAAGCAATAAACGCACCCGGTGCAAGAACAAATACCAGCATACCGTATTCTTCGGGAAGAATCGTGAGGTTGAATATCTTGCCTGTGCCCAGGAATTCGCGGACAGCACCCAATAAAGTCAATGCGATAGTAAAACCTAATCCCATACCCAAACCGTCGAAGAAGGATGCCACCGGATTATTTTTGGCAGCAAAAGCCTCGGCGCGGCCCAGTACGATACAGTTTACCACAATCAGCGGAATAAACAAGCCCAGTGTCGCATAAAGTGCGGGAACGTAAGCCTGCATCACCATTTGCAGCAGTGTTACGAACGATGCGATTACAACAATGAAAGAAGGAATACGCACCATATCCGGAATAAGGTTCTTGATAGCGGAAATCACCACATTGGAACAGATAAGCACGAACATCGTTGCCAGTCCCATACCCATACCGTTGATAGCAGATGAAGTCGTACCCAATGTAGGACACATACCAAGCAGGAGTACAAACGTAGGATTCTCTTTTACAATCCCGTTCATCAATACTTTAAAATTATTCATATCTCTACTCCTTTCTTATTTAGCACTGACAGAATCAGTGAGTTCAACTTTAATAGTAGCTCCCGTAGCCGTATTTGCTTCAGCAGCCTCTTCCACATTCTTTTGAGTAGCTCCCGTAGCGCCGTCAGCGGTATTCTGACCTGCATAGGCAGCATATGCAACGTTTACGGCATTCAGGAATGCGCGCGAAGTAATGGTTGAAGCTGTAATGGCATCTACCTTACCACCGTCCTTGCTTACAGTCAGAGAAGCTTCACCGGGATTCATACCTGTAATATCTCCCTTGTTTCCCTTCTTGAACCAGTCGGCAGCCTTGGAGCCCAATCCCGGAGTCTCCACATGCGACAGCAGCGAGTAATCGATAATCTTGCCTTCGGCATCGAAGCCTACCAATATCTTCAGTTCACCGCCAAAGCCCATGGAAGTCGCTTCAACAGCAGCACCGATGAATTTGCCTTCTTTAGTGGCGGGATACACAGCGTATTGGACACCGTTTACCTCCTGAGTCTTTTTTTCGGCAATCGGGTCATTGTCAAAACCCGGAACCACGGCGCTGACAGCATCGCTCAACGTCTTGGCATTGGCCTGCGCAATAGGTTCTTTCGTCAGTTCATTTACATAAGCCAGCAATGCTACGGATATCGCAGTAACCCCCGTAAGCACCAGCAACATATTCTTTAAGGATGATTCTAACTTTTTCATTTCTTCTTCGCTACCTCCCCAAAGCGTTTAGGTTTAACATATGTGTTGATAAGCGGAGTAAACGCATTCATAATCAGAATAGCGAACGACATACCTTCGGGATATGCACCGAACAGACGGATGATGACCGTGAGCAGACCGATACATACGCCGTAAATCAGCATTCCCTTATGGCTCATCGGAGAAGTTACATAATCCGTAGCCATGAAGATAGCACCCAGCATCAGACCACCGGACAGCAGTTGCACCACCGGAGATACATAGATTTCCGGATTAACCCAATACATGATGCCGGAGAAAACGAATACCGTAGCCAAAATGGATACAGGAATGTGCCATGTAATAATCTTCTTCCACAACATATAGGCCAGTCCCAACAGCAGGGCCAATGCGCTGACTTCACCCAGACAACCGCCGTTATTACCGATCAGCAAGTTGAAAGATGAGGGAAGGTCGCTCAAAGACATGCCCGGAGCACCGCTGATTACACCTTTCATTATAGCCAACGGTGTAGCAGCCGTAGTGGCATCCGTGTAAGCGGTCAGTTGTCCTACGGCAGGCCATGTGGTCATCTGCACAGGGAACGACAGCAACAGGAACACACGTCCCGCCAATGCCGGGTTAAAAGGATTACAACCCAAACCTCCGAAAGACATCTTGCCTACACCGATAGCAAACAAGGCACCCAGAATGATAATCCAGACAGGAAGGTTGGAAGGTAAGTTGAATGCCAGCAACACACCGGTGATAATAGCGGAACCGTCACAGATGGTTGTGGTTTCTTTCTTCATCAGAAATTTGCCGATAGCCCATTCAAAGAACAGACAGGCTGCTACGGAAGTAGCCGTAACAATCAGCGCGCCCAGTCCGAAAAAGTAAAGCGATACAAGAAATGCAGGAATCAATGCTATCAGCACGCCGTACATATTCTTCTGCACGCTGTCACCGCCGTGAACGTGGGGCGAAAGGGATACGATTAATTTATTCATAAGATTATACTAAATCAATTCTTTCATTTTTTTACCTGACGTGCACGTATCATCGCTCCTACCTTACCCTTACCCAAACGGATATAGTCCAGCAACGGACGGTTGGAAGGACAAGTGAACTGGCATGAGCCACACTCGATACACGACATGACATCTTCTTTCTCTACTCTTTCAAAATCGCCGTGAGCCGATACGGTAGCAAGCAAATAGGGTTCCAGCCCCATAGGACAGGCACTCACACATTTGGCGCAACGGATACATGGCTGCGCCTCACCGCGCTTGGCTTCCTTATCGTTCATAATCAGGATGCCGGAACTGCCTTTCGCAGTCGGCACATCCGTATTTACCAGCGCCTTGCCCATCATCGGACCGCCGCCGATAATCTTGCCCGTATCTTCGGGCAGACCGCCGCAAGCGTCAATCAACTGCTTCATCGGCGTACCGATACGTGCCAGGAAGTTGGAAGGCTTGGACAAAGACTTGCCGGTAACGGTAATGACACGCTCAAACAGCGGTTTATTCTTCTGAACAGCCTGATATACGGCAAATGCAGTACCTACATTCTGTACAACGGCACCCGTGGAGATAGGCAATGCACCGGCAGCAACCTGGCGACTGATAACAGCGTCTATCAACTGCTTTTCACCGCCTTGCGGGTACTGCACTTTCAAGGGCACAACCTCGATACCGGCATAGCCGGCAGCTACTTTCGTCATCAGCTGGATAGCATCGGGCTTATTATTCTCAATACCGATGAATGCCTTGTTCACCTTAACGGCTTTCATCAGGATAGAAACACCTACCATGATTTCTTCGGCATGCTCCAGCATCAACTGGTGGTCGGCAGTAAGGTACGGCTCGCACTCTACGGCATTGATTATGACACATTCCGCCTTGAATGCAGGCGGCGGGCACAACTTCACCTGTGTAGGGAAACAAGCGCCTCCCAAACCTACGATACCGGCATCCGCAATCTTCTTCACGATTTCCTCGGCTGTGAGATTGCACTCTTTTACCAATGTATCGGTACGGTCTATGGTCTCTTCCCACTCATCCCCCTCTACATCAATGAATACAGCCGGTTTGGCGTATCCGCTGGCATCGACGATAGTGTCGATTTTTGCGACCTTTCCGCTGACAGACGAATGGATAGCCGCTGATACGAAGCCGCCGGGTTCGGCAATCTTTGTACCTACTTTCACAACATCACCTTTAGCAACGATAGGCTTTGCAGGAGCGCCTATATGCTGGCTCAACAAGATAACGGCTTTTGCCGGAATCTCTGCCTGTACGATAGGCTGATGTGCTGAAAGTTTATTTTCGTGTGGATGAACTCCACCGATTGAAAATGTCTTCAACATACAATTCTGTATTTTTAGTCGTTTAATTTCTTTTAATATTATGCTTCAGTTTTCGGAGTTTCCGGAGCAGCAGTTTCAGAAGCTTTGGAAGTTTCCGCTGTTTTTTTAGGAGCTTCTGCGGGCTTTGCAGGAGTTTCCACTGGCTTCTTCGCAGCTTCCGCAACTTTCTTCACCGGCTCTGCAGCCTTGGAAGCAACAGCCTCTCCTTCCGCTTTCGGTTTACGCGGCGGGAAATTGAGGGCGATTATCGTACCTTGCGGACAAACTTCTTCGCATTTACGGCAAGACTTACATTTGTTCGGGTCGATGTATGCCAGATTGTTCTCCAGCGTAATTGCCTCGAACGGACATACCTTTACACACTTGCCACAGCCGATGCAGGCTACGGTACAGGCCTTACGGGCTACAGCACCCTTATCCTTGTTTACGCACTGCACATAAACGCGGCGGGATTTCTTGCCTTGCGGACGGATTTCGATAATATTTCTCGGACAAGCCTTGGCACATGCGCCGCAAGCAGTACACTTGCTTTCGTCCACCTCGGGAAGCCCGGTTTCGGGATTCATGCGGATAGCACCGAACTGGCAGGCAGACACACAGTCGCCACATCCCAAACAGCCAAAGCTGCATCCCGTTTCGCCACCGTAAAGAGAAGCTGCGATAGCACAGCTCTTCGCACCGTCGTATTGATTGACACGAGGGCGGTTGGCACACGTTCCGTTACATCTTACCACTGCAACCATCGGTTCGGCAGCAGCAGCATCCAATCCCAGGATTTCGGCAACTTTCGTCATGACAGGCTGTCCGCCCACCGGACAAAGTTTACCTTCCAACGAACCTGCCTTGACGCAAGCATCGGCAAATCCGCTACAACCCGGGTAACCACATCCACCGCAGTTTGCCTGAGGCAGCACGGCTGCCACTTGTGCAATTCGCGGATCTTCATACACGGCAAATTTCTTGGAAGCCACGTAAAGAATAACCGCCGCAACCAGCGCTATGGCCCCCAATGAAATTACTGCAATCAGAATTACATTCATAAATTAGTTGTTTATTAATTATTTGTTTTATGTATTAGTTAGTTCATCGGTTTAATCGAGAAAGAGAACTTCTTTCCCAATCGCGACTTGTTCAGCCACAATATATAATAATAAGGTATAAGGAGCCCTAACGAACACAGTGCAGAGACCAGTTCGTCGTGCCACATAGCCATAAAAGCAAAAAGGGAAAAGATTAAAACAAGAAAAGGAAACACAAACGCAAGCAAAACCGCCATTACCCCCATAGACAATTCTCCGACAACCCATACACGGTCGCCGGGCTGATAAGAAGAACTTTCATCTATAACATCGATAAGCTTTTCTTTTGTATCGGCAGAACTGCAATGTCCCTTGATACTGCATGAAGCACATGCTGAAGTTTGAACAATCCTCACCTGAAGATGAGTGCCGTTTATGTTTTCCACAATACCCTGATGTCTTATAGTATCCGCCATTTTGCAAAGTGTGCATTACAAATCGCGGCAAATTTACGCATTATTTGCGAACTGCAAGGGATTAGACTGCTTTTTCTGTGTACGTAAACGCTCTTTTTCCTGTTTTTCGCAGTTTTTCGCTATTTTTTCTTCTGAAAAACAAAAAAGAGCGCCCCGCTGTCAGCGGAGCGCCCCCTTTAATCATTCGCAACAGATATGGTTACCATTTGTAATTGATACCGAAGCTCAACAATTCCTTCACCTGGAAATAGCTGTCGCCTTCGGTCGGTTTGGCACTGTCATCAAAACGGGCATGCACATAAAGTTTGGTGGAGAGATAACGGTTCAGCACAAAATTAATGGTGTTTTCCCATTCAATACGTGTCCACTCGTAACTGGTCTGGAAGTCCAACCGTGAATCCAGAACGATAGAAGGTATGATAGTCCACGAAAGCGTAGGCTGTATTTGAGAACCGAAATTATGCTTGACGCACTTACCCTCGTCCAGACCGAACTTCACTTCGTCCACCTCTTTATTGCCCACATAGCGCAACATATAGGTCAGCGGAGCGATAAAAACAGACAAGTTAAACTTTTCCTTTTTCAGCTTATAGTCCATACCGATACTGGACGACCAATCTGCGGGTGCAAAGAATGCTGAGACCAGCTCTTCGCTATTCGCCTTGTAACTATGGCAAAACTGTGTTTTAAATTCCGTAGTAATGGTATAATACCACTTGGATGCAGCCTGAATACCCAATTTGCTATAAAGGCGGAACTGGTCGGTACTTACCAGGTAATCGTGGAACTCATCGGAAGGAGCTGAGTTGAAACCGAACTTGGCATCCAGCATATTCTCCCACTGGAGTTTCTCCCTATCGTTATAGTTGGCAAACAACTGCAGGTTGGCAAGCAAGGAGTTCGTACTTTCACCGCCCTTATACCAGTTGTCGGAAATATAGTTTTGCGTAATCTGCAACGAACCGTTTCCACCGGTCACCCACCAGTTGGGCTTTTGTATCACGACTTCCGCCTCTTCTTTCACTCTTGCCATGTTCTCCTGGGCAAAGAGCTTCACCACGGAAGGCTTGGAAGAGATTTCCTTTTCGATATTGTCCTTGAAAAGTTTTTTCTTTTTAATCTCTTTCTCGGTCATTACCACCAAGTCCGGACGATTGACGTACGTATTCATCATCACACGATCCACAACCCTATTCGCATTCTCTTTCGACAAGAAGCTCAATGTATCGAACGGCAAGAGCACTTTCGTCATCGCAGGTACCGTATCCGGCTTCTGGAAAGTCCAGTCAACCTGCGACAGGCGTTCCATAGGAGCATAATAATAAGTGGTGGGAACAAACATACGGTAATAGTCCGGATTGTATGCAATATACCGTTCGGGAGTAGCCGGATCGTTCAAATAATCCAACACCCCGAAATATTTTTCATACAGCACAGAGACTGTATCCAACCGATACCCGTTATCGCAGGGTTTCAGCTTCAATATCCAGTTCTGGCTCCAAATACCCGACAATGTATCCGCATTCTCCGTTGCAGCCCGCTTTCTTGTACTCTTTGCAGCATTCTGGGCTATCACCGGAAAAGAAAGCAGTGCGGCAACCAATCCTATTAAAATACGTCTATTCCTCATACTTTTCTTAAAATCTATATTTGAACGCAAAATTAAATCAAAATGTTCAGATTACAAAAGGTGGAAAGTGAAAGTTTATCAGAACCTTATTACGCACAGATATTCCACTTTTTATAATTGTTTTCACCAAACTGTTATGTACTTCCTCTTTTTTTTCATAATTTTGCGCTTTAATTTTTAGAGAAAACATTTAAAAACAGTATAGCTGTGGGAGAAACAAAGTATATTTTCGTCACCGGTGGCGTTGCCTCTTCATTGGGCAAAGGTATTATTTCGTCATCCATCGGTAAATTATTGCAAGCAAGAGGTTATAAAGTAACAATTCAGAAGTTCGACCCGTATATCAATATCGACCCGGGTACGCTGAACCCTTATGAGCACGGAGAATGCTACGTAACGGTAGACGGCCATGAAGCCGATCTCGACCTGGGGCACTACGAACGCTTCCTGGGTATCCAGACCACAAAGGCCAACAATATTACAACCGGACGTATCTACAAAAGCGTTATCGACAAAGAGCGCCGCGGCGATTATCTGGGAAAGACCATTCAGGTAATCCCTCACATTACGGATGAAATCAAGCGTAATGTAAAGCTGTTGGGCAACAAATATAAATTCGATTTCGTAATTACCGAAATCGGTGGTACGGTAGGCGACATCGAGTCTCTTCCGTACTTGGAAAGCATCCGCCAGTTGAAATGGGAACTGGGTAAAGACGCCTTGTGCGTACACCTTACTTATGTACCCTATCTTGCAGCAGCCGGCGAATTGAAAACCAAACCGACCCAGCACTCCGTAAAAGAGTTGCAAAGCGCCGGTATCCAGCCCGATGTGCTGGTACTCCGCACGGAACATGAGCTGAGCAACACTTTGCGCAAGAAAGTGGCCCTTTTTTGCAATGTAGACGAAAAAGCCGTTGTACAGAGCATCGATGCACCTACTATCTACGAAGTGCCTATTCTGATGCAGGCTCAGGGACTGGACGAAACTATCCTGAAGAAAATGGGACTTCCCGTGGGCGATACTCCGGGGCTGGGCCCGTGGCGCGCTTTCCTCGAACGCCGTCACAAGGCAGAAACGACCGAACCGGTACACATCGCACTGGTGGGCAAGTACGATTTGCAGGATGCCTACAAATCCATCCGCGAAGCCCTTTCACAAGCCGGAACATACAATGACCGCAAGGTATCCGTAGATTTCGTAAACAGCGAGAAGCTGACGGACGAAAACGTAGCGGAAGCATTGAAAGGCATGTCGGGCGTTCTCATCGGACCGGGCTTCGGCGAACGTGGCATTGCCGGAAAGTTCGTAGCCATCAAATATGCGCGTACGCACGACATTCCGACATTCGGTATCTGCCTGGGTATGCAATGCATTGCCATTGAATTTGCCCGCAACGTACTGGGATACACTGATGCCAATTCGCGCGAAATGGATGAAAAGACACCGCACAACGTTATCGACATCATGGAAGAGCAGAAGTCCATTACCAATATGGGCGGTACGATGCGTCTGGGCGCTTACGAATGCGTATTGCAAGAAGGCAGCAAAGCCTACGAGGCCTATGGCACGGAACACATACAGGAGCGCCACCGTCACCGCTATGAGTTCAACAACGCATATAAGGCAGAGTATGAAGCGGCCGGCATGCAGTGTACGGGCATCAATCCGGAATCGGACCTGGTGGAGATAGTAGAGATACCCGCCCTGAAATGGTTTGTCGGAACCCAGTTCCACCCCGAATACAGCAGTACCGTACTGCACCCGCATCCGCTATTTGTAGCTTTCGTAAAGGCTGCGATTGAAAACGAAACAAAGTAATCATCACTAATTAATAATTGAAAATTCATATTTGATTAAATGGATAAAAACACCATCACAGGCCTTGTCTTGATAGCAATCCTGTTAGTCGGATTCAGCTTTCTGAGCCGTCCGAGCAAGGAGCAACTGGCTGCACAGCAACGCTATTACGACTCCATAGCCCAAGTACAACAACGCGAAGCTGACCTGAAAGCAAAGGCGGAAGCTGCCTTGGCCAATGACAAAGAGGAACAGACGGCAGACTCTACCGCTCTCTTCTTCAACGCTCTTCAGGGAACCGACTCACAGGTTACAATACAAAACAATCTGGCAGAGCTGACAGTTGCCACCAAGGGCGGACGTATTTCGTCAGCTACGTTGAAAGAGTATATGGGACAGGACAAAAAGACACCTGTTACCCTATTCAGCGGCAACGATGCTTCCATGAACTTCCTTTTCTACAACAAGAAGGAAACCATACAGACGGAAAACTACTATTTTTCGGTGGTGAACCGTACGGACAGCACCGTAACCATGCGTTTGGCGGCAGACAGCGCCAGCTATATCGACTTTAAGTATGCCATGCACAATGACACCTATCTGGTAGACTTTACAATTGATGCCGTAGGTATGGCAAACAAGCTGGCAAACACCGACTATGTAGACATCGAATGGTCGCAGCGTGCACGTCAGATAGAAAAGGGATATACGTATGAGAACCGCCTGGCGGAGTTGACCTATAAAATTACCGGAGACGGAACCGATTACCTGTCTGCCGGCAAGAACGATGAGAAAGAAGTGGCAGAACGCCTGGACTGGATTGCTTTCAAGAACCAGTTCTTCTCTTCCGTATTCCTCGCCGATGCCAACTTTGAGAAGACGAAGCTGAACTCAAAGCTGGAGACACAGGGAAGCGGCTACATCAAGGACTACTCTGCCGAAATGAGCACTGCTTTCGACCCGACCGGCAAGACTCCGACGCAACTGTTCTTCTACTTCGGTCCCAACCACTACAAAACGCTGACCGCGCTCGATAAAGGACGCGAGGACAAGTGGGAGCTCAACCGCCTGGTATATCTGGGCTGGCCGTTAATCCGCTGGATAAACAAATGGTTCACCATCAACATCTTCGACTGGCTGTCCAGCTGGGGATTGAGCATGGGTATCGTTCTGTTGCTGATGACATTGATTGTAAAAGCAGTGGTATTTCCCGCAACTTGGAAAACGTACATCTCCTCTGCCAAAATGCGTGTACTGAAACCGAAAATAGATGAAATAGGCAAGAAGTATCCCAAGCAGGAAGATGCCATGAAGAAGCAGCAGGAAGTGATGGCGCTTTACAGCCAATACGGCGTGAGTCCGATGGGCGGCTGTCTGCCGATGCTGATTCAGTTCCCCATTCTAATGGCATTGTTTATGTTCGTGCCGAGTGCCATCGAGCTGCGCCAGCAAAGTTTCTTGTGGGCCGATGACTTGTCCACGTATGATGCGTTCATCAATTTCCCGTTCCATATTCCGTTCCTGGGCAGTCACCTCAGCCTTTTCTGCCTGCTGATGACAGTAACGAATATCCTGAACACCAAATTTATGATGCAGCAGCAGGACACAGGCGCCAACCCGCAAATGGCAGCCATGAAATGGATGTCGTACCTGATGCCCGTTATGTTCCTGTTTATATTGAACGACTATCCTTCGGGACTGAACTACTACTACTTCATTTCGACGCTTGTCAGTGTGGTAACTACCATCATCATGCGCAAAATGACGAATGAGGAAGCACTTCTGGCACAACTGGAAGCGAACAGGAAAGACCCGAAGAAAATGAAAAAGACCGGCTTCGCTGCCCGCCTTGAAGCTATGCAGAAGCAACAGGAGCAGATGATGAAAGAAAAGCAGAACAGGAAATAAACTTCCGTTCAAGATATTTTCTCAGAAGGAAGCCGGACAATGCACTTTGCCCGGCTTCCTTTTCCTTTTTTCAAGTATATCAGTCTCCCCAAAAAGAGTTATCGAATGTATCCCAAAAACCTATTTATCGAATATGCAGACTAAATACACCTACAAAGAAATCTGGCTTATAGCCTACCCTATTCTCATCAGCCTGCTCATGGAGCAGATGATCGGCATGACAGACACTGCCTTCCTGGGACGCGTGGGCGAGATAGAATTAGGAGCATCCGCCATTGCAGGTATCTTCTACATAGTAATGTTCATGGTGGCATTCGGTTTCAGTATCGGAGCGCAAATTCTGATAGCACGGCGCAACGGCGAACAGCAATATAAAGAGATAGGCAACCTCTTCTACCAGGGAGTCTATTTCCAGTTGGGAATGGCAGCGGTTATGTTTGCCCTCTGTTACAGCTTCGCTCCGGTGATATTGAAACGGCTTGTCTCTTCCCAGCACATCTACGATGCGGCAATGAGCTACCTCAACTGGCGTGTATTCGGATTCTTTTTCTCCTTTACGGCAGTGATGTTCCGTGCGTTCTTTCTGGGAACGACACAGACCAAAACGCTGACGCTGAACTCAATCGTCATGGTATTGAGCAATGTCGTATTCAACTACATCCTGATATTCGGAAAATTCGGAGTGCCGCAGCTCGGCATTGCCGGAGCCGCCATAGGCTCGTCATTGGCGGAATTGGTGTCATTGATATTCTTCATCCTCTACACCCGTCACCGCATCGACATCCGCAAGTACGGACTGGACAAAATACCGGGTATCCGCTGGAACATACTCAAACGCATGCTCAACGTCTCTTTCTGGACGATGGTACAGAATTTCCTGTCACTCTCCACGTGGTTCCTGCTCTTCCTTTACGTAGAGCATCTGGGAGAACGTTCGCTGGCCGTTACCAACATCATCCGCAACGTATCGGGCATAATGTTCATGGTTATGATGGCATTCGCTTCAACCTGCGGATCGCTTGTCAGCAACCTTATCGGAGCAGGACACACCGACTGCGTGCCCGGTACGATACGGCAGCATATCCGCATAGCCTATGCGTTCGTGTTGCCGCTTGCCGTGTTCTTTGCGCTGTGCCCCAAGCTGATACTGAGCGTGTACACGGATATGCCGGAACTGCAAGAGGCAGCCGTTCCCTCGCTTTGGGTACTTTGCTCCGCCTATCTGTTCCTCGTACCCGCCAACGTCTATTTCCAGTCCGTATCGGGAACCGGAAACACGCGTACTGCCCTGGCCCTGGAAATGATAACACTGGTGGTTTATACCTGCTACATCACATACATCGTAGCTTATCTGAAACTGGACGTGGCATTTGCATGGACATCGGAAATTGTTTATTCCGTAGGAATCCTGGTGCTTTGCTATTTCTACATGAAGAAAGGGAAATGGAGTCTGAAGAAAATTTAAATTAATTTCCTATCTTCGTTACCGAAATAAATCTTCAAACATATATGAAACAATCAAACCTATTATTTATGTCGGCAGCAATGATGTTGGCATCCTGCGGCGGAACCAAAGACGCAGGACAGAACGGAACGCTTATCGAAAGATCGGATATAAAGATTGAAGGTAAGCGCATGACGCCCGAAGCGCTTTGGGCAATGGGCCGTATCGGCAGCGTAGCCGTATCGCCCGACGAGAAACAGATTGCTTACTCGGTAGCCTATTACAGCGTACCGGAAAACAAGAGCAACAACGAGTTGTTTGTCATGAATGCCGATGGCAGCAGCAACAGACAAATCACCCGCGACAGCTGGCAGGAAAGCCAACCCGTCTGGATTAAAGACGGCAAGAAAATCGCTTTCCTCTGCAACGAAAGCGGCAGCAGCCAGGTGTGGGAGATGAACCCGGACGGTACGGAACGCAAACAGCTCACCCGGTACGAGGGAGACATCGAAGGATTCGCTTTCTCGCCCGACGGCAAGAAGCTGCTTTTCATTGCGCAGGTAAAAACCGTGCAGAGCACCGCCGACAAGCATCCCGACCTGCCCAAGGCAACCGGTATCATCGTTACCGACTTGATGTACAAGCATTGGGACGAATGGGTGACAACCGCTCCGCATCCCTTCGTTGCAGACTTCGACGGCAACGGCATCAGCAACGTACAGGATATTCTGGACGGCGAACCCTACGAAAGCCCGATGAAGCCCTGGGGCGGTATCGAGCAACTGGCCTGGAGCCCTGCTTCGGACAAAGTGGCCTATACCTGCCGCAAAAAGACGGGACTGGCCTATGCCGTCTCCACCAATTCCGATATTTACATCTATGACCTTGCCACCGGGAAAACGGAAAACATCACCGAAGAGAACAAAGGGTACGATACCAATCCCCAATATTCGCCCGACGGCAAGTACATAGCCTGGCAGAGCATGGAACGCGACGGCTACGAGGCAGACCTCAACCGCCTGTTCGTCATGAACCTTGCAACCGGAGAGAAGCGTTTCGTAAGCCGCGCCTTCGAATCCAACGTAGATGCTTTCTTGTGGAACAAAGACTCGCAAAGCATATACTTCATCGGCGTATGGCACGGTGAAACGCAGATTTACAACATCGGTCTTGCCGACAATGACAGTCTGAACCGGCTTACCGACGGCATGCACGACTACGCCTCTCTCGCCCTTTGCGGTGACAAGCTCATTGCCAAGCGCCACTCCATGAGTATGGGAGATGAGATATATGCCGTAAACAACACACGCAACGGCAATGCTTTCGCCAAGGCCGAGCAACTGACATTCGAGAACAAGCAAATCTATGACCAACTGGAGATGGGTAAAGTAGAGGCCCGCTGGATGACGACCACCGACGGCAAGCAAATGCTGACCTGGGTTATCTACCCGCCCCAATTCGACCCGAACAAGAAGTACCCCACCCTGCTCTTCTGCGAGGGCGGACCTCAAAGCCCCGTCAGCCAGTTCTGGAGCTATCGCTGGAATTTCCAGATTATGGCTGCCAACGACTATATCATCGTAGCCCCCAACCGCCGCGGTCTTCCGGGCTTCGGTGTGGAGTGGAATGAAGCCATCAGCGGCGATTACGGCGGCCAGTGCATGAAAGACTACTTCACAGCCATCGACGAAATGGCAAAAGAACCGTTTGTCGACAAAGACCGCCTGGGTTGTGTAGGCGCCAGCTTCGGCGGCTTCTCCGTTTACTGGCTTGCCGGACATCACGACAAACGCTTCAAGGCATTCATTGCCCACGACGGTATATTCAACATGGAAATGCAGTACCTGGAGACAGAGGAAAAATGGTTTGCCAACTGGGATATGGGCGGCGCATACTGGGAAAAGGACAATGCCACAGCCCAACGTACATTTGCCAACTCCCCCCACCTCTTCGTAGATAAATGGGACACCCCCATCCTCTGCATTCATGGCGAAAAGGATTTCCGCATCCTTGCCAACCAGGCAATGGCTGCCTTTGACGCCGCCGTAATGCGCGGTGTTCCTGCCGAACTGCTTATCTATCCCGATGAGAACCACTGGGTGCTGAAACCGCAAAACGGCGTTCTGTGGCAGCGTACATTCTTTGAATGGCTGGATAAGTGGCTGAAGCCTGCAAAACAATAAAGAAAGCAGATAAAAAAGAATATGAAAAAAGGAAGCCGGCACATCGTTGCAGTGATGTTGCCGGCTTCCTTTTTTCTATGCCATGCCCTCGCTTGTCAGACCAGCACGCCCAATATCGGGAACGTCGCTCCCTGCATTGCGAAGCAGATGCCAAAGACACACGCACTTACAATCCAAAGAATGACCAACGTCCATTTCAGGCCGGAAACCATAGGCTGCCACTTGAATATCTGGCTGAATATCATCCAAACGAGGCTTACCAACGGAATGCCCACTACCAGGATACCTGCAATATACATCACAATGGCCGATAACGGAGAAGCAGGCAATACTACATTAAAAGTAGGGAACATCGAGATAAGTGCTGCCCCACCGCCGATGGCCACCATTACGGCAGCAAAAAGCAGGGCTACGAACACCACTCCGAACACAAACAGCAGCGGACTGCAGATGATAGCAAATATCACCAGGCAGATTTTAAGGAACAGCCCCACCACCATAACCAGGGCATCGCCCAGTTTCTGCAGGAAAGTGCGAGGCTTGTCGGACCTCATATAATCGTTCACGCCGTTTGCCACCTTCTCAAAACCGCCGGTCACCGTCTTGCCTATATTATCCACCGTAACCGCCTCGCCCCGCATACTCAGTTTCTCGGCTGCCGTGCGGGCTTCCGGAACGATTATCCAGCAAATGATATAGGCGGGTATCAGGAGCTTGAATCCGAAAATCATGATTATTACAAGCACCAGACGCAACATCGTCACGTCCCAACCCCAATAGGCAGCCAATCCGCTCACCACACCGCCCAACATCTTATCGTCGGGATTGCGATAGAAATGGTGAGACACTTTCTCCGCAGTTGCGGAAGCGCCTGCACCTGTATTGCCGGCATGGTTGCTGCCGTCCCAACTGCCGTTTCCTGAACCGGCATCTCCTGCGTCAGGCTCCAGTTCCTCCGGCTTTCCCATGCGGGCAATCACTTCTTCCACATAGGCAATGGTAATCACCTGCGAACCCGCAGCAAGCTTCTCCGTAAAAAGCTCGGAGATACGGCGTTCTATGTCATCGATTATCTCGTCTGCACCGGCTTCCTTACGGAAATGTATCTTCAGGTTGCTTAAATAATTATCCAAAAGGCGGTAGGCATCTTCATCGATATGAAAAACCGTTCCTCCTAAATTTACCGTTAATGTCTTTTTCATCGTTATATGTTTTTTTATTTATTCTTTCATTACTCTTCAATAGCCCAACATGCTTCACGCTAATTGTTGGCAATATGATTGACCGTATCGCTCAGTTCGCGCCAGGACACCTCCAGCTCGCCCAGAAAAGCCTCTCCTTTCGCGGTCAGCCTATAGTATTTGCGAGGCGGTCCCTGCGTGGACTCTATCCATTCGTAACTCAGCAAATCATCGTTCTTCAAACGGGTGAGCAGCGGATAGAGCGTACCTTCCACCACAATGAGCCTCGCTTCCTTCAGTTTCTGTATAATATCCGAAGCATAAGCCGGCTCTTTATGGAGCAACAGCATGATACAATATTCAAGCATGCCCTTGCGCATCTGCGACTTTACATTATTAACGTCCATAATTCGTATATGTTATTAAATGGTTTGACTATTTACAACAGAAAATGCCATACCTGCATCCTTTGTATGGCACAAATATATGTATTATCTTAGTACCTTGTATTGCAAAGTACCTTGCATTAATATTATTTAAGAGTATATATGACCGGAGAGCAACCCGGACTGCGCCTGTCGCACCCGCAAAATTCCCGTTGATATGCCACAAATAATTGCAGTTTGGTTTCTGTTTGAAACAAAGTATGCTATATTTGCATCATATTAATATAAACGCAGCAAAACATGTTTACCATCAGAAAAGCAACAAGCGCCGATTGCGGGTTAATCCATAAACTCGCCTGGCAGATATTTCCCGAAACCTACAAAGAAATTCTTTCAAAAGAACAAATCGAATATATGATGGAGTGGATGTACTCCTTAGAAAGCATCCGCCAACAGATGGAAGAAGAGGGGCATGTGTACCTCATTGCCTGTGAGGAGTGCGAAGCGGCGGGTTATGTATCCGTACAGCAACAGGGAAAAGACCTGTTTCACCTGCAAAAGATTTATGTGCTTCCTTATTATCAGGGCGCACACTGCGGGAGTTTCCTGTTTCGCGAAGCTGTGAAATACATCAGGGATGTGCATCCCGCCCCGTGCATCATGGAACTGAACGTAAACCGCAACAACAAAGCGGTAGGTTTTTACGAGCACATGGGGATGAAGAAATCCAGAGAGGGAGATTTTCCGATAGGAAACGGATACTATATGAACGACTACATCATGCAGTTGAAAATCGAAGAATAAGCAGCGGACCGCATTATGGAATCCAAAGGGCTACACTGCGTTTCCAAAGAGCTACATTACGTTTCTAAAGGGCTACATTATAACTGTAAAGGTCAACTCTGCAATTCCAAAGTTGACCTTTACGTTTTCTCTATTATTTCGCTACTCTCTCCAGCCATTTAACCATTGAAAGCATCACAATCATGGAAGCGCCCGTTGCACCCACGAAAACCAACCAGCATGCCCAGATTGGAACAGTGGTGTAAAGGATACCGCCAACGAAAAGCAGCGAATTACCTACTGCCGTTGCAGCCAGCCAGCAACCCTGCATCAGACCCTGCAAATGAGGGGGAGCAACCTTGGACACGAAAGACAGTCCCAGCGGTGAGATGAACAACTCGGCAACTGTAAGGATGAAATACAAACCTATCATAATCCACGGAGTCACACGGATGGCATTGATTTCGGCGGCACTCATCGTGCTCAACGCATCTTTGGCAGGCAAAGTGAACGAGAATATCATCAGGAACACGTATGCCAGTGCCGCAATACCCATACCGATGGCAATCTTCATCGGAGTGGACGGTTCTTTATCCTTTTTCTTCAATGCGCCGAACAGCCACATGATAAACGGAGTGAGGAATACCACAAAGAACGGGTTTACGCACTGGAATATTTCAGCACCCTTGATGCGGGTAAAGCCAAGGTCAATATCGATTACGCTCAAGTCTACATAGTCGCGTGCAAAGTAAGTCAGCGAATAACCGTTCTGGTGGAACGACAGCCAGAAGAAGATTACCACACCGAACACTGCGAACAGGGCATAAATACGCTGTTTGATTTCGGCTGCGCTCATCTTGATTTCTTCTTTGCTTACGGTAGTATTCTGTTCCTTGGCAGCTACAACCTTCTTTGCCGGGTCGGGGAAACGGTTCTTGTTGACCAGGTAGATTACCAATGAAATCAACATGGCAACGATGGCAGCCATGAAAGCATATTGGAAACCGCGGTTAAACACATCCAGGTAGTTGTTGACAAACGCACCCATATCAGCCACATGGCTGCCGTCGAGCGTAACCTTGTCTGCCAGAGCCGTAAGATTCTCCATAGCCTGGGGAGCCATCTTGTCGCCCTCTTTTAGGAATTGGTGACAAAGTTCGGGCAAAGTGGCATCATAGTCGAAGTTGTTGACCTTCAGCCACCAGTTGCGCACACCGATAGCAATCCACGGAGCGAAGAAACCGCCGATGTTAATGAACATGTAGAATATCTGGAACCCGGAGTCGCGCAGGCTTGAGTACTTGGGATCATCGTACATCTGACCCACCAATGCCTGAAGATTACCCTTGAACAGACCGTTACCGAAAGCAATGACCAGAAGTCCGAAACAAGTCAGTCCCAGGTAAAGTCCCATGCTGGGAACAGGCGTAGGAGTAGGAATGGCAATAATCAGATAACCCACCGCCATCATCACCAGACCGGCAAGGATAGTGCCTTTGAAGTTTTTAGTCTTATCGGCAATGATACCGCCTGCCAATGCCAGAATATAGATAGATGCATAGAACGCGGAATAGATATATCCGGTAGTCGTTTCAGACAGCCCGAACTTCGCCGAGATAAACAGTGTAAGGATTGCCATCATAATATAGAAGCCGAAACGCTCTCCCATATTAGCCAAAGCGGCAGCAATCAAACCATTAGGGTGCTTGCTAAACATAAAAATAAGTTTTTGTAAATTAGTAATTAGTATTAGTTTATTTATATTTTTTGCAAATATATACTTTTCATCGAGATTTCCGGTAAGAAAACGAAATATCTCTTGCCGGAAATCAGTTTTTTAATATCCCTTTCACGAAAAAAGCCGGAAAAAGCGTGTGAATAATTACACTATGACAATCTGTGCCGGAAAAAGCATTAAAATCACATAATCCCTCATGCTTACACACCTCATGCCTCGAAAAGCCTGCAAACCTCAGCGTGTACCTCCTTTATCAAATCCTTCGGATTGAGTTTGAGCTGCAACCCGCGCTGCCCGGCACTGATGTAGATATAGGAGAATTGCAGGCAGGTTTCGTGAATATAGGTAGGGAAAGGCTTTTTCATGCCGATAGGCGAACAACCGCCGCGAATATACCCCGTCAGCGGAAGCAGTTCCTTCATCGGAATAAGGTCGCACTTCTTGTTTCCGGACACCTTGGCGGCCAATTTCAGGTCTACTTCGTGCTCTCCGGGAATGACGCACACAAAATAACCGGTTTTATCGCCATGCAATATCAGTGTTTTAAATACCTGCTCTATATCCTCTCCCAAACTGGCAGCCACGTGTATGGCACTCAAATCTTTCTCATCCACCTCATAAGGAATGAGCTCGTAGGCAATCTTTGCCTTATCAAGCAGCCGGGCTGCATTTGTCTTGTTGATTTTATTTTCTTTCATCACAAACTATAATTGCAGACAGGCGAAAAGCATTCCGTTGCAGAAAGACGGTTTGCCGTCCGATGCCCTTCACCTGTCATTTTTCTTTCAGACTATTTTAAAGATGAAGTTCTTCTTTCAGGAACTTCGGGGTATATCCTTTCGTACTCATCGCCACCTCTTCGGGCGTGCCGCAAGAGAGAAGCTCTCCCCCGCCCTTACCGCCTTCAGGTCCCATGTCGATGATATAATCCGCCATTTTGATAACATCGAGGTTATGCTCGATAACGATAACCGTGTTGCCCTTATCGACCAATTTATTCAATACATTCATCAGGACGCGGATATCCTCAAAGTGCAGTCCGGTAGTAGGTTCGTCAAGAATATAAAGCGTCTTGCCCGTATCCCGCTTGGAGAGTTCGGTGGCCAACTTCACACGCTGGCTCTCGCCACCGGAGAGCGTGGTGGAAGACTGCCCCAGCTTGATATATCCCAGGCCGACCTCCTGAATTACCTTAATCTTGTTCAATATCTGAGGTACGTTTTCAAAGAATTCCACAGCACGGTTTATCGTCATATCCAGTACGTCGGCAATGGACTTCCCCTTGAAGCGCACTTCCAGCGTTTCGCGGTTGTAGCGCTTGCCATGGCAAACCTCACAAGGGACATATACATCGGGCAGGAAGTTCATCTCAATGGTTTTGTAACCGTTGCCCTGGCAGGCTTCACAGCGTCCGCCGCTTACATTGAACGAGAAACGTCCCGCCTTGTATCCGCGGATTTTAGCTTCGGGCAGGCCGACAAACAGGTTGCGGATATCGGAAAAGACTCCCGTATACGTGGCAGGATTGGAGCGCGGAGTACGCCCCAGCGGCGACTGGTCTACATTCACCACCTTATCTATATACTCCAGTCCCTCGATACTGCCATACTCCAAGGGGTCCTGAAGCGAACGGTAAAACTTCTGCGAAAGGATGGGCTGAAGCGTTTCATTAATCAGTGTGGACTTTCCGCTGCCCGATACTCCCGTTACACAAATCAGTTTGCCGAGCGGGAACTCCACATCCACATTTTTCAGGTTATTGCCTCTTGCACCGCGCAGCCACAGGCTATGGCCGTTGCCCTTACGCCGTTCGGCAGGCACTTCAATAGCACATTCGCCGTTCAAATACCGGGAAGTCAGCGTATGCGTCTGCAACATCTGCTGCGGAGTGCCGGCAAATACCACCTCGCCCCCCAGCCTGCCTGCCTTGGGGCCCATATCTATAACGTAATCGGCGGCAAGCATCATGTCTTTATCATGCTCCACCACAATCACGGAATTACCCATATCGCGCAACTCCTTCAACGAATGGATAAGCCGCAGATTATCGCGCTGGTGCAATCCGATGCTCGGCTCATCCAATATATACAGCACGTTCACCAACTGCGAGCCTATCTGCGTAGCCAGCCGGATACGCTGGCTTTCGCCGCCGGAGAGGCTGACGGCGCTGCGGTCCAGAGACAGATAATCCAATCCCACATCCAGCAGGAATTTCAGGCGGGTACGGATTTCTTTCAATATTTCTACCGCAATCTGCTGCTGTTTCCTGCTAAGATATTGGTCTACGTTCATCAGCCAGTCATACAGCTCGTTGATGTCCATTGTGGAGAGTTCGTAGATGTTTTTATCGTGAATACGGAATGACAAGGCTTCCTTGTTCAACTTCGCTCCGTGACATTCTGGACAGACAGCCGTCCTGGCAAATTGCTCCGCCCACTTCTGTGCCGTGGCAGACGCATCCTTTTCCTGCAACATCTGGATATACTTCACCACTCCTTCAAAAGTGACAAAGTAGTCGGAAGACGTACCGATAAGGGAGCTTTTTATCTTTATACGCTCATCCGAACCGTATAGAATCTCATCTATCGCATCGTCCGGCAGCTCCCTGACAGGAGTTTTCAGTGTAGCTTCATACTTCTCCAGCAATGCGGCAATCTGCCAGAATATCATGCTGTTCTTGGCTTTTCCCAAAGGAATGATGGCTCCCCCGCTGATGGAAAGCTCGCGGTCGGGGATAATCTTGTCTATATCAATCTGGCTCACCACACCCAAACCTTTACACTTGGGACACGCCCCCTGCGGAGAATTGAAGGAGAAGTTATGGGGGGCAGGCTCGCGATAGGACAGTCCGGTAACAGGACACATCAAACGCTTGCTGTAATGGCGCACGCTTTCGCTTTGGGCGTCAAGCACCATCAGCAGCCCGTCGCCCTGACGCATGGCAACGGCAACGCTGTTCTTCAGGCGGGTGTCGTCTTTATCCGCCACCACCAGTTTGTCGATTACCACTTCCACATCATGGTTCTTGTAACGGTCCAGCTTCATGCCGGGCAATGCCTCGCGCACCTCGCCGTCCACACGGACATAGAGGTAGCCTTTCTTACGAATCTGCTCGAAAAGTTCCTTGTAGTGTCCCTTACGGTTGCGCACCAACGGAGCGAGGATGTAAATACGCTTTCCTTTATAATCGTTCAGGATAAGCTCGAGTATCTGCTCTTCGGTATATTTCACCATTTTCTCGCCGGAAAGATACGAATAGGCCTCACCGGCACGGGCATACAGCAGGCGAAGATAATCGTATATCTCCGTTGTCGTACCCACGGTGGAACGCGGATTTTTATTGGTGGTCTTCTGCTCTATGGAAATCACCGGGCTCAGACCGGTAATCTTATCTACATCGGGACGCTCCAGATTGCCCAGAAAGTTACGGGCATAAGCGGAAAACGTTTCGATATAGCGGCGCTGGCCCTCGGCAAATATCGTATCGAATGCGAGGGACGACTTGCCGCTTCCGCTCAGCCCGGTGATTACCGTAAGGCTGTTGCGGGGAATTTCCGCATCGATGTCTTTCAGGTTATGTACACGCGCTCCGTATACATTGATATATTCTGTTTCTTCTTGCATATTTTAATGAATGAATTTGTGCAAAAATAACGGTTTCCGACCGAATATCAGTCGAAAAGCGGTATTTTTCGGTTTTGAAATGCACAATATTATTTCTTAACGCAATCCTTTGGTTAAAATGGGACAATATTGTTAACTTTGCGGCTACTTTGGGAAATTGTAAACATAAACCAACGATTACTGAATGAAAACGATTAACCGTATTTTTTGTTCCCTGCTGCTTGCCGGCGCGTGCAGCCTCGGAACAAGCGCACAAGAAAACCAATCTTACTTTCTGCATACGATAGAAAAAGGCCAGAGCCTGTATTCCATTGCCAGCATGTACAACATCAGCCAGGCGGATATAGTAAAACTGAATCCGGGAAGCGATGACAAGATATACGTAGGCCGTACCCTGCGCATTCCGCGTACGGATGCCGGTTTGCAAAAGGAGACTTTCCATACCATAGCTCCCGGTGAAACCCTTTACCGGCTTACGGTGAAATACAATGTATCCGCCAAAGCCATATGCGATGCCAACCCCGGACTGAGCGCCGATAACTTCCGCATCGGGCAGGTCATCCGCATTCCGTCGGCCACGGATGCGGCAGCCGCCACCGCAGACACGCAGGCACTTTCGGGCATGCCCGCAGGCAACACTACCATTCAGGCCCCGGTACAATCCCGCTGCCGCGACATGCACAAGGTAAAACGCAAGGAAACGGTATTCAGCATCAGCCGCGAATACGGCATTACCGAAGCCGAACTCATAGCCGCCAATCCCGAATTGCGGGGCGAGAACAAGATAAAGAAAGGTTCGTTCCTCTGTATCCCCTATCCGTCCTCCCCTTCTGCAACGCAGCAGGATACACCCCGGCAGGCCGCACCGAGCGACAGCGAACTGTTCAGTGAAAACACCAGAAGCAGCAAGCGCATCAATGTCATCAAGGCTGCCGTAGTCCTTCCGTTCCTGCCCGACGGGGCAAGCAAAAGCGAGTCTGCCAAAATGGTGGAATATTACGAAGGATTCCTTATGGCGGTAGACAGCCTGAAGCGCACAGGCACTTCCATAGACCTTTATACTTACAGTACCGGTCCTGCCACATCCTCCCTGAACTCCATACTCGGCAAAAGCGAGATGAAGGACATGGATATTATCTTCGGCCCGTTGCACCAGCAGCACATCAAGCCTTTGGCCGATTTTGCCGACAAGCACGACATACGGCTGGTGATACCGTTTACGTCTAAAGACAATACCGTATTTCGCAATCCGTCGGTATACCAAATCAATACTCCCCAATCCTACCTTTATTCGGAAGTGTACGACCACTTTGTCCGCCAGTTTCCCAACGCCAACGTTATCTTTATCGAGGCAAGCCAGGGAACCAGAGAGAAGGCGGACTTCATCAAGGGATTGAAAGAGGAGTTGCGCAACCGTTCCATACCTACAAAATCACTGAAAGAGGATGCCACCGTGGAGTCCTTGAAAGCCGTACTGCGTGCCGACCGTGAAAATATATTCATCCCCACTTCCGGAAGCAACATCACACTGATCAAGATACTGCCGCAACTGACACTGCTGGTACGCGAGATGCCCGACAGCCGCATACATCTGTTCGGCTATCCGGAATGGCAGACTTACACCAAAGACCATCTTGAAGCCTTCTTCGAACTGGATACATACTTCTACTCCTCGTTCTACACGAACAATCTGCTGCCGGCAGCCATTAACTTCACCAAGAGCTACCGCAAATGGTATGGCAAGGAGATGGACGAACGTTATCCCAAATTCGGCATGCTGGGTTTCGACACGGGCTACTTCTTCCTCAAAGGACTGTCGCGCTACGGTTCGGGATTTGAAAAGAACCTGGACAAAATGGACCTTGTTCCCATTCAGACCGGCTTCAAGTTCCAGCGTGTAAACAACTGGGGCGGATTTATCAACCGGAAAGTGTTCTTTGTACGCTTCACTAAGAACTTCGAACTGATAAAGCTCGACTTTGATTAAAGAAACGCCTTACAGCCATTGGGTTACAGTAATTCGCAATTGAAGAAAATGAAACTAAAAACAATTATAGGAACAGCACTCTTAGCAAGTACATGTGCTTTGCCGGCAAGCGCACAGATAGGCGAACAACGCCATAACTTTTCCGTGGGCATCAACGGCGGCATCAACCTGAATAGCGTAAGCTTCTCTCCCAGAGTCCGCCAGAACAACCTGATGGGTATCAACGGCGGAGTGACCGCCCGTTATATTTCCGAAAAGTATTTCAGCATGATATGCGGTGCGCAAATCGAGCTTAACTTCTCCCAACACGGTTGGGACGAATTTTATGAGGACTATCCCGAACTGCAATACACGCGGAAGATGAACTATCTGGAAATTCCCTTTCTTGCACATCTGGCATTCGGTAAGGACAGAGGTTTGCAGTTCTTCGTCCATGCCGGTCCGCAGATAGGCTTCTTTTTAGGAGACAGCTATACGATAAGCGGCGACTGGGACAACTACCCGGGACTGACCGTAGAACAGCATGACAAAGCCGTAGACAACAGGTTCGACTACGGCATTACAGGCGGAGCCGGCGTGGAGCTCCGCACCAAAGCCGGAAATTTCCTGGTGGAAGGCAGATACTATTATGCCTTGTCCGACTTCTACAACAGTACCAAGAAGGACTACTTTTCCCGTTCGGCACACGGAGTCATCACCGCTAAAATCACTTATTTGTTCGATTTAAGGAAATAAAGAAAATAACGGTTATAATCCGGATACAGAGATATAAAAAGCGGGGCGAGTGTTGAATGTAACACTCGCCCCGCTTTTTATACCGGACTGTCTGTCTTACCGGACAGACCTTTTCTCTTTATCTCAATCTATCCGCAGCCTTCACCATCAGCTCATCACGATAGATAGCGCGGAAAGCCAGATAATTCAGTATGATACATACGGCAGGCAGGCATAAAGCCCATCCCAACTGGAAAGCCATTGCATTCAAATCGTTTTTCAGGATGAACATAAACGCGAAGAAAGCAATGTAATAACCTATCAGCAAAAGACTGCCGAACACCGTCATACGAACCTGCAACATACGGTTACGGAACAGGAATATGGTGCATAACGCAATAATCGCACTCAACAGCAGAATGCCGAACAAGCCCCATGTAGACTGGAAGTTTCCATCGGCCAAAGTCACGCCCAACGGCTTGAATACATGAGCCGCTATCCCATCCGGACCGATAAACTGTCCCACCGGCAAGCAAAGAGCCACAACCAGCAGGATAGCCACCAATAACAAATAAACGGATTGAATACGCTGTATCATTACTGCAATTTCTCTTTTTCCTTGGAAGGATTACGATAATATACCTTACCTTCAAGATATTCCTGAGTGGCAATCAATGTCGGTTTCGGCAACTTCTCATAATAACGGGAAATCTCAATCTGTTCGCGATTCTCGAATACCTCCTCAAGATTATCGTTGTAAGAAGCAAACTCGGCCAGCTTCTTGGAAAGGTCATTCTTGATTTCAACACTGATCTGATTGGCACGCTTACCAATAATCGCTACTGATTCATATACATTACCGGTATCCTCACACAACTCCATCATATCACGAGTCACCGTAGTAGTAGGAGCATTTGTCTTTCTGTAATCCATAAATTTCTATCTAAATTAATTTTATTCTACAACAATTGTTTCACTTTCTGTCAGTCCTTCAAAATCTTCTGCGCTTCCTTGAAGATGCGGTCGGCATCTTTCATGTATTTGCTTTCGGGAAACTCGTTCTTAAAGGCGTAATATTCGTCTACCGCTTCACGATAACGTTCCGCACGCTTGTCTTCCACACTATACACCGCCATTTCGTATTTGGCGCGCAGGATAAGGATGGACAAATCTTCACGCATATTGGTGTAAGGGTAATCCTTTAATGCGTTCTGTGCAGTGATAACGCAAGACTCATAATTATTTCCCAAATAATTTCCCAAATTATAATAGAGCTTGGCAGAGAGATATTCTTTCATAACCAGCTTGTCCTGCAAAGCGAATATCATGCTTTGGGCCTCGTCTTTCTTCGAGCTGTCAGGGAAATATTCGAGGAACATTTGCAGTTGCTGAATCGCACTGTATGTACCGGACTGGTCCAAACGGGGCTCCGGCGTATCCAGGAACAATGCCTTTCCGGCATGGAAACGCGCCAGTTCGGTAAACGTACCGCGCGGGTACACATTATAGTATTGGGTAAATGTCTGCGCGGCAGTCTGATAATCTTTCTGGTTATAATAGCTCATACCCAGCATGTAAAGAGACTCTTCCGCTTTATCAGTACCTTTAAGAATGGCAATCAACTCGTTCAGCAACGTGGCAGCACGACTGTACTGGCCTTTTGCGAAGTAATTCTTTGCCGCTTCATACTTGTATTCGTAGTCTGTGCTTTTCAGCAACTTGTTGTATTCTCCGCATGAGGAGAGCAGCAGTGCTGCAAGCAAAGTTATAAGGACGTTCTTCTTCATTACTTTTATTCAAATAATGTGCAAAGATAGAGGTTCGCATCGAATTAAACAAAGATACGCACCTTAATTTTTCAAAAACAAAGATGAATGGGGTATCCCTACTTTGACACACTCCCTTTCATAACCTTCATACTGTCCTTTTTTTACAGTTTATACAAGTCGCTCGCAGCCAGCAAGTCCACCTTTTTCTCCGTCAATACCCGGATACAGTTTTCCATATCGTTAGGACGGATAATGACATTGGCAGTCTGCCCGTTGGCAAAGGAGTACATATATTCGATGAACACGCCTTCATCAGACAGGCAACGGAGCACCTTTGCCAATGAACCCGGAATGTTGGGACAACTGATTCCCACCACATCGGTCACATTGACGGCAAAATGATTATCCTTCAATGCCTTATACGCCTTATCAGGTTCGGAAACAATGCCGCGAAGAATACCGAAATCGGCATTCTCGGCTATACAGAGTGCAGAGAGATTGACACCCTCTTTGGCAAGAACTTCCGTCACTTCCGTAAGGCGACCGGACTTGTTTTCCAAAAAAATAGAAAGTTGTTTTGCTACCATAAGTTTACTATTTTACGATTTACAATTTACGATTGTCGATTACGCGCTTCGCTTTACCTACGCTGCGCTCGATGCTGCGCGGCTCTACCAGGCGGACATCCACGCCCAGGCCCAGTACGCTTTGCAGGCGTGCGGTAAGCTTTTTCTTCAAAGCCAGCATCTTGTTGATTTCATCCGAGTAGTATTCCGGACGGACTTCCACTTGCAGTTCCATGGTATCCGTATTATTCTTACGGTCGACGAGCAACAGGTAATGCGGTTCGAATTCGGGCATTTCGAGAATGACGGATTCAATCTGCGTGGGGAATACATTCACGCCACGGATGATGAGCATATCATCGCTACGCCCGAGAATACGGTCCATACGCACCAGTGTACGGCCGCAGGGACATTTGTCGTAATGCAGGGCGGTAAGGTCTTTGGTGCGGTATCGCAGCAGCGGCATGCCCTCTTTGGTGAGGTGGGTAAACACCAGTTCGCCCGTCTCGCCCGGAGCAACCGGTTCAAGAGTGTTCGGGTCTACTATTTCGGGGAAATAATGGTCTTCGTTGAGATGCGTCCCATGCTGGCATTCGCACTCGTACCCCACGCCGGGGCCTGCTATTTCGCTCAGCCCGTAAATATCATAAGCCTTTATTCCCAACTTCGCCTCGATGTCGCGGCGCATGTTCTCCGTCCACGGCTCTGCGCCGAATGCACCGAACTTCAGCTTGAACTCCTCGCGCGGGAAACCGGAGTCCTTAATGGCATCCGCCAGATACAGCGCATAAGAGGGCGTGCAGCAAAGCACCGTCGAACCGAAATCGTGCATCAGTGTAATCTGTTTCTCCGTATTGCCGCTGGACATCGGAATGACGGATGCGCCGATATTCTCGGCACCGGCATGCGCACCCAGTCCGCCGGTAAAAAGTCCGTATCCGTAGGATATCTGGAAAATGTCCGAGCTGCCCGCACCGTATGCCGTAAAAGCACGCGACAGGCATTCCGACCATACCGACAGGTCTTTACGCGTATACCCCACCACGGTAGGTTTCCCCGTTGTTCCGGAAGATGCGTGAATACGGACTATCTGACTCATGGGAACGGCACAAAGCCCGAAAGGATAATTGTCGCGAAGGTCGTATTTGGTGGTAAAAGGAAGTTTCACGATATCATCGATGCTGTTGATGTCATCGGGGGTAATGCCCAGTTCCTGCATTTTCCTGCGATAGAAAGGAGTGTCATGATACACACGCTCCACTGTCTTTTTAAGACGAATGCCCTGGATTTTACGAAGACTTTCGCGGTCCATGCATTCGATACTCTCGTTCCAAATCATGTTTTTGTTGTATTACATTAATGGTTATTGTTAAATTGATACCGCAAAGTTATGTTTTACTTACTGATTTGCAAATTTTCAGCACAAAAACTTCAATATTCATCAAGGAGTAGAAAAAGATATGATATATTTACATTCTTCTCAGTCTGCCGAGTTCTTCTGCAATGATATCGGGAATGAGACTGACGTTTTTAGACCCATTAAGTTGCTTTATTTTCATACCTTTCCTATCTTTGCCCGACAATCCTGATGAAATGAATAAATTTGAGTTAACATCCGCCTACCGCCCCACCGGCGACCAGCCGGAAGCAATCGCACAGCTCACCGAAGGAGTGCTTGAGGGAGTTCCCGCACAGACCTTGCTGGGCGTGACCGGCTCCGGAAAGACATTCACCATTGCCAACGTCATAGCCAACATCAACAAGCCTACGCTCATATTGAGCCACAACAAGACGCTGGCGGCACAACTCTACAGCGAGTTCAAGGGATTCTTCCCGAACAACGCGGTGGAATATTACGTATCCTATTATGACTATTACCAGCCCGAAGCCTACCTGCCCTCTTCGGACACCTATATAGAAAAGGACCTCGCCATCAACGACGAAATAGACAAGCTGCGGCTTGCCGCCACTTCCGCCCTGCTTTCCGGACGCAAGGACGTGGTGGTGGTATCTTCCGTATCGTGCATCTACGGTATGGGAAATCCGGCGGATTTCTATAATAATGTAATCGAAGTGCAGCAGGGAAAAACCTACAGCCGCAACGTATTCCTGCGCCGTCTTGTAGACAGCCTCTACGTCCGCAACGACATCGACCTGAACCGCGGCAACTTCCGTGTAAAGGGCGATACTGTAGACATCTACCTTGCATACGCCGACAACCTTCTGCGCATCGTTTTCTGGGGAGACGAGGTGGACAGCATCGAAGAGGTAGACCCCGTGAGCGGTGTTACAATCGCCCGTTTCGATGCTTACAAGATATACCCCGCCAACCTCTTCATGACTACCAAAGAAGCCACCCTGCGCGCCATCCACGAGATAGAGGACGACTTGCACAAGCAGGTGCAGTGGTTCGAGAGCGAAGGCCGCCCTTTCGAGGCAAAACGTCTGCAGGAGCGTGTTACCTACGACATGGAGATGCTGCGCGAACTGGGCCACTGCTCGGGCATAGAAAACTATTCGCGCTATTTCGACGGGCGTGCGGCGGGTACGCGCCCCTACTGTCTGCTGGATTTCTTTCCCGATGATTTTCTTATCGTCATTGACGAAAGTCACGTCAGCGTTCCGCAGATACGCGCCATGTACGGCGGCGACCGTGCCCGGAAGACAAACCTGGTGGAATACGGTTTCCGGCTTCCCGCCGCAATGGACAACCGTCCGCTGAAGTTCGAGGAATTCGAGTCGATGGCAAAGCAGGTGATATACGTCAGCGCCACCCCTGCCGACTACGAACTGATGCAATCCGAAGGCATCGTTGTGGAACAGGTAATCCGTCCCACCGGTTTGCTGGACCCCATTATCGAAGTGCGTCCCAGCCACAACCAGATAGACGACCTGATGGAAGAAATCCAGTTGCGCATCGAACGCAACGAGCGCACCCTCGTCACCACGCTGACCAAGCGCATGGCGGAAGAGCTGACGGAGTATCTGCTCAACAACAGCGTAAAGTGCAACTACATACACAGCGACGTAGACACGCTGGAACGTGTAAAGATTATGAGCGACTTGCGCGAGGGCGAGTACGATGTACTTGTCGGCGTCAACCTTCTGCGTGAAGGGCTGGACTTGCCGGAGGTGTCTCTTGTGGCTATTCTGGATGCCGACAAGGAGGGATTTCTCCGCTCCCACCGCTCGCTGACACAGACGGCGGGACGCGCCGCCCGCAACGTCAACGGCATGGTTATCATGTATGCCGACAAGATAACGGAAAGTATGCAGCTCACCATCGACGAAACCAACCGCCGCCGCGAGAAGCAGTTGAAATATAACGAGGAGCACGGCATCACCCCTCAGCAAATCAGGAAAGCAAAGAACCTCAACGTATTTGCCGGCACGGAAGGATTTGCCGAAGGTGGAACCGGCAAGGAAAAATCCCCGGCAACTGCGCCCCGTCCCTATGTGGAACAAGAGAGCAGCACCACGGTTGCCGCAGACCCGATTGTCCGGTACATGAACCGCGCCCAACTCGAAAAGAGCATCGAGCGCACCAGGAAACTGATGCAGGAAGCTGCCAAGAAACTCGACTTCATCGAAGCCGCACAATACCGCGACGAAGTACTGAAAATGGAGGAACTGCTGAAAGAAAAAACGGAATAGAAGCTAAAAAGCCTGTCTGTATCAAACTGTTTGACGCCGCATTTGTTACTCTTTGCATATAACCCACTTAACAAACAAGATTATGAATAAAAAAAGAGGAACGGTAGCGCTGACAGCCTTGGCTGCCCTGTTTTCAGTAGCCATACAGCAAGCGGACGCATGCACGCGTGCCACTTACATCGGACCGGAGAATCTGGTTATCACAGGCCGTACGATGGACTGGAAAGAGGACATCATGAGCAACATCTACGTGTTTCCGCGAGGAATACAACGGGCCGGCTACAATAAAGGCGAAACAGTGAAATGGACTTCAAAGTACGGCAGCGTCATTGCCACGGGCTATGATATAGGTACGTGCGACGGCATGAACGAGAAAGGACTGGTGGCCGGACTGCTGTTCCTGCCGGAGTCCGTATACGACCGTCCCGGAGACACCCGCCCCGTAATGGGCATCAGCATCTGGACGCAGTATGTACTCGACAACTTCGCCACCGTGCGCGAAGCCGTGGACGAACTGAAGAAGGAGACTTTCCGCATCGACGCTCCCCGAATGCCCAACGGCTCGGCTTCCACCCTTCATCTGGCTATTACGGACGAAACGGGGAATACCGCTATCCTGGAATATCTGGACGGGAAACTAAGTATCCACGAGGGCAAGGAATACCGGGTGATGACCAACTCGCCCAGATACGAGTACCAATTGGCCGTCAACGACTATTGGAAGGAAGTCGGCGGATTGCAGATGCTGCCCGGAACCAACCGCTCCAGCGACCGCTTTGTACGCGCGTCATTCTACATTCATGCCATTCCGCAGACAGCAGACGCGGCGATTGCAGTCCCCGGCGTATTGAGTGTGATGCGTAACGTATCCGTACCGTTCGGAATCACTACGCCCGACAAGCCTCACATCTCTTCCACGCGCTGGCGCTCGGTAGCCAATCAGAAAGATAAGGTATATTACTTTGAATCCACCCTTACTCCCAACCTCTTCTGGCTCGATTTGAAGAAGATGGATTTCAGCCCCCAAGCCAAGGTTAAGAAACTCTCGCTGACCAACGGAGAAGTCTATGCGGGAGATTCCGTAAAGGATTTGAAAGACAGCCCTTCTTTCACGTTCCTGTTCCAGACACCGGTTCTCTGAGATAAGGCTTATACATAAACGAAGTTGTCAAAATGCACTTGACAATTTCTTTCAAGCACGGACTTCACAGATTTACCTTATCCTTTTTCTGTGAAATCCGTGCAACTCATGTCTGAAAAGAGACGGATAATGAACCTTTTTTTCAAGGCACCTCTTTTTGCATGCCTCTTTTTCATGGCGCACTTAAGAGTCTTTCTCATGATTTTTCCGTATGTTTGCAACCAAACTTCAAACCTGCATGCCTACATGGAACTATTAGTATACAAAGCCTCAGCCGGTTCGGGCAAGACCTTCACACTGGCAGTGGAATACATCAAGCTTCTGATTCTCAATCCCCGCGCCTACCGGCAGATACTTGCCGTGACCTTTACCAACAAGGCTACGGCGGAAATGAAAGAGCGCATCCTGACGCAGCTCTACGGCATCTGGAAGGAAGACCCCGCATCGGATGCCTACCTAAAACGTATCAAAGAAGATTTGGCTAAGAAGCCGGAAACCGCCTCTCTTTCCGACAGGGAGTTGCGCCAACGCGCCGGAATGGCATTGCAGTATATGCTGCACGACTACAGCCGCTTCCGCGTGGAAACAATCGACTCGTTTTTCCAGTCGGTCATGCGCAACCTTGCCCGCGAACTGGAACTCAGCCCCAACCTGAACATTGAGCTGAACAACGCCGAGGTGCTGAGCGACGCCGTAGACAGCATGATTGAAAAGCTCACCCCCTCTTCGCCCGTACTGGCCTGGCTGCTGGACTACATCAACGAGCGCATTGCCGATGACAAACGCTGGAATGTGTCCAACGAAGTAAAAAGCTTCGGACGGAACATTTTTGACGAAAGCTACATAGAACGCGGCGAAGGATTGCGGTTCAAGCTGCGCTCTCCCGAAACGATAAAGCTCTATCGCGACGTACTGCGTGAAATGGAGACCGATGCACTGGAGCAGATGAAAGGCTTCTACGACCAGTTTGAAGGCGAGCTGGAAGGCCATGCCCTTGTGCCTGAAGACCTGAAAGGCGGTGCACGCGGCATAGGCAGCTATTTCCGCAAGCTGCGCGACGGACGGCTGGCGGATAAGGATGTTTTGAATGCCACCCTGCAAAACTGCCTGGCGGACGCCAGGAACTGGGCTACCAAGACATCTTCGCGCAAGGACGAGATTATCCGCCTTGCCGAAACCAGCCTGATACCCCTGCTTCAGGATGCGGAGAGGTTCCGCCCGCAGAAGAATCGCACGATAAACAGTTGCCGCCTCTCGCTGCAACACCTCAACAAACTGCAACTGCTCAATCACATCGACGAAGAAGTACGCACCCTGAACCGCGAGCACAACCGGTTTCTGCTGTCCGACACCAATGCGCTGCTGCACAAATTAGTGCACGAAGGCGACTCCTCTTTCGTATTCGAGAAGATAGGCGCCAACATCCGCAACGTAATGATAGACGAGTTCCAGGACACAAGCCGCATGCAATGGGACAACTTCCGCCTGCTGCTGCTCGAAGGGCTTTCGCAGGGAGCGGACAGCCTCATTGTGGGCGATGTGAAACAGTCCATATACCGCTGGCGGAATGGCGATTGGGGGATATTGAACAGCTTGGGAAGCGACCAGTCTAAAGTGCCACTCTGCGATGCTAAAGTGCCACTTTACGACGCTGAAGTGCCACTTTACGACGCTAAACCCCTACACTGCGAAAGCGGTGTCCAGCTCCCCTTCCCTTTCCCGGTGCGCGTGGAAACCTTGAAGACAAACCGTCGGAGCGAAACGAATGTCATCCACTTCAACAACCGCCTGTTTACCGCCGCAGTAGACTATCTGAACGCATTGCATCTGGAAGAGCTGAAGGAAGAGTGCATTCCCTTGAAACGCGCCTATGCCGATGTAGCCCAGGAGTCTCCCAAGACGGAAAACAAAGGCTATGTCAAAGTCTCCTTCCTGGAGCCCGATGAAGAACAGAACTATACGGAAAAGACCCTGTCGGCTATGGGCGAAGAAGTGCAAAGGCTGCTTTCGGAAGGCGTGAAGCTGAACGATATAACCATTCTTGTGCGCAAAAACAAGAATATACCACCCATTGCGGATTACTTCGACAAAAAGCTGCACCTGCCCGTTGTATCGGACGAAGCGTTCCGTTTGGATGCCTCGCTTGCCATTTGCATGCTGATAGATGCCCTGCGCTACCTGTCCAATCCGGAAGAGAAGATAGCGAGAGCCTCGTTAATCACGAATTATAGTTTGCAGATTATCGGTAAGGGAGAAGCAGAAGCTCCCCTTGCAGCGCCTGCCGACTGGCACAAACTGCTGACCGCCGATACAAGGACCGCGCTTCCCGCAGAGTTCGTCGCCCGTATGGACGAATTGCGCCTGATGCCTCTGTACGAACTGTTGGAAGAACTCTTCACACTATTCGACATGGGGCGCATCGGAAAGCAGGACGCCTATCTGTTCTCTTTCTTCGATGCGGTAACAGAGTACCTGCAAAACAACTCTTCCGACCTCGACGGTTTCATCCGCTACTGGGACGAGACGCTTTGCAACAAAACCATTCCCAGCGGAGAAATGGACGGCATACGCATCTTCTCCATCCACAAGTCCAAGGGACTGGAGTTCCATACCGTGCTCATCCCTTTCTGCGACTGGAAACTGGAGAACGAAACATACAACCAACTGGTGTGGTGCACCGCCCCCGAAGCGCCGTACAATGCCATAGACCTTGTACCCGTCAACTACTCGTCCACAATGGCGGAGTCCGTTTACCGGCAGGATTACCTCAACGAGCGGTTGCAGTTGTGGGTGGATAACCTGAACCTGCTGTACGTGGCATTCACCCGTGCCGGAAAGAATCTTATCGTATGGAGCCGGAAAGACCAGAAAGGCACTATGTCCGAACTTCTCTCCGCCGCCCTGCCCCAAGTGGCCAAAGCGGAAGAAGGCAGTTGGGACGAAGAAGGGAGCATCTATGAAAGCGGAGCGGTATATCCGTCGGAAGAGGTGCTCCTTCACTGCGTTCGGAATGGAAAGGACAAGGATGCGGACACTCCGGACGGGAAAAGCCGCACTGTGAACAAGCTTGCACAGAAGCCCGTCAAACTTCCGGTACATACGGAAAGCATGCGCCACGACATCGAATTCCGGCAGTCCAACCGTTCCGCCGACTTCATAGCCGGAGTGGACGAAGCCGAATCCGGCCGGCGCTTCATCAACCGGGGGCGTCTGCTGCATACGCTGTTCTCCGCCATTGAAACGGAAGCGGACATCGACGATGCCGTCAACCGTCTGGTATTCGAAGGTATCATCGGCCGTGCCGAGACAGAGGAAGAGATACGGGAACTCACCCGCAAGGCATTTGCACAACCGCAAATCAAGGATTGGTATTCGGGAACCTGGCAGTTGTTCAACGAATGCGACATCATCTGGCAGGAGAACGGAGAGCTCCGCAACCGCCGCCCCGACCGCGTAATGATGCGCGACGGTGCAATCGTGGTCGTAGACTTCAAGTTCGGCAAGCCCAACAAGAAATATAACAAACAGGTACAAGGGTATATGGAATTACTTGTCCGCATGGGATATGACGCCAATGCCATCAGCGGGTATCTGTGGTATGTAGAAGAAGAAATAATAGAGAAAGTATGAAAACATTCCTTCAATCAGTAGCCCAAGACCTATACTCCAAGATAGGGAACGACCTGTCGCGCACGGCAATCGTATTCCCCAACAAGCGTGCCAGCCTGTTCTTCAACGAATACCTGGCGGCTCAGAGCGACCGCCCGTTGTGGTCTCCCGCATATGTCAACATCAGCGAACTGTTCCGCAGCCTTTCGCCTCTAAAACCCGGCGACCCTATCCGGCTGGTGTGCGAACTGTACAAAGTGTTCCGCGAAGAAACGCACAGCGAAGAGCCTCTGGATGATTTCTATTTCTGGGGCGAGCTGCTTATCAGCGACTTCGACGATGCCGACAAGAACCTGGTAGATGCCGACAAGCTGTTCAGCAACCTGCAGGATTTGAAGAACATCATGGACGACTACGACTTCCTCGACCAGGAGCAGGAAGAAGCCATACAACAGTTTTTCCAGAACTTCTCCATCGACAAACGCACGCAACTCAAAGAGAAGTTCATCTCCCTTTGGGACAAGCTGGGAGACATCTACCGACACTACCGGAAGAACCTCTCCGAACTGGGCATCGCATACGAAGGCATGATGTACCGCCATGTAATAGAGGAGCTTGATACGGACCGGCTGCGCTACGACCGCTACGTATTCGTGGGCTTCAACGTGCTGAACAAGGTAGAGACCCGCTTCTTCCAACGCCTGCAGGATGCGGGCAAAGCCATGTTCTACTGGGATTATGACGTGTTCTACACCCGCCTGCCCCACGAACAGCAACCGCCCTACGTGCACGAAGCGGGCGAATTTATCCTGCGCAACCTGAAGCTGTTTCCCAACCAACTGCCCGAAACTGCCTTCGATGTCTTGCGGCATCCCAAGAAAATACATTTCATATCCGCTCCTACGGAGAATGCACAGGCCCGCTACCTGCCCCAATGGGTGCGCACGGTTGTGAAAAGCGATACCGAAGCAAGCAAGGAGAAGGAAAACGCCATTGTGCTATGCAACGAGGCACTGTTGCTGCCCGTGCTGCACTCCATCCCGCCAGAAGTGGAGAACGTAAACATAACCATGGGATTTCCATTGGCGCAGACACCCGTATACAGCTATATCAATGCCCTTATGGAACTGCAAACCGCCGGCTACCGCAGGGACACGGGACGCTATACCTACGAAGCCGCACTTGCCGTACTGAAGCATCCCTACACCCGGCAACTGTCCGCCACGGCCGAAGACCTGGAGAAGCAGCTCACCAAGGACAACCGCTTCTACCCTCTCCCGTCGGAGCTTAAAAAAGACGCTTTTCTCGAACAGGTATTCACCCCGCAGAACGGAACTGCTGCCATCTGCCGCTATCTCACCGAGCTGCTGCGCGAAGTGGCCGTCATATACCGTCAGGAGAAAGATGAAGAGGACATCTTCAACCAGCTCTACCGGGAGTCCCTATTCAAGGGCTACACCCTCATCAACCGCCTGCTCAGCCTGATAGAGAATGACGGGCTGAGCCTGCATACAGACACGCTGAAACGTCTGATGAACCGCCTGCTCACGGCCACCAACATCCCGTTTCACGGCGAGCCCGCCATCGGCATGCAGGTAATGGGCGTACTGGAAACGCGTAACCTCGACTTCCGCAACCTCATCATGCTGTCCCTCAACGAAGGGCAGCTCCCCAAGGCGGGCGGCGATTCGTCTTTCATCCCCTATAACCTGCGCAAGGCGTTCGGCATGACTACCATCGAGCATAAGAACTCCGTGTATGCCTACTACTTCTACCGCCTCATACAGCGTGCGGAGAACATTACCTTGCTGTACAATACGGCATCCGACGGACTGAACCGGGGTGAGATGTCGCGCTTCATGCTCCAGTTTCTCGTCGAGTCTCCCCACGACATCTCACGCCAATATCTGGAAGCCGGGCAATCTCCCCAACAAAGCCTCAAGATTGAAATACACAAGACGGACGAGGTACTGCAACGGATGTACAACGCATACGACATCCGCCGGCATCCCAACGCACTCTTTTCGCCTTCGGCACTCAACACCTACCTCGACTGCCGGCTCAGATTCTACTACCGCTACGTTGCCGGACTGAAAGCTCCCGACGAGGTAAGCGCAGAGATAGACTCCGCCCTGTTCGGTACTATCTTCCACCGTTCCGCCGAGCTGGTATACCAGGACCTCACAGCCAACGGAAAGGAGATACGCCGGGAAGACCTGGAGCAGTTGCTCCGCAACGACGTAAGGTTGCAGGCATACGTAGACACCGCCTTCAAGGAAGAGTTTTTCCATGTGCCTGCCGGCGAGCAACCCGAATACAACGGCACACAGCTTATCCACTCCAAAGTAATCGCATCCTATCTGCGGCAACTGCTCCGCAACGACCTGCAGTACGCCCCTTTCCGTATGGAAGGCATGGAACAAAAAGTAACGGAAACCCTGGAGATAGATACTCCTTCCGGAATACTTCCGCTGAATATCGGCGGAACGATAGACCGTATGGACAGCAAAGGCGATACCCTGCGCATCGTGGATTACAAGACGGGCGGCACTCCCAAGACTCCCGAAAGCATAGAGCAGTTGTTTACCCCTGCCGACAATCGTCCGAACTACATCTTCCAAACTTTCCTGTATGCTGCCATTATGTGCCGCAAGCAAGGACTGAAGGTAGCTCCATCCCTGCTGTACATCCACCGTGCGGCATCCGAGAGTTATTCGCCCGTTATCGAGATGGGCGTACCGCGCCAGCCCAAAGTGCCGGTCAACAATTTTGCGTTTTATGAAGATGAGTTTCGCGAACGGCTATCGGCGCTCCTGCAGGAGATATACAATCCCGAAGAGCCTTTTACCCAAACGGAAGATGCGAAGAAATGCGAATACTGTGATTTTAAAAGACTGTGCAAGAAATAGAGGAGTACAATAAAACAATAGGGCAATTAAAGTAATAAAATCTGAGGAATCATATTGCAGCCAATATCACTTTAGCACCCTATTGTTTTATTGTACTCTTTTTTATTTCTTCAACGGGATGGAGAAATAGAATGTCGAACCCTCTCCTTTCTTGGATGTAAACCACAACTTGCCGCCACTCTTCACTGCAAAATCCTGACACAACAGCAATCCCAATCCGGAACCTTCTTCATTATTTGTGCCGAACGTACTGAAATGCGTATCTGTATGCAGCAGTTTCTTCTGTCCTTCTTCATCAATGCCGCAACCACTGTCTTTTACACTGACTACCACTGTATCTCCTTGCTCTTCCATCTTCACCAATACTTCCGAATTTTCGTTGCTGAATTTAATGGCATTGCTCAGCAGATTGCGAATAATGGTTTTCAGCATATCAATATCGGTACAGACAGGCAACTTCTCCGGCTTTTCTTCACGGATGGTAATTTTCTTCAAGCCGGCCACCATATTGAACACATCAATCACGCTGTCTACCACTTCCACGGCATCCACATCCTGATAGACAACATTCAGGTTGCCAATCTGGCTTTTTGTCCACTTCAACAGGTTATCCAGCAATGAAAACACATCTTCCGTTGTCCGGTTTGCCATTGTCAGCAGTTCGTACATCTCACCGCCAATCTTCTCAACGGGCAGATTGAGCATCAGCATGTTCAGCACCATCTTGATAGAGCCCATCGGAGAACGCAGATCGTGGGCAATTACAGAATACAACTTGTCGCGCCCGGCAATGATGCGCTGCAACTCTTCCGTCTTATTCAGAATAATACGCTTGGCCGCCACCAATGAAACCTGATGGGTGACACGGATTATCAGCTCTTCCTTATTGAAAGGTTTGGAAATAAAGTCACTGGCACCCGCCTGAAACCCTTTCACTATATCCGTTGTACTGTTCAATGCTGTCAAAAAGATGATTGGAATATCCGCTGTATCGGGATTGGATTTGAGACGTTGCGCCACTTCAAAGCCGCTTAAATCGGGCATCATTACATCCAGCAGCACCAAATCCGGATGTTCTTTATCCACTTGTTCCAAGGCCTGCCGTCCGTTGTTTGCCGTAGCAATCGCAAACTTCTCATTTGTCAGGAGTACTTTCAACAACAATACGTTGGACATCACATCATCTACGATGAGGATTTTGTACTCAGAAGGATTTATTTCCATGTTCATCTTTGTATTATATTTTTTCCCGTTATTGGTACCATATTTATTCAGGAACGATACTTGCCGAAATATTCAATCATGTGGAGCAAGCCTTCCTCCAACTCTATTACAGGCTGCCAGTCCAGTTTATGTTTGGCTAACGTAATGTCCGGTTTCCGTTGTCTCGGATCATCGTGCGGCAGTGGTTTGAATATCAGTTTTGATTTGGAACCTGTCAGCCTAATAACCTTCTCTGCCAGTTCAAGGATGGAGAACTCGTTGGGATTGCCCAAATTTACCGGGCCGATAAACCCTTCTTCCGTATTCATCATACGCACCATCCCCTCTATCAAGTCGTCCACATACTGGAAACTGCGGGTCTGAACACCCGAACCGTAAATCGTGATGTCCTTGTCCTGCAGTGCCTGGACCACAAAGTTGGAAACCACCCGCCCGTCGTCGGGCAGCATGCGCGGACCGTATGTATTGAAAATACGTATAATCTTTATGCGTATTCCGTTCTGACGGTAATAATCCATAAAAAGCGTCTCTGCGCAACGCTTGCCTTCATCATAACAAGAACGGATACCGATTGGATTTACATTTCCCCAATAACTTTCCACTTGGGGATGTATGACAGGATCGCCGTAGATTTCGCTGGTAGACGCCTGCATGATTTTTGCACCCGTCTTTTTGGCCAGCCCCAGCATATTGATGGCTCCCAATACCGAGGTTTTAATCGTTTTTATGGCATCGTGCTGATAATGTACCGGAGATGCGGGACAAGCCAGGTTATAAATCTCATCGACTTCCGCCTCGTAGGGCAATTCCACATCGTGAAGCACAAACTGAAAACGGGGATTTCCTTTCAGGTGGGCTATGTTCTCTTCCGAACCGGTGAAGAGATTGTCCAGGCATATTACTTCGTGTCCGTCCTTAATCAGCCGGGTACACAGATGAGAACCTATAAAGCCGGCACCACCGCTAACCAATATTTTTTTCATGCAGCACTTATTTCTGTGTCCGAAGACCATGCAACTTGTTTGTTCTGTTTATGTGCTGACAAATGTAGGCGATTTGGCTAAAATATGCAAGTTTGCAGGAGAATTATTTCAACTATCAAGGCATATATTCCGGCTTGTTGTCAGGAATACTGAAATCTTTATTGGCAAACAGGTCTGCCAAACCCGAAATTTGCTTCAGACGAAGCAGCTCGTCCCGGTCCATTCCTATGTTTTTCATAATCCACTGGTCGGACATACCGGCACGGTCCAGTTCGGCAACGATGTTGCACATCAACTCGATGTTATGCGCCCCGCGCGCACGGTTATGACGGATAGTGGACGCCATGCGGTTGGACAGCTCCTTGTCAATTACAACAACCGGCAACAAGCCGTTCTCACGCTGATAAATCCGCTTGGAAGTTTTCAATACCTGATAGCGGTGATAGCCGTCTACCAATATATAGTTGTCTTTTTCTTGGTCGTAATAGCACACGCAGGGCATTGTAAATCCGTCTTCCCAGATGGACAGTTCCAGCAATTTCATTTCGGGCGGTGCCACTACATTGGGGTTATAATCATTGGCCTGTATCTTTTCTACGGGAATTGCTTTTACATTATATACCGGACTTTTATCTACACTCATAACATCATATTTTTGAATTGTTCCATTATCTTGTCTCGCTTGTATATCTCCTCTTTGGTCAGGGCAAACCCCATGTACTTGCACGCGTGGTCGTTCTTTAAGATACAGATGCACATGCGCTTGTAGGTAGGGATTTCCCTGAATTCCGTTATATCGATATCATCCAGATAATCCATGCGGACAGGTTTCTTGTTTGTCTTGTAATTGGTATGATTCATCACTTCGATGGGAATGCCTGCGTCTTGCAGCTTCTTTATGGTATTCTCGCCCAGGCATCCCCCTTTTGTCCGCCAGAATTCGATGCTGACGGTCAGCTTCTTCAGATAGTTGCGCCGGGTTTCTTCGGGCAAGGTGGAAAGCAGGAATTGCATAAAGCTCTTCCAGGTATACCCTTCGGGAATGCGTACGCTCTGCCAGCCCATGGCGTGAGTACCGCCATAGATACCGGTAAAGTTCACCCCGTTGACACGTCCTATCATCTTCCCCCAGGTATTGGGGTCTATCACTTTATACAATGCAAGGCTCTCCTGCGCCTCGCACAGAAACGGACTTGCCACACGCTGGCGCTCTATATTGACACCCGCTTTATAATACAAATCGTACAGATGGTTATAATCGAAGCCGAACTTACCGTTGGCAGTCCATATATCCGTCGTTTTCCAGTCGTAGATGGGATAAGCGTTGAATATGTCATTGCCTATTTTGGAAGTCCACCTGTAGTTATGGTACATCTGGTATTTACGGTTCAGATGAATACTGCGCCAGCGGTTGAAGCTTTCCTGCGTGCGGATGCCAATAAGGAAACAGGTGCGCACCGCATCTTTCCGCTGATGCAGCCATTTGGCAAAGTGCATCTGGAATTCGTAATCCCACATTTTCTCCGTATAGAAAGGGAACGCTTCTTTCGTATAAGAGCCCTGCGGCATCTGACGCACCCAAAGCTCCTTCATACTCTCGTCCCAGGGACGCCAATAGCTCTGATACATGGATGTGCAGGTGGTGACCTTGAAAGGGACACATACCCGATAGACCTCCAGAATATCCTTATTGGCTTCCAATATACGGTCTACATAATCTATGGTTACGGTGTACTGTATCTCATAATCCATATGAAACACACACAATTTTCGCTTTAAATTATTACGCCGGATGTAATCTATGCACAAGTTCAGCAATACGCCACTGTCCTTCCCTCCGGAAAACGACACGCATATTGTATCGAACTCTTTAAAAATCAGCTCTAAACGTTCCTGCGCAAGTTCGTATACATTTTTAGAAACAGCCATAGTTATCTGTCTTTTTTCATTTTCACGTAGCGAGTCCAGACTTTCTCCTCCGAAAAGCCTAATTCCTTAAAAAGAGAACAATGCTCCATGAAAGTAACCGATGTCAATTCCTTACCCGCAGTTGCATTCGATATAACCTTCTCCAATAATAGCTTCAGCGTGCTTTCATTATTGTCCTCTACATAGTAATTGTTAATGATACACTCTTTCTTCTTCTCTTCTACGGGTATAAAACCTATAACTTTCCTCTTTTCTACTGCCACAAACCAAACAAAATCTTCCGATGTACGAAACGGGTAGTTGTAATTCTGCTTTAAGACATCGGGATTCATCACCAATGGCGCTACAAGCTCATATAGCCGCCTGTCTGTTCCCTTTAATTGTATAATTTGTATCATTCAGTATTATCGGTTTTATGTTTTGATTGTAAATTGTTCAAAGATAAATATTAAACTTTATGCCTTAAGTAATTTTTAAGCAGTTTTAAGAATAAAGATTCAAATTGTCGTAATTTATTATTTTTATACAGAATTTGTAATTCACTGATAATCAATAGGCATAAAAGTAGTATTATTCAGTATATGACTGAACCTATTTAAGTATACGACCGAAATAGGATGAGTATACGACTGAAAGGCATTCAGTATACAGCCGAATGTTTCAGCATTTTAAACTATAAACTATTTTCAATAAAACAGTTGTGTATCAGAAAGGATTAAACAATCTTATTTCACCCATATTCTTGCATTTTTAACGATTAAGGTATTATTAATTAAATAAAATTTATACATTTGCACAGCTTTTAAAAGTAGCCCGAAATTCTTTTAATCTATTCCGTTTTTCCATAATATTGAATACATAAGTAAACAACAAAACAATTATAAACAGTAAAATTATGATGCTAAACACAAAGAAAAGACCGCTTATAGCTGCGGCCCTATTACTGACATCGTTCGGAATAACCACATCGTGCATCGATAACAGTTATGACCTGAACAAGGACATCGACATGACAATCAGTGCAGGTGGCGAACATCTGGCAATTCCCGTGGGATATACGGAGAAGATAACATTGGATAAAATCATCGAACTGGACGAGGGGGATGATTTGCAGATTGTGGATGGAGAATATCATCTGCTGAAAAAGGATAATATTGATGAGACGAATACGTCGGTGGGAACTGTTACGGTTGCAGAGTCCGAGAATATTATTGATGCGATTACGCTATTGGTTTCCGGAGCCACAGCTCGTGTATCAAATGCACAATCAGAAGGCAAAATTAACGCCGAAGCTCACAACGTGGACAAAGCCGTCATAGAAATCGGTTCCTTAGCTGCCGATATGCCAACGACCCTGACTCTTAAATTAGAACTTGGCGATGAAATTTCAACCTCATTGGTTGAAGTTGGAACTATGACAATCAACTTCCCGGACTTCATACAGTTCGAGAAAGAGAACGGACTGAACGGACAGACCCTTACCATGACCAATGTACAAATAAGGCCATCCGGGTTTACAAAAGAACTGAAAATCAACAAATACGTATTCGGAAGCACATACGGTGAAGGAAATAGAGTTGAAGAAAAGGAAGGTGATAGAATTCTTAAAATCGAGAACCAAAAGATAACGATAGAAATGCAAGATATATATGTAGATAATCCCCAAGGTAGCGGTTCTTTAAGTATCACCCCCACAGTCACCCTTGCAGAAATGGCTGTAAGCGAAGTTTACGGCACCATCCAGCCTGACATCGACGTGAAGCCTACCGAAGTGGAACTGAACAATCTGCCCGACTTCCTGCAAGACGATGAAATAAGACTGGACATCACCAATCCTGTGTTCTCATTCAATGCCAACAATCCACTGAACACGGATGTAGAAATGGATGGTGTCCTGACCGGATATAAAGACGGTAAAGTAACCAAAATCGTAAAAATAGGAAGCGGTAACGGTGGTGCATCCATCACATTAAAACCCAGCGGAGACAAGCAACAGACAATTTCAATAGTACGTGATGAGCAAACGGTGGTTGAGGCAAATGCAACCAAAGTTGTCGTACCCAATCTGAATGATATTATCGAAACGATACCCGACCACATCAACGTTGAGCTAAAGCCGGCCGTAAAGACAGAACAGTATTACACCGTCAATTTAGGACAGGACTACACGCTGAACAGCGCATACGACATCGACATCCCCCTGAGCTTCGGCAGCAACCTGAAAATCGTGTATGAAGAAACACTCGATAACTTCGACCTCGACCTTGAAGATGTAGACATCAAAAAAGCCGTTCTTTCCATAAATGCCGTCAACACCATTCCTTTGGCAATGGAAATCAAGAACGACAACGTAAGCGCACTGGATGCCAACGGAAACGTGATAAAAGACATCGACGTAACCGTAGAGGGAACCATCACGGAAAGCAAAGACGGCAAGACCGAAGTTTCAAGCGCGCTCAATGTCAACTTGAACGAAACGGCGGAAGGCGCCATCAGCAAGCTGGACGGCCTGAAGCTGAAGATAACAGCTGTGCCCGGACAAGCCACCGATGTTCAGTTGCTAAGCACACAATGGATGCAGCTTAAAGACATGAAACTCAAAATTCCAAACGGTATCAAAGTAGATTTGAACTAAGGGAAATTATTTCATGCGATACAGACAAAAGATTCAACAATCATATATAACGAAACGAATGAAAACAAATGTTTTAGCGATTATACTGTCCGGAGCCGTAGCGACACTTGCAATCGGCGATGCGATGGCACAGACACAGAACAGCCGTTCAACCTATTTTCTGGAAGGAAGTACCTACCGTCACGAACTAAACCCCGCCTTTATGGGCGAACGCGGTTACGTCTGCTTTCCCGGCTTGGGCAATCTTACAATCGGCGCACAATCCACAGGCGGCGTAGGCGACTTTATCTTCAAGAAAGCCAACGGCGACCTCACCACCTTCATGAACGAGGAAGTGAGCAGCGCCGAATTCCTGAAAGGACTGCCCAAAAGGCTGAAAGTAGGTGTCAACGTAGACGAATCGATTCTTTCCTTAGGCTTCCACGCCTGGGGCGGTTTTAACACACTCGGCATCTCCGTAAAGTCCAATACCAACGTTTTCATGCCCGATGAACTTTTCAAGTTCATGAAAAACGGGGTAGCCAGCGAAACGGGAAGCAGCTACAACGTGAAGAACGTGAACATCGTATCTACCAACTATGCGGAAATTGCTTTCGGTCACTCACGCGAAATCAACGAACGCCTCACGGTAGGCGCCAAAGTAAAAGCGCTCGTGGGACTGGCAAAAGCAACCATGCACATCGACGAACTGAACATCCTCGCCTCTCAGGACCAATGGACCATCACCCCGAAAAATGCCGAGCTTTACATGTCTGCCAAAGGCCTCATCGTGCCCACCAAAGGCGAAACCGGCAACTATCAGGAAGACGACTATATCCTGGACGCCAACGGAGACAGAACCCAGATACTGAAAGACGGAACCGACGGACAGATTTCATACGATGACATCGATTTCGATACGGACAACCTCGGCCCCACAGGTTTCGGTATGGCTATTGATTTGGGAGCGACCTACAAACTGAATGACGAATGGACATTCTCCGCCTCCTTGCTCGACCTCGGTTTCATTTCATGGAAAAACACCACCAAAGGAACAATGAGCAAAGACTTCACGTTCGACGGTTTTAGCGACATCTCCGTGAAAGACGACGGAACCGACAATAACAAGAAACTGGACACCCAAGTGGACGAATTGGTAGATGACCTAGCAGATCTGGCAAAGTTTGATAAAGCAGGGGAAGGATTAAAGCGTACCACCGCCCTTGCAGCCACCCTGCACCTGGGCGCTCAATATACCCTGCCCGCTTACGACCGTCTGAGCTTCGGCTTCCTCTCCACCACCCGCATGCAAGGCAAGCACTCATGGACGGAAGCACGCGTTTCGGCAAATGTTGCTCCCCTCTCCTGGTTTGAAGCATCGGTAAACTACGCCTTATCCAACTTTGGCTCCGATGCCGGCATCATGCTGAATTTCCACCCGCGCGGCTTCAACTTCTTCATCGGTGCAGATGTTCCCATGTGTAAATACGAACCGGCCTACTACGCTCCTATCAGCCGTGCAGCCGTCAACGTAAATATGGGTATCAACTTTACTTTCGGACCGAAGCACAAGCGTAAATACAAAACGGTAGAAACCCAATCACTCTGAATTTATCAACCAAAACAAGAAGAATATGAAAAAGATATATTGTCTGCTGTTTGCCATGCTGCCATTGGCAGCATGGGCAGGTGAGGTAAAAGTCACCAAGCCGGTACTGACTCTGGAAAACGATACGCTGACCCTGGACTTTAAGTTTAATATGGAAGCCGTAAAAGTCAACAGTACCCAGTCTTACGCCTTTACTCCGGTATTGTTTGCGGGAAAGAACTGCAAGACCTTGCCGCCTGTTGTCGTCACCGGTAAAAACAAGTTCAAGATGCGCCACAAAGACCGTAAGCTTGCCAGGAAAGGCGATTACAATGCGCCTTATACCATTATTAAAGGCAAGTCTGCCGACCGCCGGAACCTCGTGAACTATACCGTATGCCTCCCCTACGAAGAATGGATGAGCCAGGCGGATATGTGGATATTGCAGGAAGGCAGGAAAGACTGTCTGCTGGATTTACCCGAGATTCAGGTGATAGAACCGGTAGTTGTGGTAGAAGAAGAACCATTGCCGCAGAAAGGTTCCATCTGCGAACCCTGCATGAACATGGTATCCTACCTCACCCCGACAGAAAAGCCGTTGAAAGTGCGCTCTGAACAAAACACCCTGTATATAGAATATGCAGCGGGCGGAACGGAATTCAAAGCCGATTTCAAAAACAACTCCGCTGAGCTTCAAAAGCTGAAGGAAACCCTGAACCCGCTGACCGAAGGCGACTTGGTTACTTTCAAAGCCATCAACATATGCGGCTATGCTTCACCCGACGGCTCTGCCAAGACCAACGACCGCGTAGCCACAAAACGCGCCGACTCTTTCTCCCTCTATCTCAGAGGAAGTTATCACTTCCCGGACAGCATACTGAACGTAACATCAGCCGGTGAAGACTGGGACAGCCTTGTCAAGATGCTTGAGGAAGACAAGCCCGACTATGCGAACAAAGCATTGGAAATAATCAATAAGTACACCAACCCTGATGTACGTGAAGCCAGACTGAAATCAGGACTGGGCAGCGCTTCCTATCGTGCCATGATGAATGAATATTATCCCCGCCTGCGTCGTCTGTCTATCGCCATAGATTACGAAATACGCGAAGTACGCAACTCCGAAGCCGCAACGTTGATTTATACCAATCCCAAGATGCTGAATCTGCAGGAAATGTACGGCGTAGCCAAGAACTTCCGGCCGGGTACGAAAGAATACAGGGAAGTGTACGAAATAGCCGCTACCAATTATCCCACAGATATTGTGGCAAATATCAACGCTGCCTCTGCCAACATCGTTTACGGTGACTTTGACCGCGCGCAGCAATACATAGAAAGGGTAAAAGACGATCCTCGTGCATGGAACAACCTGGGCGTGCTGGCATGGCTGTCGGGCGACAGTGAAATAGCAAAGGAATGGTTCACCAAAGCTTTGACCATAGAACCGGAAAAGGCACAGGAAAACTTGAATAAAATAAAGTAACATACGCATCTTTGCGTAAAAGATAAAAGAGTTGCAATAACGGGACAGTTCCCTATATTGCAACTCTTTTTTTAATATATCCTATATCGGCAACCTCTTTATTGTGCCTTTCTTGCAACAGACAGCATTTTGCGTGCATAACACCATACTACGCAATAGGCAGCCAAAGGTACGATAAACGCCATCACCATTGTTGTATAATCCGCCACAAGCCCCATCAACAGCGGACCTACCACCCCGCCTACCGGAGACATCATCAGGAAAGAGGAAGCGCGCTTGGTATGGTTGCCCAACCCTCTCAGAGAAAGAGCGAAAATAGTAGGAAACATAATAGCCTCAAAAGCATATCCGCAGAGCAGTGCAACCAGCGACACCATGCCCACATCAAGCAACACCACAAGAGTAGTCACCACCGTTCCCGTAGCGCAAACCAGCAGCATCTTCTCCGCACGTACACGCCCCATAATCCAACTGCCAGCAAAACGTCCCAGCATAAATAATCCCAATCCGCCGAATGAAAGTACCAATGAGGCTTCACGGGCATTCATCCACCCCTGTTCCACTACATAATTAATGAAAAAACTATTAATGGAGATTTCCCCTATTTCGTAAGCAAACAGAGCCAGCAAACCAAAGATAAAGAGTTTATGCGACCACAGCCCTATTTCATGCCCGGCTTCATCCACCTCTACCCCATGCTCTATTTCGGGTAACTTAATCTTCGAGAAAACCAACGCTACCAGCAGCACCACTATCCCCATGCCTACATAAGGCAGAGCCACATTACCCGCACTGCCGCTCCCATCTTCCGAAAACAAAAGCAGACCTGCCAGCACAGGAGCGCAAATACATCCCAAACCATTGAAGGACTGTGCAAAATTCAGGCGGCTGGCTGCCGTTTCCTTCGCCCCCAATTCCGTTGCATAAGGATTGGCAGCCGTTTCAAGGAATGTCAATCCACAACCGATGACAAAAAGGGCAAACAAGAACATATTGAATGACAGATAGTATTGCCCGGGAATAAACAGCAACGAACCGATACCGTACAGCAGCAACCCGAAAACCACTCCCCTGCGATACCCGAAACGGCTTATGAACAATCCCGCAGGAACAGCCATTACGAAATAGCCCATATACATCATCGCCTGGATAAAAGCCGAATGCGCCTTTGTTATATCCAGCAGTTCCTGAAAATGCTTATTCAGCACATCCAGAATGGCATGTGCAAATCCCCATAGGAAAAAGAGAGAAGTAATCAATATAAAAGGAACAAGGTATTGCTCCCCTACCAACGGTATCCGTTTCTGTTTCATAATCTAATAATTTCAGACAATCTGTGTCTATCAGTAAATGCGGCCGCAAAGATAAGCAATAAAAAGGAGACAGCCCCATCCATACCACGTATCTTCAACTAAAACACATAAGAAAGGGATAACTGCCAATACCTGTTTTTGGATTCAAATACATCACCGTCAAATATCTGGTCTATGGCATCGTGCTTGTTTCCGCCGATATGATGTTTGGCAGATTGCGTCAGACCGATATTATAGTAACAGCTCAACATCAGGTGATTTACAATCTTAACACCGCCGCCAAGATTGATACCGACCTCAGTGGAACGCCAACCCATGGATGAGAGATCTTTGTCTATGACATCTACAGCTATATGGGCAAGCTTACGCCCCCAATTATCCTCATCTACCAAAAAAGAAAAAGAGGGTCCCACCCCCAGGAACAGGTCAAAATTGTCTGATATGCCCATCTCCCATTTCAGCTCAATAGGGATGTCAATACTTTGCGTTTTTACATCGGTACTTGCACCGTTGGCAGTATTGGTAAGTTTCACACCGCGCTGCACATACAATAAGGAAAAGTCAAGAGCAAGACCATAAAAACCGGTCTGATATTGCAACATGGGACCTACCTGAAAACCGGTCTGATTCTCTTCCTTGATCTGACTACTCATTCCGTGAATATCCGCCTTGTTGCCAAGCACACCTGCTTTCAAGCCGAAATGCAAGCCTTGCGCCATGCCGGTAACCGGAAATAAACATGCCAATAGCGACAATAAACAAATTACTTTTTTCATTATCATTTACAAAATAGAATTATGGGAACAAAGGTATGGATTTCCGTCCGTAGTCCAAATTCTCGTACAGTTAACATTGCTCTTTTTGTTCTTTTTTAGCTGTATACAGTAAGATTAATATTGATATTTTCAGCAAAAGTATTCACTTTTTCCGATTAGCAGTCGATGAATGTTTTTTATACCATTTTTTATTTTCCAAACAATAAATATATTGCTACCTTCGTTTCTGCATTCGGACAAGGTTTTGTTTTTTGGGTTGAAAACATTAGGCAGAACCATGTACCGTACAATAAAATTATTAAACTAAAAAACGACGGTGCAAAGCCCGCATACAAATTTATCCGTAATGAAACTCTATATATTGATACAGCGATTCTTAGGGAGAAAGTATGTACATTATTTCGTACTTTTCTTTATCCTTATCTCCATTGCAGCAATCATCGGAAGTTCGTATGAGGAAATGGCCGCATACAGGTTACCTCTATTCGGAGTGACCTATGTATCCTCTTTCGTATTTTTAGTGGAGTACATAGCCCGTATCTTATCTGCACCGGCACTTTATCCCGGCAGAAAGGCTGTGAAAGCACGTCTGAAATACACATTCTCTTTCTATGGATTTGTAGATTTCGTAGCTGTGCTACCTTGTATCCTTACCTATATATATTGGGATACGGAAGTGGTGCATGTCATCATCCTGCCTTATATTTTCATCATTTTCAAACTGATACGGCACTCTCGTTCTTTCCGGATTATCGGCCGGGCGCTCTCAGCCGTAAAAGAGGAACTTGAAACTGCATATACTGCAAGTTTCATCACTATCTGCTTTTCAGCCATCCTCATGTATTATATCGAAAGAGGTGCTCAGCCCGAAGTTTTCAAAAATATCGGAGACGGAATATGGTGGGCTATCATCACGTTTGCCACCGTAGGTTACGGAGACATTTATCCGGTTACGCCTTTAGGGAAGTTGCTGGGATGTATCATCTGCCTGGTAGGCGTGGCGATGGTAGCCATTCCTACCGGTATCATCAGTTCTTCTTTTATCAACATTATACAAAAAAAAGAAAAGGAAATTTCAAAATAACAACCTAACTGATTTTAAACTTATAATTATGATGAAAAAAAGTGTTTTAACCGTTTTATTTGCGCTGTTTTGCACGATGAGTTTTGCGCAATTGTCTTTCAATGTAAAAGCCGGTCTTAACCTCAGCAGCTATATCGGCGACAACTCGGATCACTCCAAATTCAAACCCGGAGTACGTCTTGGTGTCGGAATGGAATATCAGTTCACCGACATCATTTCCTTGCAACCCTCACTGTTTTTCTCGCAGAAAGGTGCAAAGTATTCGGAAGGATACGAAGGTATCGTGGATGCTGATGCAGATGTAAAGATCAACCAGCTTTATCTGGAACTCCCCATCAATGTACAATTCCGCTTCAACATTGCAAACAACACCAACTTAGTGGTTGCGACAGGACCATATCTTGCCTGTGGCGTAGGTGGAAAAGCTAAATTCGATGGCAAGGCCTCCATCGGTAATGTCGATATAAATGCTGACGAGAAAATTGACACATTCGGTGATGACGGACTTGGATACAACCGATTTGATGCAGGATGGAACATCGGACTAGGTGTAGAATTCGGACAAATTCTGGTAGGGCTTGACACCCAACTCGGATTTTGCAAGATCATGGATGGAAATGCCCCACACAATGCGAATATAGGCATTACCGTAGGATACAAATTTTAAAACTACTCTCTTACATATTTTCCTGTATAAAAAAGAGTCTGCTGTTAAAAAACGGCAGGCTCTTTGTCGTATATAATTATTAGCATCTTACCCAAACACTATTTTTTTAATTATAGAATACATTCATACTCAATTCTCATTAAATGCCTTTTAATAACCATTCAAACGGCACTAAAATGAATAACAAAATTGCCGTTATTCTTGTATTAGCAGATGTAAAATACTCACTAAACGATTTGGAAAAGCATTACAAGACGTTTTGCGGTTTATAAAAAATCGCATTTCGTTTTGTGTTAATGGCTGCTAAACCATCACAAAACGTTTTGTATAAGCATCACGGAACGTTTTGCGGTTTATAAATGTATCAGAATGCATCACGGGGTGTCATCGGATTGGTCTCTCGATTGAGACCCAAGAAAAAAGCCCTTGAAAGTGATTGACTTTCAAAGGCTTTAAAATGTTGTTGCGGTGCGTACGGGACTCGAACCCGTGACCCCATGCGTGACAGGCATGTATTCTAACCAACTGAACTAACGCACCATCATTTCATTTTATCGTTGCTATCTCTCTCGATTGCGGTTGCAAAGGTAGGTGTTTTTTTTGAATCTGCAATAGTTTGAAAGAAAAAAAATATCTTTTTTTCAACATCTATTGATTATAAGAGATTTATGTTATCTTTGCATAGACAAAAAAAATAGAAACTATGAAAAATACCCCTATTGCACGTGAACTAATCGATAAAACCATCGAAAATTTTCATATTACTGATTTTGCAAAAGCCACTATCCGCGAAGTAAAAGCTATTGCAGCAAAAGCAGAAGCGGACTCCGGTGTGGAATTTATAAAAATGGAAATGGGAGTTCCCGGACTACCACCCTCCTCCGTAGGTGTAAAGGCAGAAATTGAATCGCTACAAAAAGGAATAGCAAGCCTGTATCCGGATATTAACGGCTTGCCTGCATTGAAAGAAGAAGCATCCCGCTTTATCAAGGCATTCGTCAATGTAGACGTAGCGCCGGAAGGATGCGTACCCGTTACAGGTTCCATGCAAGGAACTTTTGCCTCTTTCCTTACATGCAGCCAATGTGACGAGAAAAAAGACACAATCCTGTTTATCGACCCTGGTTTTCCCGTACAAAAGCAACAATTGGTTGTAATGGGACAAAAATATGAAACTTTCGATGTGTATGACTATCGTGGCTGCAAACTGAAAGAAAAGCTGGAAAGCTATCTCAAAAAAGGCAATATATCCGCCATTGTCTACTCCAATCCGAACAACCCCAGCTGGATATGCCTGAAAGAAGAGGAACTGCGTATCATCGGCGAACTTGCCACCCGGTATGATGTAATCGTACTGGAAGACCTTGCCTATTTCGCCATGGACTTCCGTCAGAACTTAAGCAAACCGTTCTATGCGCCCTACCAACCATCCGTAGCCCATTACACCGACCATTACATACTGCTCATATCCGGTTCCAAAGCATTCAGCTATGCAGGACAACGCATCGGGGTAAGCTGCATCTCGGACAAACTTTATCATCGGGCATATCCGGGACTGACACAACGTTACGGCGGCGGTACATTCGGCACAGTATTTATCCATCGTGTCCTGTACGCCCTTTCTTCCGGAACCAGCCACTCGGCGCAATACGCACTTGCAGCCATGCTGAAAGCCGCCAATGAAGGCAAATACAACTTCCTGGATGAAGTAAAAGTATATGGCGAACGTGCACGGCGACTGAAAGAGATTTTCCTGCGTCATGGTTTCCATCTGGTATACGACAACGACCTCGGAGAGCCTGTAGCCGATGGATTTTACTTTACCATCGGTTATCCGGGCATGAGTAGCGGTGAACTTGCCAAAGAGCTGATGTACTACGGAGTAAGCGCTATCTCACTGGTAACTACCGGAAGCCACCAGGAAGGATTGCGAGCCTGTACCTCATTCATCCAAGACCATCAATACGCCCAATTGGACGAACGCATGGCCGTCTTTGCAGAAAATCATCCTGTCAGATAGGACATATATACCTTTTTTACAGAGAATGAATGCGCCAAACTCTGACGACGCTTCATTCTCTGTAAAACTTTAAAACTCCCCGAAAAAAGACTTTCCGGGTAAAAATTAAACAGACTCCCATAAAAAAGAGAAAGATAATTTGCTCCTTTATAGAAAAATACTTAATTTGGGGGCATGTATACCAATGCAGACATATTCAAAATAGAAACTAACCATATAGTTCCTACACGAGGAAAAGTTCTTATTTCCGAACCTTTTTTGTGTGACTATATGTTCGGGCGGTCTGTTGTTTTACTGGCAGACCATACGCAAGACGGAACCATGGGACTTGTAATGAACAAGCCGTTACCTCTGTTCCTGAATGATTTACTAAGCGAAATCAACTGTCGGGAAGACATTCCTATCTATAAAGGCGGACCGATGAGCACCGATACCCTTTTCTATTTGCACACATTGGAAAATATAACAGACTCGCTCCCCATAGCCAACGGGCTCTACCTGAACGGTGACTTCACCGCTATCAAGCAATTTATAACAGAGGGTAATTGCATCAAAGGAAGAATACGTTTCTTTCTCGGTTATTCGGGCTGGGAACCCGGACAACTGAAAAAGGAAATAGAAGAGAATACCTGGTTGGTGGACAAAGCGGATATTCCCTCGCTCATGGATGAAAAAGCCTGCAGAAACTTGTGGAAAGATGCACTTAGCAAACTTGGCGGCAAATACGAAATGTGGTCACGTTTTCCGCAAATCCCCACTTTGAACTGACAGTAACCGGACAATCATCCGATTACCGGCTATCCTACCCGCCCCACACTATCAAGGCGAATACATTGCATCAAGACAACGTCCTTAAATTTGCCGCCTGCAAACCACCATTCCTTCAGCAGTCCGCATTGTACAAAGCCGCAAGAGCCGAACAAGCGCAAGCTCGCTTCATTGTCGGCAGCCACATGCACAACCAACTGTTTCAGAAATAAAAAGCCGAAGGCATAATCGCACAAAAGTCTCAAGGCATCGGAAGCGTACCCATTACCCTGATACTCCTTCCGTATCGCAATCCCCACCTCACCGCGGGAATGCATCGGTGCAAAATCCGTAATGTCAATAGTGCCCACCACGGCATCATCCTCGCGACGTACTATCATCATGCGGAGCTGACGGTCGGCAAACATATCACATTGCGAATTTTCCATGTATTGCCTCAGCACATACTTGGAATACGGTACCGAGAAGTTCGTGACATCCCACGTTTGCGGGTCATTCTCCATGGCATACATTATCTCCAAATCCTCCGGCTCCATAGCCCGAAGACGCACACGCTCACTTACAAAATAAGAAGGTTTCATCATTCTTTCTCTATATGCAATTCCTTACGCAAACGATTTTCACCTGGCAGGCAGAACAGAGACGCAGTCAAGGCAATTAAAGCGCAAAGCACTCCTTTATTGCTCAGCATCATATAATAAGTAAGAAATCCTGCCAATACCGGCATGGCAAGCAGAGCCAGGCGCACCCCACTCCACAGTGCATACAGACGCAGCGCATCCGTAATGGCAACGACATCTATCTTCTTGGTCAGCATCCATGAAAACAGCTTCAAGGAAACAGGCACCAACACAGCAGTAAGCAAAATCGTGACAGTCTCCGCAAAATAAGCGGCACGCACGTCCCCTGCATAGGCACCTACCCATTCTCCGCCCGTTTCTCCAAATGCCACGAGAAATACGGGCAGCAGCCAGAAATATACAAACATCATTTTTGTGCGGGATACAACCCGCTTTATCTTTTCTTCCATACACTCGTTCTTTAAAACCATATCACACCGCACCTGTAAACGGAGTACGGTTTACAATGCTGCGTCCAAGCGTCACCTCGTCCGCATATTCCAGTTCATCTCCCACAGAGATGCCGCGCGCTATTACGGATAGCTTCACTCCCAGCTTCTCCAGTTTGCGGTAAATATAAAAGTTGGTCGTATCGCCTTCCATGGTGGTACTGAGGGCAAACACAACTTCCTTAATGCCACCTGCAGCCACCCTCTGCACCAGACTCTCTATCTCCAGGTCGCCGGGACCTATTCCGTCCATCGGTGAAATCACCCCGCCCAGCACATGGTAAAGCCCGCGGAATTGCTGCGTCGCTTCCACCGCCATCACGTCGCGTATATTCTCCACTACACAAATAACGGAAGAGTCGCGCTGAGGGTTGGAACAGATGCGGCAAGTCTCCGTATCAGAAATATTATGACACACCTTGCAGTATTTCACTTCATGCTTCAACGTAACGATGGCATTGCCGAAAGCCTCCACCGCCGCCGTATCCTGACGCAGCAGATGAAGCACCAGTCTCATGGCCGTTTTCCTGCCTATACCCGGCAGTTTGGCAAACTCATTCACCGCTTTTTCCAGTAATGTCGAGGGATATTGTCCATTCATACCTTAAATTCTTCTATCGGTGGGCAAAGATAGTGCAAATTGAGTGCAATGCAATTAAGTTCGCTTGAAATTATATGACCGGAATGCAGCTTGTCCTCTCCAAAAACAGAGAGAATTCCGCATTACGGACGGAGATTTTTGAAATAAGTGCTACCTTTGCATGAAGAAACAACAAAAAACAAGTAATAAAATGGAGATAACAAGCGCCGAATTCGTCATCAGCAATACAGACGTTAAAAAATGCCCCGGCGGAACATTCCCCGAATATGCCTTCATCGGACGTTCCAACGTTGGAAAATCCAGCCTCATCAACATGCTGACGGGGCGCAAAGGACTCGCCATGACGTCCGCAACTCCGGGAAAGACCATGCTCATCAATCACTTCCTGATTAATAAAAACTGGTACATCGTCGACCTTCCGGGCTACGGCTATGCCAAGCGCGGACAGAAAGGCCAGGAACAGATTCAGCGCATCATAGAGACCTACATTCTGCAACGCGAGCAGATGACCTGCCTCTTTGTCCTCGTCGACAGCCGCCACGAACCGCAAGCCATAGACCTCGCTTTCATAGAATGGCTGGGCGAGAACGGAGTGCCTTTTGCCATCGTTTTCACCAAAGCCGACAAGCTGAAAGGCGGCAGGATAAACAGTAACATCCGCCACTACCTGGAGAAACTGCGTGAACAATGGGAGGAACTTCCCCCCCACTTCATCACATCTTCCGAGAACCGTATGGGGCGTGACGAACTCCTGAGCTATATCGAACAAATCAATAAAGAAATTAATTCCAAATCATAACTATTACAACCAAAATGAAAAGATTTGTTTTTTGGCAAATACTCATTGCCGCATTGCTGATGGCTCCCGACAGCCAGGCACAATCTCTGAAAGACTTATTGAACAAAGAAAACATCGAGAAGGCAGTAAATGCCATAACCGGTAAAAGCACCGCCAGCATGGAAGGGACATGGACGTATGCCGGCTCTGCCATCGAATTCGAATCGGACAACCTGCTGCAAAAGGCCGGCGGTGCGGTAGCTGCCAATGCTGCCGAAAACAAGCTGAACGAACAATTGGCCAGGGTAGGCATCAAGGAAGGACAAATGTCTTTCACTTTCAATGCAGACAGCACCTTCACAGCCAAAGTTGGCGCAAAAAGCATAAAAGGAACTTACTCCTACGATGCTTCCACACAGAATGCAAGTCTGAAATTCATGAAGCTGATTCCGCTTAATGCCAAAATAAACTGTACATCCGCCAATATGGACCTGCTGTTCAATTCGGACAAACTCTTAAAGCTGATTACCCTGATTTCCAGCAAGAGCAACAATAGCACCCTTAAAACAATCGGATCGCTGGCAAACAGCTACGATGGTATGATGCTGGGATTTACCTTGAAAAAGGAATAAATGCGGAAATAAAAAATCCCCGCAAGCATAAAACTTGCGGGGATTTCCGTCTCTTTAACAAAACATAAAAAAGAGCGGAAAACGAGACTCGAACTCGCGACCCTAACCTTGGCAAGGTTATGCTCTACCAACTGAGCTATTTCCGCAAA